>Ga0207702_10000016_pt1 | contig 226633 bp, 215 predicted proteins | sample KBSCornC62_FD_184302 | JGI IMG/M metagenome (GOLD analysis project Ga0207702, IMG submission 184302) | Corn rhizosphere microbial communities from Kellogg Biological Station, Michigan, USA - KBS Corn C6-2 (SPAdes) (version 2) | ecosystem: Host-associated > Plants > Roots > Rhizosphere > Soil ...
ACGAACCCAAAAGCGCCTTCCTCAGCGCCGACGGCAGCGCCCTGCTCTTCCGCTCCAGCGCGAAGCTGACCGGCTACGACAACCACGGCACCCCCGAGCTCTACCGCTTCGAGGTCGGCGACCCCGGTCCGCCGCGCTGCGTCAGCTGCCCGCCGAGCGGCGAAGCCCCCACCTCCTCGGGGCCGACCCTCGGCGAGTGGGCAACCTTCCAGGGCCTGACCCCCAAAGACGTGATGGCCGCGGTCGCCTCGCGCCTCCTCTCGGCCGACGGCCGGCGCGCCTTCTTCGAGACCACCGAACCGCTCGTCGCCGCCGACACCGACGGCGCCGCCGGCTGCCCCGACTTCGGCGAGAGCGGCCCCGCCTGCCGCGACGTCTATGAGTGGGAGGCGCCGGGGGCCGGTAGCTGCACCGAAGGCGGCCCGGGCTACGCGCCCCTGGACCGCGGCTGCCTCTACCTCCTCTCCCCGGGCGACGACCGGTACCCCTCGACGCTCGCCGACGCCTCGCTGTCGGGCGACGACGTCTTCTTCTTCACCCGCCGATCGCTCGTCGGCTCTGACACCGACGAGCTGCAGGACGTCTACGACGCCCGGGTCGGCGGCGGCCTCGCCGCGCAGAACCCCTTGCCGCATGCCTGCGAAAGCGCCGAAGCCTGCCACGGGGGCATCCCGCAACCCCCCACACAGCCCGCTCCCGCGACCCCGACCTTCGCCGGGCCGGGCGACCCGCCCCCCAACCACAAGAAGCCACGCCACCGCAAGCACCACGGCAAGAAGCACCACCACAAGAAGCACCACCACAAAAAAGGCCACCACAAGAAGAAGGGCAGCCGCCGCCACCGCACCGGCTCCGGGCAGGGGGCAGGACGATGAAACAGACCGGGAAAACGCTCCTCGCCGCCCTCCTCGGCGGCCTCTGCCTGGCTGCCCTGCTGCCCGCCTTGGCCGCCGCGGCCCCCGGGCCGGCGCTGTCGCTGACGGTCGCCCCCCAGCCCTCCAACTTCGCCCCCGGCGCCGATCCCAAACCCCAGTACCTGGTCATCGCCACCAACGTCGGCGCCGCCCCCACCTCGGGGCCGCCGACCGTCGTTCGCACCGTTCTTCCTCCCGCGCTGAGCGCGACGAAAGCGAGCCTGATCGACACCGAAAAGGGCCTCTCGACGGGGGACTTCGGCTGCAACATCGCCGGCGCCCAGGAAGTCGTCTGCGAAACCACCGCCCCGCTCGGGCCCGGGCGCCTCCTGATGATCCAGATCACCGTCGACGTGCCCGCGGCCACCCCGGAAGGCGAATACACCACCGAAGCCACCGCCGAAGGCGGCGGCGCGGGCGCCGTCAGCACCGCGTCCTCGACCAAGGTCCAGTCGGCTCCTCTCGCCTTCGGCTTCCTCCCCGGCTTCGCCGCCCCCCTGACCGGCGAAGACGGCGCCGCTGCGACCTCGGCAGGCTCCCACCCCTACCAGCAGACGATCAACTTCGCCTTCCCCACCGCCGGCTCCGGCGACGACCTCACCAACGACGGGCATCCCCAACAGTTCTCGGTCGAGCTTCCCCGCGGCCTGGTCGGCGACCCCGCCGCCAGCCCGGTGCTCTGCACCGAGGCCCAGCTGATCCTCAGCGCCTGCCCGATCGCCTCGCAGGTCGGCGGCGTCAACGTCAACACGCTCGTCAGCCAGGGCTCGAACGGGATCTCCGACGATCCCCTCTACGCCATGGTCCCCCCGCCCGGCTCGGTCGCCGCGCTCGGGACCAACGTCGCCCAGATCGGGATCTACGCCCACATCCTGGTCGGGGTGCGCTCCGACTCCGACTACGGGATCGAGGCCACCACCCCCGACGTCCTCGCCCTCGGCACCACGCCGATCTTCGGCATCCAGGCGCAGATCTGGGGCGATCCTTCCGCCGAATCCCACAAGCACGTCCGCGGCGGCTGCGAGATCAGCGGCGGCGAATGCCCGGTCGAGCCCCAGGAAACCGCCCTTCTGACCATGCCCGCCGACTGTCCCGGCACGCCGCTGTCCTCGCGCGTGCAGGGCTTCAGCTGGGAGGAGCCGTCCCTGATCCACGAAGCCGGTTACCAGAGCGCCGACCTGCAGGGCAACCCGGTCTCGATCGCCGGCTGCAACCAGCTCGAATTCCAGCCGACGATCTCCTCGCAGCCGACCACCAACCTGATCGACTCCCCCTCGGGGCTCGAATTCGACCTCCACCAGCCGACCGACAACCGCCTCGGCCACACCGCTCCGGCGATCCTCAAAAACGCCGTCGTCACCCTGCCCGAAGGGATGAGCGTCAACCCCTCCCAGGCAAACGGCCTCGGCGCCTGCAGCGAGGAGGAGATCGGCCTGCTCGGAGGCGGCGCGGGCATCCACTTCTCAAAGGCCCCGCAGAGCTGCCCGGATGCCTCCAAGCTCGGCGAAGTCGAAGTGCTGAGCCCGCTGCTCGTGCAGCGGGACGAAGCCCATGAAGTGGTCACCGACCCCGAAACCTCGGCGCCCGAGCTCGAACCCCTGCACGGCTCGGTCTATCTCGCCGAGCCGCTCGACAACCCCTTCGGGTCGCTGATCGCGATCTACCTGGCGATCGAAGACCCGGCCACCGGCATCGTCGCCAAGCTCGCCGGCCGGGTCGAGCCCGACCCGCAGACCGGCCGGCTGACCACCGTCTTCGAAGAAAACCCCGAGCTGCCGATCGAAGACGTCCGCCTCAAGCTCTTCGGCGGGGACCGTGGCGCGCTGATCACGCCCCCCGACTGCGCCGCCCATGCCACCACCACCGACCTCACCCCCTGGTCGGCTCCCGAAACCGCCGACGCCGATCCCACCTCGGCGTTCCAGGCCACCGCGATGCCCGGGGGAGGGGCCTGTCCGCCGACCCCCGCGGCAGCCCCCGACGCCCCCACCTTCACCGCCGGCACCGTCAGCCCCGAGGCAGGCGCCTACTCCCCCTTCGTCCTCAAGCTCTCCCGCGAAGACGGCAGCCAGCGCCTCACCGGCTTTGACACCACCCTGCCGCCGGGGCTGACCGGCAGGCTCGCCGGCATCCCCGCCTGCCCGGATGCCGCGATCGCCCGGGCCGCCTCACGCTCGAAGCCCGAGGAAGGGATCCTCGAGCGCGAAGACCCCTCCTGCCCGGCCGCCTCGCGCCTGGGCACGGTCAACGTCGGCGCCGGCGCCGGGCCGAACCCCTTCTACGCCCAGGGCACCGCCTACCTCGCCGGCCCCTACAAGGGCGCTCCGCTCTCGATGGTCGTGATCACCCCGGCGATCGCCGGCCCCTTCGACCTCGGCACCGTGGTCGTCAGGGCCGCCCTCTACCTCGACCCCGACACCGCCCAGATCCACGCCGTCTCCGATCCCTTCCCGACGATCCTCCACGGCATCCCCCTCGACCTGCGCTCGGTCGCCGTCAGCCTCGACCGCCCGGGCTTCACCCTCAACCCGACCTCCTGCGATGAGATGGCGATCACCGGGCAGGCCGTCTCGGTCTTCGGCCAGGCGGCCCCGCTCGCCCAGCGCTTCCAGGTCGGCGGCTGCGGGCGCCTGCCCTTCAAGCCCAGGCTCTCCCTGACCCTCAAGGGCAAGACGAAGCGGACCTCCCATCCGACCCTGATCGCCGACCTGACCGCAAAGCCCGGCGAAGCAAACATCGCCAAAGCCCAGGTCAAGCTGCCGAAGGCCGCCTTCCTCGACCAGGGCCACATCAAGACCGTCTGCACCCGGGTGCAGTTCGCGGCCAAGGCCTGCCCGCCCGGCTCGGTCTACGGCCGGGTGTCCGCGACGACGCCGCTGCTCGACTATCCGCTCACCGGCAACGTCTACCTGCGCTCCTCCTCCCATGTGCTCCCCGACCTGGTGGCCGACCTGAACGGCCCCGCCTCCCAGCCGATCGAGATCGCCCTGGCCGGCAAAACCGACTCGGTCAAGGGAGCGCTGCGCAACACCTTCGAAGCCGTCCCCGACGCCCCGGTCTCGAGATTCCACCTCGAACTCTTCGGCGGCAGGCGAGGCCTGATCGAACTCACCTCGGGCCTCTGCAAGGACCCGAGGGCGACGGTGAAGCTCGACGGGCAGAACGGCAAGGTCTTCGACACGACGCCGCTGCTGCGGACGAGCTGCAAGAAGGGCAAGAAGGGCGGTAAGGGCAAGAAGGGCAAGAAGAAACATGGCAAGCACGGGCGATGAGCCACGGGGCCTTGCCAATCTCCGAGGCCGCCCTTGCCACCGGCGAGGACCGGCGCCGGTAAAGCTCAGCGGCGCGATTCTCGGCGTCTTCGCGCTGCTCGTGACGGGGGCGCTGGCACCGGCGGCCGAGGCCGACCGCCCCCTGCGCTCCGAAGTCGCCCTTCAGACCACCCTCTGCGTTCGCTGCCCGCCTGCGGCTCCGGAAGCGACTCTGATGCCCCCTCCCGAAGGCGAGATCGAAGATGCCTGCGGCGCCGCCTTTGCGCCCAGCGGCCGCCTTTATATCTCCGACTACTACCACCGGGTGATCGACGTCTACGAACCAACGGCCGGCAACCAGCCTGCCTCATTCAACTCCCAGATCCAACTTCCCGGATCCAATCCCCTCTTCGGGTCCGACAACCTGGACTCCGCCTGCAGCCTCGCCTTCGACGGCGCCGGGAGGCTCTATGCCGGTGAATACCACGGCGGCGTCGTCGAGCTCTCCCCGACCCGGTTGGGCATCGATTCCGGAGAATCGACCGGTATCGCCGTCGACCTCTCGACCGAACGCCTGTTCATCGACAAGCGCACCTACGTCGCCGAATACTCGATTCCGGTTGCTCCCGGCGACCCGCCCCTGCGCACCCTCGCAGCCGACGCGAACGCCGAATACTTCGGCTTGGGCGCCTACCAGGGCCGCATCTATCTCGCCGATGCGGCCGATCCGAGCGTCAAGGTCTTCGAGCCCCAGACCAGCACCTCCGTCCCGGTGGCCACGATCGACGCCGGCTTTCGCTCGCTCGCCGACGCCTCCCTTGCGATCGACCCGAGCGACGGGCACCTGCTGGTCGTCGACAACCTCCAGCCCGGCTATGAACACCCGATCTCGACGGTCTTCGAGTTCGACTCCGCGGCGAACGGCTACGCCCCGCTCGGCCGCCTCCCCGGCGCCCCCGTTCACGGCCTGCCTTCCGGCATCGCGGCCGACTCCAACGGCACCCTGATCGTCACCGACGGCAACGACGAACTCGCCAACGCCTTCGCCTACGGTCCCTACCAGGAAGGCTTCGCGTCGCCCTCTGCGGCCGCAACGCCTTCAGCGCCCCCGCCTCCGGCCACCGCCGCCGCCGCGAGCTCGCCGGCGACGCAGCTCGCCGTCCCGGCGGCAACCGCCGCGACCGCCGCGCAGGCGCCCAAGAGCAGGCACCATCGCAAGCACCGTCACCATCGTCGCCATCAGGCTGGAGCGGGGAGGAGATGAGGAGCCGTTCCTCATGCCGTCTCCTCCTTTCAATCAGCATCGCGTTGCCCGTCCTCCTGGCGATCTGCCTCAACGGCTGCGGTGACGGGGGAAGCTCGGGTGGGGCAACCGGCGCCGGCGCCGAGACCTCGGATAGTGCCACTGCGCAGACGCCACCCGCCGCAGAAAAGCAGTCATCCGCCGGCGGGAAGCAGAAGCCTGAACTGCCCGCGCGGAGCGCTCGGGGCAAGGGCGGTTCGGATTCGGGCTCGACTGCGTTCAAGCCGGCGCCACTGCGGGTTTCCGGCGGCGGCTCGGCGCAGTTTCGGGTCAAGCGGGGAGACAACTCGATCGTCGAATACGGCGAGGAAGCCGGAAGGGCCGACCTGACCGCGGCGGCGAAGGTGCTCCACCTTTATCTCGTCGCCAGGGCCGAGGGAGACCTGCGTGCGGCCTGCGCGCAGCTCGCCACAAAAGAGAAGCAGCAACTCGCGAACCTGGCGCCGGCGTCCAAGAGCCGCCACGAGGGTTGTGTGGGCGCGCTCGCGGAACTTCCACCTGAAGTCTCCCCCGACGCGGCCCGCGCCCTGACCGTCGTCGACGCGGCCGGCCTGCGCCGTGCGGGAGGCGACGCGATCCTGATCTACCGCGGAGCCGCCGGCACTCCCTACTTCGTCCTCATGGAACTCGAAAACGGGGACTGGAAGGTCGGCGCGCTCAGCCCATCGGCGCTCGGCTGAGGCCCGATCGGGACGGCAGGCTGAACCGGCGGGAAAAGCCAGGGCCCCAGACTCCCGGGGCCGGTCCTTGACATCGATAAGCCGACCGGTATATCTTCTGCGAAGGTTTCACGGCATCGACGGTGCGCCTAGGGACAAGGCCGCCGGCTCCCGGGACGAGGACCCACAGGGACGCAACAGCTCCGAATCGGATATCGCCTCAACAGGGATCGCAGAGCGATCGGCAGGGGCCGCAAGGGAAGGAAGGTTTTGAGGAGAGAGAGTCACCGCCCCGCCGCGACCCGAAGAAGGGCCGAGCAATGGGCTCTGCGGCGCTGTTGACGATCCGGCGGCATGGAGGGCGCTGGTTCTCGGCGGCCGTGGGCGCACTTGCCCTGCTCTCGATGGTTGTCGCTCCCGCCGCGCTTGCCGCGGAACCGCAGATCGGCGCCGCCTGGGTTACCGATGTGACTTCGAGCTCGGCGGTCCTGCGAGCCGAAATCAACCCTGGTGGGGAAACGACCTCCTACCACTTCGAGTACATCGACCAAGCCGCCTACAGCGCGAATCTCGCTGCGGGACACGACGGCTTTCTCGGCGCGTCAAGGGCGCCGGCGACCAAAGAGGTCGGGATCGGCGCCGGCACGCTGCCGGTCCAGGTGTTCCAGAGCCTCACCGCTCCCTCCAACCAGCTCGCTCCCGGCACTTCCTACCGGTATCGGCCGGTTGCAACCAATGCGGCCGGAACCGTGATCGGCCCGGTCCACACGCTCACCACGGAGGATTCGACCAGCGTCTTCGCTCTTCCGGACGGGCGGGCCTGGGAGCTGGTCAGCCCGGTCGACAAAGGCGGCGGAGCGATTGCCGCTCCGGGCTCGCTCTTCGGCGGCGGCGCGATCCAGGCCGCTGCCTCCGGCAGCGCGGTCGCCTACGGCTCGTCGAGCTCCTTCGGCACCGCCGCCGGGGCGCCGCCCGCCTCCCAATACCTCTCACGTCGCGACGCCGGGGGGTGGACCACCGAGAACATCTCTGCCCCGACCGAGTCGGGGAGCTACGGCAGCGAACCCGACGGCGTCCCCTACAGGCTCTTCTCCGGCGAGCTCGCCGCCGGGCTTCTCTTCGGCGGCAGTCCCTGTCGCGGCGTCCCGGGCTGCCCGAACCCGGCGCCGCCGCTCTCGGGTTCGGGGGCTCCCGCCGGCTATGCCACCTACTACATCCGTCGGGAACCGGGCGGCACCTACACTTCGCTGCTCACTCCCGCCGATCTCACCCACACCGCGGTCAGCCCCGAGCACTTCCACCTCTCCCTCGCTGCGGCGACCCCGGACCTCTCCACCGTCATCCTCTCCTCTTGTGCCGCGCTGACCGCCGACGCGACGGAGGTCGCCGTCGGGGCCGGCGAATGCGGCGAGGGCGATCGCAACCTCTACCGCTGGAGCGGGGGAGGGCTGGCGCTGGTCAACCTCCTGCCCGGCGAATCGGCCGGAACCCCCGGCGCGGCTGTCGCCGCCCCGATCGGCGCCGTCTCCGCAGACGGCAACCGCGTCTACTTCACGTCCTCCGAAGACGGCCTCCTCTACCTGCGGGAATTCGGCGGTCCGACGAGGTGGGTCGAAGAAGCGCTGCCGGGCAGGGCGAGCTTCCAGGCAGCCTCGGCCGACGGCTCGGTCGCCTTCCTCCTCGTCTCCGGACACCTCTATCGCTACACGGCCTCCTCCGACACCGCCGTCGACCTCACGCCCGCCGGCGGCGTCGCCGGGGTGCTCGCCGCCGCGGCGGACGGCGAGCGGGTCTACTTCCAGGACAGCGACGGGCTCAAGCTCTGGGAAGAAGGACAGACGAGGTTGGTCGCGCCGGGCGCCGACGCTGCCCTGCCGAGCGACTATCCGCCGGCGACGGCAACGGTGCGGCTGAGTGCCGACGGACGTCATCTCGCGTTCCTCTCGAGCGCCGACCTCGGTGGCTATGACAACCGCGACGCCGAAACCGGAGCACCCGACACCGAGCTCTACCTCTATGACGCCGACGCGGGCCTCAGCTGCGTCTCCTGCAACCCGACCGGCGAACGACCCCGCGGCTCGGCCTCGATTCCCGGGGCCGAGCCCGACGGCACCACGGCTCTCTATCGCCCCCGCGTGCTCGCTGCGGACTCCCGCCGCCTCTTCTTCGACTCCTCCGATCGCCTGGCGATCGCCGACACCAACTCCCGCACCGACGTCTACGAGTGGGAGGCCGCGGGGGAGGGGAGTTGCACCCGCCCTCTGGGCTGCGTCAGCCTGATCTCCAGCGGGCGCGGCTCCGGCGGCGCCACCTTCCTCGATGCTGCCGCCGACGGCGGCGATGCCTTCTTCCTCACCGACGAGTCCCTCGTCGGCGCCGATCCCGGCTCGATCGACGTCTACGACGCCCGCGTCGGCGGCGGCCTGGCCGAACCACCAGCGCCGTTCTCCTGTGTCGGCGATGCCTGCCAGGCGCTGCCCAACCCCCCCGAGGATCCGAGCCCGGGAACCCTGGTCCCCAACGGCGGCAACCCGCCGTTGCAGATCGTCCACCAGAAGCCGAGGCACCGGCATGGCAAGCGGCACCGGCGCAAGAGGAGGCATCGCCACCATCGGCACGGCCAGCGGAGGCAGGCGGGATGAAGCGCGCCGCGTTCGCCCTCCTCGCCCTCTGGGTGGTTTTGACGACCGTCGGCATCCTTGCCGCCCCGGCGTCGGCGTCCTTCGGCTTCCTCCCGGGCGAGGAAGGGTTTCGGGCCGAAGCGCTCGGCGAGGGCGGTCTCGCCGATATCCAGGCCGGCTCGCATCCGGTCTCGCTCGAGCTCGGGGTCGGCTTCAACCAGGCCGGGCCGCTCAGCGACGGCGACCTGCGCGAACTCAGCTTCGAACTGCCGCCGGGGCTGCTCGAAAACCCGACCGCGGTACCGGTCTGCAGCCAGGCCGACTTCCATGCGCCCCGGGAAAACCCGCTTGAAGAAGAGGGCGGCGGGCAGGCGAGCCGCTCGGGCGAGAGCTGTCCGGACCGCACCCAGATCGGCGTCCTCACCCTCACCTCCTCCTTCGGGGGCGGCGAGACGCGGAGCTTCGGCCTCTTCAACCTGCAGCCGCCGCCGGGGGCGCCGTCGGAGATCGGCGCCGACCCCTACGGCGACCAGATCGTCTTCGTGCCGAGGATCCGTCAGGCCGCGGGCGAATACGGCATCACCCTGGCGGCCCGCGGCGTCTCGCAGTTCCTCAGCATCAAGGGCCTCTCCCTGAGCCTCTGGGGCAACCCCTGGTCGGTCCTTCACAACGAACAGCGCGGCAACTGCCTGAACGAGCGAGAACCGGAATTCGGCTGGGCCAAGTGCTCGATCGGGCGTCCGGCGAAAAACCTCCCCGTCGCCTACCTCACCCTGCCGACCTCGTGCGAAGGGCCGCTTCCCTTCACCGCCTCGGCGAGCGCCTGGGAACAGCCCTCCCCGTCGCCGCGGACCGTCACCGCGCCGGCACTCGCGAACTGCGGGGCGTCGCCCTTCCTGCCCGAAGCCCGGGCTCAGCTCTCCGATCCGCGCGCCTCCTCGCCCTCGGGCTATGAGTTCGACATCGAAGTCGACACCGCCGGGGTCCGTGACCCCCGCCGCCTGGCCCCGAGCCCGGTTCGCAAGGCGGTGGTCAGCCTGCCCGAAGGGGTGACGATCAACCCCTCGGTCGGCACCGGCCTCGGCGTCTGCGCGCCGGCCCAGTTCGAAGCCGAGACCGAGAGCTCGCTGCCGGGGGCCGGCTGCCCGAACGAATCGAAGATCGGCGATTTCTCGGTCCAGAGCCCGATCGTCGCCGGCACGCTGGAAGGCGGCTCGATCTACCTCGCCTCGCCCTTCCACAACCCGTTCGGCTCGCTGATCGCGATCTACCTCGTCGCCAAGAACTCCCAGCGGGGCTTCCTCGTAAAGGTGGCGGGGCAGCTCGAGGCCGACCCGGCCTCCGGCCGCCTTACCGCAACCTTCGACCGCCTGCCGCAGCTGCCCTACTCGCAGCTGCGGATCCACTTCCGCGAAGGTCAGCGCAGCCCCCTGGCGACGCCGCCGGCCTGCGGCCAGATCCACACCGACGCCGACCTGACCGCCTGGCGGGACCCCGCGCTGGTCCGCCATTCCTCGCTGCCGGCGACGATCACCGCCGGGGTCGGCGGCGGGCCCTGCCCGAGCGGCCTGGCGCCGTTCGCCCCCCATGCCAGCGGCGGCACCCTCAACTCGCGCGCCGGGGCCTACAGCCCCTTCTACCTGCAGCTGACCCGCACCGACGCCGAGCAGGAGATCACCTCCTACTCGGCGACCCTGCCGCCGGGGCTGCTCGGGAAGATCGCCGGCGTGCCCTACTGCTCCGACGCCGCGATCGCCGCCGCTTCCCGTCGCAGTGGCACGGAAGAGCTCGAACGCCCCGACTGCCCGGCGGCATCGAAGATCGGCCACACGCTCGCCGGCTACGGGGTGGGGTCGGTGCTGACCTACGCGCCGGGCAACCTCTACCTGGCCGGGCCTTACCACGGCTCCAACTTCTCGGTGGTGGCGATCGACTCCGCCCTGGTCGGTCCGTTCGACCTCGGGGTCGTGATCGTGCGCTCGGCGATCCGGGTCGATCCGGGTAGCGCCCAGGTCGCGATCGACTCGGCGGGCTCGGACCCGATCCCCCACATCATCGACGGCATCCCGATCCACCTGCGGGACGTCCGCGTCTACATCGACCGCCCGGAAACGACGATCAACCCGACCAGCTGCGAACCGTCCTCGCTGGTCTCCACCCTGACCGGCTCGGGTGCCGGCTTCGCCGATCCAGCCGACGACACGACCGCGCAGGCCGTCGCGCCCTTCCAGGCCTTCGACTGCGCCGGTCTCGGCTTCCAGCCACAGCTCTCGCTGCGACTGCGCGGCGGCACCCGCCGCGGCCGTTACCCCGCCCTGCGCGCCGAAGTCCGGCCCCGACCCGGCGACGCCAACATCGACTCCGCCTCGGTCGCCCTGCCCTCCTCGGTCTTCCTCGCCCAGGAACACATCGGGACGATCTGCACCCGCGCCCAGGAGGCGCGCGAAGACTGCCCGGCCGCCTCGGTCTACGGCTGGGCTCGCGCCTTCACGCCGCTGCTCGGGGAGCCCCTGGAAGGCCCGGTCTTCCTGCGCTCTTCCGACAACCCGCTACCCGACCTGGTCGCCTCGCTGCGCGGTGGCGGGGTGGGGATCAGGGTCGATCTGGACGGCCGCATCGACTCCTACAAAGGCGGCCTCCGCGGCAGCTTCGCCGGGCTCCCTGATGCACCCGTCTCGCGCTTCGTGCTGTCCCTGCGCGGCGGCAAGCACGGGCTGCTGCAGAATGCAGCCAACCTCTGTGCAGCCCCCCAGACGGCCACCGCGCGGTTCGTCGGGCACGCCGGCCGGGGCGTCCTCTGGCACCCGCGGGTGAAGAGCAAGTGCAGGACCGCTGCGAAGGGCCACGGGCGCCACCGGCATCGACGACACCACGGGAGGAAGCACAGATGAGACGCTTCGCATTGCTCTTTGTCGTCGGTTTGGGCGCGTTGCCGGCAGCCGCCTGGGCGCACTCCTCGGGGCTCGCCTATCGGCCGCTGCTCTCGGTGAGACCCCTCAACACCGTCGAATCTCAGATCCCGAAACCCGTCGCGCCGACCGCGGGCGCAGCCGGGTCCCCGATCACCGTGCCGGAGACTCTCGCCCAGGCCTCCTCTGTGATCCAGCGCGGCAAAGTGAGGGTCTCCGTCGACGCCGCGATCGCCCCGCGGCGCCTGCCGCGCCACGGCGCCGCGCCGATCCGCTTCTCCCTCGACACGAAGATCGCCTCGGTCGACGGCTCGATTCCCCCGCAGTTGCGCGGGATCTCGGTGGAGATCAACCGCCACGGCCACCTCGACGCCGCCGGTCTGCCGGTCTGCAACGTCGAGGCGATCCAGCCTTCGACGACGGCAGATGCCCTCGCTGCCTGCCGCACCTCGCTGATCGGCGAAGGGCGCTTCAACGCCAGGGTGCTGATCGCCCAGCAGGCCCCGTTTCCCTCCAGCGGCAAGGTCCTCGCCTTCAACGGACGCTGGCACGGGCGCCCGGCGATCCTCGCGCATGTCTTCGGCTCCAGGCCGGTCCCCACCTCCTACACCCTGCCGTTCACGATCGGCGCTGCGGGCAAGGGCACTTACGGGACCGTGCTCTCGGCCTCGCTGCCCCACTTCACCAGCAAGTGGGGCTATGTCACCGGCATCTCGCTCGAGCTCGGCCGCAGCTTCCGCTACCACGGCGCTCGTCACAGCTACCTGACCGCCGGTTGCCCGGCCCCACGGGGCTTCAGCACCGTCGCCTTCTCCCTCTCCCGGGCCAGGCTCACCTTTGCCGGACGTCGACCGATCACCCAGACCGTGCCCAGCAGATGTGCCGCCCGCTGACGCATGGCGACTGCCGAGGCGATCTCACCGCTGGGATATCCGTCGCTTACAATAAGCAGGCATGTCTATCTCGGCGAGCCGGCGGAGCGTAGGGCGGAAAGATGAGTAGGAGAGCCGTTGCGATCGCCATCGTGGGGTTGCTGCTCACGGCCGGCACCGCGACGGCGCTGGTGCTTGAAGCAGGCGACCTCGTCCTCGATGCCGAAGGCGGTTTTGCCCCGACCAGCCTGCCCAGGCACGAAGACGCGCCGATCAAGATCTACGGCGGCGGCAAGGCCTCGACCAAGTCAGGCGAGCTGCCACCGATCGTGGAAACGCTGGAGATCGAATTCGACCGTCACGGCCACGTCGACACCGACGGGCTCGAAGTCTGCACCGCCGCGAAGCTGCAGTCGACCACCGTCCCCGCCGCCCGCAGGGCCTGCCCGGAGGCGATCGTCGGCGAGGGGCATGGCAAAGCGATCGTCGCCTTTCCCGAACAGAAGCCGATCCCGGTCTCCTCCCCGATCACCCTCTTCAACGGACCGAAAAAACACGGCGACGACACGATCATCGCCCACGCGTACACGACGGTGCCGGTGCCGACCACCTTCATCGTCCCGGTGGTGATCGAAAAGATCCACCACGGCGTCTATGGCTACCGGACCAAAGCGCGGATCCCGAAAATCGCCGGCGGAGCCGGGCACCCGATCTCGGGCAACATCACGGTCGACAAGAAATGGACCTTCAAGGGCCACAGGTACAGCTACGTCAACGCCCGCTGCGAAACCGGGCGCCTGCAGGCGAAGGTGAAGGTCCACTTCGCAGACGGCACCTTCCTCAGCGGCACCTTCCTCAAACGTTGCAGCGTCCGCCCCTGAGGTGCCCCCGCCGCGGCACAACCTGGCCGTACCCGCGGTCCAGCTCGATCCGACGGTCACGGCGCGCACCTTCGTAGAGGCGCTCCTCGCCGGTCGCGTCGAGGCGGCCGCGGGCTGCTTTGACCCGGTCGGGGTGATCCTCTCCGCCGACGGCACCGAGATCGTCGGCCAAAAGGGCATCGCTGAATTCCTCTCTCAGCTCGGCGGACCGCAGACCGGCTTGAGGATTCGCATCGGCCGCACCCTGCGGGCAGGGCCGGTTGCCCTGGCGACCCAGATTTGGGACCGCGAGATCGACGGCTTCACGGTTTCGAGCACCGCGAGGCTGGTCCTTCATGAGTCGCATGGAGGGTGGTCGATCCTTGTCGCTTCACCCTGGGGAGAGCGGCTCGGCGCACCGATCTAAGGGAAAAAAACTTGGCTCTGCGAGTGGTTTTGCTGGAGAAATCTGCATTGACAGAGTAAGGAAACCTGTTTATCTTTGCGAGGCCGTCGACTCCACCCTGGTTCGGCGGGCAAGGCCCCTTCCCTGGGGGGCCAGCACCCCAGGCGGGCGTCGGCGTTTCCCCGATGCCGGCGCCCGCCCATCGTGATTCAGGCAGGCAGGAGGGAAATGATGAATGGTCCAACTCCGACGACGGAGCCGGAAATGCGAGAGCGGCTGATCGAGGCCGCGGTCGCCGAGACCTTCGAGCTGGAACACACCCGGCTCACGGTGGAGCAGATCGTTCGCAGGGCGGGTGTTGCCCGCGACACCTTCTACGCTTATTTCGACGATGCGGGCGCCGCCCTTGCTGCCGCTCAGCACTCCCGCTTCGATCGCTACGTCGACCGGCTGCTCGGGACCTGCCGGATCCAGCCAACCTGGCCGTTGAAGGTCAAAGTAGGGATCGGCGCCACCCTCGACATGGCTACCGCGTCCCCCGCCGACGCCAGGTTCCTGACCGAAACATCGCTGGGCTGGTGGGGTCTGCCGGGCGGCATTCCTGAATCGCGCGACCGGCTGGCCCGGCTCCTCATCCCCGGCCGGGCGGAGGCCGCCGACCGGGACGAGCTTCCCGGTCTGCTCGAGTTCGTTCTCGTCACCGGGATCGCGGCGGCGATCTCAGCCCAGCTGCAAGCAGGCGAGGTGAAGCGGCTGCCGGCGCTCGCCCCCGAACTCACCGAGCTCGTTCTCACCTATTACCTGGGGCGTGAGGCGGCGGCGGAGGTGGCGCGCCGCCCACGGTCGAAGTCCTGGGATCGATAGAGCGGCCGGGCGTCCGATGGGGAGGGGAAGCCGATGACTCCGAGGACCAGCGGGGCAGGCTCGATCGACAGCCAGCGAGAGGCGGTCGGGCTGGCGCTGCGCGAGTGCCGTGCGGAGATCGTGCAGGCCGTTCGCGCGCGCTCTGAAACCCTGCTCGAATCGGTTCGCGGCCTCGATGCCGAGTTCATGGAGGCTCAGCGCGCCGCCGTCGGGGCAGCCGTCGACTACGGGATCGAAGCGGTCGAGTTCGGCGAGGCCCGCTGCCGGGAGGTCCCGGCCATCTTCCACGCCCAGGCTCGGCTGACCGCCCGCAGCGCCGTCTCGCTGGACATGACGATGCGGCGCTACTTCGCCGGCTACGTCCTGCTCGGCGACTTCCTCATGCGCGAGGCGGACAGGTGCTCACTGGACGGGTTGGTCCTGCAGTGCATCATGCGCGACACCGCCGCCGTATTCGACCGCCTGATCTCGACGATCGCCGAGGAGTACCTGCGCGAGGCGCGCGGGCTGCTCACCACATCGGAGGAGCGCAGGGCGGCACGGGTCCGCGCTCTTTTGAGCGGCGAGCTGCTCGACGCGGCCGATATCGACTACGAGTTCGACGAGTGGCATCTGGGAGCGGTTGCCGTGGGTGAGTGCCCTCTCGAAGCCTTGAAGGATCTGGCGCAGTCGCTGGACCGGCGGTTGCTCCAGGTCTCCTCAGACGACGGCGTCATCTGGGCCTGGTTCGGGGGGCGCCGGCCACTCGACGCCGAGGCGATCGAGCGGGCCCTTTCGTCCCTATGGCCTGAGGGGGCCAGGCTCGCCCTCGGCGAACCCGCCCGTGGGTTGGCCGGCTGGCGCCTGACCCATCGTCAGGCCCAGGCCGTGGTGCCGGTCAGCAAGCGGACCGGAAAGGGCTGGGTGCACTACGCCGACGACGCGCTGCTGGCCTCGGTCCTCCAGGACGATCTGCTTGTCGGCTCGTTGCGCGAGCGCTATCTGGCTCCGCTGGCCTCCGAGCGCGACGGCGGCGCGATGCTGAGGGCGACGGTGCGCGCCTTCTTCTCCTCAGGCCGAAACGTCTCATCGGCAGCCGCGCAGCTCGGCGTCAGCCGCCATACCGTCACCAACCGCCTGCGCATCGTCGAGGACAAGATAGGCCGATCTCTGACCTCCTCGGCCGCCGAGTTCGAAGCGGTTCTACGTCTCACCGACCTGGACGAGAGAGCGCAGACGGTCGTCTGAGTCTCATCCGCGGTCTCGGGACCTACCGCGATCGACGCGGAGGCCCTGAAGAGCCTGGCCCGCGCGGCGGTCGCCGGGAACGGGTCGTAGCTGTCGCGGTAAGCCCACAACCGTGAGAAGTCGCTTCGGCCCTCTACCAGCCCATGGCCTCCCGCTCTCGCAAGACGCTGATGGAGCCGGGCCACGATGCCGAGTGGGCTCGCCTGGGAGCCGATAAGCGCCGTGCTCTGGCGCGGGTCCGACGGGTACGGTGCGGATGGCCGCCAACCGCAACTGCTTCGGAGGACCGCCGATGCCGGACACCACCTGCCACATGTCGATCTCGCTCGACGGCTTCGTCGCCGGGCCGGACCAGAGCCGCGAGGACCCGCTGGGGAAGCGCGGCAAGGAGCTCCATAGCTGGCACCTCGGCGACGAGCGCGCGAACGACGCCGACGCGACGGCGGAGGGGTGGCTGATGCGGCCGCGCGGGGCTTACGTGATGGGCCGCAACATGTTCGGGCCGATCCGCGGCGAGTGGGATGAGGAGTGGGACGGCTGGTGGGGGTCCGAGCCGCCCTACCACGCGCCGGTATTCGTGCTCACCCACCACGCCCGCGAGCCGGTCGAGATGGAGGGCGGCACCAGCTTCCACTTCGTCACCGAGGGCTTCGAGGCGGCCTACGCGCAGGCGCGCGAGGCGGCCGGCGAGGGCGGCGTCGACATCGCCGGTGGCGCCTCGGCCGTCCGCCAGGCGCTCGCTTCCGGAGTCATCGACGAACTCGCGCTCGACGTCGTCCCCGTCCTGCTGGGGTCCGGCGAGCGGCTGTTCGACGGAAGCGAGTCCTTCGGGTTCGAGCCGGTCGAGGCGCTCCACTCTCCGCTCGCCACGCACATCCGCTACCAGCGGGTGGACTGAGGAACATCAAGGGTTTCGAGAATCCCTGCTCAGGGCACCTGAGGCTCAACCAACAGAGGAGTGAGTGCCGTGACCATTGTGGGAATTCTGATCCTGATCATCCTGATACTGCTTGCCATCTACCTGTTCCAGCGGGTGCGGGGCGGCTCTCGGGTCTAGTCCGCAGCACTCAGTCGTCAACGAGGGCGGCCAGGGCCGGCGTCAGCAGGAGCGATCCGCCGGGCGATTGCGGCGATGGCCCCCTCGCTTGCGGCGCCCTGTAGGCTCGTTGCATGCGCAACATAGGCCGTCGCCGGCTATCCATCGGTTTGGCCGGTGCGGCGGCAGCCGCAGCGCTCGTCCTCGCGCCCGCGGCACCTGCCAGCTTCCCCGGCGCCAGCTTCCCCGGCGCCAACGGGAAGGTCTTCTACGAGCAGAGTGTCGAAGGGACTCCCGAAACGGACGTCTTCAGCATCGACCCGAGCGGCGCGGGCGCACTCGACCTCACCGCCGCCAACGGCTTCTCGGAGGAGCGGCCCGCTGCCTCGGCCGATGGCCTGCATGTCGCCTTCCAGAGCTTCAGGGACGAAGGCTGGAACATCTTCTCGATGAACGCCGACGGGTCCGGCCAGCTCGACCTCACCAACACCAAGGACCCGGTCGTGAACTTCGAGCCGGCCTGGTCGCCGGACGGCTCCAAGGTCGTCTTCATGCACCAGGCGGCGGGCGAACAGGACATCTGGGAGGTCGACGCCAAAGGCACCAACGCGGTCGACCTGACCAAAAGCCCGGGGGTCAACGAGACCTCGCCGGAGTTCTCCCCCGACGGGACCAAGATCGTCTACATCAGCACCGGCCCGGACGCCTGCTGCACCGCCCACTACAACAACGACATCTGGATCATGGACGCCGACGGCTCCAACCAGGCGCCGCTGACGACGACCGACCAGCCGACGCAGAACATCGCTCCGAGCTGGTCTCCGGACGGGCTGGAAATCGCCTTCTCGGTCAACTTGACCCCGAGCGCGGCGGACAACGGGATCCACCTGATGAACGCCAACGGCAGCAACCAGCACCGGCTCCTTCCGGAAGGCTCGCCCGTCTCGACGAACGTTCTCGCCTGGTCCCCCGACGGCGCCAAGATCGCCTACGAAGGAGGAAACGCCGAGGGCCTCTACACGATGAGCGTCGACGGCTTCGAACGCCAGCCGCTGGTCGAAGGCATCTTCGAGCCGTACCCGAGCTGGGCGCCGGTCCCCGGCACTTCCGGAGGAGAAGATGAAGGCGGCACCGGCAGTGGCGGCGGCGGCGGCGGTGGTGGCAGCAGCGGATCTTCGACCCCTCCGCCCCTTGCGCTCCCTCCGATCTTCCCACCCAAGCCGTCGAACAAATTCGGCTTCGGCAAGCTCAAGCTGAACAAGGCCAAGGGGACCGCCAAGCTGACCCTGATGCTCCCCGGGCCGGACAACGTGGGCCTTGCCGGGCAGGGCGTGAGGAAGGTCGTCAGGTCAGCGAAAGCCGCCGGCAACATCGGGATCCCGATCGTCGCACTTGGCAAAGCCCAGCGCCGCTCTGCAAAGCGGCGACCGCGGTGTACTGGGCAAGCGCGCCGCAGGCGACGGTCAGGGCGAGGAGCGAGGCGACCAGCAGCCAGCCGCCGGCGCCGCCGGTCAGGGCCTTGGTTGCGATCCCGGCCAGGGCGAAGAGGATGCCGGCGAGGGCCGCGAGCAGGACCCCGCGCCGCGCCGCCAGGCGTCCGGCCCGGTGGGCGAGGGCGACCCCGGCCGCCAGCAGGACCAGGCCGCCCTCGAAGCTGACGATCGCCGGCATCGAGAACCCCGAGTGGGCGCCGTGGAAGTGCGGCAGGGTCGCCGCTAGGAGGGCGAGCCCGCCGCCGCCGAGCGCCAGAGCCAGCCACTGCCGCCGCTCGACCCGGCCGCCGAAGAGGCGCTGGGAGAGGACCGCGAGGGTGACCGCGCCGCCGGCGAGCACCGCCTGCACGAGCGAGATCGGGGCCAGCGAGAGGGCGGCGACGTGGGCCAGCCAGGCGAGAGCGGCAAGCCCCCAGCCGGCGGCGAACCAGGGCGAGGCGGCGAGGCCGCGCAGGCTCGCCAGCGGCCGGCCGAGGGAGACGGGCTGCGTATGCTGGCACCCGCGGTGCTTGAGCAGCGCAGCGAGGTTGGTCAGCAGCGCGACGGCGGCGGCGAGGCCGATCCCGATCTCCACGCGGAAGCCTGCTAGGCGACGCGGTCGACGTCGAGGGCGCCGGGCGCAGCCGGCGCCGGGCGCTTCAGCTCGTCGCGGACGGCCGCGACCGCGGCGCTCGAGGTGCGGCAGGCGCGGGCGATGGTCGCGTTCGGCGCCTCGGGGGCGCGGTCGATCTCGAACTCGATCAGGGCCGTGCGCCGCAGGCGGACCCGGTCCTCGCGCGAGACCGAGTCGGGGACCGTCTCCATCGCCGCCTCTCCGGCCTGCGCCCTGCTGCAGGTCAGGCAGAGAACCTGGCCCTCAGAGCGCGACCAGCTCTGCGGCAGCAGCGAGGGCTCGCCGTCCATGCGGCCGACCGAGACCCCGCAGCGGGCGCAGCTCCACCTGACCGCGTCGGCGGCCATCCTCAGGCCGCTGCCCTGCTGCGACGGCGGCGGTTGCGGCGGCGGCGCGACGCCGACCCGGACGTCCGCTGGGGGGTGGACCCGGCGGAGCGCTGCGGAGTGGCGAGGCCGTCGTCGAGCCCGAGGCTGTCGGTGATGCGGCGCATCTCCGTGGCCTGGTCGGCGAGGACGAAGCTGATGCCGGTCCCGGTGCGCCCGGCCCGGCCGGTACGACCGACCCGGTGCACGTAGGCCTCGCGGTCCTCGGGGGCGTCGTAGTTGATCACATGGGCGACATCGGGGATGTCGATGCCCCGGGCGGCGACGTCAGTCGCGACCAGGGTCATCACCTCGCCGCGCTCGAAGCGGGCCAGGGCCCGCTCGCGCTGGCTTTGGCTCTTGTCGCCGTGCATCGCGACCGCGTTCACCTGGCGGCTGCGCAGCCGCTTGACCAGCCGGTCGGCGCCGCGCTTGGTGCGGACGAAGACGAGCGAGCGGCCGGCGTCGTCGGTGGCGAGATGGGTGATGAGGTGCTCGAGCTTGGCGCCCTGCGATTCGACCGGCAGGAAGCGGTGCTCGATGTTGGCCTCCTTGCGCTCGGGCTCGGCGTGGGTGTGGGAGCGGGCGTCGCGGGTGTAGGCGGCCGCGACCTTGCCGGTCGCGCCCTCCAGCGTCGCCGAGAAGAACAGCGTCTGGCGGTCTGACGGGGTCTGGGCGACGATCCGGTCGACGGCGGGGCGGAAGCCCATGTCGAGCATCCGGTCGGCCTCGTCGAGAACGAGGATGCCGATCCGCTCCAGGGAGACGGCGCCGCGGCCGAGCAGGTCCTCGAGCCGGCCCGGGGTGGCGACGAGGATGTCGGCGCGCCGGGCGGCGGCGATCTGCGGCCCGAAGCCGACGCCGCCGTAGACGGCGGTGATCTTCAAGCGGCGCGCTTCCGCGAGCGCCTCCAGCTCGAGGACGATCTGGCCCGCGAGCTCGCGGGTGGGAGCGAGGACGAGGGCGCCGGGGCCCTTGTCGCCCGGCTCGATCAGGTCGACCATGGGGACGCCGAAGGCGAGGGTCTTGCCCGACCCGGTGGGGGACTGGACGAGGAGGTCGCGGCCGGCGAGCGCATCGCGGACGACCATCTCTTGAACCGGGAACGGCTGGGTGATCGAGCGCGCGCTGAGGGCGTCGACCACCGGTTTGGAGGTGCCGAGATCGGCAAAGGTAGTGATGTTGTGTACTCCTGTGTTGAACGTCTTAGGGAGATCCTGCGACCCCAAGGCGCCAATGCAGCACGAGGAGGAAACGGAACCTCTCGAGCGGCGAAATCAGCCGACCCGACCCGTTCACCGTAGCAGCAGCTCTGCGGGAAGCAGGCGAGCTCGGCCTAGTCGGTCCACCAGTTGCGCTTGCCTTCGACGTCGTCGCGAGGCGACTCGCCGAGGTTGGGAGCGCCGAGGACGAAGATCTCCAGCCCTTCCGGCCCGGCCTCGTAGCCGCGCCAGGTGCCGGGTGCGACCCGCACCGCGTCCCATTCCCTGAGCTCGACGATCTCACCGTCGAGCTTCATCCGCCCGCTCCCCCTAAGGACCACGTACACCTCCTCCTGCCTCTCGTGCGTGTGGCCGTAGGGGAAGCGGTAATTGGGAGGAATGCGCTGGTAGCCGAGGCCCGACTGCTCGAGCTCCAGGGCCCGGGTCGCGAGGCGGAACTCCAGCTCCGGCGAGCCGTCGAAGTTGGAGCCGACGTCCTCCAGGTCTTCCTTGAGGTTCCGGTGCGTGAACGGCACAGGGCGATCCTAAAGGCCGAAAGGCGGCGGCTATCCTCGGGATGGTGACCCCGGAGGAGCGGGAAGGGCGGGACGTGGGCTCCGAAGCGATCGATGCCGGTGGCTTCCGCGAAGCGCAGCACCGCAACTGGGACTCCGCTGCCGTCGGGTGGATGGAATGGAGCGAGTTCAACGACCGGGCCGATCGGCACATCAGCGAGCGGCTGGTGGAGCTCGCCGGGGTGCGATCGGGGGGCCGGGTCCTGGACGTCGCTGCCGGCTACGGCGAGCCGGCGCTCACCGCTGCCCGCAAGGCGGGTCCGGAGGGGAGCGTTGTCGCCACCGATATATCTGCCGAGATGCTCGCCTTCGCGCGGGAGCGCGCGAAGGCGGCCGGCTTGAGCAACGTCGAGTTCGTCCGGTCGGACGCTTCCGGGCTCGAGTTTCCCGAAGGGAGCTTCGACTCCGCGGTCTCTCGCTGGGGGATCATCTTCGAGCCCGATGCGGAGGCCGCCGCCGGGCGCATCCGAGGTTTCCTCAAGCCTGGGGCGCGGATCGCGATCGCGTCCTGGGGCGAGCCCGACGAAGTGCCCTTCCTCTCGATTCCGATGAAGGCGACGAGGGAGCGGCTGGGGGTGCCCCCGCCCAAGCCCGGCACGCCAGGCCCACTCTCCCGGCCCACCCCCGCGGCGATCGGCGGGTTGCTGGAGGGAGGCGGCTTCTCCGACGTCGCCGTGGAGCGGGCGGAGGTCGTCTTCGAGTTCGACTCCGCTGCCCACTTCACTTCTTACGTCCGGGCGATCGCCGCTCCGATCCGGGCGATGATCGAGCAGCACGCGGGCGAGGGTCAGGAGGAGGCCTGGAATGCGATCACCGAGGCCGCAACCGGGGCGGCTGGCGGTTCGGAGCCGCTGCGCCTCCCGAACCTCGTCCTGCTCGCCTCGGGGGTCGCTTAGGCGGGCAGGTACGTGAGGAGGACGACGCCGGAGTCGAACCGCTTCACGTCCTCGAGCTGCATCCGCACGGTTCCGCGATCGCCGAGCACATGCAGGTTGGCGTCCCCCCAGACCAGGGGGTTGAGGTAGATCTCGAACTCGTCGATCAGGCCCTTCGCGGCGAGGGCGAAGGCGAACTCACCGCTGCCGTGCAGGAAGAGATCGCCGGGCGCTTCGTCCTTCAGCTGCGGAATCGAGTCCTCGAGGCCGCCCTCGAGCAGGGTCCCGTTCCACGGGAGCTCGCCGGAGAGGCTGGTGGAGCCGACGTACTTCGGCAGCGCGTTGACCATGTCCGCCCACTTCCCGGAGCGGCTCGGCCAGTAGCCCGCCAGGCCCTCGAAGGTCTTGCGCCCCAGCACCAGGCCGCTCGACCTTGCCTGGCGTTCCCACGACCAGGTGCCGTGGTCCCCGTCGGGCTGCACCCACTCGCCCACCGGGTCGATGACCCCGTCGAGGGTGGCCTGCGTCGTCGCGATCAGCTTTCCCATCTGTGACAACGTAGCTGCCGATGGCCGCCAGCGAAAAGTCAACCGGGGCGATCTCCCCGACCGCGCACTACACGGGGGAGACCTGGGTCAGGAACGGGCTCTCCCACCCGCGGCTCGCAACTTGGCAGGGACGGCTCTTCCACGACGCTCTGGCGCTGCCGAATGCGGTCAGCCGGAAGCTGGGCGCCCCCAGCCTCGACGGCGTGCTCCTCGCCCGCCACCGGATCATCGACGCCCTCCTCGAGGACCTGATCGAGGGCGGGGTCAGCCAGGTGATCGAGGCCGCCTGCGGGATGTCGCCGCGGGGCTGGCGCTTCAGCGAGCGCTACGGCGACGCGCTCACCTACGTCGAGGCCGACCTGCCGCCGATGGCCCGGCGCAAGCGCGGGGCGCTGGCGCAGATGGGTTCTCTCGGCGAGCGCCACCGCGTCGCCGACCTCGACATCCTCCGCGACGGCGGCCCCGGCAGCCTCGAGGCCCTGGTCGAGGCGATGGACCCGGCGAAGGGGCTGGTGGTCATCACCGAGGGGCTGCTGACCTACTTCGACAACGACACCGTCGAGGCGCTCTGGGCGCGGCTGGCGCGGATGCTGGGGCCGTTCGCGCCGGGCGCCTACCTCGCCGACCTTCGCGTCGGCAGCCCCGGCGTACCGGAGCGCGCCGGCGCCCTGCTCCTCAGCGCCTTCGTCCGCGGCCGGGTCCATGCCTATCCCGGCGACGAGTCCTCCGCTGCGGCAGCCCTGCGCGGCGCCGGGTTCGAGCAGGCGACGCTGCACCGCTGCGACGAGCACCCCGCCGCCGCCGAGGTCACCGAGGACGCGAGCCCCGGCATGCTCAGCATCGTCGAGGCGAGGGCCTAGCGGCGGTAGCGGCGATCCGGTCGCCTCCCGGGTTTAGCGACCGACCTGTGGGCTGCAACGTTCAGCGGGAATACGACGGTCACAAATGGCATTTGCTGCCTCAGGCCGAAGCCCTCGGCTGCGCCCGTGTGGGGCTGCCGCTGCTGCCGCGTAAGCAGAAGCGGCAGCGCGAACACGGGCCGCCACCGCCGCCGGATTAGCGAGCTGAAGGCCGCCGGCTCAGGCTGCGTTCAGGGCGACGGCGGCGCGGACGAGCGCTTCGAACGCCTCCGCGTCGATCTCCTCGCCCTCGTGGATGTCGATCGCCCGCCTGGTGTTGCCGCCGAGGCTGGAGTTGAAGAGGCCGGCCGGGTCGTCCAGCGAGGCGCCCTTGGCGAAGGTCAGCTTGACCGCTTTCTTGTAGGTCTCGCCGGTGCAGAGGATCCCCTCGTGGGACCAGACCGGGACCCGCCATTTCCACTCCTCGACCACCTCGGGATCGGCCCGCCTGATCAGCTCGCGCACCCGCTTGAGCGTCTCTCCGCGCCAGTCGCCGAGCTCCTCGATCCGGTTGTCGATGAACTCGGCGGGAGAGGCGTCTTCGTTCGCTTTTTCCCAGTCGCTCTGCTTCTTCATCGGCCGACGGAGTCTAGATGGAGGTTGCGGCGGGTCGGGGGCTCGGTGCGGGGGCCATCTACCTGCTGCCGCTCGGGCGCAGGGTTGCGGCGATGACCGCAACGACGCGATCCGGTTCGTCTTCGATCTGCTTGCCGGTGAAGCGCAGGACCGTGTAGCCGAGCTCGCGGAGGTCGAGGTCGCGCGCGTGGTCGCCCTCGAAGGAGACCGAGCCGCGGTGATAGAGGAAGCTGTCGGTTTCGACCACGAGGCGTTGCTCGCGCCAGAGGAAGTCGACCTCGTGGCGGCCGAGCTTGACGTTGGTCTCCGGAAGCGGGAGGCGGTGGAGATCGACGAGGGCGAAGAGGTCTTCCTCGATGTCGGAGCGAGCGCGACGGCCGTCGGTACCGGCGAGGTGGATGCCTTTGAGCTCGGCTTGACGACGGGCGCGGCGGAGGAGGTAAGGCGCGACGGTCCCGTTGAGGTCGTCGATCGTGCGTTGGATCGTGGTGACCGGGATTCCGTCGCGGTAGGTGGTGAGCCGTCCTCCTCGCCCTCCCGCTGGCAAGTAGGAGGGCGAGGAGGACGGCTCCGCGGGCGTGAGGAGAGAGGGGCATCGGTGGAGGTGGATGCCGCGGCGGTTCTTGCGGCCGTTGACGGTGGGAGCCGAGACGTGGATGGGCCCCGTGATCGGGCGCAGGAGCTTCCAGAGCGCGGCGGCGGAGTGGTGGCTGAGGACAGCGCCTTCGCCGCAAGCGAGCACCGCCGCCATCCACCGCCGTGCCAACTGGGGGCGCAGTGGCCGACCGCGTAGACGCCGCGGTGGATGCGGTGGAGTCGACCGAGGCTCACCCGACGCGAGGCCGCGCTCTTGTCTATCCCCACCTCTCGAAGCTGCTCCGCGGTCACGATCCCGTGCTGTCGCGATGCGATCTTTGCCAGCTGCGCGTCAGGCCTGTCGCTTTCCTCTCGCATAGCGAGAGTAAGTCGACATGGCCTCGAGTTCGCCCCCTTAACCGCTGCTTTTTGTCGCTTTAAGCGGCGCCGACGGGGTCGAGCGCTTGCGCCAAGAGCTCGACCGAGCGGAGTCGGTTGGCGACGGTGTCGCTGTAGTGGACGGTGATCAGCTCGTCGGCTTCGGTGTCGGCGGCGAACTGCTGGAGGTAGCTCGCCACCTCGTCGGGAAGGCCGCTGGCGGTGTAGGCGAGCATTTCGTCTACGGCGACCGCCTGGGGTGAGGCGAGGAGGGCGGTGATGTCGTCGTCGCTGAGCTTTTTGCCGCGGCCGAAGAGGGCGCGGGCGCGGACCCGGCGCGCGGCTTCGAGCTGGGCCGCGGCGCTCTCCGCGGTGTCGGCGGCGATGACGCCGATGCCGGCGATCGCGTAGGGCTCCTGCAACTGCTTCGAGGGCTTGAACTCCTTGCGGTAGACGGCGAGCGCATCGTGCAGGAAGCGCGGCGCGAAGTGGGAGGCGAAGGCGTAGGGGAGGCCGAGCTGGGCGGCGAGTTCGGCGCCGAAGAGAGAGGAGCCGAGGATGTAGAGCGGCACCTGGGTGCCGCGGCCGGGGATCGCCCGCAGGCCGGGCAGCGGCTCCTCGTCTGAGAGGAAGCGCTGCAGCTCGACGACGTCCTGGGGGAAACGGTCGCTCGCCCGCGGGTCGCGCCGCAGCGCCATCCAGGTGCGCTGGTCGGTTCCGGGCGCGCGGCCGAGGCCGAGGTCGATGCGGCCGGGGTGCAGCGTCTCCAGGGTCCCGAACTGCTCGGCGATGACCAGCGGCGAGTGGTTCGGCAGCATCACTCCACCGGCGCCGAGCCGGATCGTCTCCGTCCGGGCGGCGACGTGGGCGATCAGGACCGCGGTCGCCGAGGAGGCGATCGAGGAGATGTTGTGGTGCTCGGCGTACCAGATGCGCCGATAGCCGCTGCGCTCGGCCGTCCGTGCCAGCTCGATGCTGCCGGCGAAGCTCTCGGCGACCGTCTCCTCCCTGCCGACGGCGGCGAGGTCGAGGATCGAGAGGGGGACGGTGGCTGCGGCCATGCCTGACACGATAGGAGGGATGGTCAGCCGGGCGGGCCGGCGAGCTCTGGGCCGTCGGCTCCGGCCCTCCGGTTTCTCAGCCCGGCAACATCTCCGTCGGCCGGCTGCTGTTCCATTGCAGGCGAACCCGGGTTAGGTATCAGGTGCCGATCAAGTCCCCATCCCGCCCCCGCACGGCTGCCCCGCTGCCGCGGCCGCTGTTCGAGCGGCGGTGCCTGCGGCTCGGCGACGGCGCCGAGACGACGATCCACGTCGCCCGCTTCGACCGCGACAGCTTCGACCTGCGGGTGGTGGTGCTCGATCCACCCTCGACCGTGCAGCAGTGGTGCCGGCGAACCGGCGCCGAGCACGCGATCGTCGGCGGCTTCTACATGCGCCCGGGCGGGCCGGCGCTGGGCGACCTCTGGGTCGCCGGGCGGGCGCTGCCGACCCAGCCCTTCGACGCGCCCTGGCACGACGAGCGCGCCTGCGTCCACGTCGGTGACGGCACCGAGGCCGCGGGGAACCCGAATAATTCCGGTTCCTCGCGGTCTCGCGAGCGCATCGTCAGGCTCGCGCCGCGGCGGGAGCTCGGCGCGACCCCGCACGGCGACCTCCTCCACGCCGGGCCGCTGCTGGTCGCCGCCGGCCGCTCGCTCGTCGTCGGCGGGGCCGACCGGGAGGGATTCTCCGCCGGCGCCCGCCAGTTCGACTCCGACATCACCGCCGGCCGCTACCCGCGGGCCGCCCTCGGGCTCTCCGGACACCAGCTGATCGCCGCCGTCTGTGACGGCCGCGCCGACGACGAGGCCGGCCTGACGATGGCCGAGCTGGCCGAGGCGATGATCGGTCTCGGCTCCTCACGGGCGATCAACCTCGACGGCGGCGGCTCCGCCTCGCTGGTGGTAGGGGGCTCGCTGGTCAACACCCCGCGCGAGGAGCACGGGATCGAGCTGATCGGCGGCCGTGCGGTGGCGACCGCCCTGCACTTCGCGCCGCGCCTGACCTTCTGAGCCCGAGCCCCGGGTCGTGGAATCAATCATCTAGCCTCGCCGCCGATGGACGCCGCCGCTATCCGGATGCTGATGGGGATCTACTTCTACCCCCGCGGTGGCTCGTCCCACGCGGCGCGGGCGCTGGCGGGGCAGCTCGCGAAGCAGGGGGTGGAGGTGACGCTCGTCGCCGGGTCGCGCTCCGACCTCGGCGAGGCGGCGCTCGCCACCAGCTTCTACGCGGGCCTCGACCTGCGCACGGTCGACTTCACCCCGGCGATCCGCTCGGCCGACCCGCTGCGCTACCACGGCGGCCCCTGGACGGCGCCGGTCCACGGTTCCTACGAGGACCGACCCGGCGCCGTCGACCCGGTGCTGGCGAGCCTGGGCGAGGCGGAGCTCGAGCCGCAGGTGCAGGCGTGGGCCGATGCCTTCGAGCGGGCGGCGGGGGACGGGGTCGACGTCCTCTACCTGCACCACCTGACGCCGCTGAACGAGGCGGCGGCGCGGGCGCTGCCGCAGGTGCCGGTGATCGGGCACGTCCACGGGACCGAGCTGCTGATGCTTGAGCAGATCGCGCGCGGAGGCCCCGCCGCCTGGGGGCACGGGGAGGAGTGGGCGGAGAGGCTGCGGCGCTGGGCCTCCCGCTGCCGGCGGGTCGTCGTCAACGACCGCGGCGGGCTCGGCCGCGCCGCCGCCCTGCTCGGGCTCCCGGAGGAGCGCTTCACCTGCATCCCCAACGGCTTCGACGCCGCCTTCGCGCCCGGCGAGGTCGATCGCCGAGCCCACTGGCGCCGGCACCTGGTCGAGCGGCCGCGCGGCTGGCTGCCGGGAGGCCCGCCCGGCAGCGTCGCCTACGCGGAGGAGGACCTCGAGGCGCTCGCGGGCACCGTCCTGCTCGCCGTCGGCCGCTTCACCGAGGTCAAGCGCCTGCCGCTGCTGATCGAGGCCTTCGCCGCGGCGCAGCCCGCCTTCGACCGCCCTGCCGCCCTCGTCCTGATCGGCGGCCACCCGGGCGAGTGGGAGGGCGAGCACCCGGCCGAGGCGATCGCCCACACCGGCGCCCGCGACGTCTTTCTCGCCGGCTGGCACGGGCACGGGGGGCTGCCCGAGTTCCTGCGGGCGGGCGACCTCCTCGTCCACGCCGCGATGCGCGAGCAGTTCGGCCAGGTCCTGATCGAGGCGATGGCCTGCGGCCTGCCGGTGATCGCGGTCGACCGCGGCGGGCCTGCCTCGATCGTCGACGACCCCGCGACCGGCTGGCTGGTCGAGCCCGACGACGCCGGGGCCCTCGCCGCGGCGATGGTCGCGGCGGTCAACGACGACGCCGAGCGCCGCCGCCGCGGCGAGCGCGCCCGCGCAGATGCCGTCGCCCACTACTCATGGACCCACCTCGGCGCCGAGCTGGCCGAACTGGTTCGATCTGTCGCCGCAGGGGGGAGAGTTTCCGGTTCTCAGCCCTTATAGGGCCATGGCCGTGGCGCTTCACACGATCGAAGACGCCTTCGCTCCTGCTACTTTCATGTACATGAGCGAGAGCGTCGGGGTCGCCGAACTGCGACAGAACCTCAGTGTCTACTTGCGCAAAATCGCCGCCGGAGAGCGCTTTGTAGTCACCGACCGCAATCGGCCCGTCGCCGTGCTCGGTCCGGTGCCGAATGCGGAGAGTCGCCTGGACCAGCTGGTCGCCGAAGGCAAAGTGAAGCCGCCGAAACGGAAAGGTGGGCTGCTCCCACCGCTGAAGTTCGACCTGGGTAACGACCCCGAACCTCTGAGCCGGGCGCTCGAAGAAGTCCGCGGCTATCGCTGATCGTGCCGCTGGCCTACGTCGACTCTTCGGCGCTCGTCAAGGTGATCCTCGAGGAGAGGTGGGCGACTGTCCTCGCCGCCTACTTGTCGGAGACGGAGCTTGTCAGCAGCGAGCTGGTGTTGACGGAGGTGCCGCGTGCTCTGCGTCGGGTAAGCACAACTCGCGCGGACCTACCGCTGGAGTCCTTGATGCGCCGGGCCGAGGCGCAACTCGGCGAGATAGGTCTTCGTCCCGTCGATGAAGTCCTCCTGATCGGTGCGGGGCTCCTCGCCGAGCCCGACTTGCGCAGCCTTGACGCGATCCATGTGGCGACCGCCCTGCACCTCTATCCGATCGACGCCTTCGTCACTTACGACAAGCGCCAGGCGGCCGTCGCCCGGCTGGCCGGGCTGCAGACCATGGCGCCTGGCGCCGATGAAGCGGCTGAAGATCCCGGGTGACAACACCGCTTAGACCGGCGCCGCCATCCGGGCGATCACGGTCGCTGAGGGCCTGAGCCGGTGCAATCCGGAGACATAGCGGTACATTGACCCCGCGTTTCGAGCGACGAAGGGGAACGCTGTGAGGAATGTGGGGAAAACTGCCGCTGCCGGGATCGGGGTCCTGCTCGCTTGCGCTGCTCTGGGCGGCTGCGGGTCCGCGGGGGAAGAATCGACGAACGGGGGGACCCTGACCGGGACCTACACCGCCTTCCCGGAATCCCTCGATCCCGGCCTCTCGTTCACGCTGGAAGGGGCGACGGCGCTGCAGAACGTCTACATCCCGCTGCTCACCTACGCCCACGCCGATGGTGCCGCCGGGACGAAGCTGATCCCGGGGCTGGCCAAGGCGCTGCCGCGGATCGACCAGGGCGGCCGGCGCTACACGCTGGTCCTGCGCCCGGGCCTGCAGTACTCCGACGGCACGGCGGTCAAAGCCTCCGACTTCCGCTTCGCGGTCGAACGACTCTTCCGCATCAACTCGGTCGGCTCCACCTTCTTCACCGGGATCGTCGGCGCCGAAGAGTTCGCGAAGACCAAGAAGGGCGGGATCCCGGGGATCGAAACCGACGACCGCAGCGGCAGGATCGTCATCCACCTGACCGAACCGAACGGCACCTTCAGCTTCGTCCTCGGCCTCACCTACGCGGCGCTGCTGCCGCCGAGCACGCCGAACGAAGACGCGACCGCGCACCCGCCGCCGGCGACCGGCCCGTATGCGATCACCGACGTCCGCCCCGGCCGCAGCTGGGAATACGCCCGCAACCCGGCCTGGGCGGCCGCCAACGGCGAAGCGATGCCCGACCTGCCGAGCGGCCACGTCGACAAGATCAAGTTCAGGGTCCAGACCAATCCGGATGCGCAGGTGAACGAAGTCGAACAGGGCAAGGTCGACTGGATGAAAAACCAGCCGCCGCCCGAGCGCTACGCGGCGCTGAGGCACAAGTACGAAGGGACGCAGTTCCGCGAGGAACCGACGATCAGTGTCTACTACTTCTGGCTGAACACGCAGAGGCCGCCCTTCGACGACGTGCGGGTGCGCCAAGCGGTCAACTACGCGATCGACCCGGCGGCGCTGGAACGGATCTACGCCGGCACGATCAAGCCCACGCAGCAGATCCTGCCGTCGCAGATGCCGGGCTACGAAAAGTTCGAGCTCTACCCGCACGACCTCGCCAAGGCGAAGGAACTGATCGCCGCGGCGCACCCGAGCGACCGCCAGATCACGGTCTGGACGCTGAACCTGCCGCCCAACAACGAAGCCGGCGAATACTTCGAAGGGGTGCTGAAGCAGCTCGGCTTCAGCGTCAAGCTGAAAGTCGTCAACGCCTCCACCTACTTCACCCTGATCAGCAACACCAGCACCCCCGACCTCGACGCCGGCTGGAGCAACTGGCTGCTCGACTACCCGCACCCCAACGACTACTTCCAGCCGCAGCTCTCGGGCGAAAGCATCCTCCCCTCCGGCAACACCAACTGGGCGATGTTCGACAACCCCGCGATCAACGCGAAGATCAAACGCCTGCGGCGCGAACAGCTTGGGCCCAAGCAGGAAGCCGAATACGCCGCGCTCGACAAGGAAGTGATGAGGCAGGCGCCGTGGGCGCCCTTCGGCACCCTCTCGCTCGGCACCTTCGTCTCCGAACACGTCAACCTCGAAAACGTCATCGTCAGCCCGATCTTCGGCCAGGACCTGACCAGCTTCGAACTGAAGTAGGCCGACGTTCCCCCATAGCATGGCCGCCGTGGCCACGGGTGAATTTGCTGAGATCGCCGGGGAGCGCTCCGCGGGCTATCGCTTCGCCGCCTGGGCGGCGCTGCGTCCCTACGCACTGGGCCTCTACTTCGTCGCCCTGATCGCCTGGAGCGCCCATTACGGGATCCCGGTCCAGCGGGAGTTGGTGATCCTCTGGACCTGCGGCGCCCTGGCCTGCGCCTCGCTCGGGCGGCCGCCGCGGGAAGTCCTCCGGCTTGTCCTCGACTGGCTGCCGATCGTCGCCGTGCTCTGGGTCTACGACCTCACCCGGGGGGCGGCGGACTCCTTCGGGATCGGCGTCCACTACCACCCGATGATCGACTTCGACCGCACGGTCTTCGGCGAAGTGCCGACCGTCTGGCTGCAGCGGCAGATCTACGAGCCGGGAGTGCACTGGTGGGACGTCCTCTTCACCCTCGTCTACACCTCCTACTTCATCGTCCCCTACGCGCTCGCCGGGTTCCTCTGGGCGCGCGACCGGCTCGGCTTCCAGCGCTTCGCGCGCCGGCTCGTGACGCTCTCGCTGGCCGGCCTGGCGACCTACATCGCCTTTCCCGCGGCGCCGCCGTGGCTGGCGGGGGAAATGGGCCTGATCGCCGAAGTGCACCGGACCACGCCGCGGGGCTGGGAAGTGTTAGGGGTCGGCACCGCCTCGCTCTTCTCCAAGGGGCAGGAGGTCAGCAACCTGGTTGCCGCAGTCCCCTCGCTGCACTCGGCGATCGCGACCCTGGTGGCGCTGTTCCTCTGGCCTCGGGTGCGGCGCCGGTGGCTGCGGCCGCTGCTGCTGCTCTATCCGCTGGCGATGGCGGTGACCCTGATGGCGACCGGGGAGCACTACTTCTTCGACGTCGCCCTCGGCTGGGTCTACGCCGGCGCGGTGATGGGCGCATGGACCGTCTGGGAGCGGCGGCGGGAAGGGCTACGAGTGCCGGCGGCGGAGGCGGAGGCGGCGATTTAGAGCCTGCGGCGCCGGCTGACCGGTTGCGCGCAGCTCGATCCTGACCGGGAAGGACCGGCTGCCGGCCCGGCGGTGGGCGGCGACGAGCTTGCGGCCGGCCGCCGTCAGGCGCAGCCGCAGCTTCGGCGCTTTGCCGTCGGGGATCGAGTAGGAACCGCTCGCCAGCTCGCGCTTCTTGACCCCGAGCCGGACCTGGCCGTTGCAGTCGCCGCCGCGACAGCGGAGGCGCAGCGTGACCGCGTTGCGCCCGGCGAAAAGCCGGCGTACGAGGAACGCAACCCCGGCTTTGGCGCCCGCGGTCGGCCCGGTCCCGAGGTTGCCGCCGCGCGGTGGGCCGAGATGCGGATCGCTGGGCGCTTGCACGAGGCCGCCGAGCGATCCGGGCTGCTCGAGCACCGGCAGGCGCAGGCGCAGGTCGGAGACGGTAATCGGCCCCTGCAGGTTCGAGGGCCGGGCGTAGGGCGCGTCGGAGGGCAGCAGCTCCAGCTTCGCCGTGTCGCCACCGGCGAAGCGGTAGCCCTGGGGGTGCAGCTGGAAGACGACGGCCGACCCGCCGTTGCCAGGCCGCAGGAGGCCGCGTGCGACCAGCCGCTCTTCGCCGTTGGGGAGGACGTCGAGCAGGCGGGCGGCGAGCTCGGAGTCGACGTTGGTGGTGCCGAGGTCGGCCGTGATCGTCGGCGAGCCGAGCAGGGTGAAGCCGGGCGCCGGCACCGGCAGGCGGTAGTTCGCGGTCCCGGCCTGGTCGGCGCCGGGGGCGGTGGCGCAGGCGCCGCTGCCGGCGATCGGGTCGAAGGCTTTGCCGATCGTCGGGTCGCCCGCCCCGGGCACGATCGTCTGCGCGGCCGTTCCGTCGAGCTGGATCTCGCCCGGCGAGAGGTCTGCCCAGTCGTCGGCCCGGTAGGGGCCTTCCGAGGCGGCTTCTTTCGGGCAGGTGGTGGTGAGGGCTTCGGCGCTCGAGCCCGGTTCCGGCCCGGCGCCCCTCAGGTAGTGGTCGAACCAGGCGTTCTCGCGCTGGAGGAAAAGCGCCTCGTCAGCGGCCTTGTTCTGGCTGCGGGCGTGGCCGTCGTCCATCAGGAAGAGCGAGATCGGGTCGCCGGGGTACTGAGCGCGGGTGCGGTTGTAGTAGCGGACCGCCTCGTCGACGGGGAAGAGGTCGTCGTTCCAGCCGTTCTGGATCAGCAGCGGCGCCGGCGACTCGGAGTGGTCGATGTAGTAGGAGGAGTGGTAGGTGGTGATCTGGTCGAGGATTTCCTGGGTCTGCGGCTTCGACTCGTAGGGCTCGCCGCTGTTGATCAGCGCGTACCAGCCGTTCAGGTCCGCTTCTTCGTCGGTCAGTGAGTAGTTGCTCGTCGCCAGCCCGGTGCCGTAGAGGCCGCTGACGAAGGAGGCCTTCTCGATCCCGATCCGCGCTTTGCCGTCCGGGCCTTCGTAGGGGGAGTCGGCGACGAAGTCGAGGGTGCTGCCGTTCGGCATCAGCGAGTAGGCGAGGTCGGTCCAGGGCCACTGCGGCACCGCCGCCGCCAGTTCCATTTCCTTGCCGCCGGGGCTTTTCCAGGGGACGAGGGTGCCGTCGGGGAGCATCGTGCGGTTGCGCAGTGCCGCCAGCGCCATCGACATGCCGCCGCCGTAGGAGACGCCGGTGGCGCCGATCTTCTTCGGCTCGGCGACGCCTTCGTCGGCGAGGACGGAGATCAGGTACTGGGCGTCGCGGACTTCGTAGCGGTCGTCCATCAGGTGGTTGAAGCCCTGAGCGCAGGCGGGAGCGAGAAATTCGGGATCGGATTTGCTGCAGGAGTTGCCCCAGCCGCGGTCGCTCATGCTGAAGACCGCGTAGCCGGCTTCGGCCCACTGCTGGACCCGCGGGTCTTCGAACCCGATCTTGTGTCCGCCCCAGCCGTGGAAAAGCCCGATCACGGGATAGGGGCCGTCTTCGCCGCCGCTCGGCTGCGGCGGCAGGACCACGTCGAGGTCGATCTTGGTGCCGTCCCAGGTCGTCGTTTCGCCGGAGCAGAGGCGGACGTTGCCGTTCGAGGACTGCGCCGCGCAGGGAACGGTCCCGCCGTAGAGGGTCGAGAAGTCGGCTTGTGCCGCCGGCACGGCCGTCAGCGCGAGCAGCAGTGCGACCGCTGCCCCTCCTACGAACCACCTCATCCTCTCAATGCTGATGCTCACCCAGCGTCTCCCGTGCGGTTGCAGACGGAGGTGCCTCTACCCGGGCGATTCGGAAAAGGAACGCAGCCTCAGAGCCACCCGAGCAGGTGAGCGATGCACAGGGACGTGAAGGTGAGCGTCGGGAGGACAACGCGGACCACGACGACGGCCGTCCACGCCATGTCGCGATGTCGTTTCCAGCGGCGGTCCCGCAGGTCTTCACGCTGGTGCTCGACCGCGAAATCAGGAGGCGCCGAGATGTCGGATGCCCGCACCACGACTAACCCATTTCGTCTTTCTGCCTTTGGCGTATGAGGTGTTCCCGCCCCGCCGGGGTGATCCGCCATACACCTCGGCGAGATGCGTCGCTCAGGAGCCCCCGTTCTTTCATCCGCAGCCTGGCGAACCGGGCTCGGTTGCGCCAGCGGATTTCCCCCGACTGCAGGCGCTCGCGATCGAGGTGGGTGAAGACATCGATCATGCGCTCCTCAAGGGCGTCGACGACGTCATTAGAGGGTGCTTCGCCTCCAGCCTCCTCCAGGATCTGGAGGATGGGGACCCAGTAATCCTCCACCGGCAGCACGGACCCAGGAGCCGCGCGGCCGAACCGTTTCCGGGGAGCGGAGGAATGGTCCACGTCGGTCTCCTCGGCTTCCCCCAGCAGGCGCAGGATCACGTCCTCAGGCTGATCCTCGAACGACGTCACCAGTCTCAGCAGGCGTTCATAAGTCTTGTCGGTCAAGTCGATTCTTCTCATGCAATAAATGTAACATCAATATAGATTGCAATCAAATAACTTGGGGACGAGTTCGAGCGAGCAGTGGGACTTATGGCTGCATGACAGCCGAAAGTTCCACTGCAAGAAGTGGCGATCCCGGCCTGCGGGCAATGGCCCACCGCTCAGGCCAGGCGCCGGGAGAAGCTCTCTTCGAGGGCCTCCTTGCCCTCTTCGCCCGGGACGGTTTTGTCGAGGCGGGCCCAGGCGTGGCGGCCGTCGAGGTGGAGGCCGGCGACCTGGTTGTCGAAGTAGGGGCCGTCAAGGGTGCGCCAGCGGATGCCGGGGTCGGGGGCGCCTGCGGCGCGGGCGAGGAGTGCGGTGAGGGCGATCAGGGGCTTGCCGAAGGCGGCGCGGACGACGCGGCGCTCTTTCTCGTCGAGCGGATTGCGGTAGGGGGAGCAGACCGCCTGGTAGATCGGGGCGCGCTCGGCGGCGTTGCCGTTGCGGGGGTAGCCGGCCTCGCTCAGGTAGGCGTGGTGGACGTCGCCGGAGAGGACGACGATCGAGGCCGGCGCCTTGCCGCGCTCGCCCGCGGCCACCTCGCCCAGGAGGTCGCGCAGCTTTGCGAAGGACTCGCCGAATGCCGCCCAGTGGTCGAAGTCGACTTCGCGGCGCAGCTTCTCGCTCGCCCAGACGAACGGCTTGCCCCAGGCGCCGTCGCAGAGCTGCTCGTTCCAGGCCTCGAGCCGGTCGAAGGAGGGGGAGAGGAGCCAGGGGACGGTGGTGCAGACGAGCAGGTGGTCGAAGTCGCCTTCGCAGTGTTCGACGATCCATTCCCACTCGTCGTCGTCGACGATCGCTCGGCGGTCCTCCTCGAGCACGCGGCCGGCGCGGGAGTCGATGAAGATCGCCCGGGTGCGGCCGAAGTCGCGGCAGAAGCTCCAGCGCACGCCGGCCCCGGACGACTGGATCCGGTGGGCCCAGGGGAAGAGCTCCTCCTCGGCCTTCTGGTTGCCGCGCACGCGCTGGTAGAGGTCGTCCTCGGAGAGCTCGCGCGGCGACATGTTCCCGAGGTGCTGGTAGATCCAGTAGCTGGCGATGCAGCCGACCGCGCGCCGGTGCCACCAGGACTTCGCCTGCATCTCCAGAAGCCAGGAGCGGGAGATGTTCCAGTCGTCGCTCATGTCGTGGTCGTCCCAGAGCATCGAGACCGAGACGTTGGAGAAGAGCCAGCGGATCAGCGGCTCCTGCCAGCTCTCTTCGTAGAGCCAGGTGTACTCCTCGAAGTCGGTGACCTCGTCGCCGGGCGGGGTGTCGGTGCCGCGGCGTTCCTTGATCTTCTGGCGCGTCTTCGGCGAGCCCTCGTCTACATACACCTGGTCGCCGAGGAGGAAGAGCTGCTCGGGCCAGTCGTCGCGCTCGCCCGCGCACATCTGCCGCGCCAGCACCCAGAGGGCGTCGACCTCGTGACCCTCTTCGGTCTCGTCTTTCGGTTCGGTGAAGGGGGCCTCGTGGGGGACCGCGACCCGGCAGGAGCCGAAGACGATGTCGAGCTCCTTGTCGGCGTCGGTGGTGCGGATCGCGCTCGGCGGCAGCTCGGAACCGGGCTCGGGCCAGCGCCTCTCGCCGTCGAGTCGCACCTCGTACTCGTAGCGCGAGGCCGGGTCCAGGCCCTCGATGCAGACGACCGCGTAGTGGTGGCCCTCGACCCGGAAGGTCGGCTCGCGGTGGCCGAGTACCTCGACCTCGCAAGCCTCGTCGGTCTCCACCCATACGGTCGCCTGGGTTTCGGAGACATGGCGCAGCAGCGGCCCGAGGACGAGATCAGCCATAGGTTCATCTTCCCTACCCAAAAGATCGGAACTGCATCACTTTCTGGGCGCATACGGGCCAGAATTTGATGCAGTTCGGGGAGGGCAGTTCGTCGGGAATGCGCTGACAGTCCCACGGGGGGTCCGTTTAGGGGATGCCGGAAATGCCCATTAGTAGGAACAGATGGCTCGCGATGGGAAGATCGAGCGATGAGCGAAGCAGTCGCTGCGCCGCTTTCGCGCCTGTTCTCAGACGAGCGGCTGACCCGCCGCGCGGTGGGCGGCGACGAGCAGGCCTTTGCGGCGATCTTCAGCCGCTACCACCAGAGCCTCTATCGCTTCTGCCTGGCGATCGTCGGAAACCCCGAGGACGCTTCCGACGCGCTGCAGAACACCATGATCAAGGTCCTGCGGGCGCTGCCGGGAGAGGAGCGCAAGATCGAGCTGAAGCCGTGGCTGTACCGGATCGCCCACAACGAGTCGATCGACCTCCTGCGGCGGCGGCGGGAGACGAGCGCCCTCGACGTCGAGCAGATCGCGCCCGGCTACGGGCTCGCCGAGGACGCGGCGACCCGGGAACGGCTGCGCCGGCTCCTCGTCGACCTGAAGGAGCTGCCCGAGCGCCAGCGCGAGGTGCTGGTGATGCGCGAGCTGGCCGGGCTCGGGTTCGAGGAGATCAGCAGCGCCCTCGACACTTCCGGGGCGGTCGCGCGGCAGACGCTCTACGAGGCGCGCCAGAGCTTGCAGCAGATGGAGACAGGACGTGAGATGAGCTGCGCCACCGTGACCAAGGCTCTCTCCGACGGCGACGGTCGCGTCACCCGCCGCCGCGACGTCCGCGCCCACCTGCGCAGCTGCGCCCACTGCCAGGCCTTCCGCGAGGAACTGAAGATCCGCCAGCGCGATCTGGCGGCGCTCTCGCCGCTGCCGGCGGCCGCCGCCGCGGGGATGCTGCAGGGGCTGCTCGGCGGCGGCTCGCACGGCGCCGCCACCGGTGGCGGCCTGGCGACGACGCTCGGGGGCGGCGCGGCGAAATCGATCGGCGCCTCGGCGGCGGCGAAAGGCGTGGCGACGGTCGCCGTGGTGGCGGCGATCGGGGTCACCGCCGCCGACCGCGGCGGCGTCATCCACCTCGGCCTGCCCGGGGAGCAGGCGACGAAGGCGGCCGCCCCGGCCTCCCAGGCCCCGCCCGCGGTTCCCGCTGCGAACGGGAGCGGCGGCGGTGACGGAGCCGGCGCCCATGGCAGCCGCTCCGGCGGCAAGAGCAATATGGCCGCGAGCAGCCGTGGGGTGGAGGCGGCGGCTCCGGCCGGCGCCGCCGGCCCGCAGGTGGACTCCGCGGTCGCAGAAGGCGCCGCACCCGGCAGCGCCGCGGCTCATGCCCATCGGCAGGCGCAACCGCACGAGCTGGTCGGCGCCGAGACCCAGGGGCCGCGGGCCGAACACCCGTCGGGCGAGGATCACGAAAAGCTGCGCCCCGAAGCCGCCGAGGTCGGCCAGGAAGTCGCCGCCACGCACAAGCCGCCGCAGGAATCCGACGCTTCGACCGATGATGCCGGCGGCGCCCCTGCGGCGAAGCCGACCCCGCCTGCGCACCAAGAAACCGGCCCCTCGGCGGCTCCCGGGCCGCCCGCCTCGACGCCGGGGTCGGAAGCCCCGGGGCAGTCTCAGGCGGCGGCCGCGACCGAACACCCGGGTCCGCCGCCGCAGTCCCGCGGCGCCGAAAAAGCCTCAGAAGCGGCGGCCGGGACCCCGGGCGCCGGTGCCCGGTCCGAAAAAGCCCCCTAGGGGATCGCGCTCAGACGGGCCCGGTGAGGTTCGGCTCGAAGGAGCGCTGCCCGTTCCCGCCGCCGCCGTCCGCGCCCTCGGGCCCGGCGAGGAACGGCGTCAGGTAGCGGCCGATCAGCTTGCTCGGGTTGTCGATCGGCCACGGCGCCCGCTCTCCGGCGACCGAGGTTTCGCCGTGGCCGCCGCCGAGCCGCCCGAAGAGGTAGCGCGGCTTGGCGCCGGTCCAGAGGACCCCGCGCAGGACCGGGTCGAGCGGGCTGGCCTCGACCTCGCAGCCGAGGTCGGCGGCGATCGATTCGGCGGCGACGTCGGCCTGCTGGGTGGCGATGCCGCCCTGCTTGACCGGGAAGCTGGTGACGTCCCCGACCGCGTAGACCTGAGGCACGCCCGGGATCCGCAGGTGGTCGTCGACCGGGATGAAGCCGGTCGCGTCGTAAGGGAGCCCCTCGATCCGCCGCCCCTCGAGGCGGGGCAGGCTGACGACCGCGTCGGTTTCGATGGGCTCGCCGGGGACCACAGCGAGCGAGCCGTTCTCGTACTTGACCGGGTGGGTGCCGGTGAGCACCTCGATGCCGTTCCCGGCGAGCAGCTCGGCGACCTGCTCGGAGGCGCGGCGGCCGAAGATCCGCAGCGGCCCTTCTTCGGGAGTGACCACCGTCAGACGCGTGCCGGCGATGCCGCCGCGCTTCAGCTCGGTCGCCGCCAGCAGGGCGAGCTCGTAGGCGGGGAGCCCCCAGCCGTGTCCCCCCGGCATCGTGAAGACCACACGCCGCAGCCGCCCTTCCCGCAGCCGGCTGACGATTTCCTGCATCTCGCCCTCGTCGGCGACCCCCCAGAAGGTGACCGCGCCCGGTACCGACCAGAGCAGGCGGGCGCCGCAGGAGACGATCAGGTAGTCGTAGGGGATCTCCTCGCCGTCGTGGGTGTGGGCGCAGCGCGGGGCGGTGTCGACCCAGCCGACGTTGGCGAGCCGGAACTCGGCGCCGGCCCGGTCGGCCAGCCATCGCAGGTCGTAGCGGAGGACCCGCGAAGCGCCGTAGGGCTCGCCGACGGCGAACGGGCGGTAGACGAAGTCGCCGCGGCCGGCGCAGATCTCGACCCGCACCTTCTCGCCGGCGATATCGCGCAGCGCCAGGGCGGCCTCCAGCGCGCCGACGCCGCCCCCGACGATCAGCACCTTGGCCTTGCCTCTCTCCATGCCCGACAGTCTTCAGCCGGCACCCGCCCGGCCCATCCGGGGAAAGCCACGGCAGTCCGTGTGGTCTTCCCGTGCAGGCGGGGCGCGGGAGGGCTTAGATTCGACTGCGATGAGACTTCTGGTCGGTTACGACGGCAGCGAGGGCGGGCGCGACGCGTTGGAGCTGGCCCGGGTCCTGGGTGAAGCGGCGGGGGCGAGTGTCCTCGTCGTCACGGTGTTCCTCTACGGGCCGCTGCCGATCCCCTACGAGATCCTCGGGGAGGAGGAGGCCGAGCGGGCGCGGCCGCTGTTCGAAGAGGCGCGGCGGCGGCTCGGCGGCCTCGAGGTAGAGACCCGCGCCTTCGGCGGCGGCTCGGCCGCGGCGGTGATCAACGACCTCGCCGAGAAGGAGGAGGTCGAGACGATCGTCGTCGGCTCCCCCCACCGCGGGCCGGTCGGCCGCACGCTTATCGGCAGCGTCGCCGACGGGCTCCTGCACGGCGCCCCCTGCGAGGTGGTCGTTGCCCCGCGCGGGTACGCGGCCGAGGAGCAGGGGCCGTTCCGGACGATCGCCGTCGCCTACGACGACAGCGACGAGGCGAAGGCGGCGCTGGCGCGGGCGGAAGCGATCGCGCTCGCGTGCCGGGCGACGATCGTCGTCTTCACGGTCTCGGCGCCGGCCGCCGTCGTCCCCGGCGCTCCCGCCCGAGGCCGGCGCGATCGTCACCCGCACGGTGAAGGCGGTCGACGAGCGGCTGGCCGCCACCGGCCGCGCGCTCTCGGGCGTCCCCGGCCCGGCGATCGTCGAGGCCTGCGAGGAGACGGGCGCCGACCTGCTCGTCTCCGGGTCCCGCCACTACGGCCCGGTGCTGCGGGTCCTGCTCGGCTCCGTCTCCACCCAGCTTGCCCACAAGGCGGCCTGCCCGGTGCTGGTGGTGCCGCGGCCCGCGTCCGGCGGCTCAGCCGACTAAGCCGCTCACCAGCTCGACGTATTCGCGCAGGCGGTCGACCGCGAGGTAGTTGTCGCGCACCCGCTGCCGCCCGGCCTCGCCCATCCGCGCGCTGCGGCCGGGATCGCGAAGGATCGCTTCGATCGCCCGGGCGAAAGCCGGAAGATCGCGGGGGTCGTCGACCAGGGTCCCGGTCTCGCCGTCGACGACCTGGTCCTGGATGCCGCCGACCCGGCTCGCCACCAGAGGCCGCGCCTTCCACATCGCCTCGGCCACGGTCAGCCCGAACCCCTCGGCCAGGCTCTTCTGCACGATCAGGTCGGCCCGGCGCTGCAGGGCGTTGACCATCGTCGCGTTCTCTCGCAGGTCGTCCATCGGCAGGCTGACCAGGCGCGCCCGGCGGCGCCGGCCGGCGCTCATCGCCCGCCAGCGCTCGGCCACCTCGGCGTAGACCGCGGCGCCCTCGGGATCGTCGCTGACGCCCGCCGAGTCCGGTCCGACGAGTAGCAGCTGCAGCGAGGTGTCGTCGAGGTGCCGCTCGAAGATCTCCAGCAGTCCCCCCGGGTCCTTGAGCCGGTCCCAGCGCGAGATCTGGGCGACGACTCTGGCGTCTGTGGGCAGTGGCTCCTCCTCGAGGATCGTCGCCTTGGCCGCGACCGCCGCCAGGGCCTCGTCCTCACGGCTCCGGTCGAGGTCTTCGTTCTTCGGCGAGAACGGGTCGATCACCGGCGGCATGAACCAGGCCTTGCCGGGATCGAGCCCCTCCCAGAGGTACTCGCGGCGGGAGAAGACGTAGGCGTCGGCGTTCTCGACGTAGGGGCGGAGGAAGTCCCAGGCTTCGCGGGCGAAGTCGTCGGGCTGGTCGACGCCGACATGACAGCGCCAGATCACCGCCGGGCCGGCCCGCCGCATCGCCGGGACCAGGCCGGCGGTCTGCGGATCGTGCAGGTAGATGACGTCGCTGGGTTCGACGAGGCGGCCGAGCTCCTCGGCGCACCAGGCCAGCGCCCGCTCATAGGTCTGCCGGGCGTTGTCATCGAGCGGGCCACCGTCGCCCTGGTGGCCGTGCAGGCGGTTGTGGATCCGCTTGGTCACCGCGAAGAAGCCGTCGAGCTCTGGCAGGACCAGCCAGCGGGTGTCGACCCCGGCGCCGCGCACGTAGGGCAGCAGGGCGCGCAGCATCTCGGCGACGCCGCCGCCTTGGGCGGTCGAGTTGACGTGCCAGATGCGACGCTCGCCGAAGGCCTGCCGCGCGCTTGCGGCGGCCGCCTGGATCTGCGGGTAGCGCTCACCGACCAGCGGCCGGAAGCGGCCCAGCGACGCCGGCTCGATCCCGACCGACATCAGCTCGGGCACCTAGAGGCTCCAGTAGTGGGAGACGTGGGAGGCGGCGCGGGAGGTGAGGAGCGGCTCCGGCGCCGCCGAGGCCGCCTCGCCCTCGCCGCCGAGCGCCGCCATCGTCGCCACGGTCGAGGCGGCGAGGGCCGCGAGGTCGTAGCCGCCCTCGAGCACGGCGCCGACGGGTGCGCCCCAGCCCGCCGCCGCGTCGCGGACCTGGCAGGCCATCTGCGCGAAGGACGAGGCCTCCAGCCGGCACTCGGCGAGCGGGTCGTCGCGGTGGGCGTCGAAGCCGGCGGAGATCAGGACCAGCTGCGGCTCGAACTCGGCCGCGGCGGGGAGGATGACGTGCTCGAGCAGCGAGAGCCAGACGTCCTCTTCGCTGCCGGCCGGGACCGGGAGGTTGATCGTGTAGCCCTCGCCGGGACCGGAGCCGGCGTCGGCGAGGGCGCCGCTGCCGGGGAAGATCCCGCCCTGGTGGATGCCGGCGAAGAGGACGTCGGCGCGGCGACGGAAGATCTCGGCGGTGCCGTTGCCGTGGTGGACGTCCCAGTCGAGAATGAAGACCCGTTCGAGGCCGAGCTCGGCGAGCGCCAGGGCGGCGGCGACGGCGACGTTGTCGAAGAGGCAGAAGCCCATCGCCCGCTCCGGCTCGGCGTGGTGCCCGGGCGGGCGGACCGCGCAGAAGCCGAGGTCGGCGTCGGCGCGGAGGAGGCTGCGGACCATCTCGCAGGCCGCGCCGGCGGCGCGCAGCGCCGCCTCCCAGGAGGCTTCGCCCGCGAAGGTGTCGGCGTCGACCGAGCCGCCGCCGGAGCGGCAGAGGTCGCGGATCCGCTCGACATGCTCGCGCGGGTGGACGAGCGTCAGCTCCTCCTCGCTCGCCCGCGGCGCCTCGCGCCGCTCCCAGCCGAGCCAGCCGCGCTCCGCCAGGGCCGTCTCGATCGCTCGCAGCCGCTCGGGCTGCTCGGGGTGCCTGTACAGCCCCTGCCGCGGATCGTGCTCGAGGCAGGCGGGGTGGCTGAAGTAGAGGTTCGCTCCCATCGCGCCACCCTAATCGCCGCGGTCTAGAGGACGAACTTCTCTAGCAGCGCGAGGATGATGATGGCTTGAATCAGTAGGACGGCAGCGTCCATCGTCAGCTTTCAGGTCGGGGGGAGACCAATAGTCGTAGGACTTATAGGCAAGATCACCGTTCCTGTCAAGGCATATATGCGCTAATAGCGAATAACGGCTTCATGTGCCCACGGTCTTTTCAGCCAGACCCTTCTCTCGCCACCCTGGGGAAGGCGGTGAAAGTAATTCGCAAGGAAAAGGGCATGACCCAGGAACAGCTCGCGGAGCGGGCCGGCACCCACATCACCTATGTCGGCCGCATCGAGCGCGGGGAGCGCAATCTCACCTGGACGGCGCTGAGCAGGATCTGCGAGGGCTTGCAGATCAAGAGGTCAGCGCTGGTAAGGCGAGTGGAGGAAATCGAAGACAGGCCATAGGCGGTTCCTCTTTTCAAGTGTCGATCAACCCGTTCGCCAGCGCGTAGCGGGTCAGCTCCGGGCGCCTGGAGAGTCCGAGCTTCTGCTGGATGTGGGCGCGGTGGGTCTCCACGGTGCGGACGCTCAGGGACAGCTGCTCGCCGATCTCGCGGCTGGTGTGGCCGAGGGCCATCAGCTTCAGGACCTCGGTCTCGCGAGGGGAGAGGACCGGTTGGTCTTCGGGGCCGTCGCTCTTGAGGCCGGCGGCGACGGCGGGGGCGAGGTGCTGGTCGCCGCGGGCGGCGGCGCGGACAGCCTCGATCAGCTCCAGGTGTGCCGCGTCCTTGAAGAGGTAGCCGGCGGCGCCGGCGTCGAGGGCGCGGCGGGCGAGGGTGAGGTCGCGCTCCATCGTCAGCAGGACGATCTGCGTCTGCGGCGATCCCTCGCGCAGTTGCGGCACCGCGCCGACGGCGAGGCCGTCGGGCAGGTTGACGTCAAGAACCAGCACCCGCGGCTGCTGCTCGGCGACGACCGCGCGCGCCTCGGCGAGGGTGCCCGCCTCGTCCACCACCTCGATGTCGTCCTGGCCGTCGAGCAGTGCCTTCAGCGCGCCGCGCACGACGGCGTGGTCGTCGACCAGCACGACCGTCGTCTTCGCCTCGGCCTGCCTCCCCTCGCTCATCCGAGCCGAGCGTAACTCAGCCGTCTGAAGCCTGGCGCACCTCCACATGCCTGCCCACGGCTACGCCCCGCTCCCGTGGGAGACTGCACCGAGCCCGATGGGAAGCGAGGAGCAGCAGATAACGGTCGTCCTCGCCGACGACCACAACCTGATCCGGACCGGCCTGCGGGCGATGCTGGAAGCCGAGGACGATCTGCGGGTGATCGGTGAGGCACCCGACGCGCCGACCGCGCGGAAGCTGGTCCGCGACCGCAAGCCCGACGTCCTCGTGCTCGACCTGCAGATGCCGGGAGCCGAGCCGGCGAGCGCCGTGCCCGCCCTGCGCGAGGAGGCGCCGGGGACGGCGATCGTCGTCCTGACGATGCAGGCCGAGCCGCGGCGGGCGCGCGAGCTGCTCCGCGCCGGCGCCGCCGCCTACGTCCTCAAGCAGGCCGCTGAGCGCCGGCTGACCGCCGCGATCCGCGCCGTCGCCGCCGGCGGTACCTACATCGACCCCGAGCTCGGCGGCGCCGTCGCCCAGCTCGGCCCCGACCCGCTGGACCAGCTCGGCGACCGCGACCGCGAGCTGCTGCGCCTCCTCGCCCTAGGCCACACCAACCGCGAGATCGGCGAGAAGCTCTACCTCAGCGTCCGGGCGGTGGAGGTCAACCGGGCCAAGCTCCTCGAGAAGCTAAACCTCGAAACCCGCCCCGATCTGGTCCGCTTCGCGATCGCCAACGGCGTCATCGACGCCAACAGCGCGGATTCGTAGCTGCTGCTTCCTAGGGTTCCAGCCGCGCCTGTAGGGACGGGTGGGTGTCCCTCTCGAGACCTGGGTTGCCGGCCTCTAAGTCAGCCGTCTCTCGCTGAGCGGTCTGTGCCGGCAACAGGACGCCGGCCCCGAGAGGGACACCCACCCGTCCCAGCGAGTGCGGTCGAGATCCGCTTTTTCGCGAGTCCGCGAAAAACCTTGTAGAGCAAGGGTTTTCGCGGACTCGCGGTTAGGAGCGTCTGCCTGAGCTCTGTCGTGGAGGGGGTCGGCACCCCTCCGCAGGAATGTTCGGCGACATGCAATCTGGTGTCTGCGGCGAAGCCGCAGCAGGTTCTCCCCGGAGCGAAGCGGAGGGGAGGTCAATTCCGGAGGAGGGGTGCCGACCCCCTGTACAGGGCAGCTTCGTCCCTAGCCGTCCTGCAGCGGCACGCTGGCGGTGATCTTGGTGCCGTCGCCGGAGGCTGAAGTGACCTCGATCTCGCCGCCGAGCAGCTCGATGCGCTCGCGCATGCCGCGGAGGCCGCGGCCGCCGGTAGAGGAGGCGGTATCGAAGCCTTCGCCGTCGTCGTGGACGACGATCCGGATCGCGCCTTCGCCCTCCTTGGAGGTCACCTCGACGCGGGAGGCGTTGGCGTGCTTGAGGACGTTGGTCAGCGCCTCCTGGACGAGGCGGTAGACGACCCGGTCCTCTTCGCGGCTGCGCTCGTCGCCGACCTGGATCCCGGCCTCCACCTCGATTCCGCCGCGGGCGGAGCTCTCTTCGGCCAGGGCCTGCAGGGCGCCCCCCAGGCCGAGTCGCTCCAGCGCCGCCGGGCGGAGGTCGTTGATCAGCCGGTTGAGCTCGTTGATCTGCCCCTCGAGCTGGGCGATCGCCTCTTCCGCGGCGCTCTCGACCCGCGCTTCGCGACCGTTGCCGCTCGCTCCCAGCGCCGTCGCCAGCTGGATCCGGATCGCGGCGAGGTTCTGCAGGGTGTCGTCGTGGAGCTCGCGGGCCCAGCGCTCACGCTCGCGCTCGGCCGACTCGACCTGCTGGCGCAGGCGCTCGGACTCGACCGTCTGCGCCGTCGCCACCGCGGTCGCCGCGCTGGAGGCGAACGACTGCAGCAGCCGCTCGTCCTCCTGGCCGAATTCGAGCCCGCCCGCTTCGCGATCGAGGGCGACGAGCAGGCCGACGGCGCGGCCGCGGAAGAGCATCGGCACGACCAGCGCCGTCTCCGCCCCCAGCCGCTCGCGCAGACGCGCCCGCGAGGGCGGGGTCCCGCGGTCGAGCCGGTGGGAGACGCGTTCCTGATCGCGTCGCCGAAGACGGCGTCCTCGACCGGCACCTCGAGGCTCCCGGCCTCGCCGCCGACTTCGCCGGCATGGGCAGCGACGAAGAGGCGGTCGCCGCGCTGGAGGAGGACGAGCAGCCCCCGGGCCTCGACCAGCGCCCGCGCCCGCTTGACGATCAGGTCTAGGACGCGCTCGACGTCGGTCTCGCCGCCGACGGTCCGGGCGATGTCGACCGAGGTCTCGGCCCGCCGCAGCGCCTGCTCGACCTCGGCCTCGCGTTCGCTGAGGGTGGTGTAGAGGCGGGCGTTCTCGATCGCGATCCCGGCCCAGCTCGCCAGGGTGACCGCCGCTTCCTCGTCGCGCTCGTCGAATTCGCCCCCCTGCTTCTCGGTCATGTAGAGGTTGCCGTAGGTCTCGCCGCGCACGGTTATCGGCACCCCGAGGAAGGAATGCATCGGCGGGTGGCCGGGGGGGAAGCCGTAGGCGTGGGGGTGGCGTTCGACGTCGGCCAGCCGCAGCGGCTTCGGCTCGCGGATCAGCTCGCCGAGGACGCCGCGCCCGCGCGGCAGGTTGCCGATGTCCCGCCTGCCCTCCTCGTCGATGCCGACGTTGATGAAACGTTCGAGCTCGCGGCGTTCGGGGTCGAGCACGCCGAGCGCCGCGTACCGCGCCCCGGTCAGCTCCCGCGCCGCCTCGACCACTGAGTTCAGGACCGCCTCGAGGTCCAACTCGGAGAGGACCTCGTTGCCGACGTCGACGAGGCGCCGGAAACGCCCCTCCTCCGAGGCTCGCTCCGTCGATCGCTCCGAAGACTCCATCCGCACCACATTCAACCGTTCGTGCCTGCCGCGGGCAAGCAGGGGCGGCGCCTCGGGCAGAGAAAGGGTCACGTATGGAGCAGAGACTCAGTGTCGGCGACAACCTCAGCGAGGTATTCCGCATCTACCGTGAGCAGGCGGGCGTGCTCCTGCCGGTCGCCTCTGGCTCTTCCTGATCGTCGCGATCGTCAACGGCATCACCGAAGGGCAGCTGTCCCTCTTCTGGCTCGGAATCGTGGTCAGCCTCGCGGTCGGCACCCTCTACCAGGGGATGGTGGTCGAACTCGTCCGCGACGTCCAGGACGGCCGCCTCGACGCCTCCGTCGGCGACCTGATGCGCTCGGTCCTGCCAGTTTTGGGACCGCTGATCGGAGCCGGCCTCCTCGCCGGCCTCGGGATCGCCGGCGGCTTCTTCCTGCTGATCGTCCCGGGCCTGATCCTGCTGACGATGTGGGCGGTGATCGCGCCGGTGATCGTGGTCGAGCACCGCGGCGTTTTCGATGCCTTCGGCCGCTCGCGGCAGCTGGTCAAGGGCCACGGCTGGCCGGTCTTCGGGACCGTTGCCGCCGCCTTCCTGATCGCCTTTCTCGCCGGGATCGTCTTCATCCTGGTCGCCGGCAGCATCGCCAGCGGGCCGATCGTCCGCATCGTCTTCAGCGCCCTCGCCTCGACGATCACCGCCCCGATCGAGGCCCTGGTCGCGAGCGTCCTCTACTTCCGACTGCTGGCGATCAAGGCGCAGCCCGCGGCGCCCACCGTGCCGCCCTCAGTGCCGCAGCAGCCCGACGACGGCCTCGGCTAGCCGCGCCCCGCGCGGGGTCAGCGTGTACTCGGTGTGGGGCGGGCGGCCCGGGACCAGGTGCCGCTCGACTATCCCCGCCTGCTCGAGCTGCTCGAGCCGGTCGGAGAGGGTGGTGGGGGAGACCCCGGGGAGCGACTGGCGGAACTCGTTGAAGCGGGCGGCGCCGCTGGAGCAGGCGTAGATCGTCGCCATCGTCCAGCGGCGCTCGAGGATCCCCGCGGCGGCGCGGAGCTCCTGCGGGACCGGGGTGCAGTTGCGGCAGCGGGGGGACATAACGCCTCCTACGCCGCTCCGCCCCTGCCGACGGGACGATTTCCCTCCATATGGGGGTACTTTCGGCCCGTCGCTCCCTCTTTCTCCGGCTCCAGCGCCAGGCCCAGCACCTCGCCGATGCTCATCACCGGGTGGAAGCTCATCTGCTCGCGCACCTCCTCGGGGACCTCGTCGAGGTCGCCGCGGTTGCGCTCGGGCAGGATCACCTCGGTCAGCCCGGCGGCGTGCGCTGCCAGCACCTTCTGCTTCAGCCCGCCGATCGGCAGCACCCGGCCCTGCAGGGTGACCTCGCCGGTCATCCCGACCGTGTGCTTCACCGGCCGCCCGGTCAGCAGGCTGACCAGCGCGGTCGTCATCGCGGTGCCGGCGCTGGGGCCGTCCTTGGGGATCGCCCCGGCGGGCACATGGAGGTGGAACTCGCGCTGGAACGCCTCGGCTGGGATGCCGAGCTCCTCGCGGTGCGCCCGCACGTAGGAGAGCGCGATCCGCGCCGACTCCTTCATCACGTCACCGAGCTGGCCGGTGAGGACGAGGCCCTTGTCGCCGTCCATCGCGGTCGCCTCGATGAAGAGGATGTCGCCGCCGGTCCCGGTCACCGCCAGGCCGGTGGAGACGCCCGGGATCGCGGTCCGCTCGACCGACTCCTGGAAGTGCTTCTGGCGGCCGAGCGCCTCGCGCAGCGCCTCGACGTCGATCGCGATCTTGCCGTCCGCCGCCCCGGAGGCGATCTTCGTCGCCGCCGCGCGCAGCAGCTTGCCGAGCTCGCGCTCGAGCCGCCGCACGCCCGCCTCGCGGGTGTACTCGGAGATCACCATCCTTAAGACCTCGTCTGAGACCTCGACCTCCTCCGGCCGCAGGCCGTTGCGCTTCAGCTGCCGGGGCAGCAGGTAGCCGCGGGCGATCGCCAGCTTCTCCTCGGTCGTGTAGCCGTCGAAGCCGATCGTCTCCATCCGGTCGAGCAGCGGCGCCGGGATCGTGTCGACCATGTTCGCGGTAGCGATGAAGACGACCTCGGAGAGGTCGACCTCGACGTCGAGGTAGTGGTCGCGGAACGTGTTGTTCTGCGCCGGGTCGAGGACCTCGAGCAGGGCCGCGGAGGGGTCGCCGCGCCAGTCGGCGCCGACCTTGTCGACCTCGTCGAGGAGGATCACCGGGTTCATCGTCCCGGCGTCGCGGAGGGCGCGGACGATCCGCCCGGGGAGGGCGCCGATGTAGGTGCGGCGGTGGCCGCGGATCTCGGCCTCGTCGCGGATGCCGCCGAGGCTGATGCGGACGAACTCGCGCCCGAGCGCACGGGCGATCGACTCGCCGATCGAGGTCTTGCCGGTGCCGGGCGGGCCGACCAGGGTGAGGATCGCGCCGTTGGCGCGGCTGTCGTCCTCGACCTGGCGCTTCTCGCGCAGCTTCCGCACGGCGATGAACTCGGTGATCCGTTTCTTCACGTCATCGAGCCCGGCGTGGTCTGAGTCGAGGACCTCGCGGGTGTAGGCGGGGTCGAGCCGCTCCTCGGAGCGCACCGCCCACGGAACAGAGATGAGCCAGTCGAGGTAGCTGCGGATCATCGAGCTCTCGGGCGACTGCTCGCCCTGCCGCTCCAGCCGCCGCAGCTCCTTCCCGGCTTGCTCGGCGACCGCGTCGGGCATCTCCGCCTCGGCGATCTTGCGCTCGTACTCGCCGATCAGGTCGGCCTCGTCCTCGCCCAGCTCCTTGCGGATCGACTCCATCTGTTTGCGGAGGAAGTAGTCGCGCTGCTGTTTCTGGGCACCGGACTCGACGTCGTCGCGGATCTTGCTGCGCACCTGCAGCTCGGCGAGGCGCTCGCGCTGCAGCTCGACCGCCAGCTCGAGGCGGCCGGTCACGTCGATCGTCTCCAGCAGCCGCAGCTTGCCCTCGTTTGAAATGTCGGGGGAGAGGCCGGAGGTGTCGGCCAGCGCGCCGGGCTCCTCGACCGAGCGCAGGAAGGCGGAGATGCGGCCGTCGTCGCCGCGCAGCTCGAGGATCTCCTCGACCACGGCGCGGTATTCGCGGACCAGCTCGCGGGTGTGCTCATCGTCGGGGTGGCCATCCCGGACCTCCTGCACCTCGACCCGAAGGTGGCCATCGGCGTCCTCCTGGGCGGAGCCGGCGATCAGCCCGCGGTGGAGGCCGAGGACGGTGGCGACGGGACGGCCGCGGCGCGAGAGCCCGGTCTCGATCACCTCGGCGACCACGCCGACCCGCCCGTACTCGCCGTCACGCCGCGGGATCAGAAAGACGCGCTCGTCGGTGCCGACGTCGATCGGCAGGGTCGCGGTCACGGTGGGGAAGACAAGTGCGTCGTCGAGCGCTATCAGCCGATAAGTCATAACCAAGTCCACTTTCTGTAGTTAGTCCTCAGAAAGGATAGCGCGGGTAGTTTCCGTGTCAAGTAGGCGGCCTTGGAAAGCGGAGGTCGTTAACTCGCCCTGCTAATAGATGCCAGCGAGGGGGAGATGGGAGCGGTAGACGACAGGACCGCTTTGTTCTCTTCCTTCTAGCTCGGCGAGGACCGCGACGACGGTCTGGGTGATCAACCCAAACCCCCGGTCGGCGGTCCAGCGCCGCAGTCGTTCTAACTGCCCCGTGTCTTTAGAGGCGACCCTCTCGACGAGCTCGACCTTGGCCAGCTGAAGATCGGAGCAGGTACGGCGCCGCGCCTTCTTCAGGCTTTGACGCATCGCCACAAGGTCGTCTTCTGCTCGCGCGAGGTCCGCGAGCACGATCATCGTGTCCACGGCGGTGAAGGTGGGCCGGACAAGCCGGCGAATCGGATGCCGGGAAAGGATTTCTTCCAGCTGTTTGCCGACCCCTTCGGGTCCGTGTTCATGCCAGTAGGCGAGGGCCCCGGTGAGATCGTCATCGAGTCGGAACATCGGATGCCCGATCAGTCGCCGTGCATATTCCATGAACGGGCTCCTCATCCGTTCGCGTGCCTCGGCGACATCCCCTGCGTGCAGCGTCACCAAGGCCTCGTCGAGTTGAAGCCAAGCCGCCCAGTTGAAGCCGATGTGGGGAATCCGCTCCTGGTACTGCGTCACCAAGGCAGCGCGTATCTCGAATGCTCCTCGTTGGCGGTAGGTCCAGGCGAGGATGTACACGGTCATCGCCTCAAGTGCCGGGTTGCTGTCGCGGCGAAGCTGGTCGAGGCTCTGTTCACCGTCACTCGATGCCTGCTCGAGATCCCCGTGAAGCTTCTCGATCGAGGCGATCCTCGTCAGGACCTGCGACGTGTCCCCCGCGGGAGAGGCCCGGAGCCTGGCTATAGCTCGACGGTCGGATCGACGTAGTGGCCGCGCGTCCAGCAGCGTTGCGTACAGCTCCGTCACCATCGCCCGCTCGCGAAGTCTCGGGATTCGCAATAGGCCTGACAGGGTCGCAATCGCCCATGGCCCTACCCAGGCGATGTCGTACCCGGCGCTTCGGAGCAGCTTGAGGAGGAGTGGGATTCTCCGCACGTCGCGGTCGAGGATCAGGGCTAGAGCTAGATAGCGACGAGCGACCGCTGAGCCTCGCAGCTGGCCGAGCAGTTGTGCCCGCGAGACGTTGCTCAGCTTGAACGCAGCGGACGCCGGAGGTTGCAGAAGCGGTCGTTGCCGTGGAGCGGGGACCGAATGGGGGGCGAGCTCTCGACTGAGCGCGACAAGCCCCTCGCTGGGGTTCCCAGCTACGAGCTTCACCTTCGAGCTGGCAACGATCCGTTGCAATCGCTTAAACGCTTCGCCCGGGCACTCCCACCAGGTGACGGAGCGGGCAATCCCGAGCGCTTCCAAGAGCACGGGGGTCAGGTCTGGATCAGCGCCCCGATAGCCAAAAAGGAAGACGTCCCGGTTGCAGATGTCGGCCGCGAGCTTTCGCGCCCAATCCTCCTTCATTAGCCACACCCGAGAGGCCTGAAAAAGCAGCTCGTAATCGTGCTCGGCGGGCTCGCACGGCGGATCGCCAGGAAACGGGAAGGTGCCGTGCGGCTTGTAGAGGACCGAACCCGGAACCTCCAGTTGATCGCCCGGCGCGACCACCTCGATCGCGATCCCCTGTCGCCGAGCGGCCGTCTCGATCATCGTGTCGAAATTCGGGGTCCACACCCTGGCGCCGGCGGCGAGCATGGCGGCCACGGCGTAGTGGTTTGCGTTCGGCTCCTTCGGCTCGCACGCCCACCAGATCTCCCGGCGGATCGCCTGCCGGGTCTCCTCTCTCTTGTCATCAAGAGCATCGAATACCTGCTCCGGCGAGAGCTCATCGAGACTGAACTCAAATTCTTTTCGCAGGTCTTCGATCCCAACCCGCTTGAGAAAGGAATCGCGTAGCCGTTCAAAGTTAGGGGCTCCCGTAGGCGGCGGGATGGAGATCCCGGCGCCGACAACTAACGTGACCCCCCGCGCGTCCACCAGAGCGGACTATATGTAGCTGACTGGTGAGGCTCCTTACAGCGAAGTTTTTTATTCGTCCATAGCATCTCGCGCCCGAAGGAGGCGACGGATGCAACGTGACATGAGGGCTGGGGTGGAAATCGACGCTGCCCTGATGATCGAGGAGGACGAGCTGCCGGCACCGGCGGTGCTGCGGCGGGCTGTCCGTGAGGCGCGACCAAGGCAACGAATCGACATCGAGGTAACGACGGCGGGAGGTTCCGGTCGGAAAGTGATCGTCGCCTTTATCCGCTTCTACCAGCGACGGCTCTCGAAGAGGCTCAATAGAAGATGTGTGCTCGAGCCGAGTTGCTCTCGTTACGCCGAGCTCGCGATCACACAGAACGGGCTGCTGCGCGGCGGCAGGGAAACCTGGCGCCGATTGCGTCGCTGTCGACCTGAGAACGAAGGAACAATCGACTATCCAGAAGGAGTACTCCTTGCCTTACCAAGTAATTCCGATCGGACGGGTGTTCAACGACAAGTCCCGGGCGCAGCTGATCGAAAGCCTGAACAGCTATGAGCGCGAGGGGTGGGAATTCCACTCGGTCTTCGGCGTCAGCGAGCAAAGCGGTTGCCTGGGACAAAACACGACCGAGACCCTCTACATGGTCCTCGAGAGCAGGAAATAGCCGCCGGAATAGCCAACGGGTTATAGGTTGCGCTGTGTGAGCAAGGTCAAGTGCCAGATCTCGGTCTCCGCCGACGGCTACGTCGCCGGGCCGAACCAGAGCGAGGACAACCCGCTCGGCGAAGGCGGGGAGGCGCTGCACGAGTGGGTCGTCAAGCTTGCTGCCTGGAAGGAGTCGCACGGTCGGGAGGGCGGCGAGGTCAACGCCAGCAGCGCGATCTTCGAAGAGGCCGTCGCCGGCACCGGCGCGGTGATCATGGGCCGCAACATGTTCGGCCCGGTTCGCGGGCCCTGGACCGAGCCGCTCTGGAACGGCTGGTGGGGGGACGAGCCGCCGTTCGGCGTGCCGGTCTTCGTCCTCACCCATCACGCGCGCGAGCCGCTGACCCTCGGCGAGACGACCTTCCACTTCGTCACCGAGGGGCCGGATCGCGCCGTCGAGCTCGCCCGTGAGGCGGCGGGCGATAAGGACATCGCGGTCGGCGGCGGCGGCGAAACGATCCAAGAGCTGATCCGTGCCGGCCTGCTCGACGAGTTGGTGATCAACCAGGTGCCGGTGATCCTCGGCGGCGGCGTCCGCCTACTCGACGGCATCCCCCCGAGCGTGAAGCTGGAGCAGACGCGGGTAGTCGAAGGACCCGAGGCCACCCACCTCTTCTATTCGGTCAGCGGCTGACGGCTCGCGAGACCGCAAGGGACCGGACATATTCGGTCACTTGCGGTTTCGCGGCTAACTGCCGAGAATCTTGGCCTTCTGCGCCGCGAACTCCTCCTCGGTGAGGATGCCCTGCGCTTTCAGTTCACCCAGCTCCTTTAGCTGATCGATCATCGAGCTGCCGCCGCCCTGCGCTGGGGCGGGCGCCATCTGGGCCGGGGGCGCCTGGGCCTGGGCCGCGGCCTGTTCTTCCTGTTCAGACCAGCGCTGTCCCTGGCGGCGGGAGACGCGGTTGCTGACCGAAGTGGCGGTGCCGGCGATGACCGCCGTCCTTGCCATCCCTCGCAGTAGTCCTGGCATGACCTGTCCTTTGTTCCTGTTGGTTGAGTTAGGCCTCGGCGGCGTCGAGCGCCGCGAGGATGTCTTCGGCCGGGATCCGGCCGCTGGCGACGAGCTCGCCGCCGGAGCGGCGAACCGCGCCGACGAACGGCGCCGCCCAGCTGTTCTCGAAGACCAGCAGCGCCGCCGAGGTGCCGGACGCGAGCACGTCGCCCGCCTGCTCGAGGTCCTCGTCGCCGATCAGTCCCGAGGAGGCGCCCTCGAATACGGCCAGCTCGGTGACTTCGCCGCCGAGGTCGGCGAGCTCCAGCACGGTGACGTTCCCCTCCTCGTCCTTGGCGATGAAGGTGAGGTCGAGGATGCGGATCAGGCCGCGGTCGACAAGGTCCACCAGGTGCGGCGCGACCTCCCCGTTGGGCTGGCGGCCCGGCCACTCCACCAGCAGGTAGTCGATCGGTCCCATCTGCACTTCAGCGCTCATCCGACCCCGTTCCTCTCAATTGCGAAAGCTCTTCTATCTGCTTGCCTGCCCGCAACATAGCCGGTTACACCCAAATGGGCCAACGGCCGAGCCTTTACCGACTAGGCTCGCGGCAACCCCCCGACGAAGGAGCGCAGCGAGAGATGAGCCAGCAGAAACCCGAGGAGTCCGCAACGCTCTACGGCGCCCGCTTCCTGATCGAGGACGCCCCGGACAAGGAGTTCCCGGCCGGCGGCATGCCGGCGCTCGACGCGATGCGGCTGGTCGACGAGGAACTGGTGCTGGAGGGGGACCCCTGGCGAAACCTCGCGACCTTCGTCACCACCTGGATGGAGCCCGAGGCGCAGCGGATCGTCGCCGAGAACCTGCACCGCAACTTCATCGACCACGCCGAGTACCCGATCTCGGCCGAGATCGAGCAGCGCTGCATCCGCATGCTCGCCGACCTCTACCACGCGCCCGGCGAGACGACCGGCTGCCGCACCCAGGGCTCCTCGGAGGCGATCATGCTCGGGGCGCTCTCGCTGAAGTGGAAGTGGAAGCAGCGCCAGGAAAAGGCGGGCCGCCCGGTCGAGAAGCCGAACCTCGTCTTCGGCGGCGACGTCCACGTCGTCTGGGAAAAGTTCTGCCGCTACTTCGACGTCGAACCGCGGATCGTCCGCCTGCGCGAGGACAAGTACGTGATCGGGCCCGAGGACGTGGAGCCGCACGTCGACGAGAACACGATCGGGGTCGCTGCCGTCCTCGGCACCACCTTCACCGGCCACGCCGACGACATCACCGGGATCAACGACCTGCTGATCAGGATCCGGGACGAGAAGGGGATCGACGTGCCGCTGCACGTCGACGCCGCCTCAGGCGGCTTCGTCTGGCCATTCCTGTACCCGCACTCCGAGTGGGACTTCCGGCTCGAGCAGGTGCGCTCGATCAACGTCTCCGGCCACAAGTTCGGGCTCGTCTACCCCGGAATCGGCTGGCTCGTCTTCCGCGAGAAGGCCGACCTGGCCGAGGACCTCGTCTTCTACGAGAACTACCTGGGCAAAACCGACGCGACCTTCACCCTCAACTTCTCCACCGGCGCCTCGATGGTGCTGGCCCAGTACTACAACTTCGTCCGCCTGGGCCACGAGGGCTACACGGTGGTGATGCAGGCGATGGAGGAGAACGCGAAGGCGTTCGCCAAGCGGCTCGAAGACACCGGCAACTTCGAGCTGATCGGGGCCGACAAAGAGCAGCTGCCGCTGGTCGCCTTCAGGCTCTCCGACGAAAAGGACTACGACGAGTTCGACGTCTCCTGGCAGCTCTCCGCCGAGCGCGGCTGGATGCTCCCTGCCTACACGATGCCCCCCGATGCCCAGGAGGTGAAGGTGATGCGGGCGCTGGTCAAGGAGACCCTCGGCCGCCAGCAGGTCGATCGCCTCGCCGACGACATCGAGCAGGCGATCGTGACGCTCGACAAGAAGGGCGGCGCCCACCCCCACGAGCGCAAACGGATGAAGCGCTCGCCCGGCTACTAAGCGCGAACCGCGAACTGCATCAGATTTCTTACCTGCGAGGGAGGAAATCTGATGCAGTTCGGCTGGGTCGGCAGGCCATCGCTGGTGCCGGGCCTGATTTGCGCGGCCGCTGATTGGGTATGTACCGACTGGGTACAGATCAGCAATGAGTTCGAAGCCGCTGCTTTCCGCTGCCCTGGTCGCCCTCTCCCTCGGCCTTGTTGCCTGCGGAGGCAGCGGCTCCGACTCCACTGAAGCCGAAACGGCGCCGGCCGGGCAGGAATCGGGCAGCGGCGAAGCCACTGCGGGCGAAACCGGGTCCGAAGAAGGCGAAACCGAAAGCGAACCCGCCCCTAGCGGCGAGGCTCAGAAGTCGGAAAAAGTCCAGATCGTCGAATTCAGCTACGAACCGGACCCGGTCGTGGTCCAGGCCGGCGGCAAGGTGAGCTGGCAGAACAAGGACACCGCCCCTCACACCGCGACCGCCGACGACGGCAGCTTCGACACCGGCACGATCGAAAAAGGCAAGCTCGGCTCGGCGACCTTCAAGGAACCCGGGACCTTCACCTACCACTGCGAAATCCACCCGACGATGCACGGCACCGTCGAAGTGGTCGAATAGCCCGAGGTCCAGATGCCGTTCTGGCTCGCCCGCAAAGCCGCGCCGCACCTCTGGAAGCGCGTCCCCTGGGCGAAAGTCTGGGTCGCCTCGCTGTGGCTGGCGAACAAGGGCCGCGAGCGCCTCGAGGCCAACCTGAGCAAGCGCGAGCAGACCGAGTTCTGGAACCTGCTGAAGAAGTCGAAGGGGCGTCCCGGCAACCTCAGCAAGCGCGACCGCACCCGGGTCAAGCACATCGTCGGCAAAGCGATCCGCGGCTAGCTCCCCGCCGACGGGACGAAAAGCGGTCCATATAAGCGGTTTTCGTCCCGTCGGCCATAGGATCGCGGTCGATGAAACCGGTCACGGTCGAAGTCGTCGTCGCCAGGCCGCCGCTGGAGGTGTTCAGGTTCCTCGATGCGCTCGCCAACCATGAGCGGTTCCTCGACCACTACCTCGTCGACTGGAGCTTTTCCGGGCCGCAGCGCGGGGTCGGCGCGAAGGCGCGGGCGCGGGTGGACGCGCCGGGCTCCCAGGACCACTTCGAGTTCGAGGTGACCGAGGCCGAGGCCCCGCGGCGGATCGTCGAGCAGGGGATCTCCTCGGGCGGCAAGCGCGAGACCCGGGGCACCTACCGGCTCGAGCCGCTGCCCGAGGGCGGCACCCGGATCGAGTTCGAGCTCGCCTTCCTGCGGCTGCCCCGCAGCGAGCGGCTGGTCCCGCCGCTGACCCGCGCCTTCGCCAAGCGCGTCAACGCCAAGGCGATGCGCCGCCTCGCCAGGCAGCTCGGTAACTGATGCCGACGGGACGAAAACCGGGTATATAGAGCGGTTTTCGTCCCGTCGGCAGGGGGAGTGGCAAGATGCGCCGGTGCCTGAGGAGCGAGAGGACCTGGCGGAGCTGTTGGCGCGGCGGGCGCTGACCGAGGACGCGGCGCGCGCGGACGCGGTCGAGAAGCGGCACGCCGCCGGCGGGCGCACCGCCCGGGAGAACCTCGCCGACCTCGTCGACCCCGGCTCCTTCGTCGAGTACGGCCGCTACGCGATCGCCGCCCAGCGCGGCCGCCGCGAGCTCGCCGACCTGATCGCCCGCACCCCCGCCGACGGCCTGCTCGGCGGCACCGCCCGCGTCAACGGTGACATCTTCGAGGCCGAGCACGCCGCTTGCGCCGTCCTCTCCTACGACTACACCGTGCTTGCCGGGACCCAGGGCGCCCTCGGCCATCGCAAGAAGGACCGCCTCTTCGAGTTGATCGAGCGGATGCGGCTGCCGGTCGTCCTCTACGCCGAGGGCGGGGGAGGGCGGCCCGGCGACACCGACTACCCGGTCGTCTCCGCCCTCGACGCCCGCGCCTTCGCCCTCTGGGCGAAGCTCTCCGGCCTGGTGCCGCGGATCGCGGTCGTCCATGGCCGCTGCTTCGCCGGCAATGCGGTCCTCGCCGGCTGCGCCGACCTGATCGTCGCCACCGAGGCGAGCTCTCTGGGGATGGGCGGGCCGGCGATGATCGCCGGCGGAGGCCTCGGCGAGGTGCCGGCCGACGAGGTCGGGCCGATCGAGATGCAGGCGCCGAACGGGGTCGTCGACGTCGTCTGCGCCGACGAGGCCGAGGCGACCGCGGCAACGAAGAAGCTGCTCGCCTACTTCCAGGGCGCGACCGCGCCGGGTCCCGAGCCCGACCAGGCGCGCCTGCGCGAGCTGGTCCCCGAGCGCAAGCGCCGCGCTTACGACCCGCGGCCGATCGTCGGGACCCTCTGCGACGAAGGCTCGGTCACCTTTCTGCGCCAGCGCTTCGCGCCGGAGATGGTCACCGCGCTCGCCCGGATCGAGGGGCGTCCGCTCGGGATCATCGCCAACGACACCCGCCACACCGCCGGCGCCGTCACTTCCGACGCCGCGGACAAGGCCGCCCGGCTGCTGCAGCTCTGCGACGCCTTCGGCCTCCCGGTCGTCTCCCTCGTCGACACTCCCGGCTACATGGTCGGCCCCGAGGCCGAGGCGACCGGCCTCGTCCGCCACGCCTCGCGCCTGCTGGTCGCCGGCGCCGCCTTGCGGGTGCCGCTCGTCGCCGTCGTCCTGCGCCGGGGCTATGGCCTCGGCGCCCAGGCGATGGTCGGCGGCAGCCTGCACGAGCCGCTGCTGACCGTTGCCTGGCCGAGCGCCCATCTCGGGCCGATGGGGTTGGAGGGGGCGGTACGGCTGGCGCTGCGCAAGGAGCTCGAGGCGATTCCCGACCGGGCCGAGCGCGAGCAGCGGGTCCGCGACCTCACCGCCCAGGCCGAAGAGAACGCGAAGGCGCTCAACGCCGCCGCCCTCTTCGAGCTCGACGACGTGATCGACCCGGCCGAGACCCGGGGCCTGATCGCCGCGACCCTGACGGCCGCCGGCGACGCCCGCCCGCCCGGCGCCCACCGCTTCGTCGACACCTGGTAGTTCACACATCCGTAAGGGGCGATGTGGGAGGCTCGCGCCCGCCGACCGACGAAAGGGAGACATCACCCATGCCCCAGACCGACATGCCCCAAGCCGACTACTCCGACCTCAAAGCGCTGTTCATCAACTGCACGCTGAAGCGCAGCCCCGAGACCTCCAACACCCAGGGGCTGATGGACAAGTCGATGGCGGTGATGCGCGCGCAGGGGGTCGAGGTCGACTGCATCCGCTGGGTCGACCACGAGATCGCGATCGGCGTCTGGCCGGACATGACCGAACACGGCTGGGAGCGGGACGAGTGGCCGGCGATCTACGAGCGGGTGCTCGCCGCCGACATCCTCGTCCTCGGGATGCCGATCTGGCTGGGGGAGAAGTCCTCGGTCGCCACCCACGCGATCGAGCGCCTCTACGGCAACTCGCACCTGCTGAACGACCAGGGCCAGTGGGCCTACTACGGCCGTGTCGGCGGTTGCATCGTCACCGGCAACGAGGACGGGATCAAGCACTGCGCGATGAACGTCCTCTACTCGCTGCAGCACCTCGGCTACACGATCCCCCCGCAGGCCGACTCCGGCTGGATCGGCGAGGCAGGTCCCGGGCCGTCCTACCTCGATGACGGCTCAGGCGGTCCCGACAACGACTTCACCAACCGCAACACCGTCTTCGCCGCCTGGAACCTGATGCACCTGGCGCGGATCCTCAAGGACGCCGGCGGCATCCCCGCCCACGGCAACCAGCCGAAAGAGTGGGAAGCGGGCTGCCGGTTCGACTCGCCGAACCCCGAGCACCGCAGCTGACCTCTCCGAGGTTCGCCTCGCTATAGCGGGACGAACCTCGGACTCACCAGAGCGCGTCGTGCTCCTCCATCACGCCGAGGCCCGAGGCGAGCGTGAGGCCGCCGAGGGTGCCGACAAAGCTGCCGAAGCGGTGGCGGTAGCGGGAGCGGATCAGCAGGTAGTTGTCGTCGCGAGCGTGGTCTGACTCCGCGGTGAAGTCGAGGGATCCGGCTTCGCCGAGGTCGGTGCCGTCGAGACCGCGGAAGCTGACCGGCGGCGGCTCGGCGGGCTCGCCGTCGACCCAGATCGCCCGCTCGCTGCCCTGCGGCGGGTCGTTGATCCCCTCGACCAGGTTCCAGGCGAGGTTGCGCCCCTCGACCGACTCGCCGACCCCCGCCGACCAGTGCCAGTGGGTGTGGCGCCGGTGGTGGCCGGCCGACTCGTCGTCGATGCCGCGGCCGGCGACCGCGATGCGGCGGCCGGGGATCTCGACCGTGCCCTCGACCGGCATCCCGGCCCGCTTGCGGGTCCAGGCGAGGCTCTTGCCGCTCGGGCACGTCGCTTCGATCGCGGCGACTTCGCCAAGCTCGAGCTTCGCCCGCAGACCGGGCCCGTCGACCTCCAGCCGCGGCCCGTCGAAGACCACCTCGCGGCCGCCGGGCAGCGGGTTCGTATGCGCCCACTGCCGCCGGCGCTCGCGGTCCCACAGGACCCAGAAGCACTGGCTCGTCGGCCCGACCTCCGCCCGCGCCGCGCAGAGCATCAGCTCCTCGGCAAAGACGGCGACGTAGCGCCAGCGCTTGCGCAACTGCCCGTGGTCGAAGAGCGGCATCGAGGCCTGATCCATCGCGCGACGGTATCTGGGCCTGTCGACTTTGTCTCCTCCAAGGAGACAAAAGCGACACGTCAATAGGCTCGACGGGTGGACCAGGTCGTCCAGATCGTCGGCGCGCTGCTGATCCTCGCCGCCTTCACCGCGGTCCAGCTGGAACGGATGCGCCCCGACTCGCGCCTCTACCTCACGCTCAACCTCCTCGGCTCAGCGATCCTCGCCGTCCTCGCAGTGATCGCTGCCCAGTGGGGCTTCGTCCTCCTCGAGGCCGTCTGGGCCATCGTCTCCGCTTGGGGGCTCCTCGCCGCGCGCCGAGAAAGCCGGGTCCAGTAGGGGGTGAACGGCTTGTACTTTTTCGCCGGCCACCTTCTCGGACGGCCCTTCACGATGGCGAAAAGTTGAGAGAACCCCCTACTGGACCCGGCTTTCCAACCGCTCCGCAAGTCTGTTCATCCCCCGCTCCCGCGCCGCAGCCGCCGCGCCCACCCAGTCCGTCGGCGCATCCTTCGGCCGCTTCACCTTCGCGTCGCGCAGGGTCGCGATGTCCTTGAACTTGAGCAGGTCCTCGCGGCCCTCGATCAGCGCCGCGCGCAGCGCCGGCCGTCGCTCGCGGATCGCGCTGTCGAGGATCGCCTCCAGGGAGCCGTGCCGGCGCAGCAGCTCGGCCGCCGTCTTCGGCCCGACGCCCTTGGCGCCCGGCAGCCCGTCGGAGGGGTCACCACGCAGGGCGATGAAGTCGGGGACCAGGGCCGGGTCGATGCCGTAGCGCTCGCGCACCTCGGCCGGGCCGACCTCTTCGGCGCCTTTGCCGCCGCCGGTTTTGACGTAGAGGACGGTCACGTTCTCTTCCGCGCACTGGTACATGTCGCGGTCGCCCGTCAGCAGCAGCGCCCGACCGCCGGCCTCGGCCTCCAGCTGCGCGTAGGTCCCGAGGAGGTCGTCGGCCTCGAGGTCCTCGGCCGTCTCAACGGTCCAGCCGAAGGTCTCGAAGAACGGGCGCGACTCGGCGAACTGGTGCGGCAGCTCGTCCGGCATCGCCGCCTCGCGCTCGGCGTGGTAGGCAGGGTAGAGCTCGGTCCGGTAGGCGGCCGCGTCCGGGCCGAAGCAGAGCACGACTGCCCGCGGCTCGTGCACTTCGACCTCGCGCAGGATCAGGTTCGCCGTCCCCAGCAGCGCGTTGACCGGCCGCCCGTCGGTCCCGGTGATCGTCTTCGGCAGCGCGTAGAACGCGCGGAACAGCATCGAGGGAGCATCGACGGCGAGTAGCGGCGCGGGCACGAGGGCAGCCTATGGCCCAGGTCGCACCGGATGAGAAGAGCACCTATTCCGGGTTGGAGAGACCCGTTTTGAGAAGCCTTTCGAAGGTCTGGCTCTCCATCTCGTTCTTCGATGCCTGTTTGAGCGCCTCTCGATACAGATCAGCCGAGATCAGGATCCCGCGCCGATCGCCCAGACCGCCCTCGATCATCTTCTTGGTCGCCGCACCGCCGCTCTCGATCATCTGGATAAAGGAATAGAGGCACGAGGCGGCCGCCACGAAGGTGGCGAGCCCGAAGCTGACGATGATGAGAATGTCGTGATCTCGGATTGCAGTGAGGCCTCCGAAAAGGGTCGTGCCCAGGACGATTGCGAGGATCAGATACTGGAAAGCCCGCATGCTTCGTGAGAGCGGTGCCATCTTGCGAATCGGCGCCACGGTTGACTCATAAATGAGCCCATCGCCACCGATGTCCTGGTTGACCAGATCCTCCAAGTGCCTTCTCGCGGTCCCGATAACGGTGAGGTCGGCGTACTGCTGAAACATGTATGAGAGAAGCAGGAGCAGAAGGGACGGCAAGGGGAGGACGACATCTGCCGTTTTTGCCGCTACGCCGACGGAGCCTGCAATTGCCACTGCGGTGAGGAATAGAGCCAGAACTCGCTCGGCAGCGTTTCTTCCCGCTTGATTGACCTGGAAGAAGGCCATCGCCTCGTCCTGTCGTGCCTGCCTTAGGGCTGGACCATCTTGAGAGTGCTCGGGGTTCATCGCGCAATGGTAGGCCGCTACCAGGAGTGACAGACCTGGGTAAGTAGGGCCGGGAAGCCGATAGCCGCGGGTGGCTAGAGTCGCAGCCTGGCATGAAGGCTCTGGCGATCGACAACCTGGAGAAGCGCTACCCGACCGGGGTGGAGGCGCTGCGCGGCGTCTCCCTCGAGATCGAGGAGGGTGAGTTCTTCGGCCTGCTCGGGCCGAACGGCGCCGGCAAGTCGACGCTGATCCACTGCACGACCGGGCTGGCGCAGCCGACCGGCGGCTCGATCGAGATCTTCGGCCACGACGCGATCGAGCACTACGCCGAGGCCCGCCAGGCGGTCGGCCTCGCCCCGCAGGAGCCGAACGTCGACTGGTTCCTCACCGTCGAGGAGACGCTCGACTACCACGCCGGCTACTTCGGGATGCCCAAGCGCGAGCGTCGCGAGCGGGCCAAGGAGCTGCTCGAGACCTTCTCGCTGACCGAGAAGCGCGACGAACGCACCCGCACCCTCTCGGGTGGGATGAAACGCCGCCTGATCCTGGCCCGCGCGGTGATGCACCGGCCGCGCCTGCTGATCCTCGACGAGCCGACCGCCGGCGTCGACGTCGAGCTCCGCCTCGAGCTCTGGCACTACGTTCAGAAAATCAACCAGGAGGGGACGACGATCCTGCTCACCACGCACTACCTGGAGGAGGCCGAGCAACTCTGCGACCGGATCGCCTTCATCGCCGACGGGCAGATCGTCGCCGAGGGCACGAGCGAGGCTCTGGCCGCGCGCTTCGACGTGCCGAACCTCGAGGATGCCTACCTGGCGCTGGTCGGCCGCAAAGAGCTCTCCCGCTCGCACATCGAGCTCGAGGTCGACGAGGTCGAGGCGTGAGCGCCGCGCAGATCCGCTTCGCGACGCTCTGGCGCCGCGAGTGCAACCGCTTCCTGAAGATCAAGAAGCAGACGATCGGCGCGCCGATGCTGGAAACGTTCCTCTACATCACCGTCTTCGGGGCGGCGCTGGGCTCGCGGATCAAGCACCTGCACGGGATCGACTACGTCCTCTTCGTCATCCCCGGCCTGATCATGATGGCCTTCTCGACCAACGCCTTCTCCAACAACAGCTCTTCGATCCTCCAGCAGAAGTTCCAGGGCGCGATCCAGGACCAGCTCTCCTCGCCCGCCTCTCCGGCCGAGCTGCTGCTCGCCTTCTCGCTCGGCGGCTTCATGCGCGGGCTGACGGTGGCCGTCCTCACCTTCGTCGTCTCGGTGATCCTCGTCGGCCTCCCGGTCGAACACGTCCTCGTCCTCGTCCCCTCGCTGGCCCTGGTCGGCTTCTTCTTCAGCCAGCTCGGCGTCCTGATCGGCGTCCGCGCCGAACAGTTCGACGACGTCGCCTTCGCCCAGACCTTCGTCCTGCAGCCGCTGATCTTCCTCGGCGGCGTCTTCTACTCCGCGGCGCTGCTGCCGCAGCCGTTCGAGACCCTGACCCGCTTCGACCCGATCTTCTACATGATCAACCTGGTTCGCTACGGCTTCGTCGGCTTCACCGAAGTAAGCATCGCCCTCTCGCTCCTGGCGTTGACCGCGGCGACCACCGCGCTCTTCCTCTTCAACCTCCGCCTCTTCAGCCGCGGCTACCGTCTCCGCGCCTAAGAGGGATCGGCAGAACCCTGCGCACGTCTGGCGATGGCGGGCATACTCCGCGAGTTTTGCCAATCCCTTCTAGCCCCTGCTGAGTTAACCCCTATAGCCGGATCAACTCAGCACTCGTGGCGTGTAGCAGGGCGGGCGGGACACCCCCTCCAGACACTCAACCACGAGCCATTGCGAGTGGTGTCTGGAGGGGGTGTCCCGCCCGCCCGACCAACCCCTAGCCTGGGTCGGCCACCGGAACGGCGACTTTGCCGACGTCATCCGGCAGCAGCAGGATCGCGCCCTCGCCGGTGACGTAGGCCTCCTCGCCGTGCTGGACGACGTCCATGCCCAGCGCCTCCTCGCGGTCGCCGGCCCGCAGCGGCATCACCACGCCGATCAGCTTCAGCAGCACGAAGGTCATGACGAAGGCGTAGGCGGGCGCGGCGAAGGCCGCCAGCGCCTGGTCCCCGAGCTGGGCCGCGTTGCCGTAGAAGAGGCCGTCGGAGACGCCGTTCCAGCTCGCCTGGGCGAAGAAGCCGATGAAGAGGATCCCGAAGAAGCCGGCGGTGCCGTGGGCGGCGAGGACGTCGAGGGTCTCGTCGACCCGGGTCCGCGTCCGCCAGACGATGATCGCGTAGCTCGGCAGCGCCGCCAGCGCCCCCAGCAGCATCCCCCAGCCGGGGCTGACGAAGCCGCCCGCCGGGGTGATCGCGACGCAGCCGACGACGATCGCCGTCGCCGCGCCGATCGCGGTGACTTTGCGGCCGCGGATCAGGTCGAGCGCGAACCAGACGACCAGCGTGCAGGCCGGGCAGAGCAGCGTGTTGGTGAAGGCGAGCACGCTCGGGTGGCCGGTGCCGAAGCCGCTGCCGCCGTTGAAGCCGAACCAGCCGAACCACAGCAGCCCGGCGCCGAGCAGGACGTAGACGGCGTTGTGGGGGAGGAGCGCCTGACGTCCCCACTCCTTGCGAGCGCCGACCACGAGCGCCGCCGCCAGGGCCGAGAAGCCGGAGCCCATCTCGACCGGGACGCCGCCGGCGAAGTCGAGGGTCCCGTTCGCCATCAGCCAGCCGCCGCCGAAGGCCCAGTGGGCAAGCACCGCGTAGACCAGCACCGACCAGAGCGCCGCGAAGACGAGGAACGGACCGAACCGCATCCGCTCGACCACGGCGCCGGAGATCAGCGCCACGGTGATGATGCAGAAGGTCGCCTGGAAGGCGAAGAAGACGAGCTCGGGGATCGTCCCACCCTGGCGCGGCGCGAAGTCGACGCCGCTGAGGAAGGCGTTGCCGAGCCCGCCGATCAAGCTGCCGTCGCCGTCGAAGGCGAGCGAATACCCGACCGCCGCCCAGGTCATCGAGGCGACCGCGATCGCGGCGATGCTCATCATGAAGGTGTTGAGGGTGTTCTTCGAGCGCACCAGGCCGGCGTAGAAGAGGCCCAGCGCCGGCGTCATCATCAGCACCAGCGCGGTGGCGACCAGCATCCAGGCGGTATCCCCGGTGTCGATCGCGGCGCTCATCGGCTCACCGGCGTCACGGCGCCCTCGTCGCTGTCGCCGGTGCGGATCCGCACTGCCTGGTCGAGCGGGACGACGAAGATCTTGCCGTCGCCGACTTCGCCGGTGCGCCCGCCCTCGCAGATCGCCGCCACGGTCTTGTCAACGAAGCCATCGGAGACCGCGACCTCGAACCGGACCTTCTCCGAGAGCCCCATCTGCACGGTCGTGCCGCGGTAGGTCTCGACCCGTTCCACCTCGCCGCCGTGACCCTGCACCCGGCTCATCGAAAATCCCCGGACCTCGGCCCGGTGGAGTGCCTCGAGCACCTGGTTTGCCTGCTCGGGGCGAACGATCCCGATTACGAGTTTCACTTTTCTTCCTCTCCCTTTTGCCGCCTGTGGCGCGAGCCTATCGGGACGGCAATCGGCCTTGCGCGCTCAAAAGCCCGGCGGTGCCGACGGTCGCGCCTCCCTACAATCCGCTCCGCATGGCCACGCGGGTCCGCAGGCGGCGTCGCAAGCCGCACCATCCAATCTGGCACAAGATCGCGATCCCGCTCGGGGTCCTGCTTGCGCTGATGTTGGTCGCTGGGGGGATCGCCGTCGCCTGGGCGATCAACATCTACAACTCGGCGCCGCCACTCTCCAGCCTGAAGCCGGTGCAGAAGGGCCGCTCCTCGGCGATCTACGCCGCCGACGGCAGCCTGATCGGCTTCATCCGCTCCGAAAACGTCCGTCAGCCGGTGCGGGCGAGCACGCTCCCCGACGACCTGAAGAACGCGACCGTGGCGATCGAGGACAAGGGCTTCTGGCAGCACGACGCCCTCGACCCCCAGGGGATCGCCCGCGCCGCCGTCAAGGACCTCGAGGCGGGCGGCAAGCCGGTCCAGGGCGCCTCGACGATCACCCAGCAGCTGGTCCGCAACCTCTATATCCAGAACCCGCAGGACACGCTGGAACGGAAGATCAAGGAAGCGGCCCTCGCCAACGAACTCTTCGACAAGCACACCCGCTCCTGGATCCTCACTCAGTACCTCAACACGGCGCCTTACGGGACGGTGGAAGGGCAGACGGCGGTCGGCGCCGAGGCCGCCTCGCAGACCTACTTCGGCAAGCCGGTAAAGGAAGACGGGCTGAAGGAAGCGGCGCTGCTGGCCGGGCTGCCCCAGGCCCCCTCCGAATACAACCCGTTCCTCGACCCGAAAGCGGCATTGAAGCGGCGCAACGAGGTCCTGCGGGTGATGTGGGAACAGGGCTACATCGTCGGCGACGAATACCGGAACACCAAGTCCGAGGGCCTCGGCCTGGAACCCGGCCACAAGTACCAGGTGATCAAGGACCCGTTCCTCTTCGACCTGGTCCAGAACGAACTGATCGAAAAGTACGGGATCAACACCGTGCGCAACGGCGGCCTGAAGGCGTATACGACGATCGACCCGGCCCTGCAGCAGAAGGCCGAAGAAGCGGTCGACGGGTCCTGTTACGTCTGCTATCCGGGGGGAGGTCCCGCGGCCGGCCTCGCCTCGGTCAACCCCGACACCGGCGCGATCGTCGCCCTCGCCTCGACCGAAGGCGAAGAATCCGAAAGCGAATTCAACTATGCCTGGCAGGCGCACCGCCAGCCCGGCTCCTCGTTCAAGACCTTCGTCCTGACGACCGCGATCAAGGAGGGGATCGACCCCGCCTCCACCTACTACAACGGCACCTCGCCGATGACCCTGGAGATCCCGGGCGGCGGCACCTGGACGGTCAACAACGCCGAGCCCGGCGGCGGCACGATGTCGCTGGAAGCCGCCACCTGGGACTCGGTCAATGTGATCTTCGCCCAGCTCGATCTCGACGTCGGCCCTGAACATGTGACCGAAACGGCCCACGAAATGGGAATCGAATCGCCCCTGGAATCGGTTCCGGCCGAGGCGATCGGCGGTCTCGCGATCGGCGTCACCCCGCTGGAAATGGCCGACGCCTACGCGACCCTCGCCGACGGCGGCATCCACCACGACGCGACCGCCGTCAGCCGGGTCGAATTCCCCAACGGAAAGGTCGACGACTTCGAAAAGGACAAGGGCGAACGCGTCCTCAGCGAGGGCCAGGCCTGGGAGGTGACCAAGATCCTCGAGGGCGTGATCACCCAGGGGACCGGCGCCGGCTACACCTACATGGGCTGCAGCTCGGAGGCGGGCAAGACCGGGACCTCGGAGGGGCTCTCCGACGCCTGGTTCGTCGGCTACACCCCGAAGTTCTCCACCGCGGTCTGGGTCGGCCACCCGACCTCGCGCGAATACACCGGCTTCGGAGGCCCGACCGCCGGCCCGATCTGGCAGTCCTACATGTCCTCCGCCCAGGAAGGCGACTGCCCCGAATTCGAACAGGCGGCCGAACCCGAACTCGAAGGCCTAGACAGCGGCCACACCTCCGGCTCCGGCTACGAAAGCGGTTACGAAGAAGGTGAAGAAAGCTACGAAGCCGGCGAAGAAGAAGAAAGCGAAGAAGCCGGGAACAAGGGCAAGCCTGAAGGCGAAGAAGCCGACGAAGAAGAAGCCCCGGCCGCCGAACCCGAACCCACGCCGGAACCGGCCTCCCCGCCACCCGCCGGCGGCGGCGTCAGCCCCGGCTGATCACGACTCCGCACTTCACCTCGCCATAGCGGGGCCAAACTCGGAGCCGCTACTCCCCGATCAGCTCAACTCTGTAGCCGTCGGGGTCGCGGACGAAGCAGATGCGGTGGCCCTCGGTGCGGCCGCCGGGGCGGTAGGGCGGCTTTTCGGGCTCGACGCCCAGCTCGGCGAGTCGGGCGAGGGTGTCGTCGAGGTTGCCGTCGACGAGGAGGGCGATGTGGTTGTAGCCGGTGCCGTGCTCGTAGCCGGTGACGCCGTGGTTGTAGGTGAGCTCGAGCCGGGGGTCTTCGCCGGGGAGGGCCATGAAGACGTTGATCGCCTCGTCGCCGATCGGCATCCGCCGCACCTCCTCGAAGCCGAGCTTCTCGTAGAAGGCGACCGAGCGGTCGATGTCGCCGATCCGGTAGCAGGTGTGGAGAAAACTGGTCACCGGGCTCGCTAGAGCGTACCGGGGTCGTAAAGACACGAATTTTTAGTAGGAACCTTCATCAGCTTCTTCATCCCCTTGAAGGCGACCACCGCTGGTATTACCTTGCAACGCTTCGGCGGATCTGGGGATCGCCGATGGATCAACCTCAACCAGAGAAAGGCACGCTTTGCAAAGCAAGCTTTCACGCCGCGCCCGTTTGCGGGCCCTGGCCCTCGCGGTTCCGGCCGCTGCCCTCGCCGTCGCCGTCGGCGGCTCGAGCCTCGCCGGTGCCGAAGGAGTGGTTCCGGACACCGGCAAGACCGACCAGATCAAAATCGAGCTGACCAAGGGCAAGCTGAAGTTCGTCGCCCCGGAAACGGTCGGCTACGGCGACCAGCTCGAAATCGTCAACGAAACGAACCCGAAACAGGTAGGCCCGCACACCTTCTCGCTGGTCACCAAGGGCTCGATCCCGAAGACCCCGAACGCCCGCAAAAACTGCTTCACGCCGAAGCACATCTGCCTGGCGATCGCGAAATGGCACGGCTTCAACCCGAAAACGGAAAAGATCACCACGAACCCGGCCAAGGCCGGCCCCGAAGGCTGGAGCACGATGGGCAATGCCACCGGCAAGAAGGGCGACTCCTGGTTCACCGGCGAAAAGCCGGGTGGCAAGATCAGCCAGCAGGTGACCGCCGCTCCCGGGACGACGCTCTACTTCCAGTGCGCCGTCCACCCGTGGATGCACGGGAAGGTGACCATTACGCCCCTGCCGACCGCCTAAGGGTCCGGCGACGTCTGGACAGTCCTCAGACGCACACCGCCTGGGGCGCCGAGCTTTCCTCGGCGCCCTCGGCGGCGGCGCCCTCGCCGTCCTCCTGCCCCTGCGGGGCAGGAGCGGCGGGCTGGTGCCGTTCTCGACCGAGCCGCCGTTCGCACTCGCCGCAGTCCCGTTCCGCGAGCGGCTGCCGATCCCGCCGGTCCTCGACGGCGACCACATCGAGATTCCGATCCGCGAGGCCGAGCAGCAGATCCTGCCGGGACGGAAGACCCGCCTCTGGACCTTCGGCGGCAGCTTCCCCGGGCCGACGGTCCGCCGTCGCGCCGGCCGCCGCACCCGCGTCACCTTCCACCACGAGCTGCCGGAGAAGGTGGGGGAGCTCTCGATCCACCTCCACGGCGGCCACAACCGCACCCAGTTCGACGGCTATCCCGGCGGCCTGACCAAGGGCCAGCCGGTCTCCTACTACTGCCAGATCCCCCGTGACCTCTCGGCCCGCCAATCGGGCAACGAGTTCCTGCTCGAGCCGGGCGGCCGGAAAACCTACGTCTACGACCTGATGGAGGACGGCCATCCCGAACGCGCCGCCTTCCAGTGGTACCACGACCACCGTCTCGACCGCACCGCCCGCCATAGCTGGAAAGGCCTCGCCGGGATGTGGATCGTCGACGACGAGTTCGAGGAAGGGTTGCCGCTGCCCCGCGGCGAGCGCGACCTGCCGCTGATGATCGGCGACCGCACCTTCGACCGCGACAATCAGCTGATCGACCCGTTCACCAATAAGCGCCCGCCCGCCGACGGCATCCTCGGCGAGAGCGTCCTCGTCAACGGCGCCTACATGCCCCACCACGACGTCACTCCCTGCCGCTACCGGCTGCGCATCCTCAACATCTCCGCTTTTCGCAGCTACAGCCTCCGGCTCTCGAACGGCGCGCCGATGGTCCAGATCGCCAGTGACAGCGGCCTGATGCCGAAACCGGTTCGCCGCCGCGAAATCCTCCTCGGCCCGGCCGAGAGGGTCGAGGTGATCGTCGACTTCGCCGGCCATGCGGGGGAGGCGGTAGAGTTGCGCAGCAGTAAGCGCCACCCGGGTCGCAACCCGGAAGGCGCCCATAGCTACGGCGGCGCGCTGATGCAGTTCCGCGTCAGCGGCGGGCGCGTGCCCGACCGCACCCGCATCCCGCGCCGTCTGCGGCCGCTGCCGGAGTGGACGCAGAAGGCCAAGCGCGTGCCCGACCACCGCTGGGAGATCACGATCGCCGGCTTCTTCAAAACCACCTGGCGGATCAACGGCCGCACCTTCAACCCCGCCTACGTGGAGACGAAGCCGCGCCTCGGCACCACCGCGACCTGGGAGCTGGTCAACAAGACCAACGTCGCCCACGTCATGCACCTCCACCACACCGACTGGTACCTGCTGGAGCGCAACGGCAAGAAGCCCCCGCCCTGGGAAGACTGTCTCAAGGAGACGTTCTTCCTCTTCCCGAACGAAAAGATCCTCGTCGCCGGTCATTTCTCCGATTACACCGGCAAATTCGTCGTCCACTGCCACATGCTCGACCACGAGGACCACGGCCTGATGAGCCAGTTCGAGGTGGTTCGCGGCTGACCCAGCACAACTAACCAGCACGACTGACAAGTTGTCCAGCGCGAGTTAAGGAAACACTTTCGTTTGCCGATGCTCCGGCAATGGCGACTACGCAAAATCGGGTACGGCTGAGCTCGGGAGGCGACCCCGAGGTGCGCGCCGGGGCGGCGCTGCTGGTGGCCGGCGCCGGGCTTGTCGCCCTCTCGCTGGTCCTGCCGCACCCGAGCGGCGGCAACCAGGACGCGCTGTCCACAATCGCCGCGGCGATGGCCTTCGCCGGGGCCCTCTGCTCGATCTTCGTCGCCCGCATTCCCAAGGTCGCCGTCCACGCGATCCTCGCCCTCACCGTCGGGCTCACCGGCCTGCTGATCTACGAGAGCGGGATCGCCGCTGGGCAGTACGGGACGATCTTCGTCTGGTCGACCCTGATCGCCTCCTACTTCTTCCCCCGCCGGATCGCCGTCGTCCACCTCGCCTGGCTGCTCCTCGTCTACGGCGTCGTCCTGCTCGCCGTGCCCAGCACCGTCGGCTACTCGCCGCTGACCCGCTGGATCTTCTCGCTGGTCTCGCTCGGCGTGGTGACGGCGCTGACGACCGAGATCGTCGCCCGCCGCGCCCGCGCCGACGAGCGGGCCCGCCGCTTCTTCGAGCTCTCCCAGGACATGCTCTGCACGATGGACGAGCAAGGATTCTGCCGGGAGGCGAACAGCGCCTGGAGGCGCCACCTCGGCTATGCGCCCGAGGATCTGCGGGGCGTGCGGCTGCTCGACCTTACCCACCCCGACGACCACCAGCGGGCGATGATCGAGGCGGCGGGCCTGTTCGAGCTCGGCGCCTCGGCCAGCCTGGAGACGCGGGTGCGGGCCAAGGACGGCAGCTGGCACTGGCTGCGGACGAGCTCGACCCTGGCCAAGGACGAGCGCCTCGTCTACGCGCGCTCGACCGACGTCACCGAGCTGAAGCGGGTCGAGGGCGAACGCGAGGAGCTGCTGGGCAAGGTGCGGGACATGGCCACCCACGACTCGCTGACCGGGCTCTTCAACCGCCGGGTGCTGGAGGAGCAGCTGCCGCGCGAGATGGCCCGCGCCCGCCGCACCCGCTCGCCGCTCTGCGTGGCGCTGATCGACATCGACCACTTCAAGGCCTACAACGACAGCCACGGCCACCTCGCCGGCGACGAGGTCCTGCGCGAGTGCGCCCGGGCCTGGGACGACGCCCTGCGCGGCGAAGACACCATCGTCCGCTTCGGCGGCGAGGAGTTCCTGGTGCTGCTGCCCGACACCGCTCCCGAGGAGGCGGCCGAGGTGGTCGAGCGGCTGCGGGAGCGGACGCCGATGGGCCAGACCTGCTCCGCCGGCCTGGCGAGCTGGGACTTCGTCGAGAACGACGATGACCTGCTCGGCCGCGCCGACGCGGCGCTCTACCTGGCCAAGGCCGGCGGCCGCGACCAGCTCGCGCTGGCCGGCGCGGCCGCCTGATCTGCGCCGGGCCGCAATGATGCGGCGATGGGCCGCGATGAGCACGAACGCGCTGTGCGCTTCCGCACCGCCCGCCGCGACCCGGCGCTGACCGTCGTCGAGGGCTTCCACGCGCTCAAGCACGCGCTGCGCTTCGGCGCCGAGCTGGTCGAGGCGGTGGCGGTCGATCCCTCCTCGCTGGATGCGATGGCAGCGGACCTCGCCCCCGACCTCGCGGGGCAGCTAGCCGAAAAGGTCGAGCAGGTGGACAAAGAGACGCTCGCCGATCTGGTGCCGCTGGTCCCGCACACCGGCGTCGCCGCGATCGCCCGCCGGCCGCGGGTCGATCTCCAAGCCGCGCTCGCCGACCCCGCTCCGGCGCCGGCGATCCTGCTCGAGCAGCCGCGCAACATGGGCAACATCGGCGCCTGCATCCGAGTTTCGGCTGCCGGGGGCGCGGCGGCGGTGATCGTGACCGGCGAGAACGATCCCTGGCACCCCGACGCGGTGCGCGGCGCCGCCGGCCTGCAGTTCGCGCTGCCGGTCGCCAAGGTCGAGGCGCCGCCGGAGAGCGACCGGCCGCTGCTGGCGATCGACCCCGAGGGGGAGGAGCTGGCGCCGGGGCTGATCCCGCCGCGCGCGATCCTTGCCTTCGGCACCGAGCGCCACGGCCTCAGCGGCGAGGTCTTCGAGCGGGCTGAGGCATGCGTCGCGATCCCGATGCGCGCAGGAGTCTCCAGCCTCAACCTCGCCACCTCGGTCGCGATCGTCCTCTTTTTCCTGAGGCTGACTACGGAGGGCGCCGGCAGGAGCCGGACCTAGCGTCCGGAATTACATAAGGTCCCTTAAGCGCGAATCCTCGCGTACTCCAGTTGTAAATCCGAAAGGACCGATATGCCGCTCGCCGACATCAGCTTCGGGGAAATCCTCCTCGTAGCGTTGGAGATCTTCTTCTTCGTCGTCTGGATCTGGATCCTGATCACGATCCTCAGCGACCTCTTCCGCGACCACGAAATCTCAGGCTGGGCGAAGGCGGCGTGGGTCCTCTTCCTCGTCTTCATCCCCTTCGTGACCGCGCTGATCTACCTGATCGCCCGCGGAGAGGGGATGCGCGACCGCACGATCAAAGCCCAGGCGGACGCGAAAAAGCACTTCGACGAATACGTCCGCGAGACGGCCGGCTCCGGCTCCCCCGCCGATGAACTCCACAAGCTCGCCGAGCTCAAAGACAAAGGCGCCCTCAGCGCCGAGGAGTACGACCGCGCCAAGCAGAAACTGCTCGCTTGACGCACAGCTGAAAAGTCCTGCAAGTGCAAGGAAACTTGCGGATTATCGACTACCGCTGAGGCGGCGCGGGCGCTTCGCTAGCCTGCGCCGCCGTGCTGTTCAGCCCCTCTACGAGCGCGACCAAGCGTCGCGCCCTGGTATTCGCCGCGCTGCTTCTCGCAGGCCTCTGCCTACTTGCCGCTTCCTGGGCGAGTCGCGCGCCGGCGCAGACGCCGCAGGAAAAGCTGGAAGCGACCCGGGACAAGCTCGAAGGGGTGCAGGCGCACCAGAGTGCGCTGACCGCGACGATCGCCGAACAGAACCGGGCGATCGACTCGATGCTCGGCGAAGTCTCCGAGCTGCGCCGCAAGCAGCAGGCGGCGGCCGCCGAACTGGCCGAAAAGCAGGCCGAACTGGACACGGCGACGCAGGCGCTGGAAGCCGAAGAAGCGCACCTGGAAGAGGTCCGGAAAAAGCTGAGGCGCTCATTGGGCGTCCTCAGCGAACGTCTCGTCGCGATCTACGAGTCGGGCTCACCGGACGTCGTCAACGCGATCCTCGAATCCGAAGACTGGTCGGAAATGGCGGCTCAGACCGAATACCTGAGCCGGATCCAAGGCTACGACGACGAAGTGGTCGAACGGGTGAAGACGCTGCGGAACGAAGTCCGCTCCGCTGTCGACCGGCTGGCGAAGAAGCGGGCCGAAATCGAAGCGGCCCGCGACGCGGTCCAGGCCGTGGAGGAAGAAGTTGCCGCGGCCCGCGACGAAGCCGAGGCCCGCTTCGCCGACCTGAAGGCGGCGCAGGCGCAGCGGCGCGAAGCGCTGGCAGCCCTGGAGTCGCGCGAAGAAGCGCTCGGCAACAACCTCGCCTCGATCTCCGAACAGGTCGCCTCCGAAGGCGGCGACGCGACCTCCGGCCAGATGCCGGCGCCGCTCAACCCCGGCCAGGAAGCGCAGGTGATCTCCGAAAGCGAAGCCAGCGCCCCGGCGTCGGCGCCGCAGGCGGTCCAGGACGCGATCGCCGCCGGCAACGCGATCGCCACCACGCCCTACATCTGGGGCGGCGGCCACGGCTCCTTCGAATCCGAAGGCTACGACTGCTCGGGCGCGGTCAGCTACGCCCTCCACGGCGGCGGCTTCCTCGAAAGCCCGCTCGACTCGACCGGCCTCGAGACCTGGGGCGAACCGGGCCCGGGCCAGTGGATCACCGTCTACGCCAACGCCGAACACGCCTGGATGGTGATCGCCGGCATCGCCTTCGACACCGTCGGCGGCCCCGGCCCACGCTGGCACAGCCCCTGGGTCGACTCGCCCGAAGGCTTTGTAGCCCGCCACCCGGCCGGTTACTGATCTTCACCGGCCCGAAGTCAGTTCGCTGACGTCCTAGAGACGATTGCTACAAGCCGTTCCCGGGTATCCGGAGAACATCTGGAGGGATGTCCCAAGGTTCCTAGGGAAGGAGTCGTCATGGAGTCAGCATCCGTCTCTCGGCACGAGGTCCCGGGCCGCGATCTGCCCGGCCGCGCACCACGGAGGGAACCCGCGTCGGAAGGTCCGGTCGGCTGGAAACCGGCCGATCCCGGCCCGCTCGGCCTCGCCGCGTTCGCCCTCACGACGTTCGTGCTCAGCATGTTCAACGCCAACCTGGTCAGCCACGCCGGCGAGCCGGTGGTGCTGGGGCTGGCGCTCGCCTACGGCGGGATCGCCCAGCTGCTCGCGGGCATGTGGGAGTTCCGCACCGGCAACACCTTCGGCGCCGTGGCCTTCAGCTCCTTCGGGGCCTTCTGGATCTCCTTCTGGGTCCTGGTCTCGTTCTTCGCCGACAAAATCCCGGCCGAACACCTCGGCTCGGCGCTCGGGCTCTACCTGATCGCCTGGGGGATCTTCACCACCTACATGTTCGTCGCCTCGTTGCGGACCACGGCAGCGGTGGCGCTGGTGTTCCTGCTCTTGGCGGTGACGTTCTTCCTGCTCGGGATCGGCAACGCCAACGAAAGCGAAGGTCTGGTCGAAGTCGGGGGTTTCTTCGGGATTGCCACGGCTGCGGCTGCTTGGTATGCATCCTTTGCAGCGGTGACCAATTCGACCTTCGGGCGGACGGTGATGCCGGTGGTGCCGCTGAACCGGCCGCGGGACACCGAACCGGCGAGGGACTGACGAAACGGGAGGAGCGTTCGGAATGGCAGTCGAGCAAGGAGAGACGCCGCTAGAGCAAGAGCTCGACGGGATGCTGAAGATCGAGAGGTTCGAGCCGCCGGAGGAGTTCCGCGCGGCGGCGCGCTGGAGCGACCCGAAGATCTACGAGGAGGCGGCGGCCGATCCGGTCGCCTGGTGGACGCAGCAGGCGAAGGAGTTGCTCGACTGGGACGTCGAGCCCACGCGGGGTCTCGACGACTCCAATCCTCCCTTCTACAAGTGGTTCACGGACGGCAAGCTGAACGCGTCGGCACAGTGCCTCGATCGCCACGTCGAGGCCGGCAACGGCGACCGCGTCGCCTACCACTGGCGCGGCGAGGAGGGGGAGGAGCGCGAGGTCACCTATGCCGACCTCCACCGCGACGTCCAGCGCTTCGCCAACGCGCTCAAGGACCTCGGGGTCGAAAAGGGCGACGTGGTCGGGATCTACCTGCCGATGATCCCCGAGGTCGTCGTCGCGATGCTCGCCTGCGCCCGCATCGGCGCGCCCCACAACGTCGTCTTCGGCGGCTTCTCGGCCGAGTCGGTAGCCGAGAGGATGGAGTTCTCGCAGGCGAAGGCGCTGGTCACCGTCGACGGCGCCCGCCGCAAGGGCAAGACGGCTCCGATCAAGCCGCAGGTCGACGACCACCTCGGTGGGATCGACTCGCTGCAGACGATCGTCGTCGTCCGCGCCACCGGGATCGAGTGCCCGATGACCGACGGCCGCGACGTCTTCTTCGACGAGGTGATGGAGAAGGCCGACCCCGAGTGCCCGGCCGAGCCGATGGACGCCGAGCACCCGCTCTACATCCTCTACACCTCCGGCTCGACCGCGAAGCCGAAGGGGATCCTGCACACGACCGGCGGCTACATGACCGGGGTCACCGCCACCCACCGCTACGTCTTCGACCTGAAGCCCGAGGAGGACGTCTACTGGTGCGCGGGCGACGTCGGCTGGGTCACCGGCCACTCCTACATCGTCTACGGGCCGCTCTCCAACGGAGCGACCAGCGTGATGTGGGAGGGGGCGCCCGACTACCCCCACAAAGGGATCTGGTGGGAGCTGGTCGAGCGCTACAAGGCGACGATCCTCTACGCGGCGCCGACGGCGATCCGCACCTTCATCAAATGGGGGGCCGAGATCCCGGCTGAACACGACCTCTCCTCGCTGCGGCTGCTCGGCTCGGTGGGGGAGCCGATCAACCCGAAGGCCTGGCTCTGGTACCGGCAGGTGATCGGCGGCGGCAACTGCCCGATCGTCGACACCTGGTGGCAGACGGAGACCGGGGCGATCATGATCAGCCCGCTGCCGGGGATCACCGCGACCAAGCCGGGCTCGGCGACGACGCCGTTCCCCGGGGTCGAGGCACAGGTGGTCGACGAGGTCGAGGGGGAGCCGGTGTCCGAAGGGCAGGGCCTGCTCCTGCTCGAGCGCCCCTGGCCGTCAATGCTGCGCGGCCTCTACAAGGAGGACGACCGCTTCATCGAGACCTACTTCTCGCGCTTCGGCAAGGAGCGCTACCTGGTCGGCGACGCCGCCCGCCGGGACAAGGACGGCTACTTCTGGGTGATCGGCCGGATCGACGACGTCGTCAACGTCTCCGGCCACCGGCTCTCGACCGCCGAGGTCGAGTCGGCGATCGTCGCCCACCCCGACGTCGCCGAGGCGGCGGTGATCGGCCAGTCAGACGAGGACACCGGCCAGGCGATCTGCGCCTTCGTCACCGTCCGCGGCGGGATGGAGGAGAGTGACTCCCTGGTCGAGGGCATCCGCGAATCTGTCGCCGAGCGGATCGGCAAATTCGCCCGCCCGAAGCGGATCGTCTGGGCCGACGACCTGCCGAAGACGCGCTCCGGCAAGATCATGCGCCGGCTCCTCCGCGACATCGCCGAGGGCCGCGCCCTGGGCGACGTGACGACGCTGAAAGACCCGGAAGTGATGAAGGAGCTAGAGGGCAAGATCGCCGAGGAGCAGGCCAAGGAGAGCTAACCGCCTCGAACTGCATCAAATTTCCTACCTGCCGGGGCGGAAATTTGATGCAGTTCGTCAGCGACCGCGCGTTGCGATCCGCTCGATCGCGACCGAGAGCGCCTGCAGTTGCTCCTGGACGCTGTGCAGTTCGCGCAGGGCGAGCGCCTCGGCGCTGAGCTTCTCTTCCTCCAGCTCTTCCTCGATCTCGGCGATTTCGGGGGCGAGGAAGCGCTGGGCGAAGGCACCGGTGAGCAGGGCGACGAAGCCGATGCCGACGATCAGGACGAGCACGGTGACGACCTGGCCGCCGGTCGTTTCCGGGTAGATATTGGAGCCGAGCGTCGTCATCGTCGTCGCTGCCCAGTAGATCCCATCCCAGGTGTCGAGGTGCTGCTGGTGCTCAAAGGCGACGAAGACGCTGCCGCCGCCGACGATCGTCAGCAGGGTGAGGAGCAGCGAGTAGCGCAGGCCCTCGAGCGAGAAGACCTCGCGCGAGAGCTGGGCCAGGCGCAGGAGGCGGAGCAGTCGCAGCAGTCGCAGGACCCGCAGGCTCTGCAGGCCCGCCGGCAGCACCGGCGGCGTCAACACGACGATGATCACGTCGAGCGGGTGCCGCCGGATCCATGCCCAGCGGTGCGGCACCACCCAGAGCATGATCACCAGCTCGACCAGGAAGGCGATCCAGGTGGTCCAGTTGAGCACCACCGCGACCGTCTCCAGCGTCCCACCGGGTTTCGACTCGTAGATCGCCACCGTCGGCAAGGTCAGCGCCGCCGCGATCAGCATCGGCGTGTTCAGCCGTTCCCGCCACTTGATCGCGCGAGCGTTCATCACCCCGTCGGGGCTCACGGGTCCTGCGGACGCAGCAGTTTCAGCAGTGTCGCGGCTCACCGCGACTGTTTCGACGCGAAGGACTAGACCCCTAGAAACGACAAGACCCGCCGCGAGGCGGGTCGAGTCTGGTGAAGCGGGGAACCACCCCGCAGGCGATTGACACCCGTGCCTTCAACGTACCACGGAACGCCTTCCGACTCGACCCACTCGCGGCGGTCTGCATCTGCGGAGGGCACCGGACTCGAACCGGACTCGGTTGGTTGGACCGAGCAGTGCGGGTTTCAATCGCCTGGAGCGCACCTGTCTCCTTCAACCCTCCGACGGCCGATCCTAGGGCCGAAATCCGCCATTTCAAGGGGCGTAACAGAAATTTTGCGAAGTCTTTTGACTTCTGTTGCAGTTCTTGCTCAGCCGTGTCGGGCGGCCTTGACCAGCGCGGGCCCCGGCTCGACTACCTGGAAGGGCACGAAGGTCTTCTTCGCGACCGAGACGGTGATCGGGCCGATGCTCGGGTCGCCGCTGGGGAGGATGTCGAAGCTGCCGGTGATGCCGTTCTGGACCGAGGTCGAGCGGACCGCTTCGATCGTGCCGCCGCGGGTCTTGCCCTTGCCGATCGCGCCCAGGACCACTTCGGCGGCCTGGCCTGCGTAGGGCGCATACAGTTCGACCGGCCCTTTCAGCTCGATTTCGAGTTCGCCGACCAGCTTCTTGCCCTGGCCGGTGAGGTTCTGCGGCACCCGGCCGGGAACGCTCGCGAACATCCCCTTCGCCGCCTTGCCGGCGAGTTCGATCGTCGACTGCTGGGCGAAGCCGTCGGGGGCGAGCAGCTTGACCTTGCTGTTGGAGCCGAGGACCGAGACCTTGTCCTTGATCAGGCGACCGCCGTTCTCCTCGGTGAGGCCGGCAAGGAGGACGGCGTCGGGGCTGGTCTTGGCGACCGTCTTCATCAGACCGCGGTAGCTCTTCGCCTTCACGTTCCAGGCCTTGAAGCCGACGACCTTGATGCCGAGCTTGCGGGCGGCGCCGCGGAAGGTCTTTGCCTGACCGAGGCTGGTCGGGTCCTTGCCCGCGTAGAGGACATACGCCTTCTTGACCCCCTGCTTCTTGGCGAAGCTCGCGAGACCGGCGCCTTGGTAGGCGTCGTTCGGCACCACCCGGGCGTAGTTGCGCACCCCCGGGTAGAGGCTCCCCGGCTGCCCCTGCGGACAGCTCGGGCTCGACTGGGTGAGGCAGATCAGCGTGTTGCCGGGGGAGACCATCGCCACGCCGCCGCCGGGTGCGTTGCTGAGGATCGGGATCATCGCTTCCGCGCAGCCCGAGTTGTAGGTGCCGACAACAGCGAGGACGCTCGGGTCGGCGGCGTAGGCATTGGCGTTGGCCTGGCACTGCTGCACCGTCCAGAGGCCGGTCTTCGCGCTGGAGTCGTCGCAGGCCTGGAACCCGACTTTGACCCCCCCGGCCTGCCAGCCCGTGCCTTCGAGGACGAGCCGGATCGCGTCGTTCATCTGCAGCGAGCGCTGCTTCGAGTCCCCCTGCAGCGGCAGGTCGGAGACGACCAGCGCCTCCGGCTGACCTTTGCCGCCGTATTCGACCACCCCACAGGCCGGCGAGGCGACGGCGGTGGCAGCGGCCGGCGCGGCGGCGCGGCTATGGCCGATCAGGACGAACGTCGCCAGGGCGACGAGCAGGAGGGCGACGACGGTGAGGCTGGGGCGGCGGAGCGACACTGTGCTCACCCTAACCACAGCAGCGGCGGCGTCGAAGTCATCCCATTGCGCCGTTTGAGGATCAGACTCCTTTGTCCCCTAAAAACGACAAGACCCGCCGCGAGGCGGGTCGAGTCTGGTGAAGCGGGGGACCACCCCGCAGACGGCTGACAACCGCGCTCTCAAGTTAGCACGGAACTCGTCCCATCCTCGACCCGCTCACCGCGGTATTTCTGCGGAGGGCGCCGGACTCGAACCGGACCCGGTGGTTAGCCAGACAGAGCGGTTGTCAACCGCCTGAAGGCACCTGCCTACTTCACCCTCCGGCGGCCGATCCTAGGGGTCGAATTCCCTACTTCAAGAGGCGTTACAGAAATTCTTCAGAAGGTTTTGATTCCCGTTTGACTTCTGTATCAGTGGGCGTCTTCGAGGGCCGGTTCGGCGCCCAGCTCCACATGCGCCCTGCTGTCGGCGCTGCGGATCAGGAGGAGGGTCGCGAGGAGGCCGAGGACCGCGAAGCCGGCGCCGACGAGGAAGGCGGTGCTGAAGCCTTCGGTGAGGACGGGGGGGTCGTGGGAGTTGCCGATCTTCGAGTTGGCGATCGCGGCGAGGACGGCGAGGCCGAGGGCGCCGCCGACCTGCTGGGAGGTGTTGATCAGGCCGCTGGCGAGGCCCTGCTCGCGGTCTTCGACGCCGGAGACGGCGGCGATCGTCACCGGGACGAAGGCGAAGCCGAGGCCGACCGCGGCGAAGAGGGAGGGGCCGAGGATGTCGGCGAGGAAGCTGCCGTCGGCGGAGATCTGGCTGAACCAGACGAGCCCGACGGCGATGAAGACCATGCCCGCCGCGAGGATCGGCTTGAACCCGACCTTCGTCACCAGGCTAGAGGCGACCCCGGCCGAGAGCATGATCGCCAGCGCCAGCGGCAGGTAGGAGAGGCCGGCCTTGATCGCGCTGTAGCCGAGCACCTGCTGCATGTAGAGGCTGATGAAGAAGAACATCGAGAAGAGCGAGGCGCCGACGAGGATGCCGACGACGTTGGCGCCGGTGATCGTGCGGATGCGGAAGATCGAGAAGGGGACTAGCGGGGCGCGGGAGCGGCGCTCGATCGCGACGAAGGCGATCAGCAGGATAGCCGCCAGGGCGAGCACGCCGATCGTCTGCGCCGAGCCCCAGCCGGCGCTTTCGGCGTCGAGCAGGGCGAAGACGAGGGCGGAGAGGCCGAGGGTGATCGTCGTCGCACCGGCGACGTCGAAGGTGCGCACCTCCTGTTCGGCGTGGGACTCGGCAATCAACCTCGGCGCCAGCATCGCCGCGCCGATCCCGATCGGCACGTTGACCCAGAGCACCCATTCCCAGCCGAGGTATTCGGTGAGGACTCCGCCGAGGAGGACGCCGGCGGCGCCGCCGGAGCCGGCGACCGCGCCCCAGATCCCCAGCGCTTTGTTGCGCTCGGAGCCGTCTTTGAAGGTGGTGGCGACGATCGAGAGGGCGGCGGGGGAGAGGATCGCGGCGCCGAGGCCCTGGACGGCGCGGGCGGCAATCAGCTGACCGGAGTTGCTCGCCAGCCCGCCCGCCAGCGAGGCGAGGGCGAAGAGCACCAGTCCGAACATGAAGATGCGCCGCCGGCCGAGCAGGTCGGCGAGGCGCCCGCCGAGCAGGAGGAAGCCGCCGAAGGTGAGCACGTAGGCGTTGACCACCCAGGGCAGGCCGCTCTCGCTGAAGTCCAGCGCTTCGCCGATCGTCGGCAGGGCGACGTTGACGATCGAGGCGTCGAGGACGACGACGAACTGGGCGGTGCAGAGCAGAGCCAGCGCGATCCAGCGTTTGTCGCGAGCGGCGGCGGTGTCGGTCATCGGACGGTCCTCACTGCCGCGGAGGATTTCACACGGGCTCCCTCGGCTCTTCTCGAAACGTGCGCTCTTAGGGCTGGATCTCCGATGGGGCCAGGTCGGCCAGGAACTGGCTCAGCAGCCGCTCCACCGTCTCCGGCGCGTCGGCGAAGGGCCAGTGGCCGCTCGCGGGCAGCATGTGCACGTCTGCGGAGGGAAAAGCCTCGCGCTGGCGCTCCGCGTAGCTGGAAGGCAGGTAGGCGTCCTCCTCGCCCCAGATCACCAGTGCCGGGATGTCGCGCGGGGCCAGCAGCTTGGTCAGCTCGGGCGCGGCCGAGCCGGGGTCGTCGGTGTCGCGGTAGAGGGCCAGCACCGCTTTGCGGGTGCGGCGGTCGTAGTGGTCGTACATCGCTTCGACGAAGTCCCGCGGCAGCCCGCGCGGCTCGTTGCGGTTGAGCAGCATGCGGAAGGCGCCCCGCGTCGCGGTCGCCTGGAAGATCTCGCCGACCACCGGCGTGCGCCAGATGCGCGCCAGTCTGTGCCAGCGGTAGCCGGGGAGGATGCCGGTGTCGATCAGGGTGATGCTCGCGAGCGCATCGGGGTTCATCGCCACCCAGACGAGCCCGATCGGGCCGCCGAAGTCGTGGAGGACGAGGTGGGCGCGCTCGACCCCGAGCTCCGTGAGCGCCTCGCCGAGCCAGGTCGCGTAGCCGAGCACCGAGTGCTCGAAGCCGTCCGGCGCGACGGTCTCGCCGAAGTCGGGCAGGTCGAGCGAGAGCGCCCGCCGCCCCGTCGCCGCGGCCGCCGCGATCAGGCCCTCCCAGTCGTCGGCCGAGCCGGGGTTGCCGTGGACGCAGACGACCGCCTCGCTCGCCTCCGCCGGGCCCGCCTGCAGGAGGCGCGTCCGGGTCCCGCCGGCGAGCAGGCTGCTGCGCTCGACGGGCGGCTGCGCCCCGGCGCCGCTCATCGAGCCAGCGCGTGGCGGGTGTTGATAGCGACGGCGCGGGCCATCATCCGCGGCATCGCCTGCTGTGGCCGGACCTGCCGCGTCCCGAAGGTGTCGAAGCGCGAAGCCATCTTGGGGTCGCGGGCAGCGGCGGAGAACATCAGCCGCTCCGCGGGGTTGAGCTTGCGCCCGGTCGCGTAGTCGTGGATGAAGAAGGCATGGCCTCCGAGCTCGTGCTTGTGGCGGCGGCTGTAGCGCTCCAGTCCCTGCTCGAGCGACTCGGAGCCCTGCAGCGCCGGCGCCACGCTTTCCGCCAGCCACTCGGAGGACTGGAAAGCCCAGCCGCAGCCGACTCCGAAGAGGGGGTCGGTCGCCAGCGCCGCGTCGCCGATCAACGCCAGCCCGGGCGCCACCGGCTTGCGCATCCGGTTGGTCATGTCGACCTTGCCGATCACCGGTTCGATCGCTCGTCCGGCGCGGATCGGCGGCGCCTCGGGAACGTCGGAGAGGAACCGGACGAGGGCCGCTTCCGGCTCCTTCTTGAATTCCGGCAGTCGGTCCTTGGTCGGCATCGCTGCGTAGAAGGTGAGGCCACTGTCGGTGGGGAAGGCGGCGCACCACTGCGGGTCCAGGAACCAGACGGTGGCGTCCGGAGCGTCGGCGGGCGCTCCCCCTTCGAAGTAGCCGCCGTAGGCGAAGCGGTTGTGGGGGTAGGTCTTGACCGGCACCTCGGAGAGCTCGGCGACGCGGGAATCGCGCCCGTCGGCGCCGACGGTGAGGCGGGCCCGCAACTCGCGCTCCTCGCCCTCGCGGTTGTGGGCAGCAACTCCGGCGAAGCCGCCGTTCTCCCGCAGCAGCCCATCGACGGTCCAGCCCAGCAGCATCTCGACGCCGGGCGTTTCCGCGGCGATGTTGCGGACCAGCGGGTCGAGCAGCTCGCGGCGGAGGTTGACGCCCCGCGCGGCGCGCTCCGGGGGCGGCGCGATCCAGCCCCACTTGGTCCAGATGCGTACTCGCGGCCGCTCGCCCCCGGCGGCTTCGATCGGCTCGAGCAGGCCGAGGCGTTCGAGGGTCGGCACACCCGAAGCCTGGATGAAGTGGGAGCACATCCGCTTGTAGGCCTGCGGGTCGGGCTGCTTCTCGACGACGGCGACGCGCAGGCCGGCGCGACCGAGCTGAATCGCGGTGGCGCAGCCGGCGAGGCTGCCGCCGACGACGACCGCATCGTACGCCGGGCCGTCGCTGATGATGGGGGAGTGGGGATCGGTGCTGGGCATCTGGGGCCTCCAACTGTTGCCGGTAACCGTTCGTCCCGTACTATACGACACGGATTATGGAAAGCAAGTCCAAAGAGATCAAGCTCACCGGCAACTCCTACGCGGTGCTAGCCCTCCTGGAGCAGTTCGGGGAGTCGACCCCCTACGACATCAAGCAGGCGATCGAGATCTCGATCCAGAACTTCTGGCCCGTCCCGCACACGACCGCCTACGAGGAGCCGGCCCGCTTGGCGACAGGCGGCTACCTCGCGGTGCGCCAGGAGGAGGGGGGGCGGCGGCGCCGCTTCTACTCGCTGACCGAGAAAGGGCACAGGGCCCTGGCGGCCTGGGCCGCCGACCCCGAGGTGGCGCCGCCGCAGCTGCGCGAGGAAGCGATCCTCAAGGTCTTCGCCGGCGGCCCGCCGGAGCCGCTAGCCGACTCCCGCCGCGCCTGGCACGAAGCCAAGCGGGACGAACTGGCGGCAATGCTCGCCGAGGTGCGCAAAGCCGAGGACGATTCCTTCGTTGCCTCGGAGCGCACCCTGATGACCGGCGTCGGCTACCACCAGAAGATGATCGAGCTGCTCGACGAGCTGCCTCAGGCGCGCGAGGCCTGAGGCTCCCAGCGGAAACGGCGGCCGGCGACGCGGATGCCGACCAGCGCCCAGATCACCAGCGCCAGGACGTTGCCGGCTTCGAGGCCGCTGCCGCCGGCCCCGGGCGCGAGGGCGGTCTGCAGGCCCAGCGCCAGGTGGGACAGCGGGAAGAGCTTGCCGATCGATTCCAGCCAGCTCGGCAACTGGTCGACCGGAATCCAGACGCCGGAGATGAAGGAGAGGATCACGACCGAGAACGGCGCGATCGTCGAGGCTGCATCGGGGGTGGGGGTGAAGGCGCTGAGCGCGATGCCGAGGGAGCAGAGGGTGGCGGTGCCGAGCAGCAGGTAGAGGACGAAGGCGGGGAAGGTCGAAGCCGGGACCGGAACGCTGTAAGCGAGGGCGCCGATCGCCAAAAGGATCGAGGCCATCGCCAGGGCCTGGGCCTCGGCGCGGATGATCTGGCCGGCGATGAAGGTCCAAGGCGGCATCGGCGTGCCGCGGTAGCGCTTCAGCTGCCCGTTCTCGCGCTGGGTGGTGAGTGAGACCGCCAGGGTCGTGAAGGTCGAGAGCGCGGCGGCGTAGGCGATGATCCCGGCCGTGAAGTAGGCCTCGGCGCCGAGCTTGACGTCGCTCGGCAGCGTCGTCGTTTCGTTGCCGCCGGCATTGAAGATCGAGTTGAAGAGGACCAGCAGGATGGCCGGGAAGGCGATCGTGAAGATGATCGTGCGCGGGGTGCGGAGCGCGACTAGCATCGCCATCCGGGCCTGGGCGAGCACGATGCCGCGGTCGCTCACTGCTCCTCCCGGGTGAGCTCGAGGAAGACGTCCTCGAGGCTGGGGCGGCGCACCTCGATGGTCTGCAGCTCGGCTCCGCGCTCCTCGGCGAGGGAGAGCAGGCGGTAGAGGTCCCGCTGGGGCTCGGGGGTCTGGACCTCGACCTCGGCGCCCGCGGCGGTGACCTCGCCTACGACCACCTCCCTGACGTCGTCGAGCCTCAGCCCGCCGTCCGAGGTGAAGCCGATCACAGTGCTGTGGCCGATCGCCTCGGCGATCTCCTCGGTACGGCCCGAGGCGACGATGCGCCCCTGCCGGAGGATCGCGACGCGGTCGGCCAGGTGCTGTGCCTCGTCCATGTAATGGGTGGTGAGGAAGACGGTCTTGCCGAGCGCCTTCAGGCCCTCGATCATGTTCCAGGCCTCGCGCCGGGCGCCGGGGTCGAAGCCGGTCGTCGGCTCGTCGAGGAAGATCAGGTCGGGGTCGCCGACGATCCCCAGCGCCACGTCGGCGCGCCGTTTCTGGCCGCCGGAGAGGGTGCCGATGCGGGCGTCCCGCTTCTCGCCGAGGCCGACCAGGTCGATCGTCGCCTCGACGTCGCGTGGGCGCGCGTAGAAGCGGGCGAAAAGGGAAACTGCCTCGCGCACGGTCCAAAGCGGGTCGAGCTCGCACTCCTGGAGGACAAGGCCGACGCGCTCACGCCAGACCCGCGTCGGCGCGCCGGGGTCGGCCCCGAGGACGCTGACCTCGCCGCCGCTGCGCTCGCGGTAGCCCTCGAGGATCTCGATCGTGGTCGTCTTGCCGGCGCCGTTGGGGCCGAGGAAGCCGAAGACTTCGCCGGCAGAGACCTCGAAGTCGATGCCTCCCACCGCCTCGATCTCGCCGTAGGACTTGCGCAGGCCCGCCACGCTGATCGCCGTTCTGCTCACGTCGCTCCCACGCTATCCAAGACCGGTTAAGCGAAGCCTAAAGACGAAAAACTAGTTTGCTAAACTAATTACCGAAGCTAATTAATGGACGCGAGAGTCGACATCCCCCTCAGCGAGCGCGCCGCGCGCCTGCGCACGGCGATCGTCCGCACCGCTCGGCGGCTGCGCCAGGAGGCGGCGGCGGAGGCCACCGGCCTCACCCCGACCTCGGTCGCGGCGCTGGCGACGATCGAGCGGCACGGGCCGATGACCCCGAGCGAGATCGCCACTGTCGAGCGGGTCAAGCGGCCGACCGTCACCCGCACGCTCGGCTGCCTGGAACGGGAGGGCCTGATCGACCGTTCCCCCGACCCGGCCGACAAGCGCAGCGCCCTGGTCAGCGTCAACGGCGCCGGGCGCGAGCGGCTGCGGCGTCTGCGCAGGCGCAAGAACGCCTACCTGGCGCGGCGCATGCGCGACCTCTCCGACGAGGAAGTGAAGACGCTCGAGCGGGCGGCGGAGATCCTCGAGCGGATGCGGGAGGGCGAGCAGCTTTGACGGCTGCGATCCGCCACTCGTTCAACTCTCTGGAGGTCCCCAACTACCGCCGCTACTTCACCGGCCAGCTGATCTCCCTCTCGGGGACCTGGATGCAGACGGTCGCCGCGCTCTGGGTCATCCTCAGCCTCACCGGCAGCGGCGTCGCCGTCGGCCTGACCACCGCCCTGCAGTTCCTGCCGATGCTCCTGATCGGCGCCTGGGGCGGCCTGCTCGCCGACCGGATCCCGAAGCGGCGGCTGCTGATCGCGACGCAGGCACTGATGGCGATCCCGGCGCTCAGCCTCTTCGTCGTCACCGCGACCGGCGTCGTCACGCCGTGGATGGTCTACCTGGCGGTCTTCGCGATGGGCTCGGTCAACGCGATCGACAATCCGACCCGGCAGAGCTTCGTGATCGAGATGGTCGGCCCCGACCGCGTCGTCAACGCGGTCAGCCTCAACAGCGTCATCGTCCAGGCGGCGCGGATCGTCGGCCCGGCCTTCGCCGGGATCCTGATCGCCACCGTCGGCGTCGTCCCCTGCTTTGCGATCAACGCCCTCACCTTCCTGGCGATGATCCTGGCCCTGTGGCGGATGGACCCGGCGCGGCTGCACGCCGCCCCGCCCGCCAGGCACGAGCCGGGCGCGATCCGCGCCGGCCTCCGCTACGTCCTCCGCACCCCCGAGCTCCTGGTGCCGCTGGCGCTGATGGCCCTGGTGGGGACGCTCGGCTTCAACTTCCAGGTCGTCCTGCCGCTGCTGGCCAAATTCAGCTTCGAAGCCGGCGCGATGACCTACGCCGTCCTGGTCTCGGCGATGGCGGTCGGCTCGATCGTCGGCGCCCTGGTCAACGGCCACCGCGGTCGCACCGGCCCCCGCCTGATCGCCGCGGGCTCGCTGGCCTTCGGCGTAGCCGCCCTCCTCGCCGCCCTGATGCCGACCCTCGCCTTCGAGGTCCCAGCCCTGATGCTCCTAGGAGCCGCCTCGGTCACCTTCGCCGCCACCATCAACTCCACCCTTCAACTAGCCGTAGCCCCGGACATGCGAGGCCGGGTAATGGCCCTCTACTCCGTCGTCTTCCTGGGCAGCACCCCGATCGGCGGCCCCTTAGCGGGCTGGCTGGCCCAGTCCTACGACCCCCGCATAGCCCTGCTCTTGGCCGCAGGCTCAGGTCTGGCAGCCGCGGCCATAGCCCGCCACACCTTCAAACGCTTCGAGATCAACACTCGCGAACACGCGATCGCGTAAGCCGCCTCCATGACTCCGAACTTGACCCCTCTACCGCGGGGTCAAGTTCGGAGCTACGAGCGGGGCGGCTTGGGTTTGTGGTGCTTGTGACCTAGTTTCAGGTCGACCGGGCTGCCGGCTGCCAGGGTCGTGCCCTGTGAAGGCGTCGAGGACTTGACGACGAGCGCGCCGCGCCTCCTGCCCTTGCTGTGCTTCGGCTTCAGCACTTTGCCGACGCTGCAGTTGGCGTCGCGCAACGCCGCCTTGGCCCGGCCCGGCTTCTTCCCGACCAGTTCCGGAACGATGCAGGTGGGAGGTGGAGGTGGAGGTGGGGCCGAATCGCTGTGAATGCGCGTGTACGAGATCGACGCCGAGCAGGTCGAGGCGTTGCCGGCTGCGTCGGTGGCCGTTGCCGAGAAGGTGGCGGTGGTATCCGGCGCGACGCTGACCCCGATGCCGGGCGAGGCAAGTTCCGCCGCGCTTCCGGTGGCCACCGGCGCCCCCGTGCAACCCGAGCCCGCATAGACGCGGACGGTCGAACCGGCCTCGGCGCTGCCGAGAATCCGCGGATCCCCGCTCAGGCTTGGCGAAGCCGGATTGGTGCTGACGAGCTGCGGCGCCGACGGGGGCGCGAGGTCCTCCTGCTGCATCCAGACGCCCCCCAAGCCGTCGATCCGGTCTTCGACGTCTTCGCAGAAGTTCACGTTTTTCGTGACCCCCGGTTCGAGCGGTTCCGCGCTCATATTTTCCCATTCGCCGGCGATCGCCCCCGATCCCGCGAGTCCCGCTGAGAAGGGCGTTCCGGAACGCGGGCTCGTGCCTCCCGAGCTCCCCGCGGTCGTCAGCGTGATGGGCGACTGTTCAGCCAGGACAGTGCACTGCTCCCCTTCGTAAGTGGGGTTGTCGGTGGCAGTCAGCGTCCCGCCGGCCGTGCCGGTCAGGCTTAGCGCCCCGGCCGCCTGGTCGAAGCTGCCGGTGATCTGCCCGATGTCGAAGCTGACCGTGACGTCAGCATGGATCGGTTCTTCGATGTGCGTTTCGAAGTCAGGGACCCCGAGGGTGCCGTTGGTGATCGCGCCGGTGAGGGGATCGATCTGGGCGGAGAAGGGTGCCGTGGCGGGCGCCGCGAACAGAGCTTCGTCTTCGAGCTGGATCCCGACGTTCGCGCGCGCTTCAGTGAAGGTCATCGAGAGCGGCTCGGCGCTCGCTATCGGGGCGTAGATGCCCATCGCTACGAGCAGTACCAGAGCGAATACAGATCGTCTCAATGCCACGAATGTCCTCCCTGTGTGTGCGATTCCCAGCCGATTCTACAAGAAGGAAACATAGCTGTCTATCGCGCGGCACTCGGCTTCGGCCCATCTGGGGACGGGGCCAAGGCCCGCCCCCAGATGGCGTGGACCCTCTTATTCGACGTACCCGGCGCTTTCGAGGTACGCCGTGGCAGCCGCCTTGGGCGTTTCCTTTTCGAGTTCGACCCGAGCGTCGAGCTCCTGGACGACTTTGAGGTCGAGCCCTTCCTGCACCTGCAGGATCGTCTTTTCATAGTCCGGCCCGGCTTCTTCGGCGACCGCTTTCTTGGTCACGAAGATGACGTTGCCGGCCGGGAAGACGTGCTTGTCGTCTTCGAGGATGACGAACTTGTTCTTCTCCGCCGAGAGCTGCGGGTCGGTGGTGAAGAGGATCGAGAGGTCGGCCTGACCCTTTTCCAGGACGGTGTAGCGGAGGCCGATGTCGACCGGGGTGAAGGACTTGAACTTCAGCCCGTACAGTTTTTCCAGCCCGGCCAGGCAGTCGATCCGCTGGCGGCACTCAGGCGAGCCGTAGAGCGAGAGTTTTTCCGAGACCCCTTCGAGGTCGGAGATCGTCTTCAGCCCGTACTTCTTCGCCGTCGCGGTGGTGGTGCCGACCGCGTTGGCGCTGGCGAACGGCGTCGGTTCGAACGCCTGCAGGCCTTCATTTTCGAATTCCTGGTTCGCTTTTTCCCACGCTTCGTCGGCGTCGGAGGGCACTTCTTCGGGTTCGAGGCCGAAGAACGAGGTGAGGGCGGTCGAGGCGTACTCCGGGTAGCCGGAGATCTGCCCGGTCTTCACCGCTTTCAGGGCAACGGTTTCGGAGCCGAGGTTGAGCGCGCTCTTCACCTTGTAGCCGGCCGCGGTCAGCGCCTGCGCGTAGATTTCGCCGAGGATTTCCTGTTCGGGAAAGTTCTTCGAGCCGATCGTCAGGCTGACTTTGGCGTTTTCGGGGTTCGACTTGATCGCCGAAGCCGAAGAGCCACCTTCTTCGCTGGATTCGCTGGTGTCGCTGCCACCGCCGCACGCGGCGATGCCAAGCGTCAAGGCGAGCGCTGCAAGCGCCGCAAGCAGCACTCGCACTCTCGTCTGGTCGGTCCTCACTGTTGCCTCCTTGGGGTGTTGATCTGTTGGGTAAGGCTCGTAAGTCGGAGTTACACAGTCTTTAACTTCAGGCCGTCGGAAGTCAGGCGACGCTGCAGGAGGGCGAGGGATCCCTCGATCGTCAGCGCCAGCAGAGCGACGAGGATCGCCCCGGCGAGTAGCCCGTTTTCGCCGTATACGTTGCGGTTGATGATGAAGTCGCCGAGCGTTTCGACGCCGGCGAGCGGGGCAATGGTGGCGGTGGCGAGGATTGCGATCGCGGCGCTGCGGATGCCTCCCATCACGGTCGGGATCGCAATCGGCAGCTCGACCTTGCGGATGATCGCCATCTCGCTCATGCCCATACCGCGGGCGGCATCGACCGTCCCCCGGTCCACCTGCTGTACGCCGACGTAGGCGTTGTTGAGAATCGGCGGAACTCCGAGGATCGCCAGAACAGGCGCCACGTTCCCCAGGCCGACACCGATCAACACCGCTACCAGAGCAATCACCGCCAGCTCGGGAATCGCCCGGGCGGCGTTGCTCAGACCGACCGCGAACTGCTCGCCTTTGCCGCGGTGACCAAGCCAGAGCCCGAGCGGCAGCGCGACGACGAGCGCAATCGCAAGGGCGATCAGGGTCACCTCGAGGTGCTTGATCAGGAGTTCGACCGACTTGTCGAAGCCGCCCACCTTCTTGCCGCCCGTGACGTTGGATTCCTGCGGAGAGAAGATGAATTCGAAGGCACCGATGAATGACGCCAGGGGAAGTGAGTTCATGCCTGGGGCACCCTCCGCCATGGAGTGGTGAGGCGCTGGAACAGAAGCAGGATCGCGTCGAGGGCGAACGCCATCAACATTACGATCGCGCCGGCGATGATGATCGCGGTGGGGAAGTTCAGGTTCGAGCCGTACATCTCGGTGCCGAGCCCGCCGGCGCTGATCAGCACCGCGAGAGTCGCGATTGCGATCGTGCTGACGACCGCAACCCTCAGTCCGGCAACGATCTCGGGGATGGCCAGCGGCAGCTCGACCTTCCAGAGAATCTGGCGCGAGGTGAAGCCCATGCCGCGGGCGGCGTCTTTGACCGAGGCCGGGACGTTGTTGAGGCCGAGGACCGTGTTGCGGAAGATGATCTGCAGGGTGTAGGCAGCGAGGACGATGATCGCCGTATCCCTGCCGAGGCCGGTCAGCGGCAACAGCAGGAAGAAGAAGGCGATGCTGGGGATCGTGTAGAGGATTCCCGTAGCGGCCAGCAGCGGCGGCTGCAGCCAGCGGATGCGATGGGCGAGCAGCGCCAGCGCGAAGGCGGCAACGAAGCCGATCAGGAGCGACGGGATGACTATCTGCAGGTGCTGGAGGGTCGGGGTGCCGAAACGGTCGATGTTTTCCTTCGCCCAGTCCCAGCAGAAGAGATGACTTTCATTCGCCTGACAGATGTCGCCGACGTGACGTTCGCGGAAGAAGTCGCCGCCGACTTCGCCCGCCGCCAGCACCAGCGGGCTACCCATGCGGGCGCTCCGCGGCTGAGTGCTCGTCGCTCTTCGCCTCCGGCGAGGCGAGGAACTCGGAGATGATCTCGACCGAGAGGACGCCGTCGATCCGGCCCCGGTGGTCGACCACCGGGGCGTACTGGGACTCGCCCTGCAGGAGGTCGGCGAGCGCGTCGCGCATCACGTCGTCGCGCTCGAGCACCGGTCCCAGCGGCGAGTCGGGCCGGCTCGGCACCGCCTCGGCCGCCAGGTCGCGCTCGCTGAGCCAGCCGAGCGGCCGCCGCTCGCCGTCGACCAGCAGGGGGTAGGGGATTTCCACGTCCGGGGCGGCCAGCTTCGCCCGCACCTCGGCGGTCGCCTGGCCGACGTGCGCGAGCGGCGCCTCCCAGAGGTTGATGTCGGCGACCCGCATCAGCGCCAGCCGCTTCAGCGCCCGGTCGGCGCCGACGAAGTCCTCGACGAACTCGTTCGCCGGTGCCATCAGCAGCTCCGCCGGGGTCGCGTACTGCTCGACCCGGCCGCCCTCGCGCATCACCGCGATCCGGTCGCCCATCTTGATCGCCTCGTCGATGTCGTGGGTGACGAAGAGGACGGTCTTCTGAATATCCGCCTGCAGGCGGAGGAACTCGTTCTGCAGGCGCTCGCGGTTGATCGGGTCGATCGCCCCGAAGGGCTCGTCCATCAGCATCACCAGCGGGTCCGCCGCCAGCGCCCGGGCGACGCCGACGCGCTGCTGCTGGCCGCCGGAGAGCTGGGCCGGGTAGCGGTCGCCGAGCTCGGGATCGAGCCCGATCAGCTCCAGCAGCTCGCTGGAGCGCTGGCGGATCCGCTCCTTCTTCCAGCCGAGGAGCTGGGGGACGGCGCCGATGTTCTCGGTGATCGTGCGGTGGGGGAAGAGCCCGATCTGCTGGATCACGTAGCCGATCTCCCGCCGCAGCTGGGCCGGCTCGCGGTCACGTACCGAGCGGTCGCCGACGAGGACGTCGCCGGAGGTGATCTCGACCGTGCGGTTGACCATCCGCATCGCCGTAGTCTTGCCGCAGCCGGAAGGGCCGACGAGGACGCAGATCTCCCCGGCGGGGACCTCGAGCGTCAGCTTGTCGACCGCGGGCCGGGCGGCGCCGGGGTACTGCTTGGTCGTCTCCTCGTAGCGGACCGAGGAGGCCCCGGACCCGGGCTGCGCGTCGCTTTCCCCAGACGGCATCGCGCCGAGCCTATACCCCGGCCGCCTCGCTCTTATTCGGTTGGTGGCTCATGTGGTGGAAATGGGCGTCGCGGGCGTGATGCTCGCAGCCGTGGCTGCCGCCGCGCCCGCGGCTGACCCAGAAGAGCGTCGCGAAAATCGCCAGCCCGAGGAGGTTGAGGAAGAGCTTGTAGTCGACCTCGATCGAGCCGAAGACGTCGGCGCGGGTGGGGCGGGGGCCGTTCGGGATCAGGTTGGCGAGGCCGAAGATCCCGTCGACGATGAGCGCCGCGATCACGATCGTGACGAACATCAGTGCCGTGATCCGCAGGGCGAAGGCGGTGCCGTAGTACTTGCGGTAGGCGAGCACGATCGGGATCACGATCAGGTCGGCGAAGAGGAAGGCGACGACCCCGCCGAAGCCGATTCCGCCGGACCAGAGGACCGCCGCCAGCGGCACGTTGCCGACCGAGCAGACGAAGCTGAGGACGGCGATCAGCGGGCCGACGAGGACGTTCTCGATCGTCTGCACGGCGGGCGGGGCGTCGGTGACGAAGAGGAAGTTGAAGAAGTCGTTGCCGAGCAGGCCGATGAAGCCGGCGAGCAGGAAGCCGAGCGTGATCTCCTTCCAGAGCATCTGCACGTCGGCCCGGAAGTTGCCGCCGACGGCGGCCCAGGCGTCGCGGGCGGTGAGCCGCTCGCGCCAGGAGAGCGACTGGGCCTCCTCGTCGTCGCCGTGGTGGTGGCCGGCCTGCGCCTCCTGGGCGTGCTTACGCGCCTGCTCCTCGAGGCGGGGGGAGACGAAGAAGCGCAAGAGCACTGCCATCAAGGCGATTAGGACGATGCCGCCGAAGAACTCGGCGAGGGTGAACTGCCAGCCCATCAGCACCCAGAGGACCAGCCCGAGCTCCCAGACGAGGTTGGTCGAGGCGAACTGGAAGGAGAGGGCGGTGACCGCCGAGGCGCCCTTCTGGAAAAGCGACTTGGCGATCGCGATCGCCGCGTAGGAGCAGGAGGACGAGGCTGCGCCGAGCCCGGTCGCCTTGGCGATCGGGGCGAAGCCTTCGCCGGAGAGCGCGCCTTCGATCCGGGCGCGGGGGACCCAGGCCTGGACGATCGCCGAGATCGCGAACCCCAGCACCAGCGCCCGCCAGACCTCGTAGGCCATCAGGAAGGACATTTCCAGCCCTTCCCAGATCTTCGAGAGCACGTCGCTCATCGCGTCACCAGCCTGCCGACCGCCGCCATCAGCTCGTCGACTTTCTCCACCCGCTCAGCCTCATCGGCTTCGACGACGCAGTGGCGGGTGTGCTCGTCGAGCAGCCCCAGCGCGACCTTGTCGAGCGCCGCCTGGACCGCCCCGATCTGGGTCAGCACGTCGATGCAGTAGCGCTCCTCCTCCACCATCTTCGAGACCCCGCGCACCTGCCCCTCGACCCGCGCCAGCCGTTTCAGCAGCCTGTCCTTGTCTTCCCGGTATCCGACCATGGGACGACTGTAGCAGATACCCCTAGGGGGTATCCAGGTATAGGCTTGAATGATGGAGAGACGAGCGATCTCAGCAATCAGCGCGGCGTTGGTCGTCTTCCTCGTTGGAGCTATGACCGCGGGCGGTGTGCTTGCGTCTCCCCTCGACGAAGGCTGGGACGAACCCGCTGAAGTGGCGAAAGTCCAGTGGGGGCTGGTGTCCGTCGATGGGCCGCACTCGCTGACGCTCGCGATGTCAACTGGCTATTGCGTCGGCAAGAAAATGCCGCGGCTATTGCGCCCTCACACGACCTGGAGGCCTGGCCGGGTGGTGATCACCGCCCGCATGTTCTTCCCGGCGCTGCACTTTGCTCCGCACGAGGCATGTGCGGGAGTCGGCCTCGGAATGCAGCGGCAGTTCCACTTCGCTCACTCCCTGGTCGGGCGCAGCTTCTACGACGGAAGCACCTCGCCACCTGAGATTCGTGAACCGTCGGAATAGCGCCTACTAGAGGCCGAGACCGTGGGCGCGCTCGGCGGCGCGAGCGACGATCTCGTCGAAGTCCTCGATCTCGCCGCTTCGCATGAGGACCTTGCCGGCGACAACGGTGGTGTCGACGACGGCGCCGGTGGCGGCGTAGACGAGGTCGGAGGCGAGGTCGCCGATGCCGAGCTCGGGGGCGTCAGGGCGGAGCAGGAGGAAGTCGGCGGGGGCTCCGGGCTCGAGCGGGGTGGCGCCGAGGCGCGGCGCTCGGGCACCGATGGCAACGGCCCAGGCCTCACCGGCCTCGATCGCGGTCGGATCGGCGGCGGCGTGCTTCTGGGCGAGGGCGAAGAGCTTGAGGTCGGCGAGCAGGTCGAGCGAGTCGTTGGAGCCGGCGCCGTCGGTGCCGAGGCCGACCGCGACCCCGGCGGCCCTGGCGGCGGGGTACGGGAAGACGCCCCCGACCGCGAGCTTCATGTTCGCTGCCGGGTTGCTGACGACGGTGGCGCCGCGCTCGGCGGTCAGCGCCAGCTCCCCGGGGTCGAGCCAGACGCCGTGGGCGAGGATCGTCCGCTCGCTCAGCAGCCCGAGGCGGTCGAGGTAATGGGCGGGCCGTTCGCCGTGCTCGGCGAGGCAGTCCTGGACCTCTTTCTCGGTCTCGGAGAGGTGGACCTGGACCGGCAGGCCGCGCTCGGCGCTGAGCTCGCCGATCCAGCGCAGAGAGCGTTCGCTTACCGTGTAGATCGCGTGCGGGGCGAGGGCGGGGGCGACGAGGGGGCCGAACTCCGAGAGGGTCTCGAGGCTGCGGTGCGCCGAGTCGCGCAGCTGCTCGAAGCTGCCGGTGGCGTCGAACAGCGGCGCCCCGATCACGGCGCGGATGCCGCTCTCCTCGACCGCCCGCGCCGTCGCCTCCGGCTGCCAGTACATGTCCCAGAAGCGGGTGGTGCCGCTGCGGATCATCTCCGCACACGCGAGGCGGGCACCCCAGTAGACGTCTTCCTCGTCCAGCTTCGCCTCGACCGGCCAGATCTTCTCTTCCAGCCACGGCATCAGCGGCAGATCGCCGCCGCTGCCGCGGAACAGCGTCATCGCCGCGTGGGTGTGGCCGTTGACAAGCGGCGGGACCAGGTGCGCACCCCCGGCGTCGATCACCTCATCCCCAGGCCGGGCGACGACGTCAGCCCCAAGCGCCGAAATCACCCCGCCCTCGCACCGAACCCCGACCCGCCCTTCGCCCAAGAGCGCATCCGTTACCGCCAACGTCATCGCGTGCTTCCTTTCGGCCGCATCCCGTCCCTAAGGAGCCACGACTTCATCGGCCCACCGCCCCGAGTCGCGGCAGCACCGCGGCCAGGCCCTCGCGGAGACGCTCGGCGTTGAGGAAGCGGTCGGCTTCCATGCCGGCCGTGCTGACCGACTCGGCGGCGAGGCCGTTGGCGAGGTTGTCGACGACGCAGAGGGCGGCGTAGTCGAGGCCGAGCTCGCCGGCGACAACGCACTCGGAGGCGATCGTCATCCCGACCACGTCGGCGTGCGCGGCCATCAGCCGGATCTCGGCCCGGGTCTCGAAGCGCGGGCCGCGGGCCTGCCAGTAGACGCCGCCGTTGCGCGGTGCCTGCCCGCCTTCGCCCCAGGCTGTGATCACTTCCTCACGCCAGCGCGATGCGAAGCCGGGCGCCGAGTGGGCGCGCTCGTCGCCGAAGATCGAGTCTCCCTGGCTGAGGGCGATGAAGTCGTCGGGGCAGACGAGGCTGCCGACCTCGAGCTCCGCCCGCAGAGAGCCGACCGAGCCGATCCCGAGCACCCGGTCGCAGCCCTGCTCGAGTAGCGGCTTCAGGTTCGCCTCGTGATTGATCGCATGGGGGAGGACGAAGGCACCGTCGGCGACATGGCGCTGGACGATCGCCGCCCCCTGCTCAGCCGCCGCAGCCGCGATCTCCTCGCCGCCCGGCCCCAGTGCGTTCGAGCCAAGAATGACCGCAAGTCGCCCCATCGCGAGATCCTATGTGCCGACGGCCTCCGAACTGCATCAAATTCTGGTCGTTCAACGACCAGAATTTGATGCAGTTCGCGGGTGGTGGCTCAAGTGTCGCGCTGCGCTCGGAAGGCTGCTGCGGCCTCGTCGTGGTCGACCAGCGGCTCGGGGTAGTCGAGGCGGTCGAAGCCTTCCAGCTGCCAGGGGCGGAAGATCGCCTTGCCGCGGACCGGCTCCAGCTCCGGCAGGTAGCGGCGGACGTAGTGGCCCTCGGGATCGAAGCGTTCGGCCTGGCGCACCGGGTTCAGCACCCGGTTGGGCCGGGTGTCGTTGCCGGTGCCGGCCACCCACTGCCAGTTGCCGGCGTTGTTGGCGATCTCGCCGTCGGTGAGCAGGTCCCAGAAGTGCCAGGCGCCGGGGCGCCAGTCGATGTAGAGGTCCTTGCAGAGGAAGGAGGCGACGGTCATCCGCGCCCGGTTGTGCATGAAGCCCTCCTCCGCCAGCTGCCGCATCGCCGCGTCGACCAGCGGGTAGCCGGTGCGGCCCTCCTGCCAGGCCTCGAAGGCGCGCTTTGACTTCGACCAGCGGTCGCGCCGCGGCCGGTAGTCGCGGCTGGGGAGGGAGGGGGTCGCCGCCAGGACCTGGTGGTGGAAGTCGCGCCAGCAGAGCTGCCGCACGAAGGCGGCGCCGCCGCGCCTCCCGTCCGCCTCCTGCGCCAGCTCCAGCGGCGAGACGCATCCCCAGCGGACGTAGGCGCTGAGCCGGGAGGTGTCGTCGCCGGCGAGGTCGTCGTGCTGGTCCTCGTAGCGGCCGAGCCCGTCGCGGAGGAAGGCGCGCATGCGCTTGCGCCCCTCGACCTCGCCGCCGGGGAGGCGTCCGGGGGAGGGACTGCCTCGGCTGACCAGTGAGTCGAGTCGCGGCAGCCGCCCCGCCTTCAGCTTCGGTGGGACCGAGAGCTTGCGCGGCGCCGGCGCGAGGTCGCGCCATGGCAGCCCGCTCCAGGCGCGGTGATAGGGGGAGAAGACCTTGAAGTGATCGCCGCCGCCGGGCGTCACCGCTCCGGGCGGAACCACCGTCACCCCGGGGTGGGCGCAGAACTCGATCCGCTCCTCTTCGCAGGCCCGCGCCAGCCGCTCCTCGCGCCGCCGCGCGTAGGCGCTCCAGTCGGCGCTGACGTGGATCTGGGCGGCACCGCTCTCGCGGGCGACGGCGACCGCCTCCCGCACCGGGTCTCCCTGCCTGACGAACAGCCGCCCGCCCGCCTTCCGCAGCGCCTCGTCGAGGTCACGCAGCGCCTCGAGCATGAAGGCGACACGGTTCGGCGCCGCGAACCGCGACCGTAATAGCCGCTCGTCGAAGACGAAGAGGGGCACCGTCCGCTCCGCCTTCGCAGCGGCGGCGAGGGCCGGGTTGTCGTGGACGCGGAGGTCGCGGTTGAAGAGGACGAGCGCGGTCTCGATTTGCATATGGTCCTGGAATGGAGAACGGAGAGAATCGCGAGGCGGATCAGGACACTCGCCGCGACGACGATCGGCCGCAGGACGACGACCGACGCCACCCCGACTCGGGCCGCGACGAGACCGAGGAGGAACGCCTCGACCGCAACCTCGGCGAGCTCCTGCAGGAGCTCCGGGTCGCCCTGCCGGGCGTCCAGGTCCTCTTCGCCTTCCTGCTCGCGGTCCCGTTCCAGAAAGGCTTCGAAGAAGTCACCAGCTTCCAGAAGGACGTCTACTTCGCGACCCTGATCCTCACCGCGATCTCGGCGACGATGCTGATCTCGCCCTCGGCCTACCACCGGATCACCTTCCGCTACCAGCAGAAGCGCCGCCTCGTCTATTACGCCAACCGCTTCGCGATCGTCGGCCTCGCCTTCCTTGCCCTGGCGATGACCGGGGCGATCCTGCTGATCACCGACGTCCTCTTCTCGACCGCCGCGGCCTGGGTCACCGCCGGCCTGGCGCTCAGCTTCTTCGGCTTCTTCTGGTTCGCGATGCCGCTGCAGCGGCGACTCAAGCTCAGTGCGGGGCAGGAGCCTCTAGGCAAGCCCGAAGGCGACTGAGCTCCTCGGCGAGCCGGTCGAGGAAGGGCAGCTCCGGCGCCTTCTCCCGCAGCAGCTCCAGGTCCTTTTCCCAGATCTCCAGCTTCAGCTCCAGCGGCACCTTGAATTCCTCGCGGACGGCGTCGCCTTCCTCGGCGTAGGCCTCGCGCAGCGTGCCCGAGTTGGTCAGCTTGTCGGCGCCGTAGATCGCCATCGACTCGACCGGGGCGGCGGCGAGCCGTTCACGGTGCTCGGCCTTGCGCTCGCGGTAGTCGTCGATCGACTCATCGTCGGTCATCGCCCCGACCAGCCCGGCCACCTCGCCGCCGAACTTCTCGCGCAGCTCGTCCAGGCTCGTCTCCGAGTCCTCGACGACGTCGTGGAGCAGCGCCGCCGCCAGCACCGCCTCGTCGTAGCCGTGCTCGTCGAGGATCGCCGCGACCCGCATCGGGTGTTCGACATAGGGCATGCCGCCGCTGCCGTTGCGGACCTGGCCCGCGTGGGAGATGCGCGCCTGTTCAAGCGCGCTGTGCACCAGCGGCGAACGCTCGGCGACTGCCTCGATCCGGTCAACCGGGGACACGCCCGCAGGGTAGAGGATCGATTCCTCAGGGATGCCCGTCTGGGGCAGGGGTCCGGTCAGGCGGGAGAGGCGGGCACAACGGCCACCGCGCCGCGCCCGCCCGCGGCGCCGGACAAGCGGGCCGGCAGCTCGTACTCGCTGCGCTCCTCGGCGAGCTCGATCGCCGTCGGGTCGCCGCCGAGCTCGACCCATTTCCGCCGCGCCTCCGCCGCGAGCCCGTCGAGGAACTCGTCGGAGTGGAGCGGGTCGTGGTGGAAGAGGACGGTCCGCTCGGCGCCGGTGCGGCGGGCGAAGCTGAGCGCGTGCGAGGTGGCGGAGTGTCCCCAGCCGACGTGGCACGGGTACTCGGCGTCGCTGTACTGGCCGTCGTGGAGGAGAAGTGAGGCGTCCTTGGCGAGGGCGAAGCCGGAGATCCAGTCCTCCTCGAGCGTGTCGAGGTCGGCGCCGAGGGCCGGCTCGTGGTCGGGGATGTAGGCGAAGGAGGAGTCGCCGTCGTCGATCCGGTAGCCGAGGGTCGGCCCGCGGTGGGAGACCGAGGCGGAACGGATGCGGGCGGAGCCGATCTCCCACTCGCTCTCCGGGCAGTGGCGGAAGGAGACGTCGCAGGGCAGCTCGCGGACCTCGACCGGGGAGAGCGGCGCCGAGATGTAGCGGGCGATGCGGTCGCGCAGTGAGGCCTCGGGCGAGGCCGGCCCCCAGATCACGATCTCGGTCTGGGGGCGGAAGGCGGGGGCGAAGAAGACGAGGCCCTGGATGTGGTCGAGGTGGAGGTGGGTGAGGAGGATGTGCAGTCGGCTCGGCTCGTCGGGCAGCGCCAGGCCGAGGCAGCGGATCCCGGTGCCGGCGTCGAGCGCCAGGACCGAGCCGTCGGAGAGGGTGACGCCGACGCAGGAGGTGTTGCCGCCGTAGCGGATCGTTTCCGGCCCGGGCGCCGGGATCGAGCCGCGCGTCCCCCAGAGCTTGATCTTCATGCCGGCCCCGCCCCGTTGCCGTTCGCCAACGAGGGCCAGAAGACGGCGATCGCGCCCTGCGAGCCGTGCGGGGTGAGGATCGGGAAGGCGGAGACCTCGACGTCGTGGCTCGAGCCGTCGGTCGAGCGCACGGTCATCTCGGCGTGCGCCGGACGCCCGGCCCGCACCGCCTTGACGATCGGCAGGTCGTCGTAGGGGATCGGCTCGCCGCTCTCGTCGAAGGGGCCGAAGAGTGACCCCCACTCCTGCGGGCCGACCGTCCCCAGCTCCTCGAAGCGTTTGCCGAGCAGCAGCCCGGCGGCCTCGTTGTAGAAGACCAGCAGGCCGCCCTCGTCGACGAGGAAGGCCGGCGTCGAGAGAGCCGACATCAGGTTGCGGGCGAGGATCAGCTCTAGCGGCCGCTGCGTCACAAAAGACACTTTAGATCCCCGGTCCTAATCGCCTGGGGAAATTGCCGGGTTTTGCGCTGCAGGAGCCAAGATCGACAATGTCCCGGGATGAAAGGGACGAAGACGTGACTTTGGTCACTTAGACATCACGATCTGGTGAGGGCGGGCCGGGTGTCCCTCTCCAAACACCACTCGCTAATGGCTCGTGGTTGAGTGTCTGGCGAGGGACACCCGGCCCGCCTCTAACCCGCAGCTTCGGCTCGGCGTAACCCGCTTTTTGCCCAGAGGGCGAATAACAGCGGTAGCGCGAACGCGATCGCGAAGGCTAGGCCGACTACCGCGGGGTCGCCGGAGATGAAACCTCGGCCGGCCTCTAGCAGCGCAGTAACGGGGTTGATCGAGGCAACGGCGTGGATCCAGCCGGTCAGGAGGGACAGGGGGACGTAGACGGGGGCGAGGAAGAGGATCAGGAAGGTCGGGAACTGCATCAGCGGGCCGCCCTGGATCGAGCGGACCCGCATCGCCACTCCCGCCGACCACATCGTGGCGGCGACGTTGACGAGGATCGCCAGCGCGTATAGGGCGACGATTTCGCCGGCGCTGCCGCCGATGTTCATGCCCGCGACCAGCGCCACGGTGGTCAGGACGGTCCAGGTGACGAAGGCGCGGATCAAGGCGGCCACCGCGTACCCGGTGACGATGCCGCTGCGGTTGGAGGCGGCGAGCAGGTAGCGGCGGGCGAAGCCGGTCTCGAAGTCGCGGGCGATCCCGAAGCCGGTGAAGACACCGCCGAAGGCCGCCGACTGCAGCAGCACGAAGACGAACTGGAAGGCGGTGTAGCCGGTCGGGAAGTCGAAGCCGGGGACTTCGCTGATCGCCGAGAGGCCGCCGGCGAAGGAGACGAAGAAGAAGAGCGGGAAGACCAGGGCCGGCACCAGGAAGGCCGGGTTGGTGAGGAAGTTGTGGATGCTGCGCCAGGCCACCGCCAGGGTGACGTCGACCATGTTGGTGGTTTGGGGCTTGGTGGTCTGGGCCTCGGCAGGGCGGGCCTCGGGAGCGCTCACGTCCGCACCAGCCTCGTCTTCAGGGCCGCGCTCGCCGCGTACATGCCGATCGCCAGGATCGCCGCCGCGATCCCGAAGCCGAGCGCCAGCTTGCCCGGCTCCCAGCCTTCGATCAGCAGCGAGCGGAAGGCGCCGAGCAGGTAGGAGACCGGGTTGGCGGTGGCGATCGCCCGGTACCAGTCGGTCTGGATCAGTTCCAGCGGCAGCGCCATCGAGGAGAGGAAGAGGAAGACGAAGAAGACCGGGAAGAGGCTCTGGATCGCCTCGCCGGTACCCGTGCGCAGCGCCGCGAAGAGCCCGATCGTGCCGAAGGCAACCGTGATCGAAACCGCGAGGGCGATGATCACCACCGCCCCGCCCGGCCCGGCGGCGAGTTCGGCGCCGGCGATCAGGCCGACGGTGAGGTAGGTCACCCCCTGCAGCAAGCCGAGGACGATCGTCCCGGCGAGGAGGCCGCTGAGCAGAGCCGCTCCCCGCAGCGGGGTCAGCGCCAGCCGGTTGAGGAAGCCGGTTTCGATGTCGCGGGCGAGGTCGGTTCCGGAGTTCATGACCGAGAACAGCGCCCCCTGCATGAAGGGCACCGCGAGGGCGAACGTGAGGTAGGAATCGGTCGGGAAGCCGGGGAGGCTGGTCGCATCTTTGAGCCCGCCCGAGTTCACGGCCAGGAGGAAGAGCGGGAAGATCAGCGCCGGGACGATCTGGGCCGGCTGGCGCAGGGTGCGCAGGACCGAGCGGTGGGCGAGCTGCCCGACCTGGGTGGCGAGGGAGCGGTTGGCGGCGGCGGCGCTCAAGCCGGCGCGACCGCCTCGGCCTCGGTGCCCTCGGCCTCCTCCGCCTCGCCGGCGCCCTCCAGCGAGCGCCCGGTCTTGGCGAGGAAGACGTCGTCGAGCGAGGGGGCGTGCAGCTGCAGGTGCTCGATCGCGATGTTCTCGGCGTCGAGCGCGCGCACCACGTCGGCCAGCTGCGACTCGCCGCCCCGCAGGAGCACGGCGACGGCGCGCGGGGAGCAGTTGGCGCGCTCGCCGAAGTTGCCGAGGATGCTCTCCATCCGCTCGCGGTCGCCGGCCTCGCGCGGAATCGCTTCGACCGTGGGACGGCCGATTTCGGCTTTCAGCTCGGCCGGCGTGCCCTCGGCGACGATGTGGCCGTGGTCGATGATCCCGACCCGGTTGGCGAGCGCGTCCGCCTCCTCCAGGTACTGGGTGGTGAGGAAGACGGTGACCCCGTCCTCGGCGGCGAGCCGGGCGACCTCGTCCCAGAGGGCGGTGCGGCTCTGGATGTCGAGCCCGGTCGTCGGCTCGTCGAGGAAGAGGATGCGGGGGCGATGGGCGAGCGCCAAGGCGAGGTCGAGGCGGCGCTTCATCCCGCCCGAGTAGCCGCCGACCTTGCGGTCGGCCGCGTCGGCGAGCCCGACCCGCTCGAGCAGTTCGCCGCCGCGGGCTTCGCGCTCGTCCTTGCCGAGGCCGTGGAGGGCGGTCTGCAGGCGCATGTGCTCGCGGCCCGTCAGCAGTGGGTCGAGGGCGGCCTCCTGCAGGGCGGCGCCGATCGAGGCGCGCACCTGCGGGCCCTCCTTGACGACGTCGAAGCCGGCAACGCGGGCGGTCCCGGCGGTGGGAGGGAGGAGGGTGGTCAGCATCAGCACCGTCGTCGACTTGCCGGCGCCGTTGGGGCCGAGGAAGCCGTAGATCTCCCCCTGGTCGACCCGCAGGTCGATGCCGTCGACCGCCCGCGGCCCGTTCTTGAACTCGCGGACGAGGCCTTCGACCTCGATGCCGCCGCTGCGTCCGTTGCTCTCCATCAACCGGTCTCCGATTCGCTCGTCGCTCGAAGGAGCTGACTCTACGGAGACCGGCCGACCGGCCTCGATTTCGAACCACCTGACCGGCGCACTGCGGCGTCCTCGGTCGCTCGCGTGCAGAGCACGCCACGCTTCCTGCGTCCTTGCATTGCTTGGTCAGGCGGCCCGAAATCGAGGCCGGTAAACCGCCGATGTGCGCAAACCCATAGAACTCCGTGCCGATGCAGGAGCGGACCCGCACCTATGCGCTTGCGATGGCCGTCAACCGGCCGGTCGCCTGGTGGGGCCGGATGCAGGTCGAGGGCCTGGAGGCCCTGCCCGAGCAGGGGCCGCTGCTGATTCTCGGCAACCACGACAGCCACTGGGACCCGATCATGGTGGGCATCGCTGCTTACAAGCAGCGGCAGATCCGTGCACTCGCCAAATCGGAGCTCTGGGACGTGCGCGGCCTCGGCCCCGTCCTCGACGGGATGGGCCAGATCCCGATCCAGCGCGGCAAGGGCGACAAGGACGCCTTGGCGAAAGCGATCGAGACTCTGAGGGCGGGCGCCTGCATCGGCGTCTTCCCCGAGGGCACCCGCTCCCGCGGCAAGGTCCTGCGCGCCCGCAGCGGCGTCGGCCGTCTCGCGCTCGAGGTGCCGGAGGCCCACGTCACCCTGGTCGCGATCGAGGGCACCAGCGATCTCACCGGCTTCCCCCGCCGCCCCCGCATCCGCCTCCGCTTCTTCGATCCGGTCAGCGGCCAGCCCCGCCGCGACGAGGACCCCGGCGAGCTCTCCGCCCGCCTCCTCTCCGAGATCCGTGAGCTGGTCCCGCCGTCGATCTCCTACCGCAAGCGCGCCAAGCTCAGCGGCGTCGCCGAAGACTGAGCAGCCACTCCGAACTCCGGTGCCCTATAGGGGCCCGAAGTTCGGAGTGGCGAAAGCCGAGCTAGTCGCCGGCCTCTTCGCCGCTGCCTTTGAGGGCGTACCACTGGGCGCCGAAGGCGCTGACGTCGTTGCCGTTCGCTTCGCCGGGCTTTTTGTCCTCGACGAAGGTGTAGAGGGGGTGGCCGGCGTAGGTGACCTGCATCGTCCCGTCTTTGCGTTCGGTGGTGCCGAGCTTGGAAGCCGAGGCGCCGTTGCCGACGGTCGGTTCGCCTTCGGTCAGCATCGGCGGCCAGCCTTCGGCGCACGGTCCGTAGCAGGAGGACATGGTCCCCTTGTCTTTGTGGAAGTCGTAGAGGGTCATGCCGTTGGAGTCGACGAGGACCATCCCCAGCTTCTGGACGTTGCCGAGGGAGACGACCCCGGCGCCGCTTTCCGCCCCGGCCGCAGATTCGCTGCTCGCGCTCTTGTTTTCGCTTTTGTCTTCGTTCCCACCGCCGTAGCGGCCGCCGTAGCCGTTCGAGCCTTCGCTCGAAGCGCTTTCCTTCGAGCTCGCGTTGCTGCTTTCGCTGGTCGAGCTGCCACCGCTGCCACAGCCGGCGACCGCCAGCGCGATCGCGCCGAGCACAGCCAGCAGCGCGAACGAATAGGTCTTGTTCTTGTTCCTGTTGGTTACGGCGGTCACGTCGATTCCTCCTCGAGTTGGGTGTTTGCCGCTATCGGCGCCCTCCCCAGAGGAGCGACGAAGGTTCGTTCGCCGGCCTGGACGACGACCGCCCGCGTCCGCGAAAGATCGAGCGCCGAGCTCAGCACCGCTTCGGAGTCCTCGCCCCAGCGGTAGCGGAAGGTCCCGGCCGGATAGGAGACGCCGCCCGGCCCCTTCAGCGAGACCGTGCAGAGCGTGCCGGAGGCGATCCCGTGCACGTACATGCGGATCTCGGTTCCGTAGGCGTGCGGCTCCAGGGTCGCGTCGATTTTCACTCCCTGCGGGAGGGACGCGAAGCGCACATGCTGTTCGGGCTCGCCGCTGCCGCCCCCGAGCACGAAGATCGCCAGCACGACCGCGGCCAGCGCCGCCGTCGCCCCACCCAGCGCGAAGCCGCCGAAGACCCGGCGCCGGCGTCGCTTCGCGGTCCGCTGCTGTTCGCCCGCGATCGTCGCCGCGATCCGCGCGCCCAGCTCCGGCGGCGGCTGCGGTGCCGCCGACTCGAACCGCTCCGGGTCGGCGTGCGGGAGCATCCGCGCCACCGGCTCCAGCAGCGCCAGCTCGGCCCGGCACTGGGCGCACCCCTCGAGGTGCGCCTCCAGGCCGGCCCGCTCGTCACCCTCCAGCTGCCCCAGCGCGTAGACGCCGAGCAGCTCCCGCCAGTCACGGCATTCGTTCCTAATCTTCATAGCCCATCTCCTCGAGCACGACCCGCAGCGCCCGCAGTCCGTAGTAAACGCGGCTCTTGATCGTCCCCTCCGGGACGCCGAGCTCCTCGGCGACCTCCGCGTAGGGACGGCCGCGGTAGTAGGTCTCGACGATCACCCGCCGGTGGTCGTCGCCGATCCGCCGCATCGCCTCCTCGACCTGCCAGGAGAGCAGCGCCTCCTCGAGCGGCTCGACGCTCGGCTCGATACCGCCCTCGGCGACCCCGGGCCGCACCGCCCGTGCCCGTCCCAGGTCGATGACGACATTGCGGAGGATCGCGAACAGCCAGGTCCGCAGCGAACCGATCTTCGGGTCGAAGCGGTCGCCCGCCCGCCAGGCGCGGACGAAGGTTTCCTGGACCGCCTCTTCGGCGAGCCCCGCGTCGCCCAGCGAGCGGACCGCGAAGCCGTATAGCTCGCCGGAATGGGCGGCATAGGCCTCGCGGACGTCGCGTTCGCGGCTGAGCGCACCCCGGGTCGAAGTTCCAAGCTGGATCATCCGACCCGGCATACGCTCCCCGGCCGCGCCGGGTTCAAATGCTTTTCGGAGGGGCTCCTATTCGAGTTTCCCGATCTTGAAGATCTTCGTCCCGCAATCCGGGCAGACGCCCTGGATCGCCGGACGCCCGTTCTTCATCGTCACCTGTTTGGCGTCTTTGATCTCGACCTTCTTGCGCTCCTTGACGCAGTAACCCTCAGGCATCTAGGAACCCTCCTTTCGTCGCCGCCGGGCGGCAGAGCTCGCGATAAGCGCGAGGTGGATTGAGGCGAATGTAACGCAGGTACACGACGCTGCCGCGAAACTTCGTAACAAAGCGCACGAGACGCCCGCGGTCCCCGTCAACTACCCTGCTGCCGCAGTCGCACGCTCTTTCCACGCCCAAGGAGATAACGGAATGCCCGAAGCAGTCATCGTCGACACCATCCGCACGCCGATCGGCCGTGCCTTCAAGGGCTCGCTGGCCCAGCTGCGCCCCGACGAGATGGGCGCCTACGTGGTCGACCAGCTGCTCGAGCGCAACCCCGAGGTCGACCCGGCCCTGATCGAAGACCTCTTCTGCGGCGTCGGCATGCCGCAGGGCCTGCAGGCCTTCAACCTCGCCCGGATCATCTCCCTGCTCAGCGAGAAGCTGCCGCAGGAGGTCAACGGGGTCACCGTCTCCCGCTACTGCTCCTCCAGCCTCGACGCGATCCGCCACGCCGGCAACGCGGTCAAGGCCGGCGAGGGCGACGCCTACCTCGCCGTCGGCGTCGAGTTCGTCAGCCGCTACAACGAGCGCACCGAGCCCGCCGGCGAGGCCGACCAGAACGAGAACCTCAAAGGCAACAACGGCCAGCCCAACGCCTACATCGCGATGGGCGAGACCGCGGTCAACGTCGCCGAGAAGTACGAGGTCAGCCGCGCCGACATGGACAAGTTCGCCCAGCGCTCGCAGGAACTGGCGGTGCGCTCGCAGGAAGACGGCTTCTTCGACCGCGAGATTGTCCCGGTGAAGCTGCCCGACGGCAACGAAGTGACCAAGGACGACGGTCCCCGCGCCTCCTCGACCCTGGAGAAGCTCTCCGAACTGCCGGAGGCCTTCGGCGGCGGCGGCGTCACCGCCGGCAACTCCTGCCCGCTCAACGACGGCGCCGCAGCCGTCCTGATCATGAGCGACACCAAGGCCAAGGAGCTCGGCCTCACCCCGCGCGCCCGGATCATCACCGCCGCCACCCACGGCAACGAGCCCGAGCTGATGGGCGTCGCCCCGATCGGCGCGATCAAGAAGGTGCTCGACCGCGCCGGGATGACCATCAACGACGTCGACCGGGTCGAGCTGAACGAGGCCTTCGCCGCCCAGGTGATCCCGATCATGGCCGAATGCGGGATCGACGAAGACAAGCTCAACACCCACGGCGGCGCGATCGCCCTCGGCCACCCGTTCGGGATGACCGGCGCCCGGATCATGGGCACGCTCCTCAACGGCCTTGAGACCGACGACAAGCAGGTCGGCCTAGAGACCATGTGCGTAGCGGGCGGCCAGGGCAAGGCCATGCTCGTAGAAAGACTCAACTAAGCAGCGAGTGGCGAGTTGAGGCGGCTATAGGCGCCTCAACTCGCCAGTCAGCAGTTAGGGTCGGCCCGTGGAGACGCTTCTCTATGAGGTCGATGGGCGCGTCGCGCGGATAACCCTGAACCGGCCCGAGCGAGGGAACGGGATCACGGCGCGGATGCCGGTCGAGCTGGCCGAGTGCGTCGAGCGGGCCAACCTCGACCCCGAGGTCCACGCGATCGCCCTGGCCGGCAACGGCACCGGCTTCTGCGGCGGCTACGACCTCGTCGCCTCGGCCGAGGGCGACATGAGCGAGCTCGGCGGCGAAGCGCCGCCGCCCGGCTCGCCGCTCGATCCCGCCGTGATCGGCGCCAACCACGCGCCGGACACGAACTGGGACCCGGTCATCGACTACCAGTTCATGAGCCGCAACGTGCGCGGCTTCATGAGCCTCTTCCACTCCGAGAAGCCGGTCCTCTGCAAGGTCCACGGCTACTGCGTCGCCGGGGGCACCGACATGGCTCTCTGCTCCGATCTGCTGGTGATCGCCGAGGACGCCAAGATCGGCTACCCGCCGGCCCGCGTCTGGGGCTCGCCGACGACGGCGATGTGGGCGAGCCGGCTCGGGGCGATGCGGGCCAAGCGCCTGCTGCTGACGGGCGACTCGCTGACCGGCGCCGAGGCGGCGGATTGGGGGCTGGCGACCGAAGCGGCGCCCGCCGACCGGCTCGACGAGCGTTTCGAGCGCCTGCTCGAGCGGGTCGCGCGGATGCCGGTCAACCAGCTAGTGATGATGAAGCTGCTGGTCAACCAGACCGTGCACGCGCAGGGTCTCGTGCAGACCCAGGTCCTCGGCACCTTCTTCGACGGGATCGCCCGCCACACCGAGGAGGGCCACGGCTTCGTCCGCCGCGCCGCCGAGTCGGGCTTCCGCGAGGCGGTTCGCGAACGCGACGAGCCCTACGGCGACCACGGCCTCGAGGGCTTCGGCCTCGACCCGTAGATCTTGTTCTTAGATCTTGTTCCTTACGAATAGGCTGCCGCCCGGATGAACGACCAGCCGCACCCCAGCTCGATGATCACCCCCGAGTCCGTCCGGGCCTTCCTCCCCGGCAGCTTCCCCGGCGACCTCGCGATCGAGCCGCTCGAGGTCGAGGACTCGCACGCCCGCGGCCAGATCGTCGTCGACCAGCGCCACCTGCATCCCGGCGGCTTCGTCCACGGCGGCGTCTGGACCGCCCTCGGCGACACCGTCGCCGCCTGGGCCACCTTTCGCAGCATCCCGCCCGGCCACAACTTCACGACGATCGAGCTGAAGCTGAACGTCTTCGCCGCCGGCATCCTCGGCGACGAGATCGAGGCCCGCGCCGAGCCGCTCCACGTCGGCAAGAGCACCGTCGTGATCGAGGTGCGGATCGAGCGCCGCCGCGAGGGCACCGGGCCGCGCTTGGCGGCAAACATGATCGTCTCCCAATTCGTTTTGCCGCCGAGCGGCTGAAAATGCCTGGCCGGCGGCACCCGCGTACGAGGCTGTGACCGATCGGCCATGGGCCAGGATCCATCTCCGCTACGGAACCGCTTCCAAGAGCTGGGCGGGCTGGGATGAATTCGACGGTTGACGGCGGAGTGGACTACGTCTTCGGCTATGGGTCGCTTGTCGAGCTGACTGACTCGGTCACGATCGACGGCCATGTCTACCCTCCGGTTCCGGGTCGCCTGCGCGGCTTTCATCGTCGCTGGGGGGCGGCGATGAACAATTGGGAGACGACCGAGCTGGAGAAGCACTTCGTGGATCCGGAGACGGGAGAGAAACCGAAGATCCGGGTGGCCTACCTCGACATCGAACAGCGGTCGGGGGCACGGGTCAACGGCTTGGCGATCCCGGTTGACGCGAAGCGGTTGGCCGAGCTCGACATCCGCGAGGTGAACTACATCCGGATCGAGGTGACCGAGGCATTCGAGCCGGCGATGAACGGCCGCGTGTTCACCTACACCGGCACCGCCGCTGCCCGCGAGCGCTCTCGGGCCGAGCAGGTCTCGGCCCCCGGCTTTGTCAGCCGCGAGTACGTCGCTGCGATCCGCAGGGCGTTCGCGGCCCTGGGCGCCGACGCTTTGGCCGAGTTCGATCGGACCACGGAGCCGCTGCAATTCCCACTACGGCACTTGGAGCCGCGCTACCCGCCGCCTTCCGAGGGAGAATCGGACTGAGTGGATCTGCGCGCCGGCTGCTGCTCTACCCGCTCCCCTGGCACTTCCAGCCGTTCGATCTGGGGCAGTTTCCAGAGTCCGCTGGCGATGGTCAGGCCGATCGCGACCGAGAGGAAGACGAGGAACCATTCACCCGGGCCGAGCAGCACCAGTTCGAAGAATTCGCGCAGGAAGGGGAGAGCGAGGATGCCGCAGTAGGCGCCGCCGAGCGCCAGCACCATCGCCAGCATGTTGCTCTGGATCGCGATGTGCTCGCGGCCGGGGCCGCGCTCGAGCAGGAGGATGAAGGCGAGGCCGACGGCGATCAGGGTCGAGGTCGCCGCGGTCCTGCCCTCGGCCAGCGATCCCCCCGCGACGGTATCGACGAGGAAGAAGGAGAGAATCGAGGCGAGCGCAGTGGAGACGCCCGCCGGGACGGCGAAGGCGGCGAGCGCCCGCAGCAGCCGGCCGCGGTAGAGCGGCCCCTCCGAGGGCAGCAGCGCCAGGGCGAAGGAGGGGATGCCGATCGTCAGGAAGGCGGCGACGGTGAGGTGGCGGGGCAGGAAGGGAAAGACGAAGCCCGGCACCGCGACCAGCAGGATCAGGGTCGCTGCGTAGACGGTCTTGGTCAGGTAGAGGCGGCCGAGGCGGTGGATGTTGCGGGCGATCCGGCGCCCTTCGCCGACCGCCTCCGGCAGGCGCCCGAACTGGTCTTTGAGCAGGACGACGTCGGCGACCCCTTTCGTCACCTGCGTCCCCGACCCCATCGAGACCGCCATCCGCGCCCGCTTCAGGGCTGGCACGTCGTTGACCCCGTCGCCGATCATCGCCACGTAGCGCCCGGCGGCGACCAGAGCTCCCACCAATGATTTCTTCTGCTCGGGCTTGATCCGGCAGAAGATCGTGTTCTCCAGCGCCGCTTTTTTCAGCCCCTCCTCGTCTTCGGGCAGGTCGGGCCCCTCGATCACCCCGGCGTTGCGCGGCACCCCGACCGCGTAGGCGACCGCGGTGACGGTGGCGGCGGCGTCGCCGGAGATCAGCTTCAGGTCCACTTCCGCGTCGCGCATCGTCGCGATGGTTTCCGCCGCGTCGGGCCGCAGCGTCTCCTCCAGCACGACCAGCGCCAGCGGCGTCAGCTTCGGCGCCCCGTTCGCCACCGGGTCGTCCGGCAGCGCCTCGCTCGTCTGGCCGAAGGCGACGACCCGGCGCCCGGCAGCGGTCTCCTCTTCGAGCTTGGCGGCGAGCCGGGAGGGCAGGGTCAGCGCGCCCGTCTCGCTGAGGATGTCCGGCGCACCCATCACGTAGGTCGCCCCGCCAGAGCCGCCGTCGAGCGCGACGCCGCTCCACTTGTACTCCGAGGAGAAGGGAACCTCGCCGGTCACCTGGCTCGCCTGCCCGGGGAACTTCTCGGCGATCGTCTCCAGCGTCTGGTTGCGGTTGCCGGCGCTGGCGGCGAAGCGGCCGAGCGCCTGCGCCCCGGCGTCGGGATCGACTCCGTCGGCGTACTCGACCCCGGCCAGGCGCAGCTCGCCCGCGGTCAGCGTCCCGGTCTTGTCGACGCAGATCGTGTCGACCGCGGCGAGGCTCTCGGTCGCGCTCATCTGCTGGACCAGGGTGTCGCGTTTGGCCAGCCGCACCGCGGCCACCGCGAAGGTGACGCTCATCAGCAGCACCAGCCCCTCGGGGATCAGCGTCACCAGGCCGGCGGTCGCCGTCTGCGCCGCGCTTTCCAGCCCGACCGCGCGCAGCTTCAGGCTGAGGACCAGCAGCGCCGCCAGCGGCAGCATCACGTAGGTGGAGGCGAGGATCACCCGGTTGACCTCCTCCTGCAGCGGCGAGGGCGGGTGGCGGAAGGTCTTCGCCTCGCCGGCGATCTGGCCGGCGTAGCTCTCCTCGCGCACCGCGTCGACCACGTAGTGGCCGGAGCCCGAGACGCAGAAGGAGCCGGAGAGGACGCGGTCGCCGTCGCCCTTCCTGATCCCGTCGCTCTCGCCGGTCAGCAGCGACTCGTCCATCGTCATCCCGCGGGAGGCGATTACCTCGCCGTCGGCGATCAGCTGATCGCCCGGCCCGACCTCGATCACGTCGCCGGGCACCACCTCGGTCGCGATCAGCTCGACCACGGCGCCGTCGCGGATGACCCGGGCGTGCGGCGCCACCAGCACCGCCAGCTCGTCCAGCGTCTTCTTCGCCTTCAGCTCTTGGCGGATGCCGATGTAGGAGTTGATCACCGCGATCAGGCCGAAGATCGAATCGGCGTAGAGCCCGAGCGCGAGGTCGAGGACGAAGAAGGCGCCGATGATCGCGTTGAAGAGGGTGAAGACGTTGCCGGCGACGATGCTCGCGGTCGAGCGCGAGGAGTTTTCCGGCGGCGGCCCGAGCTTGCGCAGGCGCGACTGCGCCTCCTTGCTGGAGAGTCCCTGGTCCACGGTGGGTTGGCCGTTACCCATAAGGACCCCTATTCAATAGGGTGAGGGAACTGTGGGCCTGAAGCTCGGACTCAACCTCGGTTACTGGGGGATCGGACCGGCCGGCGAGGAGGCCGCGGAGCTGGTGCTCGCCGCCGAGGGAATGGGCTACGAGTCGGTCTGGGCGGCCGAGTCCTATGGCTCCGACGTGGTCAGCGTCCTCGCCTGGCTGGCGGCTCGGACCGAGAAGATCAACCTCGGCGCCGCGATCATGCAGGTGCCGGCGCGCCCGCCCGCGGCGGCGGCGATGGCCGGGGCGACGATCGACAAAATCTCCGGCGGCCGCTTCCTCTTCGGCTTCGGCCCGTCGGGGCCGCAGGTCTCCGAGGGCTGGTACGGCGTCCCCTACGCGAAGCCCTGGGGCCGCACCCGCGAGTACATCGAAGTGGTGCGGGAGATCATCGCCCGCGAGGGCCCGGTCGACCATCAGGGCGAGCACTACACGCTGCCGCTGCCCGGCGGCGAGGGCAAGCCGCTGAAGCTGAACTTCCACCCGCTGCGCAACGAGATCCCCATCTTCGTCGGCGCGATCGGGCGCAAATCGGTGGAGATGGCGGCTGAGGTCAGCGATGGCTGGATCCCGATCTTCTTCAGCGTCGACGCTTTCCAGCAGACCTGGGGCGAGCATCTGGAGGCCGGCTTCGCCAAGGGCGGGCGGCAGCGCTCCGACCTCGAGGTCAGCCCCTCGCTGCAGGTGGCGATCGACGGCGACCTCGAGGCGGCGAAGAACGTCGTCAAGGCGGGCCTGGTCCTCTACTTCGGCGGCATGGGCAGCCGCAAAACCAACTTCTACGTCGACCTCGCCCACCGCTTCGGCTTCGGCGAGGTCGCCGACGAGGTCCAGCAGCGCTTCCAGGACGGCGACCGCGGCGGCGCCTTCGAGGCGATGCCCGACGAGATCGTCGAGGCGACTTCGCTGGTCGGGACCGAGGCCGAAGTGGCCGAGCGGGTCGAGCGCTTCCGCGGCGCCGGCATCGACCGCCTGATCGTCTCGCCGGTCCACGTCGAGCGCTCCGAGCAGCAGCACACGCTCGAGCGACTCGCCGCCCTGGCTGGCGTCTCTGCCTGAGCGGCAGGTCTGCTGACGCCGTCCTGGCCTGATCGCATATCCTCCCGCGCCGCGCCATGAAGATCGGAGTGCCGAAAGAGTCCGCCGAGGGGGAGCGCCGGGTCGCGCTCGTCCCTGACGTTGTCAAATCGCTGCAGGCGAAAGTCAGCAAGAAGATCGACCCTGTGGTCGAGGCGGGCGCGGGCGCCGGAGCCGGTCACACCGACTCCGCCTACCAGGAGGCCGGGGCGCAGGTCGCCGACGCCGGTTCTGCCTGGGGGGCCGAGGTCGTCCTCCATGTGCGGTCGTTGAGCACGGAGGAGATCGGCAAGCTCCGCCAGGGTCAGGTCGTGATCAGCCACCTCTCGCCGCTGACCGCCGCCGAGTCGAACAAAGCGCTCGCCGCCGCCGGGGTCACCGCCTTCGCGATGGAGGCGATCCCGCGGACCACCCGCGCCCAGGCGATGGACGCGCTCTCCTCGCAGGCGAACCTCGCCGGCTACGCCGCCACCCTGCTCGCCGCCCGCGAGGCGGGCCAGCTCTTCCCGATGATGACCACCGCCGCCGGCACCGTCGCCCCGGCCAAGGTGATGGTCCTCGGCGCCGGCGTCGCCGGCCTGCAGGCGATCGCCACCGCGAAGCGGCTCGGCGCGATCGTCACCGGCTTCGACATCCGCCGCGCCGCCTGGGAGCAGATCGCCTCGCTCGGCGGCCGGCCGCTGGAACTCGACTTCATCCCCGACGCCGAGGGCGAGGGCGGCTACGCCCGGCCCCTGACCGAGGAGGAGAACGAGCAGGTCCGCCAGGCGCTCGCCGAGGCGGCGGCGAAAATGGATGTGATCATCACCACCGCCCAGATCCCCGGCCGCGCTGCGCCGGTGCTGATCACCGAGGCGGCGGTCCGCTCGATGGCGCCGGGCTCGGTGATCATCGACCTCGCCGCCGATTCCGGCGGCAACGCCGAGCCCTCGCAGCCGGGCCAGACCGTGGACGTCGACGGCGTCAAGGTGATCGGTCCCGCCAACCTCGTCAGCGACATGGCCGCCGACGCCTCCCAGCTCTACGCCAAGAACCTCGAGAACCTGGTCGGGCTGCTGGTCGACGAGGAGGGCCAGCTGAAGATCGACTTCGAGGACGACATCGTCGACGCCGCCTGCATTGCCCACGAGGGACAGATCCGCGGAGAGAGGACGGCCAAGTAACCCATGAGCCTGATGACCGAGATCACGATCTTCGTCCTCGCCGTCTTCGTCGGCTTCGAGGTGATCTCGAAGGTGCCGACGACCCTGCACACGCCGCTGATGTCGCAGACCAACGCGATCCACGGCATCGTCATGCTCGGCGGCCTGATCGTCGTCGGCTTCGCGAACGACGGGCTCGAGTACGTGATCGGGACGATCGCGATCGCCTTCGGGACGATCAACATCGTCGGCGGCTTCATGGTGACCGACCGGATGCTCGGCATGTTCAGCCGCAAACCCCGGAGCAAGCCCGCCTCCTCCGCTTCGCGTCCGGGGGCAGGCGGCTCTGACGGAGGCAGCTCGTGACTGCGCTTGCAGTTCTCAAGCCCGGCGGCGACGCGGCGACCGCTCTCTACATCGTCGCCTTCTCGCTGTTCATCATCGGGATCAAACAGGGCACCCATCCGACCACCGCCAAACGCGGCAACCTGATCGCCGCGGTCGGCATGGCGGTCGCCGTGGTGACGACCCTGCTGCTCGACGGGATGGGCAACTGGGGCCTGATCGTCCTCGGCCTCGGGATCGGCACGGCGATCGGGGTGATCGCCTCGATCCGGGTGCAGATGACCGAGATGCCGCAGATGGTCGCCCTCTACAACGGCGTCGGCGGCGGCGCGGTCGCCCTGATCGCCTGGTCGGAGATCCGCCACGGTATCTCCCTCGGCGAGGACTTTTCGCTCGACACCTTGATCCCGATCATCTTCGCCGGGGTGATCGGCTCGGTCTCCTTCTGGGGCTCGAACATCGCCTTCGCCAAGCTCCAGGACCTGATCCCGACCCGGCCGATCGCGGCGCCCGGGCAGCAGGTGATCAACGCCGTCCTGCTGATCGCGATCGTGACAATCTGCGTCGTCCTCGCGGTCGACCACGAATCGCCCTCGCAGGGCCTCTTCATCCTGCTCCTGGTCCTGGCGGCGATCCTCGGCAACCTCGTCGTCCTGCCGATCGGCGGCGCCGACATGCCGGTGGTGATCTCGCTGCTGAACGCCTTCACCGGCCTCTCCGCCGCGGCGGCGGGCTTTGCGCTCGACAACGTCGCCCTGATCGTCGCCGGCACCCTGGTCGGCTCCTCGGGAACGATCCTCACCATGGAGATGGCGACGGCGATGAACCGCTCGGTCGCCAACATCCTCTTCTCCGGCTTCGGCGGCGCCCCGTCGGGCGGCGGAGGCGGGACGGGCGAGGAGCGCCCGCACGTCTCGATCGGCGCCCAGGACGCGGCGATCAAGCTCGCCTACGCCGATTCGGTCGTCGTCGTCCCCGGCTACGGCCTTGCGGTTGCGCAGGCGCAGCACGCGATCAAGGAGGTCGCCGACGAGCTCGAGAAGCGCGGCGTCACCGTCAACTACGCGATCCACCCGGTCGCCGGGCGCATGCCCGGCCACATGAACGTCCTCCTCGCCGAGGCCGACGTGCCCTACGAGCAGCTGCGGGAGATGGAGGACATCAACCCCGAAATGCCGCGCACCGATGTGGCCGTGGTCGTCGGCGCCAACGACGTCACCAACCCGGCGGCGAAAAACGACCCCGACTCGCCGATCGCCGGGATGCCGATCATCGAGGTCTCCGAGGCCCAAGAGGTGATCGTGATCAAGCGCTCCCTCAGCCCCGGCTTCGCCGGCATCGACAACGACCTCTTCTACGAACCGAACACCTCGATGCTCTTCGCCGACGCCAAAGCGGCAGCGGCCGAAATCGCATCCGAGATCGGCAACCTCTAGAGAGCTTCACTTGCGGAGTCGTTTGGGAACCCGATAGGTTTCCGGCGATGACTTGCGGAAAAAAACTCCAATACCCGGCCTGTCTTGTTTTATTCTTCGCGGCCTTTTCATTTTTCGCTTCGAGCGCCGGCGCGGTGGTGACGGGAAGGCATGAACGTCTCTCGTATCTGCCCCTCAATGCCGCCCCTGCCGCAACCGCCCAGACCCCCAGAGGCTCCGCCGTCCCAAGCGGCTCGCCGCCGCTGGAATGGAACGGCGGCCCGGTGATGAACTCGCACGAAGCCTTCGCGATCTTCTGGGCTCCCAGCGGTCACTCGTTCCCGTCCGGATATGAAGCAGCCCTGACGAAATACCTGGAAGACGTCGCTGCTGACAGCTGGCTCTCCACCAACGTCTACTCGGTCAGCGCGCAGTACATCGGCAGCAACGGGTTCGTCAACTACGAAGACTCCTTCGGCGGCTCGGTCGTCGACTCGACGCCGTACCCGACCAGCGGCACCTGCCCTGCGTACTCCGGCCTCCACGGTGCTTCCTATACGGCCTGCCTGACCGATGCGATCATCAGAGAAGAGGCCGAAGCAGTTGTCGAAGAAGAGGGTTGGCCTTCCGGTCTCGGCGCCGCCTATTACGTGGTGCTGCCGCCTCAGGTGGGCAGCTGTTTCGAAACGAGCGGCAGCTCTCCCTGCTTCGATCGACAGTTCTGCGCCTACCACAGCTTTGCAGCGGGCATGGGACTGGTCTACGCGAACATCAGCTACGCCCCCGAAGACCCGTCGGCGTGCGGTGTCGGCGAGTACCCGAACGGCCATGCGAACGGCAATATCGACGACACCCTCAGCAGCGTCAGCCACGAGGCGAACGAGTCGATTACCGACCCGATTCCCCCTACCGGTTACGTGGACAGCGAAGGCTTGGAGGATGGGGACGAGTGTCGCAATACCCCCTTCGAAGAAGACTATGGCCCCGCCCTTGGCGGTTCCTCCGGGTCCCTCTTCAACGAGTCGATCAACGGGGATCACTACTACCTGCAGCAGGAGTGGAGCAACGACATCGGGGACTGCGCCCAGCGGGTCGGGCCGCCGCAGGTGGTGCTCTCGGGCCCGGCGTCGGCGACCGTCGGCCAGGCGGTCGAATTCAACGGCTCCGGCTCCATCCCCGGAGACGGGGGGATCGGCTTCTACGGATGGGAATTCGGCGACGGCTCCGAAGAAGGAGGCGAAGAAACTGAAGAAGTCATCCACAGTTACTCCACTCCCGGTGTCTACACGGTGACGCTCACGGTCTACGACGACGGCGGATTCGCCTACTCGAAATCGCGGCAGATCTCGATCAAAGCGCCGGAAGAACCGCCTTCGGGCGGTGGGTCCGGTGGAGGCTCCGGCGGCACCGCGACGAGCTCGGTCTCTTCCAGCGCCAGCTCTTCGAGCGGATCCGGAGGCCCCGCACCCGCGCCGAGGGTCGGAATCGCCATCGCCGCGGCCAAGGCCAAGGTCAAGGGCGGGGTGGTCGCGATCAAGCTGACCTGCCGCGGCGGGCCGTGCTCGGGTCACATCAAGCTTCTGGACCATGGGGCGATCGGCCACGCTGCCTTCCACCTCGCGGCGGGTGCCAAGGCTGTGATCAAGGTGCGGCTGAGCGCGAGGGGTCTCGCGTTGCTGGCGCAGAAGCCCGGATCATTGGACGTCGCTCTCGCCGGGCGCGGGGTCCGACCTCGGATCGTGAGCCTGAGCTCCTAGTCCCGAGGTCACGGAATCGGCACATCCGTGCGCGGCAATCGGCGCGTTTGACACCCACTTGTAGGTCCGGGGCTCCTAGCGTCGAGCCATGGGTCCGGAGCGGGGACAGGGGACGGTCGAGTGGATAGGGACGCTGCTGGTCGTCTCGCTGCTGCTGCTCGGGCTGGTGGCCGTCGGGGTGCGGGTGCCGGGGGCGGCGCTGGCGCAGGCGGTCGCCGACCGGATCCTCTGCGCAGCATCGCTTGCGGGCGGATGCGGTGACGAGCCGACCCTGATCGCCGCCTACGGGAGCGAAGTCGGGGAGCTGGTGCGGCGCCACATGCCGACGCTCGTCTTCGAGGACGGGTCGCGGGCGGTGCCGATCGACTTCCGGCGCTGTCGCAGCACCGAATGCGGCGACAGCTCGGAGGAGGGGCTGGTCCACCGGACGGACGAGGGCCTGCTGGTCACGGTGTTCGTGCACGTCGTCGATTGCCGCGAGGATCGGGCGGAGCAGGCGGAAGCCGAAGGCGTCGATTGCAGCGGCGACCGCGCCGGCAACCTCTACCTCCAGTACTGGACCTACTACGCCGACTCGGCGACCCTGCGCGGGGTTCCGATAGCCGGCGATGAGGGCTACCACGACGACGACTGGGAGGGAGTGGGGTTCCGCCTCGGGCCCGACGGCAAGGTCGACGAGCGGGCCTCCTCCCACAACGGCTACAACTCCGGCCTCACCAGCTACCGCAACTGGGGATCGGACGCCGGCATCGGCCCGTTGAAGGAAGGCGCCGAAGCGGTGGGGGCTCGCGGCGCCGACGGCTGGGGGCCGGAGACCGGCTACCTCTTCGTCTCCGGCGGCAGCCACGCGGGCAACACCCTTGACCTCACCGACGGCGCCCGCTACATCCCCGGCCGCCGCGTCCACCTGATCCCACTCGAGGACATCGCCTCCACCAGCAACGCCCACTTCGCAATCTCGCCGCCGTGGCTGAAGGAAGTCTGGCTAGATCCCGAGGCGGAAGGAACCGGCTGACCCGGAATGGCGGATCGCCGGCGCCACATCGATATTTCACTTGCGCGTAAGAACCCGCTCGATAAGGTTTTGCCCATCCCGGCCGGCGTCTCCTCTCAGTCGAAGGCAGCGATTGCCGCCGCGCTTCGCGAGGCGCGGGAGCGGACGCTGGCGCTGGTGGAGCCGCTCGATGACGAGCAGCTGAACCGGGTCTGGTCGCCGATCCTCAGCCCGCTTGCCTGGGATCTGGGGCACATCGCCAACTTCGAGGAGCTGTGGCTGGTGCAGCGGATCGGCGGGCGGGAGCCGTTGCGCGGGGAGCTCGGCCGCTTCTACGACGCGATCGAGAACCCGCGCAAGATCCGGGGCGAGCTGCCGATCCTGCGCGACGAGGAGCTGCGCGCCTACATGGCGGACGTCCGCGAGCGCACGCTCGCCGTACTGGAGGGCGTGGAGATCGGTGCTGACGTCGAGGACCCGCTGCTGCGGGACGGCTTCGTCTACGAGATGCTGCTCGCCCACGAGCTGCAGCACAACGAGACGATGCTGCAGCTGCTGCAGTTAGTCGATGGCTACGAGCTGCCGGACCAAGTCGGCTCAGAACTCACTTCCGTCCGCATAGCGGCAAGAAGTGAGTCTTCAGCCGCCGAGATGGTTCTGATCGAGACGGGCGAACACGAGGTCGGCGCCACGGACCGCGGTTTCGCTTACGACAACGAGCGCCCGCGCCACCCGGTCGAGCTCGACGCCTTCGAAATCGATCGAACCCCCGTCAGCAACGGCGCGTACGTCTCCTACATGGAGGCCACCGGCGCCGAGCCGCCGCTCTACTGGGAGCGCGACGGAGAGGGCTGGGTCGACACGAGCCGGGGAAGGCGCGCGCCGATCGATCCCTCTGATCCCGTCACCCACGTCTCCTGGAACCAGGCCGACGGCTTCGCCCGCTGGGCCGGCAAGCGCCTGCCGACCGAGTTCGAGTGGGAGGCCGCGCACGAGCAGCTCGACGGCCTCGGCCACGGCTGGGAATGGACCACCTCGCATTTCCTCCCGTATCCCGGGTTCGAGGCCTTTCCCTATCGCGAGTACTCCGAGGTCTTCTTCGGCGACCAGTACCGGGTGCTGCGCGGCAGCTCCTGGGCGACGCACCCGCGGGTCGCCCGCCCGACCTTCCGCAACTGGGATCTACCCCAGCGCAACCAGATCTTCGCCGGCCTGCGCTGCGCGAGGGGCGCATGACGATCGCGATCGACGTTCACCTCGATGCCGACGCCGCCGCGAAGATGGCGCGCGACGTCCGCGAGGGTCTCTGCGCCTACCCGAAGGAGGTGGCGCCGAAATACTTCTACGACGAGCGCGGGTCGCTGCTGTTCGAGCAGATCATGGAGCTGCCCGAGTACTACCCGACCCGGGCCGAGCGCGAGATCCTCACCACCCGTTCCGCCGAGATCCACCACGCCGCCGGCTGTCCCGAAACGCTGATCGAGCTCGGCTCCGGCTCGGCGGCGAAGACCCGTCACCTGCTGAGCGCGATGCGCGACTGCGGCAGCCTCGACACCTACGTGCCGGTCGACATCTCCGAAGAGATCACCGAGCGCACCGCCGCCGAACTGGTCGACGAGTACCCCGGCCTCAACGTGCACGGCATGGTCTGCGACTACGAGCAGCACCTGGAGCGGGTCCCGCACGGTACCGGGACGCGGATGATCGCCTTCCTCGGCGGCACGGTCGGCAACCTCTACCCGCGTGAGCGCCACGCCTTCCTCGAGCGGATCCGGGCCTTGCTCGGGCCGGCCGACCATCTCCTGCTCGGTACCGACCTGATCAAGGACAGGACCCGCCTCGAGGCCGCCTACGACGACGACGCCGGCGTCACCGCCGCGTTCAACAAGAACGTGCTGGCGGTCCTCAACGGCCAGCTCGGTGCCGACTTCGACCTCGACGCCTTCGAGCATGTGGCCCGCTACGACGAGGAGGCGGAGCGGATGGACATCCGCCTGCGCTCGCTCGCCGACCAGGACGTCCGCCTCGACGACCTCGACCTCGAGATCCACTTCGCCGCGGACGAGGAGATGCGGACCGAGATCTCGACCAAGTTCACCCGCGAACGGATCGCCGCCGCCTACGCCGGCGCCGGCCTCGAGCTGCGGGGCTGGTTCACCGACGCCGCCGGCGACTACGCCCTCAGCCTCGCGGCACCTGCTGGGTGATGCAGTGGATGTTGCCGCCGCCGAGGAGGATCTCGCGGGCGGGCACGCCGACGACCTGGCGTTCGGGGAAGACGCGGCGCAGGGTCGCGGCCACCTCCTCGTCGTGGCGCGGGTCGAGCAGCGGGTAGACGATCCGTGAGTTGCCGAGGTAGAAGTTGACGTAGGAGGCGGCCAGGCGGGCGCCGGCGCGGCGCGGCGCCGTGCCCTCGGCGGCGTCGACGCCTGCGGCCTCCTCGGCTGAGATCTGCAGCGGGCCGGGGGAGGGGAGAAGCACCACCTCGAGCGGCCGCCCCTGCGCGTCGGTCGCGGCTTCCAGCCGCTCGCGCGCGTCGCGGGAGATCCTGCGCTGCGGGTCGTCCTCGTCGTCGGTCCAGGTCAGCAGCACGACCCCCGGGCGGGCAAAGCAGGCGAGGTTGTCGACGTGGCCGTCGGTCTCGTCTTCGAAGACGCCGGCACCGAGCCAGACGACCTTCTCGGCGCCGAGGTAGTCGAGCAGCACCCGCTCGATCTGCTCCTGCGACAGCTCCGGATTGCGGTTCGGGTTGAGCAGGCACTCTTCGGTGGTCAGCACCGTGCCCTCGCCGTCGACGTGGATCGCCCCGCCCTCGAGCACGATCGGCGCCAGGTAGCGGTCGTCGCCTTCGATCTCCAGGACCTTGGGGGCGACCCGGTCGTCGCGGTCCCAGGGGAAGTAGAGGCCGCCCTCGGTGCCGCCCCAGGCGTTGAACTTCCAGTCGACGCCGCGCCGTTCCCCTTTGCTGTCGAGGACGAAGGTCGGGCCGGTGTCGCGCAGCCAGGCGTCGTCGGTCGAGATCTCGACCACGCGCACCTCGGGCGGCAGCGCCGAGCGACAGTTCTCGAACTGCGCGTCGGAGACCGCCATCGTCACCGGCTCGGAGAGGGCGATCGTCGCCGCCACCGCCGCGTAGGCCTCCTGCGCCGGCTTCGCTCCCAGCCGCCAGTTGTCCGGGCGCTCCGGCCAGGCCATCCAGCAGCCGCTGTGTGGCTCGAACTCCCCAGGCATGCGGAAGCCGTCGCCGGCGGGAGTGGTCTTGAGGCTGGTGCTCACCGCCCTCTATCTTGAACCCCCGTGGGCTCGATCCGCCTGATTTCCGCCGCCGATCCGCCCGAGTCCCTTGCCCGGACGCGACCGTCGAGCCGGCCGCCGTTCCGGATCGCTGCCGTCCAGCACCGCTGGAACCCCGATCCCGCCGAGCATGAGGCGGCCCTCGCCGAGGGCATCCGGATCGCAGCGAGGGAGGGGGCCGAACTCGTCTGCCTGCAGGAGCTGACCCTGAGCCGCTACTTCGCCGTCGATCCTGCCGGGCCGCAGGCGGCAGGAGCCGAGCCGGAGAAGCTCCCCGGCGGCCGCACCTTCGAGTTCGCGGCACGTCAGGCGCGGGAGCACGGCATCCACGTCCACGCCTCCCTCTACGAGCGCGCCGACGGCGCCGACGGCCTCGGCTTCAACACCGCGATCGTCGTCTCTCCCGGGGGCGAGCTGACAGCCCGCACCCGCAAGCTCCACATCCCGATCACCGCCGGCTACCACGAGGACCGCTACTTCCGCCCCGGTCCCGGCGACTCCGAGGCCTTCCCGCTCGTCGATCTCGAACTGCATCAAATTCTGGGTCCAGAGCAACCAAAATCTGATGCAGTTCGGGAGAGGGTGCGCCTGGGGCTCCCCACCTGCTGGGACCAGTGGTTCCCCGAGGTCGCCCGCACTTACAGCCTCGAGGGCGCCGAGGTCCTCGTCTACCCGACCGCGATCGGCTCCGAGCCAGACCACCCCGAGTTCGACACCCAGCCGCTCTGGCAGCATGTGATCGTCGGCAACGGCATCGCCAACGGCGTCTTCATGGTCGCCGTCAACCGCATCGGCGACGAGCCCCCGCTCACCTTCTACGGCTCCTCCTTCATCAGCGACCCCTACGGCCGCATCCTCGCCCAAGCCCCCCGAGGAGAACCCGCCGTGCTAGTAGCCGACCTCGACCTGGACCAACGCCAAGACTGGCTAGAGCTCTTCCCCTTCCTGACCACGAGAAGGCCGGACACCTACGCCAAGCTGGCGGAAGAAGCAACTAAGGCTCAGACGGAGTAGGGGGAGGGGTCCGGTCATCCTCCTCCGGAATTGACCTCCCCTCCGCTTCCGCTGCGGGGAGAACATGCTGCGGCTCCGCCACAAACATCAGATTGCATATCGCCGAACATTCCTCCGGAGGACGACCGGACCCCTCCTCGACACGCTCTGCTTGACGACTGCTGATCCGCGAGTCCGCGAAAAGTCGTGCTGTACAAGGATTTTCGCGGACTCGCGTAGGGGCGTCTGGCAAAACTGTCGCGAGGAGGGGTGGGTGTCCCTCTCGGGCCCGGCGTCCTGTTGCCGGCACAAACCAGTTAGCGAGAGACGGCCAACTTAGAGGCCGGCAACCCAGGGTTCGAGAGGGACACCCACCCCTCCTTACAGGTGCGGCCTGAGCCCTAAGTTGTTAGGGCCAGCGCCTCGATCGTCTCGGCCAGCTTGTCCGGCGTGACGATCGGGGTGAGGATCGGCAGGGTGATGCCGCCGGCGACGAAGGCGGCGAGGCGCTCCTTCATCTGCTCGGGAGTGCCGAAGATGAACATGTCCTCGATCAGCTCCCAGGGGGCGGCCGCGGCGGCGGCCTGGCGGTCGCCTGATTCCCAGGCGGCGACCATCGGCTCGATCTGCTCGCCGTAGCCGAGCCAGCGGTAGAAGTCGGCGTAGACCGGGACGGTGATGTAGGAGGAGAACATGAAGCGTGCCAGCGCCTCGACCTGCTCGCGCTCGCCGGGGATGCAGAAGAAGCGGCAGAGCAGCTCGAAGCCGTCCGGCGCCCCGTCGAGCTGCGCGGTCACCTTCGGCAGCCCAGCCAGCGGCAGGAAGTTGGTGAAGGCGCCGGCGGCTCGTTCGACCGCCAGCTCGAGCATCTTGCCCCGCAGCGCCGCCAGTACGACCGGCACCTCGTGCGCCGGCTTCTGTTCCAGCTTGAACCCGGACTCGGTCCGCTCGCCCGCCAGCGCCAGGTCGAGGAAGTCGAGCGTTTCGCGCACCTTGCTCAGCGGCCGCTCGAATGGGATCCCGTTCCAGCCTTTGACGATCCGGTCCGAGGAGGAACCGATCCCGAGCACGAAGCACCCCCGCGAGGCGTCCGCAAGCGCCGCCGCCTGTTGCGCCAAGAGCGCCGGCCCGCGCTGGAAGACGCCGACGATCCCGGTCCCCAGTCGCGCCCGCTCGGTCCAGGCCGCGCTCAACGCCAGCGGCGTGAACCCGTCCGGCCCGGCGGTCTCGCCGGTCCAGAGGTCGGTGTAGCCGGCCGCCTCGGCGCGCCGGACCAGCTCCTTGTGGTCAGCGAGCGTCAGCCCCGGCAGCGGCAGCGTCAGGCCCCAGCGATCCATCGAGGGGCACACTACCGGCGCCAGGCAGGTCGTTGCGGACCTCGAAGCGCCGGTGCGCGGGCCACTGGCTGAAGAACGAGCCCGCGTCCTGGGCGCTGAGCGGCCGGGTGAAGAGGAAGCCCTGGCCGTTGTCGCACTCTTTCTCGCGGATCAGCGAGAGGTCCTGCGGCCGCTCGATCCCCTCGGCGGTGGTCTCGATCTCCAGCGCTTTGCCGAGCTGGACGAGCGTGTGGAGGAGGATCTCGCCCTCGCCGCCGTCGGCGAGCTGGGAGACGAAGGAGCGGTCGATCTTCAGCACGTCGACCGGGAACTGGCGCAGGTGGCCGAGCGAGGAGTAGCCGGTGCCGAAGTCATCGACGGCGATCCGCACCCCGAGCGCCTTCAGTTCTTCCAGCCGCCGCGCCGTCTCCTCGGCGTTGCTCATCAAGGTCGTCTCGGTGATCTCGATCGTCAGTGTCTCCGGCGGCAGGCCGCTCTCGCTGAGCGCCTCGTTGACGTGGTCGATCAGCTCGTCGGTGTCGAGCTGCAGGGCGGAGACGTTGACCGAGAGCTCCAGCGGACGCTCCTCCCGCTGCCAGCCCGCGGCCTCGCGGCAGGCCTCCCTGAGGACCCAGGCGCCGACCTCGACGATCATCTTCGTCTCCTCGAGCAGCGGGATGAAGTCCTCGGGCTGAACGATCCCGCGGCCGGGCCGTCGCCAGCGGATCAGCGCCTCGACGCCGGTCGGGGTCATCGTCTGCAGGTCGAAGGTCGGCTGATAGACGAGGAAGAACTCCTCGCCGTCGAGCGCCCCTTGCAGGTCCATCTCCAGTTCCAGCCGCGACTGCACCTCGTCCTCCATCCCGGACTCGAAGACGAGGTAGCGGCTCTTGCCGCCCCACTTCGCCCGGTACATGGCGATGTCGGCGTCGCGCAGCAGTTCTTCGGCGCTCGGGCGGGTGCCGGTGGCGATGCCGATGCTGGCCTTGGCATGGACCCGCGTCTCGCCGCCCTCGCCGAGCGCGAACGGCTCGATGAAGGCTTCGAGCAGGCGCTCGGCGATCAGCTCCGGCCCGGCGGCGAGCGAGAGCCCGTCGGCGACGACGACGAACTCGTCGCCGCCGAGGCGGCCGAGCGCGTCGGTTTCGCGGATCACGCCCTCGAGCCGTTTCGCCACCGCGCAGAGAAGTTCGTCGCCGACCCCGTGGCCGAGCGAGTCGTTGATCGCCTTGAAGTTGTCGAGGTCGACGAACAGCGCCGCAACCGGTTCCTTGCTGTGGCGGGCGCGGGTCAGCGTCTGCTCGATCCGGTCGAGGATCAGGGTCCGGTTCGGCAGCCCGGTGAGGGCGTCGTGGGTGGCGAGGAAGACGAGTTCCTTCTCCCGGTTGTTCAGTTCGTCCTGGGCGCGCCGGCGCTCGTCCTCGAAGGACTGGCACATCCGCACCAGAGTGACGTCGAGGCTGCGCTGGACCATGCAGCGCGCCTTCTCCAGCGTCCCATCGTCGATCCCGCGGTCGGCGGCGCTCTCGTCGAGGACCGCCAGTGCGCAGTCGCGCCAGCGCAGGCAGCGTTTGGTCACCTCGTTGAGCGCGGCCTCGCGCTGGGAGGCGAGCTGGGCGAAGATCCGCCAGGACTCCTGCCCGACCTCGCGGGCGACAGCTTCTCCCTCGCCGGACATCCAGCGGGCGACGGCGACGGTGGAGACGGTGCCGACGTCCTCGAAGCTGTCTTCGACGACCCTGTCGAGTGTGCGGCTCGACTCGGCCGAGAGCCTCATCATCCGCGCTACGACCTCGTCGGTGCGCGCGCTCAGCTCCTGTCCCAGCCGCGAAAGCTCGGCGTCTCCCATGATCTGGCCCATATCGGCCTCTGCGACCCGCTTCTTGAGGGACGTCTCGCCGGTCACCGCCGATTTCGATTCGGGCAAACGTCCACCGCGCCATTCGGTTAGCCTGCGGCGCACATGGGGTCGACTTCTCAGGAGTCCGCGGCGGGGACCGCGGCCAAGCCGGACCGCAACCTCGCCCTCGAGCTCGTCCGCGTCACCGAGGCAGCCGCGCTCGCCTCCGCCCGCTGGGTCGGTCGCGGCGACAAGATCGCCGCCGACCAGGCCGCGGTGGACGCGATGCGCCACGTCCTCGACTCGGTCTCGATGGACGGCACCGTCGTGATCGGCGAGGGGGAGAAGGACGAGGCGCCGATGCTCTACAACGGCGAGTCGATCGGCGACGGCACCCCGCCGGTCGTCGACATCGCCGTCGACCCGCTGGAGGGGACGCGGCTCTGCGCCCTGGGGATGCCGAGCGCGATCGCCGTCATCGCCCTCGCCGAGCGCGGCTCGATGTTCGACCCCGGCCCCTGCGTCTACATGGAGAAGATGGCGGGAGGGGAGGAGATCGCCGACCTGCTCGACCTCGACCGGCCGCTGCCGGAGACGCTGAAGCTGATCGCCGAGCGCAAGGGCGAGTCGGTCGGCGACGTGATTGTCGTCATGCTCGACCGTCCCCGCCACGAGCAGGCGATGAAGGAAGTGCGCGACGCCGGCGCCCGGATCCGCCTGATCACCGACGGCGACGTCTCCGCCTCGCTGCTGGCGGTGAGCGAACGCTCGCCGGTCGACCTGCTGTGGGGGATCGGCGGCACCCCCGAGGGCGTGATCTCCGCCGCGGCGCTGAAGTCGATGGGCGGACAGCTGATCGGCCGTCTCTGGCCGCGCAACGACGAGGAGCGCTCCGAAGCCGTCGACGCCGGCTACGACCTCGACCGCGTCCTCACCGCCGACGACCTCTGCTCCGGCGATGACGTCTTCTTCTCCGCCACCGGCGTAACCGACGGCGACGTCCTCCAAGGCGTCCGCTACCGCGGCCCCGGCGCCACCACCGAGTCGCTGGTAATGCGCTCCCGCTCCGGCACGGTCCGCCGAGTGCACGCCCGCCACGATCGCTCGAAGCTCCGGGCGATCATCGGCGAGCGCTACGGCTGAGGCGTGTTCTCCTGTGGCGCCAGCCTCCGCGCCAAGAGCATCTAGCCCAAGGGTCGCGGCCAGCAAGTGTCACCACTCCCGACCGCTGCAGATATTGCATATATACCTTATCTTCGACAGCATTCTCTATGGTCGGAATGAGAAGATCGCACGAGCAAGCCAGGACTCAACGTGAGCGAAGCGGACCATTTGATGTACGGCTCCAGGCATAGGTGGTTTCTCGCGCAGTCGGTTGCGGCGCTTATTGCTCCGCTTCTGCTCTGGGTTGCGCAACCCACCAGAGCCAGCTCGGCCGAGGGGAGTTGCAAGGCGACGGGGGTTCGACTCGAGGTGGACAGAGATGAGGTGCGGGCCGGCAGGGAGTTCAAGGTACGCGTAAAAGATTCGGGCAGCCGAGGAATCGAGTTCGGCTTGGCATATGAGCTCGCACGGCTTGAAGACGGGGCTTGGACGAGGGTTCCTGGTCGTCCTACTTTCGCCCGCTGCTGCACGTCGCAGCGGAAGGGGTTGGCCCCTGGCAGAAGATCCGCATCGCGCGAAACTCGGCCGCGGGGCGGTACCGCGTCGGTAAGCGGATCAGGATCGATGGCTCCCGTTCGGCCTTCAACTGTTCGGCGATCATCTCCGTCCTGAGGGCTCCTACCAGCGCTCAGTAGCGTTCTGGTCGTGATCGCTGTTGCGGGCTCGACCGGCTACATCGGAGGACTGCTTTCCCGCCGCCTTGCCTCGGATGGCCAGGAGGTGCGGGCGTTGGCGCGGAGTCCGGAGCGCGCGGGGGATCTGCGGGACGCGGGCTGCGAGGTGCGGCAGGCCGATGCGCTCGAGCCTGAGACGCTGGGGCCGGCGCTCGAGGGAGCCGAGGTTGCCTACTACCTCGTCCACTCGATGGGGCGCGGCGGCGACGGCGACTTCGCCGAGCGCGACCACCGGGCGGCGGAGAACTTCGCCACCGCGGCCGCGGAGGTCGGGGTCACGCGGATCGTCTACCTGGGTGGGCTGGGAGAGGGCTCGAAGCACCTCGACAGCCGCCACGCCACGGCCGAGACGCTTCGCGAGGGGGAGGTCCCCGTGTCCTACTTCCGCGCCGCCGCGGTGATCGGGGCGGGCAGCGAGTCGTTCCGGACCGTCTTCTACCTCGTCCGCCGCCTGCCGGTGATGGTGACGCCGCGCTGGGTCGCCACCCGCACCCAGCCGATCGCGGTCGACGACGTCGTCGGCTGCCTCGCCGCCGCCGCGGACCTCGAGCTGCCGCTCGACCGCGAGATCCAGATCGGCGGTCCCGACGTCACCACCTACGGCGGCATGATCGACGAGCTCGCCCGCGCGCTCGGACGCCGCCGGCCGCTGCGCATCGTCGTCCCCGTCCTCACCCCGCGCCTCTCCTCCCTTTGGATTGGGCTCGTCACTCCGGTCGACGCCGGCGTCGCCAAGCCCCTGATCGAGGGGCTCTCGACCGAGACCGTCGTCAACGATCCCGCCGCGATGGAGCTGCTCGGCGCCAAACCGGAGACTCCCCTGCGGGAGGCGCTGCGGGCGGCTGCCTCCCGGCTCGAGCAGGACTACTAGGCGTCCGCCGCGGCCCGCGCCCGCTCTTCGCCGACGAAGGGGACCAGGAGCTCGTAGGTGAGGTCGGGCAGCAGGTCCGGCAGCCCGGCGGCGCGGCCGAGCACGACCTCCTCGTAGATCCTCGCCAGGATCGCCCCGGCCGCCAGCGAGTAGGCCTGCGCAAGCTCGGGCTCGGGCGCGTCCTCGCCGCCTGCCGCTTCGAGCACGGCGACCGCCCGCGCGTATGCGGCCTGGAAGGCCGGCCGGAAGGCGGGGCCGACGTTGCACAGCTCCACCAGCGTGAAGCGGGCGGCGTCGGGATCGGCCGCGAACCAGTCGAGCGTCGCCGCCAGCCCGCGCCGCATCCGCTTTGCCCAGGGGGCCCCCTCCAGATGGGCTCCGCGAATCTGCTGCTCCAATTCGTCGACGAGGATCTTGTGGGCCGCCAGCATGCAGTCGAGTTTGTCGTCGAAGAGTTCGTAGAAGCTCTCGCGCCCGACCCCGGCCTCGCCGAGGATGTCGCCGACGGTGGTCGTCTCATAGCCCTTCGCCACGGTCACCTTGACCACCGCGGCCAGCAAGCGCTGCCGCTGCGAGCGCTCGACCAGCTCGCGCGGCAGGCCGTGCCGGCCGCGCGGGAGCCGCCAGCGCCGCAGGTCCTCAGGGCTATCGCTCGCCGGCAGCGACATCGCTCGTGCTCCTTTCGTCGGCGAGCTGCGCCTGTTGCAGCGCCGCCTCGTGGCCGCCGAACGGGCTGACGGCGAGGTAGACGATCTCGGGCAGGAGCTCGGGCAGGCGGTCGGCCTCGCCGATCGCGATCTGGTTGAGGATCAGCACCTGGGCCTTGCCGAAGGCGAGGCGTGGGTCGCTGTGCGCCCGCGCCGAGCCGTCGCCCCTGACCCAGAGCGCTTCCAGGGCCGGGATCGTCGCCCTGCGGTAGCGCTCCACAACCAGCGGGTCGACGGCGAGGGCGTCGCCGGTCAGCAACTGCGCCAGGCCGGGACGCTGGGCCAGCGCCTCGATCACGGCGGTCGTCGCCTTGCGCACGGCGGCGGCGGGCTCCCCCTCACCCCCGTGGGCAGAGGCCGCCGCGTCCTGGAGCTGCTCGATGCAGCGGTCGACCGCGGCGTCGAAGCAGGCGCGCTTGTCGTCGAACTGCTTGTAGAAGGTGGTGCGGGAGATCCGCGCCCGGGAGACGATGTCGCTGATCGTCGTCGCCGCGTAGGTCTTCTCGGCGCAGCTATCGATCATCGCGTCGATGATCCGCAGGCGCTGGTTGCCGTTGCCGAAATCGGGAGCACCGGTGGCTCGCAGAGTGCTGGCCACCATTTCAGAACTCCGATGTTTTTGCATCAGTGCAGATTGTTCCAGCTTGATCGACGATCTGGACTCCGGGTCCAGCCGATAGTGATTCCCCGCACGAGAGGATACGACAGTTTTTATTAAGTGCTAGAGGAAATACGTTGATTGTCGGCTTCTCCAGCGGTCTCCTGGCACCCGCAGGGACGCTGGGAATACGGCATCTCGCCGGTGTCGTGCAGCTCGAAGCGCAGCGAGTTGATCACCGCGCCGACCATCAGCGCCAGGCTGAGCACGTAGAACCAGAGCAGGGCGATGAGGATGAACCCGAGGGTCGAGCCGAACCGCGAGAGACTGGACACGTTGGAGAGGTAGATCGGGAACAGCCAGTTCGCGAGCCCGGCGCCCAGGCTGACGAAGAGCGCCCCCGGCCAGACGGCGCGCCAGGGCATGTGGCCTTTGGGGACCGCCCAGAAGATCACCGAGCAGATGCCGAAGGTGACGAGCAACGCCGTCGCCAGGATCAGAGCGGTGTCGATCGCCTTGATGTCCGAGAGGCCGAAGGGGAGGCGGTCGGTGCTGGAGAGGACGGCGCTCTCGACCGCCGGCGCGAGGATGCTGGCGGCGATGAAGAGGAGGACGACGCCGAGCATCGCGAACGAGAAGCGCTTCTGCTCGACCCAGCCGCGGCATTCGACGTGGTAGATGCGGCAGAAGGCGGTGTCCATCGCGCCCCAGAAGGAAGCGCCGATCCAGAGGGAGCCGACGGCGGCGGCGATCCCGATCGTCGTCGAGTTGTCCTCGATCCGGCGCAGGACGTCGGTCAGCGTGTGCTGCTCGGTGTTGGGGAAGAGGCGCTGCAGGTCGGCGAGGACGCCTTCCTCGACGCCGCCGATCTTCAGCACCTGGCCGAAGACGAAGAGCACGAGCAGGGCGAAGGGGAAGACCGCCAGCATCAGGTTGTAGGCGACCATCGCCGAGAGGCCGGTGACGTTCTCGCGGTAGGCGCGCTGCCAGAAGGCGCGTAGCCAGGGGCGGGGTTGGCGGAGGGAGCTCAGCATTTACGCAAGATGCGGGGGGATCAGGCTTGACTTCAGAAAGTGAAGCGACTACTATGCGAACAGACGTTTGAGAAGTTTCAGACGCCTGTCAACTAGGCACGATGACGATGTAGACGCTATTTTCGCGGACCGCCTCCAGGGTCCGCTTTTTGTCGGTAGGGCGGCGGATGCGCGACTTTCGCGCCGCGGCGGCCTTTTCGTCGAGCAGGTCTAAATATCAAGCGCTAGGGAAACGAGTAAGAACGGATGCTGGTAGCAGAGCTTCAGGAACTGGACGAGGTCAAAAACCTCATCAACCGCGGGCAGCAGCTCGGCGTGCTGACCTTCGGCGACATCGCTTCGGCCGTCTCCGAGGTCGATCTCGACGAGTCTGACGTCGAGGACCTCTACGGCCACCTCGAGAAGTCGGGGATCGAGCTCGTCGAGGACATGGACCCGGCGCAGAAAGCCGCCGCCGAAGCGCTCCCCGCCGACACCGGCAAAAAAGGCCGCCGGCGCCAGAAACAGGCGCTCGACCTGAAACCGGACATGACCACCGATTCCTTGCAGCTGTTCCTCAAGGACATCGGCAAAGTCCGCCTGCTGACCGCCCAGGAGGAGGTCGAACTCGCCAAACGGATCGAGCGCGGCGACCTCGACGCTAAGCAGAAAATGGTCGAGTCGAACCTGCGCCTGGTCGTCTCGATCGCGAAAAATTACCGGAACCAGGGGCTGCCCTTCCTCGACCTGATCCAGGAGGGGACGCTCGGCCTGGTCCGCGCGGCGGAGAAGTTCGACTACCGCAAGGGGTTCAAGTTCTCCACCTACGCGACCTGGTGGATCCGGCAGGCGATCGCCCGGGCGCTGGCCGACAAGGCACGGACGATCCGCATCCCGGTCCACGTCGTCGAGAAGCTGAACAAGATCGGCCGCGCCGAGCGCAAGCTGGTCACCGAGCTGGGCCGGGAGCCCACCCCGGAGGAGATCGCCGAGGTGACGGGGATCGATCCCGAGGAGGTCGACTCGATCAAGCGCTCCGCCCAGGCCCCGGTCTCCCTCGAGAAGCCGGTCGGCGACGAGGAGGAGTCGGAGTTCGGCCAGTTCATCGCCGACGAGAAGGCCGAGTCCCCGTTCGACCGGGCGGCGGACCTGCTGACCAAAGAGGCGCTGAAAGAGGCGCTCGAGAACCTCTCCTACCGCGAGCGCCGCGTGCTCGAGCTCCGCTACGGGCTCGGCGGCGAGCACCCGCGGACCCTGGACGAGGTCGGCCGTACCTTCAACGTCACCCGCGAGCGGATCCGCCAGATCGAGAACCAGAGCTTGAAAAAGCTGCAGTCGCTGGGCGAGGCCCAGAAACTGCGCGAGGTGGCTTAAGCAGCTTCAGTCGGGGAGGGGGCCATCGTCCCCTCCCCGGTTCATCTGCAGCTCCGGCTCAATGCGGTCCCGGGCAGTTGGGCTGGTCGTTTTCGCTCTGGCACGGGTGGCTGTTCGGATGGAAGTGACCGGAGTTCCCAGCCGAATTCGGCCCCCCGAATGCATAGGCGGGACCAGCCGCCATCAGCATGATCGCGGCACCGAGGGCAACCACGTTGCGAATACGCTTCTTCATCGCTGAACCTCCTCGTTAACGCACAGGCGTGCGCTTAAAGGGGCTCCTTACCTATTCGAGGCGAACCACCCCTCCTCGCCGTTAGGAGCTGAAACGAACGTTCCCGAGCAATGTCAGTGCTTTCAATCAAGTGATCTCGGTCTCCGGCCGATATCGATCGGGATGTTCGACATCGATTCAGCGCTGCGCACCCTGGTCGAGCGAGGTGGGTCGGATCTGCACGTCAAGGTCGGCGTGCCGCCGACGATCCGCCTGCACGGTGACCTCTGCCCGCTCGAGGGCTACGACGTCCTGGGGCAGAAAGACACCGAACAGGCCTTTCAGGACATCGCCGAGGTGCGGTCGCTGACCGAGTTCGAGGAAGCCGGGGAGGCCGACTTCTCCTACTCGATCCCTGGCCTCAGCCGTTTCCGCGTCAACGTCTTCAAGCAGCGGGGCTCGATCTCGATCGTCTGCCGGGCGATCCCATTCGAAATCCGCTCGGTCGAGGAGCTCGGGCTGCCGCCCGTGGTCACCAAATTGGCCGAAGAGCAGCGCGGGATCATCCTCGTCACCGGCACCACCGGCTCGGGCAAGAGCACGACCCTGGCGGCGATGATCGACCACATCAATCGCACCCGGACCGATCACATCATCACCCTCGAGGACCCGATCGAGTACCTGCACGAAGACAAAGGCTCGATCGTCAATCAGCGCGAAGTCGGCTCCGACACCGAGAGCTTCAGCCGCGCCATGCGCCGGGTCCTGCGCCAGGACCCCGACTGCATCCTGATCGGCGAGATGCGTGACGAGGAGACGGTGCGGACCGCGCTCTCGGCGGCCGAGACCGGCCACCTCGTGCTCTCCACCGTCCACACCCTGGACGCCACCGAGACGATCAACCGCATCGTCGACTTCTTCCCGCCCCACCTCCAGCACCAGGCGCGCGTGATGCTCGCGGCGACCCTGAAGGGGGCGATCGCCCAGCGCCTCGTCCCGGACGTCACCGGCGACGGTCGCGTCCCCGCCTCCGAGATCCTCGTCGTCACCGGCCGGGTCAAGGACCTGATCATGAACCCGGAGGAGACCGGCAAGATCACCGAGGTGATCTCCGAGGGCGGCTACTACGGCATGCGCACCTTCGACCAGTCACTGCTCCAGTACGTGATGGAGGGCAAGGTCGCCGAGCAGGTCGCCCTCGAGTACGCCTCCAGCCCCCACGACTTCAAACTGATGCTGGCGGCGGGCGGCCAGCGGGCGAGCGGCATCGAGCAGATGGAACCGGCGCCCGAGCGGGTCGCGGCCCCCTCGAACTAAGTAGGACGGTCGTCCAAGTTCCCGAAACTTCGCCGCTAACCCTCAAGTCAGGGGTCGCGCTGACGATGGGGTAAGGCCATGGCAGCAATCGATCGCTTCGTCCTTCTAGTTAGGAACGTGCGCCGCGGGGAGCAGGGCATCGCCCTCCCGGTCGCCCTTTTCGCGATGGTCTCGGCAATGGCTCTGGCCGGGGCCGCGATCGTCGCCACGACCAACGTGCAGACCGGCGCCACCCGCGACGACTCCGCCAAGAGCGCTTTGGCCGCCGCCGACGCCGGCGCCAACGTCGCCCGGGCGCGCCAGGCCCGCTACGCCTTCGTCATCAACCCGACCAATCCGTGCCTGGTCATGGCCGGCGGCAAGCTGCAGAAAGGGCTGTCCGAACAGGTCGGAGGCCAGGGCTGGTGCCCGGCGGTCTCGGGCAGCACGAACGAAGGCCAGTACACCTACCGCGTGAGCCCGGTCGGGACGAGCTGCGGCGGCGAGGAACTCTGTGTCGTCTCCACCGGCACCGTCGGCGGAGTCAGCCGGAGGATCGAGGTCACCTTCAAAAGGTCGGGGATCGCCAACAACGAAACCGAACAGATCGGTGACGAAGGGCGCAAACACATTCTCGAAACGTGGAAAGAAGAACAGGTGGCGCTGGTGAACCAGGAATGGGAAAAGGCCACGAAAAAGAAAGAAGAACTCGTAAAACAGCTTGAAGAATCGGCCAAGGCCATCGGCGCCGAGGGGTTCATCGGACGCGACGGCATCACCATCAGCGGCAACGCCGATATCCGAGTCGGGGTCGGGACCAACGGCAACATCGAAACGTCCTCCAGCTCCAGCATCTGCGGCAACATCCGCTACGGCGTCGGCAAGAAATGGATTAAGTCCGGAAGCGCCAAACAGTGCTCCGGCTTCAAAACCACGGAAGGCAACGTCAACCTGCCGTCGGTCAGCAGCTTCATCCCTTCGAACATCGCCACCGTCAACTCGAACGCCCGGATCACCACCTGCACCAGCACCAACGTCCCGCTCAACTGCCAGAAAGACGGCTACACCGACAGCTGGACCAAGCAGCCTCCTTTCAACGCGGCGCGGCGCGAAATCAACCTCAGCGGCAACGACATCCTCACCGTCGGCGGCGGCGACTACTGGATCTGCGCGATCAACTTCAGCGGCACCTCACAGATCATCATGGCCCAGGGGTCGCGGGTGCGCTTCTTCTTCGACACGCCCGAACACTGCAACGGGAACACGAACCAGCTCAACTTCAGCGGTAACCAGCAGATTTCCGCCACCGGCTACCAGCCGCAGGCGGGGCAGTTCCAGATGCCGGGCTTCTACTTCCTCGGCAACGCCGCCGGAACCAGCACGATCAATCTCTCCGGCAACTCCCAGACCAACGAGGCAGTGATCTACGCCCCGGATTCCACCATCAACATCGCGGCAACTCGACCTGGAAAGGCATCATCGTCGGCCGCCGGCTTGCGATGACCGGCAGCGCCACGGTGATGCAGGACGCCGGCTTCCAGCCGCCGACGGAGCTGGTGCCGACCAACCTCGAACAGGAAGTCCGCGAACTGGAAGCCCTGATCGAAAAATGGAAAACCGAAGGCTATACGCCGACTGAAGTCCTCCACAAACTGGAAATCGAAATCGAACAGAAGCTTTCGGAAGACCATTCGAAACCCAACAGCGCCGGGATCTACTTCACCCCTCAGGCCTACTTCGAATGTGTCGGCCTCGCCCCCACCGGCAGCGCCCCCAACGCCAACTGCTGAGTCATCCCTGGTGGGGCGGGCGGCTTCCACCCACCCTCAAGCCGGCCGCCTCGACTGCCGAGCTAGATAGGCAGACCCATGAGGGAGCAGCTCAACAGCAATCCGATCGTCCAGGTGGCCGTGATCGCGGTGCTGCTGGTCGGCGGCGCCATCTTCGTCCTCAGCTCGATGGGCGGCGGCGGGGGCAAAAGCGAATCCTCTGCCTCGCTGAGCTCCTCCGCCTCTGCCGGTGAAGGGCCGGCGCCGTCACCGGTCGAAGGGGCTGCCGTTCCGGCCGCAGGCGAAGGCGCCCCGGCGGCGACGAGCCTCGCGACCCGCCCGCTGCCGCGTCCGGTCATCTCGGCTTGGAAGCGTGACCAGACCGTGGTGCTGCTGTTCGTCCACGACGGCAGCGTCGACGACGACCTGGTCAAGCTGGCGAGCGAAAGCCTCGACGGTATGGCCGGCGTCGACACCTTCGTCGTCCCGGCCCGCCGGATCGCCGACTACGCCGCGATCACCGAGGGCGTCGGGGTCGACCGGGTGCCGGCTCTGGTCGTGCTGCGGCCGAAGCGACTGGACCAGTCGGTGCCGACCGCCTCGGTCACCTACGGCTTCCAGAACGACGCCTCGGTCAGGCAGGCAGTGATCGACGCCGGCTACAAGGGCCCGACGCTCGAATACCACCCGTGAGCATGGACGGCCGGGACTTCTCCAGCCACCTGCAGCCGGTTCCCAGCTCGGGCGACTCCACCGCGCCGGCGCTGCCCGCCCAGCAGAGCGGCACCCCCGGGCTGACGCCGCCGAGGTCGCGTGGGCGCTCGGCCGGCTTCGTCACCGACGTCCTCGTCGACCTCGGCTTCGTCGCCGAAGACCGGGCCCGGGAGGCGATCGAAGAGGCGAGGACGGCGGGACAGCCGCCCGAGCGGTTGCTGCTCGAGCGGGGGGTGGTGAGCGCCGAGCAGTTCTCCCGCGCGGTCGCCGAGCGCTACGGGCTCGACCACATCGACCTCTCGGCCTACCAGGTCGACATGGCGGCGGCCAACCTGATCGCCGTCAACACCGCGCGCCGCTACAAAGCCCTGCCGGTCGGCTTCGCCGACCAGCGCACGCTGATCGTGGCGATGGCCGACCCGACCAACGTCCTCGCCGTCGACGACATCCAGATCGCCACCGGCCTCGACTGCCGCGTCGCCGTCGCCGCCGAGGAGGACATCGAGGCGCTGATCACCCGCCTCAACACGCTGCAGAGCGCCGTCACCGAGGCGGTGAGCGAGGGCGAGGCGGAAGCCGACGAAGAACTGGCCGAAGTCAGCGACATCGAGGTCAGCGCCGAAGACGCCCCGGTAGTCAAGCTCGTCTACAGCATCCTCGGCCAGGCCGTGGGGGAGGGGGCCTCCGACGTCCACTTCGAGGCCGAGGAGAACGACATGCGGGTCCGCTTCCGGGTCGACGGGGTGCTGCGCGAGGCGGCCCATGTGCCGAAGCGGATGGTCAACGCGGTCGTCTCCCGGGTGAAGATCATGAGCGACCTCAACATCGCCGAGAAACGGGTGCCGCAGGACGGCCGCGTCAGCGTCACCGTCGAGGACCGGCGCGTCGACCTCCGTATCACCACCCTGCCGACGCAGCGCGGCGAGGGGGTGACGATCCGCATCCTCGACAAGGAGAACGCCCAGCGCTCGCTCGATGAGCTGGGGATGGACGGCAGCGCTCGCGAGCAGTTCGAAGGCGCCTTCCGCCAGGCCTACGGCGCGGTCCTGGTCACCGGCCCGACCGGCTCGGGTAAGAGCACGACCCTCTACGCGGCGCTGCAGGAGCTGAACCAGATCGAGAAGAACATCATCACGATCGAGGACCCGGTCGAGTACCGGCTGGCCGGTGTCAACCAGATCAACGTCAACCGCAAAGCCGGGCTCGACTTCGCCACCGGCCTGCGCTCGATGCTGCGCGCCGACCCCGACATCGTCATGGTCGGCGAGATCCGCGACGGCGAGACGGCGCGGATCGCGATCGAGGCGGCGCTGACCGGGCACATGATGCTCACCACGTTGCACACCAACGACGCCCCGGGAGCGATCACGCGCCTCTCGAAGATGGGCATCGAGCCCTTCCTGATCGCCTCCGCGGTCGACTGCGTGGTCGCCCAGCGACTGGCCCGCAAGCTCTGCAGTCACTGCAAGCGGCGCGCGGTGGTCCCGGCGCAGGCGCTGATCGACGCCGGGGTCCGCTCGGCGGGCATGGAGATCGAGGCCTACGAGCCGCTCGGCTGCGCCCGCTGCAACCAGAGCGGCTACCGCGGCCGCGTCGGCCTCTACTCGGTTATGCGGATGACCGAGCGGATCAAGGAGATGGCTGTGGCGGGGGAGCCGCAGGCCGAGATCGAGGCGGCGGCGCGCGAAGAGGGGATGTGCACCCTGCGCGAGGACGGGATCGGAAAGGTCCGCGCCGGGCAGACCAGCCTCGAGGAGGTCCTTCGTGTCACCGCATGATCGAAACCGGGTATTGAGGAATCCGCCCCGGGGGACGATGTAGAGCCCATGGATTTCGAGTTCTCCGAGGTCCTCGCCCACATGGTTTCGGTGAAGGCATCCGACGTCCACCTGACGCCGGGGTTCCCGCCTGCGATCCGCGAAAAGGGATCGATTGTGGCGATGGAGGGCTTTCCCGTCCTCAGCGGGCAGCAGACCCGCGAGGTCGTCTACAGCGTCCTCAACGACGACCAGCGCAAACGCTTCGAGGTCGAGAAACAGCTCGATTTCGCCTACGCGATCCCGAACGTCGCCCGGTTCCGCGTCAACTGCTTCTTTCAGCGCGGCGCGGTCAGCGCCGCCTTCCGCCTCGTCCCCCAGGACATCCCGGCGCTCGACTCCCTGAAGGTGCCGCAGGTCCTGCGCGAGCTGGCCGCCAAACCGCGCGGCTTCGTCCTCGTCACCGGCCCGACCGGCTCGGGCAAGAGCACGACCCTGGCGGCGATGATCGACGTGATCAACTGCGAGCGGCAGGACCACATCCTCACGATCGAGGATCCGATCGAGTTCCTGCACCCGCACAAACGCTCGATCGTCAACCAGCGCGAGGTCGGCTCCGACGCCGTCGACTTCTCCCGCGGCTTGCGGGCCGCCCTGCGAGAGGACCCCGACGTGATCCTGGTCGGCGAGATGAGGGACCTGGAGACGATCTCCACGGCGCTGACCGCGGCCGAGACCGGCCACCTCGTCTTCGCCACCCTGCACACCCAGTCGACCGCGCAGACGGTCGACCGGATCATCGACGTCTTCCCGCCCCAGCAGCAGGGGCAGGTGCGGACCCAGCTCTCGATCGCCCTGCAGGGGATCGTCACCCAGCAGCTGCTGCCGACCGCCGACGGACTGGGGCGGACGGTGGCCACCGAGGTGCTGGTGCCGACGCCGGCGATCCGCAACCTCATCCGCGAGGGCAAGACCCACCAGATCTACGCCGCCGTCCAGACCTCCGGCGCGGTCGGCATGCAGACGATGGACGCCGACCTCGCCCGCCTCGTCCGCGAAGGCACGATCAACCGCTCGCTCGCCGAACAGCGCGCCTCAGTCCCCGAGGAGCTAAAACGCCTGCTCGGCGGCGCGCCGGCGGTGGCGCCCCAGTACTCGCAGGTGGGATAGGCGATGGCCGGCGCCAGCACCTTCGCCTTCCGCGCGATGGACCTCAACGGGGCCGCCTCGGCCGGCGAGGTCGAGGCCGACTCGAAGGCCCAGGTCACCGAGCAGCTGCGCCAGCGCGGCCTGATCGTCCTCGAAGTCAGCGAGAAGGCGAACCCGTTCGCGATCGAGGATCTCTTCAAGCGCTTCAAGAAGGTCGACATGCGCGAGCTGGCGATCTTCTCGCGCCAGTTCGCCACCCTGGTCGCCTCCGGGATGCCGATGCTGCGCGCCCTGCACACCCTCGAGGAGCAGACCCAGGACGAGATGATCAAAGAGGCGGCGGCGGGGATCCGCGCCGACATCGAGGCCGGCAGCACCCTCGAGCAGGCGATGTCGCGCCACCCCCAGGTCTTCGACCGCCTCTTCCGGGCGATGATCCGCTCCGGCGAGGAATCGGGGCGGCTCGACGAGGCGCTCGACCGGATCGCCTACCAGGTCGAGAAACAGGACGCCCTGCGCCGGCAGGTGAAATCGGCGCTGATGTACCCGTCGCTGATCTTCGGGTTCGCCGCGGTGGTGCTGATCGCGATCGTCACCTTCGTGATCCCCGTCTTCGCCAACATCTTCAAGGAACTCGCCGAAGAACACCCCGAAGAAGCGGCCGAATTGCCGATTCCGACCCAGATCTGCGTCACCGCCTCGGAACTGATCACCGGCTACTGGTTCGTGCTGATCCCGCTGCTGGGGATCGGGATCTACGCCTTCATGCAGTGGAAGCGGACCGAACGCGGCCGCGAGGCCTGGACCCGGTTCACCCTGAAGATCCCGATGAAGATCGGCGACGTGATCCAGAAGGTCGCCCTGGCCCGCTGGTCGCGCACCTTCGCCGGCGCGGTCGAGGCGGGCGTGCCGATGCTGCAGGCGATCAAACTCACGGGCGAGACCGCCGGCAACGTCGTCATCGAGCAGGCGATGGACGACGTCTACGCCTCGGCCAAACGCGGCGGCTCGCTGGCGGCGCCGATCGAGGCCAACGACATCTTCCCGCCGATGGTCGGCCACATGATCGCGGTCGGCGAGGAGACCGGTCAGCTCGAAACGATGATGAGCAAAATCGCCGACTTCTACGAGACCGAGGTCGACGCCAAGGTGAAGGCGCTGACCGCCCTCCTGGAGCCGGTGATGATCGTCTTCGTCGGCGGCATCGTCGGCTTCATCGTGATCTCGATGTACCTGCCGATGTTCAGCATCTACGAACACATCCGCTGAGCCTTGTCTGCAGATGCTTCCATGGTGCCTATGGAAGCTCGTAACCACCCAGAGAAAAACTCGGGCCACGCGGAGGCCTCGCCGATCGCCAGATTAGTCGCCGAGCGGGGCGCGACGGTGCCAACAGGCGATCTGTTGACGCTTGTCGCAGAAGCAGAGCGGAGACCAGCGGAGGGACGGCCGAGCATCGAGATACTTGAAGAAATGCGAGAGGAGCGGTTATAGCCGGCCGGGTGGCCTATCTCGACAGTTGGGAAGCTTCCACCCGGCGAGGTTGACTGACTCATCGGTTTTCGTCGACTCTGCTGGACGGACGTCCAGCGACTGCAATTTTCGGCTGATCCAACCCAAATTTCAGGGATCAAGTCTTGGGCTGGGCTGTCGATTAACGCCCTGTGATGAATCTGCCAGTGCTTCGGTGCAAAAGGCAAACCCGCTGCGAGGTGGGGGCGCAAAGCCGTCGGGACTCCCTGGGAGTCGGCCGGGCTACCACCGGGGTCGACAGACACCACGTGGCTTCTCGCGACGGGGCTCTGGCTCGAACGTTTAGGACCATAGGAGGTCACTAATGTTTCTCCAGAATCTCCGGGCCAAAGTTGGCGCCCGGCTCAACGGCGACAGCGAGGCCGGCTTCACGCTGATCGAGCTCCTCGTCGTCATGCTCATCCTCGGCATCCTCGCCGCGATCGCCCTGCCCGCCTTCTTCAACCAGAAGGAAAAGGCCGGCGACGCGAAGGCGAAGGAGACCCTCCACACCGCCCAGGTGGCGATGGAGACCTGCTCGACCGAAAACCAGGGCGTATACGACGAAGAAAAATGCGATATCGGCGGACTTCACAATATTGAGCCGACGATCCCGGCAACCGAACCGACCGAACCAAAGCCTGGCGAACTTGCGGAAGTCAAACCGGAAGAAACCGGCTACACCCTCGTCGCCGAGGGGAGTGGGGGAAGGACGTTCACCCTCCAAAACGCGGCTGGCACGTTGACCTACACCTGCTCCGGCGCTACTGCCACCGAAGGCAAGGGCGGCTGCCCGGTCGGTGGGGAATGGCAGAACGGCTAGAAGCTTCACCGCTTCTACCTGCATGACGAAGGGCGGGCCGATGGCCCGCCCTTCGTGCGTTCGGCTACCGAGTTTTCTGCAAGGGCCTAAGAAGATCGTCTACGACGGCCGATAGATCGGTGATGTCGGCTTCGCCGTACCTCCACTACCTGCCTCGCTCCAAGGCGTGGCTACTTGCTCTGCCGGCTACGCTCGTGACCCTGCTCGCGATCGTCGCTCCGGCGAAGGCGGCCCCCAACTACCGCGGCTCCTCGGCCGACGGCAAAGTCGTCTTCTTCGACAGCGAAGAGCAGCTGATCGAAGGCGACACCGACAACAAGCGCGATGTCTACGAGCGCTCCTACGACGAAGCCGTCGGCGCCTACGTCACCCGCGAGGTCTCGCTCGGGCCGACCGGAGGGACCAACTCCTACCCGGCGCAGTTCGAGGCCGCGAGCGAAGACGGGACCCGCGTCTTCTTCTCGACCGAAGAGAGGCTGGTCGCTGAAGACACCGACCTGCAGACCGACGTCTACATGCGCAACCTCGAAAACGGCACTACCGTCCTCGTCACCCAGGGCGAAGCAGCGTGCGCTCCGGGTTGCGGCAACGGCGCCGAGCCCGCCACCTTCGCCAACGCCACCGCCAACGGGTACAAGGTCTTCTTCGAGACCAAAGAACGGCTCTCGGGGGCGGACAAGGACAACTCGACCGACCTCTACATGCGCGACCTCGAAACCGGCGAAACGGTTCTCGTCTCCGCCGGAGAACCGGCCTGCGCGCCGGGCTGCGGCAACGGCGCCTTTGAAGTCTCCCGCCGCGGCATCTCCGCCGACGGCCGCTACGCCTACTTCGCCACCGCCGAGAAACTGGCCGCCGGCGACGGCGACGAAGCCTCCGACATCTACGCCCGCGACCTGCAGGCCGGATCCACCTACCTGGTCTCCCGCGGCGAATGCACGGGCTGCGGCAACAACGGCGCGGAGTCGATCTTCGACGGCTCCTCGAGCAGCGGCTCGCGGGTCTTCTTCAGCACCGAAGAAAAGCTCGTCAGCACCGACAACGACTCGGCGACCGACATCTACGCGCGCGATCTTCCCGGCGGCCCGACCATCCTCATCTCCGGCGGCTCGGCCGAACTCACCGCCAGCTTCGCGGCCACCTCGGCAGACGGTGCGCACGTCTTCTTCACCACCGCCGAGGGTCTCGTCGGCGAAGACAAAGACAGCGCCAACGACGTTTACGAGTGGACCGAAGGCAGTCTCGGCCTGATCACCTCGGCTGCCTGTTTGAGCCACTGCGGCGCCAACTTCGACGCGGTCAGCGGCGACTCCACCGAGGTGCTCTTCAGCACCGCCGAAAGCCTCGTCCCAGCCGACGCAGACGAAAAGGTCGACATCTACCGCCAGAACGTTGGCGGCGGCGAACCGGTGCTGGTCTCCCGCGGGGAAGCGAGCTGCCCGACCTGCTGGAACGGTCCCTTCGAAGCCCGCTTCAACCAAGCCTCCGCCGACGCCTCGGTCGTCTCCTTCACCACCGCCGAGGGCATCCTCAGCGGCGACGAAGACGAAGAAGACGACATCTACACCCGCAACCTCGGCACCGGGACCACCAGCCTGGTCACGATCGCGCCGAGCTACTGCCCGCTGAAGAAAGGCAACTGCGGCGCCTCGTTCGCCGGCACCTCGAAGGACGGCCTGCACGTCTTCTTCAGCACCGTCGAGCGGTTCACCCTCGAAGACGGCGACAAAGAAGCCGACATCTACGAACGCTTCCTCGGCAACGGCCCAGGGGAAGAAGTGACGCGGCTGGTCTCCCAGGGCAACGACCCGAACCTCGAACTCGGCCCCGAACCGCCGAGGCTGACCGCCACCAACCCGCCCTCGCCCGCCGCGAGCACCACTCCCAGGGTGCTCGGCGAAGCCGCGAGCGGATCCTCGATCAAGCTCTACACGACGGCGGACTGCTCCGGAGAACCGGTGGCGACCGGGACCGCGGCCGAACTGCTGAGCCCGGGCCTCTCGGTCAGCGTCAGCCCGGAATCCCTGACCAGCTTCCGGGCGACGGCCGAAGCCGAAGGCTTCGTCTCCGCCTGCTCGCAGCCGCTCTCCTATCGGCAGAGCGACGAAAGCACTGGCGGCGGCGGAGGCGGCAACGAAGTCGAAGATGTGGAACAAAACAGCGAAGGCACCTTCATCCCGAAGCCGATCTCGGTTGAAACTCCGCCAGCGCCGCGACCCGCGCAAACCTACGTCACCCCCCACACGCGGATCACCTTCGCGCCTGCTGCCAAGACCCGCTCGCGCAGCCCGGTCTTCCGTTTCACCGACTCGACCGGTCAGCCGGGCACGAGCTTCAGCTGCAAGCTCGACCGCAAGCCCTGGCGGGCCTGCACCTCGCCGCTGCGGCTGAAGCGGCTCGGCCGCGGCAAGCACACCCTCGAGATCGAGGCGAAGAACGGGGCGGGCGAAGTCGAGCCGGTCCCCGCCAAGCGGCGGTTCAAGGTGGTGCCGCGATGAAGCGCCTGCGTCTGCCGGTGGACCTGAAGGACGAGTCGGGCCTGACCCTGATCGAGATGCTGGTCGCGGCGCTGATGAGCGTGATCATCGTCGGCGCCGCCTGCGCGATGCTGATCAGCGCCGTCAAGGACCAGCCCGGCCTCAGCCGCAAGGCGCAGAACGTGACCACTGCCCGCTACCAGCTCGAACGGGTGGTGCGGGAGATCCGCGGGGCGGTGAAGGTCGAAACGGCGACGCCGACCGAAGTCGAACTGCTGACCAGGACCCAGCGGACCACCTGCGGCGCAGCGACGAAAGCGAGCCCGAGCGTCCAGCGGATCGAGTGCCGGGTGACCTATCGCTGCAGCGGCACCACCTGCACCCGCAGCGAAGCCACCGAAGGACGGGTCAGTGTCGGTGCTTCCACCATCGTCCTCACCGGCATCGAAAGCCCGAGCGTCTTCTGCTTCGTCCCCAGCACCGAATCCGACCCGAGCAAGTGCGGGTCCCCCCGCAGCGGCGGGCCGCCGACCTACGTCGGGGTGAATCTGCTGGTGAAAAACCCGGAAGGCCCGGGGATCTTGACGATCTCCGACGGCGCGACCTTGCGGACGCAGACCTTCGGCTGATGCCCATGGCCCGCCGAGAGAGAAACCTGCGATGCGCCCGCCACGAGGACGGCTTCACCCTGATCGAGGTCCTGGTCGCGGCGGTGATCCTCGTCCTGGCGTCGATGGCGGTATTCGGCATCTTGACCGCCGCCACCCGCAACGCTCAGCGGGCGCAGGCAACCCAGGTCGCCCTCGACAAGGCCCAGGAAGAGATCGAGAAGCTGCACTCGATCCCGTATTCCGAACTGGCCCTGTCGACCACCCCGCCACCCTCCTCCAAACCGCTGAATCCCAACTATCGGGTCTCCGCCAACAGCTTCTACCTGCAGCGGGAACCGCTCGGCGAAAAAGCGACCATGGTGGTCAAAGGCCATGAAATCTGGGGAAAGCCCGAACAGGAAATCGAAGGCGACGTCAAACCGGGCCCGATCAGTTTCAAAGAGGGGGACGTCAGCGGCAAGCTCTACCGCTACATCGTCTGGCGCAACGACCCGACCTGCCCGGAAAGCTCGACCAATCTCGCCGAAGACTTCTGCCCCGGGCCGCAGGACTACAAGCAGATCATCGTCGCTGCTCAGCTCGACACCGCCGGCAACGAAAGCTTCGAACACAACTACGTCGAAGTCCAGTCACAGGTGGTGAACCCGGAAACCAGGGCGCAGCGAACCACCCAGGGCAACGAACCGGGCGGCGGCGGCACGGGCGCCGGCGGCAAACAGGAAGAAGAAGAACGGGAAAAAGAACTGAAGGAAGACCAGACGGGATCCCTGAGCTCGGGCAAAGCCGTCACCGCCCAGCAGTTCTACCTCTCCGACACGCCCTGCGCCGCGAGCGGCACGACCAGCCGGCAGGAAATCAGCGGCGACCACCTCCTCCACAACACGCTCGGCATCTGCGCCAACGGCCTTCAGACCGGCCAGACCGCCGGCGCCCCGGACGCCATGCTGCGCGCCTCGCCGCCGGACCCCGCCCCCGAAGACGAATCGAACCCACCGCTCCTGGACTACTCGAGCGATTCCTACCTCGCGCCGCCTTCCGGCTCGGCCAACGGGCTGCAGATCCTCCACGACGACTCGGCGGGCTGCAACTTCCCGCCGAAAAGCACGGTCCACCCCGAGGCCAAGATCCACCGCTGGGTGACCGACAAGATGCCCCAGGACTTCAAGCTGAGCGGGACGGTCACGCTCGAGTTCTACTCGCGCACGATCGCCGAAGCGAGCTATCCCGGCACGATCTGCGCCTTCCTCTTCAAACGCAACGCGACGGAAGCCACCGACACCCGTTTCGAAAACGAAGAAAACGGCCGCCTCTACTGGACCTACTCCTCGCAGGGATCGAGCTCCTGGCCGCGAACCGAATGGACCAGGTTGAGGCTGACGATGAAGATCGGTGGGTCGGAAGCTGTCAGGGAAGTGAAGAAAGACGAACGCCTCGGCTTGGCGCTCAGCGTTGAAGCCGCGGCGGTCTCCCCGGCCGCCGGGCTGCAGGTCATGTACGACCATCCCGATTACGCCTCCCGGCTCGAGGTCGACACCACCACGCCGATCGAAGGCGGCTAGCCGATGGCCGCCGCCGCCTTCATGGCCCTGTGCGCCGGGCTGATCGTCGGCAGCTTCGTCACCGTGGTCGCCCACCGGGTGCCGCGGGGGGAATCGGTCGTCGCCCCGCGCTCGCGCTGCCCCGGCTGCGGCGTGCAGATCGCCGCCTACGACAACGTCCCCGTCTTCTCCTGGACCTTCCTGCGCGGGCGCGCCCGGTGCTGCGGCACCGCGATCTCGGCCCGCTACCCGCTGACCGAGCTGACCGTGGGCCTGCTCTACCTGGCGACCGTCCTCGTCCTCTGGGACGAACCGGTGCAGCTCGCCCTCGGGCTGGTCTTCGTGACGATGCTGGTGGCGGTGACCCTGACCGACCTCGAGCGGCGGATCATCCCCAACAAGATCCTGCTGGTGGCGGCCGCGTTCGGGATTGCCATCGTCCTCATCGGCGACCCGGGCAGCCTGCCGGAACGGGCGATCGCCGCCGCGGCCGCCGGTGCCGCCTTCTTCCTTGTAGCTCTCGCCTATCCCCGGGGGATGGGGCTGGGAGACGTCAAGCTGGCAGCCGTCATGGGCCTCTTCCTCGGCCGCAATGTCGCCCCGGCGATCCTGGTGGCGCTGCTGGCGGGGTCGGTCGTCGGCCTGACGATGATCGCGCGGCAGGGGGCTTCCGCCCGCAAGCAGGCGATCCCCTTCGGGCCGTTCCTCGCCTTCGGCGGGGTCGTCGGCCTGCTGCTCGGCGACCAGCTGATCGACCTTTACCTGAGCACCTTCTCGTAGAGCCGTCCAGGTTCTCCTAGAAATAAGTACTTGCAGGACGAAAGGTCTGCGGCTTTTTTGTCGATCCAGGGGATGCGGTCGCGATTTCCGCGCGCCGGAGACCCCATGGAACTGACTCTGACGAGAAAGAAGAAGCCGAGCGCGACCGCCGGACTCGACATCGAAGCGGGCAGCATCGCCGCGACCGAGGTCGAGCTGAACGGCGGCACCCGCATCAACGGCGCCGCGATCGCGCCGCTGCCGCCCGACGTCTTCCACGACGGCGAGGTGGTCGACCCCGACGCGCTGGCGAGCTCGCTGAAGGCGCTCTTCGCCGAGCACAAGATCTCCAAGCGGGTCCGGCTCGGGATCGGCAATCAGCAGGTGATCGTCCGCACGGTTCGCCTGCCCGCGATCGAGGACGCCAAAGAGATGGAGGCGGCGGTCCGCTTCCAGGCCCAGGAGCAGATCCCGATGCCCCTCGACCAGGCCGTCCTCGAGTACCAGGTCGTCGGCGGCGTGCCGGCGGAGGAGGGAAGCGTTCCCCAGGTCGACGTCGTCTGCGTCGCCGCTCGCCGCGAGATGATCTCTTCCTTCCTGGAGCCGATTCGCCGGGCCGGCCTGGAGCCGGTCGGGATCGACCTCTCCGCCTTCGCGATGATCCGCGCCCTCGCCGACGTGGCGGTGACCGAGGAGGCCGGACCCGGGCAGCGCCCGGCCGAGGCGGTTCTCTACTGCAACCTCGGCGACGCCACCAACCTCGCCGTCGCCCGCGGCCGTTCCTGCCTCTTCACCCGCGTCTCCCACGTCGGCCTCGAGGAGATCTCGTCCCGCCTTCGTGCCGCCCGCGGGCTCACCCCCGAACACGCCTTCCAGTGGCTCGCCTATGTCGGCCTCGGTCGCCCGCTGGAGACGATCGAAGGGGACCCGGAGACCGTCGCCGAGGCGCGAAGGGCGCTGGAAGAGGGCGTCGCGACCCTGCTCGATGAGCTCCGCCTCTCACTCGACTACTACGGCGCCCAGGAGGCGGCGGTTCCGGTCCGGACCATCGTCCTCAGCGGCGCCGGCAGCGCGATCCCCGGCTTGGCCGAGCAGATGGAGGAGCGGCTCGGGCTCTCGATCCAGGTCGCCCGTCCGCAGGCGCTGGCCGGCTACGAGGATGCCGCCGCCGCTCGCCTCGCCCTCTCCTACGGCCTGGCGCTGGAGAGCTGAGATGCGCGCCGTCAACCTGATTCCCCCCGATCTTCGCCGCGGCGATCACGCCCCGCTGCGCACCGGGCCGCTCGCCTACATCGTGGTCGGCGCCCTGGCGCTCGCCCTGCTCGGAGTGACGCTGCTCGTCCTCGCCGGCAACGAAGTCTCCGAAAAGAAGGACGAGGTCAAGACCCTGCAGCGAGAAGACAAGCTGGCGCAGGCCCGCGCCGAACGGCTTGCCCCCTACACCGAGTTCCAGTCGATGAGCGAACAGCGGGTGCAGACCGTGACCAGCCTCGCCGACAGCCGCTTCGACTGGCCGCGGGTGATGCGCGAACTCGCCCTGGTCCTGCCCGGTGGCGTCACCCTGACGAACCTCGCCGCCAACGCCGCCCTCGGCGAAGGCGGAGAAGCGGCGAAAGGCGTAAAGGGGCCGTCACTCGAACTCGAAGGCTGCGCCGGCAGCCAGGACGCGGTCGCCGGCTTCATCACCGCGCTCAAGGACGTCGACGGCGTCACCCGGGTCGGGCTTGAATCCTCCAGCGACGAAGAAGGCGGCTCCTCCGGCAGCGGTGAAGGCTGCCAGGGCAAGACGCAGTTCCACCTCATCGTCGCCTTTGACGCGGCGCCCCTGATCCCGGTGGAAGGGGCCGAAGCGCCGGAAGCCGAAGAAGCCGAATCGAGCTCGGCGGAAGGCGAAAGCGAAGGAACGGAAGAAGGCGGCTGAGGTGAAAGCCCAGACCAAGAAGACGACCAACCTGATGGTGGGCGGCATGATCCTCGTCGCCCTGCTGGCCGCTGCCTTCTGGCTCCTCCTCCTCAGCCCCAAGCGCGAAGAAGCAAAGAAGCTGGACGCCCGCATCGAAACGCTTGAATTCTCGCTGTCGCAGCACCGGTCCGAAGCGGAAACCGCCGCCGCGGCCCGGCGGGCATTCCCGTCTGAGTACCAGCGGCTCGTGGTCCTCGGCAAGGCCGTTCCTGGTGGCGACGAAACCCCGTCGCTGCTGATCCAGCTGAGCGCCCTGGCGGCCAAGTCCGAAGTCAGCTTCCAGAATCTGACGCTGGGCGGCGCCTCCTCGGAAGGAGAAGAAGCCGAAGCGGCGGCGGGTGGGTTCACGAGCCCGACCGAGGCCGAAGCCGCGCTGCTGCCGCTGGGGGCTTCGATCGGCCCCGCCGGGCTCGCGGTGATGCCCTACGAACTGACCTTCGAAGGCGACTTCTTCCAGATCGCGAAATTCATCGAAGGCGTGGACAAGCTGGTCAAGACGTCGAATCGGAACGTCGCCGTCAACGGCCGCCTGATCACGGTCAACAGCTTCTCGCTGACTCCTGCCGAAGGAGAAGGCGGCGGCTCTTCAAGCCTGCTCGCAAGCTTCTCGGTGACGACCTTCCTGACGCCGCCCGGCCAGGGCCTGACCGGCGGAGCCTCGCCGGTCGGCCCTGAAGCCGAAGCGGCCGCCGAACCGGCTTCCTATACGACCGGGGCAACGCCATGAAGAAGCCCAAAGGCCCCGAGCTGAAGATGCCGGACCTGAAGGTGCCGCCTTTTGCCGCGGACCTCTATTACGACCTGCGCGACCGGCGTCTGCTGCCGCTGGTCGGACTGGTCCTGGTCGCGATCGTCGCCGTGCCGATCCTGCTCGCCAGCAGCTCGGAGCCGAAGCCGGTTCCGGTGGGCCCGGCCCCGAAACCCGCCGGCGCCAGCGCCTCCGCGCTGACGGTCGTGCGGGCGACGCCAGGACTGCGCGACTACCGCAAGCGCCTGCGCGGGCGGACGCCGACCGATCCCTTCAAGCAGCCCTCGGCGCCCGGTAATCCGGCTTCGGCGCAGCTGGGCACCGCCGGCAACAACGGCTTCGAAGAAAGCGCAGTGACGAGCTCCACCACCACGACTTCCAGCGGCACCACCGTCAAGAAGGAAACGACCAAATTCTCGGGCGGCGAAACGACGACGAAGACGACGGAAACCGAAGTCCAGACGCCGAGTTCGCCGAGCGGCGGCGGCGGGGAAAACGGCAGCGCCGGCAGCCAGCCGCCCGGGGAAATCAGGTTCTACAGCTTCGCGATCGATGCCAAGATCACCCGCACCGAAGAAGACCCCGATACGCATAAGACCACCACCACGGCGCACACCCGCTCCGAAATCCTCGCGCCGGCGCCCTTGCCGAGCGCAAAGGAGCAGGCCGTGACCTACGCCGGGATCAACCCGAAGACGAAAAATCCGCTGTTCCTGGTCTCCGACGCGGTGAGCTCGGTCTTCGGCGAAGCGACCTGCCTCTCCGGCGAAGAAAAGTGCCAGCTGTTCGAAGTCGAAACGGGGATGCCGATGACCTTCGTCCTCGGCGAAGGCAAGGTGCGCGTCAAGATCAACGTCCTCAAGGTCCAGCCCGTCCTCAAGGGCCATTACTGATCGCAGCGCGCTTTGCCCAAAGCTTCAGTAAGTGAAGCTATGGCGCTACACTTGTTGAAGCGAGGCAATTGCCACTAGCCCTCGCTTGCGAATCATGAGCGCCGAGAGCAACTCCACCTGCCCCGTCTGCAGAACCGCGGAAGTCGTCTGCGGCAAGTGGACGCTGCTGCTGATCCGCGACCTCGCCGAGGGGAGCGCCCGCTTCTGCGAGCTCGAGCGCTCGCTGGAGGGGATCAGCCCCCGCACCCTCTCCCTGCGCCTGCGCGCCTTGGAGGACGAGGGAATCGTCGCGCGCCATACCTACCCCGAGGTGCCCCCGCGGGTCGAGTACGCGCTGACCGCCAAGGGCAAGGCCCTGGTGCCGCTGGTCGAGGACATGCGCTCCTACGGCATGCGCTGGCTGCTGGGCGACGCGGCGAACCGCGAGCCGGCTGCCGTTTAGCTTCCGTATTTCTCACCGGTTCAAACGCCCTGCACCGGAAAATTTGCGTGCTCTAGAAAATTGAGGATGGTAATCCTCTGCCTGAGCAGCAAAGATGCCTGCCGATACCGGAGGCGTCTCTAAAGCAGATCTCCTCCCTAATGACAAGGAGGGGTTCTATGACGGTGCAGGCAGAGGCGCGCAAATCACGGTGCAGGCTGAGTTGGTTGGTGGTCCTCGCGTTTTTGAGCTGCTGGCTGGTCGCTGCGGATACTGCCCAAGCAACGGTTCTTCCTGCCACGATCAGCGAAAACACGACGCTGACGCCGGCAGGCAACCCCTATACGGGTGGTTCGACGATCAATGTCGGCGTGACCGTCAAAGTCGAACCCGGCGTCAAATTCAATCTGAGCAAACTCGTTGTCAACGGCACGCTCAAAGCCGAAGGCACGGCCGCTGAACCGGTCGTCTTCACCGGAGCCAAAAGGGAAAGCGCCGGCGAATGGAGCAACATCAAATTCGAACCGGGCAGCGGTGAATCGATGCTCGATCACGTCGAAGTGGCCTACGGAGGCAGCGCCGCCAACACCGGCGCCGTCGAAGTCAACAGCTCCTCGCCGAGGATCACCAACACGACTTTCCGCAAAGACAAGTACGAGGGGGTGCTGGCCGCGCACGGGGGCAGCCCCGAAATCGCCCACGACATCTTCATCGCCAACGGACTTCTCTACGGCACCCCGGCAATCGGCTACTGGGCGACCGCAGCCGAACCCGGTGAAGTCAACATCCACGACGACGTCGTCGAAGGGGGTGGGTCGGGCATCACGGCCTCAGACAGCTCGCCCGTAGGTGCCGGTGGCAACATGAGCGGCAACACCGTGACCGGGACCAACGGGACTGGCCTCTCATACGGCGGAACCGACATCCCGGGGAACATCACGGAAAACACGCTCAGCGGGAACGGCTCCGACAACATTCAAGTATCGGGAACTATCGGACACTCATCCACTTGGCAGGTCGGGGGATCACCAGTGCAGTTTACGGGAACTGTCACTGTGCCAACCGGCATTGTTCTGAATCTTCAGCCTGGTATCTATATTAGATCGCCCAAAATGTCTGTGCATGGAATCCTACGCGCGGAAGGCACGACCAGCCATCCGATTGCGCTCACCGGGGTAAGCGACGAAAAAAACGGCGAATGGAGTGGGATCACGTTTGAATCTGGTAGTGGGGAATCTCTGCTCAACTATGTGGAAGTTGCTTTTGGCGGATCGGGAGGGTTCATGCTCAACGTAAAGGGAGTGTCTCCCACGATTACGAATTCGACCTTCCGGCGCAGCAGCAGCGATGCGATCCGCGTTCAACAGTCTGGGCATCCAATTATCGAAGGCGATCGCTTCCGAAATAATGGATTTGGTCTTCGCTACGAAGGAGAAGGCAACCTCTCGGCTCCTCGCAATGACTGGGGGTGCGCTAATGGCCCAAGCCCCTACGGTTGTGGTGACCCGGTGACGTCGAACGTCGAATGGAAACCTGCAGTCACTCTGCAGGAACTTCCGCGACTCTGTCCGGGCTCGACCATGCTTGCAACTTCGAACAGCTGCCTTTTGCAGAAATACGAGCCGCAGCTGCGATACGACAGCGAAGAGAACTACTACGCCGATTCGGCTGCCGAGATTACGGACAACTGGGGCGATGAAGGGGGTTTCGAGGGTGGGAGCAGCGAAGGGCGCTATAGCAATGCTCTGGTTGACGCAGACCAGGAAGCGCCTGTCGAAGAAGAACGAGAAGGTCTAAAGCTCGCGGAATCAGAGCCGGGAGGTGGTCCCTTCCAGCTGACGATGCCGGCTCTAGGCACCAGTTATCCCGGCGGTCAGGCTGCCGACAGCAACGATTGGTTGGAAGAGTCGAACGAATACGTGAGAGACGCACATCGACTTGAGGAAGCGGGATATATAAATGCCGCGTACGCAAAGGCCTTCACGGATGGCTCGGGTAAGCGTTGGCTTGAGTACTGGTACTGGTACTACTACAACCCGAAGAGCTTCGAAGGCATTGGGGCCCATGAGGGTGATTGGGAATCTGTCCTCGTAGGACTTGATGCCAACAACCGTCCAGAGGAGGCGATCCTCTCCCAGCACACTGGGGGTTCCAACTGCTACATCGGTGAAGTCGAAAAGACCGAAGAAGGCGGTCCTGTCGTGTACGTGGCCGTGGACTCCCACGCGAATTATCCGAAGCCGGGCACCTACGATGCCGGCTTTGTGACCGACTACGCCAATGGCAGTGGGCCTGCAGTTCAACCCTCGCTAGTCATCCTCGGCGAATCACCGCCGGGCTGGCTGTCATGGCCAGGCCACTGGGGCTACACGCGGCCGGGGAGCATTCCGGGAGAAGCCACCAGCCCTGAAGGTCCGTCGTTTCATGGAGCCTGGATCGAACCCGATGAATACGTTTCGGGAGCATCGGAATGCAGTCGGACGATGGAAGAAGAATTTGGTGGGTCTGCTCCCGTGCTGTCCGCCACTGCTTCCAGCGGTCCCGGCATCGAAAACGTCGATTTGAAGGGCCAACGGCCACTTGTGAGCTATCACGTCCCCGGGGCCGACGGCAAAGGCTTCTGGCCGCGGCTTCGAATCTCGGTGAACGAACTTGGAGATGGAGGAATCCCGCCAACCTCAAAGACGATCAGCAACCTAGAGGCGAATGGCAGCCTGACGATTCCGGTCGAAGTGAGGCCAGGGCATGCTGAGGAAGTGCTTGGAAGCATCGTCTACAAGAACGGCAAGAGAATCGAACTTGATTCCAAGATCGTCCGGAGCCCGTAGGGCGCTCAGCCATTAGCCTTAGCATCGTGAGAAAGGTAACGGGCAAAACCACGGGCTCCGAGGCCGAGGGTGTCGGCTACGAGGCTCTGACGCGCCTCGTTGAGCGGCTCGACCGGTACGCGGGATGCCTTCAGACGGGTGGTGACCTGCGCAAGCGGTTGGAGGGGCTACGCAGGGAGTGGCGATAGTCCTCGACTCCGTCGGGGTGGAGGGCCGTTCTTGACGCACCGGGTGCTCCTGCAAAGGATCGTGCATACGCAGGAGCGCCCGCACGCACCCTGAAGCCTGGGGCGTGCGTGACTTTCTGCTGAACGAAACGATCAAGCGGCTGGCGACCGAGGCCGCTTCGCGCTTCAGCTCGATGGTCGCGATGGGGGAGGAGATCCCCTTCGACGTCGCCGCCGACTCGGGCGACGATTCCGCCTTCTACAGCTACGTGCCGATGACCGGCCGCTACGTGCTCGAGCACGCCGAGGAGCTGCGCTCGCTGCCGAGCTTCCCCGCCGCCCGCGAGGCCACGGTTGAAGCCGGCGTCGCCGCGCCTTATCTGGAGGCCCGCGGCGAGGCCGTGCCCGCCGACCCGGCCGCTCGCGCCGAGCTGATGCTGACCACGTTCTTCGCCTCCCTCTGGGAGGGGGCCGCCGGATTCTCGCTCGATCGCGAACGCCTGGAGACGGCGCTGGCGACGCTCGACGCCGAATCCCGCGACGCCGACGAAGCCGACGTCCTGATCGTGCCGCTGGTCGGCCTGCGGATGTCGATGCCGCGCCTGCAGCTGCCGCATAACGTCCGCATCGTCCGCGCCGACTCGATCGAGGCGCCGGTCGACGCGATGCGCAGCGAGGGCATGGGCCGCACCGCATGGGAGCCCCAGTACCTCGCTGTCGCCGAGCAGGATGCCGACGGCGGCGCCGAGAGCGCGCTGATGCAACTGCGCGAGCTGATCAGCGTGATGAGGATGTTCAAGGGCGGCGGCATCGGCCTCGGCCCCTACGCCTTTGCCCCGACCGGGGAGGGCTGCTGGCGGCGGATCGCCACCGGCGCCCCGGCCACCCGGCCCGGCGGCTACCGCCTCAGCGAGGCCGAGGCCGCCGAGCTGAGCGATTTCGCCGCCGCTCTGGAGGTGCGGCCGGACCCCGACAGCGCCCTCAGCTGGGCGGTCGGGCGCTTCGAGATGGGCTGCGAGCGGCCGACGGCGCTGGAGGGGCTGAGCGACCACCTGCTGGCGATGCGCGCGGTGCTGGAGGGCCACGGCCCGGTCGGCGCCTCGCTGCCGCTGCGCGCCGCCGCCCTGATCGAGGACGAGTCGATGGACCGCCTGCAGGCGCGCGAGCGGATCGAGGACGTGCTCGAGCTGGAGCGGGCGATGATGAACGGCCTGCCGATCGAGCGCGCCGTCGCGCTGGCGACCTGGATGGAGGAGGGGACGCGCAAGCTGCTGCGAGCGGCGGCCCTCGGCGAACTCGGGAACGACCTCAGCACAACCGCCGACGAGACCCTGATCGTCAACGGGCTCGAAAGCGGCGACGCCGAGATCACGGTGTCGGTCCAGTCCGAAGAGCCGGTGGATGTGGAGCTCGAACCGGAGGTCGCGGCCGAGCTGGAGGAAGACCTTGCGCCCGCGCTCGAGGAGGAGCCCGAGTTCAGGGTCATCGCCCAGCCGGAGCCTGCACCCGAGCCCGAACTGTCAGCAGAACCTCAGCTGCCCGTCGACGAACTACCCGAGGAGGACGAGTACGTGGAGCAAGAGACCCGCATCATGGAGCCGGTCCCGGTCGAGGACGAGATCAGGATCACCGCCACCCCGTGGCTCGAGGAGGTCTCCGACCCCCGCGCGGGCGAAACGATCGACTGGCCCGCGGACTCCGACCGCGACATCCAGCACCGCGAGCGGATCGACACCCCCCGCGTGCGCCATCTCTTCCCGGTTCCCGAGGACGCCGACTGGGAAGTCAGCCACCTCGAGTTCGAGTACTCGCGCCGCGCCCGCTGACTGAGCCTGGCACTTCGCATCTCTGCGTCCTCGGTCGCTCGCGTGCAAAGCACGCCACGCTCCCTGCGTCCCTGACCTGCCGGCCAGGCTCAGTCAGGCGCGCCCCGCTGCGATCTCGACCCGCTCCTCGGCGGTTGCGAAGAGGTAGCGGTCGATCTGGGAGAGGCCTGTCAGGTCGTGGACGTCCTCGTCCAGGTAGGGGACGCGGATGACGCAACTGGTGCGGAGCTCGCCCGCGAGGTGGTCGATGTTGCGGGCGTCGCGCTCGGCCAGGGCTTGGTAGTCGGCGAAGTTCGCCGCCACGCGCTTGGCGAGGTCGGGGTCGCCGAGCTTCTCGGCGAGGGCGGAGGGGAGGTCCTCAACGTCGGCCTGGAGCTCGTCGGCCGGGTAGTGGACCTTGTTGACAACGACGCCGCCGAAGGGGAGCTTCGCCTCGACCAGTTTGCGGTGGAAGTAGACGGCCTCGTCGATCGGCTCGCCCTGGGGCCCGCAGACGACGAGGAAGCAGGTCTCGGGGTCGGCGAGGAGTTTGTTGACCCGCCTGGCCCGCGCCTGGAAACCGTCGACCATGCTGCTGAAGGCGTTGAAGAACTCGGCCAGGTCGGCGAGCAGGTCGAAGCCGACCAGCTTCTTGAAGACGCCGAGGGCGACCGAGACACCGCGGCCGGTCACCTTCGCCGCCAGCCCGGTCGGCTTCATGAACACCCGCAGCGATTTGCCCTCGATGAACTGGGTCAGCCGTTTCGGCGCCTCGAGGAAGTCGAGGGCGTTGCGGGTGGGTGGCGTGTCGAGGACGAGCAGGTCGAAGTCGCCTTCGGTGTGCAGCTCGAACAGCTTCTCCATCGCCATGTACTCTTGCGAGCCCGCCAGAGCGCTTGAGATCTGCTGGTAGATGCGGTTGTCGAGGACGCGGTCGCGCGACTCCTCGTCGGGCGCCTGTCGGGCGATCAGCTCGTCGAAGGTCGCCTTCGCGTCGAGCATCATCGCCCACAGCTCGCCTTCCATCTCCACGCCCTGCTCCTCGAACAGGGTGGGGTCGACCTGCCGTGCCTCATTGCCCAGCTCGTCGAGCCCGAGCGAGTCCGCCAGCCGCTTCGCCGGGTCGATCGTCAGCACGCAGACCTTCAGCCCTTGCGCCGCCATCCCCAGCGCGATCGCCGCCGAGGTCGTCGTCTTGCCGACCCCGCCGGAGCCGGCGCAGATGCAGATCGATTTGCCCTCGAGGACTTCACCCACCGAGGCCATCAGCCGAGCTTTCCCGCCAGCTTGCGCGCCGCCTCGACGTCGAGCTCAGGCTCGAAGAGGAACGGCAGCGTTTTCACCGGCGCCTCGACGCCGCGCTTCAGCCGGCCCAGCTGCGTGCGCTGCGTTTTCGCCCGCCCGTACTCGGAGAGCGCCGCCCGCGCCGCCGCCTTCGCCGCCCCGTCCTCGCTCTCGGCAAGCTGCGCCAGCTTCTCCGCCTCGGGCTTCTTGAAGCGCTCCGGGTAGAGCCCGTTGAGGTAGACGCGATCGACCGCGACGCCGACCTCGTCGCGCAGGTCGCGCTCCAGGGCCATCGTCTCGTTCACCGGCATCTCCTCGGGGAGGGCGACGATCGCGGTGCCGGTGTTCTCCTGGTCGGTGATGAAGCGGTCGAGCTGCTGGGCCTGGGAGTGGATCGGGCCGACGCGGGCGATCGAGGCGAAGGTGCGCGGCGTCTGCAGGAAGCCGACCCCGTGGCCGGTCGCCGGCGCGTCGACGATCACCAGGTCGTACTTGCGGCCCTTCTTCACCTTGCGGTCGAGCTGGGCGAGCTCCCAGATCTTGCCGATCGTCACCAGCTCCTTCAGCCCTGGGGTGGCCGCGGCGAGGTAGTTGAAGATGCGGCTGCGAAACAGCATGTCCCGCATGGCCCGCACCTTCAGCTGCAGCAGCACGTACTCTCGCATCGACTCGTCGGGGTCGATCGAGATCGACCAGAGGTTCTCCTCCATCTCGACCTCGTGGAAGCCGACGGAGGCGTGCTCGAACATCCGCGAGGCGTTCTCCTGCGAGGAGACCTCGCAGACGATCGTCCGCTTGCCTTCGCCGGCGGCGCGCAGGCCGAGGGCCACGGCGACGGTCGTCTTGCCGACGCCACCCTTGCCGGTGACGATCACGAGCCGCTTGTCTAACAGTTCGGGGATTGGCTGATTCCTAGCAATTTCGGGGGTCGGCAGGAAAAGCGGGGCTTCATACGAATATCCGCGCAATGGGATTTCTAAGCCGAAAGAAGCCGAAGCCTGCTCCCGTCGAGATCTCGGAGGAGCGGCAGATCGTTGACGACCTTCACGAAATGGAAGAGGCCGTCCCGGTTAGGGACGAGGGCGCTCGGCCCGCGGGTCCTGCCGCCGCAGGGGACCCACCATCCCCTGCAACTGCGCAGGGGATGGTCCCCTCTACGGCGTCACCCACGGGAGATGCGTCGGTGGTTGACGCTCCTGCTCCGGCCGTCGAGGAGGACGTGGAGCCCGAGGCCACTGAGGCAGAGCCCGCGCTCAATGCTCGGAGTGAGGATGAAGAAGAGGGGACGGCTCGGATGAAGGCTGTGGATCTGTTGGCGCCTACTCGGCTGGACTTCTTGAAGGAGAAGGAGGCTGAGGAGGAGGTGCCGGTCAAAACGGCCGAGGTCATCGCCTTTGCCAATCAGAAGGGTGGGGTCGCCAAGACGACCACGACGCTCAATCTGGCCGTCGCCTTCGCGGAGTCCGGCTACCGGGTGCTCTGCATCGACCTCGACCCGCAGGGGAACCTGACGATGAGCCAGGGGATCGACCCCGACAAGGTCGAGAAGAGCCTCTACGACGTGCTCGTCAACGACATGCCGATCTCGGAGATCATCGTCAAGCGCGAGATCGACATCGCCGTCGCCTCGATCGACCTGGCCGGCGCCGAGATCGCGATGAGCACCAAGATCGGCCGCGAGCGCTCGCTGGAGAAAGCGCTGAAAGAGGTCCACGGCGACTACGACTTCGTCTGCATCGACACGCCGCCGAGCCTCGGCCTGCTGACGATCAACGCCCTGACCGCGGCGAACAAGGTGATTGTGCCGGTCCAGTGCGAGTACCTCTCGATGCGCGGCCTGGTCCAGCTCCAGAACACGCTGCGGATGATCCAGGAGAACCTCAACCCCGACGTGCGGATCGAGGGCATCCTGCCGACGATGCTCGACTCGCGGACGATCCATGCCAAGGAGGCGGTGGAAATCCTCGAGGAGAACTTCGGCGACCTCGTTTTCCAGTCCCGGATCAAAAAGGCGATCAAATTCGCCGAGGCCCCCGTCAAAGGGGCGAGCGTGCTCAAGTACGATTCAACCTCGAGCGCTGCGAACTACTACCGGGAGCTGGCGAAGGAGGTTCTGTCTCATGGCTCGGCGTGACAAGCGCGCAAGCATGCGAGAGGGGCCGCTTTCGGACCTCTTTCGGTCGACGACCGAGGATGCGCCGATGGATCCGCCGGAGGCGCCGAGGTACGGACGCCAGGATCCGGCTGAGGCGCAGAAAGAGCAGCCGGGGACCCCCCCGCCCGCCCCGGAGCCGGTTGCGGAGGAAGAGACTTCGACCGACGTGCCCCTCCAGCAGGAGGAGGCGCCCAGCTTCTTCGATCAGGACGCCGGAGAGATCGAGACCTCGACCGAGCCTGCCCCGGAGCGGCTGAAGAGGGTTTTCAACGAGGAGCCGCAGCCGCGCAGGGAGCAGCAGTTCTCGACGGAGAACCCTCGTTATGGGCGGGAGGAGCCTGCTTATGAGCCGCCCGGCAGCGGTGAGCCGCACCAGCCGGTGATCAAAGTCGTCGGCGTCGGCGGCGCCGGCGTCAACGCGGTCAACCGGATGGTCGATGCGCGGGTGCCGGGCGTCGAGTTCATGGCGGTCAATACGGATTTGCAGTCTTTGCAGCTCTGCGTCGCTGACGTCACCGTCCACATCGGCGACGAGCAGACGCGGGGGCTCGGCGCAGGCGCCGACCCCGAGGTCGGCCACCGTTCCGCCTTCGAGGAGCAGGACAAGATCAAGCGCCTGCTGAAGGGCTCCGACATGGTCTTCGTCGCCGCCGGCGCCGGCGGCGGCACCGGCTCGGGCGCCGCCCCGGTCGTTGCCCGCCTCGCCCGCGAGGTGGGGGCGCTGACCGTCGGCATCGTCACCAAGCCGTTCAGCTTCGAGGGCAGCCGCCGCGGCACCCAGGCCCAGAAGGGCATCGAAGAGCTCGCCGCCGAGGTCGACACCCTGATCGTCGTCCCCAACGACCGCCTGCTCGAGGTGCTCGACCAGCAGACCTCGATGGTCGAGGCCTTCAAGGTCGCCGACGACGTCCTCCGCCAGGGCGTCCAGGGCATCTCCGACCTGGTCACGCTGCCCGCGGTCATCAACCTCGATTTCGCCGACGTGCGCTCGATCATGTCCGACGCCGGGCGGGCGCTGCTCGGGATCGGCATGGCCCACGGTGACGGCCGCGCGATCGAAGCCGCCGAAAAGGCGATCTCCTCGCCGCTGCTGGAGACCTCGATGGACGGGGCGCGGGCGATCCTGCTCTCGATCACGGGTGGCGCCGACCTCTCGCTGGTCGAGGTCTCCGAGGCCGCCAAGGTGGTCGGTGAGGCCGCCCACCCGGATGCCAACATCATCTTCGGCGCCAACATCGACGAGGAGGTCGGCGACCAGGTCTGGGTGACCGTCGTCGCCACCCGCTTCGACGGCCGGGCGACGCCGCCGCGCCGCGCCGAGGAGCCGACGATCCGCCGCACCAAAGACGCCGGCGCCTCCCGCCGCGGCCGCTCCGGCGACCGCGAGCTCGGCATCGACGTACCCGAGTTCCTGCCCGGGTAGCAGGCTCGACAAGTGAAGGGGGTCGTCGCAGCCGGCCATCCGCTGACCGCCGAGGCCGGCGCCGCCGTCCTGCGCGAAGGCGGCAACGCGGTCGACGCCGCGGTCTGCGCGGTCCTTGCCTCATTCGCGGTCGAGAGTCCGCTGACCGGGTTCGGCGCCGGCGGCCACATGATGGTCCACGACGGCGGCGAGACGACGCTGATCGACTTCTTCGTCGCCGCGCCCGGGCTCGACGCGATCGAGCGGACGACGGAGCTGGTGCCGGTGCCGGTGCGCTTCGACGCCGAGACGACGCAGACGTTCTACGTCGGTCCGGCGTCCTGCGGGGTGCCGGGGACCGCGGCCGGCCTCGAGCACGCGCTCGACCGCTTCGGGTCGATGCCGCTCTCCTCGCTGATCGGCCCGGGGGTCCGGCTCGCCCGCGAGGGGGCGCCGGTCAACCGCCAGCAGGCCTACATCCTCGAGATCCTCGCCCCGATCCACGAGCACATGACCGGGACGCGGGAGCTCTACACGCCGCAGGGGAGGCGGCTGGGGGAGGGCGACGTCTTCGCCTTCCCGGAACTGGCGGACACGCTCGAACGCTACGCGGCCGAGGGCGCCGAGCTCTTCTACCGCGGCGAGCTGGCGCGCCGGATCAGCGACTTCGTCGTCGGCCACGGCGGCTCCACCGGCCCGGGCGACCTCGCCTCATACGAGGCGATCGAGCGCAAGCCGATCGAGACCGGCTTCCGCGGCACCGAAGTCCTCACCAACCCGCCGCCTTCCTCCGGCGGCATCCTCATCGCCTATTGCCTCGGCTTGCTCGAGCGGCTCGGCCCCCGCAGCGGCCCCGAGCAGCTGGTGGCGGCGATGGAAGCCGCAAACTCGCGCCGCGATCTCGCTTTCGCCGAGTCGCTCTACGAGGAGGGGATGGAGGTCGGCTTTCTCGACGAAGTCGGCCTCGACCTCGCGGCCGCCGACCTGCTCGGCTCGACCACCCACATCTCGGTCCTCGACGCCGACGGGAACTGCGCCAGCGTCACCTGCTCCAACGGCTCCGGTTCGGGCGTGCTGGTACCGGGCACCGGCGTGATCCTCAACAACATGCTCGGCGAGGAGGACCTCAACCCGGCTGGGTTCCACCTGATCGCGCCGGGGCGGCGGGTGCCGTCGATGATGGCGCCGACGGTGGTGCTGCGGGGCGGTGAGATCGTCCTCGCCCTCGGCAGCGCCGGCTCCAACCGGATCCGCTCGGCGATCCTGCAGACGGTGGTGCGGGCGATCGAGCAGCGTTTCCCGGTCGACGCCGCGGTCGAGGCCTCGCGGCTGCACTTCGAGCAGGGGGTCGTTCAGGCGGAGCCGGGGATCGACGAGGAGGCGCTGGGGCGGATCGAAGCTCGCGGCGTCCGGGTGGCGAGGCGGCCGGCGATCAACCTCTTCTTCGGTGGCGTCCAGGCAGTCGCCCGCGACCCTCGCAGCGGCGAGATCAGCGGCGGCGGCGACCCCCGCCGAGGCGGCGCCGTCGCCTACGCCTGATCGCTTGGTTCCTTTCGGTCGATATACGTCCGAAAGGAACCAAGCAACCGGCCGAGGCGCTTGAATGGCCCCGTGGCGGCGGGGCCGAAATTCGACTTTGAGGCCGAGGGTCTGCTCGAGGGGCTCGAGGGAGCGCCGTGGGAGGCGCGGCGGGAGCTGCTGGAACAGCTCGTGGGGCAGGGGTGCTCGCTCGAGGAGCTGAAGGAGGCGGTGGCAGCGGGGCGGCTCACCCTGCTGCCGGTCGAGCGTGCGCTGGCGGGCGAAGGCGCTCACTACACCGCTCGCGAAGTCGCCGAGATAGCCGAGCTCGACCTCGACGTCCTGCAGCGCTTCAGCTCCGCACTCGGCGTGCCCTACCCGGATCCGGACGAGCGCCGTGGCACCGAGGCCGACCTCGAAGCCGCCCGCCGTGTCAAGGCCTTCCTCGACACCGGCCTGCCCGAGGACGGCCTCCTCGGGGTCGCCCGCACGATCGGGATGGGGACGGCGCGGATCGCCGAAGCCAACCGCGAGCTGATCGTCCGCACCCTGATCCGGCCCGGGGACACCGAGCGCGACGTCGCCGAGCGCTTTGTCGCGGCGGCCGACTACATGCTGCCGCTGGTCGGCCCGACCGTTGTCTACGCGCTGCAGGCGCACCTGCTGGAACAGATCCGGCGCGACGTGATCGGCGCCACCGACCTCGCCTCCGGAGAGGTCGGCGGCGCTGTCAACCTCACCGTCTGCTTCGCCGACCTGGTCGAGTTCACCCGCCTCGGCGAGGAAATCGCGCCGGAGGAGCTGGGGATGGTCGCCGGGCGCCTGGAGGAGATGGCGACCGCCGTGGCCGAGCCGCCGGTACGGCTGGTGAAGACGATCGGCGACGAGGTGATGCTGGTCTCGACCGAGCCCGGGCCGATGGTCGCCGCGGCCCTGCAGCTGATCGCCGCCGCCGAGGCTGAAGGCCAGCAGTTCCCCTGGCTGCGCGCCGGCATCGCCAGCGGCCCGACCCTGCCGCAGGCCGGCGACTACTACGGCCGCGCCGTCAACCTCGCCAGCCGGCTCACCGGCGTCGCCCGTCCCGGCAGCGTCGTCGTCGACGAGGCGACGAAGGACGTCGCCGGCGAGGGCTTCGACTACTCCTATGTCGGCGAACGCCGCCTCAAGGGCCTCGACTACCGGGTCAAGATCTACCGCGCCCGGGTGCCGGGTGAACCGAAGGACCGCGGCCCGCGCCTGCGCCGCTAGGCCGCTTACGCCGGCTTGCGGGCGGAGACGAGCAGGTTGTAGAAGAGCTCGGCCGGCAGGTAGGGCTCGAGCACGCGGGTGTCGACCTTCTGCAGGGCGATGTAGCTGTTGAAGGCGAAGCGGCGCCAGCCGAACGAGATCGACTCCGGCTCGGCGCTCGACTCGACCGTTCGCAGGCCCCAGCCCCAGGCGTTCGAGAGCAGCTCCTCGCCGCCGACGCGGCGCTTCTCGAAACCGGCGTCGCGGAGCAGGCGGCGCAGGTCGGCGGGGGCGAAGGCGTGGACGTCGACCTCGCCCTCCAGCGAGTGGCCCTCGGACTGCTCATACTCGGCGACGGCGCGCTCCTGAGCGCCGATCGCGCGGCGCCAGAACGGCGCCAGCGCCAGCCCGGCGCGCTTGGGCAGCGCCGCCAGGGTGTCGCCGTAGCGGGAGGGCTCGCCGGCGAAGGCGATCATCCCACCCGGGCGCAGGACGCGGCGGAATTCGGCGAAGGCCCTGTCGAGGTCGGGGATGTGGTGGAGGACAGCGTGGCCGAGGACGAGGTCGAAGCTCTCGTCCTCGAACGGCAGCTCCTCGGCCTCGGTGACGACGGTGGTGACCTCCTCGAGCCCGAGCGCCTCGGCCGTGCCCGCGAGGCGCTCCAGCATCCCCGCCGAGATGTCGGTCGCGGTCAGCCGCTCGATCACCCCGAGCTGGACCAGGTTAAGGGAGAAGTAGCCGGTGCCCGAGCCGATCTCCAAGGCGTCCCCGAAGCTGCGCCCCTTCATCCCGCCGAGCGCCTTGACCAGCTTCAGCCGCACCTGCCGCTGGCCGACCTCGCCGAAGTCGATGCCCCACTTGGCGTCGTATTCATGCGCTGCCGCGTCGTGGTAGCGGGTGTTGACGTCCTTAATGTGCTCCGCGGTGGCGGAGGGGGAGGCCGGCATCGGGCGGGAACAATAAGCGGAATCTGCAATACGGTCCCGTCCGGTGGAGCGTCACTACCTGCAGGAGAACCAGCCGCCCGGAGTTCCACCGCTGCCCCTGACGGGCGAGCGGACGCTGCCCGACGTGCCGGAGGAGAACTACTGGTTCCGGCGCCACCTGGCGGTCTACGAGTGGATCGCCGGGCGGGTGCGGGGAAAGCGGGTCGTCGATATGGCCTGCGGCGAGGGCTACGGCTCCGACGTGCTGGCGCGGAGCGCCGCCAGCGTCGTCGGCGTCGACGCCAATCCCGAAGCGCACGAGCACGCGCGGCTGCGTTACCCGCGCCCCAACCTGCGCTTCGAGCGCGACATGGTCGAGAGCTTTGCCGAGCCCTGCGACGCCGTCGTCTTCCTGCAGACGATCGAGCACGTCCAGGACCCGGGCGCGATCCTCGAGCACTTCAAGTCGATGCTGGCGCCGGGCGGGATCGCCTACGTCTCGACCCCGAACCTGCTGACGCTGGCGCCGCCGGGGGCCGAGAAGTCCGACAACCCCTGGCATGTGAAGGAGTACCGCGCCGTGGAGTTCCGGGCGCTCTGCGAGGCGCACTTCGAGCGGGTCGAGCTGCTCGGCCTCTTCCACGCCCGCAAGCTGCGCGCCCACGAGCTCGCGATCAGGCTCGGATGGGACCCGGTCCACAAGCGCCTCGGCCTGACCAAGCCCTTCTACGACCGCTTCACCCCCGCGATCGCCGCCTCCGACTTCCACCTCCGCGAGGGGGACCTCGACCGCGCCCTCGACTTCCTCGCCATCTGCCGTGCCCCCTGATCGAACTGCATCAAATTTTGGTCGTATAGGAGCCAGAATTTGATGCAGTTCGGGAAGGAGGGGGTTGGCGACCTGGCGATCGTCCTGCACAGCCACATGCCCTACGTCGAGGGATTCGGGACGTATCCGTTCGGCGAGGAGTGGCTGTTCGACGCGGTGATCCGCTCCTACCTGCCGGTGCTGGAGGTGGCGCGGGACCTGACGATGACGGTGACGCCGGTGCTGGCCGACCAGCTCGAGGACGCGGGGGCGGCGGAGCGACTGCGGCGCTTCCTGGTCGAGTGGCGGATCGGGGCGGCGGAGGCTGATCTGCCGCAGGTGCCGGAGGAGTGCCGGGCGGCCTGCAAGGGCGAGCGCGAACGCTACCGCCAGGCGCTGGAGCTGCTCGACGCGGCCGGCGGCGACCCGCTGGCGCCCTTCCAGCGGGCGGCGGCGGAGGGACGCATCGCGCTTGCCGCCTCCTCGGCTACCCATGCGGTCCTGCCGCTGCTGGCGACCCGGCCTGGTCTGCGGCTGCAGCTCGACGCCGGCATCCGCTCCCATCGACGCCGGTTCGGCTGGGGCGGCGGCTTCTGGCTGCCCGAGTGCGCCTACCAGCCGGGCCTGGAGTGGGAGCTGGCGCGGGAGGGGGTCGACTGGTTCTGCGTCGACCAGAGCGCTCACGGGGACGACGCGCTTGACGCCCTGGCGCCGGTGCGGACCGAGGCGGGACCGGTGGCGCTGCCGATCGACTGGGAGGCGATCGCCTGGCTCTGGTCGCTCGACGGCTACCCCTCCGACCCGGCTCACGCCCAGTTCGCCGGCAAATCGCTACGCGGGATCCGTATCTGGAAGGTCGGCGGCGGCGCCTACGACCCCGCCGCCGCCGAGTCGGCCGCGCGGCGCCAGGCGGCGGAGTTCCTCGCCGCCGCGGTAGCACGCCTACGCGCCTACGCCGAGAGCCGCGGCCGCCGCGGCCTGCTTGTCTTTGCGATCGATACTGAGCTGCTCGGCCACTGGTGGTCGGAGGGGCCGGTCTGGCTGCGGGCGGTGCTCGATGGAGCCGTGACCGCGGGCATCCGCCTGCTCACCGTCCCGCAGGCGGTGGCCGAGCACGAGCCGGTCGAGCGGCCGCTGCAGGCCTCGACCTGGGGCGAGGAGAAGGACCTGCGGACGTGGGACTCGCCGGCGGTCGCCGACCTCGCCTGGGGCAACCGACGGCTGGAGCTGCGGCTGCTGCGGGCGGTCGCGGGGGGGCTGCGCGGCGAGGCGCTGGAGCGGGCCGCGCGTGAGCTGCTCGCCATCCAGGCCAGTGACTGGGCCTTCCTCGACCAGCGCAGGCAGGCCGGGGATTACGCTTACCAGCGGTCCACCGACCACGCCCGGGCCCTGCTGGAGGCCATAGACTCCGGCCGCGCCGCCGAACCGCGGCTGCGATCGCTTGCCCCCGACCTCAGCGTCGCGCCGCTCCTGGAGCCCTAGCCGAAGTGCCACCCGGACCCCAGCCACGAACTTGACCCGCGTCCTCATCCTCTCCTGGGAGTACCCGCCGCTGATCGAGGGGGGCCTGGCCCGCCATGTGCGAAAGCTCTCCGAGGCGCTGGTCGAGCGCGACGTCGAGGTCCATGTGCTGACGCGCGGGGGGGAGGAGTCGCCGGCCGAGGAGCGCCGCGGCGGCGTCGTCATCCACCGCATCCGCGAGCCGAAGCGGCCAACCGACCTCGGCGAGTTCGTCGCCTGGGTCGAGCGGATGAACTCCGACATGCTCGCCGCCGGGGTCGAGCTCGGCGACCGCTACAGCTTCGACCTCGTCCACGGCCACGACTGGCTCGTCGCCAACGCCTGCGACCACCTCGCCAAGCGCTTCGACGCGCCCCTGATCACGACGATCCACGCGACCGAGTACGGCCGCCACCAGGGCTGGGTCGACAAGCACCCGCAGACCTACATCCACGGCGTCGAGCGCTGGATCACCAACCGCTCGCACCGGGTGATCACCTGCTCCCACTACATGCGCGAACAGGTCGCCGACATCTTCGGCGTCGAGGAGGGCCGGATCACGGTGATCCCGAACGGGATCGACCCCGACGACCTGCCCGAGCAGCCGGCCGAGGACCTGGCGCGGCTGCGCTCGGAGTTCGCCGCCCCGGGCGAGAAGCTGGTCCTGCTGATCGGCCGCCTCGTCTACGAGAAGGGCTTCCAGCTGGCGCTGGAGGCGATGCCGCGGGTGCTCGAAGAGGCTCCGGGGACGCGCTTCCTCGTCGCCGGCTCCGGTACCCACGAGGCCGAGCTGAAGCGGCAGGCGAGCGAGCTGGGGCTGATGGAGCACGGCACCTTCCTCGGCTGGATCGGCGACGACGTGCTGCATTCGCTCTACCGGATCTCCGACCTCACCGTGGTGCCCTCGATCTACGAGCCGTTCGGGCTGGTGGCGCTGGAGGCGATGGCCTCCGGCTGCCCCTGCATCGTCGCCGACACCGGCGGACTCCGCGAGGTGGTGCCGCACGAGGAGGCCGGTCTCCGCTTCCGCGCCCACGACCCAGAAGCGCTGGCCGAGGTCGCGATCCGCGTCCTCTCCGACGACGAGCTCGGGCGCCACCTGGTCGCCGAAGCCTACGAGCACCTGCGTCGCTTCGACTGGGGCGACGTCGCCGGGCAGACCGCCGCGGTCTACGCCGAGCTGGCCGGCGCCAAGCTGCCGTAGGGCGCCTCGCCTAGCCGCACTCGTCGCGGCGCCGGTGCGCCAGCGACCGCTCGCTGATGCTGAAGCCACCCTCATTGCTGGTGCCGGGCGTCCAATGGATGCCCTCGAGCAGCTCCGCGGGAGAGATGCCGAGCGAGCCGGCGAGCTTCATCAGCGTGTCGACCCGGGCGAGCCGGGTGCCGTGCTCCAGCATCCCGATCTCCGTCCTGTGCAGCCCCGCCCGCGCCCCCAGCTCTTCCTGCGAGAGGGCCGCGCGCCTGCGGCAGCGCCAGAGGTTGCGCCCGAACCTGGTCGCCACCTCCTCGGAGCGGATTCTTCCGTCGCGGGACATAGGCGCAATCTGGCGGCAGCGGTTCATTGTCAGCCTGACGGTACAAGTCAGACCTGACAGAAAAATTGCAGACAACAACCCTCGGCGGTCGAGCGAGGCCCCGCTAGTCGTGCGCCGCGGATGCGGGCGGCTGCATCGTCGTCCAGGCGTCGGGGTCCGGCTCGACCGGCCGCTTCCAGCGCAGCTCATCCGGTGCCTCGCGCATGCGGATGATCCGCGCCGGCACCCCGCCGACGATCGCGTTGGCGGGGACGTCCTTGGTCACCACCGCGCCCGTGCCGATCACCGAGTTGTCGCCGACGCTGACCCCGCGCAGGATGCAGGCGCCGTAGCCGATCCAGACGTTGTTGCCGACCTCGACGTCGCGCTTGTAGATGCCCTGCAGGCGGATCGGCCGCTCGACCTCGACGACGCCGTGGTCGAAGTCGATGAACATCGCCCGGTCGGCGATCACGCACTGCTCGCCGATGCGGACGCGCTGGTATGCGGAGATCGTGCACTCCTGACCCATCACCGTCTTGGCGCCGATCTCGACCATGCCCTCGTGGCAGCGGATCTTCGACCCGTCGCCGATCCAGACGAAGCGGCCGAAGCGGATCCGACCGCGCGCCTCGATCTTCAGTTCGAGGCCGCGGCCGAGGAAGAAGGGGCCTTCGGAGGCCCAGCGCCGGCCCGCCGGCGTCAGCAGGCGCCGCCAGAGGTAACGCCAGAAAAGCCGCGCGTAGCGGGGGGTGAGCATCCGGTTGCGGGCCAGGAAGCCGAGCATCGCGGGGCAACTCTAGACTGGGCCGCCCTTGGCCGACGCCGCCAAAACCGCGCCCCTGGCAGAGCGCCTCCTCGGCGGCGAGAAGCGGGCACTGGCGCGGGCGATCACCCTGATCGAGTCCGACGATCCCGCGGGCTGGGAGCTGGTCCGCGAGGTCTACCCGCGCACCGGCAAGGCCCGGATCGTCGGCTTCACCGGTCCCCCCGGGGTCGGCAAGAGCACGCTGATCGGGGCGCTGACGGGGGAGCTGCGCAAGGCCGAGCGCGAAGTCGCGGTGCTCTCGATCGACCCCTCGAGCCCGTTCACCCGCGGCGCCCTGCTCGGCGACCGCATCCGCCTCACCGAGCACTTCCTCGACCCTGGCGTCTTCATCCGCTCGATGGCCTCGCGCGGCGCCCTCGGCGGGCTCTCCGAGGCGGCGCTGCAGGTGGCGCTGATCATGGACGCGGCGGGCAAAGACGACGTCCTGATCGAGACCGTCGGCGTCGGCCAGGCCGAGATCGACATCGTCGACCACGCCGACACGATCGTGCTGGCGCTGATGCCCGGCTCCGGGGACTCGATCCAGGCCCTGAAGGCGGGGGTGATGGAGATCCCCGACATCATCGTCGTCAACAAGGCCGACCACCCGATGACCGACACGATGGTCCGCGAGGTCCGCGGCGTCCTCGCCCTCTCCCATGACCCGGCGGGCTGGAAGGTGCCGATCCTGCGCACCGAGGCGGCGCGCGGCGAGGGAATCGAGGAGCTGGGTACCCAGATCCAGGCGCACCGCGAGTTCATCGAGCAGCAGGGGACGCTGGCCGAACGCCGTGCCCGCAACCTGCGCAGCGAGGTCCTCGGCATCGCCACCTCGCGGATGCGCCGCCGCCTGGAAGCGACGATCGCCGACGACCCGGCGACGGCGGAGCTGCTCGAGCGGGTGGTGCGCCGCGAGCTCGACCCGGCGACCGCGGCGAGCGAGCTGCTGGAGCGCCACGTCGATGCCTGAGGGCGTGCGCAGCGTCGGCGCCGCCGAGGCGATGGGCTGGGTCGGGGCCGAGGTCGCCGAGCTGGACGGCGATCCGGTCGGGCAGGTCCAGGGGGTCTTCGTCGACGCCGATAGCGGCGAGCCCGCCTGGCTGGTCGCCCGCCTCGGTCGCAGGCGCCGCGCCCGCGTCGTCGCCGTTCCCTTCGCCAACTGCGCCGGCGCTCCCTTCGGCGTCTGGGTCGCCCAGGAGGCCGAGGCGATCCGCAGCGCCCCGGTCGTCGACCCGACCCGGCCGCTGCGCCGCGAGCACGAGCTGACGATCTGCGCCCACTTCGGGATCGGCGAGAAGGCCGGCCGCGCCGCCGCCGTCGCCGGGCGCGAAGAAGGCGACGTCACCGCCACGCCTCCCGGCCGCTGAAGTAACCTTGACTAATGAGGGCCTATCGGTGGGTAGCTGCCGCAGTGGCGGCAGCCGTCCTTCTGGCCGGCTGCGGTAGCGGTGGAAGCTCGTCTACCCCGACGACCCCCGTCGCGTCCCCACCCCCCAAGCCGCAGCCGAAGCACCGGCGCCGAGCTCACCACAAGAAGCTGCAACGCGTGCGGCTGACCCTGGACGAACACGAAGGGCCGACCTCCGCCGGAATCATCATGGCGGCCAAGCGCGGCTACTTCGCGGACGTCGGCCTCTCGGTTTGGATCGGCGACCCGCAAACCCCGAACCGGCCTGTGCGCTATGTGTCCGACGGGACGGTCGATCTCGGCATAACCCACTTACCCGAAGTCGCGCTGGCGCAGGAAAGGGGGGCGCCGATAGTCGCTGTCGGCAGCCTGGTCCCGCGGGCGACCGCGGCGATGATCTGGACCAAAGACTCGAAGATCAAGGACATGGCGGACCTGCGGGGTAAGACCATCGCCATCACCGGCCTCCCATTCCAGGAACGTTTTCTGGACAGCGTCCTGGCACGGCACGGGCTGACTCGCAAGGAGGTCAAGGTCAAGAAGGTCAGCTACGAACTCGTCAACAGCCTGCTGTTCGGCCGCGCCGACGCCATCTTCGGCGGTTCTTGGAACCTCGAGGGCATCGAACTCGAACAGCTGGAGATGAAGCCGACCATCACCCGGTTCAAGGGCTTCGGGATACCGGCCTATGACGAACTGGTGGTGATGGCAGGTCTCGAGGCTCCTCACCACCCGCTATCGCTGAGCGAGGCATCCGTCTTCGTCATCTCCTCGTAATCCTCACCTGGAAAGGTGATAGCCGATGGTGCTGCTGATCCTCTTCGGATTCGTCGCCGGGGCCGCCACGGCGGTCTCGCCCTGCGTGCTGCCGGTGTTGCCGATCGCGCTTTCGGCCGGGGCGACGGGAGGTAGGCGCCGGCCGCTGGGAATCGTCGCCGGCCTCACCGTCTCCTTCACCTTTGCGGTGGTGGCGTTGGTCTACCTGATTTCGGCCCTCGGCTTGCCGAACGAATTCCTGCGCGACCTCGCGATCGTCGTCCTGATCGCCTTCGGCGCGGTTCTGATGGTGCCGCCGCTGGCCGACCGGCTGGAGGCCTGGCTGAGCCGCTTTGCCGGGAGGACGGGGGCGCCGAAGACGACCGGCGATGGCTTCTGGTCGGGCACGCTCGTCGGCGCCAGCCTCGGCATCCTCTACACGCCCTGCGCGGGCCCGATCCTCGGCGGGGTGATCGTCGTCACCGCCTCGCAGACCTTCAGCGCCGGCCGCCTGGCGGTTGCGGTCGCCTACGGCCTCGGCTCGGCGTCCGTCCTCTACCTGCTGATGCTCGGCGGCCGCCGGGTCGTCCGCCCGCTGGCCCGCCGCGGCCACGCTTTGCAGATCGCCACCGGCGCGGTGATGGTGCTGGTCGCGCTGGCGATGCTGGGCGAATACGACCTGCGCTTCCAGCGTCAGGTGACCGCCGGGCTGCCGTCGTTCCTCGTCAACCCGGCCGAAAGCATCGAGAAGACGGCGTCGGCCCAGTCGGCGCTGGCCGCGATCCAGGACAGCGGTGGCCACGGCATCGGGGCGCGGGCGGCGGCGGATGAACTCGAAGGCTCGCCCGGGGGGCGAGCCGAAAGCAAAGACGCGGTGCCGCTGCACGACTACGGCCCCGCCCCTGAATTCACCGACACCGAGAAGTGGTTCAACACTCCCGGCGGGCGCCCGCTGACGCTGAAGGGCCTGCGCGGCCGCGTCGTCCTCGTCGACTTCTGGACCTACACCTGCATCAACTGCATCCGCACGCTGCCCTACCTCGAGGCCTGGGACAGGCGCTACCGCAAGGACGGCCTGACGATCGTCGGCGTCCACAGCCCCGAGTTCCCGTTCGAGCGCGAAGCCGCCAACGTCGAAGCGGCGATCAAGGCGGAAGGGATCCGCTATCCGGTCGTCCAGGACAACGAACTCGGAACCTGGAGCGCCTACGGGAACCAGTACTGGCCGGCCGAGTACTTCATCGACGCCCGCGGCGACGTCCGCTACGTGCACTTCGGCGAGGGCGAATACGGCGAGAAAGAGCAGGTGATCCGCGAGCTCCTGGCCGAAGCCGGGGACCGGGTCGGCAAGGGGATGTCCGGCGCCCACGGGCTCCAGCCCTCCGCCGGGGTCACGACCCCGGAGACCTACCTCGGCGTCGCCCGCGCCGAACGCTTCACGAATCCCGAACTCTCGCCTGGGCTGCACGACTTCAAGGCCCCGAGGGGGCTGCCGCCGAACGAATTAGCTTTCCGCGGCCCTTGGCGGGAGGAATTCCACTCCGCCACCGCCGCCGGAGGCTCGCTCGAACTCAACTTCGGGGCGCGCCACGTCTACCTCGTGCTCGGCACCGCCGACGGGCGCCCGCGCCGGGTCAAGGTGCTGCTCGACGGCAAGCCGATCGGGTCGGCCGCCGGCGCCGACGTGCACGGCGGCGCCGTCACCGTCACGGGGCAGCGGCTCTACGAACTGGTCGACCTGCCTCGCGTCGGCCACCACGTCCTGCGGCTGGAACCGGAAGCGGGGGTGACGGGCTATGCCTTCACCTTCGGCTAGCGCCGGTCCGCAGGCGATGATCGCGGCGATGCCCGAGCCCCACAGCGGCACCGTCCTCGTCGTCGACGACGAGCCGACGATCGTCGAGATCGTCTCCCGCTACCTCGAGCGAGCCGGCTTCGAGACCCTGCGGGCGGGGGACGGGCCGGAGGCGCTGCGCCAAGCCGAGCTTCGCCGCCCCGATCTCGTCGTCCTCGACCTGATGCTGCCGAAGCTGGACGGGATCGAGGTGATGCGGCGCCTGCACGAGCGACCGGGCAAGCGGGTCGCGGTGATCCTCTTGACCGCCCGCGGCGAGGAGAGCGACAGGCTGGTCGGCCTCCGCCACGGCGCCGACGACTACGTCGTCAAGCCGTTCTCGCCGGCCGAGCTGGTGGCCCGGGTCGAGGCGGTGATGCGCCGGGTCTCGCCGCCGCTCGAGGAGGACGAGGGAGCGCTGCCGATCGAGCACGGGACACTGCGGGTCGAGCCGGCGACTCGGCGGGTCTTCCTCGACGGCGAGGAGCTCTCGCTGACGATGCGCGAGTTCGACCTGCTCGCCTACCTCGCCGCCCGTCCCGGCCGCGTCTTCTCGCGCGATCAGCTGATGGAAGCGGTCTGGGAATACCCCTTCTTCACCGACACCAGCACCGTCACCGTCCACATCCGCCGCCTGCGGGCGAAGCTCGGGGACGACTCGGCCGAGCCGCGCTTCATCGAGACGGTGTGGGGCGTCGGCTACCGGTTCCGGCCATGAGGCCGGCGATCGCGATCGCCGTCGCCGCCTTCCTCGCCGGGGCGGCGGCCGTCGCCGTCCCGCACGGGATGGGGATGGAGCAGGTTCTGCTCGTGGTCCTCGCGGTCGGCGGGATCGCCGTCGCGGTGGGGCTGGCGATGCGGCTGGCGATGCAGGAGCGGATGAGTCGCGAGGTCGAGGCGATGCGCCGGCAGCTGGTCGCTGCCGCCTCCCACGACCTACGCACGCCGCTTGCCTCGCTGCGCCTGCTGGTCGAGTCGATCGACGACGGCGTCGCCACCGGCGAGACGCGGGAGCGCTACCTGAAGGAGATCCGCACCCACGTCGGCGTCCTCAGCGACCTCGTCGACGACCTCTTCGAGCTTTCGCGGATCGAGGCGGGGGAGATCTCCTGGACGATGCGGCAGGTCGAGCTGCGCGAGCTGATCGACGAGACGGTGGCGGCGATGCGGGCGCCGGCGGCGGCGCGGGGCGTGCGGGTGGCCGCCGACCTTCCCGCCGAAGCGCTGGTCGCCCAGGCGAACGCCGAGAAGGTGCAGCGGGTCCTCTTCAACCTGATCCAGAACGCGATCCGCCACACCCCCGCTGACGGCAGCGTCACCGTCCGCGCCCGCCCGCTCGGTCGCACTGTGGAGATCGAGGTCGACGACGAGGGGGAGGGGATCCCCGCGGCTGCGGGCGACCGCGTCTTCGAGCCCTTCTACCGCGGTGACGCCGCCCGCGCCGAGGACGGCGCCGGCCTCGGCCTGGCGATCTCGAAGGCGATCGTCGAGGCCCACGGCGGCAAGATCTGGCTCGAACCGGGTACCCCGGGGACCCGCGTCACGTTCACCTTGCCCTGCTGAGGTTCCCCTGACCAAGCAGAGCAAGGACGCAGGGAGCGTGGCGTGCTTTGCACGCGAGCGACCGAGGACGCCGCTATGCGCCGGTCAGGGGGAGCTCAGAGCTGCAGGGCCTTGACCTGGAGCAGCTCCTCGATCCCGTAGCGGCCGTTCTCGCGACCATGGCCGGACTGGCCGTAGCCGCCGAAGGGTGCGTGGGGGTTGAAGGCGCCGCCGTTGATCTCGACCTGGCCGGTGCGGATGCGCCTGGCGATGGCGATCGCGCGGTCGGCGTCGGCGGTCCAGACGCCGCCGGAGAGTCCGTAGGGGGTCGAATTGGCGATGTGGACCGCATCGTCCTCGCCCTCGTAGGGCTGGATCACCAAGACCGGGCCGAAAATCTCCTCCTGGCCGATCGTCATCTCCGGGGTCACCTCGGAGAAGACGGTGGGGCGGACGAAGTAGCCGCGCTCGAGCCCCTCGGGCGGCTCGGCGCCGCCGGTGAGCAGGCGGGCGCCCTCGTCGTTGCCTTTCCGGATGTAGCCGCGGACTCGCTCGCGCTGGACGTCGGAGACCAGCGGGCCGAGGCGGGTGCCGGAGTCGAACGGGTCGCCGGGAGTGAAGGTCTCGGCCGCCGCCTTCGCCAGCTCCTCGACCTCGGCCAGCCGCTGGCGCGGGACCAGCATCCGGGTCAGGGCGCTGCAGGTCTGGCCCGAGTTGAGGAAGCACTTGGCGACCCCGTCCGGGACCGCCTGCGCCAGATCGGCGTCGTCGAGGATCAGGTTCGGGGACTTGCCGCCCAGCTCCATCGCCACCGGCTTCACCGTCGCCGCGGCCAGCTCGCTGACCCGGCGGCCGGCGCGGGTCGAGCCGGTGAAGGAGACCATGTCGACGCCGGGGTGGCCGGCGATCGCCTCGCCGACGACCGGTCCGGTCCCGGTCACCAGGTTGAAGACGCCGGCGGGCAGCCCGGCGGCCTCGATCACCTCGGTCAGCAGGAAGGCGTTCAGCGGCGTCACCTCGCTCGGCTTGAGGACGACGGTGCAGCCGGCGGCGAGGGCGGGAGCGACCTTGCAGGCGATCTGGTTGAGGGGGTAGTTCCAGGGCGTGATCGCGCCGAGCACCCCGACCGGCTCGCGCAGCACCCGCGAGTTGCCGATCTCCTCCTCCCAGGCGACCTCCTCCATCAGCTGCGGGGTCGAGGCGAACTGCGAGGTGGGAAGGCCGACCTGGACGATCCGGCTCAGCTTCAGCGGCATCCCCAGCTCCTGGGCGATCGTCGTCCCGATCTCCTCGGCCCGCTCGCCCAAGCCCTCGGCAATCGCAGCGATGTAGCCGGCGCGGGTCTCCCGCGGGGTCTGCGACCAGCTCTCGAAGGCCTCGCGCGCCGCCTCGACGGCGCGGTCGACCTCGACCGGCGTGCAGCCCGGGACCGTCCCCATCACTTCCTCGGTGGTCGAGTTCACCACCTCGATCGGGTCGGCCCCGCTCGGCCCGACCCACTCACCGCCGATGAAGATTTTGTCCCTCGCCTGAACCTCAGCCGCCGCAGCCATCCGCTCCTCCTCGTTGCTGTTCCTCTCGAAAGCTAGCGGCTATGGGGGCCGCAAATCTTAATTGCATATATGTTATGATCACTTATATGCAATACAAAGCTGCCACACCCGGGCGACTGCTGCGAGAGGCCCGCGTCCGTCATGGCGTCAGCCAGGAGCGGTTGGCGATCCGTGCCGGCACCACCCAGTCGGCGATCTCGAGGATTGAGAAGGACCGCATCTCCCCGACCGTGCAGACGCTGACGGAGCTGTTGAATCTGCTCGGCGAGGAGCTGGTGTTGGCGGTTGAAGAACGAGACACCGGGATCGATCTGAGTCTGAATCGGCGGAACCTCGAGCTCACTCCTGAACAACGAGTCCAGAAAGGCATCGAGTTTGCGGACTTCGTCAGGCGCAACCGCGGGGGAGAATCGACGGAGCAGGAGCCTTAAGCGCCCATGGTCCTAGAAGATCTCGGAAACCCCCTCCAAGCGAGGCCTCTCTTGGAGACTCTGGAGCGACACGGGGTCGACTTCGTCGTGGTGGGCGGCGTCGCCGGGTTGGCGCAAGGCTCCTCGTACCCGACCTACGACCTCGATGTTGCCTACTCGCGAGACGCACCGAATCTGCGACGCCTCGCCCGGGCGCTAGCGGAGATCACGGTGACCCTTCGCGGTGCTCCCGCTGACCTACCGTTTCGGCCTGACGCTCAAACGCTCGCCAACGGTGCGAACTTCACCTTCGACACGGCGTTCGGCAGCTTCGACATCCTCGGCGACGTCGCAGGAATCAAGAGCTATGACGATCTACGCAGGGGCTCTCAGCTCAAGCGGATCGCGGGAGTCGACGTCCGGGTCGCTTCCCTTGACCACCTGATCTGCATGAAGCGAGCCGCCAACCGGACCAAGGACCAGCTGATGGTGGTCGAGTACGTCGAGCTTGCCGACGAGGTCGACAGGCGGGAGTCGGAAGAGCGGGACTAGCCGGCCTCTGCCGATTTCTCCGGCAGCTTCGTCCCTGCCCCCGGCCCCGGGACCTGGATCGCGTCCCGCGCCGTGAGGACCTTGCCGCAGCGTTGGCAGATGCCGCGCTCTGAGACCTCGCCGCCGCACTCCTTGTGGACGATCAGGCGCTGGGGGCCGTCGGGGTCGAGGGAGTAGCGCTCGCCCCAGTGCAGGAGGGCGATCAGGGCGGGCCAGAGGTCGAGGCCCTTCTGGGTGAGGAAGTACTCGTAGCGGGGCGGGCTTTCGGAGTAGGCGCGGCGTTCGAGGATCTCCTCGTCGACCAGTCGCTGGAGGCGGGCCGAGAGGACGTTGCGGGCGACGCCGAGCTTCTCCTGCATCTCCCCGAAGCGGCGGTTGCCGTGCATGATCGTGCGGACGATCAGCAGCGACCAGCGCTCGCCGATCACTTCGAGCGCCTTGGCGATCGGGGAATCGACGGCGGGATAGTCGCGACGCAGCACGAGTGTGATCTTCGCACACTTGGTTGCATCAAGCAACTGACTTCGGCTAGGCTCTCAGCACATCAGTTGCTTGATGCAACTAACCAAGCCGACTGGAGGCGAGTCATGAGGCTGATCTCGAGACACAGGCATTCACAGCGGCGGCGGAAGTCGCGGATCACGATCACGCAGGAGGAGATCAGCGCCGACCTGCACTACCCGGCAGGAGCAACCGCCCCACATCGGGCGACGGGCTACCGGAGGATCGAGGTCCGGTGAGCGGCGACGGTGTCGTCACCGCCCCGGAAGGGACGGCGGCCGAGCTCGCCGAGACCTTCGCCGCCGCCAACCCCGAGGGCTCGCGCAGTCGCACCCTGGTCTGGCAGGACCCGGTGCCGACCGCCGCGGCCGGGGCGACGATGAGCGGCATGGAGTACATGACCGCGGTCGTCACCGGCGAGATGCCGCCGCCGCCGATCGCGGTGACGATGCGGCTGCGGCCGGTCGAGCTGGAGGAGGGGAGGGTGATCTTCGAGGGCGAACCCGGCGAGGAGCACTACAACCCGATCGGCGTCGTCCACGGCGGCTACGCCGCCACCCTGCTCGACTCCGCCCTCGGCTGCGCCGTCCATACCACCCTGCCGGCCGGTGTCGCCTACACCTCGCTCGGCCTCGAGGCGAAGTACGTGCGACCGATCACCCGCGACACCGGCCGCGTGCTCTGCGAGGCGACTGTCCTCTACCGCGGCCGCCGGCAGGCGACCGCCGAGGCGGCGCTGACGCAGGCCGACAGCGGCAAGCTGCTCGCCCACGGCACCTCGACGCTGATGATCCTCGGCGAAGTCGGCTAGCAGGCGTGATGGCGGGCGAGCTCGATCAGCAGCCGGACGCCGAAGCCGCTCGCGTCCTTGCCGGTGTAGGGGCGGCCGACGTCCCAGGCGGTGCCGGCGATGTCGACGTGCGCCCACGGCGTCTCGCCGACGAACTCCTCGAGGAAGGAGGCGGCGGTGATCGTCCCCGCCTTGCGCTGCTTGCCGAGGTTGGAGAGGTCGGCGACCGTACCCTTCATCAGCTCCTTGTACTCGGGGTGCAGCGGCAGGCGCCAGGTCAGCTCGCCGGTCTCGGCGCCGGCGCGGACGACCTCCTCGGCGAGCGCGTCGTCGTTGGAGATGACCGCGGCGTAGGTGCTGCCGAGGGCGACGACGACGGCCCCGGTGAGGGTGGCGAGGTCGACGATCCGCTCCGCTCCCTGCTCGACCGCGTAGGCGAGGGCGTCGGCGAGGATCAGCCGGCCCTCGGCGTCGGTGTTGTTGACCTCGACGGTGGTGCCGTTGTACTGGGTGATCACGTCGCCGGGCTTGATCGCGCTGCCGGATGGCATGTTCTCGGTCGAGGGGACGACGGCGATCAGGTCGAGCGGCAGGCCGAGCTCGGCGATCGCCCCGACCGCCTCCAAGACCGCGGCGCCGCCGGACATGTCCATCTTCATCTCGTGCATGCCGGCGCCGGGCTTCAGCGAGATGCCGCCGGTGTCGAAGGTGACGCCCTTGCCGACGAAGCCGAGGGTGGGGCCGGAGCCGCCGCCGGCATAGCGGAGGACGATCAGCTTCGGCTCCTGCGGGCCGCCCTGGCTGACCGCGAGCAGCCCGCCCATCCCTTTCTCCTCCAGCTCGGCACGGCCGAAGACATCAACGGTGAGTGCTTCAGAGGTATTCGCGATCTCTTCGGCCCGCTCGGCGAGATCGGTGGGGGTGGCGAAGTTGGCGGGGGTGCTCTGCAGGTCGCGGGCGCGGTTCTGGGCCTCGGCGGCGATCCGCGCGCGCTCGGCGGCATCGGCGATCTCGGCGGGCCCGAGCAGCGTCAGGGACCCCAAGCGCGGCGAATCGTCTCCCTCGCCGGACTTGAAGCGATCGAAGCGGTAGGAGGCGAGGATCGTGCCGGTCACGACGGCGTCGGCGGCGATCTCAGGATCGAGCCCCTCCGGAAGCGTCCACGCGATCGAGGTCGCCTCCAGCCGCGCCGCCTCCTTGGCCGCCAGCGCCACGGCGACGCGAAGCCGCTCCGGGTCCGCCTCCGCTCGGTCGCCCAGCCCCACCACCAGCAGCCATTGAGGGTCGTCCGGATGCAGCGGCGTCAGCTTCTTGAAGCCCGCTCTGGCCTTCTCCAGGCCGGGAACGGTTCCATAGGCCGTAGGCGCGGAGTCCCCTTCGTAGATCCCGACGGCCAGCACGTCGGCCATCGTCTCCAGCGGTGGGCTCTGCTTCACCTCGACCTTCATCGGCCGCGAGTGTACGTGACCATCGTGGTCACTTTGCCCTGTCGGTATCGTCAACCGCTGGACTTGACCTGGATGGGTCAGGCCTGGCGAAACTTGGAAAGGAAAGGCAGTAGATGCCCAGCTCAGTGATTCTCGGAACCGCGCGCACCCCATTCGGAAAGATGGGCGGCGGTCTCTCCTCTCTTGACGCCACCGACCTCGGCGGCACTGTGATCGAGGCGGTGCTGGACCGCTCCGGCGTCGCCCCCGAGCAGGTCGAGCAGGTCGTCTTCGGCCAGGTCCTGCAGGCCGGCCAGGGGCAGATCCCCTCGCGCCAGGCCCAGATCAAGGGGGGCATCCCGAAGGAGGTCCCGTCGGAGACGATCAACAAGGTCTGCGCCTCGGGCATGCGCTCGCTCGGCCTCGCCGACCAGGCGATCCGCGCCGGCGACTCGAACGTCGCCGTGACCGGCGGCATGGAGTCGATGAGCCAGGCGCCGTACCTGCTGCCGAACGCTCGCTTCGGCTTCCGGATGGGCGACGTCAAGGCGCTCGACGCGATGACCCACGACGGGCTCACCAACCCCTTCACCGAAAAGCAGATGATCAACGAGGCGAGCGAGGTCGGCAACGAGCTCGAGATCACCCGCGTCGACATGGACCGCTTCGCCGAGCGTTCCCACCGGCTTGCCCACGAGGCAACCGAAGCCGGCCGCCTCGCCGAAGAGATCGTCGGCGTCGCCGTCAAGTCCCGCAAGGGCGAGAGCACGGTCGAGGCCGACGAGGCGATCCGTCCCGAAACGACCCTGGAGACGCTGGCGAAGCTGAAGGCGATCGGCGGCGAGGACGCGACCCACACGGCTGGCAACGCCCCGGGCGTCAACGACGGCGCCGGCGCGATCGTCGTCGCCTCCGAGGAGTGGGCGGAGAAGGAAGGCAAGGCGCCGCTGGCGCGGATCCTCTCCTACGGCACTGTCGCCGACGACTTCGCCTACCTGGCGAAAACGCCCGCCAACGCCTCGAAGCTGGCGCTCGAAAAAATCGGCAAGAGTCCCGAGGACGTCGACCTCTGGGAGATCAACGAGGCCTTCGCCTCGGTTGCCCTGAACTCGGTGCGGATGCTCGGCGTCGACGAGGAGAAGGTCAACGTCAACGGCGGCGCGATCGCCCTCGGGCACCCGATCGGCGCCTCCGGCTCCCGCATCGTCGGCGCTCTCGTCCACGAGCTGCGCCGCCGCGGCGGAGGTTTGGGCGTGGCCGCGATCTGCTCCGGCGGTGGCCAGGGCGACGCGATCGTCATCGAGGTCGACAAGGCCTGATTTTGAGCGAGCAGCCCGCGAGCGAGACCTCGCCGCGGGCTGCGGCGTTCTTCGATTTGGACAAGACCCTGATGGCGGGGTCGAGCGGGATGCAGTTTGCCCGCATCGCCGCCAAGCAGGGGATCGTCGGACGGGGGCAGCTGGCGAGCTGGGGGTGGGAGCACTTCCGCTATCGCTTGCGCGGAACCACCGATGCCCGTACCGCAGAGGTCCTGAAGGTGGCGCGGGAGCTCATAACGGGTGTCCCGGCCAGGGCGATCGACCGGATGGGGCCGGAAGTGATGGCTGCGATCCTGCCGCGGATCTTCCCCCAGATGCTGGAGGAGGTCTACGCCCACCAGGACGCCGGCCGGCCGACCTTCATCGTCTCCGCAGCCGGCAACGGGGTGGTCGAGCAACTCGCTCATGTGCTCGGCATGGACGGCGGCATCGGCACCCGCTACGAGGTCGACGGGGAGGGCAACTTCACCGGCCGCCTCGACGGGCCCTTCGTCTACGGCGAGGGCAAGGTGACGGCGATGGAGGAATTCGCCGCCCGCCACCAGATCGAGCTGAACGACTCCTACGCCTATTCCGACTCCCTCTCCGACCTGCCGATGCTGCGCGCGGTCGGCAACCCGGTCGCCGTCAACCCCGACCCGGCGCTGGCCCAGATCGCCAGGACGGAGGGTTGGCAGGTGATGCGCTTTGAGCGCCTCGGCCGCCGCCTCGTCGCGATGGCGGTGACGCTGCTGGCGACGATCGCGGGCTTCGGCGCCTCGCGCGTGGCGGCGCGGCGCAGGATGCCTGCGCCGCGCCGTTTCCCGGTGCGCGCCGGCCGCCGCTGAAGCGGCCGGCGCGGCGCGTAGGGGACCTCTCTCCGTCTAGCGCGGCTGGGCGGTGGGGTGGTGCCGCCGCACATGCAGGAACTTGAGAACGGTGTCGGGATTGCGCACTGCGCCGCCGGCGACGAGGACGGCAAACCCGATCCCGGTCAGCAGTAGGGCGATGCCGATCACGATCCCGAAGATCGAGAGCCGGTCGGCCATGTAGCTGGCGTTGAGCGCGGTCGAGAGCGCGGTCTCGGTCACCCAGGTGTCACGAGCGCCGTTTTCGACCGGCTGCTTCGTTTCCGGGTCGATCGCGGCGAACTTTTCGTTTTCGGTGCCTCCGCCCGGCGCCAGTTCGGACTTCGGCGTGCTCGGCAAGGCTTCGAAGCGTCCCATCTGCGAGTACGTGTAGCCGCCGGTTGCGAGCAGCGCGTGGACCCGCATGTACTGGGCGAAGCAGCGTGCATTGTCACCGCCTTCGATCGACTTGCCGGCGACGCTGCAGCTCGGCAGGTCGGTGATCTTGTTCGCGAGCCCGGCTTCGCTCACCTCGGCCTTGATCAGTTCCGGGGTCATGTCCGGGGTGCCGACGATCTGTTCACGGGTGAGGCTGTGTTCGACGGTCGATTTGCCGTTCGCCCCCATCACGATCGCGCCGATGCCGAAAGCGATCAGCACCACCGCGGCGACTACGCCTCCTATCTCAAGTCCTTTGCGCATCTCTTGCCTCCCCACAGTTGGCTTATGAGCCCCAGCGGGCCCGCTTGATGTGAGGACGATCCCAGCGGCGCGGTCATCCCGCTTCCGTATCGCGCCCCATCCGCAGGGGTGATTTGTCCGCAACCCGCCCCAGCCGAACTGCATCAAATTTCCTACCTGGCAGAGGGGGAATTTGATGCAGTTCGATCTCTGAGCGGCGGCGCGGTAGGGTTCCGCCCGATGGAGGCAGCAACCGCCCGCAAGATCCGCGTCGTCGTCGCCAAGCCCGGCTTGGACGGGCACGACCGCGGCGCCAAGATCATCGCCCGTGCCCTGCGCGACGCCGGCATGGAGGTCATCTACACCGGCCTGCACCAGACGCCGGAGCAGATCGCCGAGACGGTGATCCAGGAGGACGCCGACGCGGTCGGCCTCTCGATCCTCTCCGGCGCCCACATGACGCTGGTCCCGAAAGTCGTCGAGCTGCTGCAGGCGCAAGGGGTGGACGACGTGCTGATCACGGTCGGCGGCACGATCCCTGCCGACGACATACCCGAGCTGAAGGGCCTCGGGGTCTCCGAGGTCTTCACCCCGGGCTCGGGGACCGACGACATCGTCGAGTTCATTCGCGAGCGCGCCGGCGCCCGCCACGCCGAAGGCTGACGGGACGAAAACCGCTTAGATAGAGCGGAAATCGGCCCGTCGACAGGGGCTGCGTGATTTACGACACGGATCGGTGCATAGGTGCGTTCGATCCGGGTATGATCCTGATTGACTCGTCAGTCAACCGCCGCCAGGCGTTAGTATCGCGCCCCGCGAAGACCTGAGAATCATCCCCCAAGGAGGCTTAGTTTTGAAGATCTGCGTCCTGGTCAAGGAGGTACCGGACGCCGCCGTCCAGAAGCGCATCGACCCCAACACGATGCGGCTGGACCGTAGCGGCGAGAAAAATCTCAACCCCTTCGACACGCACGCCCTCGCGGCGGCTATGCAGATCAAGGAGGGTGGCGCGATCCCGGTCGAGGACGCCGTCGCGGTGACGATGGGGCCGAGCTCCGCCGTCCGCGCTCTGCACAAGGCCGTCGCGCTCGGCGCCGACCGCTCGGTGCACCTCGCCGACGACGCGCTCGCCGGTTCCGATGTCTGCGCAACCGGCTACGCGCTGGCGAAGGTGCTCGAGTCGGAGAGCCCCGACCTGGTCCTGCTGGGCCAGCAGTCCGATGACGGCGAGTGCTACACGATCGGCGCCGTCGTCGCCGACCACCTGAAGATGCCCTCGCTGACCCAGGTGATCCAGATCGACGTCACCGACGGCAAGCTCCGTTGCGAGCGCCAGGCCGAGTACGGCTACGACACCGTCGAGGTCGAGCTGCCCGCCGTGATCAGCGTCGGCGACGCGATCAACGAGCCGCGCTACCCGAGCCTGAAAGCGATCATGGGCGCGAAAAAGAAGCCGCTCGACTCGAAGGCGACCGGCGACGTCGGCATCGACGGCAGCAACGTCGGCGAGGGCGGCTCGAAGACCAAAGTGCTCGGTCTCAACCCGCCGCCGGCCAAGGAAGCGGGCGAGATCATCGAGGACGAGGACACCAACGAGACGGTCGAAAAGATCGTCGCGTGGCTCGACGAGAGGAAATTGATCTAAATGGCAGGGATCCTGGTTTACGCCCTCCACGACGACGAGGGCAACTTCAACAAGAACTCGCTCGGAGCGATCTCCGAGGCGGCCAAGCTGGCCGGTGAAGTCGGCGGCGAGGCCGCCGCGCTGGTGGTCGGCGACATCGCCGACGACGCCTGCGCTTCGCTCGGCAACTTCGGCGCCGCCAAGGTCTACCGGGCCAAGAGCGTGCCCGAGGGCCTCGCCCAGCCGATCGTCGACGCGATGGCCAAGGTCATCGGCGACGAAGGCTTCTCCTACGCCCTGTTCGGCGGCGGCCTGCTCGGCTTCGAGATCGGCGCCGGCCTCACCGCCCGCCTGGGCGCCGGGGTGACGATGGAGGTCACCGCGGTCAAGGTCCAGGACGGGAAGCTGGTCGTCGAGCGGCCGATCCTGCAGGACTCCGAGATCGCCGACGTCGGCTACGTCTCCGAGCCCGGCATCATCATCGGCCGCCTCAACGCCTTCGACACCAGCGAGAGCGGCGGCACCGCCGAGGTCGTCGACGTCGACGTCGAGCTCTCCGAGTGGTCGAGCAAGGCGAAGCTGGTCCAGCGCGGCGAGCAGCGCGGCGCCGACGTCAACATCGAGGACGCCGACATCCTCGTCGGCGGCGGTCGTGGCCTCGGGGCCAAAGAGGGCTTCGAGCTCTGCGAGCAGCTTGCTGAGTCGATGGGCGGAGCCGTCGCCGCGACCCGCGCGGTCGTCGACGCCGGCTGGTACCCCTACGCGGCCCAGATCGGCCAGACCGGGAAGACGGTGGCGCCGAAGCTGTATCTGGCCGCCGGCGTCTCCGGGGCGATCCAGCACAAGGTCGGGATGCAGAACTCGGAGAACATCCTTGCGATCAACAAGGACCCGAACGCGCCGATCTTCGAGTTCTCGGACCTCGGGGTGGTGGGCGACCTGCACAAGATCGTCCCCAAGCTGACCGAGGCGATCAAAGCCAAGAGGGGAGGCTGAGCTCCGGCTCGGTCTCCGTCTAGACCCCAAGGAGTCATCAGATGCCCGCCGTCGCACCGAGTGAGTTCCCGCCGCCCTTCGACTCCGACAGCGTGATCGGTCCGCCGACCGACGCGCCCGAGGATCGGATCGAGGTCGGGGTGGCGATCGTCGGCGGCGGACCGGCGGGGCTCGCTTGCGCAAACAAGCTCCTGCAGCTGCTCGAGGACGAGCCGGAGCTGACCGAGAAGCTGGGCGAAGTCCCGGTCGCGGTGATCGAGAAGGGCAAAGTCGCCGGGGCGCACCTGCTCTCCGGCGCGAACATGAAGCCCTCGGCGATGGAAGAGCTGTTCCCCGACCTGCCGAAGGACGAGTGGCCGGTCTACCAAGAGGTGACCAAGGACGCGGTCTACGTCCTCACCAAGAACAAAGCCTTCCCGATGAAGCCGCCACCGCCCGGCTTCCGCAACCACGGCAACTACGTCACCTCGGTTTCGAAACTGGGCCGTTTCCTCGCCGACAAAGCCGAAGAAGCCGGCGCCTACATCCTCAGCGAAACCGCCGCGACCAAACTCTTGGTCGAGGACCGGATCGTCAAAGGCGTCCGCTCCGGCGACCGCGGCCGCGGCAAGGAGGGCCAGGAGCTCGCCAACTTCGAGCCGGGCTCCGACGTGACCGCGAAGGCGACCGTGCTCGCCGAGGGCACCGTCGGCCACCTCACCTACGCCGCCTACGACTACTTCGACATGCACGGCGCCGACCCGATGCGCTGGGAGCTCGGGGTGAAAGAGGTCTGGGAGGTCAAGGAGCCGCTCGACCGGGTCATCCACACGATGGGCTGGCCGCTGCGCAAGTCGCCGCGCTTCAACGAGTTCGGCGGCACCTTCATCTACCCGATGGGGGAGGACAAGATCTGCATCGGGCTGGTCGTCGGTCTCGACTACACCGACGCCACCTTCAGCTGCCACGACGCCCTGCAGCTGATCAAGACCCACCCCTTCATCGCCAAGCTGATCGACGGCGGCAAGCGGGTTGCCTGGGGGGCGAAGACGATCCCCTCCGGCGGCTACTTCGCCATGCCGAAGCGGCTCGCCGTGCCGGGCATGATGGTCGCCGGCGACGCCGCCAGCATGGTCAATATCCCGACCCTCAAGGGCGTCCACTACGCGATGCACGCCGGCATGTACGCGGCGGAGACGATCGTCGAGTCGCTGAAGCAGGACCCGGACTCGGTCAACTTCGAGGCCTACGACGAGAAGGTCCGCAACTCGATGATCGAGAAGGACCTGAAGGAATCGCGCAACATGCGCCAGCCGTTCTCGAAGGGCTTCTTCATGGGCGGCGCGATCGCCTCGGCGATGACCGTCACCAAAGGCGCCTTTCCGGGCGGTCACTGGGCCCAGGAGCACGACTCGGAGATCCCGGTCGACCTCGGCAAGGCGGGCGAGATGTACCCCAAGCCCGACAACGAGGTGACCTTCAACAAGCTCGACTCGGTCTTCCTCTCCGGCAACGCCACCCGCGACGACGCCCCCAACCACGTTCGCGTCCAGACCCACGTCCCCCGCGAGGTCGCGCAGACCTGGGTCTCGATGTGCCCGGCCCAGGTCTACGAGATCCCCGAGGACCAGCTGGAGAACGGCGCCGCCGACGTCGACGTCCACGTCACCGCCTCCAACTGCGTCCAGTGCGGCGCGATCACCGCCAAGGGCGGCCGCCTCACCCTCCCCGAGGGCGGCGACGGCCCGCTGTACCAAGAGACCTGATTTCGTAAGGAAGCCGCGCACGAAAAGGCACGATTCGCGCGTCACGCGTGCGGATCTGCCGCCTAGGCTCGGCGGGTGCTTCCCGTCGGATCAATCATCAATGATTTCGCCTCGGGCGCTGGGCTGGGGGGAGCTTGCATTGCGATCGGCGGCTTCCTCATGCAGGTTCCGTCCGCGCTTGCCAAGGCTGATGACAAGTCTGTAAGAGCAGCGACGGTGGTGGGCGGTTTGATCGGGCTGTTCTTTAGCGCGAGCGTCATTGCCTTTGTCTTGATCCATGGGTAATCTTATGTCTGAGGTGACTAAATGAGCGAGCGAACTGCATTTACCCTTTTCAGCATCGGCGTCTGCGTGCTGACCTTTGGGGGGCTGACCGGCTTGCGTCTGCTTGGCGCCAGCGACGAAACGTTGGCGGGAGTCTGCCCGCTGATGCTTTCGGCCGTGAGCCTCGGAGGCGGCTTCCTCTTCATGCGCTATCACTGATTCCGTCATCGCAGATAGGTTCCCGCCGTGCTGGCGCTGGGCATAGCTGCGGCTGTCGCCGCCTCGCTGCTCTACAACGCCTCGATCGCGTTGCAGGCGCTGGAGGCGCGGGAGGTGCCTACCGAGCACGGGCTGCGGCCGTCGCTGTTGGGGCGGCTGCTGCGCAACCGGCGCTGGCTGGGGGCGACGGCGATCGGGCTGCTGGGCTGGCCTTTCGAGATCGCGGCGCTGCTGCTGGCGCCGCTGACGGTGGTGCAGCCGTGCATCGCCGCCGGGTTGCTGCTGCTCCTCTGGTTGGGGGCGACGCGGCTCGGAGAGAGGCCCGGCCGGCGGGAGCTGATCGCCGTGGCGGCGATCGTGATCGGGATCGCGGGCGTCGCCTGGGCGGCGCCCGCCCGGAGCACGGAGCATGCCGGGGCGGGGGCGATCGGGCTGGCGCTGGTGATCATCGCCCTGCCGCTGCTCGCCCCGTATGCCCTGCGCCGCCCCCTCGCCGCCAATGTCCGTCGCCTCGGCCTGCTCGCCACCCTAAGCGCCGGCTGCGGCTATGCCTGGACTGCGATCGCCAGCAAGCTGCTCACCGATCAGCTCGCGGCAGGCGCGGTGATCGTCGCCGCGGTCTGGCTGGCGACCGCGGCGGCTTCGGAGGGCCTCGCCCTGCTGAGCGAGATGAGCGCGTTGCAGCGGCGACCGGCCACCAATGTGGCGCCGATCATGTTCGCCGTACAGGTGCTGGTGCCGGTCCTGCTGGCGCCGCTGATCTTCGACGAGTCCTGGTCCGGCACCCCCCTCGGCGGCGCCGCCCTGGCCGCCTTCATCGCGGTTGTTCTCGCCGGAACGGTTCTTTTAGCCGGATCCAAGGCGGTTGCGGCAGTGATGGAGTCCGCACATGCCGAGGGTTGAGGGCGACCAGAAGGGGTAACCGATCCGGTTACGCTGGTAGATTCTTCGCCGCCTCCGGCGATGCAGTGTCTAGTCCCGCCGAGGCAGACCCAGCACCAGCACATCCACTAAGGAGCCACCGTGGGCGCCGCAGAGAACACTCTGCCCGACGCGACCAAGTTCGCGATCGGGTTCGATCACCGCGACCGCGCTCGCTTGTTCGAGCTCTGGACCGAGGTGCTCGACTCCGAGCAGTGGTCCGAGGGCGCAAAGCTGAAGGCCTTCGAGACCTGCTGGGAGCAGTGGAACGGGCTGCCGAGCCTCGGGCTCTCGAGCTGGGCCGGCGGCGCCCTGGCGGCGCTGGAGTTCGCCGGCGTCCGCGGCGAGACCGTCCTCTGCCCGTCCAACACCTTCATGGCGACGCCTCTGGCCGCGATCAACGCCGGCGCCGAGGTCGAGTTCGTCGACTGCAACCGCGAGGACCTCTGCATGTCGTTCGACGACTTCGAGCGCAAGGCCGAGCGGCACAAGCCGCGGGCCGCGATCCTCGTCCACATCGGCGGCCACATCGCCTTCGACGCCGAGCGGATCGCCGCCTACTGCCGCGAGCACGGGATCTTCCTGCTCGAGGACTGCGCCCACGCCCACGGCGCCGAGTGGAACGGCGGCAGGCCGGGCGGCTTCGGTGACGCCGGGGTTTACTCGCTCTACGCGACGAAGACGGTCTCGACCGGCGAGGGCGGCGTCCTCGTCTCCGGCAACCCCGACCTGATCGAGTTCGCCGCCAAGTTCCGCAACTACGGCAAGTTCGAGCACGAGGTCGACGGCCTCAACTTCCGCATGAGCGAGTTCACCGCCGCCCTCGGCCTCGTCCAGGCCGAGCGGATGGAGGAGATCGTCGCCTGGAAGAACGAGTACGCGCGCGAGCACCTCGACCCGGTGCACCCGGCCCGCCTCGAGCTTCCCGACAGCATGACCTCGGGCTACTACAAGTACATCGTCTTCGAAGAGCTGACCCAGAGCACGGGGAAGGTCTACGACCAGCCCTGCCATCGCATCATGGGACGCGCCGATGAGCTGCCGAACACCGACTGGGTGGCGGAGAACCATTGGTGCGTGCCGCTCTACTACCGCCCCGCTTCGCGCGAGGCGGCCCTGAAGGGAGCCTGAGTGCGGAACGATCGAGCGAGATTTCCGGTGTCTATCAGCGCGAGTGAGAGAAGCACGAAAGGGGTCTCATGAGAGTCCTGGTAACCGGTGGGGGCGGCTTCATCGGCTCCCACGTCGTCGACCGCCTGCGGGATAAGGGGATGACCCCGCGGATCTTCGACCTCAGTGCCTCGCCCTACCACTCGCCGCTGGAAGTCGAGACCTTCACCGGCAGCATCACCGACCCCGCCAACCTCGACCTGGCGATGCGCGACTGCGACGCGGTCATCCACCTCGCCGCCGTCGCCGACGTCGGCCACGTCCATGCCGACCCGGTCCTCGCCGAGGAGGTCAATACCCGCGGCACGCTGAACGTCCTCGAGGCAGCCTGCCGGGCGAAGGTCGGCCGCGTCGTCTACGGCTCGACCACCTGGGTCTACAGCGACTGCGTCGAGCAGGAGGTCGACGAGGAGACGCCGATCCCGGCGCCCCGCCACCTCTACACCGCGACCAAGCTCGCCGGTGAGACCTACTGCGCCGGCTACGCTGAGCTCTTCGACCTCGAGAGCACGATCCTCCGCTTCGGCATCCCCTACGGCCCCCGCGCCCGCGCCGCCGGCGTCGTCGCCAAGTTCACCGACCTCGCCTTCGAAGGCAAGGCGCTGACGATCGCCGGCGACGGCAGCACCACCCGCAGCTTCATCTACGTCGAGGACCTCGCCGACGGGATCGTCGCGGCGCTGCGGCCGGAGGCTGCCGGGCGCACCTACAACCTCTCCGGCGACGAGGTGGTGACGATCCTCGAAATCGCCGAGCGGGTGCAGGAAAACACCGACAACTGCGAGATCGTCCACACGCCGCCGCGGCCGGGCGACTTCCCCGGCAAGGCGATCTCCAACGAGCGGGCGCTCGAGGAGCTGGGCTGGAAAGCGGAGACCAGCTTCAAGGAGGGCGTCCGCAGGTACGTCGAATGGGTTCGCTCCAGCACCCGCCCGCCGGACCCGGTGCCGGGCAAACAGCCTTCGCTGAACGGCAACGAACACGCCGCCGGGGCCCTACTCGCCGGCGCCTCCCGCTTCGAGGAGCGCGAGCCGCGGGTGCTGATCCTCTCCGCTGACATCGGCGAGGGCCACGACCTGCCGGCGCGGATCATCAAGGCGGACCTGGAAGAAGCGCATCCGGACGCCGTAGTCGAGATCGAGAACGGCCTCGAGGCGATGGGGAAGCTGGCCGCCTCGGTGCTCCGCCACGGCTCCAAGATCACCTTCCGCTGGGCTCCCTGGATCTACGACGCCCAGTACTGGCTGATCACCACGTTTGCGCCGACCCGATGGCTTTTCCAGCGCATCGGCCGGCTGACCTCCACTCGCGGAGTGCTGCGGATGGTTGAGAAGAGCGATCCCGACGTCGTCATCTCCACCTACCCCGGCGTCACCGCGGTGCTCGGGATGCTGCGCGAAGACGGGCGCCTGCAGATTCCGGTGCAGTCCGCGATTACCGACCTCGCCGGCCTCCGTTACTGGGCACACCCCGGGGTCGATCTCCACTACGTGACCCATCCGGAGTCGATCGAGGAAGTCGAGAAGCTGGTCGGCCCTGGGACCGTCGAGTGGGTCCGGCCGCCGATCTCCCGCGAGTTCCTGATGCCACGGACCCGCCGGGATGCCCGCGAGGCGCTCGGGGTGCCGCCGCACGCGCGGATGGTCCTGGTCTCCGGGGGCGGCTGGGGCGTCGGAGACCTCGAGGGCGCGATCAGGACCGCCGCCGCCGACGGCGACACCCTTGTCGTCTGCATCACCGGTCGCAACGAGGCTCTGCGCGAGCGCCTGGAACAGCGCTTCGGCGACAACGAGCAGGTGCGGATCCTCGGCTTCACCGAGCAGATGAGCGACTGGATGGCCGCAGCCGACGCGATGATCCATGCCACCGCCGGCCTCACCGTGCTGGAGGCCCACATCCGCGGCTGCCCGGTCGTCTCCTACGGCTTCTCCGCTGGCCACCTGCGCGCCAACAACGCCGCCTTCGAGCGCTTCGGGCTCGCCGAGGTCGCCCGCTCGCCGCACGAGCTGGAGTCGGTGCTACGGCATGTGACCCGCGAGCGCCAGTCGCCGGACTCCTCGTTCGCCTCGCTGCCTTCGATCGCCTCCCGGGCGTTGGAAGTCCGGCCGCGGGTCAAGCAGCAGCCGGTCTGGAGGGTGCGGACCGAGCGGGTCGCGGCGGCGGTCGCGGCGGTTGCCGTACTCGTGGTCTTGGTCCTTTCCGTGGCGAAGACCGAGAACCCCTACAAGGTCGTTTCTAACCCGCTGAAGAACCACATCCACATCGTCACCGACGAAGACAAGGCCGCAGCCGCCCAGCCAGGCGAAGAAGCGGCGCCGCCGCAGTCGGCGCAGAGCTCGCCGGCCGCCGCTCGTTGATCCGGGGCCTGCCAGCGGCCGGACTTGCCGCGGGGGCGCTCTGGCACGCCGGGCCCGCGCTGGCGCCGGTGGTGCCCGCGATCGGGCGCGGGCTCGGCGTCGTCCTGCGCCAGGACGACCTCGACGGCGTCGCCCTGACCTTCGACGACGGCCCGCACCCGCACGGGACCGTCTCCGTCCTCGAGACCCTGCGCGAGCACGACGCGAAGGCGACCTTCTTCCTCGCCGGCGAGCAGGTGGAGCAGCGCCCGGCGCTGGCGGCCGAGATCGTCGCCGCCGGGCACCGGGTCGAGCTGCACTGCCATCGCCACCGCAACCAGTTGCGGCTGACGCCGGGGATGCTGCTCAACGACACCGAACGGGGGAGGGCGATGATCGAGGAGGCGACCGGTCAGGCGATCGCCGACTACCGGCCGCCCTACGGCATCTTCAGCGCCTCCGGCCTACGCGCCGTCCGCGGCCGTGGCTGGCGGCCGGTGCTGTGGTCGAAGTGGGGGAGGGACTGGGACCGGCGAGCGACGCCGGACTCGATCACGGGCCGCCTCACCGCCGACGTCAGCGCCGGGGACGTTCTCCTCCTGCACGACGCCGACTACTACAGCGCGCGCGGCTCCTGGGTCTCTACCGCCGCAGCTCTGTCGAAGATCCTGGAGCTGCTGGAGGAGCGGGGACTGAAGTCGAGGCTGCTGCGCCGCGAGGGCGCCGCCACGACCGTCCACTGATCGCAACCGGCAAACGCTTCATCGAGGCGCTGGGCCATCGTGCTGCGAGGCCGATCCTGATCGAAGATCTGCTTGGACATACAACTCCGTCCTGTAGGGGGCGTTACCGAATGATTCCCCAGTCCGTCGGACGAAAAATATGCTCTTTGCAGCCCTTTGGGAACGCTTGTTCGTTTTTGACCGCTGACTCGAAGCCGCAAACTCGGTGAACAAAGGTGGGGAAGTACAGGGGTCCGGTCGTCCTCCTCCGGAATTGACCTCCCCTCCGCGAACGCTCCGGGAAGAACCTGCTGCGGCTCCGCCGCAGACACCAGATTGCATGTCGCCGAACATTCCTGCGGAGGACGACCGGACCCCTCCACAACACGCATTTTCGGGACGGCCGAGAGCACGCATCCACGGGATAAACCGAGAGTACGCACCTACGGGACGACCGAGGTACGGCAGCTCTTTTTTAAGACAGCTCCCGCCCTTCGGCGTCTCACTGAGACTGTCGCTAGGAGGAGTGGGTGTCCCTCTCGGGCCCGGCGTCCTGTTCCTCGCACAGACCACTCGGCGAGAGACGGCCAACTTAGAGGCGAGGAACCCAGGGTTCGAGAGGGACACCCACTCCTCCCTACGAGTGCGGCCTGAACTCTCAACCGACGAAGTCCGCGAGCTCGTCGGCCACCCGTTGCGGTTGATCCAGAGCCACGAACGTCTTGGCGTCCGGGATCTGGACCAGTCGGCTGTTCGGGACTTCGCCTGCCAGGCGTTCGGCGTACTTGATCGGGAAGAACTTGTCGCCGGGCGCCCAGAGGAGGCGGAGGGGGATGTCGGAGGTCTGGAGCTTCTTTGCGGCGGCGAGGGTGTGGCGTTTGTTCATCCCGGCGGTGAGCTTCTTGGTGTCGTGCATGACGCCGCGGTCGTGGGTGGAGGGGTACATCCAGGAGGCGATCAGGTCGTCGGGGATCTTGGTGCGGGCGAAGGGGGCGAATGCCCGGCGGGCCATCACCGGGACGCGGAACGGGGCGGCCATCACCTGCATGCCTCCGGGCAGCTTCGCAAGCGCCGGCATCGCCTTGAAGATCCCGGGCGGGAAGTTCTCGTGGGTGTCGCAGTTGGTCAGCGCAAGGCGGCCGATCCGCTGCGGGTGGTCGGCGATGAGGATCTGGGAGATCGCGCCGCCCGAGTCGTTGCCGACGATCGTCACGTCCTCGAGCTCGAGTTCCTCGAGGAAGTCGGCGATCAGGCGGGCAATTCCCGGGGGAGTGAGGTCGGCATCCGGGCTCATCGCCACCTGGTGGGCGCCCATCGGCCAGTCGGGCGCCAGGCAGCGGCAGCCGCCGGAGAGGCGGTCGACCACGCCCTCCCAGAGCCGGCTGTCGACCAGGAAGCCGTGGACGAAGACGACCGGCTTGCCCTCGCCTGCCTCGCGGTAGCGGATCGTCCCGGCGGGAAGGTTTACTTCCTTGTGTTGGTCAGACATCTGCGCCCTCCTGTTCGGTGAGTCCTCAAAGTAACATACAAACTGTATGAATGTTCGTCGCACCCAGGTCGAACGGACCGAGGCCACCCGCGAGGCGCTGATCGCCGCCGCCCGGAAGCTCTTCACCGAGCGCGGCTACGAGCAGGTGGGGACCGAGGAGATCGTCCGCACTGCCGGCGTCACCCGCGGCGCCCTCTACCACCATTACGGCGACAAGGCGAGCCTGCTCGAGGCGGTCTACAGCCGCATCGAGGCGGAATCGACCGAGCGGGTCGCCCGCATCGTCCTCGGCTCCGACTTGCATAGCCCCCTGGCGGCGATGAAGGCGGGGATCGAGGCCTTCCTGCAGGAGTGCGAAAAACCTGAGCTGCGGCAGATCGCGCTCCACGACGCCCCCGCCGTGCTCGGCTGGGAGCGCTGGCGGCAGATCGGCGCCGCCAACGGCCTCGGCCTGATCGAGGCGAGCCTGGCCGCCGCGATCGAGGCGGGGGAGCTGCGGCCGGTGCCGGTGAAGCCGACCGCGCACCTGCTGATGGGCGCGCTCGACGAGGCCGCGATGCTGCTCGCCCGCGACGACCGGCCCGAGGCCCGGATCGAGGTGACCGAGGTCCTAGCGACTCTGCTTGACAGCCTCGCCGTCAGGCACCTCGACTGACCAGGCCAGCCGCCGCGACTCCTTCTGCGCGTACATCCGTACGTCGGCGAGCTGCATCGCCTCGGCCGGCGAGTCCGCCTCCTCCGGGATCGAGGCGAGGCCCCAGGAGGCGCTGAGGTCGAAGCTGCGCCCGCGCGAGGTGAGCGCTTCGGCCGCCCGGATCGCCAGGCGGTCGCGCGCCCTGAGGCCGATCTCGATGACGCCGCCCTCGGCGAGGACCAGGAACTCGTCGCCGCCGAGCCGGTAGGCCGTGGCCTTCACCTCCGCCTCGCCGATCGCCGCCCCGAGGCGCTCGCCCAGCATGCCGAGCATCTTGTCGCCGGCGGGGTGGCCGAAGGTGTCGTTGTAGCGCTTGAAGCCGTTGAGGTCGAGCAGGAGCACGGTCAGGGGCCGGCCAGGCGCCCGTTCCCGGGCCGTCAGGTCCATCCGCAGCCGCGCCTGGCTGCCGAGGCCGGTGAGCGGGTCGGTGCGGACCTGTTCGAGCAGCCTGGTGTTCTCGCGCAGGCTGAGAGCCAGCCGCCCGATCACCGCGAGCATCGTCAGCGACCAGAGGATGGTGGTGAGCGCGCTCGAGCTGTGGAGGTACTGCAGGAAGCCGAGGACGATCATCGCCCCGGCGACGATCCCCGGCACGATCATTTCCCGCCAGCCGTCGAAGCGCGCGTCGGGCAGGATCGACGCGGCCTGTGGCTGCCAGGCCTCGAGGCCGAGCAGGACCGCTGAGACCAGGTAGAGCGGTTCGGTCCAGTTGCCGCTCGGGAGGGTGCCGTAGGTCTGCAAGGTGAAGGCGACGTCCGCAACCGCCATCACCGCCAGCCCGGCGAGCAGCAGCGTCCAGGTCCGGCCCGGCCGCCAGCGGGTGAGGGCGATGACGCCGACGATCAGCGCGACGAGGAGGACGTCGCCGAACGGGTAGGCGAGGGTGGTCGCGATTTCCACGCCCGTGCCGGAGGCACGGTCGGCGACGAACTCGAAGAGGAGAGCGGCTCCGACCGCGGCGGTCCCGAGGGCGGCGATCATGCCGTCCATCCAGAGGCGGCGGTCGAGATCGCGCGCCCGGGCACGTACGAGCAGGTAGAGGCCCAGCGCGGCCAGCGGGTAGAAGGCGAGGTAACCGAGGTCAGCGGGCGAGGGGTAGGGGGCGTTCGGGTTGCCTTCGATGTAGAGCGTCCACCAGATCTCACCCGCCGCCCAGGCGAGGATCGAGGCGCCGATCGCGACCCAGGCGCCGCGCTCCGGGCCGCCGCGGGAGGCCCGCAGCAGGCAGCCGAGGCCGGCGCAGACGACGACGGCGTCGTAGACGACCCCGTTGATCGCGCCGCCGAGCCCCGAGCCGCCGATCCCGAGCCAGTCGTAGGCGAAGACCAGCGCCGTGCCGCCGAAGAGGACGTACCCGATCAGGGGCTTCAGCGCTGCAAACCGGAACGTTTTCGAGGACCGCCTATGAGCTCGCACAGGGACCTATCGGCAAGGCTTGCGCGGTTCTCTAGACTTGGTGGAGATGAAGGCTGAAATCCACCCCGAATACAAGCTTGCCAACGTGCACTGCTCGTGCGGCAACCAGTTCTACACGCGGTCCACCAGTGAGGACCTGCATGTCGAGCTCTGCTCCGAGTGCCACCCCTTCTACACGGGCAAGCAGAAGCTGGTCGACACCGGCGGTCGTGTCGAGCGGTTCCAGCGCCGCGCCGCCAAGCACAGGGCTGGGAAGTAGCGCGTGAGCCCCCCGTCGGGCTCGGCACTGGCATCTCACGAAAACTCCTCCGCCACCAACGGAGGAGACCCCCTGCGCATGCCCGACGGGGCGCTGGTCGCCAAGCGCGATGCACCGGTCGGCGGCCAGGCCGTGCTCGAGGGCGTGATGATGCGCGGCGTCTCGGTCTGGGCGGTCGCGGTGCGCTCGCCCGAGAGCCAGATCGAGGTCGAAACGGAGCCGATCAAGCCCTGGGCCGAACGGCACCGGCTCTGGCGCCTGCCGGTGATCCGCGGCGTCGTCGCCCTCGGCGAGTCGCTGAAGATCGGCTTCAAAGCGCTGGCGATCTCCGCCAACGCCCAGCTCGACGAGGACGAGGAGGGCGAGAAGGAGGAGATCGGCGGCTGGGTCTGGGGCCTCACCATCGTCTTCTCGATGGTGATGGCGATCGGCCTCTTCTTCGTCGTCCCGGTCGGCCTCACCAGCTTGATCAAGGACCAGCTCGGCTCGCCCTTCCTCTTCTGGCTGGTCGAGGGGGTTTTGCGGACGGGAATCTTCATCGGCTACATCGCCGCGATCTCGAAGATGCCGGACCTGCGGCGCGTCTTCGAGTACCACGGGGCCGAGCACAAGACGATCTCCTGCTACGAGGCCGAAGACGAACTGGTGCCGGGGCGGGCGAAGCTCTACTCGCGCCTGCACCCCCGCTGCGGGACCAGCTTCCTGCTGATCGTGATGGTGCTGGCGATCTTCGTCTTCGCCCCGCTCGGACTGCCGGCCTGGTACTGGCTCGTCGCCTCGCGCATCCTCGGCATTCCGCTGATCGCCGGCCTCTCCTACGAGGTGATCAAGTGGGCCGGGAAAAACCGGCGCAAACGCTGGGTGCGGGCGGTCATGTGGCCGGGCCTGATGCTGCAGAACCTGACCACTCGCGAGCCCGATGAAGAGCAGCTCGCGGTGGCGATCGCCTCGCTCAACGCGGTGCTGGCTCGGGAGACTCCCGAGGAGGCGGCCAAAGGCCCCCACATCGAGATCGTCGCCTAGTCGGGGCAGGCCGGGGGCGGGGGTGTCCTCACCAGACACCACTCGCTAATGGCTCGTGGTTGAGTGTCTGGTGAGGACACCCCCGCCCCCGGCTTGGTGGGTCGCTCCGTAGCTATGTTGTGGCCATGATCGAGTCGTTGGTTCAGCAGATCGAGAGTCGGTTCGCCGATTTGGAGGCGCAGATGTCCGATCCCGAGGTGATCTCGGATCGGGAGCGGTATGCCGCTGTGGGGCGGGAATATCGGGAGCTGCAGCCTGCGCATGAGCTGGCGGGCCGGTGGCGGACGTTGCGGGATGACCTCGAGGGGGCGCGGGAGCTGCTGGCCGAGGGCGAGGACGAGGAGATGCGGCAGGTGGTCGAGGAGGCCCCGGCGCAGATCGAGGAGCTGGAAGAGGAGATCCGCCTGGCGATGGTCGAGCGCGACCCCAATGACGCCAAGAACGTGATCGTCGAGATTCGCGCCGGGACCGGCGGCGACGAGGCAGCGCTCTTCGCGGGTGACCTCTTCAAGATGCTGAACCGCTACGCCGACGAGCTCGGCTACTCGATCGAAGTGCTCTCGCAGTCGGGCTCGGACTCAGGCGGCTTCAAGGAGGTCACCTTCGAGGTCAAGGGCGAGGGCGCCTACTCGGTCTTCAAGTTCGAGGGCGGGACGCACCGGGTGCAGCGGGTGCCCGAGACCGAGTCCCAGGGCCGGATCCACACCTCGACGGCGACGATCGCGGTGCTGCCCGAGGTCGAGGAGGTCGAGGTCGAGATCGACCAGAACGACCTCCAGATCGACGTCTACCGCTCCTCCGGTCCCGGCGGCCAGTCGGTCAACACGACCGACTCGGCGGTGCGGATCACTCACAAACCGAGCGGGGTCGTCGTCTCGATGCAGGACGAGAAGTCCCAGCTGCAGAACCGCGAGCGGGCGATGCGGGTCCTGCGGGCGCGGCTGTACGAGCGCGAGCTGGCCGAGCAGCAGGCGAAGGTCGCCTCCGAGCGCAAAGCGCAGGTCGGCAGCGGCGAGCGCTCGGAGAAGATCCGCACCTACAACTTCCCCCAGGGCCGGGTCACCGACCACCGGATCAAGCACACCTCGCACAACCTCGAAGGCGTCTTGGCCGGCCAGCTGCGCGAGTTCACCGATGCCTTGAGCGCCGAGGAGAAGCGGCAGCGGCTCGAGGCGGCGGCTTCGGCCGCGTGACCTCATCCGACATTCACCACAGCGAGGTGGGGCGAATGTCGGATGAGGTCACGCCCGGCAGCGTTCGTGAGGCACTTGGCGCGGCGGTTGACGGGCTGGCTGCGGCCGGGGTGGAAGACCCGCGCCTGGATGCGGAACTGCTGCTGGGTGAGGCGATGGGACGGGATCGGGCGGCGCTGATGGCGGAGCCGAGCGCCGAGGTGCCTCCGGCCGCGGCGCGCCAGTTCGGCGAAATGGTGCGCAGGCGGCTGCGGCGTGAGCCGGTTGCCTACATCCTCGGACGCAAAGGGTTCCGGCGGCTGGAATTGGAGGTCGATCCGCGGGTGCTGATCCCGCGGCCGGAGACCGAGCTGCTGGTCGAGCTGGCGCTGGAGCTGCGGCCGGCTCGGGTGCTCGACGTCGGCACCGGCTCCGGCGCGATCGCTCTGGCGGTGGCGGACGAGCTGCCGGAGGCGGAGGTGACCGCGACCGACACGTCGCCCCCGGCGCTGGAAGTGGCGCGCGTCAACGCGCAGCGGCTGGGCTTGTCCGACCGGGTGCGCTTCGTCGAAGGCACGCTCGCGGACGACGAACGCGGCTGGGACCTGATCCTCGCCAACCTCCCCTACGTAGCCGAGCGTGACTGGGCCTCGCTCCAGCCCGAGGTCACCAGGTACGAGCCGCGCGAGGCGCTCCTGGCGGGACCCGACGGCCTCGATGCCTACCGCGCGCTGATCCCAGGGTGCGCCCCTCATTTGTCTCGCTATGCGGAACAAAGGCGGGGAGCACTCGCTGTCGAGGTGGGGGCGGGACAGGCGCCGGCGGTGGCGGAGCTGATGCGCGCGGCGGGGTTCGGGGAGGTCGAGGTGCGGCGCGACCTGGCGGGGATCGAGCGCGTCGCGATCGGCCGCTCGGTAAAAGTGGAGGCATGAAGAAGGTCGTAGAGCTGCGCCGGGGCGAAGCCGACGTCGCCCGCAAGGCGTTGGAACGGTGCATCACCGGCGGCGGCGTCGCCGTCTTCCCCTCCGACGGCCTCTACGGCCTCGCCTGCGATCCGCTCGACGCCAACGCGATCTCGAAGGTCCACCGGCTGAAGGGACGGGACGACGGCAAGCCCTCGGCGGTCATGTACTTCTCGCCGCTGGCGATCCGGGAGCTGCTCGCGGGCCTGGGCCCGCGAGCGAGAGCGGTCGCCGGCGCGCTGCTGCCCGGGCCGGTCACCCTGGTGGTTGACAATCCTCAGGGGCGCTATCCCCTGGCTTGCCGGCAGGACCCGGCGCGTCTCGGCATCCGCCTCATCGGCGGCCCCCTGGCGGGGACGATGTGTCCCGTGTTTCAGACCTCTGCCAACCTCAGCGGTGAGCCGCCGCCCGGCAGCTTCGAAGCTGTACCCACCGAGATCGTCCAGGGGGCTGACCTGGCGATCGACGGTGGTGCCCTGACCGGGGTTCCTTCCACCGTGCTGGACGTCTCCCGCATCGACGAGACGGGCGAGTGGAAAATCCTGCGCGCCGGAGGATTGTCAGAAGGAGATCTGGTAGCCAAATTGGCTATTAGTCAGTAATAAAAACTCTGCTGTCAGTGCAGGCAGTTGCAGCAGAAATCCAGTCTCAAACGCTCATGGAAAGTTGGGGTAAGGTTCCCGACGCTATGGGAGAGGATTTCGAGAGCGCGGCGCAGGCCACCGCCCGCTCCGCCGAGCCGGACGGCTCGCCGGCAGCAGCCGTCGAGGCGGACGGGGAGCTGGAGCCGTCATCTGCGGAAGGCACGGATAGCGTTCTTGGTCGGCTGGACGCTCGGCTGGCCGAGGCACAGCGACTGCTCTCTCGTCAGACGGAGCTGACGGAGCGGCTGCACGCCGAGAACCAGAGTCTGCGAGCAGGCGAGGTCCGCAGCGCTCAGATGCCCCTGGTCAGGGACCTGATCCGCCTCAGTGACGACCTCGAGCGGATGCGCTCGGTCGCCGTCGAGTCGGCAAGCGACCTGGCGGTCATCCACGAAAGCCTTCTCGACATCCTCGCCCGCAACGGGATCGAGGGGTTTGCGCCCGCACCCGGGGAACGCTTCGATCCGCGTCTCCACAGCGTCGCGGGTACCGAGGCGACCGACGACGAGCGCCTCGACAAGACGGTGGCCGAAGTCGTCCGCACCGGGTTCCGCTGGGGATCGGGAGAGGTGGTGAGGGTGGCGGAGATTCGTGCCTACCGTGCAACTGAGCCGGGCTGACAGCAGGGACGCAAACCAACTATCGATACGTCTGGGAGGCCGTAATTGATGGACAACAACGATGGCGCCGGATCAACCGCGGTATGGGGGATCGATCTCGGCACCACCTACTCGTGCATATCCAGGGTCGACGACTTCGGTCACCCCGTCGTGGTGGGGAACCGTGACGGTGACCCGGTCACCCCCTCGGTCGTCATGTTCCTCGGCGCCACCGACATCCAGGTGGGCAAGGAGGCGAAGCGCCAGATGCAGCTCGAACCGGAGCGGGTCTGTGAGCTCGTCAAGCGCCACATGGGCGATCCGGAATGGCGCTTCTCGGCAGACGGCAAGGAGTGGACCGCCCCGGAGGTCTCGGCACAGATCCTCAAGGCTCTCTGCGAGGACGCGGAGCTGCAGACCCGGGAAAAGGTCGAGAAGGTCCTGATCACCGTTCCCGCCTACTTCGGCATCGCCGAGCGGGAGGCGACCATGGCCGCTGGGGCGATGGCAGGGCTGGAGGTGGTCGACGTGATCAACGAGCCGACGGCCGCGGCGATGTCATACGGGTTTGCCCAGGGCGACGATGTCGACGAAACGGTGATGGTCTACGACCTCGGGGGAGGAACCTTCGACGTCACCGTGATCAGGCTGGAGCCGCACGAGTCCGGCAATCACATCCGGGTGGTCGCCACCGGCGGTAACGCCCGACTGGGGGGAGCGCAGTGGGACCAGGAGATCGTCAAGTTGATCGCCGGCAAGTTCCTCGCCACCCACCCCGGGGCCCCCGATCCGCTCGACGACGAAGTGGCGACGGCGGAGCTGCGCCTCGCCGCAGAGGACCTGAAGCGCGCCCTCACCCTGCGCGAGTCGGTCAACCAGATCGTCGTGTCCGGCGACGTCAGGGACACGGTCGAGATCAGCCGGGATGAGTTCGAGGGGGCGACCCGGGACCTGCTCGACCAGACCATCGAGTTCACCCGCGAAACCGTGGACAAGGCAAAAGAGCTGGGGGTCGAGAAGATCGACCGGGTCCTCCTCGTCGGCGGCTCGTCCTTCATGCCGGCGGTAGCCGAACGACTGGCCGAGGCCTTCGACGGCTGGGTTCCGGAGCTGGCCGACCCGAATCAGGCTGTTGCCAAGGGCGCGGCGCTGCTCGGGCTCCAGGCGGAGCTGCGGGCGAAGCTGGATGACGCCGCGGGGGCTGACGGCGATGTCTCCGACGCGGCCGCCGAGCAGCGCGTCGCCGAGGAAATGGGAGTGGCGGTGGAGATGGTCAAACGGGTCGGCAACACCGCGGTGACCAACGTCTGCTCGAAGGCCTTCGGGGTGAAGTTGCTCCGCGACGAGGCTGACCCGAGCTCAGAGAAGCCGGAGGACCATCTGATCGACCACGTCATCCCGCCGCAGACGCCGCTCCCCGCCGAACCCGCTCCGCGTACGTACTTCACCACCGTCCCCAACCAATCCCAGGTGAAAGTCGAGCTCTGGGAGCAGGCCGGCAGCGAAGTCTCCGAGGAGCTCGCTCACAACAAGTACCTGGGGCATGGGCTTCTGAGCCTGCCGGGAACCGATCCGGTCGGCTCGCCGTTCGAGGCTGTTCTCTCGATGACGAACGGGGGTCGCCTGAAGGCGAAGGCCTCCCACCACAGCGGCTCCGAGCTCGAATTCGAAGTCGAGGTCGAGGGCGGCGTCACCACCCAGGAGGAGATCGAAGCAGGAGCCGCGCGCGTCGCCGCCATGAAGCGCCTCTAGGAGCTCAGTGCACCCCTTCGACCCGAAGTCCTACCTGGGAGAGGTCCTTGGCCCGTACCGGGATTCGACCGAGCTGCCTTCGCTGTTCGAGCGCTACCTGCTGGATTTCGGCGATGCCGACGACTCTGCGATCGAAGCCCGCTTGGAGGAGGTAAAGCGCTACTGGGACAAGCAGAGCGAACACCCCCGCTACGGGGCAATGGTCCGGGGCTTGATCGAGAAGCACGCCGAGGCCCGGTTGACCCTGGCCGATGCCCATGAGCGCGCCCGCGCGGTCGCGGAGGCACGCAGTAGGCAAGAGGAGGCGAAGGAGCGCAACCAGCGCGAGCGCGAGCGATGGGAGCGGCTACTGCGGCAGAGCGTCGAGGCCGCCGGGGGGCTGGATCCGGCGCGGCGGGTCCAGCTGGAAAAGGTCGGTCGCCGTGCCGGCATCGCCGAGGAGGAGCTGAGGGCGGTGCTCGACGCGGTGCCGGAGGTGGCGGAGCCCGAAGTGCTGGACCCGGCACTGAGAAGCGGGATCGTCTCGAACCTCGCCACCCTGGCCCAGATCCTCGAAGAGCCACGGGTCGGTCTCAGCCTCTTCCATGCTCTCGCACTGGACCTCACCGCCGACTCCGGTCAGGTCCGAGCCCGCCGAGAGGCGGAGTCGAGCGAAAACAACAAGCGCCCGGAGGGGAACCTGAAGAGCGCCTGGGACCGGGTCCTCTCCCAGGTGAAGCTCTACCTGCTCGACGCCGACCCGAGCGCCTACGTCAACGGCCTCGTCGCCGACGTGCGGGAGGCCCTGGAGCAGGCGGCATTCGAGGCGATCGCCGACGACAACGTGATCGACGAGGTCGAGGCCGAGGACCTGCGTCGCCAGGCGATCGAGCTGGGCCTGAGTACCGACCTCGCCGAGCGGGTGGTGGCGGACCTCGCCCGTGAGCACGGGGCGATCGTCCGCAGCGGTGAGGCGGTGGACCTGGTCGCGTGTCCGGCCTGTAACCATCTGCACAGGCGCGATGTGGGCGCCGAGCACTGCGCGAACTGCGGCACGGCCCTCGTCATCAAGTGCCCGGAGTGCGGTGAGCGCGGCGACGCGACGGCCTCCCGCTGCTCGAACTGCGGCACCGACCTGCACGGATATGCCGCGGCCGGACGGACGCTGGCGCGGCTGCCGGACCTGATCGCGTCCGGAAAGGTCGCCCAGGCGCAGGAGGAGCTAGAGGCGGTCATACGGGTGCGGGGGCCTTCCCGGCCCGAGGTGGCGGAGGCTTCCCGCACGGTCAGGTCAGCGGTGGAACGGGCCCGTCGGGCCTGGGCGGAAGTCGAAGCGGCGCGGGCGGACCGGCGCCAGTACGCCGCGCGGCGGCTGCTGAGCGACCTGGCGCGGGAGGCGAAGGACTTCCAGAACGACTCGCGGGAACTTGCGCTGGAGGCGCTGGCCGACGTCGAGCGACGGATCGCCGAGGCCGAGACGCTCCTGCGGCAGGCGCTGCAGGGTGGCGCCGACCGGCGCGAGGCCACGCTGGTGGAGGTATTGCGCCTGGCGACCGACTGTGCCGAGGCCGAGCGGGAGCTCGACAAGCTGCCTCCGCAGCCGCCCGGCACCCCGAGCGCAGCCTCTACCGGCGACGCGATCGTCGTCCGGTGGGAGCCGTCCCCCACTGCCGGGGTTGCCTATGCGGTCACCCGGGTGACGCTCCCGGCCGGGGTTGCGTCGCGGATCGGCGATACCGAGGGGCTGCAATGGGAGGACCGGACGGCGCCACCGGGGATTCTCGTCCGGTACCGCGTCGCCGCAACCCGCGGTCGCGCCGGCTCTGCCCCGATCGATTCCCAGGCGCTCGTTGCTGCCTATGACGTCCGCGATCTTGCCGCTGCCCCCGGTGACGGCAAGGTCGATCTCACCTGGGCGCCGGTCGGGGAGCGCGGGCGCATCGTCGTCGAGCGGCGGGCAGAGGGCGAGCTGACGCCGGTGCCGATCGCCCCGAACCTGGCCGGGGCCTGCGATCGCGACGTCGTCAACGGGCGCCGCTACTCCTATCGGGTCCTCGTCGAGTATCCGGACCCGGTCGGAGGTGTGACCCGGACCAGCGGGCGGACCGTCTTCGCCCAGCCGGTGGAGAAGCCCCGGCCGCCGCAGGGGCTGCGGATCAGCGGCGGCCTGGAGCGGGTGGAGATCGAGTTCGAGCAACCCTCCGCAGGCTCGGTCCTGGTCCTGCGGTGCGAGCAGGAGCCGGGCCTCGCCGCAGGCGTCGAGCTCGACCCGGCCCGCCTCGGCGAGCTGGGCGAGCAGCTGGCGATCCAGGGTTCGACCGCGATCGACCGCGAACCGCCGACGGGGCGCTGTTACTACCTGCCGGTTGCTACCGCGGGCAGCATCGCGGTTGCGGGCGCCGCGGTCGCGCACGTATGCCTTCCTCCGGTCGAGAACACCCAGGTCGTATCCCGCGGCCGGGAGGCCCTGGTCACCTGGTCCTGGCCGGAGGGGATCACGATCGTGCGTGTCGTCTGGCGACACGACCGGCGCCCCGCGGGGCCCGAGGATGCCGCCGCCGAGCGGATGGATTACCGACTCGGGGCCTACCGGGACAACGGCGGCTTTTCGCTTCCGACGGGGGCCCACCGCTCCCTCTTCGTCGCCGTCTTCCCGGCGGCTCGGGTCGACGGCGAGATCGTCTGCGGCTCCGCGGCTGGACGCGGGTCCTGGGCGACGCTGCGCACCGAGCAGAAAACCGAGGTCAGGTACACGGTGCGACGGGTCGGCGGCCTGCGCAAGCGCCTCGAGGTCGAGGTCTCGGAGCCGGCCGAAGGCGATCTGCCGGAGCTCGTGCTGGTGGGCCGCGAAGGCAGCATGCTTCCCCGCAATCCCTCCGACGGAGAGGTGCTCGCCCGGATCGGCGGTGGCGGCCCCCGGTCCTCCTCGCTGGAGCTGCGCCGGCTTTCCCGCCCGCTCGCGGTGAAGCTGTTCCTCGGATCGGCGGCGGCCGGTGCCTCGCACGTTCTCTACGACCCGATGGTCGACGACCTGCTGATCGGCTGAACGATGGCCCGCGCGATCGACGTCCTCTGCCCCTACTGCTTTCGCTCCTGGCAGACGAAGGTCGCTGCCTTCCGCTGCACCGGCAGCGACGAGGCGCGTTGCCCGCGCGAGGAGGACGAGGCGCTAGGACGGCTGCGGGGAGAAGCGGCGCCGTCTGCCCCCCGGGTGTTCACGCTGGAAGGCAGGTTCGGGCGGAGCTTCGAGGCGAAGAAGGGACAGCCCGTACGTTGTCGGTGCGGTGCCCCGGGGCGCCCGGTCTGTCCCAACTGCCATTCGGACCTCCCGCAACGCTTCGCCGAGGCCCCCAGCCGATCGATGGCGCTGATCGGCACCAAAGCCTCCGGGAAGAGCAATTTCATCGCCGTCGCGCTGCACGAGCTGGAGTATCGGGTGGGGCCGCGTTTCGGGGGTTCGCTGATGCTGCTCGATGACGCCAGTCGCACCCGCGTGGACAAGGAGCTGATGCCTCGCCTCTACGGGGAGGGCCTGGTTCTCGAGGCTTCCTCCTCGGCCCGCACCGACGCGCGCATCCGCGAGCCCCTGGTGGCGCGGCTGACGCTGGGGCCGGCGGGGCGGGCCTCGCAGAGCAACCTCGTCTTCTTCGACAGCGCCGGCGAGGACCTCGAGTCCCTTGACGTGCTCGAGCGAGAGGCCCGCTACATCACCCAGTCCGACGGCCTGATCCTGCTCCTCGACCCCCTGCAGATCCCGGCGGTCCGCGACGAGCTGGCGGGGTCTCTGGAGCTGCCGCCCCAGCCTGTTGACGCGTACCAGATGCTGGGGAGGGTGGCTGCGCTTCTGCGTGAAGCGCGTGGGATACCCAGCGGCAAGCAGATCGACGTGCCGCTTGCCCTGGCCGTTTCCAAGTTCGACGCGGTGAGGCCGTTGCTGCCGGAGGCCCACCCGGTCTTCTCGCTCCCCGCCCACGACGGGCGGTTCGATCCGCAGGTCGGACGCAGCATCAGCGCCGCCGTGCGAAGCGACGTTTCCGGCTGGGTGGGGGAGCGCCTCGACGCTTTCGTCGGCCAGGAATTTTCCCGCATCTCCTACTTCGGCCTGTCGGCGCTCGGCGAAAGCCCGGTGGATTCGCGCCTGCCGAACGGGGTCGCGCCGCACCGGGTCGAGGACCCGATCCTCTGGATGCTGGACAGCTGGAAGGCGCTGCCCGCAAGATGAGCCACCCGCAGGCCTTCCACACCTCCTGCCGCACCGGATTGAGTGGCCGTGCCGGCTTTCAGTTCAATGCCGTCAGCCCCGGTCTCGACGAGCAGCAGCTCACCCGTCTGGCTGCTGTTCACGCCGGCTACCGCCCCGGCCCCGACGCTCCGATGGAGCCGGGCCCGGAGGAAATCGCGCGGTTGCCGGTCTCTCTCCGCTACCTGCCTGTCGAGGGAGTGGGCCCGGTGGTCTCGCGGACCGCCTACGTCGGCCGGGAGTTCCGCGGCCGCGATGGAGAACCCGACAGCGGACGATTCGGGAACTACTTCTCCCACATCGTCGCGGCTCGAGGCGACGGCGATCCCTTCGAAGGTCTGATGCCGATCGAGCTGTGGGCGGCGCCGCACTGGTCGACGACCGAGTCGGTGGTCACGACGCTGCCGCCGCTGGAGCGGATCGCGCCGGGCCCGGTTGACCTCGAGTGGGTTCTCGACCAGCTTTTGCCTGCGCGCGCGGCCGCGATGGCCCGGGTTCTGGAGGCCTGCTTCCGCTCCCTGTTCAACGGGCCGCGGGTTGTCCTCGTCGAGCCTGACCAAGCGCTTGCCCCGGCCTGGGTCGCCTGGGCCAGCTTTGCGCTGCCCGCCGACCGGGTCCGCGAGCTCACCTTCACCACTTTCGACGGCCGCCCGCGCGTGGCCGAGGCGATGCGCGTCTGTCTCACCACCCCGGCCTGCGACCTCGCTTTCCCGCAGTACGAGCTGGGCAGCTCGGTTGTCCTCGTCGAGACGACGGCCACCGCCCCAGTGCAGGCATGCCTCTACGCGCGCGTTGCGGCGGCGCTCGCCGAAGAAGGTGCCGAAGCTGTTGCCGGCGCCGTCCGTGAGCTCCCGGCGGGCCTCGGCCTCGATCAGGCGGGGGCGGAACTGGCCGTCCTCGGTGGCCGGACCGACCTCGTGGCCCCGGACGAGACCGCAGCCGTCCTCGCTGCCCTGCGGAGAAGGTTGCCGGGCCTTGCCACCGATGCAGCGGAGCGGCTGGCGGCCGCCCTGCCCCGCGAGGTGGAGGGGAAGGCGACCATCGGTGAATGGTCGCGTCTTCACGCGGGCGCGCGCGAAAGCGACGACCCCGTGCAAGCGGGGCTGGTGGATCTCACTCTCCGGCGCGTGCTCGGGGCCTTCTCGGAGCCGGAGGAGATCGAGCCGGTCGCTGCCTCGGCCCCGGCCGGGCCTTCGGTGGCGGCCCTCGCCGGCTGGTCGGAGATCGTCTCGGCCGCCGATGCTGAGCGGCTCGGCAAAGCGATCGAAGTGGGAGTCCGCCTGCGCCTGGTGGGGCGCAACAGTGCGCTCGACCGCGAGGTTGCCGCCGCGATCGCCGCGAAGTTCGACGAGAAGGCGGTGCGCGATGCCTACGACGCCCTCGCCCGGGCAGGCTCCGAGACGGTGGTCCAGGCGGTGGCCCTCGAGCTGGCGGCGCGAGCGGGGAACGGAGGATCTGTCGCACCCCTCCGTTACGTCGCCCGCCATCCCGCGGCGCGAGCGGCGGTGCAGATGAGGGCCGAGGAGGATCCCACCTTCGAGTGGGTGGCTGCCTGGGAGCTGCTGCGGGTAGAGGCGGACCCCTCGCAGCGCCCGGTCGCGATCGCCCGGCTCGCCGAGCTGGCTACCAGCGAGCGTCAGGCGGAGCTGATCCGCGCCCTCTACGGAGAGGCGGGCCCCTCGAACCCGGTCGAGCACAGCGAGCTGCTGAACGGGTGGACGGCAGCGGGTCGCAACGCCCCGCCGGAGGACTACCTCAGGGCCCTCGCGTCTCTGGCGGCTCTGCCGCTGCGGCGTGAGCCCGTCACCGAGACGCTCTTCAAAGCGCTCGGGGGTCCTCCGGGTACCTCGCGGGGGCGGCTCGACTATCTGCCCTGGTACCTGCTCTTCGAAAGTCCTCCGGAGAGGCTCGATTTCGCCCGTTGGACCCAGGTAGTGGAGCGGGCCGAGCCGTGGCTGCGAAAACTCTCCGGCTCCACTCTGCGGGAACTACGGGAGGTCGCGGCTGAGGTCGCCACCGGTCAGCTGGGCGATCGCGGCTACCCCGAGGACCTGGACGCCCTTCTCGACGTGTGGGGGCCGGAGTGGCTGCCCGAGCTGGGAGCTTCTCTGGCGCGGGCCCTCGACCGCACCGCCGAGCCCGAGGCCCTGCTTGCATCTGCCTTCCTTGAATGGCGGCGCCCGCGGGTCCACGGGCAGGATCTGCTCGAGGAGGCCCTGCCGCACGCCACCCGCGATCTGCCGGCACGCCTGCTCGAAGGGGTGGGGGACCGACTCGACGAGAGCCGGGCCGTGGCCTGGGAGCAGTGGCTTGAAGACCACCCGCCGAACGGTGCGGTGTCGCGAGCGGTGCGCGGGGTCTTCCGGCGTGGCGAGGGGAAGCGATGAGCGCTGCTCCCCTTCCAGACCTTCGACCCGCACAGAACCAGGAAAACACGACGGAACCGAGGTACCGATGGACGATCTGATCGGGGGTCTTCTCGCCCTGATGCTGGGGCTGGTGATCCTGACCGTGGCAATTGCCGCGGCGTGTGCAGCATTCGTGACCGGAGCCGCCGCAGGAGCGGTGATCGGTCTCGGCCGAGGCGGTCTCGCCTTTGCCTCCGACCTGGGCGGGGCGATCTCCTCGCGCGGTCGAGGCCGGCGCCGGCCCCTGCCGCCGGAGCCGGCATTCCAGCTCTACGTTCTCGGTCAGTTCAAGGACGATCTGATGGCCGCCCTCGACCGCGCCTGGAACGAGATGCTGAAGTTCCGCACGAGCTGCGTCACCTTCGCCCGCCGCTACCAGGAAGGATGGACGCTGCCCCTGGCATGGGGCGTGCTCGCCGGCGGCTATCTGGCGCCGGTGATCGGTGCCGCCCTGGGGATGATCATCGCGGCCCCGATCCTCCTGCTCGCCGGGATCATGATCGTCGGCGCCTGGATCACGGTGGGGGTGCTGCGTTTGGCGGAGGGAGCGCGAAGGCGCATCCGCCGCACCGCCTACGAGTGCCCGCATGACCACGAGCGGTTCCCGCTGCCCGTCTACGTATGTCCTGGCTGTGGTGCCGAGCACCGTCAGCTGGTGCCGGGGCGCTGGGGGATCTTCCGGCGCGAATGTGCTTGCGGGGAGGTCGCCTTGCCGACCAGCGTCCTCGGGGGTCGCCAGCGGGTACCTCAACGCTGCCCCTCCGGGCACCCGATGTCCGGCCTGATCGGCTTTGCCGAGACGCTTCGGATCGCCCTGGTTGCGGGGCCCCGTGCCGGTAAGACCACCTACCTCGCCGGGGCGATGCTCGAGTTCGAGGGGGTGGCGTCGGAGAAGCGCCTCGCGGTCGACGTGCTCGAGGAGAGCAGCGGCGCCTACGCCGAGGTGGTCGGCCGACTGCGCGGCGGTCGCCTGCCGGATAAGACCCAGATCTCCGGCAACCCTGCCCTGGTGACGGAGATCCAGGGAGCTGACCGCTCCCGCGTCCTCTATGCCTACGACGTCGCCGGTGAGAGCTATCAGAGCTCCGACGAGATCCGCTCATTGCGCTTTCTCGAGGTCCCCTCCGGCCTGATCCTGCTGGTCGACCCGTTTTCGATCCCGCGCGTCGCCGAAGAGCACGCGGAGGAACTCGCCTCCTCGGGCGACGCGGTCCGCCCCTCCCCAGAGGAGCCGATCCGCGTATTCGAGCGGACCGCTGCGGCCTTGGTCGAGGCAGGTGTCGATCCGGCTGACATCCCGCTCGCGGTGGTCATCGGCAAGACCGACGCCTTCGCGGTGGGCACCGAGATCGAGAGCCTGCGGCCGGAGAATGGTGAGGAGGCTCCCCGGGCGTGGCTCGAGGCGAAAGGCGCAGGCAACTTCGTGCGGGCCGTTCAAGGCGAGTTCAGGCAGGTCCGCTGGTTCGCCTGCAGTGCGCTCGGACGCGTCCCCACTCCCGAGGACCAGCGCCCCTTTCAGCCCGAGGGGGCAACCGCGCCGCTGCTCTGGCTGCTTTCGAAGCGAGGGGTCGTGCCGGCTTCGCGCGCCTTCGAGCCTTCGCACACGGCGGAGCATCTCGCCGGGGCGGATGCCTCCAGTTTCCCGCCGATCGGCAACGGTGGCTGGGCTTGGCGGATCGCCGGCTCCTCGCTGGCGCTGCTGGCGATCTTCGCCGTGCTCGCGATCGGGGTCGCGCAGGTGGTCCCTCGTGGCCGAAGTGGTGCAACCGCCTCGGCTGGCCTTGCCGGCTTCGGTGCAGGCGAAGAAGACGCCGAATCCGCATCCGCAGTCGAAGACGAAGCCGAAACCGAAGCCGAACCGAGTGTCGATCCGCGCGGATTTCCGCGGCAGTCGCGGGAACAGATGACGCGGCAGATCAGGGGAGTCCTGTTCGGCTATCACCAAGCGGTCGTCGCCGGGGAATTCCGGCGTGCCTGGGCACTGCTGAGCGGCCGCAAGCGCCGGCAGGCCATGAACGAAGGCGGCTATGCGAAGTGGCGACAGGCCCAGGCCAGCCTCTCGCCGTACCTCGAACCGCGCGGGCTGCGGGTGAGGATCGCCGCGCTTGAAGACGAAGGGGTCGCTCGCGTGGACGTCTCCGGAATGGCCTGGTACGCCCCGGGCTCCTCCTGCTCGGAATGGGGCGGTCTCACCTGGGCGAAGTACGAAGGCGGAGCGTGGCATTACGACCCTGGCTACTCGACGACCCACCGCCGGGAAAGCGAATGGAAGGACCGCTATGGGCAGTTGATGGGGACTACCTGTTGAGGGGGGAGCGACGCAAGGTGCGCCCGCGGTCGCGGCGCCGGGGGCGGACGATCCTGCGGAGGCGCCTTGTCGCCATGGCGATCCTGGCCGCAGCAGCCGCCGCCGTCGTTGCGGTGGTGGGCGGGGGCCACTCCGCGAACTCGTCCGCCCCCCAGGTGAAGAATCGCGGGCGCAGGGCAGCGACCGCGACGGCAGCCGAACGGAAGCAGATCGCCCGAGCTCTGCGGCGCGGCGTCACCGCTGCCCACCGCCTGGGCGGGTCGGTGGAGGCCGCGGCGATGCTCGGTCCCTGGCGTGCTCCCGTCGTCGCCACCTCCGATCCGCACGGCAGGCGGCGCTGGATGCGGATGTGGAGCATGAGCAAGATCGTCACGGCGGTGGCGCTGCTGCGCTCAATGGGTTGGGGGCGGACACCGGGCCGGCCTTTGTCGCCTGAGGTGATCGCGGCACTCCAGGCGGCGATCACGCGCTCGGAGAACTGCCCGCAGAGACGTATCGTGCTCGAGTTGCAGCGCTCGCTCGGCGAATCGACTGCGCGAGCCCGACGCGCCGTCGCCACGGTTCTGCGGCTGGCGGGCGGCAGGGCTCGTCCCGGCGCCGAAGTGGTCCCGCCCGACCCCAGCTGCCTGGAGTTCCTCGAATCGCAAAGCGAAATCTCCGACCCGCTCGGCCCTGCGCTTCTGCTCGGGATCTCCGAATGGCGGGTGACCGACGCGGCCCGCTTCATGCACGCCCTGGGAAGCGACGTCTACGGCCGGGCGATCTCACAACGCCTCCTGGCCTTGATGCGAGAGCCGAAGGCACGGAGTCGCGAGATCGTCGCCGGTGAATTCACGGCGCCCGTCGACTGGGGCGCCGGTCGTGCCCTTGCTGTCTTCCACCCCGCTTACAAGGCAGGCTGGGGAGGCACGCAGGAGGGTGAATTCCTCGCCGGGCAGATGGCGCTGATACGACTTCCCGCGGGAGGGTGGGCGACGCTCGCCGTGATGTTCCATCCTGCGGTCCAGCCGGCGGTTGACGACCCGGGTCTCACCCGGGCCCCCGAAGCCCTGGAAGTCGTCATGCGCTCATTCGCGCAGGCACTCCGGGAAGGCTGATCAGCAGCCGGTGTGGCCGGGGTAGGGCAGGTGGACCCGGACCTGGCTGGTGTTGTCGGCCTCGTTCGACTCGAAGAGGACTTCCTTAGGGTCGACGGTCATCCGGTAGATGAAGCAGCCGCGGAGGCCGGCGACGTCGATCCACTGCTTCGAATACGCAGCCGGGTAGATGTCCGACCAGCCGACCGAGGTGCCGAGGACGTCGCGGTCGATGTAGGGGTTCTGGCGGCAGCCGGGGTAGTGGCGGTTGGCGGGTGAGCGGCGACCCGGCCGGGTGCGCTCGAGGTCGCGCAGGCAGTAGTTGAGCTTGGGGCTGGTGCGAACGACCGGGCCGAGGCTGCCGTCCCGGCGGACCCGCAGCAGGTCGAAGTGGGCGAGCTGGTGGACCTTCCAGTACGCCCCGCCCCAGTAGGAGCCGACGTCGGTGAAGCGGAGCGACACCCGGCTGGGGACGGTGATGTGGCCGCCCCCGGCCTTGTAGATGCGCTGGTTGACGCGCATCGAGCGTCGGCCGTCGCGCCGGCCGCGCAGCTCCATCGGGCCGCGGCCGCGGCTCTCGACGTCGCTGGTCGCGCGCAGGAGGACGTGCCCGTCGCCGGTCCGCTCGACGTACAGTTCGCTCGGCTTGGCGATCCGCAGGTTGGGGCAGAGCAGGTGGCGGGCTTCGGGGCCAAGGCACGGGTTTTCGACTTGCGCCGCGCTCACGGCGGCCGGTGCGGCGAGTGCCGTCAGGAAGGCGATCGAAGCGAGGAAACTACGGCCTCTCACGGGCCCGAGAATATCCCGAGCCGTTGCTATGGTCGCCGAGCATGGCCGATCTGCCGGACAACTTTCAGACTGCGCCGCTGACCGAGGTCGATCCCGAGATCGCCGCGGTTCTCGAGGCCGAGCTGAAGCGCCAGCAGCGGACGCTGGAGATGATCGCCTCCGAGAACTTCGTGCCGCAGGCGGTACTGGAAGCGGTCGGCTCGGTGCTGACCAACAAGTACGCCGAGGGTTACCCCGGACGTCGCTACTACGGCGGCTGCGAGGAGGTCGACGTCGCCGAGCAGCTGGCGATCGACCGGGCCAAGGCGCTGTTCGGGGCCGAGCACGCGAACGTCCAGGCCCACGCCGGCGCCCAGGCCAACAACGCCGCCTACATGGCGCTGATCGAACCTGGTGACACCTTCCTCGGCCTCGCTCTCGACCACGGTGGTCACCTCAGCCACGGGATGAAGATCAACGTCAGCGGCAAGCTCTACAACCCGGTGCCCTACCACGTCCGCCGCGAGGATTTCCTGGTCGACATGGAGGAGGTCGAGCGGCTGGCGAACGAGCACAAGCCGGCGCTGATCGTCGCCGGCTGGTCGGCCTACCCGCGGCAGCTCGACTTCGCCGCCTTCCGTGAGATCGCCGACTCGGTCGGGGCGAAGCTGATGGTCGACATGGCCCACTTCGCCGGGCTGGTCGCCGCCGGGGAGCACCCGAATCCGGTGCCCCACGCCGACGTCGTCACGACGACGATCCACAAGACCCTCTGCGGCCCGCGCAGCGGCATGATCCTCTGCCGCTCCGAGCACGCGAAAGCGATCGACAAAGCGATCTTCCCCGGCCAGCAGGGCGGGCCGCTGATGCACACGATCGCCGCCAAGGCGGTGGCTCTCCTCGTCGCCGCCGGCGCGCAGTTCCAGCAGCGCCAGCGGCAGACGATCGCCAACGCGCAGGCTCTCGCGGCAGGTCTCGAAGCCGGCGGCGTGCCGGTGATCACCGGCGGCACCGACGTCCACCTCGTCCTCGTCGACCTCACCCCGACCGGCCTCGACGGCCAGGCCGCGGAGGACCGCCTCGACGAGGTCGGGATCACCGTCAACCGCAACGCGATCCCCTTCGACCCGCGCCCGCCGATGAACCCCTCGGGCCTGCGGATCGGCACCCCGGCGCTGACCACGCGCGGGATGGGCGAGGCGGAGATGGGCGAGATCGCCGAGGTGATCGTCGCCGCTCTCGGCAGCGATTTCGAGTCCTCGAAGGAGGACCTGCGCGGGCGCACCGGGGCCCTGATGGACCGCTTCCCGCTGTACTCCCAACTAGCGAGCGTTGCGGTCTGATTCTTCGCGAGCGGCGTCCATATGTCGATTGCCGCCGCCCGCGGACGCGAAGCGGAGCAGGCGGCGGATGAGATGTTGGGTCGACATGAGCGCGCCGGCGCATGTGCTGGTGCTGCGCCCGATCATCCAGCGCCTCGAAGCAGAAGGGCACGAGGTCGAGGTCACCGCCCGCGACTACGCGCAGACGCTGGCCCTGCTCGAGCTGCACGGGATGCCGCACACGGCGATCGGCCGGCACGGCGGCGCCTCGCGGGCGCGGAAGGCCTACCGCCTCGCCGCTCGCAGCGCCCAGATGCTGATGTTCGGCCGCGGCCGCCGCTTCGACCTCGCTCTCGCCCACGGCTCCAACGACCTTGCAATCGCGGCCAAGGCGCTCGGCATCCCCGAGGCCAACATGCACGACTACGAGTACGCGGTCACCCAGCACCGGATCGGCTGCCGCTTCGCCAGGCGGGTGATGTTCCCCGACGCCGTCCCGTACGAGCGCCTGCGCCGCTTCGGCGTCACCCCGGAGAAGTACTTCCCCTACCCCGGCCTGAAGGAGGAGTACTACCTCTTCGACTTCGAGCCCGACCAAGAGGCGCTGCGGCGGCTCGGCGTCGACGAGGAGCGGGTCGTTGTCATCGTCCGCCCGCCGCCCGACGTCTCGCTCTACCACCGCAAGTCGAACCCGCTCTTCCCCAAGGTCCTCGATCGCCTCGGCAACGACGAGGGCGTCCACGCGGTAGTCCTGCCGCGGACGCAGGCCCAGCGCGATTTCATCGAGGGTCTGCGGCTGCCCTCGGTGATCGTGCCCCCCGGCGCGGTGGAGGCGCAGAGCCTGGTCGCCCTCGCCGACCTCGTCGTCTCCGCCGGCGGGACGATGAACCGCGAGGCCGCCGCCCTCGGCACCCCCGTCTACACGACCTACGGCGGCCGCCTCGGCGGCGTCGACGAAGCGCTGATCCGCTCCGGCCGGCTGCGGCCGCTGACCGATCCCCGCGCGGTCGTGCTGGAGAAGCGGACCGCGGAGGCGACCCCGACCCGCCGCGATCCGTCCTACCTGGTCGAGACGATCCTAGGTACCGTCGGAGCCTCACCATTGCGCGAAGAGCCTCATCCCGTAACGCCTTCCTGAGCGATCTGCCCGAGGCCGAGCCCGGCCTCGAAGAACTCGTCGCGCCCGCGGCCGAAGGCGACCCGCGTCCGATCGACCCGGTCCTGCGCGCCCTCGACATCCTCATCTCCGGCGCGGTCCTGCTGGCGCTCTCGCCGCTGTTGGCGCTGGTCGCGGCGGCGATCGCGACCAGCTCCGGCCGGCCGGTCCTCTACCGAGGTGCCCGCGTCGGCCGCGCCGGGCACCTCTTCTGGATGTACAAGTTCCGCACCCTGGCCCCGGACGCGGAGACCCGCCTCGGCCCCTACTACGGCGAGGAGCTGACCCGCCGCACGGAGGAGGAGCGGACCCGGATCGGCGGCGTCCTGCGCAAGACCCACCTCGACGAGGTCCCGCAGCTCTGGAACGTCCTCCGGGGCGACATGTCGATCGTCGGCCCGCGCCCGATCCGGCCGACCTTCTACGCCGAGCTCTGCCGCGAGATCCCGCAGTACTGGCAGCGGCTCGTCGTCCGCCCCGGCGTCACCGGGTTCGCCCAGACCAGGATCACCCGGGAGGAGACCTGGGCCGACAAGCTCGCCCACGACATGGAGTACATCGCCGACCGCTCGGTCAGCCTCTACTTCCAAGTGCTTCTCGCAACCTTGAATAAGGTCATAGGCCGCGGTCCCGCGAACACCCCATCTTCCGCGACAAAAACCTGAGCACCACCGGAGCGGCTGCGAGACTGCCGCCCATGTGCGGCATCTGCGGCCTCGTTGCCGGCGAGCGCGAACGGGCCCCCGACCGGGAGGCGGTGGCGCGGATGAGCGGGCGGCTCGTCCATCGCGGCCCCGACGACGACGGGCTCTTCTGCGAGGGGCCGGTCGCGCTGGCGGCCCGGCGCCTCTCGATCATCGACCTCGCCGGCGGCCACCAGCCGATCGAGAACGAGGACGGCAGCGCCGTCGTGGTCCAGAACGGTGAGATCTACAACTACCGCGAGCTGAAGCGCGAGCTCGAGGGGCGCGGCCACCGCTTCGCCAGCGACTGCGACACCGAGGTTCTCGTCCACGGCTACGAGGAGTGGGGGGAGGGCTTCGTCGAGCGGTTGCGGGGAATGTTCGCGATCGCCCTCTGGGACAAGCGGCGCCGGCGGCTGCTGCTGGCCCGCGACCGATTCGGGATCAAGCCGCTCTACTACCGCGATGCCGACGGCGGCCTCTGCTTCGCCTCGGAGCTGAAGGCGATGCTCGAGCAGCCGGGCTTCTCGCGCGAGGTCGACCCGCGGGCGGTCGCCGCCTACCTCGCCTTCAACTCGATCCCGGCGCCGCTGACGATCTTCAAAGAGGCACGCAAGCTGCCCCCCGGTCACCTGCTGAGCTGGGAGGGGGGAGAGGTGTCGCTGCGGCGCTACGCGCGGCCCGGCCCGGCCACCTCCGGCGAAGTACGCCGCGGCTCGGCGTCCGAGCTCGCCGCCGAGCTGCGCGAGGTGCTCGACGACAGCGTCCGCGCCCATCTCGTCGCCGACGTCCCGGTCGGCGTCCTGCTCTCCGGCGGGGTCGACTCCGGCGGCCTCGCCGCGCTCGCCTCGCGTCACGTCGGCGAAGCGCTGCGCACCTTCTCGGTCGGCTTCGAGGAGGAGGGCTTCAACGAGCTCTCGCGGGCGCGCCTGGTCGCCGAGCGCTACGGCACCGACCACCACGAGCTGGTCCTCCGCCCCGACGCGGTCGAGCTGCTGCCGAAGCTGGTCGAGGCCTTCGACGAGCCGTTCGGCGACTCCTCGGCGCTGCCGACCTACCTGGTCTCCGAGCTGGCGGTCGGCGAGGTCAAGGTCGCCCTCTCCGGTGAGGGCGGCGACGAGCTCTTCGGCGGCTACTACACCTACGTCGCCGACCTGCTCGCCCGCCGCGTCGGCCGCCTCGCGGCGCTGGCGCGGCCGCTGGCGGAGGCGCTGCCGAGCCGCACCGACCGGGTCGGCTTCGACTACAAAGCCAAGCGCTTCGCCCGCGCCGCCGGCCTGCCACCGCTGGAGCGCCACCACGGCTGGAAGGAGATCTTCTCGGCGCAGGCGCGGGCCGAGCTGGTGGGCCCCGCTGCCTCGGCCTGGGACCCGCTCGACCTCTACCGCGGGCGCTACGCGGAGACCGTCGGTGCGCCGCCGCTGGCACGGATGCAGGACCTCGACCTCGGCATCTACCTCGTCGACGACCTCCTTGTCAAGACCGACCGCCTCAGCATGGCCCACTCGCTGGAGCTGCGCGTCCCCTTCCTCGACCCCGAGGTCGCCGAGTTCGCCTTCTCTCTCCCGACCGCCCTCAAAGTCCGCGGCACCGCCAAGAAGCGCCTCCTGCGCCAGGCGCTGGCGCCGCTACTGCCGCGGGAGATCGTCCACGGCCGCAAGCAGGGCTTCTCGATCCCGATCGCCGCCTGGCTGCGCGGCCCCCTGGAGCCGTTCGCCCGCGAGGTGCTGGCGCCGGGCGCCGTCGCCCGCCAGGGCCTGCTCGACCCCGCCGCCGTCACCCCCGTCCTCGACCGCCACTGCGCCGGGCAGGAGGACCTCAGCCGCCAGATCTGGGGCCTGATGGCGCTTACGCTCTGGTTCGACCGCTATGCCGGCTGACCCGACCAACCTCGACGCGCTCTACGCCTTCCTGGTCGCGCTGCTCCTCGCCCTGGTGCTGGTGCCGCTGACCAAGCGCCTCGCGCTCCGCGTCGGCGCGATCGACTACCCGAACGAACGCAAGCTCCATACGGTGCCCACCCCCAAGCTTGGCGGCTTGGGAATCCTCGCGGCGGCGCTGGTCTCCGGGCTGCTCTGGCTGCCCTCGGACAACGAGAGCCACGCGATCGTCTTCGGCGCCGTCGCGATCGCCTGGGTAGGCGCTCTCGACGACGTCTTCGAGCTCTCGGCGGCCCCGAAGCTGCTCGGCCAGATCGTCGCCGTGGTGATCCCGGTCTCCGCCGGCGTCACGGTCGAAAACTTCACCGTCCCCTTCTTCGGCCGCCTCACCCCCGGGACCGTCGACCTCGTCCACCTCGCCGGCACCACGATCCAGCTCGGCGACGTCGCCACCGTGCTCGGGCTGGTCGCGATCATCAACGTGATCAACCTGATCGACGGTGTCGACGGCCTCGCTGCCGGGGTCGCGGTGATCTCGGCCCTGACCCTGGCGACGATCGCCCTCTCGCTGGAACGCACCGCCGCCGGCGTCCTCGCCGCCCTGACCGCGGGTGGCGCCCTCGGCTTTCTGCGCTGGGGCTTCCCGCCGGCCGGCACCTTCATGGGCGATACCGGCTCCAACCTGCTCGGCTACCTGCTCGGGGCGGTGGCGGTGCAGGGAGCGCTGAAGACGAACGCCGTCGTCGCCCTCTTCCTGCCGCTGCTGATCCTCGCGGTGCCGATCCTCGACACCGGCTTCGTCGTCGCCAAGCGCCTCAAATACGGGAAACCGATCTACAAAGCAGATCGCTGGCACTTCCACCATCGGATGGCCGACATCGGCTTCTCGCAGCGAAGAACCCTGCTCTACCTTTACGGCTGGACCGCGGTGATGAGCGGCCTCGCCCTGGCCCTGCGCTTCGTCCCCTACAGCGACAACCACGGCCATTTCAACGCCCTCTGGACCGCGGTGATGGCCGCCTGCCTGATTGCTGCAATCGCCGCCAGCGTCTATCTGGTGGAGGTGCTGGAGATCCTCAAGCTGCGCCAGACCCGCCTCCGCCAGCTGGTCACTCTCAGACGTCAAGCTGGAGCACCCGAGCCCGAGCTGCAAGAGGTCAACGTAGCCGTAGAGCAGGAGCTCGAAACCGGGAATTTCCCAGCCGTCGATCCGGAAACCGGCGAATTCCAAGCAGTCGACTAGGAGGATGGGGTGCCCCTCTCAGGACACTCAACCACGAGCCATTGGCGAGTGGTGTCCGGAGAGGGGCACCCCATCCCCCCTCCGCGGGTAGTGGCAACCCTCACGAAGTGGCTTCCCAAAGCCATTCGCGGGCCCTTTTGGATATAGTCGGGCCTGCGCCCGCTCCGCCCCGAGCCGGGCGTTTCTTTGCGGTATCTGCTCTTCCTGTCTCTATGTCTCCTCCCAAGTACGTCGACCTCATCGCGCTCGCTGCCGCGCTCGGAATTTTCCTGCTCGGCGGCTTCCCCCTGCTCGGGTACTCCGCCGCGGCTGCCGTCTGGCTCGCCCAGCGGGGCCTGCAGTCGCTCGCCAACCGGCGGATGAAGGAACACCTCGCCGCCGGCAACCGGCAGAAGGCGATGGGGATCGTTGCAGGCACCACCCTCGGCCGCGTCTGGTTGATGGCGACCGCAGTGCTGCTGGTCGGCCTGGCCGAACGGGAGTCGGGGCTGGCCGCAGCGGTGCTGCTGGCGGCCCTGTTCACGATCTCCTTTGCCGCGCAGGGCCTCGCGCACCTGCTCGAGCAGCCTGAGGGCCAGGGGGCCGCGTAGAGATGGAGCAGGCCACGGTCCCGGCGCCCGGCGGCGCCCCGCAGCGCGACGGCATGAGCACCAAAGCCAAAGTCCTGATCGGGCTCGGCGCTTACTTCGCGGTCTTTGCCCTGCTGCTCTTGATCTTCGGCAACGGCGGCAAGAACGAAGAGTTCAAGCCGCAGAACGAGTTCAAACTGGAACCGTGGATCTCGATCCACCTCGGCTCGATCGACCTCAGCATCAACAAAGCGGTTTTCTATCTCGTCCTTGCCAGCGTCCTAACGATCTTCACGATGGTCTGGATCGCGCGGCGCATGCAGCAGAAACCGAACCGCGTCCAGACCGCGGTCGAGGCCGCCTACGACCTGACCAAAAACACGATCACCGGCACCAGCCTGCAGGGCAAAACCGCCTCCCGCTGGTTCCCCTTCATCGCCGCGCTCTTCTTCTGGATCTGGTTCTCGAACATGATCGGCTTCCTGCCGCTGCCGACCAATACCGAGCACGAGATGTCGATCTTCGGCCTCGAAATACCCACCTTCGCGATCTACGCCGCGACCGCCAACATCTCGATCCCGCTGGTCCTCACCCTGGTCGTCTGGCTCACCTACCACGTCGAAGGGGTGCGCGCCAAGGGGTTCATCCCCTATCTGGCGAGTTGGTTGCCGCCTGGTCTGGAGGACAAAGGCGTCGGCCTCAAGGCCCTGATCTTCGTGATCGAGGCGATCTCCCATTTCGCCCGGCTGATCTCCCTCTCCGTCCGGCTCTTCGCCAACATCCTCGCCGGCCACCTGCTGTTGCTCTTCATGGGGGGCGGCCTCGCCGTGCTGCTCGGCATCGCCGCGCTTGGTGCGCTCACCTTCCCTCTCGCCTTCTTCTTCTTCATCCTCGAGGTGGGCCTTATCGCCACCCTGCAGGCGTTCATCTTCTCGACGCTCAGCGCTATCTACATCGGCGGAGCGACCTCCGCCTCTCATTAGAAAGGAAGTATCTCTCGATGGATCTCACTGCCCTGCCGCTTGCCGAAGTCACCGACGAAGGCGTCAAAGGCGCCGGCAAAGCGATCGCCCTCGGCGTCGGTGCGGGCCTCGGCTCGATCGGCGCCGGTATCGGCATCGGTTTCATCTTCGGCAAGGAGATCGAGTCGGTCGCCCGCCAGCCGGAGATGAAAAGCGACCTGGAAAGCATCCGCTGGCTCGGCTTCGCGCTGACCGAGGCGGTCGCCTTCTACACCTTCATCTTCGGCCTGATCGCCTTCTTCCTCTCGTAGGTCGATGGAGCTGCTCGGCTACATAGCGGCGGTTCCGCTCGCTGCGGAGAAGAGCGAAAGCGGCGGCAGCTTCCTGGTCAGCCCGGGCCTCGGCCTGATGATCTGGACGCTGGTCCTCTTCCTGTTCACGATGTGGGTGTTGAGCAAGGTCGCCTTCCCGAAGATCCAGGAAGCGCTCGACAAACGCGCCAACGCGATCAGCGAGTCGATCGAAGCTGCCGAACGGCAGCGCAAGGAATCCGACGAGCTGCTGACCGAGTACCGGGCCCGGCTCGCCGAGGCGCGCGAGCAGGCCGACGACATCATGGCCCGCGCCCGCAAATCCGCCGAGACCGCCGAAGCCGAGGCCGCTGCCGCCGGCAAGGAGAAACGCGAGGAGCTGGTCGAGGCCGCCAAACGCGACATCGAGGCCGAGACGCGGCGCTCGCTCGACCAGATCCGCCAGGAGGTCGCCGACCTCACCGTCCTCGCCACCGAGCGGGTGACCCGCAAATCGCTCACCCCCGAGGACCAGAAACGGCTCGTCGAGGAGGCGCTCAGCGAGGTCGACTTCTCGACCCTCTCGGGCTCGGAGAGCAACAACTAGCGATGGCCGACGCCGCTCGCGTATACGCAGAGGCCCTCTTCGAGGTGGGCCGCGACAAAGGCAAGCTGGACGCGCTGCAGCAGCAGCTCGGCCAGTTCGCCGATGCCGTTGACCGCAACCGTGAGCTGCAGGTCTTCTTCTTCAGCCCCTACCTCTCGACGGCGGAGAAGCAGGAGGGGATCGAGAAGGCGATCACCGGCGCCGAGCCGGAGCTGATCAACTTCCTCGAGCTGCTCGTCGACAAGCACCGGATGACGGAGGTCTTCCGCATCCGGCGCGAGCTCGACGAGCTCTGGAAGCACGAGAACCGCCGCCTCGACGTCACCGTCACCAGCGCCGCCGAGCTGGACCCGGCGGTGGTCGAGAAAATCGGCCAGGAGGTCGAACGCCAGACCGGGGAGAAAGTCCAACTCTCAAGCAGGGTTGACGGCGACATCCTCGGCGGCATCGTGCTGCAGGTCGGCAACATGGTCCTGGACGCGAGCATCCGCAGTCGCCTGGAGAAACTTCGAAAGAGCGTCGCCACCGCGGCGTGAAAGCCTGAATGACGAACGGCCGTGAAAACCAAGCAGTTCTAGGACGCAGCCCGATCGGCGCAGCGAGCGCACTGGAAGTGCGTGAGCAAGACGATCGGGCGAGGACGACGAAATGCGCCGGTTTGCAGCGGCCGCGATGAAGGAGATACAAACGTAATGGAGATCAAGCCCGACGAGATCGCATCAATCCTGCGAGAGCGGATCGAGGGACTGGAGACCGGTTCCGCCGACCTCACCGAGGTCGGGACCGTCCTGTCTGTCGCCGACGGCATCGCCCGCATCCACGGGCTCGACAACTGCATGGCGCTGGAGATGCTCGACCTGCCCCACGGGGTGACCGGCCTGGCGCTGAACCTCGAGTCCGACAACGTCGGCGCCGTGCTCTTCGGCGAGTGGGAACACATCGAGGAGGGCGACACGGTCAAACGGACCGGCAAGCTGCTGGAGATCCCGGTCGGCGAGGCTCTGCTCGGCCGCATGGTCGACCCGCTCGGCCGCCCGCTCGACGATCGCGGCGAGATCGCCACCACCGAGACCCGCCCGGCCGAGTTCAAAGCCCCCGGCGTCGTCCAGCGCCAGCCGGTCGAGGAACCCGTCCAGACCGGGCTGATGTCGATCGACGGGATGATCCCGATCGGCCGCGGCCAGCGCGAGCTGATCATCGGCGACCGCCAGACCGGGAAGACGGCGATCGCGATCGACACGATCATCAACAACAAGGACAAGGACCTGATCTGCATCTACGTCGCGATCGGGCAGCGGATGTCGACCGTCGTCCAGCTGAAAGAGACGCTGGAGGAAAACGGCGCGATGGAGAACACCATCATTGTCGCCGCCCCCGCCGACGAGGCGGCGCCGATCAAGTACATCGCCCCCTACGCCGGCTGCGCGATGGGCGAGTACTTCCTCTACAACGGCAAAGCCGCGCTCTGCGTCTACGACGATCTCACCAAACACGCTTCCGCCTACCGGCAGATGTCGCTGCTGCTGCGGCGCCCGCCGGGCCGCGAGGCCTACCCGGGCGACGTCTTCTACCTGCACTCGCGCCTGCTGGAGCGGGCGGTGAAGCTGAACGACGAGCTCGGCGGCGGCTCGCTGACGGCGCTGCCGATCATCGAGACCCAGGCCTCTGACGTCTCCGCCTACATCCCGACCAACGTGATCTCGATCACCGACGGCCAGATCTTCCTCGAGTCCGACCTCTTCTTCTCGGGCGTGCGGCCGGCGATCAACGTCGGCATCTCGGTCTCCCGGGTGGGCGGTAACGCGCAGACCAAGGCGATGAAGAAAGTCGCCGGAAAACTGCGCCTCGACCTCTCCCAATACCGCGACCTCGAGGCCTTCGCCCAGTTCGGCTCCGAGCTCGACGCCGAGACCCAGAAAGCGCTGACGCGCGGCGAACGGCTGGTCGAGCTGCTGAAACAGAAAGAGCGCGAACCGCTCTCGGTCGGCGACCAGGTCGCCTCGATCTACTCGGGCACCGGCGGCTACCTCGACCGGATCAAAGTCGAGCGCGTCGGCGAGTTCCTCGCTGACCTAAGGGTCCGCCTGCACGCCGAGAACAAGGAGCTGCTGAGCCGGATCGAAGAGACCGGCAAGCTCTCCGACGAGGACGAGGAGGCTCTGGGCAAGGCGATCGCCGAGTTCGTCGACGACTTCGGTCCCGACGTCGACGAGCACGGCGACCCGCTCGAGGAGGGCGAGTCCGACCGCGTCCACTCGAAAGAGGAGCGCGAGGCCCCGGCCCGCACCCCCGGTTCTGACACCGCGCCGGAGAGCAGCGAGGACGAGGAGGCGGCGACTCCGGCCTAGTCCGGATCCGGTTCTCTCATGGCATCGCAGAAGGAAGTCAAGAACCGCATCGCGTCGGTCAAGAACATCAACAAGATCACGCGAGCGATGGAGATGGTCGCCGCGGCGCGCCTGCGCCGTGCCGAACAGCGGATCTCCGACATGCGGCCCTACGCCGAGGGGATGCGCAAGCTGACCCGCCGCGCCGCCGCGCAGGCGGGTGGCATTCCGCGGGTGCCGGTGCTGGAAGAGCGCGAGAACGTGAAACGGGTCGGGATCGTCCTCGTCACCGGGGACCGCGGTCTGGCCGGCGCCTTCAACAGCAACATCATCCGCGAGGGAATGCGCTTGGGGGCGAAAGTCCGCCAGGAGGGCGCCGAGCCCTCCTTCGCAGTCGTCGGCCGCAAGGGCGTCTCGGCTCTGACTTTCCGCAAGCAGGACGTCTCCGCTTCCTACGTCGGCTTCACCGACCGGCCCGCCTTCGCCAACGCGCGCGAAATC
>Ga0207702_10000019_pt1 | contig 211843 bp, 182 predicted proteins | sample KBSCornC62_FD_184302 | JGI IMG/M metagenome (GOLD analysis project Ga0207702, IMG submission 184302) | Corn rhizosphere microbial communities from Kellogg Biological Station, Michigan, USA - KBS Corn C6-2 (SPAdes) (version 2) | ecosystem: Host-associated > Plants > Roots > Rhizosphere > Soil ...
GCGCTGTCAGTTGCTCCAGCAGGTCAGATGACGGCGCCATCGGATAGCCGGCATAGAAGCGAAGTCCGGCCTGGATCGCCGCGCGGGCGACGGCTTCGGATCCGTCACAAAATATTCTGGGCATCAGGACACCGGCTGGCTGTTGGTTTCGGGCCGCGCGAAGCGGTAGACTTCGAAAACGAAGTCCGGACAGACAAGGTGACAAGCCGTGCAGCCGGTGCAGCCGTCGGCGAGCAGCGGGTAGTAATAGCCCAGCACGTTCTTTTCCGACGACATCGACAGCACGCGCGGCGGACAGGCCGGAATGCACAATTCACATCCTTTGCAACGATCCTTGGCAATAACCACCGTGCCGCCGGGCTGGGTTGACTCGTTCATGCTACGGCCCTTTCTTCAGCGCGGTTGAGGTCGACGCGGTACGCACCTGGCGTCACGGCAAGCCGGCCGGCTTCCAGCGCCTTCTCGTTGGCCACATTGTGTTGCGCCCGGTGGGGTGGCACCTGACCGCGCATTGCGGCCAGAAGCTGCTCGCCCGTGACGAGCTCGGTCAGAGTCGCATAGGCCGAAATCAGGATCATGCCCATCACCTGCGGATTGCCGATTTCGCGCGCCAGCCGCGTTGCCCGCACAGTCACGAAATGCTGCGTCGGCAAGGGCGAGAGCTGACCGGCGATCTCCTCGTCGGTGACCATCAGGGCATCGGCGCGCAGTCGTTGGCTGTGCTCCTGCCAGAAATTCGGGTGCAGCACGACGGCTCCGGAGGCATGTGCGGTCACCGGCAACGCCTTCAGGGGCCGCGACCCGATCACCACCGTGGCCAGCGATTTGCCGCCGCGCATCTCCCCGCCATAGACGCCGTTCAGCATGACATGCCGATCGCTTTCCATGGCGGCGACAGCGAACATCTTGGAGATAAGTTGAATCCCCTGACCGCCTATCCCCGAGATGAAGGTCTCGTGTTCCATGCCGCCTGCCTCCATGATCAAGTCAGGAATAGCCAGACGATTTTTCTATGTCAACTAGAAATCTCGAAAATACTGCCATTCGGACTGGAAGCTCCAACAATCCCGACCTGACGACGATTGACCCTCGTAGAAGGGTGGGCGAACAATGGGCCGATGTCAGACACAGAGCCCTCAGCCATTCCCGAACACGTCACGCGCAAGGCTTCAGGCCGCAAGGCCACGCGTAAGTCCGAAGTAACGCGTCGGCAGATTCTCGATGCGGCAGCGTCGCTGTTTGCCAAGCGCGGCTACAGCCTAGCCAGGCTAACCGACATTGCGCAGCTCGCCGGCATCCACCTGACCGGGCTGTACTACTACTACGACAACAAGGAGGAACTGGTCTCCGACATCCTCTCCCATGGGCCGGCACGGGCGTTGGAAGCGTTGAGGGCGGCGCTCGACGCGCTGCCAACGACAGCCAGCAAGCGCGAGCGCCTCGAGACCGCGATCACGGTCTACCTCTCGCAAATCCTGAAGGACGACGATTATGTGCGCGCCGACCATCGGGTCGCATCGCAGATCTCGCCGGAAGTGCGGTCGCGGGCACTGGCCATCAGCCGCGATATCAACACGATCTGGCGAAATCTGCTGGAGGAAGCCGTGGCGACCGGCGAACTCCGCGCCGACATCGACATGACCATGCTGCGCATGCTGCTGCTCGGCAGCATGAACTGGAGCGTCGAATGGTTCCGTTCGGACTTGTCGCCGCCGGCCAAGCTGGCCGAAGCGCTGAAGGCGCTGTTTTTCGAGGGCGCAGCGCCGAACGTGCGATAGATTTCTTGATCATATAGAAAAATCCTTGACGACGCCCGCAGCTTGCATACGATCGGGAGCTGTCTTCAGGGAGGAAGCTCATCGTGCGATTCGTGCATACAGTTGGCAGGATTCTCGATCTTGCGGCTGCAGCCGTGCCCAACAGGTTGTCGGTCACTCTCGGCGAACAGACCCGCACCTTTGCTCAGTCCCAGCGCGATGCGACTCGGATGGCCAATGCCCTGCATGATCTTGGCCTTCGCCGTGGCGACCGGCTGATGTATTGGGGACCGATCGCGCTGCGCGAGATCGACGTCTTCTTCGCCACCCAGAAACTCGGCGTGGTCTTCGTTCCCTTCAAGGACAGCCTGTCGCCCCGCGAGGCCCTGGCCCAGATCGCCTATATCAAGCCGGCCATGGTGGTCGGCGATGCGGCTATGGCTGACCGCCTGGCGGAACTCGAAATATCGGCCGGCGTCCCCATTGCGACGACCGGCGGCCGAGGACCCGGCATCAATCTCGACGCCGCATTCGCCGGCGCCTCCGACCGAGAGGTCAACCTCGATGTCGAAGACGAGGACATCCACGCCATCTTCCTTACCAGCGGCAGCACTGGGGAGCCAAAGGGCGTGATGGTGTCGCATCGCGCCAGCTGGCATCGCTCACTGGCGGGAGCCACCCGCACGCCGGCCTGCGGCGGCCGCGGCGAGGTCGACATGTTCCCGTTGTTCCACTGGGCGGGTTGGAATTTCCTGCTCGTCGCCTGGATGCATCTGCGCACCATCCACCTCACCCCGAAGGCCGACGCCGCCTCAATTACGGCCGTCATGGACCGCTGGTCTCCCGGCAGCCTCTACGCCATACCTGCGGTCTGGGAGCGGCTGCTGGACCATAAGAATGACTTCGAGACACGTTCGCTGCGCTATGCCTGCACCGGCACCTATCGGTTCGAGCCGACGCTGGTCGATCGCATCAAGCTGAAATTTCCGAATGCCTACGTGACTAGCTCGTGGGGAGCGACCGAACTCGGAACGGGATCGACGATCGGAGAAGACGACATCCGTGACCGGCCCTACAGCGTCGGCCTGCCAACGCCGGGGACCGAACTTCGGATCGTCGACGGAGAGCTTGTCGGCCGTTCCAATCAAATGATGAGCGGCTATTTCAACCTGCCCGACGTAACGGCGGAGACACTTGTGGACGGCTGGTACCATACGGGTGATCTCGTCGAGATGGACGATGACGGGTTCATCAGCATTATCGGACGCCGGCGCGAGGTGATACGCTCCGGCGCAGAAACAATCGCGCCTGCCGAGGTCGAGGAAGCGCTATCCGGCCTTCCCGGCATCAACGAAGTATCGGTGATCGGTCTGCCGGATCCGATCTGGGGCGAGGTTGTCTGCGCTGCCGTTGTGCTAAACAGCGGCGCCGTCCTGCCGACAGTTGAGGCAATCCGGTCGCATGTATCCGGAACGCTGGCTCCGCACAAATGTCCGCGCAAAGTGGTTGCCGTGGATGCACTGCCCCGGACGCCCGCGACCGGACAGATCCAGCGCTCGCTGGTGCGCTCCACCATCATGAGCCAGCTGTCGGCCTGAACCGGCGGCAAACCCTTTACACCGTCATTACGGATAGGGTGCCTGCCGCCCATGAATACTCAAGGAGATCTATCTTGAAAGTTGCCCTGATCACGGGTGCCGGCACCGGCATCGGACGCGCCTCCACCCTCGAATTCCTGGAGGCCGGGGTCGCAGTCGTAGTCCTCGGCCGCCGTCAGAGCCGTCTTGAAGAACTGATCGCGGACGCCGGCGACAGGCGGGACATGGTCGCCATGATCGCGGCTGACGCGACGGACGATGATGCGCCCGCGCGTGCCGTGGAACTGGCACTCTCGCGGTTCGGACGTCTGAACTATCTCGTCAATAATGCGGGGCTCGGTAGCCCCAAGCCCGTGCACGAATCCGACGACGCCTTTCTCGACCAGAATCTCGACCTGATGCTGCGCGCTCCATTCCGCTTCACGCGCGAGGCGGTGAAGGTGATGGGACCAGAATCCTGCATCATCAACGTATCGTCCACCTACGCGCTAACGGGCGGTCTGCGCGGCGGCGCCTATTCGGCCGCCAAGGCGGGATTGCTCGGCCTGACGACGCATGTCGCCTGCCAGTATGGCAGTGCCGGCATCCGCTGCAATGCCGTGGCGCCCGGCGCGATCGACACGGAAATGACCAGTGACCGCATGCGTAGCGAGACGTTCCAGCGGATGCATGCCGAAATGACCCCCTCGACGCGGGCCGGAACGGTCGCCGATGTCGCCCATATGATCGTCTTCCTGTGCTCGGACAAGGCGGGCTGGATCAACGGCCAGTGCATCGCCGTCGACGGCGGCTGGGCATCAACCAAGTTCCTGTCTGAGAGGGCGCTGACAGCCTCGCGCACGATGGTGAGACCGCGTTTCAGCCATTCCGGCAAACCGGTGCGGCATGCTGATCCGGATCAGAACGGGCCAGGATGATGGTCGCGGTCGACGACGACATTCTGGTTAGTGAGACCGCTGGCAGCCACCGCACTCACAGGGACCGGGAGGATACATGCAGCGATCCGCAGCGAAAATTCTCGTGCTGGCGCCGATACCAGCAGACGCACTTGCTCCGCTGCGAAAGAGGTTCGAGCTGGTCGATGCCTCCGGGTCGCCACTGTGCTTTCTGAGAAACTGTCCGAAACCCGAGCATTTCGAGATCGCCTTCACCATCGGCAACTGCCCGCTAACGCGCGAAATGATCGGGCTGCTACCAGCGCTCCGCTATGTCTGCCATTACGGCGTCGGCACCGACCAGCTCGCCCTCAATGTCCTCAGGGAACGCGATGTGCTGGTCACCAATACGGCCGGCGCTAGCGCAAGCTGCGTGGCCGATCTGGCTTTGGCGCTGCTGCTCTCCACGATACGACAGTTGCCGCAAGGCGACGCCTTCGTCCGGGGCGGACGCTGGCGCGAGATACCCTTCCCTTACGGGCCTTCCCTCGGCGGTCGGCGGATCGGCGTCTATGGGCTTGGCGACATCGGCTCCCGGATCGCGGCGCGGCTCGCACCCTTCGAAACCGAGATCGGCTATCATACGAGGTCGCCGCGGGAGGATGTGCCTTACCGGCATTTTCCATCCCTCCTTGCGCTCAGCGAATGGGCGGATGACCTGATCATTGCTGTCAGCGCGACCGAGCAGACTGTCGGCTCCGTCGACAGGCCAGTTCTCGCCGCACTCGGCTCGGAAGGCGTGTTGATCAATGTGGCCCGCGGCAGCGTTGTCGACGAACATGCACTGCTCGATGCGCTGTCCTCAGGTGCGCTGGCGGGTGCCGGGCTGGACACATTCATCGGTGAGCCAGCTATCAACGGCGCGTTTCTGGGCCTGAAGAATGTCGTGCTGTCGCCACATATGGGCGGCGGAACGAGGCGCGCTATCAAGCGGACCACGCAAATCTTCCTGGCCAATCTCGAGCGCTTTCTCGCGGGCGAGCCACCACGGAATGTTGTTGGATAGGTCATGCGCCGACAGTGCTGTCGATCGAATGCGGGCAGGAAGACATGGACGGCGCGCTATGCCGTGGCGGACGACGTGGTTGCCCTAGCTTGACCGGATTGATTCCGGTCCCAGCCTTGGTTCTAGTATGCTCCGCTCTCCTGCATGGCCGACCTCAGCCAAACGCCATGGCAGGAATCGCCCGGACAAGCTCGATTGTATAATCGTTCTGCGGCTCGGCAAATATCTGCTCGGTCGCGCCGATTTCCTTGATCTGGCCCTTTGACATTACCGCTACCCGGTCCGAGATCGCCCGGACAATCGACAGGTCGTGCGAGATGAAGAGATAGGACATCCCAACCTCCTCCTGCAGCTCCGACATCAGGTTTAGCACCTGGGCGCGAACCGACACGTCGAGCGCGGCGACCGGCTCGTCGCAGACGATGATCTTCGGATTGAGGGACAAGGCGCGGGCGATCGCCACGCGCTGGAGCTGTCCGCCCGACAGACCCGAGGGCAGCCGCCTGGCATAGCTCTCGTCGAGTCCCACACGCTTGAGCACAGCCAGCGAACGCGCACGCCTCTCGTCGGCAGAAAGACCGAGGTGCAGCAACATCGGCTCCTCTATCGAGCGTCCGATGTCCATGCGGGGATCGAGGGAGGAAAACGGGTCCTGGAAGATCATCTGCATATCGCAGCGATGCGCCCTGAGCGTTGCGCGCGACATCGCGCGTATGTCGGCGCCATCCAGCACAACGCTGCCCGCGTCCGGCTCGATCAGCCGGAGGATCAGCCGTCCGACCGTCGACTTGCCGGCACCGGATTCGCCGACGATCGACAGCGTTTCTCCATGACCGAGGCTGAAGCTGACATCGCGAACCGCTTCGACGCGGTCGATGACCTGGCCGAAAACATTGCGTCTGCGCACATAGGACTTCGTCAGTCCCTCAACCCTAAGCAACGTCATGATGCGACCGCCAGGTCAGCCCGCAGGCAACGCACCGACCGCTCATCAGGCATTTCGACCAGTTCCACGGGCCGGCTCTGACACTGGTCCGAAAGACGGCAATCGCAACGTGGATTGAACCGGCAGCCCGGTATCATCCGGGTGGGCGGGGGAATGCTGCCATCGATCACCTTCAGCCGCTGCTGCCGCCCCGCACCGGGAATCGAGGCGAGCAGCGCCTTCGTGTACGGGTGCAACGGTTGGGAAAAGATCTGTCGGGTGGTGCCGACCTCGACCGTCTGGCCGGCATACATGACGGCGACGCGCTGCGTCACCTCGGAGACGACCGTCAGGTCATGGCTGATGAACAGCATGGCCATGCCGCTTTCCCTGACCAGCTCCCGGAGCAGTTCCAGAACCTTGGCCTGCACTGTCACATCGAGTGCGGTCGTTGGCTCGTCCGCGATGAGCAGCTTTGGCTCGCAACTGATCGCCATGGCGATCATGACGCGCTGGCACATGCCGCCGCTGAACAGATGGGGATAGTCGCTGGCCCGTTCGGCTGCGCGTGGTATCCCGACCCGGTCGAGAAGCGACACCGCCCGCTTCCACGCTTCCGCGCGGCTAACGCGACTATGCCGGCGAATGGTCTCGGCAATGTGGTCCCCGACGGTGAAGGCCGGATTCAGGCTGCGGCGGGGTTGCTGGAAGATCATGCCGATGCGCTGGCCGCGCAGCCGCCGGAGCACCCCTTGCTTCGCGCCGACGACCTCTTCGCCGTCGAACCTGACGCTGCCGCTCGCGACACGACCGCCGAGCTCGCTGACCAGGCCGAGCACCGCCATGGAGGTGATCGACTTGCCCGAACCGGACTCGCCGACCAAGCCGAGCGTTTCACCGCGCGCCAGTGAGAGCCACGCATCATTGACTACTCGCGTCCACTGGCCGCCGATCTGAAATTCCACGGCGAGTCCGCGAACCTGCAGAAGCGTGTCACTCTGCATCGTCATGCTCCTACCGGTTGGCGAGTGCCGAGCACGACGCGGGCTTCATCGCCGATGATTGTGAAGGCGAGCACCGTCGCGGCGATCGCGACCCCCGGTGCCCAGATGAGATAGGCGGCCTCGAATAGGTTCGAATAGGCCGATGCCAGCATGCCGCCCCAGCTTGCCGTGGGTGGCTGCACGCCGATGCCGAGGAAGCTCAGGCTGGCTTCGGCGGTAATCGCGGCGCCGAGGACAACGGCCATCTGTACAACGAGCGGCGACATGGCATTGGGAAGCACGTGCCGCCATGCGACCCGCCACCACGAGCATCCAATGGCGAAGGATGCCTCGATGAAGGTTTCCTGCCTCACTTCGTAAGTCGACCCGCGGGCGACCCGGAAAAAGCGCGGCGAGAAGACGATGCCGACCGCGAACATGGCACTGACCAGGCCCTGACCGAGAACCGCAACGATGGTCAGCGCCAGCACGAGGCTTGGCACGCTCATAAGCGCATCGCTCACCCGGCTGAGCGCGCCATCGACCAGGCCGGGAAAGAAGCCGGCCAACACCCCTGCGGGCACGCCGATCAGGAACGAGACCGCGACGACCTCGACCGCCGCCAGCAGCGAGACGCGCGCGCCGAAGATCAGCCGGCTGAGCTGATCGCGGCCATATTCGTCGGTGCCGAACCAGTGTTCGGCCGAATAGGGCTGCAGGCGGCCGAGCAGGTCCTGGGCGTTGGGATCATAGGGCGCCACCCAGGGCGCCAGGATCGCCAGCATCACGACGACAGCGAGAACTGCGACAGCGGCATAGTAGATGGCTTTTCTCATGCTCGACGTCCCCGGGGATTGAAATAGAGATAGGAGGCGTCTACCAGGAAATTGACGAGCACCACGGCGAGCGTCGTGACCATGGTCAGCCCGAGCAGGACCGGCATGTCGGAGGCAAGGGCCGCAGTGATCGCAAGCGTACCCAGCCCGTTGAGCGCAAAAACGCTTTCAATCACGACGGAGCCGCCGAGCAACTGGGCGATGCGGAAGCCGAGGACGGTGACAACGGGTATGGCGGCATTCTTGAGCGCGTGTTTCAGCGTGATGCTGATCACTGACAGTCCGCGCGCTCGCGCCGCCAAGATATAGTCCTTCTCGAGCGTTTCGATCAGGGCGGCGCGAACCTGCAGCGCCATCTCGGCGCTGGGCAGCAGGGCCAGCGCGATGGCTGGCAGCGTCAGGCTGCGAAGCCACGGCCACACGCCGTCCGCCATCGAGACATAGCCGAGCGCCGGAAACCAGGTCCGGTTGATCGCGAGCGGCACGACCAGGATCATCGCGACCCAAAAGGATGGCAGGGCAAGGCCGAGCGATGACAGCGCGCCGACGATGCGATCGATCGGGCTGTCGCGCCAAATGGCAGCGATGATGCCGCCTCCCATGCCGAGAACGACGCTGACGATCAGTGCGGCGGCCGTGAGCGAGAACGTGATGGGCATGCGCCGAGCTATGAGTTCGACCACCGGTTCGGAGGTCGCGAGCGAACGGCCGAAGTCGCCCTGCGCTGCTGCGAACAGCCAGTCGCCATATCGTACCGCAAGGTTTGCCTCTAGATTGAGGGATTTGCGGATCATCTCGATCCGTTCCGGCGTGGCATTCTCGCCGGCGATCCGCGCGGCCGGATCACCGGGCGTGAGACCCACGAGCAGGAAAACCACGAAGGAAACGACAAGAAGAAGCGGTACCGCACCGAGCAGCCGTCGCAAAAGCAGTATCGGTACCGCCATGTCAGGTCCTCTATATGGGCGCCCGTGTGAATGGCATGTGCTGGCCGTGCTTGAATGTCCGGCCAGCGGCCCCACCACTCAACGAGCGTAGGCTTTACTTGTTTACCGCAATGCCGCGGAAATCAGGCAAGGATGCAAAGTACCACCAGGCGTCCTCGACGCCGGAGATGTTCTTCTTGTGAGCCCACACGACCTTCGAGGCGCAGATCGGGAAGTACCACGCATTCTCCGCACCCAGCTTGAAGATGTCGCGATAGATCGCAGCACGCTGCTCAGGCGTCTGCTTTGGGTTGACAGCCTGATCGGCCATCACGGCAATTTTTGCCTTGGCATCGGCGGGAGCGAGGTTGTAGCCGCCGGTGAACAGTGCATCGACCATCATGCTCGGATCGACCGTACCGACGATGACATAGACGAAGGAATCCGACTGGCCATTGCGAACAGCGGTAAGGCCGTCCTGCTGTGGCATGGGCACCAGCTTAGCATTGATGCCGACTTTGGCGAGCATGCCCTGGATGATGTTGGCCTGCGGCTCCCAAGAGGTCCCGGGGCTGAAGACGATGTCGAACGTCGGCGAGGCGATGCCGCTTTCCTTCACCAGTGCGGCGGCCTTTTCCGGATCGTAATTCGACAGGCTGTCGAGCTCCTTGTTGTAGGCCCAGTGCGTGTCAACCAGCGCCTGACTGGTCACCTGGCAGTTGCCCCCAAAAACGGCAAGCGCGATCGCCTTCCGGTCGATGGCGTGGACGATGGCCTGCCGCAGCTTGACATTTTTGAGGTTCTCGCGATCGCCGCGCAGCAGCATGGATTGCACGTTCGACGTCTGGGCTTCATGCGCCGCGAAGGCGCCGCCTTCCGCGAGCTTCTTGGCGGCCTGCATATCGCTGCCGAGGATCTGGGCAAGATCGAACTGGCCGGCACGAATGCCGTTGAGACGGGCGGCGGCCTGGGTGACGAAGCGGACTTCGAATTTCTTCAGATGGCCGGCATGGGTGTCCCAATACTTGACCGGCGAGCGCGTGAAGATGACCGTGTCGTTGGGCCGCACGGTGACCGGCATATAGGCACCGGAGCCGGCATCGCGGGGATCCAGCCGAAGGTCGCGGCCGTCGGCAATCGCTTTCGGGCTGATCATCGCGCCCGCCGTGCTGGCCAGCATGGCCGGCAGGTTGCCGCCCTGGCCGGGAACGAGGTTCAGGCGCACTTCATGGTCGGAGACGACGTCGATGGACTTGATGCTCTGCAGCGCGGTCTTGACCGTGCTCGTTTCAAGGTTCTTGCCGCGTTCGAGATTAATCTTCACCGCCTCAGCGTTGAAGGGCGTTCCGTCTTGGAAGACCACGTCGTCGCGGAGTTGCAGCACCAGCGCGCGGCCATCATCTACAAACGCCCAGGATTTAGCGAGCATCGGTTGCAGGGTCACGCTGGGATCAAGGTTCAGAAGCCGGTCGTACATCAGAAACGTGTAGATCTGGTCAGCGAGGCCTGGAACCACATGTGGGTCGAGCGATGCCATGGGACCCGCCCACGCCATCGTTACCGAGCCTTCTGGGTCGATCTCGGCAGCCTGCACCGGGACCTGGGCCATCGAGAAGGCTGTCGCGGCGATGACTGAGCACAATAGAAATTTCAATTTGGTAAGCATATTTCCCCCCTTATGAATCTATGTGTGGCGTTACTCCGGCGGGCCATGGCGATCAGCGACCGCGCCGCTCTTTCCTCCTCACGACGGGTTCAACCGTCGCCTAACGCAGTTGCATAGCCTTTGCCGACTAGTTTCCCGCACTGGTTCGTTACCGTCAGCGCCAGCGTCGCTAGCCGCTGATCCGAGATCGTGGTGATCTCCATGACCGCGTAGAGCGAATCTCCCGGCCAGACCTGCTGGCGAAACTGGAACCCGAATGTCTTGAGACGGCCATTGCCGAGCCAGTCCTTCAGCGCCCTGCCGAGCATGCCCATGGTGAGCATTCCGTGCGCGAAGATGCCGGGATAACCGGCAGCCTGGACGTTGTAGACCTCGTCGGTATGCTGGGGCGAGAAGTCTCCCGACGCGCCCGCATACTGGACGATCTGACTCCGCGTGAGATTCTCGACCAGCGCTGTCTGCGTCATTGCTCCCACGCGCCATTCGCGGGTGCCAAGTCGGACAACCGGCACAAACGGACCGCTCGGCGGCTGCGTCGCCACCGCGGCCGCCGCATCATCCACCGTGCGCTCGGTTCTCAACGCTATCGTTGCGCATTCGACGACCGGCTCCCCCTGCTGGTCGACGAAAGTCGTCACCACTTCGCTGAAGGTCAGACGGCCCGAACGCGCGCCATGCTTCTCCCATGTGCGGCCGTAGCGCGAGAGACCTGAAAGAACGGCCCCGACGATGAGCGGCTTGAAATAGGTGAAATGTGTCTCGGCATGCATCGCGGTGCCGGTATCGCCACCCGGACGCGGTCCGCCGCTCGGCGTCGCGCCTGAGCCAAACCATGACTGCTGTGGGCGCGGGCGGTAGGGCCAATCCTCGTCGAAATGATTGGCAGCCTCGGTGAATGTGGGTGGCGCCAAGATGCCGCCAAATGGCGATCGGGCCGCCTCCGCGGGATCGCGATAGATCGGATCCTCGTCTCCCAGAGCGCGTGCGAACACCCTGACATGCCCTTCCTCGACGGGAAAGCGAATAACATTTGGCAGCTGCAAGGCACTCATCCCTGCCCAATCTCCGAACGACGGTCGAAGACACTGGCGTCTCCTCCGAGTGGATCCCTGGCAAGGATTTGCTTCTGTATGCGGCCGCTGCTGTTGACCGGCAGTTCATCGACGAACCGGATGTAGCGCGGCACCTTGTAGCGTGCGAGGCGCTCGTCGCACCAATCCCATAGTGCCTTCGCCGTCGTCGTGCCGGATACAATGACGACCGCCATAACCTCCTGCATGAACAGCGGGTCCGGAACTGGGATCACGGCGACCTTTGCGACGCCAGGATGCAACACCAGCACGTCCTCGACCTGCTTGGAGGCGATATTCTCGCCGCCGCGCCGGATCACGTCCTTGATGCGGTCGAGGAAGTAGAGCGCCCTATCAGGGCCGTACATACCGAGATCGCCTGTACGGAACCATTCGCCGTCGAAGGCAGCCTCGGTTGCGGCCTCGTCACGGAAATAACCGGATAGCAGCATGGGTGATGCGAACTGGATCTCGCCCTGAACGCCCTCGCACTCGACCACGCGCCCATCGCGCACCAGCCGGATTCGGCTCTCGCCAAGCGGCCAGCCGGCCAGCGCGCCCTCGCCCCAATCGCGCAGCATGTTGACCCGGTCCATCGCCAGCGATGGCCCGACGCCGGTGGAAACGCCAGTTTCCGTCATCCCCCAGACCTGCACGACGCGGAAGCCGAAACGTTGCTCGCAGCGGCGAACTACATCCGGATCGCCGGCGGCCAGCACGCGCCGCAGACTGTTGTTGCGTTCCTCGTCGCTCGGGACGTTGCGCTCGAGCATCAGCAGGATGGTCTCGACCATGCACAGATAGGTGACGTTCCAGCGCGCCATATCTGCCCAGAAGGTCGCCGCGTCAAAGCGCGGTAGGATCACAGCATGTCCACCCGCTATCCAGATCGTGAGCACCGTATTACGGATGCCGGACTGGTGGAACAGTGGCGTGATTACGGCAGCGGTGTCATCGTGGCCGAGCCCAAACAATTCGGTCTCGCAACGGGCGCGATAAAGTGCGGCCCGGTGTGTCAGCATCGCCCCTTTCGGCGCGGATGTGGTGCCCGAGGTCCAACTGATCTCGAGAACCTTGTCGGCACCCGGCTCCGCTCCTCTATAGGGCAACCCGTTCACCCAGTCCGCAACACATGGCAAGCCGTCGCAATCACCCTCGAGCGAAGCACGTCTCGGAGAGAGGCCGGCCTCTATGAGCGCGCCGTCGACAATGGCACGATGGACATGATCGGTGATGACCAGTTGGGGATCGAATTGACCCAGCACCACGGCCAGTTCGGCCTGCCGAAAGCGCGAGTTGATAAGACTGAGCACCACGCCTGCTCGCGAGCAGGCCAGGTAGACAAGACAGCTCAGCGGACTGTTGTCCGCGACCACGCAAACACGTCCGTAGGCTCCAGCAATTGACACAAGCTCCGCGGCGACCGCCTCGGCCTGCAGCGTCAACTGAGCGTAGGTCCAGCTGTACCCTGCCCCGCTCAACGCCAGCGCACCCGGCCTGCGGTTCGCATGCTCGCAGATAACGGCGTAAACTGTTTCATTGCTTGCGACCGCGTGGCAGGGGACCACGTCAACGGGTGAATGTCCTTCGGAACGGACTGTCATTTCACCACAGCAGCCCACGCGAGAGCATTGCACGACCCCGTCAAACCGGCCCGGTAAACCGAGTGTCGAGTTTTGTCGTCACCGATGTTTTCTCGAACGTCCTTCACAAGATCGTCGAACGCTCCAGGGTCCATGCGGAATTCTATCCGGGCTCCATGTGAGTTCGATGGACGGAAGGACTGACCGATCGCATTCAGGTCAATCAGGTTCTCGGCTCCGGCGTGCCGGAGCGCCTTGCCGATTGCATTATGGGACTCACTAAGCATTTCTCCTCCCAAAGAGCGTCCTTATTTCTATTTGGAGAAGCCCTGCTCCGTCGTCGCGCCAGGGGTGTCAGGCGTTTAACGAACGTCCTGATCGCCTGCCGAGACCACGGCGTCCGACATGAGCTCAACTCTACGATCAAGACTTATCCAACAAGTTTTCTATGTCAACAAGAAATCTGGATTTCGTAAAATGCCCGATGTTTGATGGCCGGTGTCGCAACCGCCAGTCGCGAATCCACGCGCAGATATGCGCCATGACGGCCGAAATGGCGCTCCGGGCGTCAAGATGTTGGCGGTCCCAAAGGGGCTTCCGCAGTCGGCCTCGCCATGACCTAACTGTTTCGCGGCCCCGCTCCCCAAGAGATACGAACTGCCGACCTCGCAATTCCGAAGGGGGTTTTGGATGCGCTGCAGCGACTTTCCCCTCGCCGGAAGCGACGGTTCCAGCCAACAGCACTTGTCTTCGTATCGACTGTTATGACGTATCGACCGTTATGAGGCGTTGTGCCGGGCAAGCTGGCCGCCGATCTTCGCCTCGCCAAAGCATCTGATTGCGGCGAGAGCCCCGCGAGTATCCGCCCCTTGCCATTTCGGCCGTGGCCGCCGCCGACGTCACGCAAGTCGCCTTGCTAACGACAAGAGGACGCTGGCCTCGACCACCGTTCAAGCGCCCTCGGGATACGATCACTCTCGTCCCGATCGCCGATGCGGCCGATATCGTTGGATAAGGTCGCCGTCTGCCCACTCACGATCGTCTCCCTCTTCGGGGAGACCTGCGCTGGCGAGAGCCACGAAGCGCACGGAGTTGAGAGCGTCTCAGATCTATGAAGGAGCCATGCGTATCGCACCATCCAGACGGATCACTTCTCCGTTGAGCATGACATTCTGGCAAATTTCCTTGCCTAGCCGGGCAAACTCTTCCGGATGTCCCAGTCGGCGAGGGAAGGGCACACTGGTCGCAAGGGACTGACGGACTTCTTCCGGCATAGCCGCAAGCATCGGGGTTTCGAAAATGCCAGGTGCTATGGCGCAAACCCGAATACCCATGGCCATGAGATCACGAGCTGTAGGCAAGGTAAGTCCGACGACGCCCGCCTTGGACGATGCATATGCCGCCTGGCCAACCTGACCGTCGAATGCCGCGACAGACGCCGTATTCACAATCACGCCCCGTTCATTGTCCTGCAGTGGCTCCAGCGCAGCCATCCTATCCGCCACCAGCCTCATGCAATTGAAGGTCCCGATCAGATTGATCCGAACGACCTTCTCGAACAGCTCGAGATCATGCGGCCCCTTGCGCGCGACGGTACGCGCCGCTGGAGCGACGCCAGCACAATTGAATAGGATGCGCGGGGCGCCCCATTTAAGAGACACGTCTTCGACCGCGCCATGCACAGCTTGCGCAGATGCGACGTCGATCGCATAGAAGAGGCCACCAATCGCGTTGGCGGCGGCACGGCCCGCGGGTTCGTCAAGGTCAAAGATCGCAACCTTGGCGCCATGCTGGGCCAGCATGTGCGCAGTCGCGTTTCCCAAACCCGACGCCCCCCCTGTAACGATTGCAACCGAATTGTCGATTTCCATTTCGTCGTTCCCTTGCAGGTCTCGTATCGATAGGCGGTTGAATGGAGTGAGTTTGTTCCCACGCGCAGGCGTGTGCCGGGTGGCTACGCTGTCGAACCGCCTTAGGTGATGTTGGTTGGGGAAGCCCTGACCGTACGAAGACGCAGAAAACTTGATTTTAACCCTCAGGCCGTCGGCCGCTCCGTCGCGGCAAGCGTCCGTTTCAGCGTTCCAGCATCCATTTTCACACAGTATGCGGGCATACCACGCTCGAAGCGCCACCCCTCGGATAGCGGTCCGGCATCAACAACATCGAACCCGTAATCTTCGAGAAGCTGCTTGACGATAGTCTTGCTTTCGACGTCGTCGCCCGTGATCGGCAGCGCGCGACGGTCCGGTGCACCGGCCGGGCGAGCGTCCGGTTCGAGCTCGACCATAGGGATATTGTTGAACGCCTTGACAATACGAGCTCCCGCAAGGTGTCGGGCCACCAATTCGCTTGTTGTCGTGTCGCCGTTGTCGAGTTCAGCGATTCGCCCATCCCGTTCAGGATAATAATTGTTGGCGTCGATCACGATCTTACCCACAAGAGCAGCAGCCGGAAGCGAGTATATTGCTGACATCGGCGTGGCGACGACAACGATCGCGCCAAAGCTTGCTGCCTTTTCTGCCGTACCCAGCTCCACACCTCGCAAGGCATAACGATGGCTGAACAGAGTTTGCGGCCCGCGCGAATTGCTGATCATGACCTGATGCCCGAGCGCAACGGCCACCTTGGCGACGGCACGCCCGACAAAACCGGCACCTATGATTCCGATCTTCATATGAGTCTCCTCAGCATACCAATTGAAACTGCCGACAGGTGAGCGCTGTTGCCGAGCGCACCCACCCTACCCCACAAGGCCACCGGCATCGGGCAGTCGCCAGAAGCGGCACGTTAGCCAGATGGGCCTTGGTCGTTAGCGTTGCGAAAGCCTTCATGTGGATCGGACAGGAATTACTTTCTCGATTTTCCGAAGACCGGGGGGCGCTTCTCCCGGAACGCGGCAACGGCCTCTGCATGATCCAGCGATTGCACAGAAACGGTTTCGTAGGCCATTCCTGCGTGCATCACAGAACTAGCGATACGCTTCAATTCAAGATTGACGATGTTCTTCGTCCAGCGGATCGCATGGGTCGCGCCGGTCGCCAGGCGGTCGCAGAAGGCATCCACCGCAACGTCCAATCGATCAGGTTCAATGGCGTAGTTGACCAATCCGATCTTCTCCGCCTTTGCCGCATCTATGAGATCGCCGGTAAGCAGAAATTCCTTTGCCTTGGCAAAGCCGACAAGATGAGGCCAGATGACCGCCCCGCCGTCACCGGCCACCAATCCGACATTTACGTGCGGGTCGCCGATTCGGGCGTTGGTGGACATGAATGTGATGTCACACAGAAGAGCAAGTGTGGCCCCTAGTCCCACTGCGTGGCCGTTAATCTTGGCGACGATGGGTTTCTCGAGTTCGAGCAGAGAGAACACCAGGCGTCGGCTGCCTTCAGCCTCATGAAGAAACAGCGTGGGATCATCCACCACGGCCTGCATGTGGTCGATATCGCCACCGGCAGAGAAGGCACGTCCCGCACCGGTGAGAACAATGATATCGCTGCCATCGTCGATGGCGAGATCGGTGAAGACCTGACTGAGTTCGTCATGCATCTGAGGGCCCACCGCGTTCAAGTTCTTCGGGCTATTCATCGTGACGGTGAGAACTCGGCCTCTGCGCGCGAACTGGAGCAGTTTGTATTTGTCTTGCCAATTGCTAGGCACGCGTCCGTCTCCCTCGTTGACCAGATCCGTACGCTCAATCAAGCGCACTCCGAATCCCAATGTAGATCATTTCTTATCCTACAATATGGAATAGGTCGGAGCACCGAGCAAAAACACCAAACCGCACTTCTGACCTGACTGTCAAACATTTTGCTAAAAGGCACTTACTGCGACGCGAATGGACTCGCGTGAGCATTCCACAATGTAAGACAACCTGACAAGGTTTGGCTGCTCAAGTGTTGCTCAGGGCGGAGGGAGGACGCCGACCAATAGCTGGGCTGGTCTAGCCGCGGCTGCATCTCGTGAGGGAAAAGGTTGGCGCCCGCTACGAAGTGGAGACGACGCCCTTCAGCATGCGCTTCCAGCGCCGAACGTTGTCTTCGGTCGCCAGCGATTCGTGTGTCGCAATGCTGATGGCGAGATGAGGAATCGTGGCCGACGGCAACGCGATTCCGAGCCCATAGCCATCCTTCATCACCACACCGCGACTCTCGCCAAAGCCGGTTCGCCGCGCCTCCGTCAACGACGCACGCAATGCTTTGACACTTTGGTAGCCTTGCAGATGTCGCTCGACAGCGAGAATTGTCCTCTCACGCTCGGGCTCCGGCAGGGCTGCAAGGAGCGCAACCCCACCACCGCCAAGTCCGAGCGGACGACGTTGACCAACCTCCTGCGGAATATAGCGCATCACTGAAGTGCCATCCGCCTTGTCCAGGCATACCGTTTCGTTTCCGCTGCGGCACATGAGATAGGTTGTGGCGCCGGTTTCGCGCGCGACCTGCTCGACGGCGGATCGCCACCTAAGGATAGCGTCTTGGTGTGTGTGGACGGCAAGACCGAGTTCGGCGGCGAGTTCGCCTATGGTGTATCGCCTGGCATCGGCGCTTTGCGCAACCAGCTTTTCTCCGACCAGACATTTCAGGATTCGATGGGTTGTAGACCGCGACAGTTCCATCGCTTCCGATATCTCGCGTAAGGTCGAGCCGGTCTGCGGTTCCTTCGCGATCTGCCTCAGGATCGATGCCGCTCGACGGATTGCCTGAGCTCCGTCATTGCCGGTGGCGGCACTCGTATCTTTGGATGAGTTTATCACGGTCCAACCCTTGTATCGCGAAATCCCACTTTTCAGTACCCCGCAACACGTCGTCGAATAGAGAAAAAACTGCCAGGCAAGGGCTCCATCTCCCCAATTGAAACCATATTATGAGACGATTTCAACGGGCACAACACCAGATAAGGTGCTCTAGTGTATAAAATTGCTGGCAAACATCGACTCTGGTGAATTTCGCTGGTTGACATCCTCACCGAATGTCCCATGAAGTGGGCTGATTAACACCGAGACGACGGAGACCGGAAGAGCGGCAGCACTTGGACGAGGAACAGCAAGCGGCGCGGACGACCAGAGGAAAGGTTTCGCATCGTTGATCTTTGCGTCTGTTGGTTCTGCCCGCTTGGCGGCAGGAGGCAAGGAAGCTCACCCGCGATGTAAGTGGGCCATTGCCGAGCTCGTCGTGGTGCCCAATAGGTACGGAACCAATCATGCAGTTTTCGCTGTCAGACGACGACCTCGCCTTTCGCAAATCAGCCCGGGAATGGTTGACTGCGAACGTGCCGTCGCATTCTGCCCCGCACAGCGGCAAACCTTCACGTGAGTATGCGGTAGCGTGGCTCCGCAAGCGACATGAAGCAGGCTGGTCAGGCATCTCTTGGCCAGCAGAATTCGGCGGACGCGGTCTGTCTTTCGAACGCCAAGTGATCTGGCACGAGGAGTATGCCCGCGCCAAGGCGCCGTCGCCGCAAGACCCAACCTTTGTCGGTCTGAACCATGCCGGCCCGACTGTGATGGAATGCGGAACGTCCGAGCAGAAGGAATTTCACCTGCCCCGCATCCTGTCGGGGCAATCCATCTGGTGCCAAGGCTTCTCCGAGCCGGGCTCAGGGTCCGACCTTGCGAGCCTGCGCACCGTTGGGCTGGTAGATGGTGATCATCTCGTGGTCAATGGCCAGAAGATTTGGACCTCATATGCTGACATCGCGGACTATCAGGAACTGCTGATCCGCACCGAACCAGGTTCGCAGCGGCACAAGGGATTGAGTTGGGTCATCTGCGACATGCGGCTGCCGGGGATCACCGTCCGGCCAATACGCAACATGGCCGGTGCGACACATTTCGCCGAAGTGTTCTACGACAACGTGCGCATTCCGCTGGCGAATGTTGTCGGGCCCCTCCACGACGGATGGCGCGTTGCCATGACGACGCTGACCTTCGAGCGACGTACCGCTGCCATGGCGCTTCAACTGACCATGGCTGAAAAAATCGAGGACCTTGCGAGGCACTATTTGTCGATCCCCGCCGGCAGCATGGCCTCGGCGATCGGCCGGGATATTGCCATGGCGCGGGCGGAGGCGGCAGCCTTGCGGGCTTTGACCTATCGAACCCTCTTCCGCGATCCTTCGACAGCCTTTGATGGATCCATTGTCAGGCTCTTTTTTGCCGAACTCAGTCAACGGATTTACGGCATTGCGATGGATCTGCTTGGACCACGAAATGCAGAAGCGATCCAGAAAGATGAGTGGGTATACGGCTATCTCGAGGCTTTCAGCGAGACCATCGCCGGTGGCACATCCGAGATTCAGCGTAACATCATCGGTGAACGAATTCTCGGGCTGCCGCGGGGAGCAGGCCGATGATCGACCTTAACAAGACCGTCGAGCAGAACCAGATTGTTGATTCGGTTCGCTTGCTGCTTGCTGCGAACCACCCGGTCGCCCGCCTGCGTCAAGAGCACGTAGACCAGGAAGACCTCGGACCGTTGCGCGAGTTCGGCGCCTTTACGATGTCGCTTCCGGAAGGGGCTGGCGGAGCGGGCTTGAGCGTCGTCGAAGACTGTTTGCTGCACCGGGAACTCGGACGCCATCTCCTGTCACCGTCCGCTATCGCGCTCACGCTGGCCATCCGTCTGGCAAACGAGATCGGCGACACAGAATTGCTGGACGGGTTGGTGGCTGGAAGGAGAAAAGTCTGTCTCGGGAATCTACTGGTCGCCCGGCCGTACCTCGCCGGAGAAGATGGGCATCGCGATAGCGCAAATGTCCACCTCTACGACGCCGACGGCAAGGGACTTGGCTTGATCCTGTGTATCGATGGCATCGCTCTGGTCGATCTTCCCGCCGGAACTGATGCCGAAGTCGCTGCGGCTGACCATACGATACGCCTGACAAGGTCATCAATTGGAACGCTGCCGCGCTTCCGTAATGCCGCGTCGCCAATAGCCAGGCTTGCGAAGTTGCTGATTTCTGCCCAGTTGCTGGGTATCTGCGAAGCGGCGAGGGACCTGGCGAGCGAATATGCTAAGGTCCGCACCCAGTTCGGACAGCCCATCGGATCTTTCCAGGCGATCAAGCATCGCTGTGCCAACATGGCGATCAACGCCGAAGTACTGTCGGCGCAACTCGATTTTGCCGCGATCGCAGAACGCGACGGATGGGAGGATGCAGGTGCCCAGATTGATGCTGCGTGGCTCCTGGCTTGCCGCTATACAATCGACACGTGCCGCAGCGCGATCCAGGTGCATGGTGGCATAGGATTCAGCGCTGAGTGCGACGCACATCTCCACCTGTTGCGCGCGCAGCTGTTCGAGAATCTCGGAGGGACGGCGGCAGATCGGCTGCAGCGTGTGCTTGAGGAAAAATTCTGGCCGGCAACCATGGACGCCTGACCGCAACACGACCCCGTCTAGCGTCGTCCGGCTGTCACAACACTCGCCCTCCTCCAGTGGCTGCTGACATTCAAGAAAACAGTGATGATGAATCGATGAGAAAAGGCGCAGTGAAAACGAGACGGCTCTTCCGGACGCGATAGCGACCTGCCACGTCAGCTGGCGGCCGCCAGCTACCTGCAACATTGCACCGGGCTCTCAGGTCCCCGGCTGGCTCCACCAGGGATAGAAATCCGGCAGATCGGTGGAGACCTTGCCTGAAAAGCTGGGCGGTCTCTTCTCGAAGAAGGAAGCGATCCCCTCGACGGCGTCAGCCTTGCCGCCGCGGGCCAACAGCGCGGCGGTTTCGATGCGGTGGGCTTCCCGGGGATGATCGGCCGCAGCCAAGCGCCACATCATCTGGCGGATCAAGGCCGTGGATACTGGCGCAGTATTCTCAGCGATCTCTCTCGCAAGGGCCAGCGCGGCCGAGAGCAATTCGTCCGGCTCGTACATCGAGCGAATCAGCCCTGCGTCCAGAGCTTCCTGCGCTCCGAAGATCCGTCCGGTATAGCACCATTCGAGAGCCGTCGAGACGCCGACCGTGCGAGGCAGGAACCACGAGGAGCAGGCTTCCGGCGTTATGCCGCGGCTGGCAAAGACATACCCGAAGCGGGCATTTCTCGAAGCGAGCCTGATGTCCATCGCGAGAGGGATCGTCGCACCGAAGCCGATCGCCGCACCATTGATGGCGCAGATCGTGGGCTTCAGGCTGTCGAAGATACGCATGGCGACCTGGCCGCCGCCATCTCGGTAGTCCGACGATTCGCGGCCGGCTTTCGCGAAATCGAAGGTATTGGCCTTGGCGCTTAAGTCGAGCCCGGCGCAGAACGCCTTGCCAGTACCCGTGACGACGATCGCCCGAATGTCGTCCTCTGCGTCTGTGTGGTCGAATAGGTCGAGGAAGTCCTGACGCATGGCTGCGTTGAAGGTGTTCATCTGTTGCGGGCGGTTCAGCGTGACAAGGGCGACCTTGTCCGAGACGGTCAGATCAAACGTTCTGAATTCAAGCATCAGGGTTCATCCTCCTTGCTAGCGGCCGATCCTGCGGGGCACGAAGCACAACTCGAACTCAAAAACGTCCCTCGGAGCGGCCTGCCGCCTTGCGGCCAAATCCACAATGCCTCGCCGATGGCGCTGTCGAAAAGTCCCAGCGGGCCATCCGCAGCAACCGAACGCCCCAGGCACGTCGAGTGGGTTCACGGCCTTCGTCGCGGCGACTTCGGGGCACGGTGCAAGCGCCTGATCGCAGGCCCAGGAAATCAGGCAACATCGTGGCTTGTGGCCGCCGCCGAGGTGGTCGAGGACGAAAAGGCATTACGAGCCTCCGTCAAGGCATCGCGGCACTCCGCGACCATCCTCTCCAGCAACTCCGCGCAGGTCGGGATGTCATCGATGAGTCCTATCACCTGGCTCGCCCAGACGAGGCCGCTGTCGACGTCCCCGCTTTCGAGCGTGGCAAGACCACGCTTGCCGGCGACCAAGTGGTGAATATCCTTGAACTCGCAGCCGCCTTGCCGCCGCTCGATCGCGACAACTTCGTCGGAAACGGCATTCTTGAGCACCCGACCGGTATTGTGCAGGGTGCGAAAAATGAGATTCGTCTGGCGCTCATCCGCAGCCACGAGCGCACGCTTTATGTTTTCATGGATGGGCGCTTCCCGTGTCACGCAGAACCGGGTACCCATATTTACACCCTGCGCCCCCAGGGCCATGGCCGCTGCCATTCCCCGGCCATCGGCGACGCCCCCTGACGCGATGACCGGGATCCTCAGTTTTCGTGCAGCGACCGCAAAGAGAACGAGCCCACCCACGTCATCCTCACCCGGATGGCCCGCACATTCAAAACCGTCGATCGAAACGACATCGACGCCGTTGCGCTCCGCGGAAAGGGCATGACGCACCGAGGTGCATTTATGGATAATCGTGACACCTGCGGCTTTGGCTTTGTCAATATATGCCTTGGGATTGTTTCCCGCGGTCTCGAGGATCCGGACGCCGCTTGCGATCACGGCGTCAAGATACGCCTCATAGGGCGGCGGGCTGGCGCTAGGAAGGATCGTCAAATTGACGCCGAACGGCTTGTCGGTCATCGCGCGGCACCGCTGGATCTCGGCCGCCAAGGCCTCGGGCGTCGGCTGCGTAAGAGCGGTCAGGATGCCCAGCCCACCCGCGTTGGAGACGGCAGAGGCCAGTTCTGCTCGCCCGACCCACATCATCCCGCCCTGAATGATGGGATATCGTATGTCGAGCAGTTCGGTCACGCGTGTGCGCATGGTCAGTTCCTGAGAGGTTTTCCGGTTACAAGCATGTGATCGATGCGCCGTAGGGTGGCTGGCGTACGAATTAGCTCCAGCAGAGCCTGCCGCTCGAGGTCCATGATCGCGGCTTCGCTGATCGGCTTCAACGGATCGGCGCTCGGACCTCCCGTCAGCACCTCCGCTAGCACGTCAGCGAACCGGACATCGTTGACAGTGAGCCTGCCCGAGGCCGCGCGCACGACGCCCGTCGAGCGGACGTTCTCTGCGGGCGGAAAGGGAGATATTGTGATCATGCTGCTTCAAGAACCATGGCAATGCCCATGCCGCCGCCAATACACTGGGTGGCAAGGGCGTGTTTGCCACCTTCCCGCTTGAGCAGCGTAGCGGCCTTGCCAACCAGCCGCGCGCCTGTTGCTCCTAACGGATGTCCAATGGCGATGGCTCCGCCGTCGATGTTCAGCTTTTCTTCCGGGATATCGAGAGCCCGTCGGCATGCCTCTGCCTGCGATGCGAACGCCTCGTTCATCTCGACGACATCGATGTCGTCGATGGTCAGCCCTGCCCTCTTCAATGCTTTGCGACTGGATTCTACGGGTCCGATGCCCATGATCTCGGGTGCACAGCCGGAAACGGCAAATCCTGCGACACGCGCCAGCGGCTCAAGACCATTGCGGCGAGCGAAGTTTTCGCTGCACACCAGCACCGCTGTCGCGCCGTCCGTCATGGGTGAAGACGACCCCGCAGTGACGGTGCCTCCTTCCAGAAAGGCGGTCTTCAGCTGCGCCAGCCTTTCCATCGTCGTTTCGCGGACGCAGCCGTCCTCTGCTACGAGCAAACCGTCGACCTCGTAGGGCGCAATCTCCACAGCGAGACGGCCGGCGTCCTTCGCCTGCTTCGCCTTGGCTTGAGAAGAAAAGGAAAATCTATCCTGGTCCTCTCGCGTGACATTGAAGCGTCGAGCGACGTTCTCGGCCGTCAGGCCGGGATTCATATAGTCCTGCACGGCCTTGGCATCCCACGATGGATGAGGCATCGGATTAAATCCCATCATAGGAACGCGCGACATGCTTTCGGTACCACCCGCGATGAAAGCCTCTCCCGCGTTCATCAGGAGCATGCCTGACGCCATCTGGACTGCCTGAATCGAAGATCCGCACCAGCGATTGATCGTGACACCCGCCGTCGTATCCGGCAGGCCGCCGAGCAGCCCGACGACACGCCCGATATTCAGCCCCTGCTCGCCTTCCGGATAGGCACATCCCCACACCACGTCCTCGACGTCCTCGCCGGCAATGCCGGTGCGCTCAAGGAGCGCACGGATCGCGTGAGCGCCGAGGTCCTCGGGACGCACCGGCGCCAGCGCGCCTTTGCGTGCGAAAGTGAATGGGGTGCGAACGTAACCCGCTATGTATGCTTGTGTTGTCATCTCAGCTGCCTCGGCTTTTCGGTTATCACTGGAATTTTGGCGCGCGCTTCGCAAAGAAGGCATCGATCGCCTTCGGAAAGTCGGAAGAACGTGCGCAGTCAAGGAAGGCCTGCTTCTCCGCTTCCAATTGCGCGCCGTAGGTGCGATCAAACGAGCCGCGCATCAACTGCTTGATGTGGCCTTGGGCTACAGCCGGCCCCTGTGCGAGCGTTTCGGCAAGTCCAATGGTTTCGGCATCCAATGACTCTGGCGGGACTACATGATTGACAAGTCCAAGCCGGAGCGCCTCGGCCGCATCGACATTCCGAGAAAGTAGCGCGATCTCCAGCGCGCGCCGATATCCCACCAGGCGCGGCAGCGCCCAGGTGCCGCCGCAGTCGGCGGGAGCAGCAACGCGGACATAGGCGAAATTGAAAACCGTATCCTCGGCGGCGATCACGAGATCGAGGCCGAGCGCGATCGATAGGCCCGCACCTGCGACGGGCCCCCTCACGCTGCCCAGCGTGACCTTCGACGCTGCATTCAGTTTCGAAAGGGCGGCGTGCGTGGGATCGATCAGTTTCGCCGCAACTGCAGCGGAGTCCGCCGAATTCCGGAACCTGGTGAGATCGGCTCCCGCCATGAACACCCGTCCCTCGCCGGCAATGATGACCACCTTGACCGCAGGTTCGGCCAGAACGTGGTCCACGGCTTCCGCGAAGCCTTGAGCGAGCTCCTGGCTGATCGCATTCAGGCGGTCAGGCCGGTTGAAACGGATGGAGGCAACCCCTCCCTTCGTGTGAACCAGGACAGGCCGGGATTGCGCTCCCATCTTTTCCCCTTTCCTCCTTGCATCACTAACCTTCTGATTTGTCTTCTAAATCAGTCGGTATGCTCGGCCGATGCAAACACTATCCCTTAATTGTATTCCCATAAGTTATATGTATACTCACTAGTAACATCCTAAGTCAATGAGGGAGTATTCCAATGAGGGACTCGTCCGATGCCATCGTCATCGCTTCTGCGGTCCGAACCCCGATGGGCGGTTTCCAGGGCGCGCTGAAGCACATGTCCACCGTCAATCTGGGCGCTGTCGCGATCGCGGACGCCGTGTCGCGGGCCGGCATCGCCGCGTCCGACGTAGACGAAGTGATCATGGGCTGCGTGCTGCCGGCTGGGCTGGGCCAGGCGCCGGCGCGGCAGGCCACCCTCGGGGCCGGCCTGCCCATGGGTACGCCCTGCTCGACGCTCAACAAGATGTGCGGTTCCGGTATGAAGGCGATCATGGTCGCCAACGACCTAGTCAGCGCGGGCTCCGCCGGGATGGTGATCGCGGGCGGCATGGAGAGCATGAGTAATGCTCCCTACCTGCTCGAAAGGGCGCGATCGGGATATCGGTTCGGCCATGACCGCATCATCGACCACATGCTCCTGGATGGTCTTGAAGATGCCTACGACCGGGGCCGGTCAATGGGCACGTTTGCGGAGGACGCCGCGCAACATTTCCAGTTCACGCGGGAAGCCCAGGATGCCTACGCACTGGCCTCTCTGGAGCGCGCCATGAAAGCGACGACAGAGGGACGCTTCCGCAACGAAATCGTCGCGGCGGGTAATGTCGTCGACGACGAGCAGCCGGCGCGCGCGCGGCCAGAGAAGATTCCGCATCTTAAACCTGCCTTCAGGGAAGGCGGAACCGTCACAGCCGCCAATTCTTCGTCCATTTCCGACGGAGCGGCCGCCGTCCTCGTGACGCGCCGCTCGACCGCAGAAAAGAACGGGTTGACGCCCTTGGCTACCATTGTCGGCCATGCAACCCACGCGCAGGAGCCGGCCTGGTTCACGACAGCGCCGGTTTTCGCCATGCGAAAGCTGCTGGAAAGGATCGGCTGGCGCGCCGCTGACGTCGACCTCTTCGAGATCAACGAGGCGTTCGCCGTGGTCGCGATGGCCGCCATGCGCGAACTCGACCTGCCGCATGAGAAGGTGAACGTGAATGGCGGCGCCTGCGCGCTTGGCCACCCGATCGGGTGTTCGGGCGCGCGCATCGTAGTGACGCTACTCTCCGCTTTGCGTGAACGCGGTCAAAAGCGCGGTGTCGCCTCGCTCTGCATCGGCGGCGGCGAGGCCACAGCGCTGGCGATCGAGCTGATCTAGACCGGCGCGGACCGGAGGGAGGAACGACGATGCTGCTGACCGAAGATCAGCTAATGGTGCGCGACATGGCGCGTCGCTTCGCGCAGGAGCGACTGAAGCCGTTTTCCGCCGAATGGGACCGCACCCACCAGTTTCCGCGAGACCGCTTCGCGGAGATGGGAGCGCTCGGCCTGATGGGCATGCTGGTGCCGAACGAATATGACGGCGCCAAGGTCGACTATGTCGCCTATGCGCTGGCCATAGAGGAGATCGCCGCCGGGGACGGCGCCGTGTCGACCATCCTTGGCGTGCACAACTCCGTCGGCTGCGCCCCGATCCTGAGCTTCGGCACCGAGGAGCAAAAACAGCGTTTCCTGAAGCCGATGGCGCGCGGAGAGTTGCTAGCCGCCTTCTGCCTGACCGAGCCGCAAGCCGGCTCCGACGCCTCCGCGATCAGGACCCGCGCCCGCAAGGTCGTCGACCGCTATGTTCTGAACGGCACGAAGCAGTTCATCACCTCCGGCAAAAATGCCGATATCGCCATCGTCTTCGCGGTGACCGACCCTGCCGCCGGCAAGCGAGGCATAAGCGCATTTATTGTGCCGACCTCTACGCCTGGATACAGGGTCGTCAGCGTCGAAAACAAGCTCGGGCAGCACCTTTCCGATACGGCGCAGCTGGCCTTCGAGGATCTGGAACTCGGACCGGAGAATTTGCTGGGCGAGGAGGGCCAAGGCTATCGCATCGCCCTGTCCAACCTTGAAGGCGGTCGCATCGGCATCGGAGCTCAATCCGTTGGCATGGCGCGCACAGCGCTGGAGGCCGCGATGGCCTATGCCAGGGAGCGCAACAGCTTCGGAATGCCACTGATTGAGCACCAGGCAATACTTTTCCGCCTCGCCGACTGCGCCACCCAGATCGAGGTCGCGCGTCAGATGGTGCTGCACGCCGCGGCATTGCGCGAGGCCGGTCGGCCAGCGCTGAAGGAGGCGTCAATGGCCAAGTTGTTCGCGTCCGAAATGGCCGAGAGGGTCTGCTCCGACGCCATCCAGATTCATGGTGGCTATGGCTATGTGGCTGATTTTCCGGTCGAGCAGATCTATCGCGATGTTCGCGTCTGCCAAATCTACGAAGGAACGAGTGATATCCAGCGCCTGGTCATCGGCCGCGAGCTCGTTCGAGAGCAGGTTTAGCTATCGATGCGCGTCGTGTGCTTTGATAAGGGTCTATTGGACGATCCAAAGTTAACAGCGTTTCGTGAGGAAGCGGCTTTGGAGCAGCGCTTTGTCGTCGGAGAAGATCATAATGTCGCAGGAGAGCAGAGCAGCCCTTTATCAGTGGCCGAACGCCGAACAACGCGTTGCCGAGCGCCAGTTGAAGCGTGAGGCAGTGCTTCAGGCTGCTGTCAGGCTCTTCAACCGGAAGGGATTTCACGACACGTCGCTCGACGAGGTGGCGTCTACGTTGAATGTGACGAAGCCCACAATCTACCACTATTTCCCGAACAAGGATGAAATTCTGTTTGAGTGCGTCCGCCGCGGCTTGGAGGCTATCAGCGAGGCGGTTGGGCATGCGCAGAGGGAGGGCGGCAACGGCCTTGCCCGCCTGAAGTCTCTCATGGAGCGCTACGCGCTGGTCATGACCCAAGAGTTCGGCATGTGCGTCACACGCACGGCCGACCATGAGCTCTCCAAGGAGAGCGGTGCGGAGTTTCGTCGGCTGAAGAAGCAGATCGACAGGACCGTCCGCAAGGTGATCGAGGCGGGTATGAACGACGGCTCGATTGTGCCCGGTGATTCTCGGATGGTCGCATTCACCATCACCGGAGCACTCAACTGGATTGCTCGCTGGTACAGGCCAGAGGGGGCGGATTCGGCAGAACAGGTCGCAGCGAATTGCGTAGCCGTCCTGATCGCCGGGCTTTCGCCGAAGCCGGGCAGCTAGCCGGAGCCTCTGATGCTGAGCGTGCGCCGGCCTCGTACAGCACGTTCACCACCAGAGTTTTGTGCAACCTTGAAAGGAACGCTGCTGCTTTGCAGCGCAACATGGGATGAGCGATGACACAAACTGCAAGCAGCTTCATGCGGGAAGCCAATCTTATTGGCGGCGAATGGGTAGCAGCCGATTCAGGCATCTCGATTGACGTCATCGATCCTGCGACGATGCGGACCATCGGCACGGTTCCGCGCAGCGGCACGGCCGAGACGCGCCGCGCCATCAAAGCGGCTGACGATGCGGCCAAGGCTTGGCGTCGCACCAGCGCGTTCGACCGGTCGAAGCTCCTGCAACGTCTGCACGACGTGATACTCGACAACCAGGAGGCGCTCGCCGAGTTGCTGACGCTCGAGCAAGGCAAGTCGCTCGCCGAATCTCGCGGCGAGATCGGCATGTCCGCGGCATATATCCGCTGGTTTTCTGAAGAGGGGCGCCGTGCCTATGGCGACATTGTTCCTTCGCCCTGGGCAGACCGGCGCATACTCGTCACGCGGGAGCCGGTGGGCGTCGTGGCAGCTATCACGCCCTGGAACTTCCCCTCCTCCATGCTCGCGCGTAAACTAGGCCCGGCACTCGCCGCCGGCTGCACCGCGGTCGTCAAACCGGCTTCGCAGACACCTTATTCGGGCTTGGCATGGGGCGTGCTCGCCGAGCTTGCTGGGCTGCCGAAAGGCGTGGTCAACATTGTGACCGGTTCAGCCTCGGAAATTGGCGATGAGATTTGCGCCAATCCGCTGGTCAGGAAGATCAGCTTCACCGGTTCGACAGAGGTCGGTAAGCGGTTGATGGCGAAGGCCGCCGGTACGGTGAAGAAAGTGTCGATGGAACTGGGCGGCAACGCACCATTTATCGTGTTCGACGACGCCGATATCGATCGCGCCGTCGAAGGCGCGATGCTCGCCAAGTTTCGCAATTCGGGGCAGACTTGCGTCTGCACGAACCGCTTCTTGGTACAGGCGGGCATCCATGATGCGTTTGTGGAGAGGCTGGCGACAGCGGCCAGCAGGCTTGTAGTGGGGCCAGGCACGGCTGCAGGTACGCAGCAAGGCCCCTTGATCGATTTGAAGGCCGTGGCCAAGGTGGAGGAGTTCGTTGCAGACGCCACGTCAAAGGGCGCGACGGTGTTGACGGGCGGTAGGCGTCATGAACTTGGTGGGTCGTTCTTCGAACCGACTGTTATCGCCGGCGCGAAGCCGGACATGATGTTCATGAAGGAAGAGATCTTCGGTCCCGTTGCACCGGTCTTCAAGTTTGAGAAAGAGGATGAAGCGGTCGCGCTCGCAAACGACACCGAGTTCGGTCTCGCCTGCTATGTATATACCGGCAATCTCGGTCGAGCCTTCCGGGTGATGGAAGGGCTGGCCTACGGCATGGTCGGCGTGAACGAAGGCATCATAACCACGGTCGAGGCTCCGTTTGGGGGCGTAAAGGAATCCGGCATTGGCCGCGAGGGCGGCCATCAGGGCATAGACGACTATCTGAACACAAAATACAGCTGTATCGGAGGGCTTGGTCTGTAGGTTCCCGTTCCGCGGATACCACCAAGCCCGTGCCGAAGTTCGCACTTGCGTGCCCGCAAGGCTGGTTGTCGGCCGGCCCCGAGATCAGACGGAGACGAGCTTGCCGGAATAGCGGAACCGTCGTTTGACCATCGTGCGGTCGACCATCATCGCCCCTGCGGATAGGAACTTCGTGCTGGTCCAGCCCGCCATCAATTGCGATCACTTGCTCGTCGATCCAGCCCGCAAAATGCGCGGCGCGATATGGTCGAGTGCTGACATACGTCCGGCCATGATGCGGCTTTCGACTTGCGGATGGCCATACGGGAGTTCGTACCGCGGATCCAATGGGGGCCAACGCGCTCAAGACGCATATTCTGAACCTGGTTTTCCCAATTTCGCCTATTGCACGTTACCCTCGGTCTAGCTTCTCCAGCTTCTCCTCCTCAGCCATCGTCCCACGATACAGGACATATAGGCACCCTTGTCATCGGGGGCGTGCGACACCACCTTGCTTCGCAGGCCCATTGTCATTGACATTCGTGACGGTGAATTGCAACTGTGCGATTCAATCTCACTCATGACAACTGTACCATTATATGGACAGTTCTTCGGAGGCCGGAATGGACTTTCTCTGGACCGAGGCGGATCAGGCGTATCGCGAGCGTGTTCGCGACTTCTTGCGACGTGAACTTCCAAAGAATTGGCCCGACATAGCGCGCCATGGACCAGGTTCGCGCGAACAGACCGAGTTCAGCCTGGAGTTCTGTCCAAAACTCGCGAAGGAAGGTCTGCTTGTGCCACATTGGCCCGCTGAATGGGGCGGCAGTGATCGGCCGGCTTGGGAACATTTCATTCTAGGTGAGGAAATGTGGGCAGCCGCGGAGCCCCGCGGTGCGCAATACATGAACGTCAACTGGATCGGTCCGACCCTGATGAGGTTCGGGACCGAGGAGCAAAAGCGGATTCATTTGCCAACCATGGCCGCCGGCAAAGCGATCTGGTGTCAGGGCTTCTCGGAGCCAAATGCTGGCTCCGACCTCGCCAGCCTGCGCACCCGAGCGCAAAGGGATGGCGATCATTATGTCGTCAACGGTCAGAAAATTTGGACATCTTACGCGAGCCTGGCGAGCCACTGTTTTCTTCTGGCGCGAACCGGCAGCGGATTGGAAAAGGCCGGCATCGCGATTTTTCTGATCTCTATGTCGACGCCCGGCATCGAGGTCCGTTCTATTCCCAGCGTGGTCGGACACGGCGACATCCATGAAGTGTTTTTCACTGATGTGCGAATTCCGGCAAGTGCGCGTCTTGGTGAGGAGGGACAAGCATGGTCGATCATCAAGTATTCTCTGACGAACGAACGCGTCGGCATACCCAGGTATCACTTGTCGGCGATCGTGCTGGATGACATGGTTGATGAGCTCAAGCGGCGCGACGAATTCGAGAGCGCCGTGGTCAGGAGCCGCGCCGGAGCGGCACGCGCAGCCTGCGAAGCAGCGCGAATTCTCGTGTATCGCGTCGTCGACAAACGCGCACGCGGTGAGGCGATCGGAGCTGAAGCCAACCTTGCGCGCGTAGCCGTGATCGAAGCCGAGCACGCCGTGACTGATTTTGGCCTCGACTTCCTATCCGACACCTTCTCCGGTCAAGACTTCCCGTTGTTTCAATCCCACCATGAACGCGCGATCGTAAGCGGCATCGCGTCTGGTGCCGCAGAGATTCAGCTGGGTCTCATCGCCCGCCACGCCCTCAATCTCCCGAAAGCAACAATCTGATGCGTATCGTGCCGAACGAAGACCAATCGGCTTTCCTGGCCGCACTGGAGCAGATGATGGGGTCGCCTGCGGCGGCCTGGCATGCATCGCCAGGCTGGGCCCGGTTCATGTGGTCGAACGAGCTTGACGAGGCTCTCGAGCAGAACGGCTATTACGACTGTGCCGCGGAAGAAACGCTCGGCGCAGTGGCTGCCGCGGCAATGACCTATCGGCTTGCCCAGCTTCCGGTAGTAGTGGAAGGTGCCGCATCCTCGCTGGTGAGAGCCCGCTTCCTTCCTGCCCTCCCGCGCCCTTTTGCCGTCATCGAGGGCGATTTGGGAAAGCCGGTGCGTCTACTACCAGTGGCAAAGACTGTGCTGCGCATTGCCGCCAATGGCGTCTTTGCTGCGGTCCTTGGACAGGATGCAGTTGAGCCAGTCGAAAGTCTCTTCGCGTATCCAATGGGTCGCCTGGCGGCATCGCGTGTCGAATGGACGTTGGTAGATGCGTCGGAGCTGCAGGTTCGTCATGCGTGGAGGACGGCGGTAGCGGCTGAACTCGCTGGTGTGCTGAAGGCCGGGCTCGATGCCGTGGTTGCGCATGTCACCGACCGTCAGCAGTTCGGCCACCCGCTCGGCAGCTTTCAGGCAATCCAGCATCGTCTTGCGAGTGCAGCGGTCAAGATCGAAGCCGCTCATCTGCTGACCTTGAAGGCCTGCCAGACGGGCGACGAGGTGGATGCCCTGACCGCGTTGGGCTACATTCAGGATGCCTCCACCAAGATCATCTATGACCTCCACCAATTCATGGGAGCGATGGGCCTGACACTCGAACATCCGGTGCACCGCTGGACATACCGCGCACGCCTGCTCCGGACGTCAATGGGTGGCTCGGCCGCGATTTTGCCAGCGCTGGCGAAGCGTTTCTGGATTGCCGAGTGAGCAGGATTCATCGTCCTCGGGCGCAGCGCGGCACGGGTGACCTTGCTGGATGAAGCGGCCTTAGTAATGGAAGCCAAGCGCCCATTGCGGCGCGCATAAATGGGTCGAACTCAAGTCGGGAGGAAGCAAGATGAAAGTTGCGTTGGTTACAGGTGCGAGCAGCGGTATTGGGCGCACGACAGCGCTTGCGTTCCTCAGGGCAGGCACGGCCGTGGTGGCACTTGCCCGTCGGAGGGAAAAGCTCGAAGAGCTTGTTGGCGACGCCGGCGATGATAAGGACAAGATTGCCATCATCGAGGCCGACGCTACAGACGATGAAGCTCCCAAGCGGGCTGTGGCCCTCGCGGTCTCGCGCTTCGGCGGACTGAGTTATCTCGTCAATAATGCCGGCATAGGTCGTCCAAAGCCGGTGCACGAGTGTGACGACGCCGAGTTGGACAAGGTTCTCAACCTGATGCTGCGTTCGCCTTTCCGTTTTATCAGGGAAGCTTTGACGGTCATGAAGCCAGGTTCGGCGATCGTGAACATTTCATCGAGCTATGCTCTCGTCGGCGGATTGCGGGGCGGCGCCTACTCTGCTGCCAAGGGCGGGATCAATGCGCTTACCACGCATGTTGCCTGCCAGTACGGCAGTTCAGGAATCCGCTGCAACGCAGTGGCGCCCGGAGTAGTACTGACAGAGATGACTGAGGGCCGTTTCGAGGATGAGAAGTTCAGGCGCATGAACTACGAGATGACGCCTTATCCACGGCTCGGTACCGTCGATGACATCGCCAACACCATACTTTTTCTCTGCTCGGACCGTGGTGAGTTTATCAATGGTCAGTGCATCGCCGTGGATGGCGGCTGGACAACCACCAAATTTCTATCCGAGAAGGCGCTCACTGCAGAGCGCACTTTCGTGGACCCTGGCTTTTCGCATTCGGGCCGGCCACTGCAGGGTTGAGAGGGCTCACAGGCGACGGCATCCTCAAAAAAGAGGGGCCGCAGTCCGATCGTGGCCAGTGCGTCATTGACCTGAGCATCTGCCTGCGTTTGCACGATCGATGCCATGCGGCGACACGTTCCTCCGCACATCGGCAATCCGATCGCCTTTCGGCGGGACACAGAAAAATAGGCTCAAGCCACTCACCCGCCGACTGTCAGCCGGAACGGGCCAGAAGCTCTTCCTTGAGCTGCGCCTTGATGACCTTGCCGATCGAGTTTACCGGGAGTTTATCCAGAATGTGCAGCTCTTCCGGATATTTTTGCTTGGCGATGCCCAGCTCATCGAGGAAGGACCGCATTGCTTCCAACGAGAAGGAGTTCCCTGGCTTGACTTCCATGAACGCAACGGCGCGCTCGCCGGTGCGCGCGTCGGGAATACCGATCACAACCACATTTGCTACGGCCTGGTGTTCCATCAGTGCATTCTCGATCTCCCGCGGACTGATGTTTTCGCCGTTGCGGATGATGATCTCCTTCTTGCGACCCGTGATTTCAATGAAATGGCCGTCGACAGTTCGGCCGATGTCTCCCATCGAAAAGTAGCCATCGGGGGTGAACTGCCCTTCTTCATCCGCCGTATCCAGATAGCCGATGAACATGCGCGGCGCCCTTGCATATATATTGCCCGGCTCCCCGGGCGCGACGGCGTCACCGGCGTCATCGACAACACGAACGTCGCAGTCGATACGCCCGTCCGTCATTTTTCCGTACGAGGGCTTGTCGGTTAGCCGGATGCCGGGGCACACCGTCGGCACTTCCGAGGAACCATAGGCGCGGGAGATGACGGCTTTGTCGAGATAGCTTTGTGCCCTTTCGATCAGAGCCGGCGACACGCTCGCGCCACCACAAATAAACCGACGCAAGCTCGGCAGTCTGCTGCCTGAGCCTTGCGCTGCCTGAAGCAGTCCTTCAAGGAAGGGCGTGGCGCCCGCGAAAAAAGTCGCTCGTTCGGAATCGATGGTCGCCACCGCCTGGACCGGATCCCAGGTCTCGGCGACGATGCCGACGCCACCACCTATCCAGGGGATCTCGAAAGCATAGATGGAGCCGCCGATGTGGCCAACCGGCGAAGGAATGTACATCCGGGCATCGGGGCCGAGTTCCCAATTTCTCACCAAGGCCCGGGCAAAAGCGTGGATTGTATGGTGGCTGTGCAGGACGCCTTTGGGCCGGCCCGTACTACCCGACGTGTAAATCACGATCCGCACAGATGCGTTGTCGACGAGCGGAGGCGTGACTACACTCTGAACTTCGTCGATAAGCGCTTCATAAGTTGGTACGTCCTGCCGCCGGCTGCGAACTCGGAAGAGGCGCTCCTGGTGGCGGGTCTCAAAACCGACGCGGGCAATAAGTTCCTCATAGTCCGTCTTGCGGAAGGAACTGGGAGTAAATAGCGCCTCACAGCGGCACTGCTCTAAAATGAATGCTATCTCCCTTTCGCGGTACATCGGAAGAAGCGGCACAAGTACGAAACCGTATAGTGCACAGGCAAGACCAATCACGCAGGCTTCGTTCCAATTGGGGAGTTGGAAAGACACGACAGACCCAGGCTTTAGGCCGCGCGCGCTCAAGGCGCTGCCCAGCCGGCACGCAGCCTCATAGAGCATCGAACGCGTCAATCTGATGTTTCCATCGACAATAATCAGTCGATCAGGATCTTCATTTAGGCGAGCGTGGACGATCTCATACATGGTCTCCGGCTGCCATGCTCCCGCAGCCAGCCACTCAGCATGGCGAGGCTTCAGCGCGGGCAACAACCATCCGTCGTCGGTTCGTCTAAGCATATTTTCCACCATGATGCAGAACAGCGCTCGGGCTGCACAAGATTTTCAGAACACAGGACATTTGGACCAACGCTGCGTGGAGGAGGAAGTAGGCAACCGTCGATCCAAGAAACTACTCCCGGTTCAGCGCAACAATGCGCCTCCGTCGACCGAATAGACGCTGCCGTTGACGAACCTGGCTTGGTCGCTCAGGAGGAACGCGATGACGTTGGCGATTTCTGCGGGGCGGGCCACCATGCCCATCGCCTGTCCGCCAGATTTGCTCAACAAACCGTTGGCGACCGATTCCGCGAACAGAGCCGTGTCCGTTGGGCCAGGGCAGATCGCGTTGACACGGATATCGTGTTCGGCGTTCTCCAATGCTGCGACCCGCGTGAGACTGAGTATCGCATTCTTGGAGGTGCCGTATCCCGACGAATTGGGGTAAGTTTTCAGCGCCCCCATGGACGAGAGGTTCACGATTGCCCCGCCCGCCTTGCGCTCGATCATATGCCGTATCACCGCTTGCATCCCAAGGAACACGCTACGCAAATTGACCGTCAGAATGCGGTCAAATTCCGCAACGGGCATTTCGACAAGCGGCAGGCGCTTCCCCAGTATTCCGGCGTTGTTGACCAAAAAATCGACGCCGCCGAAGCGCCCTATGGCTTCCCGCACATATCTCTCGGCATCCCGCTCGCGCGATACATCCGCGCCGATCGCGAGCAGCTGTCCATTGGCGGATCGACCGCAAGCTGTGCTGACAGCACCGCCATCAAGGTCTACGCCAACGACGTTGCACCCCTCCGCCAGCAACCGGGTCACGGTTGCTGATCCTATCCCGCCGGCTGCGCCGGTTACGATCGCAGTCTTACCAGCAATCCCCATCAGGCCCATCGACTCCTCCTTTGGTGCGCAGCTGAAATCCGGGTTGCCGGATCAGGCCCTTTCTCGCTCGGGAGACGGAAGGGGCTCGATCAGACCAGGCTCCTTGATGCGGATCATTCCCATATAATGGGACGCTCTTATATCGATCTACGCTCGGTTTCGCGATGAGAACCTACGCGAGATCGCCAAATTCCTCAAGTTTTGCTCCCATCGGCCCTTTGACCTTGACAAAAAATAGCCGACAGTGTCAGTTTACAGCCAAGAAAATAGACCACTATGTGGACATAGAAACCACTCACGTGGGCAGGGGGAAGGCTCGGAGATATGTCAGCCGGTGAGAGCTGCTGTTGCAGCACCCAACGGCCAAGCATTGCTCGGCGAGTGAGCGGTCAGGGTCGGTAGTAAATCCCCCTTCGAAAAATAGCCCGACCGGCGTGCGCTGCGACGCTCGAAGCGCTGAGCACTGAATGTTTTAACGTGGCATTCTAGGAGGAGATCCACATGAAGCCGAACAGACGCCAATTTATTGCCGGAGCCCTGGGCGCAACGGCCCTTTCGCGCCTTGCAACACCTGCAATCGCGCAATCGGCCCCCATTCGTGTAGGCTGCATCACGACACTATCCGGGGGTTATAGTCTGTACGGCCAGGCTCATACTCGCGGAATGCAGATTGCGATTGATGGCATCAACGCGACAGGCGGTGTGAACGGACACAACCTGGAGCTCGTTGTTCGCAACGACGATGTAAAGCCCGAGACCGCCCTAGCTGCCGCCAGGGAGCTTGCCGGTGATGGGGTGCGCATTTTTGCGGGCGCGCTGGCGAGCGGCGTGGCGCTCGCCCTTAGCGGGGTGATGGAAGAACTCGATAGCGTCCTCCTGAACGCCGCGGCACATGGAAACAATCTTGTCCACGAAGATTTCAAGAAGAACTACTTCCGGGTGACGGACTATTCTGCGATGCGAGTCTGGGCCGGCTCCCGGCTGATGGCAGAACGGTACAAAGACGTTCTTCGATGGGGGGCGATACTTCCTGATGCTGAGATAGGTCGCTCCACGCTTGAGACGCTCCAAGCGCGACTGCCGCAGGAGTACAAGACAAAGAATGGCGCCGAGGTCCACATTGATGAGCCTCTTTGGGCCAAGTTCGGGTCGACGGATTTCCGGGCACCGATCGCGCGTCTTATGGGCCAGAACATCGATGGGTTGTTTATCGGTCTCGGCGGCGCCGACGAAATAACGTTCTTGCAGCAAGCCGATCAGCTGGGTTTAACGCGCAAGATCAAGGCAATCTTCAACTCAGGCAGTGAGTTCATCATTCCTCAAGCCTTGAAGAAACGGCTGCCCGAGAATTACTGGAACGGGTACCATTGGTACTACGGTGCCTACGAAGACAGCAATCCGTTGGCCAAGCAGCTTGTCAACGAGTTTCGCAAGCGCGGCTTTGGACAGCACCCCGATGGTTTCTGCGGAATGGGTCACACCGCAATTCATGCCGCCGCAGCAGCGTTGAAGATCGCTGGGGGGACGAATGGCAAGAATCTCATCCCCGCCCTGGAAGGATTGAAATTTGATACAGTGAAGGGGCCGATCGAATTGCGCGCAGAGGATCACCAGGCACTGTGCGATGTGAACTACGTGCACTGCGTCGGCGCTGACAATGACGACGGCTGGATCGTAAAAGACTTTGCGCGCGTCGATGGGCGACCACTAGCAGGGCCGCCGACCCCAGGAAAAAAGATGTCGTTCAGCTGAGCATTGTTGACCGCTCGCGGCTGCCGCTCGGTCGCCACGCCGGCGCTGACGATGAATGTCGGGAGAAGTATCGAATCGGCCGCGTGGCCCATTCGAACTTTTCCCGCCTGAGGTTCTGTTCGGCCATCCTTATCGCGAGAAGTCGGTTGCCCCGAGCTTGTTCTCAGGTGTTTTCAGAGGAGCAGCAATGTGCACAAACGCGCTCCAAGGTTAAGGCCACGGCAAACGACCGAAGACAGCGCCGCAGTGTGGCCGGTCAGTATCGAGTGGTAATTGGATGACTTCGCTTTTTTTCTTCTCGATCGCGAACGGGCTTGTGATGGGGATGGCAATCTTCCTCGTGGCCTCCGGACTGACACTTGCGTTCGGGATACTGAAGATCTTCAACTTCGCCCACGGCACGTTTTTCATGATCGGTGCTTACGTCGCTTACAATCTGACGGGAGAAGAGCCGAGTTCTTTCCTGGTATTCCTTGGCGCCGCCCTCGTGGCGACGATTGCCGTGGGGGCCATGGGCGTCGCCTCGGATCTTATCGTCTTCCGTCGCCTCGCCGGAGTGCCTGCTGAATACACTCTGATCGCGGCCTTCGCGATCATGCTTATGGCAACCGGCGGCGCTCGAATTGCCTTCGGCCAAGACATGCACGCGATATATCCGCCGGCGGCGCTCGGAGGTATGATTGACGTCGGAATTCCGATCTCCGTCTACTCATTGTTCGTCATCTTCGCAGGGCTGCTGACTTTCTTCGGGCTTGAAGTCGGATTGAACCGACTATGGTTTGGGAAGATCATTCAAGCAGTGGCTCGCGATCCATGGATGTCGGAGATGACTGGCCTGCGAGTTCGCCGTATCAAGCTGGCGTCGGTCGCACTCAGTTTCGCACTCGCGGGCCTCTCCGGTGGACTTCTCGTCGCAAACCAGTCGCTGACTCTCGATCTCGGTCATTCCTATCTTCTCCTCGCTTTCTGTGCCGTCATCGTCGGTGGACTTGGGTCAGTGCGCGGAGCGTTCTTCGCGTCGATCCTCTTTGGACTGGCCGACAGCTTGAACTACGTCTTGTTGCCAACGATGCCTGGGGTTGTGGTCTATGCTCTACTGATCACCCTGGTGCTCGTTAGGCCCGAGGGCTTCTATCCGGAGCTGGCGCGATGAACCGCCTCGCTCTGCTTGCAGTCGCTGGCCTCTTTGTCGCATTCGCTGCCGCGCCGTTGGTCGTCAATTCCGGTCTTTTGTTCATTGCCGGAATCGTCTTGACGGAAATACTTTTCGCTCTGTCTTGGAACATGCTGTTCTCTTACGCAGGTCTCGCTTCATTCGGCCATGCGGTTTTCTTTGGTGTAGGCGCCTACACAGCGGCAATATTTCTGAAATACGACTATGGCCTGAATTTCATGCTTGTTATCGGCCTCGGTACCTTCCTGGGCGGCGCTGCGGCCTTTGTGGTGGCCATGATTGTGCTTCGGCGGACGAGCGGGGTAACGCTCGCCATCCTGACGCTGGCGTTATCGCAATTGATGGTCACCGTGATCGGTTATTCTGGCTATCTGGGCCGTGACGACGGCATCCCCTCGATACCGCGTCCTGTCGTGCAGCTAGTCGTCTTCGCTGTGGATATGCGAAATCAAATACAGGCCTATTACTTCATCCTTATCATGACCGTACTGGCAATCGTACTCATGTGGCTTCTGCTTAACGGCTACTTGGGCCGCCGCATGAAAGCGATGCGTCTTGATCCCGAGCGTGCCGCGTTTTTAGGCGTGGACATTTGGCGCTTGCGCGTCTTTGCCTTCACCATCAGCGGTAGCTTCGCTGCGTTTGCTGGCTGCCTGATGGTGCCATGGGCGCAAATCGTGACGCCGGCCACCGTATCGTGGCTGCACTCCGCACAACCGATGCTAGCAACCCTGCTTGGCGGGGCAGCTTCCTTCTGGGGACCCTTTGTAGGAGTAATTGTGATGAGCGCGGTGGGGTATTTGACCCGCACCTATGCCGGCCTGTCGGAACTTCTCATCGGTACGTGTCTGCTGATTGTCGTGCTTCTCGCTCCGCAGGGGATCCTTGGATTGCTACGGCGTAGAGTCGTCGATGAGCAAATGGTGGAAGACGTCGCTGAGCACAGCGTGGACAGCGCCCGGACAGAGAAAGAGATTGCATGATCCTCGAGGCGAAGGGAATCGAGAAGAGCTACGGAGATCTCGAGGTACTTCACGGGATAAACTTCACCGTCGCTGACAACGAGACGTTTGCAATCATTGGGCCAAATGGCGCTGGCAAGACCACATTATTCAAAGTGCTTACCGGTGAAAGCGTCGCAAATGCCGGTCGGGTTCTGGTCCGCGGCAAGGATGTTACCGGAATGCCGGACTTCCGTAGAGCGCGGATGGGATTCGGTCGGACTTTTCAGGTGGCGCGAGTTTTCTCTGAAATGGATGTCTACACCAATGTCACCGTGGCCATCGAAGCCTATCTCTCTGGTCAGGATCGATTGTCCTCTCCCTGGTGGGCGTGGGCACCAACGGCGGAAGTAAGGCGGGAAGTCGAGGAGCTTCTATCGCGCTTCGGTTTTGCCCGTTCCCGTTGGCGAAGTGAAGCGCAGTATCTCTCGCATGGCGACCGAAAGCGGCTGGAGTTCTGTATCACGCTTGCGACCCAGCCACGCATACTGTTCCTCGACGAGCCTACCGCGGGCATGTCGCCTCCCGATCGAAAGGAAATTACACGCCTCTTGCGGACGTTAAAGAAAGAGACTGACGTGGCCATCGTGATGACAGAGCATGACATGGATATCATCTTCGAACTGGCTGATCGCTTGATGGTGCTGAACTACGGCGAAGTCATCGCCAGCGGGACTCCAGACGAGGTACGAAGCAACCCGCGCGTTCGAGATGTCTATCTGGGCCAGGAAATGAGCCATGCTTGAGATCGCCGAGATCAACGCCTTCTACGGCCAATCCCATGTACTTCACAACGTCTCCCTGACGATTGGCGACAGGGAGCGAGTGGCTGTTCTCGGCCGGAATGGCGCCGGCAAATCGACGCTTCTCAAAAGTATCATGAACGGTGGCCCCCGGGTCGCGGGAAACGTGCTTCTCGATGGCAATCCTCTTGGCACCACACCGCCAAGTGAACGGGTTCGTCTTGGCCTATCGCTCGTGCCCGAGGATCGGCGCATTTTTACTCACATTTCGGTCGCCGAAAACATCCTGCTTGCCCAGCGTGGCGTCGGAAAAAGAGCCGAAATGCCGGAGATGGAAGTAATCCTGAACGCCTTTCCCACTCTTCGCTCGCTGACCTCCCGACGTGGCGGGCAACTCTCTGGTGGTCAGCAGCAGATCCTTGCCGTTGCACGCGCCATGGCCAGCCGACCGAGGATGATACTGCTCGACGAGCCGACTGAGGGATTGGCGCCGGTCTTGGTCGAGAGTCTCGCACGCGAAGTGATTGCTGCATGTGAGCATTTTGGCATCGCCTTGCTGCTCGCCGAGCAGAGTGTTTGGTTTGCTCGAAAGTGCACGTCGCGCGTTTTGATCTTGGATTCCGGATCCTTGGTGTTCTCAGGGGATTGGGAAACGTTTGACGCCTCGACGAAACTTGTTGAGCGCTATTTGACCGTCTAGCACTTCGGCCTCAAGACTGCCAAACAGAGGGGTGCTGAACGGTATCCCTCCGTTGTTCGGTTGAACTTGAGTGTGCAATGGTGCGCGATTTCGCTTTGCGTAGCTGCGCCCGTGATGGCTGCCGGTCTTTGTATCCTATTGTGGTTCACTTACATGACACGTTAGCATCTGCAGTCTCGATCACGCTTTCCGCTATGGGTCAAAGGTTGAAAAGCTCGGTCCGAGCACAACGAGTCCAGTCCTGCCCCTCATTGCCGACATCTGAGCGGACTTGGAGTTTCGTAACGAAGGGCCAAAAGCAGTTGTCGAGTCCTGTCAATCGAGCAGCAACCATAAGGACGTAGGTGTGAGCAGTTCCATTTAAACAAGACCGCTATATCTGGATAGCCTTCGTCGGTTTCCAGAAGGCGCAGAGAATGGTACCGGCAGATTACGTCTTTGGCTTCGCTATTGCATTGGTCGTCGCGCTAAACCTTTATCTTGGCCCGCGTATCGAGAGCGGGCGCGTTGCTACGCAATGGGACCCGAATGGCGAACCAACTTGGTACGCGCCGAAATGGATCGCTATGTTGGGGATGATCGCCTTCATGGCGGCCGTCCGCCTCTTTATCTGGTTGGCTTCGACATATGCCCCGCCAGCGGCCCTTTCGACCTAACGGAGAAGTGACACAATGACACCGAAACGCTTTAAGGTTGGTATCGTTGGATTGCAGCCGGGAAGAAGTTGGGCTTCAAAGGCTCATATTCCGGCGTTGCGTGCTTTGTCAGAGAGCTTCGAGATAGCCGGCGTCGCCAACACAAGCCTTGCCAGCGCGCAGAAAGCGATCGCCGGGGCCGAACTGTCATCACAGGCATTCGCCGATGTCAAAGAAATGTTGGCATCACCGGAGATCGACATCGTTGCGATCACGGTGAAGGTACCCCACCACTTTAAGCTCACGACAGCCGCGCTGGAAGCTGGCAAGCACGTATATTGCGAGTGGCCACTCGGCAACGGGTTGTCAGAGGCTTTGGAGATAGCGGACCTTGCACGTGATCGAGGCCTTTTGGGGGTCGTCGGAACACAAGCGCAGCTCGCTCCTGAAATCCAGTATGTGAAAACACTTCTTGCGGAAGGCTTCGTCGGGGAAGTGCTCTCGACGAGTTTGGTGGCTCGAGGCGGTGGCTGGGGTGGTGTTATCCAAACTGAGGAAATGATGAAGAATAGCGCCTACGTGCTCGATCGAGCCAACGGGGCGACGATGCTTACCATCCCCGTGGGCCATGCCCTTGCAGCAATCAGGAGCCTGTTCGGAGGAATTGCGGAGGTATCCGCCATTATGGCCACACGGCAGCCGAGGACACTCATCATCGAGACGGGCGAGACCTTGCCTATGACCGCTGCAGATCAGGTGCTGGTAAGTGGCATCCTTTCCGGCGGCGCCCCTATCTCCATGCACTACCGTGGCGGCGTAGCGCGGGATGGCGACGGTCTATTCTGGGAGATCAATGGCACAAAGGGCGATATCCGAATAACCGGATTCTCTGGCCACATTCAGATGGTGCAGCTCTCCGTAGAGGGCATACAAGACGGGGAAAAGGCGTTTCGATCGCTCGATATTCCCAACTCATATCGTTCCGGATGGCCAACTCATCCCGAGCCGGCGAATGTCGCCCGGGTCTACGCTATGATGGCGCAAGACCTAACAAACGGGACTCATTCAGCGCCCAGCTTCGAAGACGCGATTGCTGTTCATCGAATCATCGAGGCGATCGAAGAAGCTGCTGTAAGCGGAAGACGCGTCGTCGTATGATCATGAGGCAACGGGTTACGCGGACTCGAACTTTGACCCTTACAAGCGTCCAATGGTCGAGGAGACGGGATTACGCTTCATCCGATTATTGCGCGCACACGGTTCGCCTCGTAGCATCCCGAAAAATCGTGCTGGACTTTCGCTATCTGAAGCGTGCATTAGCGGCTGCGAAGCTTTCGACGCGCCGGCCGCGCCGAAGTTACCGGAGTCCGCAACGGGCTGAGGTTGGGATCTCCGCTATGACGGATGATCCTGAAAGTCGAATCCAAATCAGTAGGCGTCGCGAACGGCCGACGCTGGCGCCAACTAGAAGGCTAAGCTCGGCGACCACTTGCCGTCTGGACATTCACGGTTTGAAAAACCGATTTTTCGTCACCAGCGGATTCGAGCGCGAAGAAAAGCCCGCACTTTGCCGGCGCTCCTCCAACGAACAAAAAAATTCTCTCAAGTCCGCAATCGATGGCTGGCGGCGCAGTGCAGATCGCACCCGTCTCCGGCCGAATTCCCAGCTAACAGTGAAATTTACAGGGAAATTCGCGATTTTCGGGCTTCGAAGGCCAACCTGGGCGCTAAAGACCGCTGCGCTGCAGGCACTTCTCGAAGAATTCCCTACTCAACTTAACAGGGAAAATATTCCGAGGATCAGGGAAGTTCTGGGGGGTATCAGGGAAATTCTGGGGCCCTCGGGCCCTCGTCGTAAGCGATAGGGCGGACCCCCGCGACCATATCGATGTGCCTAGGTAAGGTGAGCAGACCGCTACCTCGGAGACGATCACCTGAGCCGTTACAACTGGGCAAATTGCAGGATCGGGACACCTGCCGGCCCCATGACCTTTGGCTGCGCTATCCAATTCGGGGGGAGGATATACATCAGTCACGCCCTCACCTCCTGGCGCTGAAACATCACATAGCTGGCGACGAATAGCACGATCGTGCCGGCGATCAGAGCTACCGTCTGCGGCCAGGCGATGACAAGGCTCTCGCCGAGGGGGAGCGGCGCTCCCATCACAGCACCCCGCAGCTGATCAAGGAACACCGGGCCGAGTGACCTCGTCGTCGGCGACAACACCGCGAGCATCGCCTCGCCAAACAGATCGTTCGGCGAAAGCCGTGCGAGCTCCTGCCCCCAGATGGCGGTATCAGGCGTATCCAGTCCCAGCATCGCATAGCGCGGATCGGGCGGCGATATCACCTGGGCCAGCGCCGGAGCCAGCATCGGCCACAATATGGTAAGAAATAGCCAGACGCCGAGCGCCACCAGGGCCGCGGTCGCGGCGGAGCGGAAGACGATCGAGAACAGCATGGCCAACGCTAGCCAGACAGCGGCATAGAATACCGCGATCACCAGGAACGCTAGGGAGCGCGCGATCTCTTCGCCGCCGGGCGGGACGCCGAGGAAGATCAGGCCGAGGCCGATCACCATAAGCCACAGCGCCGCCAGGCTGATCGCGAGCGTGGCAAGCCCGGCCAGGAATTTCCCCATCAAGAGCGCATCGCGATAGATCGGTTGCGCCAGAATGCGTGAAAGCGTTCGCCTGATATGCTCGCCGTTAACAGCGTCGAAGCCGAGCCCGATCGCCATCAGCGGAATCAGGAAGCCGAGAATCGCAACAAAGGAAGGCAAAGGCGCGCGACTGACCGTAAACAGCCGCAGCAGCAGGAACGGATCCTCTGCCGTATTCTGCCGCAGGCTGTCGATCACTCCGTAAAGCGCGGCAAGCGCGGTCAGCACGATCAGCACTTCGAGCACCAGCATGCGCACGCTCGACAGATTGTCGGAGAGCTCCTTGACCGCGACGGTGCCAAGGCCCTGAAATGGGGATCCCTCACGCGGCATGGAGCGTCCCTCGCGATGGTTGTGTCTGCATGTGGAAATAGCGGGCGTAGATCGCCTCGAGGCTGGGCTCATCGACCGAGAGCCGGCGCAGCGATCCGTTGGCGGCGACAACCGCGCGCGCCGCGTCGGGACGGACGTCTCTATCGGCGGTCATGCGAAAGCGATCCTCGCCGAGCGTTTCGACTTTGGACACCCCTGGCACCGTCGCAAGCCGCCGCGCAAGAGCGGCGCCGTCGGCCTCGACTTCAACCACGTAGCCGGCGCCGAGCACCTGGCGGGCGAGATCGGCCACGGCGCCCATCAGCACGATACGTCCGGCCTGAAACAGCGCCACGCGGCTGCACACGCGTTGCACCTGGTCGAGAAGGTGCGATGACAGCAACACGGTGACGCCTTCCGATCTGAGCTCGCCGATCAGCCCGAGAAATTCCTGCGTCGCCTGTGGATCGAGGCCGGAGGTCGGTTCGTCCAGAATCGCGATCTCGGCCTGCTTGACGATAATCTCCGCAAGGCCAAGCCGCTGGCGCATGCCACGCGAGAATGTTGCCACGCGCTTGTCGGCGACTTCGAGCAGCCGCACCCGCGCCAACGCCGCCACGATCCGCCTGGCACGCTCGACGCGCGAAAGACCCATCAATTTCGCCGTGTAGGACAGGTTTTCGGCCGCCGTCATATGCTCGTAGAAGCCGACGGAGTCGGGCAGATAGCCGACGCGGCGCTTGACCTGTAGGGGCGAGCGCGCGGGATCATATCCCAAGACATTAACCTTGCCTGAGGAAATATCAGTCAGCCCGAGCATCATCAAGATCGTCGTGGTCTTTCCCGCGCCATTCGGTCCGAGCAAGCCGAATACCTCGCCCTTGACGATGTCGAAATTGATGCCGTCGACCACGCTGACCATGCCATAGCGCTTGGTCAGATTGCGCGCGGCGATTACGAATTCCCCATCCGTTGTGCCGGTCTCGTCAATTGCCCCACTCATCGCCGTCCGAACCTCACGACCGCGCCCAGCATCAGCAGCAGCGCCACGCCGATGACGCCCGCGCCGGCCATGCCCCACACCGTCGACGTGGCGACGGTGATACGGAACTGACCCGAGGCGTTTTCGCCGCGCGAGGTTGCGCTGATCGTTGTCATGTAGTCTCCGGCCAGCGACTTGTCGCTCGGCGTCAGCAGTGCCTGGACCTCAGCGTCCTTCCCCGGGACGAGCCTATCGATGGTGGCCGGCTCGAACGTCACCTTCCAGCCGGTGGGTGCGCTGGCCGTCAGCGCGATATTGTCGGCCGGCGCGGAGCCGGTGTTGGTCACGACGACGGGAATGGAGCTTTGCCGCGCAGCCACCGCGCGCGCGCTGAGCAATCCGTCACGCCCGGACACCTGGAGCTGCGGCTGTCCCACGACGTCGAGCGCAAGGTCCGCCTTCGCCGAAGCATCCTCGGCATTCACAGTCACCTTCACGGGAAAATGTCCGGCGTCGATCGTGCTCGGCGGGCGGACCTTCAGCTTGATGTCCTTGGACTGACCGGCTTCGATCGGAATCGAAGAGAGTTCCTGGGTGCCGTAGGCCTCGGTGAAGGAGGTTTCGAAATTGGACGGCGCCTCGGCGGCAAAGCTCGCAACCAGATTACGGCCGCTGTCGTTCTTAATGTTCAAGGTATATTCGAAATTGGATTTCGGACTGCCGCGAAGCGAAGGAAGCTTCGAGGTCACCGTCAGCTTGGCCGGCAATTCTTTGGCGAGCGCCACATTGACCGGCAGGCTCGCCTGGCTTCCCTGCCCTTCCGCCTTAACCGTCAGGGTCTGCTCGCTGAGATCCGCATTGACCGGAACATCCAGGCGAAGCTGCAGCGCCACGCTGGCGTCCGGCGCCGGCATCGCGGCGGCGACCGGCTGCCCGCCGCCCAGCAGCGTCGCGGTCCAGTCCTCGGGCACGCCGGTTACGGTGAGCTTGTAGCGTTCGGGCCCAAGCCCGTAATTTTGCAGTCGCAACGGAATATTCGCCGTCGTGCCCGGCCTTACCGTGACCGCTGGATAATCGGCCATCAGGTAAAGTCCCCTGATGTCACGCGGCGTCTCGGCGCCATTGGCTGCCGAGAACAGGATACTAACAATGAAAGCAAGGGGAGCGAGACCAGGCACTCGCATCGCGGCACTCCTGCAACATCGGTCAGAAAGATGTGCGGCTTCGGCCAATCGTCCAAAACTGCGACGGCGGAGGGCAGCAAGTGCGGCCGAGATCGTGACAAATTCGCGGCGCCCCAAATTACAAATTGGTGATCTAAGGTATGACAGCAATTCTCTCGATCTCAATGGTACGTCACCGTACAAACGGTCTCCTCTGATTCACGCGGCCGATTCGCAATGAGGCCTCGACGACCGTATTGTATTCAAAGGTTGGCGTCTTGTTCCGCCATCGACGATTTTTGCCGGTTGGTCTTAACGACGTGCTTGAAGATGCGCTTCGCGATCTGCCTTTTAGCCCGGTTGGCGATTTGTGGTGCATCGGCACTAGACGGGGCTTACGCCACGTCGCCGGCCGATGTGGATTTACCGGCGAGATTGATTGAAGCGTGTTATGATGAACGAATGTACAGTGCTGCCGTTCAAGGTCTCTCGCTTGATCAGCCTGTGAGAAGATTAAGCAGGTCATACGGCATGTCTGGCGACACAAATCGTCCCCATGCCTATTGTAACTTCTGTTCTAGCAGGACCCCTCATCTGTACGAGCGCCTGGCAGTGGCTCCGTTAAAGCCGACAACCAATGAAAATTTCGCATGAGCTGACCTACCCACCAATCAACACGTTGAAGCGTGTGACAGATGACTTATGGATCGTTGACGGACCAATGATCCAATTTGGACCGCCTGGCCTTAAGCTTCCGTTCTCGACACGAATGACCATCGCGCGGTTAGACGGTGGCAGCTTATTCATCCACTCGCCGACCCCGCTCACTCCGCCATTGCGGGCCGAAGTCGAAGCCATTGGCACGCCCCGCTTCGTGATCGGCCCTAATCGCATCCACTATTGGTGGATTCCTGAATGGCGTGCGGCCTACCCTCATGCCGCGATTTATCTTGCTCCCCGCATCAAGGAGCAATCAGCCGGCCGAATTGGCTTTGTATTCAATGAGCTCGGTCAGAACGACGGCTATCCCTGGGACGACGAAATCGACACTCTAGCCGTCCAGGTCGGCTTCTATATGACCGAGTTCGAATTCTTCCATCGGTCCAGCCGGACACTTATTCTTACCGATTTGATGATGAATTTTGAAACTGAAAAACTTCCGTCGCCTTGGCTCCGCGGGCTGATCCGATTGGTCGGAACCGCGGCTCCCAACGGCGGTATGGGGGTCGACATGCGCATGATGTTCTGGAGAAGCCGCGCACAATTGAGGTCGGCCATTGAGACGATGGTCGATTGGGACCCAGACCGAATCGTTCTTGCACACGGGAAGTGGTTTGAGAGGAACGGAGCCGACGAGCTTCGACGAGCATTCCACTGGCTTCTCAAGTGAGAGGAATACGCAAATGGCGCCAACTAGCCACGGGGGACGCTCCGCGGATTGCGTGCCTGCAGAAATTTTGCGAAGCGCAATAACTCATTGCGGTCTTCGGCGGACAACACGCGCTTAAACGCTGCCACTCAAATTTGAGGAATGCCTGCTTCCAATGATTGCCTCGCACACAACAGCTCGCAAATTTAAAGTGCCTGCCAGAAATGCGGCTGGTTGAGCATTCGCGAGACCGACGCACTGCCCTGCGTTATCGAGTGCGCATCAGGACTAAAATTTCGGGTTGGTTGCCGAAATGCGCTAGGCCTTCCTTAAATGCCCGCATGATAAGCGATTCTATTGACGCATTCGGAAACCGTTTTGGTCCGTTTTCCTTATTGCTAAACTCCAACGCCTTCCCAGTTGATTTTCCCGCAATGCCCGCAGACAATTTGCTTACCTGCACTCATGCTTCCGTTTTGACCTCTTTGATCTTCGCAATGTTCAGCCTGTCGAGCAGAACGAGATGGCGAACGGGATCGGAAGATGGAGACGTCAGACGAGTCATTTTAGCGCGCGCGCGTGCCGCTGCAGGCGAAGACGCTGGAAGGCGAATTGGCAGCTCCACGCATCGCCGACTATGGCGAGGGTGACGCTCCCAATGGCAGTGTTGACGCCGCGGGTGATCTGACCCCGGGGCACGTTTGCCCTGCGAGTTCTGATCGTGGATCAGCCTTGCATCTGCGGGGCTTTGCCAGGACCTCCATTTTCGCAATACTTCTCCCAATAAGAAATCTGGGAGAAATGGCCAATGACAACGAGCCCAGCTACCACGCCCGCCAACCGACTCTTTTCCCTGCCCCGACCCGATTGGCTCGACTTGCATCAGGAAGAGACCCTCGATCCGGCTCGTCCCATTATCGATGCCCATCATCATCTCTCGCAGAAGCCGGATGGCTTCCGCTACATGGTCCAGGATCTGGCCGAAGACATCGCCGCCAGCGGCCACAATGTGATCGCCACCGTCTATGTGGAATGCGGGGCCATGTATCGCGCGCGCGGGCCGGAAGCTTTTCGTCCTGTGGGCGAGGTCGAGTTCGCCAATGGCGTAGCGGCGATTGGCGCAAGCGGCATCTTTGGCCCGGCGGCAATCTGCGCCGGTATCGTCGGCCATGCCAATCTCTTGTTAGGCGAAGACGTTCGGCCGGTGCTAGAGGCGGAAATCGCCGCCGGCAATGGACGCTTCCGCGGCATCCGCCATGTATTGGCGTGGGACGCCGATGTCGAGATTTTGGGCACTGCGCTCACTCACCCGAAGGACCAGATGGTCAACCCCGCCTTCCGCAAGGGATTTGCCTGTCTGGCGCCTCTCGGACTGACTTACGATACCTTTGTTCTGCAACCGCAGATCGGCCAATTGACCGATCTGGCCGGCGCCTTTCCTGAGACGAAGATCGTGCTTGATCATTGTGGCGGACCGCTCTGCGTTCGCGGCTATTCCAATCGCGAGGAAAGCTTCAAAACCTGGAAAGCCTCGATCCAGGAAATTGCCAGATGCCAGAACGTGGTGGTCAAACTCGGCGGTCTCGCCTTGACCCATCTGGGCTACGACTTTCACTTGCGCGAGACGCCTCCGTCCTCGGAAGAAGCAGCCAAGGCGTGGCGGCCCTATATCGAGACCTGCATCGAAGCTTTTGGCACGTCACGGGCCATGTTCGAGAGCAACTTTTCGCCGGACAAGGGCCAGTGCAGCTACCAGGTGATCTTCAATACGTTCAAGCGGATCACCGCTTCCTATAGCGAAACCGAGAAGACCGCCCTGTTCTCGAAAACCGCCAGCGACGTCTACCGGCTCGCCCCGCCCGCGAATCCGGACCGAGGTGACTGTTAGTAAAACCGCCGCCACTTTTCGCCACTCCTCGGGAATGATCAGGCCCGGCCAACCGAGTGGGCACTAGCAACTTTGGATTCGAGTACTGCTCTCCCATTTGACAACCTAAAAGAAATCGCGCGAGGTGAACGCAGTTGCCGGCATTTGTCGTGCATCGCCATCACCTTTCCTCCTATTTTCTTCCGATCAGTTTCGCCCATCGTCGTCCTTGGCTCCAATCGTCGGTCTCTCGGCCCAAGCGTTCACCCCGCTCTCGCTTTTGAGGCCGCCGCCACTCTCGGGCGCTTCGCGAGACTGGAGGCGTCCCGTTTCGCCACGCGCGTCACCTTCCTCACGCCCGATCCCGCATGTTTGGAGCCGCTGTTGTGCGCGGCATATTCCTGGCCGTCGACCGGTCCGACATGCGGCGGATCCCTGCCGAGATACGGGCGTCCGATTCCGAAATCCTTTCCTTGCGCGTCAACCCACTTCCAGAGTTTTTCGGAGGCAGCCCATCGCTCGTTGCGCGTGGCTCCCTGGACACTCACAATATCGGCCGCCAGCCCATACCCGTAGCCACCGCGGGAGCTGCCGCCGTGATATGACCGATTGCTCGCCGCCTTCAAGCCGCTTGCGATCGACTGGCGATAGTCGTCGCGGAATGCGCTGGTGATGCCGGGCGAAAGGCCGGCTGCCTCCGCCGCGTGAAGTGCATGAAACAGTTTGAGCTTGAAGCTCCGATCCATCCCTCCGATCACGTAGTCCATCATCGACATGCCGGCCCGTTCCGCTGCCTTCGGATCCTTCCACCCAAAATCTTCATCGACGAGCTTGGTGAAAATTCTGGTGACAGTCACCATCTTGCGCTTCCGCTTGACGGTGACTTTCCTCCGCTCAAACTCTTTGATGGTGTCCTCCTTGGGCGTCCGTTGATACAGCGCCCACAGGTATCGATCGACGCAGTTGTCGACGACCAGGCACTCGTCGACGATCTCGAGAGAGCTCTCGGCTGCGGTAGCGCTCACCGCCTTTCCGGCGTCGGCCGGTTCGATTTCAGACGGATTCACCATTGCCAGCTGCACAGGCATCGGCTCAGTTGGTGGCGCATCCAGCGAATGGGTCGCGGCCGCTTGCACGACCGGCTCCGGCCTGTTCAGAACGATGGATGCATCGGCGACGGCTCCGGCCATCGACAGCATCACTACATTGTTTCGACCGGAATGGTCCTGGAGCAAGGCCCGCTGAGGTGCCCCAGCAAGGTCCCATTCGGTGGAGAGAGCGGGAGCGCTGAGGTCCTTGTCTGCCGCCGAGACGGCATTCCGGATTGTCGCGGGCCCGAAGGCGGCAAGCAAGCCGACAACCCCGGTCGCCAGAATGGCCGATCCCAACAATGGCGCTGGCACTATCGAAAGTCGCCGCGGGTTCATCATGCCAGCCTCCCACCGGAACCGGATTACTCAGCCTTTGCGGACGCGCTGATTGTTCGGACAAGGTCATGGCGGCGCAATGGTTTAAGCGGCCGATTCACGTCCTTTTCCCGGAAGTGTTGCCTGCGCGCAACGAGGCCCGCTATCGGTCGCGAGCGCGACTCACTTCGGCTAAAACGTCATGTCCGCCTCTTGCGCGAAGGACAGCCGCGAGCCGCCCTTCCTCCTTCGCGGGCTGTCGTATATGAAAGATTTGCTGCTGGATGTGCAGGCGGTTTCGACCGGGGACACCATGCCAACTCGATTTGAGACTAAGCAACTCGGCGTAGCGATGCGACGCCGGGGGGCTTGTGCCGTTGTGGTGCTGACAGCGATGGCGGCACTGCCCGCGCCGCCCGCCGGGACCGAAGCGAAGCAGCCGCGTCCCGCGCCAGCCGCTGAGGCGACGGCGCCGCGCGCAGCCGGCGACCCGATTATGGCAATCGTGTCGATCAAGTCCCAGAAGGTCACTTTCTACGACGCCGAGGGCTGGATCTTTCGCGCCCCGGTGTCGACCGGCATCGCGGGGCGTGAGACGCCGGCTGGCGTGTTCGCCCTGCTCGAGAAGGACAAAGATCACCATTCGAGCCTTTACGACGATGCCTGGATGCCGAACATGCAGCGTATCACCTGGAACGGCGTCGCGCTGCACGGCGGACCGCTGCCCGGATATGCGGCCTCGCACGGCTGCGTGCGGATGCCCTTCGGTTTTGCGGAGAAACTATTTGAAAAGACGCAGATCGGAATGCGTGTGATCATCTCGCCCAATGACGCCGAGCCGGTCCCGTTCTCCCACCCGGCGCTCCTTGTTCCGAACCAGGAGGCCATCGCGGCCGCGCCGGCAAAGGCGGAGGCCCTTGTCCGTGAGTCCGCGGAAGCCGCTTCGAACGCGGACGAGGCCAGGAAAGCCGCCAAGGCCGCGGAACGCGAGGCCGCGTCGCTCAAGACGACACTTCGCAAGCTGCAAAAGCTCAAGACCCAAGCTGATGCCGAACTGGTTCGCGCTGAAAAAGCCCTTGCCTCGGCCAGGACCGACCAAGCGAAAGCCCGCGCCGAGGATTTGAGGCAAAAGGCCTCCACCAGGGCCGAGGGACTAGGGGCCCAGCTGGACTCGGCAAAGACCGCCGCAGCTTCGAAGCCCGATGCCGCTGCCGCAAAGAACGCCGCCAAAGCGGCCGAAGCCAGAAAGGCAGACGCCGACAAATTGGCAAAGGAAGCAAAGCTCGCGCTCGAGCCGGTCTCGGTTTACATCAGCCGCGCGACGCAGAAGCTCTACGTGCGGCGCAACACGCATAAGCGATGGCCCGATGGCGGCGAGGTGTTCGATGCGACCATCGAGGTCCCGGTCGCGATACGCGATCCGGAGAAACCTATCGGCACCCATGTGTTCACGGCCATGGCGCCCGGCGACGCGGGCCTGCGCTGGACCGTGGTGACGATCGACAGCGGCGACGATGCCAAGAACGCGCTGGACCGCGTCACCATCCCGCGCGAGGTGCTGGATCGCATCGCACCGACGGCCTTGCCCAGGTCTTCGGTCGTCATTTCGGACGAGCCGCTAAGCGCCGAGACCAACTATCGCACCGAGTTCGTTGCGGTGCTGAGCAATCAGCCCCAGGGCGGCTTCGTGACGCGCGAACGGACAGCTGATGTTGCTCTTGGGACCGACAATTTCTGGGACGACGACGGCTCGCGGTCTCTTTTCCGCTCCAACTGGAATTCCCCGACCGGTTATGCGCGGCGGCGGGGCGGCCAGTTCTTCTATCCGGCACAACGAAGCTGGTGGTAGAGCGGCACGCAGAGCGCTCGCCGCCTGTCCCCTTTGGGTGGCGTAAAACGCCTTCATAGGGAAGTCGCAAAGAGTATTGGCGAGATTCCCGAAGGTTGGATTGTTTCTTACAATTGTTGATACGGCCGCCGCTGATGGGCGGGGCCTCGCGAGAGCTAAGCTCGGCGACCACTTGCCGTCTGGACATTCACGGTTTGAAAAACCCGATTTTTCGTCTCCAGCGGATTCGAGCGCGAAGAAAAGCCCGCACTTTGCTTGCTGTACCAAATGCCGATAGCGCGCGAGCTGGATTTCCGTAAGCGCTGGCTGGCCGCGGCCTTTCTTTTCCCGGGCACGCAACCTTCGAGGTGTTCATCTATTTGTATGCAGCGGCCCACACGAGTAGCCCGGCGGTCCCTTCAGGGCTCATAGAGTCACATCCGCTTTTTAGTGAGTCCGCTCATCCCTGACTGACATCAGCGAGCGAGAGAAGATGGCGCCAGTTTCCAGGCAACCGTTCAAAGCGCGTTCCGCTGACGAAGTTATGGCGCTCCTGAGTGCCGTGGCAACCGCGATCCTCGCTGTCATCATTGTCGCGATGCTATATTTTGGTCGCGAGATCTTCGTGCCCATTGCATTGGCGATTCTTCTCAGCTTCGTGCTGGCCCCAGTGGTAGTGATCCTGCAGCGGATGCGCGTGCCGCGCGGGTTGGCGGTCGTGAGCGTGGCCATACTTGCCTTCCTGCTCATTTTTGCCATGGGGAGTCTTCTCGCCACGCAATTGACGCAACTCGCCGGCGATCTTCCGCGATATCAATCGACGATAAGCGAAAAAATTCAATCTTTTCGGGATACCAAAGCCGGCCGAGGAACGCTCGAACGCGCCTCCGACATGTTGAAGGATCTCGGCAAGGAAATCGATAAGCCAAAAGATGCCGCGTCTACGCGTGCTTCCAACCCAATCGCTGGTTCGAGCGCCGCGGGTCCACAGGCGCCCGTTCCTGTCGAGGTACGCCAGCCCGATCCCGGCGCGCTGGAGAGCTTGCGGACTCTGATCGCCCCACTCATTCATCCGCTCGCGACGACTGGCATCATCATCATTTTCGTGATCTTCATTCTGCTTCAACGCGAAGATCTTCGTAACCGGCTCATTCGATTGGCCGGCTCCTACGACCTGCAACGAACAACAGCAGCCCTCGACGACGCGGCGAGGCGCCTTAGTCGGCTTTTCCTGACCCAGCTCATTCTGAACAGTGCCTTTGGCATCCTGATCGGGATAGGTCTTTGGTTCATTGGTACGCCGAGCGCCGTCCTATGGGGAATTTTAGCGACAGTTCTCCGCTTCGTCCCTTATATTGGCGCCGTAATTGCCGCCGCTTTCCCGCTTGCGCTAGCAGTAGCCGTCGATCCCGGCTGGTCGATGCTGCTGTGGACGCTTGCGCTCTTTCTGACTGTGGAGCCGATCGCGGGCCATGTCGTCGAGCCGATGGTTTACGGCCACAGCACTGGACTCTCCCCCGTTGCTGTCGTGGCATCGGCGACGTTTTGGACCGCGCTTTGGGGGCCTATTGGGCTCGTTTTGGCGACGCCTCTGACAGTATGTCTTGTTGTGCTTGGTCGTCATGTAGAGCGTTTGGAGTTCCTCGATGTTATGTTTGGGGACCGGCCGGCGCTGTCTCCCCCCGAGATTTTCTACCAGCGCATGCTGGTGGGGGATCCGACGGAAGCTGCCGAGAAGGCCGAAGAATTCCTGAAAGAGCGTTCTCTGGCCTCGTACTATGATGAGGTCGCTTTGAAGGGCTTGCAGCTGGCGCAAGTTGATGCCGAGCGCGGCGCGCTTAACCAGGACCGCCTCGTGAAGATTCGAGACACCGTTAGGGAATTTGCCAGCGACCTGGCCGATCAGGATGACCGGCCAGCTACGAAAGCTCATTCAACAACCGATGCAGAAGCCTCGTCCGCTGTAGAAAGCGTCGCGGAGAACGCGGCGCATGAAAATTTACCCATTGTCAGCAAAGACGGCCTACCACCCGATTGGCGTGGTGAACATTCCGTTCTCTGCATGGCGGGACGCAGTCTTATCGATGAAGCGGCCGCAATCATGTTAGCTCAGCTTTCGACCGCACACGGACTTGCGGCACGGGTCGAAGGAGCAGAAGCGCTCGCTAGCACAAATGTATTCCGCCTAGAGACCTCTGGCGTTGCCATCGTTTGCTTGGTCTATCTCGACTCGAGCGGGCCGGCGCACATGCGTTACTCTGTCCGTCGTTTAAGGCGCAGGTTGCCTAAGGCAACCATTATCCTGGGCTGTTGGGTCAAGGACATCGATCCAACCGCGTTGGAAGCATTACGCGACAACGCGAAAGCCGATCTGGTTGCCGCGAGCCTGGGTGATGCGGTCAAGCTTTGCGTTGAGGCGGCCGGTGTGACAGCCCAATCCCAGACCGCGTCAAAGCCAGGCAAAGCTATCATTGCCGCTGCGTGAGATTAGGGCGAATAGCGATTATTGGGGGTCAATAGTGCCGATCTCTGCGATTGGGGCGGTCTTTTCACCGGCCCAACGGGGACCTGCATCCGGTAAAATGACTAAGAAATTCCATTGATTGACGGCTTTCTCGACACCGTCCCTTGACCGGACCTCTTCGCAGGGCCCGTTTGAGGATCCATGACGCTTACCCCGCCCTAGCTTTTTATTGATATCGTTTTTAAGAGCATAACCGATCCTTCCGGCCATTCAGCACATCACCCCAGCGATTATAAGGCCGAAGAACAGTGGCACCATGATGGGAGGTACGAGCCACTCCTACAGATCGAATTTCCGAATGTTGGAGATGCTGACCGCCCTTCTGTGGCGGGAGCCCAAGCTCTCAGTCACCGGCAGCTGCCAAGCACGAACGATGATCAAAACAGCAGACTTGCGACGATGTCGAGAGAATCGGAGGGAATGGGCGGTAGTTTGCTCGGCGCTGGTCTGAAGCCGATCGGTCAGTGGTCATGACACGTTTGCGAGCGTCCTTTCACCGCCAAATCGACCGCGTTCGCCGTGCAAAGCTTGATATTAGGTGCCCGAGTATCCACATATTCGATCAGCTCCCACTCTCGCGAGACGCGCGAGTCCCGGACCCGACGCCTTAGCTTTCACAAATCCTATGAACGATATCAGCCAACGGCACGTCGCCGCGACGTGCGCGTATCGGGTCAGGACAGCCTATGCCCATCGAGCGCGCTTCCATTCGGGTCGTTCACAAACCCTGGGGTGTCAGCGATCTCCGGCCGTGGAGCAGCATCGACGGCACAGATAATGCCGTGGGAGAGTTGTGGTTCGAACGGGCCGACAAGAACGCTTCAAGTCCCGCCTTGCTGCTCAAGCTACTGTTCACGAGTGAGCCGCTATCGATCCAGGTCCATCCCGATGATGCGTTCGCGCGCGCGATGGGCATGCCGAACGGCAAGAGCGAGGCATGGTACATCATATCAGCAGAACCCGACGCGAAGATCGGCGTTGGCCTGAAGAACCGGGTAACGCCGCAGGAATTGCGGGCATCGATCAGGGATGGCTCGATCGTCGACCTGGTGCAATGGCGCCCGGTCGCGAAAGGCGATGTCGTCTCCATCCCCGCCGGCACGATTCACGCGCTGGGCGCTGGCATCGTGCTTGCCGAAATTCAGCAGCAGAGTGACGCGACATTCCGGCTGTTCGATTACGGCAGGGGGCGCGAATTGCATGAGAACAATAGCGTAGCCGTTGCCAACGCCGGGCCGGTTCAGCCTGCCGGCACAGCCAACCGCCTTACGCGTGAACGGACGGTTCTTGTCGTGAGCCAACATTTTGTTTTCGAGAAAATTGACCTGGTGGCGGGCTCGAGCTGGGCACTACTGGCTGAGCCGGAAACCTGGATACTCGTACTTGACGGCCATGCGGCCATCGGATTGACGGCAGTATCCGTCGGAGGGGCGATCTTCGTTAGCGGAGGCCGCGCCAGTATTGAGGTCGGCGCCAACGGATTGACCGCCCTGGTCGCCTATCCCGCGGCAGCTGCCGTCGCTTCGCTGCTGCAGACACTGGGCGAACCATCCGCCGGCCCTGTTCCACGTACCGCCGTTGCGGAATTGATTAGCCGTTACGAGGCGCGGACATGACGCCGCTGGGCAGGATTGCGGTGATCGGCAATTCGTTGCCTCGCCATTGCGGCATCGCGACATTCACCACCGACCTGCAACGCGCGATTACGAATTCGCAGCCAAATCTGGTGACCTCCATCGTGGCGATGACCGATCACGGTCAGACCTATGACTATCCCAGTTCAGTTGCCTTGCAGATCAAGGATGACGCCATCGAGGCCTATGTGCGCGCCGCCGCATTTCTGAACGCCGGCCGGTACGATATCGTGTGCCTGCAGCACGAATTCGGAATCTTCGGCGGCAAAGCCGGTTCCCACATCCTCGAATTGCTGTCGCGCCTAACCATGCCCGTGGTGACGACGCTGCACACCGTGTTGGCCGATCCGACGGCGGCTCAACACGCAGTAATGGATCGCATCGTCGAGATGTCCGCGAAGGTTATCGTGATGGCGAACAAGGGGCGCGAGTTGCTTGGCAGCGTCTATCGCGTGCCGGACGAAAAAATCGAGGTCATTGCCCATGGCATTCCCGACTTTCCGTTTGTCGAGCCCGAAGCGGCAAAGGCCAGGCTTGGGTTCAGCGGTCGTTCCGTCATCCTGACGTTCGGCTTGTTGTCCCCGAGCAAGGGCATCGAGGTCATGATCGATGCCATGCCGTCGATCCTCAAACAGCGCCCGGACGCGGTCTATGTGGTGCTCGGTGCAACCCACCCCAATCTGGTTCGCGACCAGCGCGAGGCCTATCGCGAAAGCCTGATGACTCGCGTTCGGGAACTCGGCATCAAAGATCACGTCGTATTCCTTGACCAGTTCGTCGACCAGGCGACGCTGCTCGAGTTCATTTCGATGTGCGACGTGTACGTCACGCCCTATCTCAATGAAGCGCAGATGACGTCGGGTACGCTGGCTTACAGCTTTGGCCTCGGCAAGGCGGTAGTCTCAACGCCGTACTGGCACGCCCGCGAATTGCTGGCCGACGGTCGCGGCACGCTCGTTGCCTTCGGCGACGCCCCGGGGACCAGCGACGCCATCGCGCAATTGCTGATCGACAGATCCCGCCGGCAAGCCATGCGCGAGCGAGCCTACGTGGCCAGCCGACCGATGACGTGGCAGCGTACCGCTGAGCGTTACATGTCGACCTTCGCAAATGCGCGGCAGAGCTACTGGTTGAAGGTGGTTGCGCCCGTCGCACCGGCCGCGGTCGTAGCACAAATTCCAGCGGCGCCGGCCATGCAGACGGACCATTTTCTATCGATGTGCGACGACACCGGTCTGCTCCAGCACGCTGTGCATTCGGTGCCGGATCGCCTGCATGGCTATTGCGTCGACGACAATGCGCGCGCCCTGCTATTGGCCTGCGCGCTCAACGAGCCCGGCGAGCAGCCGCTGGCGGATTTGTTGACGGCGCGTTTTGCTGCCTTCATCCAGCATGCGTGGAATCCGGCTACCGGCCGGTTTCGCAATTTCATGGGCTACGACCGCACCTGGCTCGAAGAGCAGGGCTCCGAGGACAGCCATGGACGGACCTTGTGGGCGCTGGGTCAATGCGCGCGCAGAGATGCCAACCGCTCCCGGCGTCAATGGGCGACCGCCCTGTTCGCCCGGGCGCTGCCGATAGCGAAATCGTTTCGTTCGCCCCGTGCTTCGGCTTTCACGCTGCTGGGTCTGGATGGCTATTGCGCAGTGGTTCCAGATGATCGCTGCGCCCGCGACATGCGCCGTGTTCTGGCCGACAGGCTGATGCTCTGCCTTGGGTCGGTGGAGACGCCGGAATGGATATGGTTCGAAGAAGGTCTTGCCTATGACAATGCGCGGTTGCCGGAGGCCTTGATCGTTACCGGCATGGGCACGCGGAACCGCGGCTATGTCGAGGCCGGGTTGAAATCCCTGCGGTGGCTGATGACACAACAAACGTCTCCGATGGGTCATTTCCGGCCGGTCGGCACCACTGGTTTCGGCGAACAGCGGAAGCCCCCTCGCGCCTTCGATCAGCAGCCGGTGGAAGCAACCGCAACCATCGCCGCCTGCCTGACTGCGCTTCGGGCGGAGGACGGGGACGAATGGAAGACCGAGGCAACCAGGGTTTTCGCCTGGTTCCTTGGCAGGAACGACCTTTCGGTTGCGCTCGTCGATACCGAGACCGGCAGTTGTCGGGACGGACTGCATCCCGACCGGCCCAACGAAAATCGCGGAGGAGAGTCGGCGGTGTGCTATCTTCTGGGGCTTGCCGAGATTCGTCAGCTTGCCCGCGTGAGTATCATCCCGGCGGATTCGGTGGCGCTTCGCGCCGTCCGGTCCTGATTCAACACTTACTACTCCGGCCAACCGAGGCACACCTTTGCACGCCACATTTCTGAACCGGCAGGCGCTTCATCTGCGCCCCGACCCCGCGCGCGTCATCGTGCGCCCGTTCAAGCCGGCGACCGAGCCGCGCGATCTCAACCCGGCTGACAAGACGCGGGCCAATCACATCGTCGAGCGCGTTCTCAATCTAGATGCGGAGGAGGCGGCACATCAGCTGGCGGACGTGCTGGAGAATTTCGAGGGTCGGCATCGCAACCTGCTGGAGACCTTTGAGCATCGCGCCCACGAGATGGAGCAAGCCCTCGCGGCACATTGCACCTTTTCCAAGGTGCAGCGCCAGCTCGTCGGCGCCTATTTCATGAACGAGTATTCGTTCGAAGCCTCAGCCCTGTTCAATCCGAGCATCGTGCCGCACCCCAATCAGTCGGGGACGCCGGCAGGTAGCCTGCGCTTCATTCTCAGCCTGCGTGCGGTCGGCGAAGGACACGTGTCGTCGCTGACGTTTCGCGCCGGCACCGTCGCCGCTGACGGCAGCATTCATGTCGACCCGACGGGTCGGCTCGCCTCAAGTCCGCAGGTTCGACATCTCATTCCCGGACCGATCGGCGACGAGGTAGAACTCGCCTTCAAGCCGGAGCATGATATCAGCGAGCGCGTCATCTTTCCGGTTACGGACTCACAGTCGCACGGCATCGAAGACGCACGCTTCGTCGAATTTACCGATGGCGGCCGCAAGACCTATTACGCGACCTACACCGCCTACAAGGGTACGGCGATCCGATCGGAATTGATCGAAACCAGCGACTTTCTTTCGTTCCGGATGTCGCCGCTGCAAGGCGCTGCCGCGCGCAACAAGGGCATGGCGCTGTTCCCGCGCAGGATCGACGGCAGGTACGCCATGATCGCGCGACAGGACAATGAGAACCTGTACCTGGTCTATTCGGACGACCTTTACAGGTGGGAAGGCGGGCAGGTAATCCTGAGACCGCAATTTCCATGGGAGTTCGTGCAGATCGGCAATTGCGGATCTCCGATCGAGCTGGAAGAAGGCTGGCTGCTGCTCACGCACGGCGTCGGACCGGTCCGAAAATATTCGATCGGCGCGGCGCTGCTCGACAAGCGCGACCCGTCGAAAGTGCTGGCGCGTTCGAGCGAACCGCTGTTGCGTCCCGAGCCATCCGAGCGCGAAGGATATGTTCCCAATGTCGTCTACACCTGCGGGGCGATGGTGCATAAGAACCAGATCATTTTGCCCTACGCGGTGTCGGACACCTATTCGCACTTTGCGACGATGAAGGTCTCCGCGCTGCTGCAGGCCATGTCCTAAATCCAACGCGGGTTGAGGCTTGTCTGTTCGAAGGAGAGTCCCATGGTCCGGGCAACATGCTATTTTGTTCAAGCGTTCAACACCGGCCGAGGCGAGAACCTCAAAGCCGACGCTCCGATCGCCTGCCGGACGGAAACCAGCGCGCTGCGGACGGCGGAGCGGCTGGCCTTGAGCAAGCTCGGCGTCGTCGCCTTCTCCTCCTCGGGAGATCCGGAAACGGGTGACTTCGACGACGAGCCGACGGTCCTTTTCCGTAGCGGCCAGCTTCCTTCCGCCTTCGACTGAGCTTGGTCCCGTGATCACAACATGAAAGCAAAGACGCATCAATGAGCAGACGACTTGGGACGAGTTGCCGTGCGTAGCTGGTTTCCCGAAAGCATTCCGTTTCATCGATGTAGACGAACGGCATAATTTGATCGTCGAGCGGCCATCCGAGTGCCTTGCCGATAGCGTGCAAAAGAAGATGCTCGGTGACGCCTTACGGCGGATACACCACCAACATAAGAATTCTGAAATGACCTTTTACGACACACGAGCTTCACTCGCCACGGACGCGTGGACGCCGTTTTTTGCTTCCGGTCAAAACCGCAATTTCCGTCCCGATTGACAAGGAATAGCTCTAAATTCTACGCAAAACCCCGTCTTAGACACAACGACTGAGAGCGGGGATTTCCCCGCCTGCCTTCGAAATCAACCGTGGAGATTTGTGGCGGGAGATTCCGGCCTAGCCGGGGTCAAAATCTCAATTTTGGAGACGCCACCAAAACAAAAGCCGCCCCGATTGGGCGGCCTTTCTGGGTTTAATCAGCTCAATAAAATTGCTTGGCTGGCGACGCAGTGCTGATCGCACCAGTCTCCGAGAGAATTCCCTGCAAACAGGGAATTTTTCAGGGAATTTCGCGATTTCGGGACCCTTTCAGCCGGGTTAACCGCGGGAAACCGCCGTGCGGTAGCGGCTTTCAGAGCAATTCCCTATACGAATTAACAGGGAAGAAAATTTTCAATAACAGGGAATTTCCGAGACGAAACAGGGAATGTGACCAGCCGGATTGGTAAGCGGTGCGTTCTGACACACTTTTCTCGTCGTCCATAAACACGACCTGTTCTCGTTCTCGATTTGCAAAATGAGGAGAGCGAGATGGTGGACCGGAACGGAAGGTGGCGACGTCAAGACGAGGCGGGCGCATCACGAGGCTCACGGCGCGCTGGCCCTGGCTCGTTGCCTTCAGGTTCGGTCTTTTGCTTGGCCTCGGCTTTGCCGGCGCACTCAGCGAGGTTGGATTACCCGCCAACGCCATTCCGCTTGCCTTGCTCTTCTTCAATCTTGGCGTGGAGGCTGGCCAGTTGCTGTTCGTCGCCGTCGTCATGGCGCTCGTCGCTGCTGTCCATGGGCTCACCAGCAAGCGCTGGCAGTCAGCACGCGCACAACTGCGATACGGCCAGATCGAGGTGGCTTGCGCCTACTGGATTGGCGCCATCGCAACCTATTGGCTGGCGGATCGAACCATGGCGTTCTGGGGCGTGAAATCGGGGCCAAGCATGCACCAGTTCAAGTCTCTGCACCGCCTCTACGGGGCTGAAACCGAGGTTGCGCGTTTTCCTTCAGCTCTATTGCGGGTGCTGGGTCAAACCAAACATCAGTCTCTATCCGGCGCTGAACAAAGGTTTGATTTTCGCCGCAATAGCCGAAACAGCAACCGGCCTTGCATTGGCAGTTGTTCCGTCACTCGTCGGACATCTGCTGCTTGGTGAAGACCTGTCTGGTATTGCCATCCCGATCGGCTGGCTCGCTGGTACTGCCCTCATCTCGCTAGGCAGTGCCTGCTGGCCGGGCCCGCCGCTCATTGGCATGTTCGCTTACAATACGTTGGCCGCGCTGTACCTCGGCTACCTCAGTTTGGCGGGTGGCTTGACCGGCATCATCTTGTGGCCAGTCGTTGCGCTTCACCTAGTCCTGTCGGTCCTTCTCGGCCGCACTTTTGTGAAATCTGCGAACTGAGCGATCGCCCCGTCCCATTTCGACAGGCCGCATCGCGGCGCGAATTGGGTCGCTAACTGTGCGAAGCGGACGTCACGGCCGAATTCTGTTTTATGAGTACGCGTCCTAGCACCGCGGCCTTCATCCGCTGGCTCGCGAGCACCTTATTTCTTCCGTCCAATACCTCTCGGGCCAATACGCCGAACTGCGAATCGTCTTGGTTTCCTAGTCTTCGAGAGCTCTTTTACTGCCCGAACAAAAATTTTGACGCATAGATCAAACATTTTAAAACCGCATTCCCATAACTTACTTGGAGTTGCCTCCTTCAGTATAACGCGTTCAAAAGCTGAACTTGTCCAAGGTCTTCTTCTCGGCATCGGAGACAATATCAGCGTAAAGAGCGTTGTTAGTGGCTACAACTTTGGCAAAGTGTTCGAGACGATAGATTGCGTTGCTATTATAGAAGCCGCCAGTCCATTGATATGTTTCTTTGTCTTGCGGAAATCCTACGGCGTTCGTTTCAATCACGATCTCCAGCATCCTACGAGCATGGGCCACCATTTCATAGCCGCGTCGTGCTTGAGCAGAGAGAAACACGCTGCGCCACAGCGAGAGCGCGGTAGCAATTAGGAGGACCAACTCCGTCCTCAGCTCTTCGCGATGTTCGTTCGGATGTGCGGCATCGCCCAAATAAAGCTCGATGGCCGAATAAAGCTCGAGCGACGTTGCTTGTATTTTTGAGCGACGCTTCACCAGCCACGGCAAATCGACTTGGGCTTTGGAAAACCATTTTGGGGCATGCGGCTCTCTCTTGTCCATCAATGATGCAAATTGACTGCATATTTGCTACAATTCAAGCATGACGAACAGCATACGGCCCATTTGCTCGCCTGCCGCGGCCCGATTCAAAAAGTCGCCCGAAGAAAATGTGCCCGCTATTTCGCGTCTCCGGAGGGGCGTAGGCGCGGAACTCGGGAGCTCACTCAAGCTCGTGCCCGGACTCTCACTCAACCACACTCGAAGGCCTGATCTGGGCCCCCGTTTCCGCGACGTGCTAGCCACTTAGCGGCGCGCCCAGGAGGTCACGGCGCTTGACTGCCTCGGGAACGAAGGCGAAATACAGAGCTGAGCTTGAGGCAGCAGGGTTTGTATATTACCCAATTTATCCTTCACCGAAATATTAGCAGCTGCAAACAAGGGCTCCAACGGGGAGGAGTAGCTAGGACCAGAGGAGTTCAGCGCCGGGGTCGGAGAACACTATAAAGCTTGCCCTCTCTTGCGACGAACATATAGCGGCCTTTGATGCGAAATAGCTGGAAATGCAGATCTGAGATCTGGGATTATTCTCAATGCAAGCCAATCCTTCCAGATTGATGACGGCCATCTCACACGCAGCAAAAGCAGCAGATGGGATTCATCACGTCGAGAGACCGTGGGTGGATCATAAAACTCGTCATAATACCTGAGGAGCTCTTTTTGGGTATTTGTGCCTGCTCTCCAAATGCGATGCCAGTCCATGTTGTTTGGCATCCAAACCTCATCTATCCAAGAGTTCACTTCTTGATCGAGGCGAGGATCAGAATTTTCAGTTAGGGACAGACAAACTTCAAAAGTGGTCGGGCCTCTAACGTGATCAGATCTTTCCGGCTTCTTTATCATTTTAGGGTAGCACCGGAGTCAAAGTACGAGGCGCCGAGTTTACGATTGGTATTGAGCTTGGCTGAAACCGATAGATTGAATTTGCATCCACAAAAACTTGGCCTGATTGTGAGAGTTGGTTCATGGTACTGCTGGGCAAACTGAAGCTGATTACGCCCCCGGCATCAGATCCCTTTGGATTCGCAAGTGCAAATAGTTCCGCAACACTATAATCTCGCGTTGCCCAAAGTTGGTCGCCCCCACCGAGTTGCCGTGCCGCCGCCATGCTGAATCCATTTTGGTAAATATCTTGAGCACTTTCAAGGTCAGTACCGTGGTAGAAAGTAAGGTAGTCGTCTGTCCTTGTTTGGCTAATGGCCCAAGCACCGGTTATCAGAGCGCCCAGGGCCATTATTCCGTGGAATATTCCGTAGCCTGCTGCAGCTTCTACAACACATGCGTCCAAGCAGGCATTGGCATTCCTCCAATCACCACTTCCGCTAGCCGCCCTCTGCTGCGCGGCTTGCAGATTTGTTGTGAGCAGATATTGGAATGCGGCTGAGGTAGCGCCGTTGGCGAATTTTCCGCCACCGGCGACCGAGGCGAGGCCCCCGATGGCGGTGGTGGCAGCGAATTTTCCGGCATTGCCACCCGGCGCCAAGCTTACCAGGGGGCCTGCCGCAGCGGTGACGGCGCCGGATAGTGCGCCCGAACCGCATTTGCCGCCTGAGGCCGAGGTTGCAATGCAGTCGATCGCGGCGCTACCGGCGACGTTCTCAAAATACTGCACTGATGCGAAGGCCGGGTTCGGCCCGACGATCGATCCTAGCTCAATGAACGCGGCAGTCTGGAGCGCCGTTATTAACCCGGCCTTGAGAGCCTCTCCCAATTTGCCGCTGGATATGCCGGTAAGGGCGACGCTTGTGACAACCGCAGCCTCGAGGGCACAAACGGGACCGCAGATAGAGGAGGCAATAGCGGTGACGGCGATCTGGATGATGGTCGTGAGACTGTTGGCGAGGAAGTCGATGACCGGTTCCCAGAAGCATCCGAGAAAGCAGTATCCGCTGGGATCGGAGAAGTTGAGCGGGCTGTTGCCGACATAGGAGTAACGGTTCCAGCCCTGCGTAGAGAGCGGGTTCTCGGTGGTGGGATCAGCGGTGCCAAAGCGGCCGAGCAAGGGATCGTAGACGCGGCCGTTCATGTGCACGAGGTTGACCTCGGCGAGTTGCTCGTGGCCGGTGAAGCCGCGGGTGGTCTGGCTGATGATCGAATTGCTCGGATCGTCATTGCCGTTGGGGTACCGGCGCTTACCCCAGGCGTCGTAGGAGAGTCGTTCGACCACGGCGCCCGTGGCATCGGTAATGACGGCGATCGAGCCGAGATGATCCTTGGAGAAATACCTCGTCACCGGCGCGATGCCGTCCTCGACCCGCATGGCGACGAGTTCGCCGCCAGCGACGATGTAGTTGGTCCATTGCGTGGAGCCGCCGGTGCCGTCGAAGCGCTCTGTCAGGACGCCGCCGCCGGCCATGTAGGTGGTGGTGCCGGTGGCCGTGATCTTCTGGAAACGCTGATGGTCGGCGTCGTCGGCGAACATCACGTAGGACGTGCCGCGATCGAGCCGGGAGGGCTTGTTGTAGGAATTGTAGGTGTAGGTGAGGCCTGCGCCCGTGGTGTTGTTGCCGTTATTGTCATAGGTAAAGGTGGTGTTGACGATGCCTGCGATCGAAGACACGGCGTGGGGCCGGGCGGATCCCGTGGTCGGATAGGTATAGGTGCCGACGTCGGACTTGGTCAGTAGGTTGCCGATGGTGTCGTAGGTGAAGGTCTTGGCGAGCGACAGGTTGACGGTCGAGGTCGCGAGCCGGTTCAGGCTGTCATAGGTGAAGGTCTCCGAGAGGCTGGTATTGGCGTCGCTGCGGCCGGTGAGCTGGCCGATGCCGTCATAGGTGTAGGAGAAGTTCGCGACCGCGCCCGAAGCACCGGCGCTGATGGAGTTCAGCCGGCCATTACTGGCATTGAAACTTTGCGTGGTGACGACACCGTTGCCGGCGGTTTGCTGCAACAAATGCTGCTCGGCATCCCGGGCATTGGCGGTCCAGTACACCTCGCTGGTGGCGGTGTTGGTCAGCGTCGTCTGATAGCCATAGGTGTTGTAGGCAGAGGTGACCACTGTTCCGGAAGGATAGGTCAGGGTGCTCGGCCGGCTGGCGGCATCATAGGTCGAAGTGAAGGAATAGTTGGTCGCGCCGACGGCATATTGCGTCACCGAAGGACGACCCAGCGAATCGTAGGTGTGACTGCGCAGATAGCCGCCATTGGTGGAGACGCTGGAGAGCTTGCCGATCGCTTTTGTACCGATGTCGTAGGTCCAGTTCGAGACCAGGTCCGGCTCGGTGCGCTGGGACATGCGGCCGAGCAGATCGTAGGTGATGGTGGTTACCTGCGACTTGGCGTCGGTCTTGGTCACGAGCTGGTCGAGCACGTTATAGCCGAATGTCCAGGCGCCGAGATCCGGATCGCTGGAGGCGGTTTTGCGGCCGCGCGTATCATAAGTGTAGGTGGTGATATTGCCGGCGGCGTCGGTGACCTTCGACATCAAGTCGAACGGAGCAAACTTGTAGGTGGTGCTGTGACTCTGGGTGTCGGTGACCGTGATCACATGCCCTTGGCTATCCTTCAGCGTGGTCTTTGTTTGGCTTAGCGTATTGGTGTCGATCTGCTGTAGGCCATGGAAGGCATGCGTCGTCGAGGTGCCATCGGGATAGGCCTCCTGGGTGCGGCGGCTCAAGGTGTCGTAGGTGTAGACCTCGAAAGCCGGCGTGCCACCCGAGACGAAATAAGGCCGGCTCTTCTGCGAGACTCTCCCCACCGCGTCGTACAGGGTGGCACCGCGGATGAGGGAACCATCGAAGCCTTGCGTGTCGCCGGCGATGGCGCGGCCCAGCATATCATAATAGGCCGTGGAGATCGGCCCGTTCTGGGTGACGCCGTCGGCTGCGAGTGGCGTCACCGTCGCGAGATACTTGGCGCCGGTCGGGCATGAGGCGGTGCCGCCATTGACGCCGGCGCAGAACTGATAGCTCCACGAGGTCTTGGTGCCGTCGGTGCGGGTCTCCAGCGTCTTGCGGCCGAAGCTGTCATAGGTCCAGCTTGTGATCAGGCCGTTGGGACCGGTGTGGCTAGCTGGCAGACCAAAGCGGGCGTCATACGTAAAACTCTCGCTCTGGCTCAGCGCGTTGGTGGAGGTCAGTGCGAACTGGCCCCGGCTGTCGTAGCCGGTCGAAGCGCTGCGCGAGGCGATGTCGACGCCGCTGACCGCAGCGGTGAGGCGGTTGCCATAGGCATCGTAGGTGTAGTCGGTCTCCAGCCGATAGGCGGTGAGATCAGGCTCGACTACTTGCTGGGTCAGAAGGCCTGAGCTCGCATCATAAGCAAAGCTTGAGGTACGCGTACCGCTCTGCGTCGGCGTCGGCGGCGCCACCACAGGCGTGTAGGTAATGATAATGACGCCGGCTTGGCCCGCGCCACCGGCTGCTGTCGTACCACTCGAATTACCGCCCCCGCCACCTCCCGCCCCATAATTACCGCCAGTTGCACCTGTTCGCTGCGAAGATGTGGACGAGTTGGCACCCCCACCGCCGCCACCGCCGGACCCGTGCGTGACATCGAATTCGGTGCCGTTGCCACCGGTGCCCGCCACGTTGGTGCCGCTGATCGCACCGATGCCCCCTGTGCCCCCCCCACCAGTTCCACCATTACCGCCGGCACCGCCCGCGGCCGTTGTACTCGCGACGCCGTTGCTGCCGACACTATTGCGTCCACCAGCGCCACCGCCACCACCGCCGCCGCCATGTCCAGCGCCGATGCTACCATCGCCATTGCCACCATTGCCGCCGGTAAACTGACTGCCCATACCGGTCGCAGAGCCCCCGGCGCCGCCGGTCATGCCGGTCGCATGCGCGCCTCCCCTGGCCAACACCCCGCCGGTGCCGTTGAAGAAGGTATCGCCGCCGGAAGTGCCGTCAGCACCTGCCAAACCCGCCACACCGCCCGCCCCAACGGAATAGCTAACCGACGCGCCCGTCATGAACGGCAGGTTGGTCATCACAGAATAGGCGCCCGCGCCGCCGCCGCCACCCGCCTTTGAGCTGGTCGATCCTGAGCCCCCGGCACCGCCGCCGATCACCTCGATCTTGTTGTTGAAGTTGTTCCAGTCGGAAGGCACCGTCCAGCTGGTGCCGGTCGTGAGTACGATCTGCGCGGCATCTGCAACATCGGGGAGAGTTACCGTCAAAGGGATCGCCAGCAGCGCGATGCGCAATAGCGCGATTGGCAAACCAGGCAAGCCGCGCGCAATTAGTAAGTTGGTCATGGAAATCCCCAGCCGCGCAGATCAATGCGTGGAAGACGTGTGAGGGTACGAAATAACAAGCGGAGTTGACGCGACGCTTACAAGTACTGGCGCCATCAGGGTGCCTGGCTAACGACCGATGCCCGGGTCAGCCGGCCAAGGATCCAGTTGGTCACATCGTTGGTATAGGTATTGGTCGTTGTCTTGATGTAGCCGTCGCTATGGGAGACCGCGATCTGCGTGGTGTTGCCATACGCGTCGTACTGAAACGAACTGGTAGCGGTCGGCAGAGCGGTGCCGTCGAGATCGTTCGACGCCACCTGCCTCTGATTCAAAAACACCTGGTAGCGCGAGCCGCCGAGATTGGTCGAGCCGTAGAAATTAACTGTCGAACTCAGCGCCAGGCTGCCGAGCGAACGCACGTCGGTAAGGGTAAACCCGGTATAGGGATAATCCTGCCGCAGCGTCGTGGTCTGCTTGATGCTGGTCTGAAGATCGGTTGTAACGACCTGGCGGAAACCAAGGAAACCGCGGCCGGTCTGATCGACCTTGGCGCCGGCATAAGTGTAGACCACACTCTTGGTACCGCCGATGCCATCGGCAGTATTGAGCTGCGCCACCAACAGCATCGCACCCTGCATGTCGACCACAGGATCAGTGGCGGTGTTGTCCTTGGTATAGACGCTTGGATCGGTGCCAAACTTGTAGAAGAAGCTAGTGGTCACCGCCAGCCCGTTGGTCACCGAGGTCATGACGTCAGGCGACAACCCATCGCTCAGCCAAAGCACCCGCGTGCCCTGCGAACGGTTGTCGCCGGAATTGCGCTTGTCCCACAGCACGTCGCTCTTGCCATCGCCGTTGAAATCCGCAATCAACGGAACGTAGCCGACCGATGGCGATCCGGATGTATAAGACAGAGCTCCATTTTGGCCGGCAAAGTTGCTGATCACCGTAAAGGTACCATCGCCCTTGCCAATCCAGGCAACATTGGTGCCCGTGGCAAGACCGTTGGTATCCGACGCGACCCAGAGAACGTCGGCCTTGCCGTCACCGTTAAAGTCGCCAAAATATGGAACGTACCCTGATAGGGTTCCATTCGTGCCACCCGGGTTGGTTACCACAGTGAATGTGGCGTCGCCTTTGCTTAGCCAGACAATGCGGGTCCCAGTGGATCTTCCATAAGAATCGGTAAGATCCCAGATAACGTCCGTCTTTCCATCCCCATTGAAATCGGCAACGCGCGCAACATAACCGCTAACTCCAGCGGTGCTCGAAGTCAGGGTAAGCGCACCGGTTCCGGTGCCAGCGAGAAGCTTGCCGAGGCCACCAATCAATAAATCGGCAATTCCGTCGCCATTGTAGTCGATCCCTCGAAATCCTGCCGCAAATTGCTGGGGCGTTGGATTGACCCCATTCCCGCCCGTCGAAACTACGGTCGACACAGTACCGTCCGAATTGACAAGCCAGCTATCTAATTCAAAAGACAAAAGCGGGGGTGACGGCGGGGGTCTGTTTACCGAATTATTGACAACCCAAAGGATGTCCGAGCGACCGTCACCGTTCATATCAGCGGTAAAGCCAACAAAAGAAGGATTGCCATAAAGCGTGTTGCCATATGGTCGATTCGGACCCGCGGTCACGGCGTACGAACCAGTGCTATTGCTCAACCACTTTGTGGTTGCCAGTCCCGACGTGGAATACCACCACACATCCATACGCCCGTCGCGATTGAAGTCGGCAACGATTGGAGCATACCCTGAGAGTGTGCCGTTCTGGCTGGCAAAATTGCTGTCGACACTGAAGTTGCCAGCACCCGTGCCCGTCCACAGAACCCGTGTACCGGTCGTGGCGCCCGTCCCGTTGCCTTCGGCATCCCACATGATGTCGACAAGGCCGTCACCGTTGAAGTCGGCGATGTAGGGAAAGTAACCGGTGAGCTGGCCGTTCTGGCTGCCGGGATTGGAAATCACCGAGGTCGTGGCAGAGGCGCCATTCTGCCAATTGAAGGTGGTCGCCGGCAGACAAGTGCCGGCACCATCGCACAGAGTGACGCTCGCGAGCTGGCTGCGCCCGGTCGCCGTGCCCTGCTGATAGGCAAGCCTGTAATCGCCGACCCAGGTTGCGCCCGCATAGGTCTTTATATTAGTGAGCAGCACCTTGGTCTGGACAACCGAACCCTGATGAAAGGCGGGCGTGATGTCCGGGCGCGTAGCGCTATAGATGAACTGCACCGAGTTGTAGGCAGCAAGGCTCGCTGCCGCATTGCCGGTGTAATCGATCCGGCTTGGATAGGCCTGGCCGTTGGCGTTGTCGTTGACATAGGTCACGGTAAAATAATTGCCCTTGGTGTCGGAGACCTTGTTCACCCCCCAGGAGCGGGCCACCGTCTTGCCCTGCGCCAGGATCCTTGAATCAGTGGTGTTGCCGAACTCCATGACCTGTCCGGTCTTGGTGTGCACTTCGAACCAGGCCGGGCCCACCCCCGCCGTGCCATGGGCGATGATCTTCGAGAAAGTCTCGATCTCGGTGCGATACTCCGAACCATCGGCGCCATAGGTGCCGGTGATCACCATCAAGCGCTGGCCGTCCATGCAGAAGCGATCATTGGCATCATAGCTGACGCCGCCATAAACCCCGTCCTGCGCCACCGAGCGACCGCAGCGACTGATCGACGGCAAGCCGTCGATGGACCACCCCATGCCGACAATGCCATTGCCGGCGATCGAGTTGTTGCCGGTCTGGCTCGAATAAGACAGCCCGATGGACGGGCTCATGCCGGCCGTACCGGGGGGCACCACGATCGGCACGTTGTAGGTCGCAGCCCCCGACAAGCCCACCCCGCCGCTGCCAGGTAGCACTATTGCTTGTGAACGACCTGAGGTTGAGCTCGCTGCCAAAAAAAATGCCGTAAAACTTATAATGCCGATCAATGACGACTTGCTAAATCGAGGCGCACGAAAACCGCGGCCAAATTGGCCCGTCAACAATCCAATCGACATCGAAAAGACCCCCGCCCCGACGAAGCAGCCCAGAAAACCAGCTCAACGCACGCGCCTGCGATGAAAGAGCGCGCGACAAATCAACACACGCATAAATTGCCTGACAGTTCTCGCACCCGTCAATCCCTAATCTATCTCCGGTTGAGAGAAATATTTTTATCAACAGCAATAAATCCGTCAAACGAACAAACCGGCATCGGGATTTGCTAAAAACGCTTGTCGTAGAGCCCGCTTCTGCATTTGAAACCGGCGCAGCGCAATCACCGGCAACATCTCGTGATGTCAAATCTCAAAAATGCTAGAGCCTCTCACTCTGCGAGCAGAGTGCCATCAACGCGTGACACCCAGCTGGCTGATCAACTTGAAGGTTTCAGCTCATTTCTGGTCAACGCCTCGCTGATCGACGAACAGATCGCGGACCGCGCGCGACGCGCCGCGGACAGCACGGGCGAGCGATTTGATCGGGTGTTGACAAAGCTCGGGCTGTTGTCCGAGGCCGATCTCATCCGCGGGCTTAGCGAATATCTAAACCTGCCGCTGACCACGGCTCAACAAGTGCCCGTCGAGCCCGTTTCAGCGGAGGTCGTCGACGTCGATTTCGTTCGTCGTCACCGAATTCTGCCAATCAGCTTCTCCAACGGAGAGATCAAGGTCGCCGTAGTCGACCCCCTCACCGAGGAGCCGCTCCGCGCTTTAGCTTATCTCACCGACACCCGAGTTTCGCTGGCGTTGATTGCACCTGCTCAATTTGAGAAGGCTTTTGAGGCGCTCTATGGAGGTAACGCTGGCGAACTCGGAGAACGAGGCCCCCTCGACAGCGCGCTTGCCAGCGATTTCGACGTCCAGCGCTTGCGCGATCTCGCCAGCGAAGCGCCGACCATTCGCCTAGTCAACCAGGTGATCGCAGACGCTGTCGAAACTCACGCTTCCGATATCCATATCGAGCCCTCGGCGGACGGCGTCATTGTTCGATACCGAATCGATGGGGTCTTGCGGACGGCAAGGACGCTCGAAGCAGGGCTGCGTGCTGCGGTGACTTCCCGCATCAAGATTATGTCACGCCTCGACATCGCCGAGCGTCGGCTTCCGCAGGACGGCCGCACCAAAATAGCCTTTCGCGGCATCGACATCGATTTTCGCGTCTCGACGATTCCAACGGCGTTCGGCGAGAGCGTGGTGATGCGTATTCTCGACCGATCCCGGATTCAGCTCGACTTCAAAGAGCTGGGGTTCGACGAAAGGCAGGTTGCTACCTTTGATGACCTGACAAAACAGCCGGACGGCATCGTGCTGGTGACGGGACCAACGGGCAGCGGCAAGACCACAACGCTTTATACCGCACTGAAGTCACTTAATAGTAGCGAGCGGAAGATCTTCACGGTCGAAGACCCCATCGAGTACCAATTGACTGGTATCAACCAAGTCCAGGTCCACCCCGCCATCGGTCTCGACTTTCCCGCAGCGCTTCGCTCGATCCTACGTCAGGATCCGGACATCATTATGATCGGTGAAATTCGCGACCTCGAAACGGCCCGTATCGCGATCCAGGCCTCGCTCACCGGTCACCTAGTGCTGTCGACGCTGCACACCAATAGCGCAGCAGCAACCGTCACTCGGCTGATCGATATGGGAATAGAGAATTACCTTCTGACCTCTACGTTGAAAGCAGTGGTCGCCCAACGGTTGGTTCGCCGTCTCTGCCTACACTGCTCGGTGCCACACGGGGAGACCGATTACTGGGTGGAGGAGTTCAAACACACCGCGCCAAACCTGACATTCCAGGGGAAGCCAAATATCCGTCAGAAGGTAGGATGCAGCGCGTGCCGAGGAACCGGATTTTCCGGGCGTTCCACAATAGCCGAGATCCTCTTGCTCAGCGCTGAGATCCGTCGCCTGGTGCTAGCCCTGGCGCCCGACAGCGATATCCATGCCGCCGCACATAGGGGGGGCATGGTGAGCATGTACGAAAACGGCATCACCAAAGTTTGGGCTGGCGAGACCACGCTGGACGAGGTCATGCGCGCCACACGCGTCATCTAGGGCGGCACGGATGAGCAGCAATCTCGATATCCCTTTGCTCAAACCCTCGCTCAGGGACGCAGCAAAACTCCTCGCGACGTTTCGAGAGTGGTGGGTTCAAGAATTTAATCGGGTATTGCCCGACCGGCTCCGCCGGGGGCTGTTCGGCCCGGGACGCAAACTTCTTCAAATCGAGAAGATGGGCGAAGAGGTCACGCTGAGGCTCGTTGATGTGGACGACGGAAGCAGCTTCGAGATGCCCCCCCTAACCCAAACCGACTGTTCCGCCGGCTGGTTAGACGCTTTCCTAACGACCCACGGCCTCCTCCGAGAGGAAGTCGACGTCGCTGTCATCATGCCAGACGAGCAATTCTTCTACCGGAAACTGATTCTCCCTGCTGAAGCACTCAAACGACTGAACGAGGTCGTCACTCGAGATCTCGAGAACAAAACGTCCTTCCGACTCGACAAGATCTATCATCACTTTACGATCGAGCCTGATGCCGATCCGGCCAAGATTACGGTGCTACAGTGGATCATCAAGCGGCCATTCGTTGAACATGCCTTGGCCGAGCTTGGGCTCGATAGGGAGGAGGTTTCACAAGTCTGCGCCAAACCAACTCGCGATGACTCTCCCTCCGCTCTTATTCCCTTGCGGCAGGACACGAGCGAAACGAAACGCTGGTATTTGACCTCCATCCGGACGCTGGTGACGGGGCTAGCCATCCTAAGCGCTGGCGCAGTGAGCGCCAAATTCTTCCAACAACAATCTGTCATCGGCGAACTTGACACGCAGTTGGCAACAACTGGGGCCAAAGCACGCGAAGTCCGGGCTCACATAGACCGGCTGGAGCGAAAGCAATCTTCGATCGTCCGAATACGCACCGCCAAATATGCCACTCCCGGTCTCAACGATCTCCTGGAATGGACAACAACATTGTTGCCATCCCATTCCTGGCTTTCCGAGTTTCAGCTTTCGCAGCCCGATGACAAAATGGGAGAACAACAGATCAATATCTCCGGTTTTTCGGAAGGTGCCGCCAGTCTCGTCGGCCTGTTCGACGCCTCGCCCTATTTTAACGATGCGACCCTTACCTCGCCTATCAGCCTCGATCCGGTGGAGGCGCGCGAACGCTTCAGTATGCAGATGCGGGTGCGAAAACCACGTAGCGAGAAATCGAGCACGCCGTGACTGAACATCTTCAAGACCTCTTCCAGCTTGGTCGCCGCTTCTCGTTCCTTGCCTGTAACGTGGCGCTCCTCGTTCTTGCTCTGATCGTGGTCAGCCCGATCTACGGCCTGATTAGCGGCCGGGAGGTTGAGATCGAAGACAAACGTGAAACGCTGGCGCGACTCCAGTCAATTGTTGCCCTAGAAAAAGACACCAAAGACGCGGTACTCCAACCTGAGGCACAGGCTGACCAAGGGGAGTTTTTATCTGGCGCGAATGAAGGCGTCATCGGCGCTGATTTGCAAACGCGCCTAAAGGGTATTGCCGAGAGGAACGGGACGCGAATCCGATCAATGCAAGGAATCTCCGCTAAGATCGAGGACCCCTTGCGCTTTATCCGTGTGCAGATGACCATCTATGGCACGCTGCAACGGATCCAGAACACGATTTCCGAAATCGAAAAAGCCAAACCATTTCTTTTTGTCGCCGCCGCCAATCTTAAGCTCGCAATGTCCACCGGCAATGTGGCGGAAGAGCCACAGATCGATGCCCGGTTAGAAGTAGCCGGCGCTATCCCAATCGATAGGCGCTCACCATGATTGGGAAAATTGGATTTTTGTCAAAAACCCCGCCGCTCGCGCTTCTCATGGTCGCGGCATTGGGCTGCGCAAACGCTTGGTTATTAATTGACATCCTGGACAATCTTTTTGGCAATCCGCCTCCGCCGGCAATTACGTTACCACCGCGCCACCAAGTTTTATTCCCTGCTCCCCTCGAAATTCCCAAATCCATGTCCGCCTACACCGAAACGTTGGCTCATCCCGTCTTCTTTAAGACACGGGCTCCTTTTGTGCCGCCACCGCCTCCCCCACCGCCTGTGCCGGCGCCCCCGCCACCGGTCGTGATTGCGGACCCCGGACTTTCGCTCGGTGGCGTGATCATCGAGAGTCGTTTCAAGAAAGCTTACCTGGTCCGCCCAAACGAAGCACAGGGGACCTGGGTTAGCGAAGGTGATTACATTCTGGGTTGGACGGTGCAGTCCGTTACCTCGACGAGCACCCTTATCAAGCAAAGCAGCCGGACGATCGAACTTGATCTCTACCCAAAACGGTGAGTCAAAGAACCCAGCGCTTGCTATTCGATTTCTGCATCGCGCCAGTCAAGAACCCAGTAAAAGTGCGGTGGATCGTCGGTATAGCGAATGACCGCCTCATATCCATGCGTTCGACTGGTCTGTTCGATATCAATATGCAGTCGGTAAGTTTTACCCTTCAAATCGGGCGCCAAGGCATCGGTGGTTGTCTGCGAGGCCCGTTGTTGCAGGAGTTGTTGGATGGCATCCTTCGTCATGCCCGGTAGCGCGTGTAGCGCCTCGGGCGGCGCAAAGTTCGGATCGATCATCCGGCGTTGCGAATACACGGTGAGCGCTGGAGCGACCTTTTTAAAAAGCTCTGCCGTTACGCCTTCGATTAGGAGCACTTCATCGACGCTCCGGAATTTATGGGTTCGAAGATTGTCTGGGCCAGCATTCGCTGAACCCGATTGCGGAGGGATCATTCGCTGAGCAAGAATTGCATCTGCGATCTTGTTTGCGGCCTCCGGTGCCGCTCCGGCCGATTGGAACAATCGGAACAAGAGATCACGGTCAGCGACGTTCAGATCAATCCGGCCAACTTCATCCGCAATGGCAATGGTAGCCGTCATACCATGGAATTTAAATCGGCGGCCGGTCATGTTGGCCCGCCAGCGCAGCGTCGGATTAGGCTCGGAAAGCCCGAGGATGGCGCGGGCGACGGTTGCTTCTGCGGCAGCTTCCATCTGTGCAGATTGCAGGCCGTTCCGCGTCAGCTTTTGTGAGGTCGTTGATGTGTTCAGAAGCGCCGTGGAGATCAGCGCGAGAAATGCCACAGCCCAGAGGGCCAACATTAGCGGCACCTTTCGCCTCCTGATTTGGTCTCGTGGTCAAACCGCATCTAGCGCCCCCTGCACCGCTTGGTGAGCAGGTCATAAGAACAGCTGATGTCAACGTCGATTTTGGGGGCGATCACAAGATCGGGCCAAATCCCGTGATCGTCAGCCAGAAATTTGACCCGCACTCTGATTAGTTGCGGCGCCCGAGGCTCTCCACTCCAACTGCTTCTCCATTCCGCCCCGCCCGACGCACCCGCGCCGAAATAGGAGAACTCCAGCTGTTTGATCTCGGGCAACAGGACATTCTCCCGATCGCTGGGTTGGCCATTGTCGTCAAGCTGGGATCGTGAGCTCACGACGAAGGCGTGAGAGCTGCCTTCGCTGGCCTCAAAAAGCCGATATCGTGCCAGACCGCCGACATCGCGGGAAACCGGTGACGGGCCCCAAAACGTCATTTCTGTCGACGTTCCAGAAAATTCGACCTGGCCATGGCGCTGGCCATCAATTACGAAATCCGGATAGAGGCGGCTCAAACTCCGTCGAAGAAAATCCTGTACCGCAGCGCTCTGATCATTCACTGCGGAGCGAACGGTAGCACGCTCCCAAGCGTGGACCCCGAACCGGAGGCTTCCATAGACAATGCCGGTGAGCAGGCTGACGAGCGACAGCACCACCAGAACTTCCACCAGCGTAAAGCCGGCATCTCCGCCTTGTAGATCAGGTTTCGAGAGACAGGAACTCATGGCGTCCTGCCCTTTTCAACCAAGCGAAGCGTGGAAATCTCCAACGACCTGGCGAATGGTGCCCGCCCCCAGGAGACCTTCGAAGTGACCTCTAGCGCGATCAAGCGCTGATCTTCAGAACTTGCCCCATCTCTGAACGGTGCCTGTCGAAGTGACCAGCGAAGGCTGCCGTCCTGCTCGCCGGAGACTTGACCGAGGCGAGTGGGTATATCGCGTCCCACGCGAGCTATGAGTGACTGGGCCAGCACTCTTGCGCTGCTCACTTGTTCGGAATCGCCAACCCGTCCGACTGAGGCGCTGATCACCTGAAAAATAAGAGCCATGGACATGGCAAAAATGGCGATCGCAACGATCACTTCCAACAGCGTGAAGCCGGCCTCGCCGCTCTCGACCGGGCCGATTTCGGCTTCAGTGCTTTGGGTAATTATTTGAACAGGTGTCATCGGCGCGCGCGATCCCAGTCAACCAGCTGATGCAGATGGCCATTGAGCGGCTGCCGATTGTAAGCCGCATATCGCCGCCCGTAGACGATCCATCCGGGAAGAATAGTATACGGCGACTTCCACTTCCGGCCTCCTTAAAGTCGGCGGTTTTCATTTCCATCTGAACCGTGGGAGGAAGGCCGACGGCGGGCGCGCCGGACGGAAGGAAGGTTCGGCGCTCTTCGTCAAATACGAACGCGGTCGGCATGTTCCGAGAAATGGCACTCCCGCGCGTTGTTTTTAAAGCACTGAGGAGCTCGCCCGTCGTTGTTCTCAACACGACCCCATCGGGAACTTTTCGTAAGGCCGGGAGAGTAAGTGCGGAAATTATGGCCAGAATGGCCAGCACAACCAGCATCTCAACGATCGTGAACCCCTCATCGCCGTATGTCTCTCTTGCGCTCATGCGCCGGCCAGCTCGTTGATCCCGAGGATGGCGCTCATCACGGTAAACAGTAGTCCGCCTACGAGCAGTGCGATCAAGAGCGTCAAAGCCGGCGTCAGAAGTGCCATGAAACCATCGATACCGCGCCGATTACGGTCTTCAAACATCGCAGCGGCCCGAAGCAGCATTTTGTCGAGCTTTGCGGTTTCCTCTCCGACGGAGATGAATCTGAGTGCCACCGTCGGGAAAATCTCTTCGCCTCGCAGCGCGACCGATAAGGACTTGCCATCGCGGATTAAAGCTACTGCGTGATCGATCTTTGCCGACATCCAGCGATTGCTCACCACCGATTGCGCGGCAATCGAAGCTTGTAGGAGGGGAACGCCTGCTTTGATCAGCGTCCCCAGAGTGCGGCTGAACCGTGCCGCCTCACCCCGGGTGATGAATATGCCAATTAACGGCAGGCCCAGTTTATAACGATCAAAAAGCGGACCCCTGGTCGGCGATCGCTGGATCGTCATTATTCCGCTCACGGCTAAGACCAAAACGGCTCCGATTGCCAGTACGAGCCAAAGCCCGTTGTCGTGCATCCAGATCATCATCCGCACCGTATCCGGGATCGGCTTGCCGCTTTCCATAAAAATGGGCGTGATAGAGGGCACGAGCACACCAATCACGATCCCTACCGATACAATGGCAAGCACAATCAAGATCACGGGATAGACGAGCGCCGACTTGAGTCGGTCATCCAAGGCTGCCCGGCGCTCCATCAACTCTGCGAGCTCCTCAAATGCCTGATCCAGCGTGCCACTCATTTCGCCCGCGCGGACCACGTTGAGGTAATCAAGCGGGAATACATAGCTCTGCTGCTGCATAGCGTCCGCTAGGGTCGATCCGTCGACAACTTTTTCGAGTAGGTCGTTCGAAATCTGCTGGATTTTGCCAGACCCTGATTGATCGCTGAGTATTCTCAGGCAATCGTCCAAGGGAATGCCGGATCCAATCAGTTCCGACAGCTCCCGCGTCAACGCCACGAGGTCTGCGCGTGTCGATCCCGAAAAGGAGAACAGCTCCCGCTTCCACCAAGGACCCGCAGCGCCTGACGCCTGCCTCAAATCGAGCGGAGCCAACCCCTTGGCCCAGAGCAAGGATTCGGCAACCTCTTGCGAAGCTGCATCGATCTCGCCCTCGGCGAGATCGCCACCCGCCCCGTACGCCCTGTAGCGAAAAGCTGGCATCTGGTTCACTCAAACGTGCGACGAACCGTCTGCTCCAGGGTTCGGGGCTGTCGTCGGCCATAGGGAATATTGATTGCAAGCTCGCGCCGGAATTCGTCAGTGACCTGCCTTGCCTCGTCAAGGTTGCGGATGACGTGCGGCGCGATCAAAATGATTAGCTCGGTCTTCCCGATCAGATTGTCTTTGTTCTTGAAGGCGTTTCCGATGATCGGAATATCTCCGAGGATCGGCGCTTGTGTCCGCGTAACAGATCTTCGGTCCTGGATCATTCCGCCCAAAGCAAAGGCTTCACCATCATTGACGACGACGCTGGTCTTGACACGACGTTGGCTGATGGTTGGAGAATCGATCGTGGATGAGGTGGTTTCTGCCACCGTTGAGACTTCTTGCTGGATATCCAGCATCACCCGGCCGCTTTCATTGATCCTCGGCGTAATTGAAAGGATCACGCCCGTGTCTTTGTAGGCGACCGAGTTCACCACAGGGGCACCGGGGGTGAGCACGCTGACCGCCGACTGGGTTGTTATTGGAACCTGATCGCCGACTTGAAGACTGGCGGTCCTATTATCAGCCACTGTTAGCGAGGGCGAGGATATCACGTTGACGTCAGTGATTTGATTTAAGGCATTCAGCGTTGAAGCTATATTGGCGGCCGTCAAAGCGTAAGAAAATCCAGGGAATACAGAACCGACCAACCCGGAGGCATCGTCGGTAAACGTTGAAGTTGAGCCTTTGTTTTTGAGATACCAGCGCAGACCAAACTTTAGGTCATCTTTTAGCGTGATTTCCGCGATCGTCGCCTCAATCAAAACCTGATTCTGGATCACATCGAGCGCACCGATCACTCGCATGATCCGCCGGTAATCAGCAGGCGTTGCTTCAATCAGAATGGCATTCTTATTGTCGTCAGCGACCACTTTGATGCGAGGTTCCCCGGTTAAGTCGTCACGACCCAACTGAACAGGCGCTCCACTCGCCGAGCTGGTCGAAGGCATGCCACCGGAGTTTTGAATGGGCGGCGCGCCCATTGCTCCCCCAGCTCCACCGAGAGGTTGCATGTTGGATTGCGGCACCCCCGGAGACTGGGTGACGGCCTCCTGATATTGTGGCGCGACATTCCGTCCGCCTGCGCCGGCATCATTGCCTTTGCCGTTCGAAAACATCGCCTGAAGCACGGTGACCAATTCCTGGGCGCGCCGGTTCTGGACCGAATAAGTATAAAACTGCTTTTCTGTACCCTCGGCTTGCTTATCCAGTTTCTTGATCCACGTCGCCGCACGGGCGAGATAGCGCTGCTGTGGCGTAATAACCAGAATAGCCCCGAGTCGTTTGTTGGGCAGGAACTGCACCATCCCCGCCATCGGGCCTTCCTTTTCCGAGGCGAAAATCTTTTTCAGGTCATCTGCGATTGCCTCGGGCTGGGAGGTCTGAACAGGCACAATACCGAACGACATGCCCTTCATGACATCGACATCAAAAACCGAGATGGCGTCGATCAAATCGTTGATGTCTCGGTCGCTGCCCGATAGCGTTATCGTGTTCCGAGACTCGTCAATACGGACGATCGATCCTCGAGGAGAAATAGGTTCCAGGATGCGCCTGATTTCTGATGCGTTGACATAGCGCAGTTGTAAGATGCGCAATCCCGATCCGGTTGGGTCACCATCACTACCGTCGCCCTCGACGCGAATACGAGCGCCCGATGAAGCTTGGTCGAGTGGTACGATCTTGTAATTGCCGCCGACAAAGATCATCGCAGCGTTATTGGACCGGAGCGCTGACTGGAAAAGATCAATGGCTGCCGCCTTTGAAACCGGACCGGGCGTCTGAAGCGTAATTTTGCCGTCGAGTGTGGGATCAATGACGTATCGAACACCCAAAAGGTCGCCCAAGACTGTCTTTGCGGCCTGCGGAATGGGCACGCTGATCAAGTTGAGCGTAACCCCCTCGTTCGCGTTGACTAGATCTTCCTGGGTCTTTGCTGAAGGCGACGAACCCAGAAACTTGCCGGTCCCATCGATAAAGGTCGGTGGTCCAACGCTGCGCCCGGAAAAAGGAGACCCTGCGCTTCCAGCCGTATAGTTTACAACGTTGTCGACCCGAGAGCGTGGCGGAGCATTCCAGGCGTCCGGTGCTTGTTGAACTGCTGTGCTTTCGGCTTCCATGCCTTGGCAGCACGAAAGAACAACGGCCACAATGGCAAGAACGACGCTGTGGCGGAGCGGGACTGACACGAATACGAGCTCCAACCCCAGGGCGACCGCGCAATAGGAAATTCTGAGAGGTCTATCCGAAAGATCCGAGCAACGCCCAGCTTCGCTGCGGCAGCCAACGGACCAGCCACAGCTATCAGAGCCGAAGCTCAAATCCGTGGAAACAACCCGCGGATCCACGTTGATTACCTCAGTTGTATCTTACTCCCGCCCTTACCTCAGGAGGTACACAGCTTCCGCGGAGGCGCGATCTTTTCCACAACTATTGATTACAGACTTCGGTAGGCTCGAATAAGAGTCCTTTTCCAGTTCGCTGCTGCCGCAATGAGGCTGACATAGTTGAGATTGGGATATGCGCAACGAGCCATCTGACCGTCATTTCATCTAAGATGATTCTGATTTCGGACGTGGGAGCCAAGGTCCGGCAGGAGGAGCCTTTTAAAGCTCATGACCCGTGGCTTCGACCCTACGTCGGAGGATTTAGAGACAATGTTGGCCGATAGCGATGTTGATCGCTATGTGGCCGTCATTGCTTCGCCAGCATATTATTCGTTCACAAGAGGCGAGGGTTCTGTGCCGCGAGAAGTGAAATCCACTCCCACACCAGTCCCCATCCAATTTCATCGGTCAACATCGGCTCATGTAGGTGCCGTAATTTTTCCGAGTTCAATTCCCCAATTTTCGAAAGACCTTCGCGCGTGAACGAGACGTTTTCGATAGCATCTGATGGGGACACGGAGCCAGCGGCGGGGTGCTTGACCTGCTCCCCAATTTGCCCCTCGTTTATGAGTAGAATCTGTTTTGGGTTTGGCCGCTGTCAGGTGGCTTGCAAACTCGGTCGTGTGAGCCCGCTAAGGCTCTTGTGCGGTCGGTTGGTGTTGTAGTCGATCCTCCATCCTCGATGAGCTGGCGAGCCTCGTTGAGACTGGCGAACAGATGCTCGTTCAGGCACTCATCACGCAGTCGGCCGCTGAAGCTCTCGACAAAGCCGTTCTGCATCGGCTTACCGGGGGCGATGTAGTGCTACTCGGTCCCAAGCTCCTCCTGCCAGGCCAATATCGCATTTGAAGTGAACTCAGCACCATTGTCGCTGACGATCATGCGCGGACAGCCACGAGTCTTGATGACGCGGTCGAGTTCGCGCACCACACGCAGGCTGGTAAGCGGTGTCGGCGACCAGGGTCAGGCATTCCCGGGTGAAATCGTCGACCAGAGTCAGGACACGGAAGAGCCGGTTCGAAGTAGGCGGTCAGTAGACTCTTGAAGAAACCAACTTAACCTCTCCGGAAAAATACGTCCTAGAACCTTCGGATGTTCCGACGCCTATCCATTTGAACCGGAGCTTACTAAAATTCGAGATAACAAGATCACGATCGCGAAATTGAACGCACCCTACACTGGTAAAGTGCAACTCAAGTAGAGGAACGAGACAAATAGAAATATCAGCGCCGCTCTCTTCGATCGACTCTAATTCATATAGGTTATCGTAAGGACGACCATACCAGCCATCTGGAAGTATGAGTCCGCTCTTTTTCTCTCTTTCGAACCACAAGCGAATCAACTGTTTGTGTCTCATCTATTTTAACCAACTCTTCTGAGCGTTAGGTACATAAACTTGGCTTCCGCCCCCAGTTAGCCATCCATTTTGCGAAGCGGCGGTACCCTCGTAGATGGTGGTTCCTGCCGGAACCTTCATGGTCGTTACATACTGCGCTGTGTTTCCCCAACTTTGCTCTAACCCGAGGTCTATCTGCGATTGTAGCGGACCAACTGGCTGCGTGCGCGACCACCACGCGCCAAGTTCTTCTGCGCTTCCACCATAGACACGATACAGTAGCGTGTCTTCCCCAAGCGTCAGCTCAGTATAGGTACCTCCTCTAAAGAGCCCCGATATGCCGGCAGGGAGAGGCCCGTCACCACCATACCAGGACCTAAATACGCCGGGGGGCGGCGGGCCATATCCCCCGCCACCCTCTCCGCCGCCACCCATGCAGTCGGACATACGCGAGGCCTTCATGCAATCTAACATGGCGGCATTTGCATCCATTGGATTACCACTTCCACCTGCCGCCTTGGCCTGCGCTTCCTGCGAACTTGTCGTCACCAGATACTGGAAGGCAGCAGTCATGGCGCCGTTGCCGAACTTTCCGCCGCCTGCGACTGAGGCGAGGCCTCCAACAACGCTTGATGTAGCGAGGCGCCCGAGGCTGCCGCCCGGAGCGGTGCTGATAAGAGGCATGGCGGCAGCGGTGACGGCGGCGGATAGTGCCGCTGCACCGCATTTGCCACCGGAAGCAACGGTCGTAATGCAATTGATCGCGGCGCTTCCTGCCATGTTGGCGAAATATTGACCAGCCTGCGAAAGCCCCTGTGACGCTAAATCGGAGATCACAGTACCGAGCCCTTGGAACGCTACTATCGTTACTGCAGTGATTAGTCCCGCTTTGAACGCCGCTCCTAAACTACCGCTCGTGACACCCGCCACGAAGGCACTGGTGAGCGAAGCCACTGCAAGCACGCACACAGGTCCGCAAAACGTTGAGGCGATAGCGGCAGCAGCAATTACCAACAAGTTGCCGAGGATGGGGATGGACCTGAACAGACTCTGCAAGGCGCCGAAGACGTTCTGGAAGAAGCATCCGAGGAAGCAGTAGCCGGAGGGATCGGCGAAGTTGATGGGGGAGTTGCCGACATAGGAGTACCGGTTCCAGCCCTGGGTGGAGAGCGGGTTCTCGGTGGTGGGATCGGCGGTGCCGAAGCGGCCGAGGAGTGGATCGTAGACGCGGCCGTTCATGTGGACGAGGCCGACGTCGGCGAGTTCTTCGTGGCCGGTGAAGCCGCGCGTGGTCTGGCTGGTGATGGATCCGGTGGGATCGTCATTGCCGTTAGCGAAGCGGCGCTTGCCCCAGACGTCATAGGAGAGGCGCTCCTGGACCACGCCTGCGGTATCCGCAATCACCGCGATCGAGCCGAGGTGGTCCTTGGTGAAGTAGCGGGTGGTGATGGAAGCGCCCGCCTCTACCCGCATGCCAACCAGTTCGCCGCCGGCAACCAGGTAGTTGGTCCATTGCGAGGACCCGCCGGAGCCATCGAACCGCTCCGCCATCGCGCCGGAGGCCGCCAGATAAGTGGTGGTGCCGGCAGAGGCGAACTTCTGGAAGCGCTGGTGGTCGGCATCGTCGCCGAACATCACGGTGTTCGCCCCACGGCTGATGCTGTGTGGCTTGTTATAGGAAGTATAGACGTAATTGAGCCCGGCCCCCGACAGCTCGTTGCCGTTGGCGTCATAGGAGAAGGTGGTGTTCAGCGTGCCCGAGATCGAGGACACCGCATGCGGGCGGAGCGATCCCGCGGTCGGATAGACGTAATTGCCGACGTCGGACTTGCTGGTGAGGTTGCCGAGCAGGTCATAGGTAAAGGATTTGGTAAGCGTGACGTTGACGACCGACGAGGTCAGGCGGTTGAGCGAGTCATGGCCGAAGGTCTCGTTCAGCCCGGTATTGGTATCAGAGCGGCCAGTCATCTGGCCGAGACCGTCATAGGTATAAGAGAAGCTCGCCACCGCACCGGAGGCCCCGGCGCTGATCGCGGTCAGGCGGCCATTATTGGCATTGAAGCTCTGGTTGGTGACCACGCCATTGCCGGCGGTCTGCTGCAACAAATGCTGTTCGGCATCCCTGGCATTGGCGGTCCAGTAGACCTCGGAAGTCGCCGTGTTGGTCAGCGTGGTCTGGTAGCCGTAACCATTATAGCCGTAGGTGACGACGGTGCCGGAGGGATAGGTGATGGTGCTGATCCGGCTTGCGCTGTCATAGGCCGTGGTGAAGCCGTAATTGTTCACGCCGACCGTATATTGCGTGGTCGAGGGCCGGCCCAGCGAATCATAGGTATGGGTGCGCAGGTAACCGCCATTGGTGGAGACGCTGGAGAGCTTGCCGATCGCCTTGGTGCCGACGTCATAGGTCCAGTTAGAGACGAGATCAGCTTCCGAGCGCTGGGTGATGCGACCGAGCAGGTCGTAAGTGATGGTCGTGGTTTGCGACTTGGCATCGGTCTGGCTGACGAGTTGGTCCAGCACGTTATAGCTATAGGACCAGGCGCCCATGTCCGGATCGCTGGACGTGGTCTTGCGGCCACGCTGGTCATAGCCATAGGTAGTGATGTTGCCGGCCGCATCCGTCACCTTCGACAACAGCCCGAACGGAGCAAACTTGTAGGTCGTCGAGTGGCTCTGGTTGTCGGTGACCTGGACCACCTGGCCCTGGCTATCCTTCACCGTGATCTGGGTCTGGCTCAGCGTGTTGGTGTCGGTCTGCGACAGGCCATGATAGGCGTGCAAGGTCGCGGTGGTGTCGGGATAGCTCTCCTGGGTCCGCCGACCCAGCGTGTCGTAGGTATAAACCTCGAAGGCCGGCGTGCCGCCCGAGACGAAGTAGGGCCGGCTCTTCTGCGACACCCGCCCCAGCGCATCATATTGCGTGGCGCTACGGATGATCGAACCGTTGAAGCCTTGCGCGTCGGTTGCGATCGGCCGGCCAAAGAGGTCGTAATAGCCCGTGGTGATCGGGCCGTTCGGGGTGACGCCATCAGCCGCCAGCGGCGTGACGATGGTCAGATACTTGCCGCCGGTCGGGCAGCTCGCGGTACCACCATTGACGCCGGCACAGAACTGGTAAGACCACGAGGTCTTGGTGCCGTCGGCACGGGTCTCCAGCGTCTTGCGGCCGAAGCTGTCGTAGGTCCAGCTGCTCGGAAGCCCATTGGGTCCGGTATGGCTCAACGGCAGACCAAAGCGGGCATCATAGGTAAAGCTCTCGCTCTGGCTCAGCGCATTGGTCGAGGTCAGTGCGTACTGGCCTTTGGTGTCGAATCCGGTCGACGCACTGCGCGAAGTAATCCCGGAGCCGCTGACCGCGACACTGATGCGATTGCCATAGGCATCATAGGTGTAGTCGGTCTGCAGCCGATAGGCCGTCAGATCCGGCTCGACCACTTCCTGGGTCAGCAGCCCCGAACTTGCATCATAGCTAAAGCTCGAGGTCCGTGTCCCGCTCTGCGTTGGCGTCGGTGGTACTGCCACGGGCGTATAAGTGATGACGATGATGCCGGGAGCGCCGGCACCGCCGGGCGCAGCAACCTTGGACTTATCCGAGTAAGCGCCGCCACCTCCTCCGGCGCCGTAATTGCCGCCCGCCGCACCGGTCTGCTGTGTAACTGTCGACGTCGAGCTGCTGCCGCCGCCACCCCCACCGCCGCCGGATCCAACCGATCCAAACTCAGTCCCGTTACCTCCGACGCCGGGTGTACTGGTTCCGCTGCCACCGACGCCCCCTGCGCCTCCACCACCGCTGCCGCCGTGGCCGCCAGCACCGCCGGCACCTGTCGATGTAGATACCCCGCTGACACCCGCACTATTTGGCCCCGCCGCGCCACCGCCACCGCCACCGCCACCATGCGTGGGACCGGCAAGGGTGTCGCCGTTGCCACCGCTGCCACCGCTCAGTTGCGTTCCAAATCCCTGCGAAGAACCGCCGGCGCCCCCGGAAGTCGCAGCAGCATGAGAACCCCCAATCGCCCAAATCGACGACGTCGAACCGGATGCGCCGTTGAAGAAGCTGTCGCCACCGGATGATCCATCGCCTGCCACTGCACCAGCTGGCCCCCCAGCGCCGACGCCGTAAGTGACGGACGCTCCCGGAATCAGGGCCAAATTGTTGATCGTGGCGTAAGCGCCCGCACCGCCGCCACCGCCGCCCTTCTTAACAGTACTATTGGCGCCTGATCCGCCAGCGCCACCACCGATCACCTCGATCTTGTTATTGAAGTTGTTCCAGTCGTTCGGAACGGTCCAACTGCTGCCCGTAGTAAGCACGATCTGCGCGGCCTCGGTCGCCTCGGGCAGTGCGGCAGCTAAGGAGATGGCCAGCAGAGCGAGACGCCAAAGCGAGACCAGCGAACGACGAAGGCGACGCGCAGAAAGCAAATTGGTCATGACAGTCCCCAGCCCGGGCAAATGATGTCTCAACAAAAGCAGAGATACGCGGGAGATCACACGGCGATGCGTAAGCCGACCCTCAAGGTGCCTGACTTGTTACGCTCGCCCGCGTCAGTCGGCCGAGGTACCAGTTCACCGCATCGTTGGTGTAGGTATTGGTCGTGGTCTTGATGTAGCCATCACTGTGGCTGACCACGATCTGAGTGGTGTTGCCAAACGCATCATATTGAAACGTGGAGGTTGCCGTCGGCAGCGGCGTGCCATCGAGGTCATTGCTGGCGATCTGGCTCCGGCTCAAAAACACCTGTGAGCGGGTGCCACCTAAATTGTTGGAGCCGTAAAAATTTATCGTCCAGTTCAGCGCGAGACTTCCAAGCTTGCGGATATCTGACGCAACAAATCCCGTGTAAGGATAATCCTGACGGTAGGTCTGGGTCTGCACGACATTGGTCTGCAGATCCGTAGTGACCACTTGGTGGAAGCCGAGATAGCCGCGGCCGTTCTGGTCGACTTTGCCGCCTGCATAGGAGTAGGCAACGTTCTTTGTACCCCCCGCACCATCCGGCCCACTGATCTGCGACACCAGTTGCATCGCGCCCTGGATATCGATCACGGGATCCTGGGCGGTCGCTTCCTTTGTATAGACGGAAGCGTCCGTGCCCGATTTGTAAGTAAAGCTCGTGGTCACCCCGAGCCCGTTGGTCACTGACGTGATCACGTCCGGCGGCAAGCCGTCGCTCAGCCACAGCACCCGCGTGCCCTGCGAGCGGTTATCGCCAGACTGTCGTTTGTCCCAGAAAACGTCTGTCTTGCCGTCGCCGTTGAAATCCGCCAGCAGGGGCACATATCCGACGGCCGGAGTACCCGACGTATAGGGTGGCTGCCCGTCCTGGCCTGCGAAGTTGCTGACCACCGTAAAAGTGCCATCGCCCTTCCCGATCCAGGCTACATGCGCGCCACTTGCAAGGCCATTGGTGTCCGTTTGGACCCAAAGGATGTCGCCTTTGCCGTCGCCGTTAAAATCGGCGGCGTAGGGAACGTAACCGATCAACGTACCGTTTGTGCCGCTTGGATTGGTTACAACCGTGAAGGTGCCATCACCCTTGGATATCCAAGCGATGCGATTGCCTGTGCTGAGACCGTTGCTGTCAACCGCCACCCACAAGATGTCTGTTTTGCCATCGCCGTTGATGTCCAGATAAACCATCGCACTGTGCGCGACGCTGGCGTCGGCGCCGGCTACCGAATGGAACGTACCGTCCCCATTGCCTAAATAGATCGCGAAAGTACCGTTGCTGTTATTCCAGCTGCAGCCTCCGCCGTTTTGGGCCATGACAATCGTGTCAAGGATCCCATCCCCGTTCAGGTCGATGCCCTTTGGAGACGTGCGACAATCAGCACCGGCAGCCGGAGGAGTAATACCGCTAGCTACCGCGGTGAGCGAACCGTCAGCACCTGTCAAATACGAACTGAACGTCTTCGTAGGGTCCATGAACATCAGGAGATCGGGTCGAGAATCCCCGTTCATGTCCGCAATAGCCAACGCCTCTCCGTGAAATGGCAGCGACGGATTCCCGGTGATCGCATAACCACCGAACGCGTTCGAGTTCCACCAAGAAGCGGGGCCGGCGAACAGGTTGGTGCCTTGGGCCCACAGGATATCAGGACGACCATCCCTGTTGAAATCAGCAATAATGGGCGCGTAGCCTGACAACGTACCGTTCTGGTTGGCAAAGTTGCTGTTGACTGTGAAATTGCCGGCCCCCGTCCCGGTCCACAGCACGCGCGTGCCCGTGGTGGTGCCGGTGCCAAGACCCTGAGCATCCCACATGATGTCGGCAAGGCCATCGCCATTAAAGTCGGCGATGTAGGGGACCGAACCGGTGAGGGTGCCGTTCTGGCTGCCGGGATTGGAGATTACCGAGGTCGTGGCAGAGGCGCCGTTCTGCCACGTGAACGTTGTCGGCGGCAGGCAAACCCCGGAGCCGTCACACAGCGTGACACTTGCAAGCTGGCTGCGGCCGGTCGCCGTGCCCTGCTGATAGGCCAGCCGGTAATCGCCGACCCAGGTTACGCCGGCATAGGTCTTGACGTTGGTGAGCAGCACCTTGGTCTGAATCACCGAGCCCTGGTGATAGGCCGGCGTTATATCGGGCCGCGAGGTGTTGTAGACAAACTGCACTGAGTTGTAGGGAGCAAGGCTGGCTGCCACGTTGCCGGTGTAGTCGATCCGGCTCGGATAGGCTTGGCCGTTGGCGTTGTCATTGACGTAGGTGACGGTGAAGTAATTGCCCTTGGTGTCGGAGACCTTGTCGACCGCCCAGGAACGGGCCACCGTCTTACCCTGCGCCAGGATCCGGGAGTCGGTCGTATTGCCGAACTCCATGACCTGACCGGTTTTGGTATGCACCTCAAACCAGGCCGGCCCGACACCGGCCGTACCATGCGAGATGATCCTGGAGAAGGTCTCGATCTCGGTGCGATACTCGGCCCCATCGGCCCCATAAGTGCCGGAGATCACCATCAGCCGCTGGCCGTCCATGCAGAAGCGGTCGTTGGCATCATAATTGACGCCGCCATAAACTCCGTCCTGCACAACCGTACGGCCACAGCGCATTATTGACGGCAACCCATCGAGCGACCAGCCCATGCCGACGATGCCATTGCCTGCAATCGTATTGTTGCCGCCCTGGCTGTTGTAGGAGAGCCCGATCGAGGGGCTCATGCCTGCGGTGCCCGAAGGCGCGACGATCGGAATGTTGTAAGTGGCCGCCCCCGAACCGCTGACGCTGGCGCTACCGGGTAGCACCATGCCTTGTGCAAAGCTTGAGGTAGAGTGCGTGGCCAAAAAAAAGGCCGTCAAACTTACAATGCCGACCAATGAAGACTTGCTAAATCGAGGCGTACGAAATCGCTGGCCAACATGGCCAGTCAACAATCCGATCGACATCGAAAAGACCCCCGCCCTGACGAAGCAGCCCAATATGATCAGCTCAGCGCGCAAGCCTCTTAGAACAGGGCGCGGCAAATCAGCACACGCACAAATTGCCTGACGGTTCGCGCACTCGTCAATCCCAAATCTATCTTCGGTTGAAAGAAATATTTTTATCAACAGCAATAAATTCGTCGCACGAACCAAGGGCGTCGCGATCTGATACGAAGCGTCTGCTGATGGGTATTCTGAGAAAACAATCAAACCAGCTACAGTTGCTCAAAATCCCTAGGGCGAAGGAGACGTTTTCCTTCACGCGAATGTATCCAACCAACTAGCAACGCGGATCTTAAAGACAGTGGGGGGCTCCACGAGTAGCGCAGTCTTTGACTCCCAATTAGAAGGAAGCGAGCATGCCAAGAAAGCCGGTCGCTCAATTTCTAAACCGACCGATCCCAACAAACAGGACAGCGGAGCAAGGCTTTACTCTCATTGAAATGCTGGTGGTCATAACGATCATTGGATTAATCGCCGGATTAGTCGGCCCGCGGGTCCTCAATTATCTCAGCGAATCGAAAGTAAAGGCCGCCAAGATCCAGATACAGAGCCTCGCCAGCGCTATAGATCTCTTCAATTTAGATGCTGGCCGCTACCCCTCGACCGAGGAAGGATTGGCGGCTCTCGTACGACCGGCACCGGGGATTGCCAATTGGAATGGTCCCTATTTGAAAGGCGGCAACGTTCCAAACGACCCCTGGAATCATCCCTACATTTATAAAGCTCCCGGTGAACACGGCCCATATGACATCACATCGTTAGGATCTGACGGCCAGCAAGGTGGAAGTGGGACGGCCGGGGATATTTCGCTGGATACGATGACCAGCGCCAGCAACCAGTAATGACGGCTGGCCAACCCGTCTGGAGTACGCGTTACTCCAGCGCGATGTAATCTGCTCTGGTGAACATCTAAGTGTGTTGAACGATCCAACTCGGATCAATTATGCAGCGAGCTGCCACCAACCAGACTGCTGAAGCGTAAACGTTGTTACGAGCCCAAACGCCAGAAAGGGACCAAAAGGCAGGGCCGTTTGGCGTGTCATAGCTTGACCTCGTGCGTAGAGTACCCCGAGGACAACAATGGCTGTGGTCGAAGCCAATATGATTTGCAGGAGGACGCCGGACGCCCCGATCCAGATAGCGGACGCGGCGAGCAGTTTGACGTCACCAAGCCCAAACCCGTGAAATTGCCGTAACCTAAAATAGGCCTCTCGTAATATCCACGCGACACCACCAATAAAAAATCCAGCGACTATAGCCCAGAACACCGAATCCCAGTCGCCAAACATGAATGCGCTAGAAAGCCCGAGCAGAGCCAACAACAGGTTGAGCCAGTTCGGGATGATGCCCGATCGAAAGTCGATCCACGCCAGCAATACGCTCGCGATCACAAGCAACACAAAAAAGAGGACGTTGGCGGAAGTCACAATGGGAGAGACCGAATGCTTGGATCATACAGTTCGAAGCTCGGGCCCAACGCCAACAAAGGCTCCAGCACCGACATCTCGGCATACACTATGGCCTGCGACAGGGACAGTTTTCTGAACTTGAAAGCCGCGACTGCCCAGCTGAATTACCGATAGATGCCCAGCCGTGATGGTCCCACGTGACGCGACATTCCGTAATCAGTGTTACGCGAAATCCGTATGGCGTCGAGCCAAACCTCTCCGAACAAAGCTCGATAGCGAAATTCTGGGATCCCTTGTTATGGAATATCCTGAAAGTACTTGAGCTTTAGAATATTGTTCCCGCGCTTTGATGCCTCCCGGATAATCGAACAAATGAAAACTCCACGTCCCGAAGGATCCCGCAAAATCACCGCTACCGAAGTAAAGAAATGGCTCGGTAGTTCCAAGGCGTCGATATTGGGCCGGTCCCAATACCGGGAAATTGCCGCCGGCCTTACGAAACTGAAGTGGCCGGGCGACCTACCCTCTCCTCTTGGGTCTCCGTGGTTTCAAAAGGAGCCTGAAATAGACCCAAAACGCTGGTGGGATTTTGAAGCTGCAACGGAAGCGGCAAAGACGCTGCTCAAGAGCGCCCCGGCTATGCTTTCTCACTGGGAGGGGCAGCGATGGGCGCCTCAGAGTCGGGATGGCTACGACGTAATCAAGGCGCTGGGTAACGCACTTTTTCTTGCCATGCCTTATATCGAGTGGCCTTTGGGCTACTACGAGCACCGAACCAGATCAAAGCGGCCGAAGCCCTGGCACACGATGGCCCTCGTCATCGCAAGACTCGTCATCAATGTGATAGTCAAGGCCGGGCACAACGAGCCGGGAATTACACGTAATTCAATTGTCGTCCGAATTGTTCGTAACGCGTTAATCCGTATGAAGTTACCCGACGCCAAGATGGTCACTCTCGCGGCCATTGGTGCACACTTGACGCGCTGGGACAAGAAGTACGGATTGACCCCCAATGGCGTCGCGGCGTTGACCACAAAACATGCCGATAATATTTGTGACCAAGCATTGCCGAACGTAGCCGACTACCCTCTAAGCAGTGAGATCGGTGCTTGGAGGCGAGAGTGGCTACGACGGATAGAGATGACTCAAGACGACAATTATACTCGTCGGAAAACTCGCTGAACGTTGAGTGGCTACTAATCGGCCAACTTCGCTCCAATCCGAGAAACGCCCGAACCCATTCAAAGCGACAATTAAAACAGATCGCGTCAAGCATCAGACAGTTCGGCTTTCTGACTCCAGTGATTATCGATGAATACAAGATGGTTCTCGCCGGTCACGGGCGGATCGAGGCGGCTCGCCTCGAAGGATTCACCCGAGTTCCGACGGTATGTTTCGACCACCTCACCGCAAACCAAAAACGAGCTTTCTTGATCGCGGATAACAAGATTGCCGAACAGGCCGGCTGGGATCGGGAAATATTGGCAATTGAATTCGGCGAGCTGATCGATCTCCTACCCGTAGAAGGTTTCGAAGTGTCGGTGACAGGATTTGAAACGGCCGAAATCGATCTCCTTCTTGCAGATATGACAGCGTCGAGCAGCGAACCTCAGGAAGCGATCCCCTCCCCTCCTATAAACCCGGTCACGAAGCAGGGCGACCTATGGCAACTCGGAAGACACAGATTGCTGTGTGGCGATGCTCAGCAATCTACTCAATTCACGCGCCTTATGAGTGGAGCCTTAGCGACCGCTGTGTTTTGCGATCCGCCGTATAATTTGCGCGTCAGTTCGATCGGAGGTCGCGGCCGCGTTCGTCATCCCGAATTCGCCTTTGCCTCCGGAGAGATGCAACCGCAGCAGTTCAAGCGGTTTCTATCCAAAATACTCACGAATGGTATCCGGGCCTCAGCAGGAGGTGCGGTTCACTTCGTTTGCATGGACTGGCGTCATGTTACCGATCTGATCGTAGTTGGTCGCAAGATTTATGGGGACATGCTGAACCTCGTGGTCTGGAACAAAACGAACGCTGGTCAGGGCTCATTCTATCGTTCACAGCACGAATTGATCGGGGTCTTTCGGGTTGGCGAACGTTCGCACAAGAACAATGTCGACCTCGGCCGATTCGGTCGTAATCGCTCCAATGTCTGGACGTACTCGGGTGTAAACACGTTTGGCCGAGGCCGGATGGAAGCGTTGGCGGTGCATCCAACTGTGAAACCCACCGCCCTTGTCGCCGACGCCTTGCTCGATTGCACGGCACGCGGCGATCCGGTGCTGGATCAGTGCGCCGGGTCGGGCACCATCTTCCTTGCTGCTGAGAAAGTAGGTCGGCTCGCATATGGCCTGGAGATCGAGCCACGCTATGTCGATGTCGCCATTCAACGCTGGCAAGAGCTAACCAAACTCGAAGCAACGTTGGAAGGGGATGGGCGAACCTTTGAGGAGATAAAGCGCGCACGTGCAAGATCAGGAGCCTCGTCGCTCGCAGTTCAGTCCAATCTCCTTCTGGGGCGATCGTCACAGCAACCAACGCGGCATCGAGGAAAGTTACCTTCAGGAACCGATAGGGCATCGAACAACGGTTCGGAGATTAGCCGTGGCTAGTCAAAAGCACAGATCCACGGACCATGCCGTCGGCTATGGACGCCCGCCGAAGGCAACGCAGTTCAAGAAGGGCCAGAGTGGGAACCCGAAGGGACGCCCAAAGGGCAGTCGGCCGGTCGGAGCGGTCCTGCAGGAGATACTCGGGCAGCGAATAGTCGTGACTGAGAATGGCAGGACGCGACGGCTGCCGGCGCTGGAGGTCATGCTGCGTCGGTTGGCCAACGATGCCATGCGCAGCGAGCCCGTGGCTTTGAAACTCATGCTTTCGCTCTTCGATCGCTACGGCGAATCGCCAGAAGCGGGCATTCGTATGGATGAGGTCCTCGCGGAAGACAAGGCGATCCTTGCGAACTTTTTGAAACGATCTGCCATTCGCCCGAGCTCGCCCCAGAGATCTACGAAAGGAACAAAGCAATGACTTCTGACGCTCGCCTGCTGCAAGCACTGTTGCGAAACGACTTCAGGGTTTTCGTAGAAAAAGTCTTTTTATCGCTGACGCCTGGCCAGACGTACATCAGAAATTGGCATCTTGACGCGATTGCGTACCAACTCGAGCGTGTCCGCCGGGGCGAGATCAAACGGCTGATCATCAATATGCCCCCGAGATCGCTGAAGTCGATCATGGCGTCGGTCGCCTTCCCCGCGTTTATTCTGGGACTTGATCCGACCCGCCGTATCATTTGCGCCAGCTACTCGGGCGAGCTCGCAAAAAAGCATTCAAACGATTTTCGAGCCGTGCTTGACTCTCATTGGTATCGATCCGCTTTTCCCGGAACCAGGGTCGGTCAGTTCAAAAACAATGAAACAGAGATCGAACTTACAGCACGAGGGTTTCGGTTAGCCGCCTCAGTTGGCGGCACGCTGACCGGCCGGGGTGGCGATATCATTGTTATCGACGACCCCCTCAAACCAGACGACGCCTTCTCCGAAACCAAGCGCAATGGCGCGAACCAGTGGTTCACCAACACCTTGTTGTCCCGACTGGACGACAAACGCACCGGTGCCATCGTGGTGGTCATGCAGCGTGTTCATATGGATGATATGACCGGCTTCTTGATTGGCCAGTCCAACGAATGGGAAATCCTGGACCTCCCTGCCATCGCAGAGCACGATAGCTCCATTCCGTGTTGGGACGGAGAGCCATATCTGCGCGAGGCAGGCGAGGTCCTCTCGCCGCAGCGTGAGCCGCTGTATGTGCTAGAAGCTCTGAAAATGCAGATCGGCAGCGACGCCTTCTCCGCACAGTACCAACAAATGCCTGTGCCGCCTGGCGGAGCCATGGTCAAGCGGCATTGGATTGTTCGTTACAATGAACTGCCTCCGATGTCCGAGCGAATTCAGGTAATACAGAGCTGGGATACTGCCAATAAGGGCGGGCCTCAAAACGATTGGTCGGTTTGCACAACGTGGATCGTGGCACGCAAAATGCGATGGTATCTCGTCGATGTCTGGCGGGGACGTGTCGATTACCCCGCCCTAAAATCTGCGGTCGAGAGGCTTGCGAAGCTGGAAGGCCACCCGCGTTCTCGTCGAGGATGCCGGCGCTGGAACCATGCTGGTTCAGGAACTACGGGGGCGCGTCTCCGGCATTATTGGCGTCAAACCCGAGGGTGACAAAGCAAGCCGGATGTCCGTCGCATCCGCGAAATTTGAAGCGGGGCAGGTGTTCTTGCCCGAGCAAGCATCTTGGCTAGCGGACCTCGAATCCGAGCTTTTCGCTTTTCCCGGCGGCAAGCACGACGACCAATGTGATTCGATCAGCCAGGCGCTTCTAAACGCCAACCTCTCGTGGATGGATTGGATGACAGCCGCCGATTGGGAAAGGATTCTCGCTGAAGCGAGAAAACCCACGGCGTACTCTAGGAGGTGGCGCGGAATGCATTGATTTCGTACCTCACCGGCGATGCGATCACCCTATTGCTGCGGGCTCACGGCTACAGGGGACGTCAAAATCGGCTTCTTCATCCTCTCCAGCAGGGTCTTCGTGCCTTGAACACTGGAAGTGTCTTCACCCGGAAGGGAAACCAAGAGGACATCAACTTCAAACGTGCCTTGCCAGAATGGCTTTCCTCCCCAGGAAAATGGCCCAGCCAAGAATTTACCGGACTGAACCACCGAGCTCACACCCAACACCTCGCCGTTAGGACCCGAGGCCGGGATGCAATTGTCTTCACACATGGGCAAACCCGCTGCCAACAATTCACGCGCATCCGGCAAGCGTGGCTTCTTAATAGAAATCAAGAGTTTTGTGCCCTCGGGAAGATTAGTCAAACCTATGATATAGGGAAAGTTACCGTGGGTCGCAGAAATCTTAAGGTCATATCCGTTGGTAACGATACCGGTGTCGGAGCGATTTGCAGGGCTGTTCGCAAGCCGACTTTCTTCGTTAGCGATGACGTGACAGATGCGAATTTGTTCGAGCGATAGACCGCTTCCGACAAGCCCAAATCCCGGTTTGCAGTATGCTGGTTTAGGCTTTGCCTCTGCCGTTGCCGTAATTCTGGCGCAGGCATCCGGAGTAAAGCCAACGCAATAGTTGGACGGCGTGTCTTTTGGCCCAGGTCGAGCCTCTTCCTCAAACCGGGTGTCCTTGGCCCCAGCACATGCGACCTGGCTTATTCGACCAGCTATCGATCGTGGCGGGGCGTATTCCGTAGGTCCAAAACCGGGACCCGTCTCATCGCGGAAGTGGCCTTGGCAATCAAACCATAGCCGGCGCATGTTCTCGGGATTGTAGCTCGCACCCTCGACAGCATAGACAACCACGTCTGCCGTACCGTTATTGTAGTGCGATATCGAATTCAGGTCGATTTTGTAGACCGCGCCGTTATCTGCTTCGATGTTTTTCCAGTTGGCCTTCTTATCCGTGCCCTGTGCAAACGCGGAAGAAAGCATCAGCGCGCTAATCGCAGCGGCAGCAATATACTCGACCGGATGCCGCCACGACGACTGACGCTTGTAACGATGATTTCCCCGTGACCCTACATTCTCGATTGATACATTTGCGCCCATGACTGCCCTCGCTTTTCAGCGCTGACATAACTCCTTCTTCCTTAAATATCCAGTTTTGGGATAATCCTTTTTCAGGATCAGATTACCCGCCGCCCGATTCCCGAGGGCTTGGCGGCACATGCAAAAGTCCCTCAAATCCCCCGAATACAACAGGCTCATCGGCCTGCTTGTTGCAGTGCGGGATTCCAAGAAGATTCGGCAGCAAAAGCTGGCCGAAAAGCTTGGAAAACATCAATCGTTCATCGCCAAATACGAAGGCGGTGAACGCCGGCTTGATGTTATTGAATTTATTGCGATCGCCCGGGCGCTTGGCGCTGATCCCGTCAAGCTATTCAAGGACTTTGTGGCGGGCAAAACGGCCCCCAAACCCAAGCGCAAATCCCCGACGAAATAGCCACCTTGCGTTTTTGGAAGGCGTGCTCGGCCGCGCGATCCGCGGACCATTTTATGATCCGGATGGCCTGATCAGAGCCACAAGATGGCTCTCTTTCCACTCGACTTCGCAAGCCCACGGAGCGGTACTGTGTTCGTCAACAGCGAGGGCAACATGGACCGCAATACGATCGAGCCAGCGATCAGGATGATATTGATCGAGATTCATACGAAGTTGGATGAAGCCGCCCAAGTCGCTAAGGCGGCCAAGGTTTGCGCTGAAGCCGGCGCGGTCGACGAAGGCGCCAGGCTTTCCCTCGGGATCGACCAACTGCTCTATGAAGCCGGTCGGCTTGGAGATGCGGCCTCCCTATTGAACCGTCTCGCCGACGAATAGTATCGCGCTTTTCGTCAGCTTCGGCTTTACCCGCCACTGGCGGGTCGTGTCGGTGGCAGCACGTGATGCTGTCGTCGAAGTCAGGGAGTGCCGCATGTCCGCCAGTAGGCCGAAATCAAAACCCGTCAAACGCACCAGCAAACCATCACCAACGAAGCGGCCTCGATCCGGATCTTTGAAGCGGCGTCAGCCGGTGGCGCCCGGTAAGCCGATCGCCTCGGCCAAGGCTGCAATGCTCCCGGAGCCGTCCGAAAAGGCGACTGGCGGGTCATCCAAGCAGGAGGCCCTACTGGCCTTGCTGCGACAACCCGGGGGTACGACCATTGCCGCCATCATGAAGGCCACGAACTGGCAGCAACATTCGGTCCGAGGCTTCTTCGCCGGTGTCGTCAAGAAGAAGCTGAAGCTCCCTCTGGTGTCGGAGAAGGCCAGGGACGAGCGCATCTACCGCATCGCCAAACGCCGTGCGACGTCCTGATGTCTTTTCGCCCAAACGAAAGTGGGGCAGCCGATCCCGCCGTTGAAGCCGAGCTGGACCGGTTGCCCGCCATGCCGATCGCGGCCTTGCGGCAGCGCTACGCCGAGCTGTTCCGAGCCGAGCCGCCGAAGGCGTTTGGTCCGGATCTGCTTCGACGCAGTATTGCTTACCGTATCCAGGAGAAGGCCTATGGTGGCCTCTCCTCTGAACATCAGCGGCTATTGCGCGAGCTGGTGAAAGCCGCCGGCGCCAAACGTGGAGGCAGGCTGCAGCTTCCCCGACGCATCAAACCCGGTTCGGAGTTGGTTCGAACCTGGAACGGCCGGACCTACCGGGTGGTGGTGCTGGCCGAAGGCTTTGCCTATGAGGGCCGGACCTTCCCTAACCTCTCCGAGATCGCCTCGCTCATTACAGGAGTGAGGTGGAACGGGCCGCGCTTCTTTGGCCTCCGCACCAAGGCTGCTGAAAGCGTGGATTCTGAGCCGGATAGTCCGCGCAAGGCTCGAAGGACCTCCGTCCTTCCTCGATCCAGCCATGGACGGCTTCGGCCCCCACCTCCCCACAGAACCTCAAAAGGTGCTGCTAATGCCCGTTAGCCCTGTCAGGAAAGTTCGCTGCGCCGTCTACACCCGTAAATCGACCGAACATGGGCTTGAGCAGGAATTCAACTCGCTGGACGCCCAGCGGGAGGCTTGTGAAGCCTATATCAAGAGCCAGGCCTCGCAGGGCTGGACCGTGTTGCCGCAAGCCTATGATGACCCGGCCTACTCCGGCGGCAATCTTGAGCGCCCTGCCCTCAAGCGACTACTGGCCGATATCGAAGCCGGCAGAATTGATGTTGTGGTGGTCTACAAGATCGATCGCCTGACCCGGTCGCTTGCCGATTTCGCCAAGCTGGTTGAGACCTTCGATGCCAGGTCGATCTCGTTTGTCGCGGTGACTCAACAGTTCAATACGACCTCCTCCATGGGCCGGCTGACGCTCAACGTGCTTCTGTCCTTTGCCCAGTTCGAGCGCGAGCTTTCTTCCGAGCGGGTGCGGGATAAGATCGCAGCTTCCAGGCGCAAGGGGAAGTGGACCGGCGGCAGCGTCCCCTTAGGCTATGACTCAGAGGATAAGAAGCTCGTGGTCAACGCAACCGAGGCTAGGACGGTGCGGACGATCTTCAGCCGATACCTTGAGCTTGGCTCGTTTGGCCGGTTGGTAGCGGACCTCGACGCCCGCGGCATCGTCACCAAGCGCAGGGCCACCAAGAACCCGAAATTCGACGGCGGCATCCCCTTCACTTACGGTCCCCTCGCCCACTTCCTGAAAAACCGGATTTACCTCGGCGAGGTTCATCACGGCGGCAAGTGGTTCAAAGGCGAACACAAAGCGATCCTCGACCGCAAGCTTTTCGAAAGCGTCCAGCAGCTACTGAAGCACAACCGCATCGAACGGAGCAAGAGGTCGTCGGAAAGCGGCGCCCCGCTCCAGGGTAAGCTCTTCGACGACAAAGGTAACCGCATGAGCCCGAGCTTCTCGACCAAAAATGGCGTGCGATATCGGTTCTACGTGAGCAGAGCTTTGCGCGGTCGGCAGCATGAGGCGGGTTCGGTGACCAGCGTGTCGGCCCCGGAGATCGAAAACTCGGTTATAGAAGAGCTTCGCAAGCTTAGCGGAAATAGCGAGCTGCCAAGTCCAGATATAGCGGGATTAGTAAGCCGCGCCACGATCTCCAAGGACGGCATCAGAATTTCTTACAGCCTGAAAAAAGAAGGCGCCGAGTCGGAAACCATCGAGATCCCCTGGCTCCCAAAACAGAAAGGATCGGCGGAAATCCGAGAGGTTGAAGCGGGCAGCAGGACTGACTCGAAACTACTAGCAGCAATTGTTCGAGCTCACGGCTGGCTCGGTGATCTCAAATCGGAGCGCTACCGCTCCATTGAGGACCTAGCGAAAGCCGCCTCAATCCATCCCAAAATCATCCGCCAGGAACTTCGTTTGGCATTTCTAGCGCCTATCCTGATGGCGTCCATTCTCGCGGACCAAGCCAGAATTGAACTAAAGCAAATTCCGAAGGTCTTGCCTTTAAGTTGGATTGCACACGGCAAATTGCCGAAGTGAACACTCTATTGCTCCGAAACGAGGCGGAATGCTCGACGGTGGAAAGCGACCTTTGACCTTCGATCACTGGGTTCATTTGCCAGCAGACCAATATTTCCAGGCTTTGAAAGACATCTGCTAGCGTCGTCATTATGCTCACGGAAGTTCGCGGCGCACTGGCACGTGTGGCCACGTGGCTGATCCAAACCACCAGCAAAGCGCCAATCATGGACCCATAGCTTCTCCGTTCCTTCGGAGATATGAACTAATTCCGGATGAGACATGGCGTTACACCTCTGCGGGTCATTTCTTGCATGCGACGACCCCCCGCCGGATACGCTGGGCGTGTACGGGGTTCGTTCAATGTGGGTAAGGGGACAATGCGACCCAAGCACTGATTTGCCCGACGGGTCCGGTCGTTCAGGCGCCTTGGCCCCAGCATTGGCGCGAGGAAACATTACGAAGAGGACGGCGAATGCTACGACAGATGCTTGGGTGGATTCCCGACCTTTCCCATGCGCTCCATTTCGCTTCTTTGGTGTTTGGTAAGTGGTTTATCGGTAATCGTCGTCATGGGAATGTTTAAGAATGTTTGTGTTCGCTCCCTGAGGCTAGGCCTTCCTATCCCGAGATGAATCCGCCCCTCATGCAGGAGAGGAGATGATGCTTTTTCCAGGTACTCGCCAAGCGAATATATCCTTTTTATGAGCTTGAACCTATCGGACTGCTTGGGAAAATTTGGTGGATCAAAGGCCATTGTCTTGTTTGCGATTTCCTGAACTTTCTTTTGAATTTTTATAATTTCTCCCAAGGCACCCGCGCTCGCGTAAAGCGGCGCCTCTTGGGCTACGCGATCTAAAGCTCTATGTGCGAGTTGGACTTCAACCCACTTGGTAGCCAATATGTCGGCCGGTCTCTCATCGTCTTCAGCGTTGACCGCAACGATTATTTTCTCCGCAAGAGAGTGAATTGCAGCGACAGCTCGCTCGTACCAGTCCAATTGCTTGTCAAATGCGCGCTGCCTCTTGAAATTGGCTAGTGCCACCTGCGCACCAATCCACGAACCCAAAAATCCTAGCACGCCGGTCAGGAGCGACAGAGAGGCGTTTAAATATAATGAGTCGGCAGCAAGGGCGGGCGCCACCAGTGCATTTGAAGCGACTACTATCGCGCAGATAACGCCTAGAATTATTCGGACTGGGCCGGCGAGCATCATCTGACTTGCGATCCTTACTGTTTCGAGTTGAAATATCTTTGACGCCGGCCTCATTTTCCGCGCAAAATGCTCTCGCAATTACGCCTACAGTTCTCCGGTCAAAATCATCTGCTTCCTTGCGGAAGCGCATCGAAGGCCCCCTTCAAACCAATCTCGTCGGAGAGTTGGCACGCTTCTGAGCATGCACTATCTTCCGGCCAGTGGAAGTGCACGCCGCTAAAGTAACTTTCCCAAGCAAAGCCGCGGCTTTAGATACATGGCTGCTCGAAGCGACCGCGGCGGTTCATCCGAGACGGTACAATTCGATCGGCAAGTATCCGCAAGCGAGCCACCCAATTATTTCATGAGGCTTCAAGAGTTCGATTTTCTAAAACCATGCAACGCGAGCGTCACTCCCAGGCCGATCTCGTCCCAAGCGACATCTTTCTCCGAGATATTAGCTAAGAGAATCAACTCACCCACTACCCTTTGCTCAACTCCGCCAGCAGCGCGTTGGCATATTTAAGGCGCTTGACGTGGTCCAACATCTTTCGCCCGTTAACTCGGCGCGTGATTGCATCGACGTTCCAGACATCCGCCAAAGGAAGACATCCGCGAGAGGACAGGTACCAGCATCCCGAAACCGCCGCTCCTTCAGGCGTTTCGCAATAGCTCGAAACTTCCTCGGCTGTCATGCCGATCGCCGCACCAAATTCGCTATATTCATCCCGCCCGGTGAGCTGAATAAGTCCGCGGCCCCGGAAACGGTAACCGTCGCCTGATGCTTCGTTTCCGTTACCGAGCTTGTTGGCATAGATGAAGTTGCCAAGTTTCTCGGGATTGTGGGCATATGGCGCTGCATCGGCGTCGGTCTTGAACGTGCTCGGCCAAACTTCCGTCATTCGCGAAGCGTTGTAGCTCATGTTTTCCACAACCTCTCTGAATGACTCACCCGCTTCAACAGCAAACTGCCCGACAGCTGCAGCGATGCGCCGGTTGTTGGTCAGTGCAAATCTCTGGAATCCTTGGGTAAGCGCGGATTCCCATCTCGTCCTGTCAATTCCGGAAAATACCCGTTGAAGCGCAGGCCAAAACTCTGGGACATTTGCCGTCGCGATGGCCGGCGGTTGCGAGGTCGAGGTCAGCTGCTGGATCGCTCCGGTCAAGGCGGCGGTATGGGCCGTGAGAGCCGAGACATCGTTCGACACGATGGCCTGCGGCACTGGCGCTACACTCGCACCTTCGGCCTTAGAGCTAGACGGAATAATGATCGACATCGAATTCTCGACGAAATCGGCCCCGGCATAGCCAGCAGCAGCGATGCCGAGCAAGACTTTGATGTCGCCCGTTTGGAACGAAAGCAATTGATCGAGACCGACTGCCAATCCAGCGAGGACGCCGGCGATAAATCCGATCATCAGACTGAGAAAGAAATACGCGGCGCTGAACGCGCTCTGCTGATCCGGGGTACCGCCAAGGCGGCCGGCATTCTTTAGTCCGACCGCCGCGCGCGTGCCTTGACCGAGCACACCCATAATCCCGGCCAACGCAAGCGCTGAAAGAACCTCGCTGGAAGAAACCGCAGCCATTACATCCTCCAATAATCAAATTGAGAATATGAGCGCTGGATAAATCGGCTTTGCTGCCACCTGCTTACCGCTTAGCTATTGCGACACTGTCAGCTTGGGCGCTGAAGCGACCGTTCCGGTTGTCTGCGTCCCGTTCTGGCCGCCGGTTTTGACCTTCGCGGTCGAACTCGCGACCGCCTCCAGCAATACGCCTTCAATGGATTCCGGCAGGCAGATCGAATAATAATGCTGGATCGCGCTATAAGCCTGGTCGGCCGTCGCAATCGAGGCTTGGGTTAGCGATTTCTGGTAAACGTCCTGAAGATCCTTCACCTTGTTGGCGATCAGTCCAGGTGCTTCCGTGAAGAGATAACTCTGGAATGCCGCATCATTGATCGCGGTCGTCAGTCCGAACGCCGCGGCTACGATGGAGAGCGATTGAGCGCTGGCGTGCGTGGGGGTGAGGATGGCGGCAGAACCGGCGGCCAGCGCCGATAGCGCACTGTCGTTTCGCTGCTTTTCGCGATTCAGCCGGTAGAGCGTGTTGAGATAGACCTCACAGTCCTGCCGGCCGACATTGAAGCCCCATTGCGCAACCGTGTACCAGGAGCCGACCACCGTCCCATCGCTCGTGATCAGACCGGCCTCCTGTCCAATATATTGCAGCACCAGCCGCTGGTCATGAATGACGTTATTGAACTCTACGGGATTGAGCGCGGGATCCAGCCCCCACCGGCCGGAAACGATCCTCTTGAAATCGGCACTGCTGCAGCCGGCCATTACACCGGCGAGCAGAAAAAGGGTGCACCCGAGCAGTGTTGTTCGCGTCCCAGAATTTCTTCCCAAGCCCTTCATATGTCCCGCCCTTAGCCCAACGTCGGAGCAAAGCGGATCATTTCAGGGGAATGAGTTCCATCAACAACTCATGATTGTTTTTGTTTTGCACAGCTTATACACAACTTATAGGAGCATTTCAAACAGCGGAATAATGCATATGATATCGGCATTTTCTAATCATTTCATCTGTCGTCACTTTAGAAGCACGTCTAGTTTTCCCGTTAAGCGAGCCATAAGGCCGTTGCGAAAATGACGAAGTGCGGCAATTCTGGACTAAATTGCTTTCAATCCGCGAAACTAGCTGGTCGGCTTGCCCTGCAGGCATGCAACTAGCCCGGGAAGGCACATTCACGTCGTGGAGGTCGCCCCGGCAATGATTCCGGGACGGTTTGCGGTAGCTATACGCCGCCATTTGAATTTTTCGGCCTGCCCTGCTTCAGAAGAAGATTTTATTCGGTCCACGGTTTTCATGCTGCGCACTTTGGAGAGGCCAAATTGTTTTCCCTTTTTCATTCCGTGACTGCCCATCGCGGCAAAAGCCTTGGCTCTTTCCTGATCTTGTCGTCCTCTATCGTGCTTCTAATCCTGACGGCCGGGACCGTTCCTTCCCGTGCTCAACAGCTCAAAGAAACGATTGAACATGGTGGCGAGGCCAAGTCCCCTCCCACAGCCAACCAGCCGGTTCCTTCTGTCGTGGCAAAAGAAGTATCTCTGACCCGAACGACCGTTCCCGATTGCGCCGGCGGCGAGGCCTTTCGAAGGCTCGCAAACACCGCCAACAGCCCTGCCATTATCTATAATGGAAATCTGGTGCCCGCCGGTAGTGCCGTCGAATTTGGACTCCGAAGCTCGCTGGCATCGGATGCACGCTATTTCGCGCTCCTCATCGACGAAGACACCATACCCCGGGATGACAACCGGCATGGCGCGCGCGCCAGGAAGGCTGGCGATAGCGATGATCTCGTAGCGCGACGGCTGTTGTCACCGGGAGATACGATTGTTTCCGTCGACGTTCCGGCCTCCGACGCCGGATTCTGGAACAAGCGCAACCTCTACATTTATCAATGCGACGATACCAGAAGACCATTCAATGTCTCCTACCTGCCGGTCTATGTCAGTCCGATGGGATGGAGTATCGCCATCGCGATTATGGTTGTGGCCGCTGTGTATTTCTTCGCGGCCAAGGCTTTTGCGCGGCTGTTGGGCAAGTCGCTCGCCGGCACGCAGGCCTGGAATCCGATTCGTATTACGGCCGGCTTCGACAATCGCGGAAGCCTGTCGGCATTTCAGGTGTTTTTTTTCACCATCCTTGTCTTTGCGATGTTGCTGTTCGTACTGCTGCGGACCGGGGTGCTGTCGGATCTCTCGACGACCATTCTAGAACTGCTTGGCATTTCCGGGATCGGCGCTGCCGCGGCCAAAGGCGCTGACTCGTCAAGGACGGTGATCGACCCGACAAATCAGGCCTGGCTATTGAATAAAGGCTGGTATACAGGCCCATCGATACGCGCCGCGAATGAGCCAAGCTTTTTCGATTTGATCTCGAGCGATGGCGCTTTTGACGTTTATCGGTTTCAGAGCCTGTTATTCACACTTGCCGTCGGAGCCGCCCTCTTTCTGGGTGGCGTCTTTCAGCTGGCGTCCTTCACCGTGCCGCAAAACATTCTCGGCATTCTGGGCCTTAGCCAGGTCGTCTACATTGCTGGCAAACTCGTTTCCTCAAATGGCGCCACTCAACTGAACAGCGTGATCACCGACCTTCGCAACGCCGAGACGGAATTCCGTCAGACGGTATTCTCCTCCCAGACCACAACAGCAAGCGGAGTGCCGGCAAGTCTCCAGGAGGCAATCGATCGAGCAGGACCGAGTACCTATGCAAGATATCTCGATAAAGCGAAGGGAGCGGCCCAGCTCTTCGCATCCGTCACAGGTTTAGCGGTAGACAGGCAGAAGCTTGAACCATCGATCGGCGTTACCTAGTCGAGGTCGAGTAAAATGACGAAAAACATTCTGATCTTCTCCGATGGTACCGGACAGGCGGGCGGCATCAATTTTGATGAAGTACGAACCAATGTCTACAAGCTTTACCGGGCCAGCCGCGTTGGACCTGACACGGAACTTGAGCCAGCGGAACAAGTCGCATTCTACGATCCGGGTCTTGGCTCAGCCTCGGATGGCGGACGAATCAAAATCGGATGGATGCGGTGGCTCTACAATCTTGCCAGTATGGCCACAGGTCTGGGCATTACGCGTAATATCATCGACTGCTATGCGGCGATCATTCGCCTGTATGAAGAAGGCGATCGCATATTCTTAGTGGGCTTTAGCAGGGGCGCCTACACAGTTCGCTCGCTTGCTGGCGTAATGAGTTGTTGTGGAATCCCGAAACACTTGCCGGATGGTTCACCAATTCGGCGGGACCCGAAAAGCGTACACAGGTTGGCCAAGCATGCGGTCAAGAACGTGTATCAATTCTGCCCTTCTTACCGACGGGCCGAATCCCACCCTTACTATGACTTTCTGCTGAAGACCCGCGACGACATTGCCCGTAAGTACCGAAATCTCCATGGAAGTTCGATGATCGTTGAAGGCATTGAGCAGCCAAACGTGCTGCCTTACTTCATTGGCGTTTTTGATACAGTGGCTGCGCTGGGCCATAAATATCTAGGGCCGGCGTTATGTGCCCTTGGCGTTCTCTTGCTCGCGGCCTTTTATTGGCTTGGTCACGAACTTGAGCCGTCACATCCAAGGCTCGCATGGTCAGCTTCTATTCTCGGCAATCTTGGCCTCGCAGCGGCTGCCGCCGCGTTCTTTGTTAACTATGTCAAAATTGCACCGTGCTTTGCCGGCTACGGCGTGTGTGAGCGGATTCGAACACTTCACTTGGCGCCGCCAAAGCATAAATTTTACGATACGACGCTCAACCCGGCAGTCAGCTACGCTAAGCATGCGATCTCGATTGACGAAAATCGCGCTGACTTCCGACGAGTACCCTGGGCACCAGTCACGGCTAAGGAAGGCAAACGCGATTTGCATGGTAATTTGTATTTTGAGCAGGTTTGGTTTTCAGGTGTTCATGCCGATATCGGAGGAGGCTATCCGGAAAACGAGGCTCGACTGTCCGACGTCGCCCTTGGCTGGTTAGTCGCCGCAGCGTCGATTATCCCCAACGGGCTTAAACATGACGGAAGTGTCTTACGCTTGTGGCCGGATCCGGCAGGTCCTCAGCACGACGAACAGGCGGATAGCTTTTTAAGATCGGGCGATCGTAAGCTGCCGATCGACTCGCAGACCGGCACTTCAACAGCGACGATTCACAAATCGGTCTATAGGCGGTTCGAGGCCGGCCCTGTGCTGCTCTACGATCACCTGGGGGCGTATAGACCGCAAAATATGCGAGTCCATGTTGACTTCCAACACTATTTCGACGGCAGCAGCGCTCAGCCTCCGCAGTATGTTGCTGATGAAGTCGAGGAGAAGTGGAAACGAGCCGGATTTACCGGCCGGCTGATGGCGTGACGGTCAACCGGATGTTGATCTGAAGGGATCGTTCACGCGCCAGTCCGGAGCACCCGCCGCGGCACGATATGAACAGACCTAGATCGCAGATGGTATATTATGGAAAGAAAATGGCGCTGGGACAGCAACTGATAGCTTTGTGCAATATTCTTATCGGCCGCCTTCTCGCTGATTCGTCCTGGCCAAACTTTCTTTCTCGTCTATCGGGAACCCGATAGCCACGATAATAAAATGAAACAATCCTAGCTGTTCTGTCGTGAAACAAATGAGAGGCCGCCAATGAGCTATCCTGTTCTGGGACTCGTGGGAGCATCAGGATCTGGAAAGACAACTTTAGCTTGTCGACTCGCCGCAGAACACGGTTTCGTTCGCTTCCATATGGGACGGCCCCTGAAGGATATGCTCAAAGTACTCGGCCTGTCCGAAGCAGATGTTGCGGGAACTCCTGAGCGGAGAGCACAACCACAACTCCTTCTTGGAGGAAAGTCGGCGCGTCACGCCCTAAGCACGCTCGGCACCGACTGGGGCCGCAACATGATTACGCCGGACCTTTGGACAAATGCGGTGAAGGTCAAGATTGAAGAACATCTTATCGGAAGCCCAGATCCGGCGCCTATAGTCATAGACGATCTCCGCTTCCCCAACGATTGGGCTGTTATTCAACATTTCGGTGGACGACTTCTTACCATTCGCAGGCACAGCGCAGAGCAATCAAGGACAGCGCTTGATCATTTCTACTATCGATCGGGCCTGAGCCGTCTCTTGCGAGGAAAGGGATTTTTCGGATGGCGCCCCATGCATGAGACGGAGTTTCATTGGCCCGACGCGCCAAACGTTGCCGAAGTCTGGAATACCGGCTCGATTGAGGACTTGGTTACTTCTGCTCTCGTGCAGTGGCGTTAAATCGGTATCGTGCCGCCGAGATGTCCTGATTGCAGGAAACCGCCTAGGAGTGCGGCTGGCCAACTAATTCCGAGTGTTTCGTAGAGGTGAAGAACATCCTCAACTGTATTGCCGGTCTCACTTAGCGCACGAAGAAGCCCAGCGTGAGCGGTCTCTAGGGGATGATAGTAACCAGGCTCTGCCAACAAGGCCCTAACCTCCGCTAGAGGTCCAGACGTCTTATTTAGCGCGCCGGCTTCAATGTATGCTGCGCTCTCGCCTAAAAGTGACCACAGTAGTGAATCGCGATTACCCGTGTTCCTTCCGATCGCAGCTGCGCGGCGATAACTCGCGAAAGCCGAGTCGAAGTCGCCTCTGTACCGGAGAACTTCGGCCAATGCCAAGTGCGCATTTCCGACACCTCGAATCGAGCCAGGAACAATTTCCGCTTCCACACCGGCGCGAGCGCGGACTAGGGCAGCATCGGTTTCTCCAAGCTTGGCCAGCGAACGAGCAAGTGCCCGATCGATCGATTTCTGTTGGGGCAGAGTGCCAGCATCACGCAGCCGCAAAAGCTTATCACTGGAGGTCCTAATACCTTCGAGATCCAGTAGGTCCCGGTAGGCGACATTCGAGACCAGCTCCGCTTCTATTTGCGCTGCGGAGTTTCGACCAGCTTCTGCTTCAAGCAAGCGCACAAACTCCCATAGGGCCGCATACGTGTTTCGCCGCAGCGCCAGCTTCATTTGGAGTAGAAGAACTTGAACCTTAGCATCAGGGTCATGGTCCGCAGCCCGCGCGGCCTGAGCGAGGGGTTCGTCGACCTCGCCGTATCGACCCAGATCGAGACGAGTTCGGGCCGCGATCAGGGCATGTAGAAACATGCCGGCGGATCCTGTCTGCCTTACAACGTCGGACCTCCTCGTCAGATCGAGCAATTCCAATCCGCTGCGGACCTGTCCCGCTGCAATCAGCTGATCGCCGATCTGCGCAATTTCCACCGCAGGCCTGTTCTCGATCAGAGGCACGGAGATGACGGTCATCAATCCCGTCACGCTTGGCCCAGTCAGTTCCGCAGTGTCGTAGTGAGCGACGACGGCGAACCACGCCTGCGCAAGGCGTCGCATGCGGGGCGCGTTAATCGTCAAACGCCATGACTGCTGCGCCAGTGAATGGGCAAGGGCAATGTCTCGACCGTTCTCCTTCAACAAGCGACGGTCGCGCAAATCGTCAAGAGCCGGTCCGATATTTGCGATCCCGAGGCTTTCGGCGGCGGCAGCGAGCAAATCGACTGGAACCGTTGCGTCCCGGTTGACGACAGCAAGAAGCTCAGCCACCGTCCGGGCATCCCCGCTGAGATTCCGACGAGACAGCTCGTAGTAGCCGCCATAATCTAACGACACGGGCTGGGCCGCGTCATCACGAATTGCGTCGATGGTGAGTTTGAGCGCCATAGCCCGCCCGTGGGTACCGCTTTCGATCTCGCCAAGTTCGGTATCGGTCGGCCATCGTCCGACCTCGCTGAAAAACCAAGCGCTTATCGCGGATCGAGCGAGCGGCGGGACCAATAAGAAGCTACCGCCCCTCGCCCGGAGGTCAGCGATCGTATAGTCCCAGTTGGTGTTATCGGCGACCTCGCTGTTATGCGCGAGTACTAAAGTTACGCGATCCGGTTTTGTCTTTATTAAAAACCGCACGAGCGACACCAGTCCGACATCTGCGGCATCAAAATTATCGACGACGATGACAACGGGATTTCCGCCGTCCACCAAAGACTGGAGATAAGCGCTTACAAAGACGCGCAGATTGTCGCCGTCAAGAGCCGCCAATTGCGCTTCTACGCTCAGGGCAACGCCCTCGCCTGCAACGATTCCCTGCAGCGCCTTGATCGTTTTTTCGGCCTTGTCGGTCGCCAGCTTGGCGACGTCGGCCATTACAGCCCCGACCAGGATCCTAAGCGTCTTCGGCAGCTCCGAAGTAAGGCGCTTGTTCAGCGCGCTCATTAGGGCTTCCGGATCCCGGCCCAAGTGTTGTAATTGCGCGTATATCGATGCTATAGCGAGTTGTTCGCTTGGGAGTTGCGCCGCGTTTAGTGTTGCAATTCCGGAAAATCCGCTCCCCTCAAGGCGCTTCGAAAAGGTTGTCACAAGTGCGGATTTCCCGACCCCGCTGACACCCTCAAGTGCAAAGAGAGTTCGTCCTCGATTTACTTCATTAGTCAAATCGTCAAGGAATTGCTGCCGGCCGTATAGGTCGGTATCTGAACGGACGCCCGGAACTCGCAATCTTTCGGTCATGGAAAGCGTTATTAAAATGGATAAAAACGACGACAGAAAGTCTGTTGCGACCGTTCCGACATCGAACGGCACTCTAAGTGCTAGGGCGCTAAATGTGAATGGCCAACTTCTTTTAGTCGCTACCAGTCCGACAATCCCCGAGGTGCCTGTCGTTCGGTTTCAATCCTCTTGCGTTTTCGGTGAGGCGTTTCATGCTATCGACTGCGACTGCGGCGCACAGGTGGACGCCGCCCTCAAGCTTATCGGTAAGGATGGCGGCATTTTGATCTACGCTTGGGAGGAAGGACGAGGCACCGGAATCGTCGATAAGGTGCGAGCGATCGCCCTGCAACAAACGCAAGGCCTCTCTACCGCCGAGGCATTTAAAGCGCTTGGGCATGAACCAGACCCCCGCACCTTCAATGCCCACATTGGCGCATTGAAGCAAGTTTTCAACGGCGATCGCATAAAGCTCGCTTCGAGCAATCCTCAAAAGATCGCCGCCTTGGAAAGAGCAGGTTATCGTGTTGAGCGCGTGAAGCTCAACGTAGAGATGACACCGGAACGGAAACTTTACCTGGCCCATAAGAGGGCCCACCTTGGTCATCTCGATGACGATTGACCGTGCTCTCAGCGGCAATCCATTTAGTATAGACCGATTTCGTTGTTTTGAGGCAGCGGGCAGGCTAAGGAGCTTTCGGCCAGATGCTCACGTCGAAGCTTGGTCCGGCCTGCCGAGAATGTCTCAGTTCATTTTCAAATCGCTCTTCGTTTCAATCTGCCATCAGTTCAACTGGGATTTCCTCCAAAATGCCCTAGCCGGTTCGCTGCTCCCGGACCCTGAGCGGCATCTTTCTCAGATTGCTTTGACCAGGTCTTCTGAAATCGCGCGCTTGCTTTCCTCCTATCCAAAGCCAGAGCGAATCCAGCCTCAGCAGCGCGCAAAAATGCTGCGTAAAACCGCGCGGGATCTGCAATCTCTGTTGAACGCCGGTAGGCTCGACGCCCTTTTTGCCAAGCCTCGACTGGAGGGAGAAAGAGGATTCTACGACGTGATGAGCGAGGTGTCAGCCTTCGCCGAGGACGAACTCGAGAAAAAGGTGCGGGTCTTGGCTCACGACCTCCATCGCGAAGGAATACTCGTTTTCGAAGATCCGCAAAACCTAAGACCAGCGGTCGAGTATCACATCTTAAGGCTCTACATTCGTACCGGCCGCGTCTACCCGACAGACGACGCAGTCCGCGAACAACTGCGTGGTCCCGGTACTTCTTCGCGCGCGCGCCTGGTTAAGCTTCTTCGGCGATCGGTTGAAGAAGCTATGAATCTCACGGCCTTCTATGCAGATTCCAATGTCGCAACGTTGAACTACGTAGAATGGCAGATGGGTCGGGCTATTTGCACGCCTGAAGTCCCGCATTGTTTAAACCCTCCGATCGACGAGTTGCCGACTGACGTTGCTGCGCTCTCCGTGACAAGGTGTGCCTTTGCGGATTTTTGCCGATCCTTTACCGAACCTCAGTATGGCTGGTACCACGAGCCTCACTTTCAGAAAGCTATTTACTGAGTACGACGACGGACTCGCTGAGGTTACGGTTAGGCAAGACCCCACGTGAGTAAGGACTTAGATGTGAAAGGCGTTGTTGGACACGCCAGTCGCGTCGTCCAGCAAGATGGAAGCCGACGGCGATCGCCAAATCTATAAGGATATCGGCCGTGGGGACATGAACTTCCTTGTAGTAGCTGTCTTGAACTACCATAAACAAAAGTCCGCCATGACGGAGCCAGCCATGCATCCTCACTAGGGCGTCAGACATATCCGCAAAATAGTAGAGAAATCCTTTGTAGTAGTAGCGTTCTGACGCGTAACTCGGGTGAGCGCGAATTGAATGAAGAACGTCGAGGACCGACGTGGGTAGAGGCCGCTCCGGCTTGGCGTCGCGGATGAGTGGTGTGCCGATCTGTTGAGCACGGAGCAACCGTTCATCACGGCCGGCCATTGCCAATAAGAGTTCCGTGGCTGGACGATAATGCCGGAAGTAGTCTGTTCGATTCGCGTAAGGTGGCGATGTCACAATAGCGTCGAAACTTTCTGGAACGATCTTCTGGTCCTCGATGCTCGTCCATATCGAAGTAGTATGATTTTCGGGGTGAAGATTTGGAAGCCGATCGGCGAACTCGCGCCCCGCAGCGATCGTGGTCTTAATAGATTCGAGCGTTGAGACTCCATCAGCTGCGACTGCCGGTCGCTTGATCCAAGTCGGGTTCGAGCCTGCCAAGCTTCTGTAGAGCCTAATCCGACTTAGCGCGGTCAGATAAATAGTAAAGGCCGTGACACGGTGCTCCGGTACCGAAGGTTCTGAGAGCACGCGGCCGAGGGGACTTCGTTCGCTTGCTCCTAATGCAAGGAACAATTGTGTGAAAAAGATGCGTTCATCATCCGCTGTAATATTCTCAGCGAGGCGTCCTAACATCGCGGCGCTCTCTTCGATTTCCTCTCGGTGCGCAGCGCGAAATGCTCCAGACAGGGCCGCGAAGGGACTGATATCGCCAACATGTAAACTAATCGGAAGCGTGCGTCCCGCGTCGGCTAGCGTTCCCATACCGCAAAACGGGTCCGCGATTTTATTGAAGCCAGCGCGAAGACAGATATCCAAAACATACGCGGCGAAGTCGCAGGAAAAAGCGGTATAGAGGCTCGCGAGCTTTCCAAAGCGCGCCTTGTCGCTCGTCGTCGGCTTCGGATTCGGAGCTTGGTCTAGCTCGTCCCTCAACTTCTCGCCTGATGTAAACAACAAAGCCGTCGAGGTCACTTTTTCTCGCTTCTCTCCATTCGATGGAGAACCATTGCTAAATGGGCTGACGTGGAAGCAATTCAAGATGCGAAATAGTTCTTCATTACTTTTAGGAAACGTATACTCTGGCCGCAACCCCGACGTTGAAACTACGCGCTATTAAGGGGTCATTTCCTCGTGCGGACGCATGTAAGTGCCCGTGGCAAACATTGGCTTTTTCGCGAATGGCACCGTGTTCAATCCGGCTGCTCCGCAAACTGTGCATATAAACTCCAATTCGGATGCGACGCCACGGTGACGCGTTTTTTAATCGATATTACGGTTATAAATCTGGCAGAATTAGATTGTTAAGCCATCCAGATTCAGGCTCGGATCAGATCTTTTGGAATATAAGGACAGATTCGATGGCTCCGGTTCGGGTTGCTCGGGAGAGCGCGCGTGAGTTGATCCTGGACATGCAGTTGGGTGAGCGGAAATCTTCGCGGCGCTTCAGATCAAAACGATAACTTCCAGCCATCTCACTAATGATCCCGGGCACATCGTTGTGCACGTCCTTGTAATAAGAGTCCTGCAGGATCAAAATCGCGTACCCATTTTCGCGCAACGCGCCAGACATGTTGATAACGGATCGATGCATTTTGTCGAAATAGTCCAGATGTGTCCGTAGATAGTAGCCGCTGGAGGCCTTTGACGTATGCCGTTCTACCGCTTCAAGAAATCTGAGGCATGTGTCGCCCCATTCCTGCCGCCTCTCGACCGTCCGGTTAGGTACCTTCGTGGTCCCGATCATCGATCGGTTTAACTCGACGGTGTCTATTTTCAGCAAGCTATCCAGGACGGCGAGTTCAATACGCGTGGCAGCGGTGTAGTCGATGCGGGTGCAATAGGGTGGAGAAGTAAGAATGCAGTCCACGGGAGCCGAAGGCGTCACGTTGGTCGCGTCGGCTAGTCTGATGTCGCTCGGCGAGGCGCCGAGCACATTGCGGGTGGGGACGTCGTAGAGCGCAGCCACTCGATCGACCGCTTGCAGAAAGGAGGACTCGATGGCATCTCGACTGATGCGGATCCGTTCGCTCGGGTGTTTGGGCGCCTTTAACCACGTCGGGTTTGATCCGCGGAAGACCCGGGTTTGGCCCCGATACGCTGAGAAAAGCGCGGTATAGAGCGTAGCCGCCATACCAGACATCGTATCGACGGCCCAGCCAGGTTTTTGATCGATAAGCAATCTGCAGATGCTGCGCTCGATCGACCTTAGGATGCCGGCAGTCTTTGGCATAAACCAGGCGCACAACGGATCGGAGGCGGAGTGATCATTAACGATATGCCTTGCCTTTTCAAGGACCGCTACGGCAAGTGGCTCCAGCGAAGGAAGTTCGGTTCGCGGTAACAGACGTGCTTTCGCGACGATCACCATCACAGGGTTGATGTCGATGCCAATGGATGGGTACCCCATTTCCGACGCGACGGCAGTCGTCGTTCCGCTCCCGTTCCAAGGATCGTAGACCAGGGAGCCCGAAACGATCGCATCGGATCCAAGAATTGAACGAACGAACGATTCAGGAAAGCCCGCATAGTAAGGAAAGAGCTTAGTGAAGCTCTCCGCGGAGGTCCGCCGCTTTGGCGAAGGAACGGTGAAGCGTTCAGTCATGGAATGTCCAAATGTCCCCTGACCGGGGTATAATGCTAACCAAGAGAAACGCTCGAGAAACTTGGGGCCGCCCAGCTTTCACGCAGCCGATTCTTCGACGAGCTTCCGGTAAGTCTGGTTGCTCAGCGCGAACGTGATCTCCTGCTGCAGGAACGACATCACACCAATAGCGGTCACAACGTATGATGCGGTATCTTCGTCCGATGGCACCTTCAGCCGATCACCGTGGGCAATCAAATTCCGAATGTGCTTCAATCTATCGATGGCGCCCCTGCGCGGCTCGACTTCCTCGGCCTTGAGACCGACCTGGAACATCAATTTACGGATGACGTCAGTCGAAAGACTGTAATGCGTCTCGACCAGATCGTCCGGTATGCTGACCGGCCGAGCAAAGAACTTCCGCGTCTCCTCGACGAAGGTCTGCTCTCGAGCGGACATATGCAGGACACGATCGTCTGACAGCGACTTCTTGAAAAGTTGATGCTTGCTGTTTGTGTCGCGTAAAGCCTTGAACACGTCCGTCATTCCGGCCGCCGCGACTGCCGCCGTCGCCTCATCGCAAGACAGACAGAACGAATTCAAGGCCGAGGCATACGTCGAGATCGAGAACCTGCAGAAGCCTTCGAGGTGCGCATAGCTCAATAGCACGATAGATCTCTTCAGAATCACACGTTCGGTATCTTTGGATCCCATAGCCAGACGCTCGATCAGGCGAAGTTCAGTTTCTCGACTGAGCCGATCCGCTTCGAGATCACCGACGACATCTTCAACCGAACGCATGCAAAAGGCCTTTTTCGACGAAACCAATCCGGGCTGCCAATGGGCCGGGAGAGTTTTTTCCGCCACCGGTTGTGAGCGCGATGAATTCCGGGGCAAGCTTTATTTCAGTAAGGACATCCTTGAGCTTCGTCATCTGAAGTGCGTCTTCGGGAAATAACTTGGGAAGTATGGACTGCAGCCCCATGGTGATCGATTCGAAATGGTACATGCTGAAGCCCGCTGAGATAGCCGTGCGGGCTTTGTTCGGCATAGCGAAAGCCTTCTCTCCAAGAGACGACGCAAGCACCTCGAATGTTTTCCTGAAGGTTTTCGTTTCTGCGGAGTAGTCAAATGATAGCGGCTTTGCCGGGTCGGACACATGCTCCATGTAATCCGTCAGAAAGTCCCCCACGGTGTGCTTGAAGTCCTCGCGCTTGTTCTTGAAAGCGAAGAATTTGAGGACCAGTTCTTCGTTCACTGCCGACAGTATGCGCTCGTTGGTGAGCCCTTCGGTGCAAATGACGAAATTGGCATCGCTGCTGAGATCGACAATCAGATCGGGAAACTTTTTATCCAGCATTCGGATAGCGCAATTCCGTACTTGCTGTTCAGATAGTCGATTGCCGCCAACGTTTAATCTCTTGAACATGTGATATTTGAAGTGCGGATCGCTTGTGGCCTGTACGGCCTCGACGCTGATGAAAGACCTCTTTAGCCTGATCTGGGTCGCCGCCGGGAGATCCTCAAACGTCTTTCCGTTGAGCTCGGGAACGATGTCGCAATCGACAAGCGTAAGCTTTTCGCCCATCTTGACTTTGTTGTCGATCGGAAGGTCGCCGGTGTCTAGCCTTCCTCTCAGGTGAAGGTAGGACGATATTCTTTGAAGTCCATCGATCAGTTGATACTTCCCTGTTTCCTCTTGGATTACGAAGATTGGAGGAACGGGCATCTCCAGGATGAGAGATTCGATAAAGCGCGATTGCTGGCTCTCCGTCCAACGGAAGAGGCGCTGATAATCGGGTTCGATGTCGAGTTCGTTGTTGCCGACCATGTCCAGAAGCTCGTTGAACGAGATGTCCAGCGATTTGACATGCGCCTTCTTAGACGTGATTTCTATGATTTCTATAAGGCTTGCGGCGCTATCGGGCATGAGAATCAGTCCTTAGTATGCAACTTAAACATGATTTTGGTACAGGTACATGCGGGAACAATTTACTGATTGAGCTTAGCCGGGTAGGGCCGCGGAGGCTCTGTTGTTAGTCGGGTCTAAGAAGGTTCGAGCGCCGCAGGCACAGTCATTCGACCGGGCATGCAGTGTCAACCGGTCTCGGCCGACGTCTCCCAAAGCGGGAGCTTTTCGAATCTCCGCCGGAGGCTACCGGCTATATGGCTCCGGGATCTCGATAACTGGAGCACGGAGACTGGTGCCTCGTTGACGGAAGCCCGCCGTTGGCAGGCCCTTCCGAGTGTATTACAGCCGTCCAACCTGGACATAGCGAATTGGAATCGGACGCTCTCAGCTGTTCGAGAGGAGCCGCAAAACCTCTTTTCGCTAAACTTAATATGCCCTTCGAACCATTGGAATTTCGAGATCCGTACCAAATCCTCGGAGTCCAGAGCTTCGGAGATAAATAGGCCTTTCGGAGAAGAATGAGCCGATTTTTCCGATTGGGACTCCGGAGCTCAAATCTAAAATCGGTGCTAATGCTGGGCTTAATTGCCGACATCCTTGGACAGAGAATAGACGGCCGCGGCCAAGTTGGCGGAGCAATCGGGATTCGAACAAAGAGTACGGTTCTATTAATTCGCCAAAGATCTGGCGGACCTCGAGCCGCGCAGGAGTTCCTGTCCTAGCATAGCGTTGAAGGTAACCGCCGTGTAACCGAGACCCCCGGCAAGCATGTTCGTCCCAAAGCCCACTATGTTGCCGGAATGCACGAAATGCGCTCGGAGACGCTCCAGAACCATCTTTGAATTGTTAGGAGGCTGGTGCCGCAAACAGGACTCGAACCTGTGACCCCGTCATTACGAATGAGAGGGCCGTTCGGGTGAGGGAGATGGATTCGAAATTGGAATGGCCCGAACCCGCCTTGGGTGCGGCAATTTCGGAATTGTACTTCCCGAGATGGTACGAAGGCTGCGGAGAAAAATGCATTCTCCAGCCCCTATCGAGAGCAACTGACGCCGCTCGCCACATTCTCCCGAACAAAAAACATGGGCAAAGTCTGCGGAATTTCAGGTCCCTGGCGGTCGGGAGGTACGGCGCCCCAAATCTGGCTGGCGGGCCGACAGAGATTCGAACTCATGGTACAGTCGCCGCGCAGTACGGCTCCAAAATTCCCAATGCAGGGGGGCGAAGGCAGAGAATTTGCGGGCTCTGCACTGGAAGCCGACCACTTAGTGCAGATCGAACCCGGTCTCCGGCCAAAGTCTCTTGAAAAGGGGAATATTCGCGGTGTTAGCCGGAGACTCTCCTGAAAACCCACCCCCATTCCGAGAAATCGGGAGCACAGAGACGGGAGGCCGGATTCCAAAAGCCCGCTGTTGGCGGGCCTTTCCGCTACTATCGGGGTCACTTTCTTGTCGCGCCGGAATGCCTGGCTGGGGCGGGAGGGATCGAACCTCCGAATGGCGGAATCAAAATCCGCTGCCTTACCGCTTGGCTACGCCCCAAAACGTCGCCTTACAGGCCGCGCGTCTCTCGCTTCCTGCGCTGCCGGTCTATAGAGAGAACGCAGCCATTTCAACCATCGGCGTGCCGAATTCGAGGCGGGTTCGGAGATGAAGCCCCCCGCCCGGCTGCTCGTTTGGTTCTGCCGCCCGAACTTCCGGCCATTGGCGGGGGCGGGCGGACCAGCCTAGCCCGCGTGGTTGAGGGATCGCCGGTTTCGTGGGAAGACGTGGTTTTCGTTCCAGAGGGAGTGGTCCATGAGCTACCGCCCGCCGATCGATGACATGCTGCTCGCGCTTCGCCATGGCGCCGGCCTAGATGCGGCGCTCGCGGCCGGGCATTATGGCGATTTCGATACCGAGATGGCTGCACCCATCCTTGAAGAGGCCGGCCGATTCGCCGCGGACGTGCTGGCGCCACTCAATCGTGTTGGCGACAAGAGCGGCGTCCGGCTCGAGGCCGATAAGGTCCTCACCGCACCCGGTTGGGCGGAGGCCTATCAGCAGTGGGCCGGCGCAGGTTGGAACGCGGTGTCCGGCCCTGAGGCCTTTTCCGGCCAAGGCCTGCCGCTTGCGATCAATGCGGCCTGCAGCGAAATGTGGAGCGCCTCCAATCTCGCCTTCGGGCTCTGCCCGCTTCTGACTTCAAGCGCAATCGAGGCCCTCGCCGAGCACGGCAGCGAGGCCTTGAAGAAAATCTATCTTGCGAAGCTCGTCTCCGGTGAGTGGACCGGCACCATGCTGCTCACCGAACCGCAAGCCGGATCGGATGTCGGCGGACTGCGCAGCCGCGCTGAACGCTCGTCCGACGGCAGCTATCGGCTTTTCGGCACCAAGATTTTCATCACCTATGGCGACCACGACATGACCGATAACATCGTGCATTTCGTGCTGGCGCGCCTGCCTGACGCGCCTCCAGGGACCAAGGGCATCTCGCTCTTCCTGGTGCCGAAGGTTCTGGTCAAGGCGGATGGATCGCTTGGCGAGCGCAACGACATCTATCCAAGCGGCATCGAGCACAAGCTTGGCATTCATGCCTCGCCGACATGCACCATGACCCTTGGCGACAAGGGAGGTGCGATCGGTTATCTGGTCGGCGAAGAAAATCGCGGCATGCAGTGCATGTTCACGATGATGAACCAGGCTCGCCTTGCGGTCGGACTGCAAGGCGTCGGGATTGCGGACCGCGCCTATCAGCAGGCGCTGGCCTATGCGCGGGAACGGCGACAGGGCCACGCCGCGGGGAGTTCCGGCGGCGGCATGGATCCGATCATCGTCCATCCCGACATCAAACGCATGCTGATGCAGATGCGCGCCTTGACAGCCGCCGCACGCACCATCTGTTACGCCACGGCGGTGGCCATCGATGTAGCCGCGCGCACGACCGACACCAAGACGAAGAGCGAGGCGGCAGCACGCGCTGCCTTGCTCACGCCGATCGCCAAGGCGTTTTCCACCGACATCGGCAATGAGGTCGCCTCGCTGGGCGTCCAGATTCATGGCGGCATGGGCTTTATCGAAGAAACCGGGGCAGCCCAGCATTATCGCGACGCCCGGATCACCCCGATTTATGAAGGCACCAACGGGATCCAATCGATTGACCTTGTCACACGCAAGCTTGGCGCCCAGGGCGGTGCTTCAGTCTGGGCCCTGCTCGAGGAACTTGCCGCTGTTGTCAGAGAGGTGGACGCCTCCAATGATCCGGCGTTTGGCCTGACGGGCCTCCGGTTGCGCGAGGCCCTCGGCGCGCTGGAGCGCGCCAGTCGCTGGCTGCTCGAACGGTTGAACGCAACGCCCAATGACGCACTGGCCGGCGCTACTCCTTATTTGCGGCTATTCGGTTCGACGCTTGGCGGCTGCGTGCTGGCCAGGGAGGCGCTTGCGGCGCGGCAGACCGGGACCGGCGGCGGCGACCCGGCGCGTTATGTCGCGGTGGCGCGCTTCTTTGCTGAAAACATTACCGTGCAGGCCACCTCGCTCGAGCGCGCCGTCATCGATGGTGCCGAAGCGGTAAACGCCGCCGACGCCGTACTTCTCGCCTAGTTAGCCACGCCTCATTTGCCGAGGCCAGGCGCGCTATCCTGAACAACGGCACTGAAGGGTTCTATAAGGGAATGCCGCCGAAACCCTTTGGCCGCACAGCAGATGATGTAGGATACTTCTGAAAAGATTTGCCGAACCAATGATGTTTCGGCGCGGTTTCGGGGGATGCATCCATGACCGGACATCTGATTGTCACCGACGAGGACGCAACCCGGGTGATCACGCTGCGCCGCCCGGAAAAGAAGAACGCGCTGACCCGGGAAATGTATCGCGCCATGAGCAAGGCGATCGATACGGCCCAGAACAATCCGGCGATCCGGTGCCTGATCATAACCGGCGGCTCGGGTGTATTTACCGCCGGTAATGATCTGGAAGACTTTCTCAAGGACGGCACCGGCCAATCCGGTTCGCCCCGCGCCTCCGACGCCACGAAGTTTCTTTATTCGCTGGCCCACAACATCAAACCGATCATCGCCGCTGTCGACGGGATCGCAATCGGCATTGGGACAACCATGCTGTTTCACTGCGACTATGTGCTGGCGAGCAAGACTGCGACCTTCTCCACTCCCTTCACAAGCCTTGGCCTGGTTCCGGAAGGCGCCTCAAGCCTGCTGATGCCGCGAACCATGGGATATCAGCGGGCGTTCGCCACGCTGGTAATGGGACGAACCGTCTCGGCGGATGACGCCTGCGTGGCAGGTTTCGTCAATGTCGTGGTCGCTCCGGGACATACCGAAGCGGAAGCACGCAAGGTGGCTCGCCAGATCTGCACCCTCCCGGCGGAGGCAGTCGCTATTTCCCGCAAGCTTCTGAGACTGCCGCCGGAGGAATTAACGCGGCGGATCGATCAGGAAGCCCACTTGTTCGGCGAACGCCTGCGCTCGGACGAAGCCGTTGCCGCATTCAAGGCGTTCTTTGCGCGAAAAGACGGCGGCTGATGACGCTTGGCTTCGCTGCGGCGGCAAGGTTCAAGGTTGCATGGCTTGCGGTCGGAATTCTGCTTGCGACAGCCGGCGCCGCTGCCGCGCAACAAGCCGCGCCGGTTGATCTGCGGCTTCTCGCCATCAATGATTTTCACGGCAATCTACGCCCGCCGCCCGGCGGCATCAAAATCGCAGACTCCAACGAGCCGGCGAAAAAGCTCACGGTGCCCGCCGGCGGCGCGGAATTCATGGCAACGCTCGTACGCCAACTTCGCGCCGGCCATGCCAACACGGTCTTCGTGGCAGCCGGCGATCTGATCGGCGCGAGCCCCCTGCTATCGGCCATGTTTCACGATGAACCGACCATCGAGTCCCTCTCGGCGATGGGGCTCGAGGTCAGTGCGGTCGGCAACCATGAATTCGACGAAGGACCTGATGAGTTGCTTCGCATGCAGAACGGCGGCTGTCACCCGGTGGATGGGTGCCTGGGACCGCATCCATTTACCGGCGCCCGCTTTCGTTATCTCTCCGCAAGCACCTTCCGCACCGCAACCGGCAAGACCCTGCTTCCACCCTACGAAATCAAGACCTTTCAAGGCGTACCGGTCGCCTTCATCGGGCTGACCCTCAAGGGCACGCCAAACATCGTCTCGCCGGTCAGCGCCGCCGGTCTCGAATTCCGCGACGAAGCGAACAGCGTGAACGCCCTGGTGCCCGAACTGAGGTCGCGCGGGATTGAGGCAATCGTCGTGCTGATCCATGAAGGTGGCCTTCCTACCGGCGACTATAACGAATGTCCGGGTATCTCCGGCCCGATCGTCGACATCGTGAAGAAACTGGACAAGGCCGTCGATGTCGTCATCAGCGGACACACCCATCAGGCGTATGTCTGCCAGATCGATGGCCGGCTGGTCACCAGCGGCGACAAATTTGGCACGCTTGTCACAGCGATTGATCTGGAACTCGATCCGGTGACCCGCGACGTGATTAGCGCCAAAGCCGACAATGTCATCGTGCGGACCACGCTCGAGCGAGATCGAGCGCAAACCGCGCTTCTGGACTCCTATGAAAAGATCGCCGGTCCGCTGGCCAACCGAAAGGCTGGAGTGATCGAGGGAGCCCTGTCCCGCGCCCCCAACGAAGCCGGCGAGAGCCCGCTCGGCGACGTCATCGCCGACGCGCAGCTCGAAGCAACCGACCAAGCGGCTCAGGGCGATGCTGCGATTGCTTTCACCAATCCGGGCGGCATCAGGACGGATATTCTCAGAAGGGAGAACGGCGTGGTCACCTATGCCGACCTGTTTGCAAGCCAGCCGTTTCGCAACCAACTGGTGACGCTCACGCTGACCGGCAGCCAGATCAGGGAAGCGCTGGAGCAGCAATGGTCCGATCCCAATCGGCCTCGAATCCTGCAGGTTTCGCGCGGATTCAGCTACATGTGGGACGGTTCAAAGCCGGTCGGCCAGCGTATTCCGTCGGATGGGATGCGGCTGAACGGTAGACCGATCGATCCGGAATCCCGCTATCGAGTCACGGTGAACAATTTCTTATCGGTGGGTGGCGACGGCTTCACCGCATTCAAGACCGGAACGAACCCGCGATTTGCGGGCTATGATGTCGATGCGCTGGAGGCTTATGTCAAAGCCCACAGTCCCGTCGCCCTTCCCGCTCAGGACCGCATCCGACGGCTGAATTGAGCCACCGCCCGCTCCGGCCCTTTCCCCGCCCCCATTCCTCTCCTAGATTGACTGTCACAATGCGCGCCGGTCCGCGCCGGGATATCGAATGACTACGCTCCTGCTCAGCCACCCCGCCTGTCTTGACCACAAGATGCCTCCGGACCATCCGGAATGCGCCGATCGCTTGCGGGCTATCGAGAAAGCCCTCGCGGCGGAGCGTTTCGGCGCCTTGACACGCGACTTGTCTCCCGAAGGCAGCCTGGACGCCGTGACCCTGTGCCATGGCGAACACTACGTCGACGAACTTCGGCACATCGCGCCCTCCGACGGCCTTGTCTTCATCGATGGCGATACATCGATGTCGCCTGGCACCTGGGAGGCCGCGTTGCGCGGGGTTGGCGGAGCGGTGGCTGCGGCCAATGCGGTGATGTCGGGCAGCCACGACAACGCCTTTGTGGTGACCCGTCCGCCGGGCCATCACGCCGAAATCAACAAGGCCATGGGATTTTGCTTCTTCGACAATGTGGCCATCGCCGCGCGACACGCGCAGCGCACATTCGGCATCGCTCGCGCTGCGATCGTCGACTTTGACGTCCACCATGGCAATGGCACCCAGGACATTTTCTGGGGCGACAAAAGCGTGATGTATTGCTCGTCCCACCAGATGCCGCTGTTTCCGGGCACCGGCGCGGCCGCCGAGCGGGGAGAGCACGACAACATCGTCAACGCGCCGCTCGCCTCGGAAGATGGCGGTCCGCAGTTTCGCGCCGCCTTCGAACAACTGATCTTGCCGAGACTTCGGCAGTTCAGCCCTGAACTGATCATCATCTCCGCCGGTTTCGACGCGCATTATCGTGATCCCCTCGCCTCGCTCAACTTAAGGCCGGAAGACTTTCATTGGGTCACACGGAGGCTGATGGAAGTCGCCGATAGTTGCGCAGGAGGGCGTGTTGTCTCCGTATTGGAGGGCGGCTACGACCTGCAGGGACTGCAGGAATCGGTTGCTGCTCACGTAACGGCCTTGATGGGCGGATAGTCCGCCACAATACTCCCACATAGATCGTCTTGAGTTCCTTCAATTGACCGCGCTTTAAGGATCGACATGGCAGAAAATAGCAATGATGTCCGGCAGCTGACCTTCGAGCGAGCGATCGAGGAGCTGGAATCGATCGTCAAACGTCTCGAAGATGGGAAAGTACCGCTGGAAGAATCGGTCGCGATCTATGAGCGCGGCGAAGCCTTGAAGCGCCGCTGCGAGGAGTTGTTGCGTTTGGCGGAGGCCCGGGTCGAGAAGATCACCACCGATGCCAGCGGGCAACCTGTCGGCAGCGAACCCCTCGACGTGCAGTAATTCAGCGGCAGAAATTCTGCGGATCGACGAAACGACCGGTCTTCGATTGCGGCAAAGTGGCCAGTCCCGATCGCCGACAGCGTCGGATAAAACTTGGGCGGCGCTTTGAATTCGCGCCTTTAGCTCCATGCCTATTCCGGGATCATGATTCAGTGCGTGTTCAGCACCGCCACGTCATTTACGTACAGGGATATGATCCACGCGGCCTGGCGCAATACTATCGCATGTTCCGCACCGAACTGCGCAAATTCAGCGAGCTTTACGGCCTCTCCGCCAGCATCGGCCGCCCGCAAGACGCATCCGGAGGCGAAACCGCCTCCTGGACAATCGAAACCCGTGCCGTCGACTGGACGACGTGGACCAAGTACGATTTTCTGCGCTGGGAGGACTTGATCCAGCGCGACCTAGCCGCACCAATCTGGCAGACGGTGCTCCATGCGACGGGCCTCTTCTGGCGTGCGGTGTTCACCAATACGCTCGGGCGGTTCTGGAAGGCGAACTGGCGGTTTGCGACATTCGTCCTCTATCCGCACTTTGTATTCCTCGTTCAGGCGCTGGGATCGCTCGGACTCGCAGTCGCGCTCAGCCAGGGCCTGCAGGCGGCTCTCGCTACTGGACTTGGACAAAAAATGGGGGTCGCCGACATCCCCGTTTGGACTTTCTGGATCGTGGGCGGCCTCGTCTTCGCCGGTATCCTGACCGCGCTTCTGAAATGGACCGAGCGCTGGACCTATTTGCTTTATCTCTTGTCCGACGGGATCTGGACCTGGGAGTTCTCTCATGGGCGAAGACCCGAATGGGACCGGCGCATTGATCACTTCGCCAAACAACTGGTCGAACTCGTCCGACGCAATGACGCCGAGGAAATTGTCATCGTCGGCCATAGCTCAGGATCGTTCCTGAGTATCGAGATCCTCGCACGCGCGTTGCATCTTGATCGTGCGCTGGGCAGCTACGGCCCCCGCCTCGTGCTCCTCACCGTCGGTGGCAACCTCCCGATCGTGGGCTTTCATGCCGTATCGCAGGCCTTCCGTGAGCATTTGCAGTTGCTGGCGACCGAAACCTCGGTCGACTGGATCGACTGCCAGTCGCGCAAGGACGTCATGAACTTTTACCCATTCGACCCGATCTCCGGTCACGGGATTGAGGTCGGCGCGGCCCGGCGCAATCCGCTCATCGTACCAGTCCGGTTCCGCGAGATCATTCGGCCCGAAAACTATCGGCTGTTCCGCTGGAAGTTTTTCCGGGTTCATTTCCAGTTCGTCATGGCCAATGAAGTGCCGCACGCCTACGACTTCTTCATGATCGTCTGCGGCCCGGTTCCACTCCGCGAGCGGATGACCCTTCCCGAGGCGGCGCTTGCAGTGGCTGTGGGAGAAGCGGAAACACGCCCGGGGGCCTGGAAAAATCTTGAAACGTGCTCGAATCGACCTGAATTGCCCCCTTTTTCGATCTCCGATACCCCTTCCCTCGCTTCGCCTCCCGCTGAGCGCCTGAGGCCGAGCGTCTGAGAGGATGGAGCGGCCTTTGGCGCCATTTCCTGTCGCCTGACCGTCTGGACGCGGGTTGGCTTCTGCGCCTCCTTTGGTGTAAAGGATGGCGAACTATGGGCCGGGGATGACGGTCCTGATAGCGATTCTCACGACAGCAAACGCTTCAAATTGCTAACGAAAACGTTGAGTAAGGCCCGTATGGGCTGCCAAGGGTGATCAAATCACACTGAGCGATCCAGAGCGCATCTAGGGGTTTAGGTTGGCCTCGGCCGATCAGGATGGCGTCCTTTTGGGCTCCATCGGGTCTATCGCGTACCTTATCTTTCGTCGGAACTGCGTCCGACATGCAACATTGGAATATGGCCGTGACGACATTTAGCAAGACGCCGCTTCTCGATACGATCCGTACACCGGAAGATTTGCGCCGGCTCAAGGTCGAGCAAGTCCGTCAGGTGGCCGACGAGCTGCGCCAGGAAACCATTGATGCAGTCTCCGTGACCGGAGGCCATTTCGGTGCCGGCCTCGGCGTGGTCGAGCTGACTACCGCCATTCACTACATTTTCGACACCCCCCGCGATCGCCTGATCTGGGACGTCGGCCATCAAGCCTACCCCCACAAGATCCTGACCGGTCGCCGCGACCGGATTCGTACCCTTCGCACCGGCGGCGGATTGTCGGGATTCACCAAGCGCACCGAAAGCGATTACGATCCGTTTGGCGCTGCCCACTCCTCCACCTCGATTTCGGCCGGTCTTGGAATGGCCGTGGCGCGCGACCTTTCCGGCGGCAAGAACAATGTGATCGCGGTGATCGGCGACGGCGCGATGTCAGCCGGAATGGCCTATGAGGCCATGAACAACGCCGGCGCCATGAATTCGCGCCTGATCGTGATCCTCAACGATAACGACATGTCGATCGCCCCGCCGGTCGGCGCGATGTCCGCTTATCTTTCGCGGCTTTACTCGGGCAAGACTTATCGTTCGCTCCGCGAGGCGGCCAAGCAGCTCGGCAAGCACCTTCCAAAGATCATCGCCAATCGTGCCCATCGTGTGGAGGAATATTCCCGCGGCTTCATGATGGACGGCGGCACCCTCTTCGAGGAGCTTGGCTTCTATTATGTCGGTCCGATCGACGGCCATAATCTCGATCACCTGCTGCCCGTGCTGCGAAACGTCCGCGACATGGAGACCGGGCCGATCCTGGTTCATGTCGTGACCCAGAAGGGGAAAGGCTATGGCCCGGCGGAAGCATCTGCGGACAAGTACCACGCGGTCGTCAAATTCGACGTCGCCACCGGCACCCAGGCCAAGGCCAAGCCGAATGCGCCGGCCTATCAGAATGTCTTCGGTCAGAGCCTCGTCAAGGAAGCGGAGAAAGACGACAAGATCGTCGGCATCACCGCCGCTATGCCCTCGGGCACCGGTATCGATATCTTTGCCAAGGCATTTCCGGACCGCACTTTTGACGTCGGCATCGCCGAACAGCATGCGGTGACGTTTGCGGCAGGTCTCGCCACCGAGGGCTACAAGCCGTTCTGCGCGATCTATTCGACCTTCCTGCAGCGCGGCTATGACCAGGTGGTTCACGACGTGGCCATCCAAAGCTTGCCGGTGCGCTTTGCGATCGACCGTGCCGGCCTCGTCGGCGCGGACGGCGCAACCCATGCGGGCTCGTTCGACAATGCCTATCTTGGCTGTCTGCCGAATTTCGTCATCATGGCGGCCGCAGATGAGGCTGAACTCGTGCACATGGTAGCCACCCAGGTTGCGATCAACGATCGTCCAAGCTCGGTGCGCTATCCGCGCGGCGAAGGCCGCGGCGTTGAAATGCCTGATGTCGGCATTCCCCTTGAGATCGGTAAGGGCCGCGTCATCCGCCAGGGCAGCAAGATCGCTTTATTGTCCTTTGGCACGCGGCTCGCTGAATGCGAAAAGGCCGCGGACGAACTGGCCGCCCATGGCCTGTCCACCACGATCGCCGATGCGCGCTTCATGAAGCCGCTTGACGTTGACCTGGTGCTCAACCTCGCGCGCGACCACGAAATCCTCATCACCATTGAAGAAGGCTCCATCGGCGGCTTCGGATCACATGTGATGCAGGTGCTTGCCGAACACGGCATGCTGGATGGCCAGGTACGCATGCGCGCGATGGTCCTGCCCGACGTGTTCCTCGATCATGATTCGCCGAACGCGATGTATGCCGGCGCCGGGCTCGACGCGAAGGGCATCGTGAAGAAGGTGTTTGAGACTCTCGGCAAAGACTTCAAGGCGGAAACCGTGAAGCTGGCCTGATATTTCCGTAATTCGACGCCCTGTTGGCGGAGCACCCGCCCGCCAGCCCCTCCGGACCAAGTAGCCATGAAAATCTATCTGGCTGGTCCCGATGTGTTCCTGCCGGATGCGATCGAGATCGGCCGGCGCAAAGCCGCTCTTTGTGCCACCCATGGCCTCACGGGCCTTTATCCGTTGGACAATGTGGTCGACCTAGAGGCGGACGACGCCTCGTTGCGGATCTTCCACGGCAACGAAGCCATGATGCGAGAGGCTGACGCCATTATCGCCAATCTGACGCCGTTCCGCGGACCGAGCGCCGATGCCGGCACGGTCTACGAAATCGGCTACATGGCGGGACTCGGCAAACTCTGTCTCGCCTATTCGAACGATCCCTCTTCTTACGTTAGCCGCGTAACGGCCATTTCCGCTCAACCCTTAGCCGCGCGGCCGCTGATCGACAACGAGGGAATGCTCATTGAGAATTTCGGTCTCGGCGACAATCTGATGATCATCCACGCGCTCGAGGTTCACGGCAGGTCATTGGTGACACCTCGGCATCCGCCAAAAGAACTCTGGGGCGATTTGACGGCCTTTGAAGCCTGCGTTCGCATCGCCGCAGATCATGCTTTACGCGCGTCTTCCAGGTGAGTTGAGCCCGTGGCCAAAGAAAACATTCGCTTGGCCCCTGCCCGAAAGCGCGCGGACCTCCTGCTGGTTGAACGTGGACTGTTCGAGAGCCGCGCCCGCGCCCGGGCCGCGATCGAGGCGAAGCTTGTCCGCGCTGACGGCCGGACGGTCGAGAAGCCTTCGGAGAGCCTTTCCGTGGACGTCGCGCTGGAAGCCCAGCCCGCGCATCCCTATGTCTCGCGCGGCGGGGTCAAGCTTGCCGGCGCGATCGAGAGCTATCCGATCAATGTTCAAAACCGCGTATGCCTGGATGTCGGAGCCTCCACCGGCGGCTTCACGGAGGTGTTGCTGGCGCGGGGCGCGCGACTGGTATTTGCTGTCGACGTCGGCCACGGCCAGCTCCATCATTCGCTACGCGGCCATCCCGCCATCGTGTCGATGGAGGAAACCGACATACGACACCTGGATGGCAAATCCCTTTGCGAGCGACCGGATGTGGTCGTGATCGACGCCAGCTTCATCTCGCTCAAAGCGGTGCTGCCGGCTGCACTGGAAGTAGCCGCGACACCTACAGACGTGCTCGCCCTCATCAAACCGCAGTTTGAGGCCGAGCGGAAGCATTCCAAGCGCGGCATTATCCGCGATGCCGAGGTGCATGCGGAAATATGCAGCGACATGGCGGCTTTCGCCGCCTCCCTTGGATGCCGGGACATCAAGATAATGCCATCGCCGATCAAAGGTGGCGACGGCAATGCGGAATTCTTTCTTGGGGCTCGCCGTGGTTGAAACTCTTCTCATCGACCAGGTCGGTTATCGCGGTGATGGCGTTGTGGTGTTCGGCGAACAGTCGATCTACGTCCCCTATACGCTCGGCGGCGAGACCGTCGAGGTCGAGCCTGTGCGGGGCCATCCTGATCGCCGAACGCTGTTGAAGGTAGTGAACGCCAGCCCGGATCGCATCGAGGCATTCTGCCCGCATTTCGGCCGGTGCGGCGGTTGCGCCATCCAGCATTGGAGGGCGGAGGCCTATCAGACCTGGAAGCGCAACATCGTGGTCGAGGCCTTGGCGCATGCCAAGCTCAACGCGCCCGTCAATGCGCTGGTTGATGCCCACGGCGATGGACGTAGGCGCATGACACTTCATGCCCGGATGGGCACCCATGAAGTGCTCAAGGTCGGTTTCTCGGCTTCCAGCTCGCACGACATCGTGCCGATCGACCGCTGCCCTATTCTCGATCCTACACTGGACGGCGCATTGGAAGCTGCCTGGGCGCTCGCCGAACCTCTAATCTCGGCTGGAAAACCTTTGGATATCCAGATGACCGCCACCGAGGTCGGTCTTGATGTCGACGTGCGAGGCTCCGGCCCGCTCGCGGCGAAAATGATCGTGGCGCTTTCGGCGATTGCGGAGAAGCACCGGCTGGCGCGGCTGACCCGTCACGGTGAACTGGTCCTGCAGCGGCGCCCTCCCGTGGTTTCGATAGGGGCGGCCAAGGTCACTCTGCCGCCGGGCTCATTCCTGCAGGCAACTCGGGCAGGCGAGGAAGCGCTGGCGCGGCTGGTCACGGGGTATTGCAAACGCGCCCGACAGGTTGCTGACCTGTTTTGCGGGGTCGGTCCATTTGCGCTGCGACTGGCCGGACGATCGAAAGTAGCCGCCTTCGACAGTGACCGGGGTGCGGTGACCGCGCTGCAAAAGGCAGCCGCTTCAACCAGCGGCCTGAAACCCGTTACCGCTGAAGTTCGCGACCTGTTCCGCAGGCCGCTGGTAGCGCAAGAACTGCGCGACTATGAAGCGGTGGTGTTTGATCCGCCGCGACAGGGCGCGGAAACACAGGCGCGTCAACTGTCCGCCAGCAAGATTCCAAATATCGTGGCGGTGTCCTGCAATCCTGCCAGTTTTGCGCGAGATGCCCGCATTCTGGTCGAGGGTGGCTATCGGCTGCAGGAAGTCACCCCGGTCGACCAGTTTCGCCATACGCCGCATGTCGAACTAGTGGCGCTGTTGACCCGCTAGGCCGCGACGCCTTAGCGCCCCCATCGCTCCTGCCAAATCTTCTCCCCAATCGTGCAGGAAACCCGAGGCTCTCTGCCGGCAATGCGAACGAGCCGCGTTGGCGGCAAGCGCCCTGCCACCTCCAGCACAAGCTTTGTCCGGATGGCTTCCTTGAACTTGTCGCGATCCTTGATCGAAACAACGAAGGAGCCGGGCCCTCCGATTACGCAATCCTCGTAATAAAAATCCAGATTTTCGATATCCATGGTCGAATAGGTCGGGTCTTTCACCATGATTGGCAGGCCATTGATGACGATGCCCTTCTCAACCGCCGCGTCACGGGCAACCGTGACAGAACCCCCATTGTTGTTAGGACCGTCGCCGGAAATATCGATGACGCGTCGAAGCCCGCGATGTGGATCCTCGTCCAACAGGTTCATTGCGAAATTAATCGCGCCTGAAATCGATGTACGCGAAGCCCGCCGAACCGGCGTCTTCAGAATATCTTGGGCAACGGCATCGGCCGCTTCCGGTCCATCGATGACACGCCAGGGGACGATGATCTTCTGATCGCTGGAGGCCGCCCACTCAAAGTAGGTCAGCGAGATCTTGCCATTGGGTCCAGCCTTCAGCGCCTGCAGAAATTCCTTCGAGGTAATGGCCTGGGCATAGCCCTCGCGCTGGACGGCCAGTTCGTCCATGTCCATGGAGTAGGACACATCGACCGCAAGGACCAACTCGATATCGACGCTCGGTGTCGTCTCCTTGTCGGCGAGAACGCCGCCTGCAAGGGGCGCAGCATTGACCTCGGCCCTGCCGGCCAACAGCATCGCCGACAGGCCAAGCCCGCCCACAACAACCAACGCCGCGATCGAGACATGCCAGCGCATGGCGCCCTCCCGATTTATGCTGGCATCGTGCCACGCCCGGCACGGAGCGCAAGATCGAAACGCAAAGTGACAAAGGCGCTCGGCGCAGGAACGCCATCGAAAAACGCCGGTTCCATCAACGGCGTGAAGCCTATAAACTAGATCGGATTCAACAAACCGCCGCAACTTCGGGAGCGAGATGCGCCACCTCATCGCGCAATCGCGGGTGATCCAATTCAAACGAAATGCGCCGGGAGTTGCCAAAAACGGAGGGGCCGCGGATGCCGGATACCGTCACCAGACCCAAAACCAAAGTCAGGACAAAGGTCGAGCGGCCGCGCCTGCACAAGGTCATCCTGGTCAATGACGACTTCACGCCGCGTGAATTCGTAGTCATGGTGCTGAAGGCCGAATTCCGCATGACGGAGGATCAGGCGCACAAGGTGATGATCACCGCCCATCAGCGCGGCACCTGCGTCGTCGCGGTGTTTACCAAGGATGTCGCTGAAACCAAGGCGACGCGCGCCACCGACGCCGGGCGCGCCAAGGGCTATCCCCTGCTCTTCACGACCGAGCCCGAGGAATAAGATGAGGTCTTGCGTTGGGGTTACCGGCCCACCTGGCCTCGGTGCCTGAGGAAGTGGTCCGCCAGCACGCAAATCATCATGGCTTCACCCACGGGGACGGCGCGAATACCGACACAGGGATCATGCCGGCCTTTGGTCCGGATATCGGTTTCCGCACCGCTGCGATCGATGGTTCGCCGCGGCGACAGGATCGAAGAGGTTGGCTTGACTGCAAAACGCGCAACCACGGGCTGTCCCGTCGAAATGCCGCCGAGAATGCCCCCAGCGTGGTTGGACTGAAAGCTCGGCCCGTTATTTCCCATTCGCATCTCGTCGGCATTTTCCTCGCCCGACAATTCAGCGGCGCCAAAGCCGGCGCCGATTTCGATGCCCTTCACCGCGTTGATGCTCATCAGTGCGGCCGCGAGATCCGCGTCTAACTTGGCATAGATGGGCGCGCCCCAGCCCGCCGGCACGCCTTCCGCTACCACCTCTATGACCGCGCCGATTGATGATCCCTTCTTTCGGATGTCATCGAGATAGCTTTCATAGAATGACGCCATCTCCGCGTCAGGACAGAAGAATGGATTTCGGCCCACTTCCTCCCAGTCCCATTTGCTTCGATCGACCTTGTGCGGTCCCATCTGCACGAGTGCGCCGCGCACCGTGACGCCGGGTAAGATCTTGCGAGCAATAGCGCCTGCCGCAACGCGGGTTGCAGTTTCGCGTGCCGAGGATCGGCCGCCGCCGCGATAGTCGCGAAGACCGTATTTGGCTTCATAGGTGAAGTCGGCGTGTCCCGGCCTGAACTTGTCCTTGATCTCGGAATAATCTTTCGAGCGCTGATCGGTGTTTTCGATCAGAAGACCGATCGGCGTTCCCGTGGTGACCTGCACGCCCGTTTCGGGATGGGGCATGACGCCGGAGAGGATCTTCACCGCATCCGGTTCCTGTCGCTGGGTGGTAAAGCGCGACTGGCCCGGACGGCGCCGATCGAGGTCATGCTGGATGTCGGCGACATCAAGTGGCAGCATCGGCGGGCAGCCATCGACGACGCAGCCGATCGCAACCCCATGGCTTTCCCCGAAAGTGGTGACGCGAAACAGATGGCCAAAAGTGTTGAACGACATATGAGACGTCCGCTCACGGGGTTGAAAATCAGCCTCGCCCCCTCGTAACGCGAGGGGTGCCGGGGGTCAAATGGCCTGCCGATCCGTCCTGCCCTTAACTATATCTTGCCAGACCGTCGGGACCGAACACATAGACCACACCTTGGTCGACGGTGACGACGCTTCCAGGCTTTACGAGTCCGAGCGCTATCATCAGCGCCCAGGCGGTGCCGCCATGGGCCACCGCGACCGTATCGGTGTTAACCTGACCGTACCAATCGGCCACCCGCGCGGCGACCGCTGCGTAGCTCTCCCCGTTGGGCGGCGGATCGTTCCAATTATTCGCCAGGCGCGCCGCAAACAGCGCGGGATCGCTTTCCCGCATCGATCCCTCCATGTCACCAAAACTGATCTCTCGCAGACGGTCATCGACCGCGTAGCCTTCGGATGGCAACCGTAACTTGCCGCGCACCAGCTCCATCGTGGTCCGCGCTCGTCCAAGCGGACTTGAGACGAAGGAGAGCGCCTGAGCATCCCGACCATCCCGCGCTAACAGATCAGCCAGGATATGACCGGCTCTTAGCGCTTGCTGCTCTCCGAGCGCATTGATCGGAACGTCTTGACCACCTTGCAAACGGCCTTGCGCATTCCAGTCCGTCTGGCCGTGACGAATATAGTAAATGACCGGCATTGGATAAGGCTTACTCTCCACCGAAATGCACCCCCAGGAATCCGGCGCATCGGATCTTTCTTGCTCAAGAAGGTGATGCATGGAATTGCATCATGCCCGCTTGGCAACCAGCGGACTACCTACACCAGCGGCGGCTGAGGGCAAAGCCGTAATCCACCGGCGCCGCCGCTAGCGCTTTTTTACGGAATAGCCCCACAACAAGGGTGTTATAATTGTGAGCCTTTGTAAGACGCGGGTGTGAAAACCGCCAAAGGCCGGTGCCCGAACCAAGAGAACCGCCATCGATGACCGCCTTTCGCGAAAGCGTCGAAGCGATGATACCGGCCTTGCGCCGTTATGCTCGCGCACTGGCGCGGGACGCCGAGATCGCCGACGACCTGGTGCAGGATACGCTGGTGCGCGCCCTGCGCTCGGAGCGGCTTTTTATCGGCGGCGATATCAAGAGCTGGCTCTATACGATTTTGACCAACCTCAACAAAAATCGTCGACGATCACTGGCGCGTCGGCCGCAACATCTGCCCTTGCTTGAAAACAATCCCGATGCCAGCGGAACGGAAGCCGAAGGCCGCGATATCGCCCGTGCGCTGGCAACGCTCGTCGAAGAACAACGCTCGGTGCTTTTGCTGGTGATGCTCGAAGGACTGAGCTATCGCGAGGTCGCAGACATCCAGGGGGTACCGATCGGCACTGTCATGTCCCGGCTGGCTCGGGCGAGAGCGCACGTCAAAGCCTATCTCGACGGCGAGCGACCGTCCTTGCGGAGAGTGAAATGAAATCAAAGCAGGGACAGGCTCACCCCCGTGGAAGATACATGAATTCGTTTGATCAAGATCCTTTACCGCCAAAGACCTTACAGAGACGACGACCATGACCGAACCACAAATTCCGGTAACCGAGGACGAGCTCCACGCTTATGTTGACGGCGAATTGCCCGCTGAACGACGTGAAGAAGTTGAGGCTTGGCTTGCCGCCCATCCTGACGATGCCGCACGGGTACAATCCTGGCGTCGGATGGCAGCCGATCTGCATGCGCGCTACGACGCTGTTGCGGACGAACCGATTCCTGCCCGGCTGGAAATCGAACGCCTGGTCCAGACGCCGCGCAGATGGGTGTATGGCGCCATTGCCGCAACGCTGGTGGCCTTCATCGGCGGCGGTGTTGCCGGCTGGACCGCGCATGGCGCTGCTTCTGTACCGTCGGCATTCCAGAATTTCACCGCTGACGCTCTGGAGGCTCACCGGCTCTATACGGTCGAGGTCCGTCACCCCGTAGAGGTACCGGGAAGCGAACGGGTGCATCTGCAGCAATGGCTGACCAAACGATGCGGCTGGCAGGTTCGGGCACCGGAGTTGGAGACCACCGGTTTGAAACTGGTGGGTGGCAGGCTGCTGCCGGGGCCGGCTGGCCCCGCTTCCTTCCTGATGTATGAGAGTGCTTCCGGCGAGCGCTTCACCGTCTACACGGCTCGCGCCCCGACCGAAGCGACCCAGATGCGGTACGCGACGGGCAACCAGGACGCGGCCCTGTTCTGGGCTGATCACGGCGTGGGTTATGTCGTCAGCGGAGGCAGCGATCGAGATCGGCTGATGCAGGTGGCCCGGCTGGTTTACGACCAGAGCGAGAAGGACGGCAGCTGAGCACGCTTGAAGTTAGGAAGCGCGTTTTAGCAACAATTCCCTACGCACGCCTCGTTTATCCCCGGTCGCAATTCCGACACTGAAAATCCGGAATCGATCATGGATGGGTCTCAATATCGCACCCAATGGTCACGCGAAATTGAGTCGCGTTCGATACCGCCGATCGACGCACCGCGGCCTCGACGGGGTTGCACCATTGAGTCCCTCGTCGAGGCCGTTCCCCTTCCCAGGGCTAGTCTTCAGCGAAACGATCAGCCGAGATCGCTGCGCGGATTATAGGGGTGATTATCCCGCCATTTCTGCATCAAGGCCTCAAGCTCGGCGTCATGACCATCCGGCAGCATGATACGGGTAGTGAAAAACAGATCACCGGCGCCGCCGGCCCTGGGCAGTCCCTTGCCCTTCAAGCGGAAGGTTCGACCGCTTGAGGTATTCTTCGGGATCGACAATTCGACCGCACCTCCGAGCGTCGGCACGCGCACCTTGGCGCCGAGTACCGCCTCATAGAGTGTGATCGGAAGCTCGACCCGAAGGTCGCTGCCATCCACTTTGAAGAAAGGATGGGGCGCGATGCTGATCGTAATCAGGAGATCACCTGGACGATGACCGGGCGCGGTCTCGCCCTGTCCCTTCAGTCGGATCTGCTGCCCCGCCGTGACGCCCGCAGGAATCTTGACGTTGAGCTCCTTGCCGGTCGGCAGCCGGACCCGTTTCTCTGCGCCCTTGACGGCTTCCTCTAATGAAACCGCCATGGCAACGCTGAGGTCGAGATCAAGCGCGGTCGTGCCTGGGTCGAATTCGAAAGTACCGCCCCCGGACCGGGCGCGACCGGCACCGCTAAACATGCTGTTCAGAATATCCTCGAACCCGCCGCCGCCGAAGCCGCCCCCAGGCGCACTCCGGAAGGTATGGGACTCAAAGCCACCGCCCCTTGGATCGCCGCCCGCAAAACCGCCACCCGGAAAGCCCTGGAAACGGGGTTTTCCTTCGGCATCGATTTCGCCGCGATCGAACTGCTTGCGCTTGGCCTCGTCGCCAATGATCTCATTGGCCGAGTTGATTTCGGAAAAGCGCGCAGCCGCCTTGGGATCATCCTTGTTGCTGTCTGGATGGTGCTTCTTGGCGAGCTTGCGGTAAGCGCTCTTGATCGCCGCAGCGCTGGCGCCCCGCGGCACCCCCAAGACCTCATAGGGGTCGCGCATCGGTCTCATCTCCTTCGGGAATTCATGAAATTTGCGGGGACGATTGTCCCCACATTCATCTGGGTGTTCCGTGTCATTTTTGCAACGGCCCCGCACGGCAGGGAAGCAAATTTGGCGATCGAGGGAAACGGCTGGTCTCGACGACGATCGCTAATCCACAGGCCGCGTCAGCTACGCTGCCACGGCTTCATGGTCCGAATTTGCCAGCGCCCCCTTTCCGATCGGCAACCGGCACCCTGCGACCAGCTTTCGGTGCGGCCATTGACATAACTTGCAAGAAAGTCCCGGCAGGTTTGCCCGTCGGACGTGTAGGATTGGGCAAGCGGGGTAACCGAGCCGCGCGCCCCGGTCGCGGGGTTCTCCCAGCTTTGGCTCGAGTCCTTGTCGCCCTTGGTCAAAATGTCCGAGGCCGCATTGCGCGCAAAGGCCAGATCGCTATCGGTGGGAACCGGCTCGGCGACCGCCTTACCTTGCGAGATTGAACTGGTCATGTCCGTATCCTCCAGTCGCGCGAAGCTGTCTTCGCTGCGCGATAGGCTGCAACCGGAGGACCCCACTCCGATCAGGAGCAAGGTAACCGCCGCACGGGGGCGGATCGCCAATAGGCCAAGGCCTTTCCATACCCTATATAGGGACAGTCTGGATGGCGATGGGCCCTTATGGGCCACAGACGAACGCAACTCGGAACCCCGGCGATGACGGACACGACCTCCATCAAACACCCGACACCGTTAACATCCGGTGATTTCACCGCGGCCGAGGAGCCGTTCAAGCTGTTTGGCGAATGGTTGGGTGAAGCCGCCAAATCCGAACCTAACGACCCCAACGCGATGGCGCTCGCGACCGTCGACCCCAATGGGCTACCCGATGTCCGTATGGTGCTGATGAAGGATTATGACGCGGCCGGATTTGTCTTCTACAGCCATATCGCCAGCCATAAGGGCGAGCAGCTCGCGGCCAATCCGCAGGCGGCCTTGCTCTTTCACTGGAAATCGCTGCGCCGGCAGGTCCGCATCCGTGGGACCGTGACCCCGGTCAGCGACGCCGAGGCCGATGCCTATTTCGCAACGCGACCCAAACAGGCGCAGATCGGCGCATGGGCCAGCCGGCAATCCCAACCTCTCGAAAGCCGCTTCGCCTTTGAACAGGCCATCGCGAAGGTCGCCGCCAAATATGTCGTGGCCGAGGTCCCGCGCCCGTCTGGCTGGAGCGGATGGCGGATCTGCCCCTCTCGGTTCGAATTCTGGCACGATCGGCCGTTTCGGCTGCACGACCGCATCGCATTTCATCGCTCGGCGGCCGACCAACCCTGGGCTAAAGTCCGTCTATATCCTTGACCCCCGCGCCGTCAGCTTCCAGGGACATTCATGCCGAACTCCGTTAATACCCCGCGCCGCACCTTGCTTCTGACCGGGGCCAGCCGCGGTATCGGCCATGCGACGGTGATCCGGTTCTCGAGCGCCGGCTGGCGGGTGATCACCTGTTCGCGCCACCCCTTTCCGGAGGAGTGTCCATGGGGTGCCGGCCCAGAGGATCATGTGCAGGTCGATCTCGCCGATCACGTCGACACGGCCCGCGCCATCGGGGAAATTCGCGACCGGCTGGAGGGCGGCGAATTGCATGCACTCGTCAACAATGCCGCGATTTCGCCAAAGGCCGAGGGCGGTGGCCGTCTCGGATCGATCGACACCGAGATCGATACCTGGAGCCACGTCTTCAGGGTGAATTTCTTCGCGCCGATCATGATGGCACGGGGGCTGCTGAAGGAGCTGAAGGCCGCCAGGGGATCGGTGGTGAACGTCACCTCGATCGCCGGCTCCCGCGTCCATCCCTTTGCGGGAGCCGCCTACGCCACGTCCAAGGCGGCGTTAGCGTCGCTGACACGCGAGATGGCTGCGGATTTTGGTCGGCTTGGCGTGCGAGTTAACTCCATCGCGCCGGGAGAGATCGATACGTCGATCCTGTCACCAGGCACCGAGAAGATTGTGGATCAGCAAATCCCACTTCACCGGCTAGGCACGCCCGACGAAGTGGCCAAGATCATTTATGTGCTCTGCACCGATACCAGCTCCTACGTCAACGGCGCAGAAATTCACATCAACGGCGGACAGCACGTGTGATCGGCTGATCTGATCGAGGTCGGGAAGCCGGGGCGTCAATGTCTCGCGCCCGTCTCGACCGAGCGTTATTCCACATAGAATTTTCGCGGCGTCTTAAGCGCGCGTGGCATTTGCCAATTCAGAACGCTCGAGCAATCGTCTTCGCTTTCGCCCTCCTCAAGCCCCGCCCCACAATGCCTGCACAGGCGTGCAGCCGCGATCGGCTCGCCGGCCTTTCGGTTCGCCTGGTAGAACAGGAGGTCGATGACATTGTTCGCGGGCGTTACGATTTTCTCAACCATGGCGTTCCTCGCTACGAGAAGCCGCGTTATGTCAGAAAGATTTCGCCCAAACGTTCAGCACAACGGTCAAATTTTAGGGGAGAAATTGAGGCAGGGAAGCGGACGGCGATCGCCGCCATGCAGGAGGCCGGACATCTGACCGAAAAAGATCATGCACCCCAACGGGATGCAATTATGGTCCGATTTTTCCGCGCCTACGCGATCCCTTTTGCGCGGTTTAAAGCCACTTCTTCCATTTGAAAAAAAAGTACGGGAGCACGGCCGCTAGCACCATCATGACGAGTGCCATGGGATAACCGTGCGTCCATTCCAATTCCGGCATGATCCTGAAATTCATGCCATAGACGGAGGCAATCAGCGTCGGCGGCATCAGCACCACCGCCATCACCGAGAACAGCTTGATGATGTTGTTCTGCTCAAGGTTGACGACGCCAAGCATTGCATCCAGCACGAAGGTGATCTTGTTTGAAAGATACGAAGCATGATCAGTGAGCGAGGCTACGTCGCGCTGCATCGTCTTGAGTTGCTCGCGCATATCCTTCGACCATTTCACGCCATCGACAGCGGCGGCCACGAACGTCACAACCCGGCCAATTGAAACCAGGCTTTCCCGCACCTTGGAGGTGAGATCGCCCTTGCGTCCGATCGCAATGAGAATGTCGGAATACCGTTTGGCGTGACCGGTCCGTGCGCTTCCCGCTGGCTCGAAGATCTGGTGGCTGATGGCGTCCATATCGCTGCCCGCCCGCTCCAGAATATCGGCGTTGCGATCGATCACGGCATCCAGTAATTCCATCAGCACCTGTTCGCCGCTGATGCCCGGCGAGCAGGAACGCGACAGCTTGTTCTCAACGAGCGCAAAGGGCCGTGGCTCGTCGTAGCGAACCGTCACCAGGCGGTGGCCAGCGAGAATAAAAGTCACAGCAGTGGTGCGCGGATTTTCCGTATCGGCCGCGCACATCAACGTCGCCGTCATGTAGCGCGCCCCGTTTTCAATGTAGAGCCGGCTCGAAATTTCGATTTCCTGCATATCCTCGCGCGTCGGCACTGCGATGCCGACCATGGCTTCGACTGCATGGTCCTCGGCTGGCGTTGGCTTGACCATGTCGATCCAGACGGCGTTTTCGGGCAACGCTGCCGGATCCGACATGGGAAACCTCTTGAGCGAGGACTCGACCGGAACAAACACCGAAAACATCACCCACTCCTACCCTGACGCCGTGCCGGAGGGTTTAGCTCGATTCGGTAGCCCGCTGATGACCGGAATGCTGTTTCCAACCGCCCCGCAAGGGGGCGCCTCGCGGCACGGGCGTTGCGGCAAAAAAGACACAGCCGGCCCGCTGCGATACGCAAAATGCATCTGATCTCTGGAATTTGAACCCCTTTTTCGCGATATTGCTGGCTTAATGGAATCGTTGCTTTTGAGGCCCAGGATCGTGCCTGGACCGAACTTCGACTGGAAGTAGATGATGTCGTCGCTGAAGGTTACCCTGGGAATTCTGGCCACCGGCTTACTGTTGTCCGGCTGTATGCAAGCCACGACGTACGAGGCTACCAATCAGGCCAATTTCAAGCCACGCGACAAGGAGTTGCTGGCGAAGGTTCGTTACGACAATACTCCAGTACCGACCGAATTCCGGCGGGCGATCGTCGAGTACCATCGCAAGGAAGCCCCGGGCTCCATCGTAGTCGATTCCGACAACCACTATTTGTATCTGGTGCAAGACGGCGGCAAAGCCATTCGCTATGGCATCACGGTCGGCGAAGAGGCGATGGCCTGGTCCGGTATCGCCAAAGTCGGCAGCATGGCCGAATGGCCGCCCTGGCACCCGACCAAGAGCGAGATCGAGCGGCTGGGCGTGCCGACCTTCGTCGCTCCAGGCCCTGACAATCCGATGGGCTCCCGCGCGATGTACCTTTACTCGGGCGGCAAGGATACGCTGTTCCGAATCCACGGCACGAACCAGCCGGAATATATCGGGACGTCGATCTCCTCGGGCTGCATCCGCATGACCAATGAGGATGTGATCGATCTGTACAATCGGGTGAAGCTCGGGACCATCGTGGTCGTGCTGGAGCCGCACCATGGCGATACGCCGCGCAGCTCCCGGGTGGCCTTCCAGGAAGGTGGCCGTTCGGTCCAATAGACCGCACCACCTTGCATCGCTTCAAAGGCGCCGGTTCTGCCGGCGCTTTTTTGTTGCCGGCGGGCCTGCCTTTCCTGAGTCCGGCTGGGCAGCGGCAGGAGGCGGCTCCTCCGCAGGCGCAGCAACTTCCTTATCGGGAGGGAGCTCGGCGCTCTCCCGCGGCGGAGCCTCTTCGGGCCGCGGCGTCGGCAACATCGGGGCGATGGCCGGCAAGGGATCCCAGACGTCCCATTGGCAGATGCGGTAACCGTTTCGTCGCGCCGCGAGGTCCAGATGGACGTGGTCCTCATGATATCCATCTGAACCGGGCCCAAGCACGGTCGAAAATCTGGCGCAGACCGAGTGCATGACATTTTCCCGCCATTCATGCGGGACGTTGCGATCGGTCAACGAAAGAGATTGGCCGTTCGCCAACCTCAGTGCCCGCACGTCCAGAGCATTCGCCAGTCCGTGTTCAGATAATTTGGCTCCCGGAACCCGGTTGCGGCCGCGGCATTCGAAGGAATCGAAATTGTCCAGGACAGCCATGGAGGCTCCCAGGCCGGCGGTCAGGCCTTGCATGTCGGAGCGAATCCAATCCACCACCTCCGAAGCCATCGGGCAGCGCAGGATTGCGGCCGGCATCACGGTCACCCGCTTGCCATCGGGCAGGATGATGGCCTCAAGCCGCACCAGATCCTTGCCGCCGCACCCATGTGGCCCGGTCACGTCGGGAACGCTCGGCGCGACCGCGATGGCATCTGTCAGCGCGAGGCGACAGGCCGAGGGCGCGGGGGAACCCTGGCGCTCGTCGTCCGGCTTGGCGACATCCGTCTCTTTGTCCGTTACCGCTTTCTCAGGGCGCCCCGGTGCCCCTGGGGGACGGGGACGCGGCAACGGCACGCTTGCCCAATCGGACGACGCTGCCAATGCCCGCTTGGCAGACCTGGTCTCGCTCGGCGGCTTCGGCGCGGCCTCTGCCAGCCCTCCCGAGATCATCAGCAGCGCCAGCACCATTGTCGCGCCCGCGGCCCAGCGCAAAAGGTCACAAGGCCATTTTCGGCCCGCTCCTGCCGCGCTAGACTGTGGGCCGAGTTTCCGGAATGCAGTCAGCATATCGTCGACGAGATGATCGATCTGCTTCCGGGAAAGCGATGCGGGCGCGTGTTTCAGGAGCCAGTGCAAAAAACTGCACGGCCTTTGCGTCCGATAACATGGAGGGGAAACGATCGCATGCTTGGATTGATGCAAGACTGGCCGTTGTTGTGTCACCGAATTATCGAGCACGCCGCCAATGTCCACGGAAACCAGGAGGTCGTCACGCGATCGGTCGAAGGACCCATCCATCGCACCACCTACGCTCAAATCCATCGTCGCGCGCTTAAACTGTCGCAACAACTTGACCGCCATGGCATCAAGCTTGGCGACCGCGTTGCCACCATCGCCTGGAATACCTGGCGGCATCTTGAATGCTGGTACGGGATTATGGGGATCGGCGCCATCTGCCATACGGTCAACCCCCGTCTGTTTCCGGATCAGATCGCATGGATCATCAACCATGCCGAAGACCGCATTGTGTTCACCGATATCACCTTTGTTCCCATTCTTGAGCAGCTCGCAGCCTCCCTGCCCAGCGTGGAGCGCTACGTGGTGCTCACCGACAACGCTCATATGCCGAAGACCACGCTGAAGAACGCGGTGGCCTATGAAGACTGGATGGACCAGGTCGACGGCGATTTCCGCTGGAAGACCTTCGACGAAAATACCGCTGCCGGCATGTGCTACACGTCAGGCACGACCGGCAATCCGAAGGGCGTTCTCTACTCCCATCGTTCCAATGTCATCCATTCCCTGATGGTCAATACCGGCGACGCACTTGGCTCAACCGCGTCCGACACAATGCTGCCAGTCGTGCCGTTGTTTCATGCCAATGCCTGGGGGCTTGCTTTTTCGGCACCCACGGTGGGAACCAAGCTGGTGATGCCGGGCGCAAAACTCGACGGCGCCTCGGTCTGCGAATTATTGCAAACCGAAAAGGTCACGCATACCGCCGGTGTTCCGACCGTGTGGTTGATGCTTTTAAACCATCTGGCGACAAATAATCTGACGCTTCCGCACCTGAGAAAGGTGATCTGTGGCGGCTCGGCGATGCCCCGCTCGATGATCAAGGCCTTTGTCGATATGGGTGTGGAGGTGCGCCATGCCTGGGGCATGACAGAGATGAGCCCGGTAGGCACGGTGGGCGCTCTGAAGCCTCCCTTCAACGAGCTAACCGGCGAAGCCCGTCTTGATATCCTGCAAACTCAGGGATATCCCGCATTTGGCGTCCAGATGAAGATTACCGACGATGCTGGCAAGCCGCTGCCCTGGGACGGCACAACCTTCGGAAGGCTGAAGGTGAAAGGGCCTGCAATCGCCCAGGCCTATTACCATCTGGATGGTGACATCCTCGACGAAGATGGCTTCTTCGACACCGGTGATGTCGCCACCATCGATCCGAACGCCTATATGCGGATCACCGATCGCTCAAAGGACGTCATCAAGTCCGGCGGCGAGTGGATTTCCTCGATCGACCTGGAAAATCTCGCAGTTGCGCATCCGGCTGTCGCGGAAGCGGCGGTGATCGGCGTGCATCATCCAAAGTGGGATGAGCGGCCTTTGCTGATCGTACAACTCAAGGACGGCCAGACCGCGACCCGCGAGAACATCCTGCAGTTCATGGACGGCAAAATCGCCAAATGGTGGATGCCCAACGACGTCGTCTTCGTCGATGGCATCCCCCACACGGCAACCGGCAAGATCCTCAAAACCGCGTTGCGGGACCAGTTCAAGGACTACCACTTCCCCGACGCCGCGGCCTAAGGGCGCTCGTCCGTCGCGATGAAACGCTTACTCGTGACGGACGACCCTCGCGGCCGGCGCTAGTGCCGACTTTCCGAAGTTCGTGAACCATCGCTACGACTTCTCGCACGAATTTCGGAAAAATGCCGGGACTATCCGGTCGGTTCTCTCTCACCTGCCCTTCGGGCACCGATCTCGGCAATTATTCTTGAAATTGTTGCGGCTCCGTGGTCTCCAACGGCTGCAACCGAGCCACGGCTCGGCTCAATCCAACCCGGCAGTTCGATAGCAATGGCCCGCAGGTTTTCCGCTCCCTATCAGAAGGAGCCTATATCCAGCCTGGCCTCCATGGCACGAAACCTGGCGGTATTTTCGGCCATCGCTGTCGTCGTTTCGATCATCATCGTGCGGTTTGGATTTCTGGAAGTAAAACCAGCCTTGGCCACCTTCTTGGGAGCGCTCGCACTCGCCGGCCTTTCGATCCTGTTCGGGTTTGCCGCGTTCGTCGCCATCTGGAACAATGGCTCCCGCGGCATGGGCCGTATCCTCCTGGCCTTCCTGATCGACGCCGCAATCCTTGCCTACCCTGCCTATCTCGGCCTGCAATATCGTCGGTTGCCGCCGATCCACGACATCACGACCGATCCCATCGATCCGCCACGCTTTGAAGCGCTGGCACCGCTGCGAAGCGGCGATGGCACCAACACCGCCGTTTATGCCGGGCTTTATTCGGCCGAACAGCAGCGGCTTGCCTATCCGAATATCGAGACGCTGGAGCTCGAGGTGCCGGTGCAGCGCGCCTACGACGTCACGCTGCATCTGGTGAACCGCCGGAAATGGCTTGTCATCGACGAACGACCACCGCAGCCACCACGGCGCGTCGGCCGGATCGAAGCGGTCGCCCGGACGCCGATCATGGGATTTCGCGAAGATATTTCGATAAGGGTAAGCGCGGATGGCGATGATTCCCGCATCGATATCCGCTCGGCCTCGCGCTATTTCGAGAGCGACCTCGGCAGTAACGCCGCTCGCATCACCAAGCTGATCGACGATATCAACGAAGCGGTCGACAACGCACCCACGCCCAAACAGCCAGCGGCGAAAGCAGCCGCCAAGGCCGGCAAAAAATAGCCGGTCAGGGCGCAGTTGGCCGCTTATTTCGCCAGACTATAAGTGCCGCCGATCACCGGATCGCCGTCGGTTGCGACGACGCCCCGCGCCACCAGATCTTCCAGATGCGCCAACACGGAATACCCGGCAGCGCCGGTCAGCCGCGGATCGATCCCGATATAGATGGCACGTACTAGGGTCGGAATGTCCGCCGCGCCTTTTGCCAGCCGATGCAGGATGGAGGCCTCACGCGCCTGCCGGTGGCGGATCAGATACCGGACATAGCGCGGCCCTTCCGAAACCTCCGGACCATGGCCTGGGAAATACAGATCCTCATCACGCTTCGTCAGTGTTTCCAATGACGCCATGTAGTCGACCATCGAGCCATCCGGAGGCGACACGATCGATGTGGACCAGCCCATCACGTGATCGCCGACAAAGGACAGCTTCCGTTCCGGCCAGGCAAAGGCGAGGTGGTTGGCGGTATGGCCAGGCGTCGCCACCGCCTCCAGCGCCCAGCCGGCGCCTTCCACCAAATCACCATGATGGACCTCGACATCCGGCTTGAAATCGCGGTCAGCACCCGATTCGGACGAAATCTTTTCACTCTCGTAGCGTGGCCGCGAGGCGCGATGCGGGCCTTCGGCGTAAACGGTAGCGCCGGTGGCCGCTTTCAGCCGGCCGGTGTTGGGAGAATGATCCCTGTGGGTATGAGTGACCAGAATGTGGTTCACGGTTTCGCCCCTGACGGCCTCAAGCAGCGCCGCGGCATGCGCCTCATCGTCTGGTCCGGGATCGATGATGGCGACCTTGCCCTTCCCGACGATGTAGCTGACGGTGCCGGTGAAAGTGAAGGGACTGGGATTATTGCAAAGCACCCGCCGCACTCCCGGCCGCACCTCTTCGACGACGCCGGGCTTGAGCGGAAAATCACGGTTGAACGGGATATCGTCGTTCTCGGCCATCAAACTGCCTCTCCAACTTTGCTCAAGAGCCGGGGTCTCACCCTGCTCGTCATCGATGAACGAAAGACCATCGGTTTGCGGCGGACGCGGCAGCCTGCCGCTGCCGGCCCCTACGAAAAGGCCTGGATGCCGGTGATGGCGCGGCCGAGAATGAGAGCATGAACATCGTGGGTGCCCTCATAGGTGTTGACGGTTTCGAGGTTCTGGGCGTGCCGCATCACATGATATTCGACCTGGATGCCGTTGCCGCCATGCATGTCACGCGCAACGCGGGCAATATCCAGCGCCTTGCCGCAATTATTGCGCTTGACGATCGAAATCATCTCCGGAGCCATCTTGCCCTCGTCCATGAGGCGCCCGACCCGCAACGAAGCCTGCAGACCCAAGGCAATATCCGATTGCATGTCCGCAAGCTTCTTCTGGACCAGTTGCGTCGCCGCCAATGGCCGGTTGAATTGCTTGCGGTCGAGCGTGTATTGACGCGCGCGTGTCAGACAATCCTCGGCCGCGCCCAAGGCGCCCCAGGAGATGCCGTAGCGAGCACGGTTGAGGCATCCAAACGGCCCCTTCAGGCCGGATACGTTGGGAAGCAGGTTTTCTTCGGGCACGACGACGCCGTCCATCACGACTTCTCCCGTCACCGAAGCCCTCAGCGAAAGCTTGCCTTCGATTTTGGGTGCTGAGAGGCCCTTCATTCCCTTTTCCAGAATGAAGCCGCGGATCTGGTTATCGTGCGCCGCCGATTTTGCCCATACGACGAAAACGTCGGCAATCGGCGCGTTCGAGATCCACATCTTCGAACCGGTCAGCCGGAAACCATCGCTGACCTTTTCCGCGCGGGTTTTCATGCCGCCGGGGTCGGAGCCGGCATCGGGCTCGGTCAGGCCGAAGCATCCAACCCATTCGCCGCTGGCGAGCTTCGGCAGATATTTTCGCCGCTGATCGTCATCGCCATAGGCATAGATCGGGTACATGACCAGCGACGACTGGACCGAATTCATCGAACGGTATCCGGAATCAACGCGCTCGATTTCGCGGGCAACCAGGCCATAGGCGACATAGCTCGCATTGGCACAGCCATATTCTTCCGGAAACGTCACGCCGATCAGGCCAAGTTCTCCCATCTCATTGAAAATCTCGCGATCCGACTGCTCGTCGAGATAGGCACGCGAGACGCGCGGCAGCAGCTTGTCCTGCGCATAGGCGCACGCCGTATCGCGGATCATCCGCTCGTCTTCGGTCAATTGATCGTTCAGCAGGAACGGATCGTTCCACTGGAAATGGACCTGAGACGAACGGACATTGTTCTGAACAGAGGTACTCATGGTCACCCTTTTGCCGAGCACAGGTCTTCCAGATTAGGTCTTCGGCTTCTCACCATCAAGATACTCGTTGGATGCGATCTCAATGCCGAAACCGGCAAGGCCCTTGTAGTCATGCACCGACGAGGTCAGGTGACGAATGGATGTGACGCCAAGATCGCGCAATATTTGCGCGCCGACCCCGACCTCACGCCATTGCCGGTTGCGATCGGCTTCCGCTGATGCCTCCTCCGGCAAGGGCGTCACGGGAACTCCAGCAGCGCCATCCCGCAAATAGACGAGCACGCCGCGACCCGCATTCTTGAAGTGCCGGAGAATGGCGTCCATTTGCTTTGAACCGGAAAAGACGTCTCGGACGATATTGGGCTTGTGAAAGCGCGTCAGAATATTCCGGCCGTCACCGATCCCGTTATAGACGAAGGCCGCATGGGCGACGGGATCAAACGGCGAGCGATAGGCATACCCCTGGAACGGGCCTATCGGACTCTCCACGGCAAAGGTGGAAACGCGTTCGATCAGCTTCTCCCGCGCTTGCCGGTAAGCGATCATGTCGGCGATCGTGATGTGCTTGAGCTTGTGCCTCTTCACAAAAAGCCCGAGCTGCTCGCCCTTCATCACGGAGCCGTCGTCATTCATCAATTCGCTGATGACGCCAACCGGCGGCAACCCTGTCAGGTTGCAGAGATCAACGGCCGCCTCGGTATGGCCCGATCTCATCAACACACCGCCATCCCGGGCGATCAGCGGAAATACATGGCCTGGCCGGGCGAAATCACTGGCGCCCGCATTGGGGTTGGCGAGCGCTCGGCAGCACGACGCGCGTTCCTCCGCAGAAATCCCTGTACCACCATCCGGCTTGTAGTCGATGGAAACCGTGAAGGCGGTCGTGTGGTTGGAGTCGTTATGGGCGACCATCGGATCCAGCCGCAAGCGCCGCGCATCGTCCGATGTAATAGGCGCACAGACGATTCCAGAGGTGTGGCGAATGATGAAGGCCATCTTCTCGGCGGTGCAGAGCGACGCCGCAACGATCAAATCGCCTTCGCCCTCCCGGTCGTCGTCATCAGTCACGACAACGAGCTCACCCTGGGCAAATGCTTGAAGAACTTCCTGAACGGGATCGGCCATTTCGATACTCTCATTGCATCCAGGATGCATTAGCCGGAGTTGCAGGTGAGCGCCAGCGTCATTGCGGAACAGGAAGTTCGACGTGCCCATCCAGCTGCATACAGGCGGTAGGCGCCTTGGGCGGAGGCCTATTGTCGCCAGCCGCAGATGCCACCGGTCCTGCAGGGCCAGACATTAATGCGGCGGTCCCTGTCCCGGCTATCCATCGCCTGAGCATCGAGTGGATTGCCACGGTGGCGCGCTAAATGGTTCGGGCGGTTTGCAAGCCGGCGGTCTTGGGACCGCCCGTGATGCACGTTGGCAATAGATATCCTTGGCGCGGATTCGGCTCGACTGACCGCCGGCCCGTTTTCGGGCTCGGTCGCGACCTCGGCATTTTCCACCTTGCTACTATTCGCCGCTTCGGCCGGGAGGGGGACAAACCCTGAGCTCGCACCCAACAGCTTGGGAGAGAGCACGGCGCGGGAAAGATCAAGACTGAGAAATTCATCGGGGCGGTAATCGGCCGCCCGCGAACCAGCTATCGCCAACAAGGTCAGCGTCAGCAAGGTCAGCCTCAACAAGGTTGCCGTCAGCGCCAAAATGCCGATCTTCTCTCCGCTCTTCATCGACCCGATCGCTGAAAATTAATAACGGAACTGACCTTATTTAGAACGGCCTGAGAGCAATTCCAGTCCCTCCTTGGTACTTTTGACCTCTTCAACACACTGGTTGCGCAGACCTCAGTCCACCCGCGAAAGGTGAAAGTGTTTTGCTTTGCTCGCGAGGGACGGTTAATCTGACCTGACGAAAACAAAGGCCGCGCAAAAGCATGCGGCCGTGGGAGGTAAACATGAATCGGCTAAGCAATCGGCTATTCAAGACGCTTATCTCAATGGCTGCCCTGGTTCTATCAGGCGAAGCAGTTCTCGCCGCTGATATGCCGGGGGTGACGGCGACCGAAATCAAGCTCGGTCAGACAATGCCCTATAGCGGTCCGGCATCCGCCTACAGCATCGTTGGCCGCGCGGAAGTTGCCTATTTCAACATGATCAATGATCAAGGGGGGGTCAACGGCCGAAAGATCAAACTGATCTCGCTGGACGATGCTTACAGTCCGCCCAAAGCGGTCGAGCAGGTGCGCAAGCTGGTAGAGGAAGATGAGGTTCTCGCCATCTTCTCGATGCTCGGTACGCCACCAATTCTTGCCACCGCCAAGTATCTCAACTCGCGTGGCGTCCCCCAGCTGTTCTCTCAGACCGGCAGTTCGTTACCGGCCAATGTGAAGGAATATCCGCTCACCACCATCTATTCCATGCCGTTCCGCACCGAAGCCTGGATCATGGGTGCCTACATCCTGAAGAACAAGCCAAACGCGAAGATCGGAATTCTTTATCAGAATGACGAGTTCGGCAAAGGCTATCTGAGATTCTTCAAGCAGGGCCTCGGCGACAAGGCCTCCTTGGTCACGCAGGAGGTCGCTTACGACATCTCCTCACCGACGATCGACTCTCAGATCATCCAGCTGAAGAATTCCGGCGTGGATACGGTGATCACCGCCGCGACGCCGAAATTTGCGGCGCAAGCCATCCGCAAGATTTATGAATTGGATTGGAAGCCCACCCATCTTCTGATCAACGCGGCCTCATCGCGGGAGGCTGTGCTCAAGCCTGCGGGTTTTGAACAGGCAAAGGGCGTGCTTGCGGTCAATTTCGAACTCTTCACGGACGATCCGGCCTATGCCGACAAGTACAAGGACTACTTCGCGTTCATGAAGAAGTGGGCGCCCAACGAAAATCCCTATGAGCTGGCGGCGGTGAACGGATACATCTCGGCTCAGTTCATGGTCGAAATCCTCAAAAAATGCGGCAACGACCTAACCCGGGAAAACGTCATGAAGTACGCCAATGACTTCCCGGAGGTGCCGCATCCGCTGTTGTTCCCGGGCGTGACATACAACGCCACGGCAACTGACCACACGCCATTTCACGCTGGACAGATCACGCGTTTTGACGGCGATAAATGGATACTGGTCGGCGAAGCCATTCGGCCCACGCCGCCAACGGGCGAATAAGGGCCATCTAGGTGCAAAAGCGAAAGGGATTGCTGCGATCAGCCAGCAATCCCTTTTTGCCGAGCGTCCTGCTCGACAATCAGGCGGGCCGCGACAACTCTGCCGATGCCCTGGCCGCTAGCGCAAAACGCACCACTTGCAGGCCGACCGTAACCAATTGCGGCTGAACGCTGTCAACCAGGCACACACCTGTCTCGTCAAACACAGGGCTTGAGGTGTTGATGCAGACGCCAAGCGGCGTCGGCCATCCCCGTAAGGCGTGAATGACTGCGCGCAATGACGTAAGCGCCGTCACCGCGCCCTGCGCACCAGAGCCGGTCAGGATGCAGCCGACCGGCCGGCCGTCGAAATAGGGCGCCGGCTCGTCCCGCAAGTCCTCGACATAATCCAAAGCATTCTTGACCAGGCCAGGCAGACCGCCGTGGTAGTTCGGCGAGGCAATGAGAATTCCGTCGGATTGACGCAACGCTGCCACCAGGCGCTGCGCACGCGGCGTACGTTCCACGATTTCCGGCGAATAAAGCGGCAGGTCGAGATCGGCACCTCCAAAGAACTGGACATCAGCGCCTCCGCCACGGGCGGCCTCCACCGCAATCCGCAGTGCAAATTCGGTGGAAGAGTTCGGCCGCGTCGTTCCACTCAACGCCACAATGAGCGGGCGACGCCCGCTTTGCTGCCCGCGGGGTCCGACGTTGGACTGAGAAACCTGATCAAGCATCTTTGCGCCTTCTCCGCGCGGCCGGTGGAAATGCGACCGATTATTACTGACATAAGCCAGTTTGAGCAGGAAGCAACCGCCAATCCGCAAACAAAATCCAACAATTCCATATGCTTAATCTCGAAAGGCCGGAGGACAGACGAAATGCCCCCCTCTCTTTCCTCGCTCCGCAAGACACAGAATGCCGACGCCGTCCGAGACCGAGCATTTTGGCGATGTTCCCGATGCCGCGTATGGACGTCACCACTCGGTCGGAGCTTGTCTGCAATCCAGCTCGCGACCGGTGCCGGCAATCAGGTCTCCGGGAGCACCGTCTCATACTGCTCAAGCGACGATTTCAGTATCCGATAACCTGTGGGATCGAGAATCTGCGCGGCGTGCTCGAATACTTCCTCGCAAGAAAGAGTTTCGCTGGAATAGCCCGGCACCGTGGCCATGAAGTTACGCGCAACGCGTCCAAGCCCGGCGCTGATGATCTCGCCGGTGATCGGGCAGTCCCGGTGGGCAAGGAACAGTGCCGCTGGCGTGACGCGGCGGACGTGAAGCCGGTCCGGACTCAGTTTCTGAAAGCTACTGAAATATCGTTCCGAGGCCGGAGTATAGGCGATTGGACAGAGCGCATTTACCTTGATGTCGCGGTCAGCGTTGTCGAGAGCCGCTGCCTTGGTCAATCCGATGATACCCGCCTTGGCGGTGACATAGGCACAGGAACTAGGGCTGCCAAACGCCCCCAAGGCGGACGCCGTATTCACCACCCGCCCGTAGTTCTGTTCGCGCATATAGTTCAGCGCGGTCCGCAGGATCCAGAACATCCCGAACAGATGAATATTGAGGAGTTGGCTGAAGTCCTCCGTTTTGGTGTCCTGCACCTTGTCGGACTTGCCGGTACCGGCGTTGTTGATGACGATATCGATCCGACCGAACCGCTTCACGGTCCGATCCACCAGCGCTATGGCCTGGCTTTCAATCCCGACGCTGGTGTCGTCGAATTCGGCGTCGAAGCCTTCAGCTCTGAGTTCGCCGACGAATTTTTCAGCCGTGTGCTCACGATGTATCCCGATATCGTTGACCATCACCTTGGCCCCGCGCCGTGCCAATTCGAGCGCATGCTGGCGGCCGAGTCCGCTGCCCGCACCGGTGACCAAAGCTACTTGTCCTTCGAAACGATAGTTCGCCATCGACTTCCTCCCATCTTTCTTGCATTTCTTGCATTCAGGCTTGCCATCAATCGCTCATCGATCGCGACGCGATTTTGCCGAAATGCCTCCCCAAGACCATGTGCCCAACGACATCGCTGGCATGCGCGAGTTTGAATCCCAGTTGTGACGGCGTTGGCCAGTGGGAATCAGCCCTGCGCCATTTTGAGGGAGGCGTATTCGGGCTGCGCTGAAATTCGTTGCAGCCACGCGTCTACTTTCAAGTTTGTTTGCCGCGCTTCGTCCAGCATCCAATCCCGAAACACCGCAATAGCGGGGTCCCCCATCCGGCTCTTACGGCAGATGAGGTTCAGCGCAGCGTCGTGATCGAGAACGAACGGGAATGGCGCCACGAGATCTCCGGACAGGAGATCGTCTGCAATGTAAAAAGGCACGCCTAAAGCGATACCGGCACCGGACCGCGCGGCTTGGTAAGTAAGCGCCAGACTATCCAGCTTCATACCACCGGTAATATCGGCGCCTGGTAGGCCGACGCGCTCAAACCAGGTGGTCCAGATGGGAACTTCCAGTGGCGCAAACAGAATGGTCCGCTTCAGAAGATCGGCGGGGGTGTCGATTAGTGAACGCTTCAGAAATTCTGGCGAGCAAACCGGAACGTGTTTGTGGAAGAACAGATGATCAAAATGCAGGTCGGGCGTGCGGTGCATTTCGGTGCCGACGACAATGTCCATGCCGTCGGTGTCAAAACTTGCGCGCTGCAGGTTGGCGATCAGCCCAAGCTCGATCGAAGGATGCAACGTCCGGAAGGAATTCAAGCGCGGCGCCAGCCACTCGGTCGTAATCGTTGTCGAAAGGCGCACGGCTAGCTTTGACGGGTCGCTTGACCCCTGACGAACCGTGCGACTAGCCGCGTCAATCTCCCGGAAGGCAGTGCCGATCGATTGAAAATAGGCAAGCCCCTTCTCAGTCAGTCCGATGCCGCGCGGCTGCCGCGTGACAAGCTGACATTGCAAATGCTCCTCAAGCAATGCGATATGCCGGCTTACCGCTCCCGCCGTCACGCTCAGCTCCTGTGCGGCCCGCGAGACGCTCCGATGACGAGCGGCGGCTTCAAAGGCGCGCAGTGCATTTAGCGGCGGCAGCTGGTAGCGCATCGATCCTCCGATTGAGAATTGGATCAAACCATATCTCCGGGGATTATCAATGAGCGCGAGGCAAAATGGGTCGGCTCCATGGGAGCTTGGGCTGAAATCTTCCTGAGATCACAGAGTTTCGACACGGCCGTGGACGGCAAAAGGGCGTCGGAAACTACCGGCGCCCACAAAATGCGGGGCATTGGATCTCGATATTACAGCCTCTCGATAATCGTGGCGTTGGCCATGCCACCGGCCTCGCACATCGTCTGCAGCCCATAGCGACCGCCAGTCTGTTCGAGGGCGTTCAACATCGTGGTCATCAGACGGGCCCCGGAAGCCCCCAGCGGGTGCCCCAGCGCAATCGCGCCACCCCGCGGGTTGAGCCGCGCCGGATCGGCCCTGAGCTCTTTCTGCCAGGCAAGTGGCACCGACGCGAAGGCCTCGTTCACTTCGTAATGGTCGATGTCGCCGATAGAAAGCCCGGTTTTCTTCAGCACACGCCGGGTGGCAGGGATTGGTGCGGTCAGCATGAACAAGGGGTCATCACCACAGACGTCAAATCCGACAAAGCGTGCGCGGGGTTTCAGGCCAAGGCGCTTAGCGGTGGCTTCACTCATGATCAGGAGCGCCGAAGCACCATCGGTGAGCTGGGATGAATTGCCTGCAGTAATGTGCCATCCGAGTTGAGGAAAGCGCTTGGCGACATCCGCATTCTCGAAGGCAGCCTTCAACTGGCCAAGACCTTCCGCGGTGGTGGTTGGCCGGATCGTCTCGTCCGTATCGACCTGGCGATCTCCCACCGAGACCGGCACGATCTCATTGGCGAAATTTCCTTCGGCCTGAGCCTTGGCAGCCAGGTGGTGCGAACGCGCCGAATAGGCATCAAGGTCCTTGCGCGAAAGTTCCCACTTCGCGGCGATCAACTCGGCCGCCACACCCTGCGACACCAGGCCTGGCGCGAAGAGCTGGGTGACCAACGGACCAGCGGGATCCTGGGACATCCTGTTACTGCCCATCGGAATGCGGCTCATGGATTCGACGCCACCGGCGATGACGATGTCGTAGGCACCCGCCATGACGCCCTGGGCGGCGAAATGGACGGCCTGCTGGCTCGATCCACATTTGCGTTCGATAGTGGTGGAAGGCACATGGATCGGAAAGCCCGCCGCCAGCAATGCCATGCGACCGGGCGTCCCCGATTGCTCGCCGACCTGGTTGACGCAGCCAATAATGACATCATCGACCATGCCCGGATCGATCTTGTTGCGGGCGACGATCTGCTTCAGCACGCCCGCGAGCAGGTTCACCGCGTGAACCTCCGACAAGGCGCCGCCGGGCTTGCCCCGACCCATGGGGGTTCGGATCGCGTCGACAATAACAGGGTTGTTGCTCATCTCATTCTCCACGATCGAGGGGCTCGGACGGTCTGCATTTCCTGCCCGACCAAAAATCTTGGGCGTCAGCCCCCATATAGACGGGCGCCGGGAGAAATCACCATAGCCTGCCACGAACCGGAGATACAGAAGCGCTAGGAGAGGTCTCCCCGCTCGAGCCACCCAAGCGCCCGACGGAACAGCTTGATGCTGGAATTATGCAACCGTTCGCCAGTGTCTTTGGCAGCCAACCCGGAACAGGCCCGCGCATAGGTGCCTTCCAGGATAATCCCGAGTTTATAACAGGCCAACACGCCGTACCAACGCATGTTGGAGCTGTCGCGCGTGCTGCCGGTTGCGTAATGAGCGACGAGTTCCTCGATCGGCGGAAAGCCATCCCATGGCCGGATCGTGTTCTCGGAGGTGGTATTTCCTTGTGGATCGGCCCACGTAGCCATGATCCATCCCATGTCCAACAGGGGGTCACCAATCGTGGTCAATTCCCAATCGACGATGGCCGCAAGCTCCGGCCCATCACCGCGATACATGACATTGGACAGATGATAATCGCCGTGCAGCAACCCCGGCGTGAAATCCTTCGGCTGGTTCTTTGTCAACCAGGCGGCGACATCGTCGAGCCCCGGGAACGCGTCAGGCCCAGGCCACTCGTTGTAATCGTGATAGCTATCCAGCAACGCGCGCCAGCGCGGCACCTGGCGATCGAGAAATCCCTGACTCTTACCCAGATCAGCCAGGCCTGCGGCGACATAATCCACCCGCCCGAGTGACAGCGCCCCTTCCACCAGCGCAAATGCCATGCGCCTGCGGATAGATGCATCGCCGGCGTGCAATGCCGGCAATTTCACGGTTGCGTTGAAGCCTTCGATGGGCTCCATCAGATAGAATGCCGCACCAATAACCTCTTCAGAGGAACAGGCGGCGATCAGCCTCGGATGGGGCACCATGGTGGAGGCAAGCCCCTTGAGAACCTTGGCTTCGCGGCGGTTGGTGGCGTTACCGTCGCCACGCGGATGGCGGGGAGAACGCCGGAGCACGAAGTCGCGCCCACTGCGGCGAAATCGCAACAGGATGTTTTGCGTACCACCGGTGAGCAGCGTGGGATTTTCAATATCCCCACGGCCCAAGCCTTCTTGGTCCATCCATCCGCGCAGGCTTCCAAGATCGACCAGACCCTGCCAGGCTTCATTGCTCATCGCGCGTCTCCGCCGATTTGCTTCAGGTTGCGCCTAAAGCGTCAAACCTCCGTCAACGATAAGCGTCTGACCGATCATATAGGAGGAAAGCGGAGAGGCCAGGAAAAGGGCGGCGCCCGCCATCTCGGCCGGCGTTCCAAAGCGCCCCAAGGGAATGCTCTGAACAGCCCCCTCCAATCGTTTGGGATTGGTCGTGGTGACCTTCGTCATCTTGGTATCAACAAATCCGGGCGCGATGCCATTGACGCGGATGCCATCTTCGGCCCAAGCCTCGCCAAGCGTGCGTGTGAGTCCGACCGCACCGGCCTTGGAAGCATTATAGCCCGGGTTGCCCTTGGTCGAATGAAAAGCGGCCGTCGAACTAACGACGATGAAGGTGCCCTTGCTGGCCTTCAGCATGTCGTGGAATTTGGCTCCGCAGGCCATCAGGCTGATCAGGTTGACGTCGATCACCTTGCGGAAACCCGGGGTTGCGAATTCGGCACGCTTGTAGATCACGATGCCCTGGGCAAGGACCAGAACGTCGAGCCGATCGAATGCAGGCCGCAACGCTTCGATCGCATCGGTGTTGCCGACATCGAGCTGCGCGTAATTCAACCCGGTGAGATCTGATCCCTCCTCGGCCGAGTAGTCGCTGGCTTTGGCACGCGTGCCATAGACATGCACAAAGGCGCCCTTGGCGCGGAAGGCCTGCGCGATACCGTTGCCGATGCCGCTCGATCCACCAACCACGAGTACTGTTTTTCCGCTGAAATCGAGCTCATTCATGATCATCGCCCTCAATGCATGGACCTGGCCTTTTTGCGGAAACGTTTGACCTAAATTCATGCAAGGTTGTCAATACAGCCTGGCCAAATACCCGCCAATTGTTGAGCTGGCTGCCCGTCCATGTCGTCAATCGATGGTCGGACGAAATGAGCTTGCGCGACCGCGTGATGCCGCAGTTGGCGCAATATCGGTTTTCTGCGTTATGATTTCGGCACCAGGGAAGATTTGGCGCGCTAAACCTATCAACAAAGCGTCGGCTCTACCCAAAGGCCGGCGTTCCGGCCTACATCAATGTGAGCCGCAAGTCTTTCCGCGCGGCCGCGCTCGACATCGTCGCCACTGCTCTGGACCTCGAAGCCGATGATCTGTCCTCGCAGGGCGGTCAGTTGGAAAAAATCAAGCAGTACATCCTGGCCAATCTTCCAGACCCCGAACTGACAACGGAGCGAATTGCTCACGCCAATCATATCGCGCCGCGAACCCTCAACCGCTTGTTCGCCGCCGATGGCACGACGCCATCCGATGGTTGTGGCAGCAGCGGTTGTCGGCAAGCTTCACCGCGCTGGCGGAAGGACAAGTTAGCCAGGTGACAGACGCTGCGATGAACTTCGGATTCAACGACCTGTCGCATTTCAGCCGGACGTTCAAGAAAATCGTTCGGCTGCTCCCCCACTCGCTGAAACGGAAATGAAGCGTAAGACTTCGCATCAGCGGTGATGCTGGTGGTGATAGCAGGGCTGCGACAGCGAGCCTCTGACAACCGTTTCCCGCGAACGCCGTCATCAAAAGCAAACGGGCCCGCGAGGGGCCCGTTCGACACGTCAAAACAGGGACAGTTACTGGGGAGCGTTCGCTATGCCTCCCCGCGGAGAACCCCACATATCGATACTGCTGGGTTCGAACGCGAACGAACGCGGACGATGCGTCGCTTCATCCTCAATAGCGTCAACACCCACCGAATATTCGTACAGCATACCGTCGGGGCCCGTGTAATACAGGAAGCGCGCACCGGAGGTGGGGTGCCGGCCCGGTCCGAACATGATCGGCACGTGTTTGTCAGTCAGGAAGTAATACGCCGCCAGCACGTCATCGTTGGTTTTTACCTGGTGATTGATGTGCTGAACGCCTGGCTTCGCTCCAGGTGCCAGAGCGATGGTATGGTGGATCTCATGGATGCGCATCAAGGCGATATCACCAATCCGGTCGCTGACCCGCGCATTGCAAACCTGGGTCCAGAACTTTTCGTCGCGCACCGGGTCTGTGGTAAACAAGCCGCAATGGCTGAAGCCGGTGATGCCGATATCCCGGGTCGGGTAGTAACGCTTGCCGCTACGGGCCGGGCGGACCACCAGTTCGATCGAGTTGCCGGTCGGATCCTTGAATCCGATGAAGGCCTTGACCATTCGGGCGGAACATTCGCTCGGCGTGCCCAGATGCACGGGATGGCCGAGGGCTTCCAGGGTTGAGGCTGCAGCCTGCAAGTCCTCTTCGCTGTCGATCTCGAACCCAACCGCCTGATCCTCGGGACTGCCTTCGGTGTAGCAGAGGGTATGAGCCTTATCGTCGGAGCGGAAATAAACGCTCTTTTTGCTGCGGTCGCCGACTTCCAAGCCAAGGATGGCTGTCGCGAAATCTTCGGCCATCTTCAGGTCGGGAGTGCCCAACCGCACGTAACTAATTTCTTTTAGCTCGATCATGGGTCTCTCCTATCAAAGACGGTTATAGCGAAGACAAAGCTAGCTCGGGGACGTCAGTGCACTCGCTCCCCCAGACACAAAGTGATTCCGGCTTGGTATTGAATTGGCGAGGCCGGTCGCCGGGCTTCACGTCCTGCATTTCGCAGACATAGGCGAAAAGGCAATCATCAGGTCCCTGGAACCGGACAAAAATCTGGTGCGAAGCGGTCTCCCGTCCCGGACCATGTACCACTTTCACCTGGCGCTCTCGTAAAAAGTAGTTGCTCTGCATGATGCAATCAAGGCTTTCCACGTCGAAAGCAACTTCGAGAATGCCCTTCCGGTTCGACGGGTACAGCGCAATCCGATGATGCCGATCGTCGATCCGCAGATAAGTGATGTCGCCGACCCGGTCGCTGATCTTGGCGCCGAGAACATTGGTCCAAAACACCAGATCCTTGGCTACATCCGTACTACGCACGGCAATCCCCTGGAACCCGGTGATGCCGGCGTCGCGCGGCGGGAAATAGCGCCGACCAGCGGCGGAGGGGCGAACCACCAGATCGACCACATTGCCCGAGGCGTCCTGGGTAACCAGCCCCTGGCGGATGAAACGACGCTTGCACTCGTCTTCGGTCGCGTCGCGGACTGGAAAGCCCGCCGCTTTCAAGGCGGCGCGCGCGGGCTCGACATGGCTCTCATCCGGCAATTCGATGCCGATGGTCTGGTGCTCTTGCGGGCCTGCGGCAAAGCAGATCCGATGGTAGAAATTGTCGCAGCGGAACATCACGTCGCTGCCGATAGCGTTGTTTCGCTGCAGGCCCAGCATGTCGGTCGCAAACCGGGCGCTTTCCTCGATCTTCTGCGTTGGAAGCCGGACGTAGCTAACCTGAATAATCGGTATCGTCATCGCAATATTTTCCTCGTTCGCTTGTTCTTGGTTGCCGTCTCGGGCAAGCCATCCGATGACAGAAACGAAACCGCTTGAGCGGCCGCTTGCCTCTGCCCTTCCTCGCCGGCAGATGCGGCGAAAATTCGTGCTAATTCCTGCTCCCCCAGCCTTGCAGCGAGGTAGGCGCGGATCATTTCCCGCCAGACCCGGATCAGTCGCGCACGTTCCGCTGCATCGTCGTCCATAAACCGTCGCATCGCAAGGCCACGAACGATGTTGAGCGTCAACGCCAGCATGTCGGCGGCAACATCTTCAGGCAAGCCCCGGTTCTGTAGCGTTCGCTGCCAGACTGCCTCGACATGAAAGCGCGACTTCCGCGACATTTTCCTGACCGCTTTTGTAAGTGCGGGATCAGGCTGACCCATCGCCCAGGCATGCTCAACGAAGAACCCGTTTCCGAAGAAGAACTCCGTGGCGTCGGCGACGACGGCGTCGATCACGTCATCCAATCCCCGCGCCCGCAGCGCGAACCTCGCACGCTGTTCGCTCATTTGCGTCGCGCGCTCGTTGACAAACTCGAAGGCGGCGCGAATCAACTCGTTCTTGGTGGGGAAGTGATGAAGCTGCGCGCCGATGGAAACACCGGCCTCTTTCGCCACCTCGCCGGTACGAAGACCAGCCGCACCTTTCCGGGCCATGATGCGAATGACGGCATCCAAGATTAGCTTGCGGGTCGTTTCGGTTCGCTCGGCCTGCGTTCGCCGGATGCTAGGGACAGACATGTGATACTCCGGCGCCATCCGGCAGCCACATGCCTCTGGACAAGCCGCCCTGGATTACAAGCATGATCACAAGATCAGCGATCTGGTCTGCGCGCATGCCTCCTCCCCTGTCCACCACTTTGATCCATCGACCTTGAAGCCGACTGCGAAACCCGGCGACAAGAAATGGTGCAATGCAACAATTCCCGTCTGCGAAATAGAGGCCTTGCAAACTTCTATGTTATCAGGGTGCCGCCCTGTCGCCGCAGGATCGTCCAGATGTCAAAATCTGGTAGACCCAGTTCCGGGAATGTAGACCCAAACCGAGAAACAGTCCAGATGTACGGTAAGTGTATTTTCATCAGACCTGCCGCCGGACGCCGCTAGTCGACGGGAACAAGCTTTCAACTCAAAACAGCATCGGGAGAAACCATGCAGAATATCGACGTTCATACGCATATCGTGCCGGACAATCTACCGGCGGCGCCTGGCCGCAGTGAGGCTTGGCCCAGCGTTGAGCTGCGCGGCGGCGGCGAGGCAGTCGTGATGGTGCGGGGCCAGGTATTTCGCGAGATCGACTCGCGCTGCTGGGATATTGGCCGCCGAATTGACGATATGGCGGAGGACGGGATCGACGTGCAGGTACTTTCGCCGATGCCCGAACTGCTCTCGCATTGGCTCCCCGCAGGCGACGCCGATGATTTGAGCAAGATCATCAATGAGAAGACGGCGTATATGATGGCTGCAGCGCCGGGCAAATTCCAAGGCATTGGCATGGTCCCGATGCAGGATCCGGCGCTTGCCGCCAAGCGGTTGGAGGATGTTCGTTCTCTCGGTTTGCTTGGCATCGAGATCGGCACCCATATCAACGGCATCCCCCTTGGGGACGAGCGGTTGGACCCGGTGTATGCGGCTGCCGAGGCGCTCGGCCTTCTGATCTTCATTCACCCGCTGCATCCGATTGGCGGAGAGCGGATCGGCCGTCGTGAGCTTACGGCCATTGGGTCGTTTCCGCTGGAAACGGCGTTTGCTACCATGTCGCTATTGGGGAGCAAGGTTCAGCACCGCTTTCCAAAACTGCGCATCCTGTTGAGCCATGCTGGCGGCGCCATACCCTGGGTCGCCCCTCGGCTCGATTTCGGATACTCTACCAATCTGCTGACAAAGGTGCTGGCGGAGTCCGCAAGCGATACGCTCCGCCGGTTCTGGTACGACACGATAACTTACGATACCGCAGCGCTGGCTTATTTGAGCGAGCGGGTGGGATCAGACCGCCTGGTCGTGGGCTCGGACTATCCCTTCACCATCCGTCAGCCGCGGCCGGCCGAGTTTGCTCAGCGTGCGCTGCCCAAGACCAATTTTGAGGCCAATGCGAAGGTCTTGTTAGGGAAATAGCGTTCGTCCTGATGATCGTCTAATCGGCACCCTGTTGTCTGATATCGGAAGCCAACAGGGTGCAAAGGTCGATGATCGCCAGTCCACACCAAGATAAAGCAGGGCCCGTTTCGCCTCAGCCCATGAGGTGAAATGCCCCCATCGAGCGGCGACGGGGTGGAGCGCAAATACCCACGGTGATATGGGTTCGGTCCTGATGATCGCTTGTCAGACCAACTTCCACCGCAGGGGTGACGGACTTTCTGCGGAGTGTCGGGCCAGAGAAGAAACACCGTTCCGGGAGATCAAGAAATGCCCAAGAGTGAAGCAAATCCCAAAGTCATCGCCGCCGCCGACCTGCTGCAGAAGGCCGAAGCCGACCGCCGCCAGGTGCCGCCGATCGTTGGTGACCTGGGCACCGGAAACGTCGAGGCGGCCTATCAGGTGCAGGCGGAACTGACCCGCCGCCGTCTCGCAGGAGGGGCCCGACTGGTAGGCCGCAAGATCGGCCTGACCTCGGCGGCCGTCCAGCAGCAGCTAGGGGTCAATGAGCCGGATTTCGGCGCCCTGTTTCAAGAGATGGATATCGAGCATGGCGGGGAGGTCCCGACCGGCCAACTGATCCAGCCACGGATTGAGGCCGAAGTGGCGATGGTTCTGGACCGCGATCTCGACCGGCCCGACACCACCATGGCGGAGTTGATGCGCGCGGTCGCCTTCGTGGCACCGGCGCTGGAAATCGTCGACAGCCGCATCGCCGACTGGAAGATCAGCATTGTCGATACCATCGCCGACAACGGCTCCAGCGCCCGTTTCGTGCTCGGAAACACCATTCGCAAGCTGACCGATGTGGACCTTTTGACCTGCGGCATGATGTTGACCCGCAACAACAACGTCGTCTCGGTCGGCTCCGGGGCGGCCTGCCTTGGTCACCCTTTGAAGGCGGCGCTTTGGCTGGTAAGAAAGCTGGCCGGCGCCGGTGAGCCGCTCCGCGCGGGCGATACCGTGCTGACCGGGGCGCTCGGCCCGATGGTGGGCGCCCAGAAGGGCGAGGATTATGAAGCCCGCATTTCCGATATCGGCACCGTGCGCGTTCGCTTCGGCTAACCGGCGATGTGCCAGGAAATGCTCAAGCCCATTTTTCTAAATAGATGACGGAGAAAGCAGCATGAAACCGCGCCTTTACATCCAGGACGTCACCTTGCGCGATGGTATGCACGCCATCCGCCATCAATACACGATCGAACAGATCAAGAGCATTGCCAAGGCACTCGACGACGCCAAGGTCGATGCGGTCGAGGTGGCCCATGGGGATGGCCTCACGGGCTCGACCTTCAACTATGGCTTTGGCAAGCATACCGACGTCGAATGGCTTGAGGCCGCAGCCTCCGTGCTGAAACACGCCAAGCTTACGACGCTTCTGATCCCCGGGATCGGCACCATCCACGATCTCAAGAATGCGGCCAAAGCCGGCGTCAAATCGGTGCGTATCGCGACCCATTGCACCGAGGCCGACGTGGCCAAGCAGCACATCGAGGCCGCACGCAAGATGGGTCTCGATGTCGCCGGCTTCCTTATGATGTCCCATATGAACACGCCCGAAGGCTTGGTCGGTCAGGCCAAGCTGATGGAGTCCTATGGCGCACACTGCGTCTATGTCACCGACTCCGCTGGCGCCCTGCTGGTGTCCGATGTGGCCGACCGCGTGAATGCGCTCCGGCAGGCGTTGAAGCCGGAGACCCAGATCGGCATCCATGCCCACGAAAACCTGTCGCTCAGCGTCGCCAATTCGCTCAAGGCGGTCGAACTCGGAGCCACCCGCGTCGACGGTTCGCTGGCCGGTATGGGCGCTGGCGCCGGTAACCTGCCGATCGAAGTCTTCATCGCGGTTGCCGACCGCATGGGTCTCAATCACGGTGCGGACCTGTTCAAGCTGATGGACGCTGCTGACGATCTGGTACGGCCGCTGCAGGACCGTGCGGTGCGCGTCGATCGCGAAACACTCTCGCTCGGCTTTGCCGGCGTTTATTCGTCGTTCCTGCGGCACGCCGAAAAGGCCTCGCAGCAATATGGCGTGGACCCCCGCCAAATCCTCATTGAGCTTGGCAAGCGCCGGATGGTCGGAGGCCAGGAGGACATGATCGTCGACGTCGCGCTCGATCTTGCCGGCAAGCGCGAACAGCTGGCCAACTGACCCCACCTGTCCCCCTTGCGATCATCTCGAAAATGCGGAGCATTCGCTCCGCATTTTTTTATGCCAATTTAGATAGCCAACGGATCCCGCTTCGGTCCGCAACACGAGAACGCAGTATTATGCCGAAGGGGGCAAGGCCTGATACTGGTCGCGCAGTTCGCGCTTCAGGATTTTGCCGACCGCGCTTCGCGGCAGTTCGTCCACAATCCGCAGGTCCGCCAACCGCTGGGTCTTGCCGAGCTTCGAATTCGCCCACTCGCGTAATTGCGCAGCTTCCATCGAGCAGCCGGGTCGTGGAACCACAAAGCCGACCGGAGTTTCCCCCCATTGCGAGCTTGGCACGCCGACGACTGCTGCTTCCGAGATATCGGGGTGCGTCCGGAGCACACTTTCCAGATCGCTTGGATAGACATTGAACCCGCCGGAAATGATCATGTCCTTCTTGCGATCGATCAGGACCAGAAAACCGTCGGCGTCGAAATATCCGACATCACCGGTGCGCAGATAGCGTTTTCCATCAGGCGAAAACCATTCAGCCTCGCGGGTTTTCTCCGGCTGCCCATGATAACCGAGCATCATGTTGTCGGAGCGGCCAACCACCTCGCCACTTTGTCCCTGCGGCACAGGCTCACCATCTTCGCCAACAATGAGAATTTCACTGCCTAACATCGGCTGACCCACGGTGTGAAGCTTGTCGGGCCGGTTGTGGGCCGCCAATAGGCAGGCGCCGCCTCCTTCCGTCATGCCGTAAACGTCAAAAAACGGTCCCGGCCAGCGTTCGAGTATCTCGCGCTTTAGTTCCTGCGGGCATGGTGCGCCGGCGCAGTATTTTTTGTTGAACGAGGTGAGATCGTAACTACCGAACGCGGGGTGCGCCAGAATCCGCTGATACTGTACGGGAACCATGATCGCGTACGACGCACGCTCCCGAGAGGCAACCTCAAGGAAACTCCCCGCCTCAAACTTCTCCAATAGAACAATTTTGCCGCCGAGCGCCAACGTGGGGAAGAAGGACGAAAGTGTCAGGTTGGAATAAAGCGGCGTAGTGGCGAGCATAACTGTATCCGGGCCGAAGCCCCGGGTGACGGCGTTTTGAACCGCGTTCCAGCGAAAGCTGTGCGGCTGCACAATTCCTTTTGGCGAGCCTGTCGTTCCCGACGAATAGATGATGTTGAACGGCCATTCCGGCTGGACATCCACCGCCTGCGGGCGGGTGCCTTGGGGAACCAGCCACTGCTCGAATTCCTGGCCGAGCGTCAGCCGTCTTGCGGAGATTGAACCGGCGACGGAAGCGAGTCGCTCCGCAATACCCTCGTCCTGGAACAATAGTTTGGCGTTGGCATCGGCTACCATCGCCGCCAGCGTTTCAGGAGCAGCGCTCGCAACCAATGGCGCCACGGCGACGCCCGCTCGGATGGCACCGAGAAAAACCACCACATAGTCCAGCGACGACTGTGCGCAGATCGCGATCGTCGAGCCAGCGCCTATACCATCGCGCTGCAGGGAGGCGGCTACCCTGTCCATTCGCTGGTTCAGCTCTGCCATGCTCATCCGCTGATCCTTCAGAACCAGGGCTGTTGCCTGCGGCCGTGCCTCCGCATGGCAGGTGATGGCATCGGCTACCGAGGCAAAGGGCAATTTCAGAAGTTCATCAATGGTCATAGTCACCAGCGGGGTTGACGATTTCACAATGAGCCCAGCAAACCAGGCAGTGAGATCTGCTTCTTTGCCTCACTGTCTGCTGCCAATCCATATCGATACCAGCAATGGCGTCATACGAAAATGGCCGCCTTTTGCATTGCAAAATCCGAGAGAGGTGAATGATTGCCAGTCGACAGGCCTTCGTCTAACAGTAGAACAAGCTGGCGATCGAGAGGACAGATCAGTGACCAATCTTTCAACATCCACGGCAAAAGCTGGGGCCCAGCTATTCCAGACGACATTTGCTCCGATCTCGCGCCACACGCTCGCGCTCTATTCCGGTGGGTCGGGCGACCATAATCCCATTCACGTCGACATCGATTTCGCCAAGGCGTCCGGCTATCCTGACGTATTTGTGTTCGGCATGCTGGTCATGGGTTATCTCGGCCGAGCCCTGACAGACGCAGTTCCGGCCAAGGACCTGCGTTCCTATTCGGTCCGGTTCGTTTCCATTACCCAGGTGCGGGCCGAGATTACCTGTGAAGGGACGATTGCCGAAGTGTTCGAAGAAAACGGTGAGCGGCTTGCCCGGCTCTCGCTGTTGGCCAAGGATGAGGCCAATGACGTCAAGTTGCGTGGCGAAGCAGTCGTCAAGCTTCATTGATTGCGGCTCGGCCGCCCTCCATCGACGACTGAAGGAAACTCGATGACCGCGCTGCCCGCCACCATGACCGTTGTCGGCATCAGCAAACCCGGTAAAGCCGAGGTGCTGGTGCTGGAACAGCGCCCGGTCCCGCAGCCTGGTCCTCACGAAATCCTGATCAAGGTGGCCACCGCCGGAGTTAATCGCGGCGATATCGTTCAACGTCACGGCTATTATCCGCCCCCACCGGGTGCCAGCGACATTCTCGGAATGGAAGTGGCCGGCGAGGTAGCGGCCATCGGCAAGGACGCTACCCGGTTTAAGGTCGGCGACAAGGTGATGGCGCTGTTGGCCGGCGGCGGTTACGCCCAATACGCGGTGGCGCACGAGACCCACAGCTTTGCCCTTCCGGAAGGGGTGGGCATGGTCGCCGCCGCTTCCATTCCCGAGACCTTCATGACGGTGTGGCACAACGTGTTTCAGCGGGGGGCGCTCAAGCCAGGCGAAACGCTGTTGGTTCACGGCGGCTCCTCGGGCATCGGGATCACGGCAATCCAGCTCGCCAAGGCATTCGGCGCCAAGGTCGTTGTGACGGTGGGATCTTCGGAAAAATGCGACGCCTGCACGGCGCTCGGGGCCGATCTTTGCATCAACTACAAGACTGATGACTTTGTCGCCAAGGTGAAGGAATTCTCCGGCGGCAAAGGCGCTGATGTCATTCTCGACATGGTCGGAGGCGACTACGTCGAAAAGAACTTTGAGGCTGCCGCGATCGAAGGGCGGATCGTCCAGATCGGTTTCATGAACAGCTCAAAGGCGTCGGCGGACTTCGGCAAGATGATGCGAAAGCGCCTGCACTTCACCGGCTCGACGCTGCGCCCGCGTTCCACGGTCGACAAGGGCTTGCTTGCCAGGGAAGTCGAAATCCATGCCTTGCCGCTGTTGCAGGACGGACGGTTCAAGACGGTGGTGGACAACTCGTTTCCGATCGAGCGCGTCGCCGATGCCCATCGGCGCATGGAAAGCAGCCAACACATCGGCAAGATCGTGCTGACGATGTAGCCGCGCAAACGGCTGGCTGCGGTGTCACCTATATCGATCGATGCCGAGGCGATCGCGATCGATCAGCTCTTCTTCATGCCGTACACATGTTCCGGGCCGGGAAAAGCGCGGCTGCGGACGTCCTTGGCGTAATCCTGAACCGCGGCTTCGATCGAAGGACCGAGGTTACCATAGCGCCGGACGAATTTTGGCACCGAGGGCGACAGTCCGAGCATATCTTCCAGGACCAGCACCTGGCCATCACAAGCCGGGCTCGCCCCGATGCCAATGGTCGGAATGGCGATCAGCTGGGTAATTCGCCGCGCCAGCGGCTCGGCGACCGCCTCGACGACGACGGCAAACGCTCCGGCCTCGGAGATTGCAACGGCATCATTTTCGATCGGCGCCCAGCTCGCCGCATCGCGCCCCTGGGCCCTGAAGGATCCGAGCGTGTTGATGGATTGCGGGGTAAGACCAATATGGGCCATGACGGGAATGCCGCGCTTGGTCAGGAAATCGATGGTCTCGGCCATCCTCGCTCCACCCTCAAGCTTGATGGCGCCGCATTGGGTTTCCTTCATCACCCGTACGGCCGACTGGAAGGCCTGCTCCTTGGAAGCCTCATAGGAGCCGAACGGCATGTCGACGATGACCAGCGCCTGGCTTGACCCGCGCATCACCGCCCGACCCTGCAAGACCATCATGTCCAGCGTAACCGGTACGGTGGTCTCAAATCCGTGCATGACGTTGCCGAGCGAGTCACCGACCAGAATGGCGTCGCAATAGCGATCCACCAGAGCGGCCGTGTGGGCATGATAGGACGTCAACATGGCGATCGGCTCGCCGCCTTTGCGGGCCAGGATATCGGTTGCGGTTTTTCGCTTGATCGCCGTCTGGACAGACATGCTTCTTCCTCCGATTTATCGCCTGCCCATCCCACGGACGGCGGGCGAAAACAACCAGAAAAACCGGATAAAGGGAGCTGATCGAGGCCCGTAGAGAACGGCCCGCACCGTCGCGGCGCGAGAATCCCGACCACATAATGGGGAGGTGAGGCTCTGTTTTTGATTTCTGTTGCGTTGAATGTATAAGTTTCTATCTGGAAAGCAAATCAATCGAGGCCCGGAAGCGACAGCATCGCCAGTCCCCGGCCTCATCTTGGATCAGAACATTTGCATGTCGACGACTCCCACCAGGAACACCAAACGCCGAACCCAGACCGCCCGACGAGAGGAATCCGATAAGCGGATGCTGCGCGCAGCCGCATCCCTTTTCAGCCGGCAAGGAATTCGCGCAACCACATTGGCCGAGATCGGCGTGGAGGCGGGTTATAGCAGCGGGCTGCCCGTCGTTCGCTTCGGCAGCAAGCTCGGGCTGATCAACGCCTTGATCGACTCGATGGAGGAATGGTGCAAGACCCATTATGCGGCGGCGACTGCCGGCCGACGGGGATTGGACGCAGTGAAAGCCCGGATCGAGGCCATGATCGCCAGCACCCGGACACTGCCCGAAGGTAGTGGAGCTTTTCAAACCTTCTTTGTCGAAGCGCGTTACGGTTTTCCGGAGCTTCAACAGAGGTTGAGCACATTCGGCCGTGATTGGCGGAACAGCTTCCGTGATGATCTTCTGGAGGCGCAGCGCCTTGGCGAAATATCCGAGGATATCGACTGCGATGCCTACGCCGAACTCATCATTTTCACGATCCGTGGCGCATACATCGACAGGTTTGGTCGGAACCTTGAAGAGTTACAACGCAGGCTTCCCCGCCTGATCTGCGACATGATCACGCAAAAAACCAAGGCCTACGCCTGACGGATGGTCGGCTCCCGAGCTTGCAAAGCGAGAGCCTTCCTCCTGCCACACCCGTTGCTCGCCCTCAAGACGCGCATAGTCGCGTCTCACCCGACGCGTCGAAACTCAGGCGATCGCCATTCAATCCGAGGTAATCTTGAGATCTTCGAGCGAAACCATTCCCTCCAACCCGACCCATTGCTTGCCGTCGAAACGGGCGAGCTGCATATTGTGGAAGGCGTCATAATTCTCCGGCGAATTGTAGATCTTGACTCCGTTCAAGATCAGAGGCGGCGTGAAATCCTTCAAGTTGGTTGCCTGCTTCAGCAGATTTTGCCGCGTGAGTTCGTCTCCACAAAGCTTCAGGACGTGTTCAATCGCAGCGGCATTGTTATAACCCGGAACTGCGGTGGCGTCGTCCAGACTGAGCTTCGGCATGTATTTCCCCGCGAAAGCGACAAAATCCTTTACGCCCTGATCATTGGCCTCGGCGGGATCGCTGACGTTTTTCTCCCATCGAGCGGTGATCAGCCCCTTGGCATTGTCAAGGCCTGCAGGAACCAACGTCGCCCCTACCGAGCTTGAATTGGAATTGATGATGAACAAGGGCTTCCAATCAATCGATGCGGCTTTACGAATGGCCTGGGCGGCAAATTTGGACGCGCTTAGTTGGACAAAGACATCAGCGCCGGTCACTTTGAGTTCGACGATCTGCCCTTCGATGGTCGGCTCAACCATTTCATGGCTGAGCTCCTTGACGATCATCTCCGATGCACGAGCGCCAAGCCCCAACTTCAGGCCTTTCAAATAATCGCGGCCAAGATCGTCGTTGACATATTGAACAGCGATTTTTGCACTCGGCCTTTCCTTCAGGATATATCGGCCGAAGACGACGCCTTGGGCGACATAGGAAGGATAGAATGGAACGATCCACGGATAGTTCTTTGGATCATTGAAGCGCACGGCTCCCGAGGTAAGGAAAAGGCTCGGTACTCCCTTGGTGTTCAGATATTTTGAAACCGCTACGTTCGTTGGCGTTCCAAGGAATCCCGCAATGGCAAACACCTCATCGGACTCGACCAGCCTGCGGGTTTGCTCGACGGCCTTTGGAGGGTTGAAGGCATTATCGAGCGAGATCAGGTTGACCTTGCGGCCATTGATGCCTCCCCTGTCGTTGACCATCTCGAAATAGGCGGACTGAGCCTGACCGTAAACGCCATAGGCTGAAGCTGGACCGCTGTAAGGCGACGTCGTTCCAAGTTTGATTTCGGTGTCGGTTACACCGACGTCATATTGTTTCGCTCGAGACGGCCCGAAAACGCCGGCGGCAACAATTCCTGCTCCCCAGCCGACGACCGAACGGCGTGTCAAACCTTTCATGCTTGGTACCTCCGAACTCGTTTCAGGTTGGACATCTTGATGAACGGAGCGCCGTGTCACCCCGGCATCTTAGAAGGCCCGCTCAGGTCTTGCCAGCGCAACCTTTTCGCCGGGAACCAATCTTATTGGGTTCAGCTTAAGTGCCCCAAACTTGTGGTTTGGGGCACTTTGGCTCATCGTCAGATCTCAGAATTAGGTGGCCGGCCGCTTCATCTGGCAGGTGGAGGGCAAGGTACTGGAAGCCCGATCCACTGTATCGATCCTCTTCCAACCCCACCCCGTATTTTCAGTGTCGTAGAAAACATCCTTGCCGTTGGCCTTGGTCCACTGCTGGACCTCCATAGGTTGGATGGTCTGATGATCCTCCTTCCGCATCTCGACCTCGCTAACGAGCCCTTTCACCTTCAAGCCCTCGAGCGCGCGAGCGACGGCCACAGGGTCGGTGGACTTGGCGTTGGCAATGGCTTGCGAGATCAGCTTGACCGGATTGTAGGTTTGAAAAATCCACTCCAGTCCTGCGTATTTCTCCTTAAATCCCATCCACAGCTGCTTCGACCCGTTGATGTCGTCGTTGGGACTCCAGGTCGTGAGATTGTAGACATTCTCGACGTTTGCGGCCGCAAGCGCGGTCGGAGTGCCGGAGCCCTGCGCGTTGACGCCATAGACCGGGATTTTGAGGCCCGAGTCCTTCGCCGACTTGAGGAGCAGGTTTAAATCGGCGCCCCAATTTCCGGTAACCAGAACCTGGGCGTCGGAAGCTTTGACCTTGCTGACATAGGGCGAGAAATCCTTGACCTGGAACATCTGATGCAGGTCGTCCCCGACGATCTCGATATCCGGCCGCGATTTCTTCAGACCTTCTCGTATCGCGGTGGCGATCCCCTGGCCAGTCGCGTAGTTCTGGTTGATCTGGTAGACTTTCTTCAGGGACTTGTCCCTGGCCAGGAAGCTCGCCAGTCCGGCGCTTTTCATGTCCGTGTTGGAATCAAACCGGAAATGCCAGAAGCTGCATTTCTCGTTGGTCATCTCGGGCGCGGTATTCGTGGGATTGAGATAGACAACTTCCTTCCCGGGGTTGCGCTCGTTGTACTTGTTGACGGCATCAATCAGGGCTAACCCGACAGCCGAACTCAAACCCTGGTAGATGTAGCGGATACCCTGGTCGGTAGCGTTCTTAAACTGCTGGGTCGCTTCCTGCGGGCTTCCCTTGTTATCAAAGCCCACCGTCTCGAAAGTGATGCCGGGACCCGCCCACCCCTCGCGATTGGCAATATCCAACACGAAATCCAGCGATTTCTTTTCCTGGTCGCCATACACCGCGACGGGGCCCGAAAGCGGGTCAATCAACGCTATCTTGACCGTTTCAGCACGAGCAGTTCCCGTTATTCCAAACCCGAGAACGGTAAGCGCTGTGGTCAGCATCGTCATCTTACGCATCGATTCCTCCCATGACTATTTGTTGGTTTTTACTTCTCGCTTTAGTTCTTCTGGCACTCCAACTTTGCTAGGACGACCCACCGATAGTTCATCGGATCATTGAAACGCATGGTTTCCAACAGGCACGTCACGAGCGGTTACGGCAACATCATATCGCTTGGCCCGCGAATGCGTTAGCGGCAAAAACACCAGCCCCAAGCCGACAGCCCATCAGCTTCCCGCTTCTCGATATTGATGCATCTTTCAACGAAAGCGCCCCAAACTTGTGGTTTGGGGCGCTCAAACTCAATGCGGACCAGCTTTCGTCAGCTGGGACGCTTCATCTGACAGGTGGTAGGCAGGCTGCTGGTCGCGGGATCGACCTTGTCAATGGTCTTGAAGCCATAACCGGTATTTTCAAGATCGTAGACGACATCCTTCCCATCGACCTTGGCCCACGCCATGATTTCCTGGGGTTGGATGATCTGGTGATCATCCTTGCGCATCTCGATGTCGCCGTTTATGCCCTTGACCTTCAGGCCTTCAAGCGCACGAGCAACAGCTACAGGATCAGTCGACTTGGCTTTGACAATCGCCGCCGACACCAAGCGGATCATATTGTAGGTCGGAAAGATGGAGAAATCGATCTTATACTTCTCCTTGAACGCCGTCATCATCGGCTTGAAGCCCTTGGCGTCATCGTTGGCATTCCACGCCATGAGATTGTAGAGGTTATCGATATTTGCCGCTGCAAGAGCGGTCGGCGAGCCGGGCCCCTGTGCATTAACGCCATAGATCGGCTCTTTAAGACCCGCGTCCTTGGCTGCCTTGACGAGCAGGTTCAAGTCCGCTCCCCAGTTGCCGGTCACGACCGCCTGGGCACCAGAGGCTTTTATCTTGCTGATGTAGGGAGAGAAATCCTTCACCTGCATCATCTGGTGCAGGTCATCCCCCACGATCTCGATATCCGGCCGCGATTGCTTCAGGTTTTCGCGTATCGACCGGGAGTATCCCTGGCCGGTCGGATAATTCATGTTGATCTGATAAATTTTCTTGAGGGACTTGTCCCTGGCCAGGAAGCTCGCCAAGCCCGCGCTCTTCGTATCGGTGTTTGAATCGAAACGGAAATGCCAGAAGCTGCATTTTTCGTTCGTCATCTCCGGCGCGGTATTGGTTGGGTTGAGATAAACCATTTCCTTTCCTGGGTTGCGCTCGTTGTACTTGTTGATGGCGTCTATCAGCGCCAACCCGACCGCCGAGCTCAAGCTTTGAAAGACATAGCGAAGTCCCTGATCAGCCGCATTCTTCAGCTGCTGGGTCGATTCCTGGGGGCTGCCCTTGCCGTCAAAAGTTACGACCTCGAACGTAATGCCGGGGCCTGCCCATCCCTCGCGGGTGGCCGTGTCCAAGACGAAGTTCAGCGTATTCAGTTCCTGCTCGGCGAGACCAGCGATGGGACCCGAAAGCGGGTCAATAAACGCAATCTTGACCGTCTCGGCACGAGCATGTCCCGTTATTCCCAATCCGAGAATGGTCAACGCTGTGGTCAGCATCACAATCTTCTTCATCTAATCCTCCCTGGTTTTACTGTTACTTTCGCTCTCAATCTTCGAGTCGAGATTTCTGTGCTCTCGCTCCTTAGACCTCCAGCCACTCCCGCCGGATGCGGGCATCGTCTTTCAGGTTCTGGGGCGTTCCTTCGAATACCACAACGCCGTGCCCCATGACGTAGACGCGCTGGGATATATCGAGCGCGATGGTGAGTTTTTGCTCGACGAGCAAGACCGATATGCCCCGATCCTTCAGGGTCATCAGATAATCGGCCACCTGTTTGACGATCATCGGCGCGAGCCCCTCGGTGGGCTCGTCGATCATGATCAGGTCAGGATCACCCATCAGCGTGCGGCATAGGGTCAGCATCTGCTTCTCGCCCCCAGACAGCACACCGGCCGCAGTTTTGGCGCGCTCCCGCAGACGCGGAAACATCTTGTACATATCGTCAAGCGACCAGCGCGACGACTTGCCGCGCTTCTCGCCCAGCAGCAGATTTTGCTCGACCGTCAGTGTTGGATAGATATCCCGGTTCTCGGGGACATAGCCGACGCCCTTGTGGGCGATCTGGAAAGCTTTCAGCCCGAGGATTTCCTCTCCGCGAAAACGGATCGACCCGGTCGCCTTGACCTGGCCCATGGCCGCCTTGACCGTGGTAGAACGGCCGACGCCATTCCGACCGAGAAGGCTCACAATTTCTCCCTCGCCCACGACGAGATTGACGCCGTGCAATACGTGTCCCTTGTCGTACCAGGCGTTGAGGTCAGCGATTTCAAGAATCGGATTCACGTTGCAACCGCCTCCTCTGCGGAAACGCCGAGATAGGCTTCCTGAACTTTCCGGTTGGCACGAACCTTTTCGGGCGTATCGCAGGCAAGGACCTGCCCATAGACCACCACGGCGATCTTGTCTGCCAGACCGAAGACCACACCCATGTCGTGCTCGACCATCAACAGCGTCTTGCCGACAGTGATCCGCCGGATCAGTTCGACCGCAGCGTCCGACTCCGAGCGGCTCATTCCAGCCGTCGGTTCATCAAGCAGGATTACTTCCGCTCCGCCGGCCAGCGTGATGCCGATCTCCAGCGCCCGCTGTTCGGCATAGGGCAACACGCCGGCAATGACATCGCGCCGCGACGCCAGCCCCGTCTGCTCCATGATCGTTTCGGCGCGCTCCCGAACGTCACGCAGCGCGTTTAAGCGATGCCAGAACGAATAGCGGTACCCCAGCGACCATAGAACCGCGCAGCGCAGGTTCTCGAACACGCTGAGCCGGTGAAAAATATTTGTAATCTGAAAGCTGCGCGAAAGGCCGCGACGGTTGATCTCGAACGGTCTCATCCCGCGGATGCTTTGACCGTTCAACAGAATATCACCGGAGGTCAACCCGAAGGCGCCGGAGATGAGATTGAAAAGCGTCGTCTTGCCGGCGCCATTGGGACCGATGATGGCGAACCGCTCCCCGGTCGGTACCATGAGATCGACGCCACGAATGATGTTGAGTGCACCGAAGCTCTTGTTCACGCCGCGCAGTTCGAGGGCGTAGGCACTCATGCGCGGTCTCCCGACTTCATCAGATGAGCCCGCGAACTGACATCGTTCCAAGCGTCCTTGAACGGGGGTAACAGCCGCCGTAGCAGAAAGATGCCTCCGACAAGGACGACAATAGCTGCGCCCCATACTACCCCCTGGATGTTTTTATCCAGAGCACGAACGTAATTCACGACTGCGCCCTTTTCGGAACCGAACACGAAGCCATAGGACAATTCGATAAGCACCGCACCGGCCAGCGCGATCATCGCGCCTGCACAGACCACCGCGGACCAGCGCCAGGCTACCCGCCCGAACAAGCCGGCCCGGATCACCCGCCAATTGGACAGCAGGATGCCGCTCACTCCGGTTGGCGCATACATGACAATCAGGATGAAAAAGATTCCCAGATAAAGCTGCCAGGCCTGGGTGTAATCCGAGAGCTTGAAGGACAGGAATCCTCCAATGAGAACACCGATGATTGGTCCAAAGAAAGCCTGCGCACCGCCGATGAAAGTGAAGATCATTGCATCGCCGGAGCGCAGAGAACTGACGCTCTCGGAGGTGATCAATTCCATATTGATGGCCTGCAAACCACCGCTGATGCCGGCGAAGAATGCAGACAGCACCAGTATGAAAAACCGCACCGTCTTTGGATCATATCCGACGAATTGAGCGCGTTCCGCGTTGTCACGCACCGCATTCATAATTCGTCCCAAGGGTGTCCGGGTCAACGCGTACATTGCAATCGCCGAGAGGAGAAGCCAGGCCACGATCAGGTAATAGACCCGGATCTGCGGGCCGAACGTCATGCCGAAGAAGCCGCTGCCATAGTTGCGGTTGGTCTCGACTCCGCCCTCGCCGCCAAAAAAGCCCGGGAACATTTCCGATGAGGCGTGGACGAGCTCGACAACCCCAAGGGTGATCATCGCAAAGGCCGTCCCGGCTTTTCGCGTGGTCAGATAACCGAACAGGATGCCGAACACCATGCCGGCTATTCCGCCTACCAGCGGAATAAGCCACACCGGAATATAGAATTTGCCATGGGCCGCCATGTTCATCGCATGAATGGCGAAATAGGCGCCCAGGCCGGAATAGGCGGCATGTCCGAAGGAGTACATGCCGCCCTCGCCCAACAGCATGTTGTAGGACAGGCAGAAAATGACAAGGGTACCCAGCTGGGAGAGGAGCGAGACCGCAGCCGAACTGCTGAAGACCTGCGGCGCAATGATTAGCGCCAACGCCAGGCACCCCCAGAGAGCCAGCTGGGGCCACCCACCGAAACTCATCCGGCTTGCCGGACGGACCGCCGCGATATCGGCCATCTCAGGTTTCCCTCGTGCCAAGCAGACCTCTCGGCCGCACAATCAAAATCACAACCAGGAAAAGGTAAGGCAGGATCGGCGCAACCTCCGCGATGCTAATTTTGAGCACGATGTATCCGGGAGCGTCCGGACCGAGCCGCGCACCAAATTTCGCGAACAGGCTCAGCAGGGAATAATCCAGGGACACGGCGAATGTCTGAACGATGCCGATCAAAAGCGAGGCCAGGAGTGCGCCGAGCAGCGAGCCGAGTCCGCCCACCACGACCACCACAAAGATAATGCTGCCGACGGCCGCTGCCATCCCCGGTTCGGTCACGAAGGCCGCGCCTCCGATCACCCCAGCGAGCCCGGCGAGCGCGGCACCTCCGCCGAACACGAGCATGAAGAGACGGGGAACATTGTGCCCCAGCGCTTCCACTGAATCGGGGTGCGTTAATGCCGCCTGGATGACGAGCCCGATCCGCGTGCGCTTCAGCATCAGACTGATTGACAGCAACATGAAGAGCGAAACACCCATCATGAAGACGCGATAGATCGGAAAATCCGTGTTGTACAGGGTGAACAGCGGCCCATCGAGTTGCTTCGGAACACCGTAAGGAAGGGTCTGGCGGCCCCAGATCACCTGGACCACCTCAACCGCGATGAAGGCGACGCCGAACGTAAACAGCAGTTCGGCCAGGTGGCCGTGACGGTGCACGGTGCGCAGCCCATAGCGCTCTATCGCCGCACCGATCAATCCAACGATCAGGGGCGCCACGACCAACGCAGGCCAGAAGCCAAAACGGATGCTGATCGAATAGGCGAAGTAGGCACCAAGCATGTAAAAGCTGGCATGGGCGAAATTAATCACACCCATCATGCTGAAGATCAGCGTGAGCCCCGCCGATAGCATGAACAGCAGAAGGCCGTAGCTCAGCCCGTTGAGCAGGTTGATCAGCGTATATTCCAAGGTCCCCTCGCCTTGCTAGCGGAGCAAGGCAGCAAGGACCGCCTCATTCCGTCGATCGTTTCCTCGCGCATCGTGTCTTCGCACGGATGCCGCTGCTTAACGTCCTTAACGCTCAAAAAATTTGCTTTTCGCTGATGCGATCAGCAGTGGCGGCAGGATTCTGGCCGGTGAAAAACGAGTGCATCACTCATCATCAGTGCCCGGCAGAAACGCACGCCCTTGACCTCCCGGCTTTTCTTAATTGCGCCAACTGTTTAGTCAGCGCAGCGAATTGTCAAGTGCAGCCTCGTCGCAAGTACGGGAAGTAAAAGACAAACCGAGTAGGCGGCAATTGCGAGATATCCGGAGAATTGGCTTGACCGGAGGCGGCCTTATGATTGGGCAGACATCTGATAATGCGCGGGGATGATGACGATCGTCGCCGAAGTAAACCCGCACAGTGGGAGCGCCTGATGGCGATCAACCTGAACGGGATGTTTTCGGGGCGCGGGCCTTTGCCATCTCGTCAAGGAGCAAGGCAAGGTGATCGCTCGTGACTGGAAGTTTCTCGGCCGAGTTCGCAAGCGCAGGGGGTTGATCGCTCACCATTCCTGCTTCGAACACGGGCGGGTGATTGCCCAGGCTATTTCTGATGTAAGCGAGTACGGCCGCGGCGAGGAGCTGTCCCACTTCAAAATGGGAACGTCGCGGCTTCCCGATCATGTTGCGAGGTGCCTCGCCTGCTGCGCGATCGAAATCATACGCCAAAGCCCTACTCTACGGCGTTCTGTTGCTTCAGAAGAAAATACGCCGCGCCGGACGATCGAGCACTGATCGAGTTCGCTGCCGATCGATGCAAGCCAACGCCGGAAAGATTCCGTTCGGCCGACAACCGGCGCCCGGTCAAATATGCGAAATATCTCATTGACGATGCAGGCGATCTAAGTTGATCTCTCCACCAAAATGGAAGCGGAGAAACGCGATGGATGGGTTGCCGAACACGCTGTGGCAGCCGGCGGTCGAAGCTGAATTCGTGAACGAGGTGCGACTGTTCGTGAAGGAGCACATTGCTCCGCACGCGCATGAAATCGACGCGCAAGACCTCTATCCAACCGAGATCGTCCGCGAGCTGGCCAAACTTGGCTGTAACGCTATTTCGCTGCCGAAGAAGTTTGGCGGCCGCGCCTTGGGCTATGCCCACAGCGTCGCGGCTTGCGAGGAGGTCGGTTACGGTAGCGCCGCGGTCGCGATCTCGCTGATCACGATCTTCCAGGCGCAAACGATGTTGAACACGTTCGGCTCGGAGAGCCTCAAGGAGCGCTATCTGCCGCGCTTCGCCGAAGGGCTGATCGCTTCCTATGCACTGACCGAAGCCTCGCATGGAAGCGATATCCGCACGCTCGACACCAAGGCCAGACGGGATGGCAACGCCTGGGTCCTGAATGGTGAAAAGTCGTTCATTACATCCGGCTCTCGCGCCGATATCTTTGTGATCCTGGCGCAAACGGAGGTCGGCGTCTCGGTCTTCGTCGTTCCCCGCGAATCCCAGGGTGTCTCGACCTATATCGGAGAAAACTCCGCCACCTTCGGCCTGCGCAACGGCCCCCACGTCAACGTTCGGCTTCAGGACGCACGCCTTCCCTTGGATCACCTGATCGGGCAAGAGGGCAAAGGCGTCCGTCAGGCGGTCACCACACTGGATTATTCCCGGACCTTGGCCGCGGGGATATCCGTGGGCATTGCGCGAGCCGCGTTCGACGCGGCGCTGGTGTTCGCGCGCGACCGTACCGCGTTCGATCAGAAGGTCGTCAATTTCCAGGGCATTCAATGGTACTTCGCGGACATGCTGGCAAAGATCGATGCGGCACGCCTTCTTGTCTATGACGCCGCGCGTGCGCTTGATCATCATGAGGACGTTATTCGGCGCGCCAGCGCGGCGAAGCTTTTGTGTTCGGAAGTGGCAACCGAGGTCGCGGCGCGTTGCATCCAGATTTGTGGCGCCTACGGGACCATGGTGAACGCCCCTTTCAATCGCTTCTTGCGTGATGCCAAGACCTATGAGATTGGCGGCGGCTCATCCGAGGTGCTCAAGAATGCCCTGGCCAAGCGCATCGTCAGTTACGCGGCCGACCTATGATTTTGGAGCGCCTGTCGCATTGGGCATCTTATTCGCCCCGGCGGCCATTAGTCGTCACGGCCGAGCGGACGTACTCTTATGCGGAGATATTCTCGCTGTCGCGCCGGTGTGCGGAGTTGCTGCGCCAACGCGGAATCGGAAAAGGCGATCATGTTGCGCTGATCTCCGGGAACTCGGCCGCCTTCCTGGTGGCCTGGTTCGGGATCAATGCCGCCGGAGCCGTGGCGGTCTGCCTCAATGACCAATTGATGGGCGACAGCATCGACTACCTTGTCGCGCAATCCGATTCCATCCTGATCATGGCGGACCAGGAATGGCTGACCTCAAGACACACCGACCTTCGCGAGGCCCGCAGCAAGCTGCCAATCATCCGGATCGACGACAAAAGCTTTCTGGAAGAGTTGGCCACTCTTCCCGAAGGCGAACTCGCGGCCATTGCGTCCCACGATGTCTGCACGATCCTCTACACATCGGGAACGACCGGTCGTCCCAAGGGGGTGATGTGCGCCCATGGCGGCTATGCGGCGACGGGTGTGCAGTCCGCCCGCATCCTCGAATTGACCGCCGAAGACCGCATCTTTGTCTTCCTGCCGCTGTATCACACCAATCCGCAGACCTATGCCGTGATGTCGGCATTGACGGTCGGCGCATCGCTGGGCCTGCGGCCTCGCTTCTCGGCAACCTCGTTCTTCGAGGACGCAAAGGCCATTCAGGCCACCGGCTGCACCTTCGTCGGCACCGTGCTCGCCATTCTCGCGGCTCGTTACCCTGAGCCCATGCGTGACCACCGGATGCGTTTTGCGATCGGAGGCGGTACTACCGCCGAACTTGCTCGCACCATTGAAGGCCGGTTCGGCTTTCGGATTCATGAACTCTATGGGATGACCGAGGTCGGCGGCTGGGTCTCCGGAAGCACAGCGCGCGATCGCAAGATTGGCGCGAACGGCCGGATCAGACCCGACATGCAGGTTCAGATCGTAGATTCCGACGACAATCCACTCCCCGCCGGCGAACGCGGCGAGATCGTGGTTCGGCCGCTTGAGCCCAACCGGATACTTCTCGGCTACTACAACAAACCGGACGAACTCGCGAAGGCCAGCCGGAATTTTTGGTTTCATACCGGGGACGTCGGCAGCTTCGATACCGATGGCTATCTCTATTTTCACGGCCGCACCAAGGAGCTCATTCGACGCGGCGGCGAAATGGTTTCGCCCCAGGAGCTCGAAGACCGACTGCTAAAGCTGAAAGGCGTTCTGGACTGCGCGATTGTCGGGGTTGCCGATCCCATCATGGGCGAGGAGATCAAGGCCGTCGTCGTGACCGATGGGAGCCTCAATCTCCTTGAGGTGCGCCGCCACCTCGCCGAGCACGTCCCGTCCTACATGCTGCCGCGCTACGCCGAGGAGGTAGCCACGATCCCACGGACCCAGACCGAAAAGATCCTGCGCCGCGAACTCCAATATGTCGACCATCGGGTCACCGATCTCACCCATGATCAAAAAGGGAGGAATCGAACGTGAGTGGATTTCATACTCTCGTCACAGTTTGGCGATGACGGCGCCGTCGATCACAATCGTCGGCCTCGGCGAAGTTGGCAGCAGCTTCGCTCGCGCTCTGCTCGAACGGGGCGTCGGGCTCAAGGTCGCATCAAGACCCTCGGCCCGCGCGGCCGCTTCGGCAAAGAGGCTCGGCATCGACGTTGACGAAGACATTGCGCGTGCGGCGAGCAGTGCGGACATCGTACTTCTGGCAATTACCGGCGACGGCCTTCGCGAGGTCGCCGCCAAAATCGCGCCGGTGCTGCCGGAACGGGCCATCCTGGCTGACCTGACCGCGGCCGATCCACGAGATGTCCTTGCCGCCGCCGATATGCTTGGCAGAAACCGGGCGCGGTTCGTCGATGTGGCGATCATGGGCGCCGTGAGCCTGCATGGTATCCGAACGCCGCTGCTGGCGTCCGGCGAATTGGCGCCCGAATTCGCAACGAAGATGAATGCGCTGGGCCTCTCGGTTTCCGCGCGAGAGGGCTCTGCTGTCGGCGACGCCTCCCGTCTCAAGCTGCTTCGAAGTCTGTTTGCCAAAGGTCTCGACGCGCTGGTCGTGGAATCGATGCTGGCCGCGGAGGCGCTCGACCTGCGTCAGGACCTGATCGACTTGCTTGGGGATTTCGACCAGCGTCCGCTGCGCGATCATATCGACATGTATTTGAGAACCCATCCGCGGCACGCTGGCCGCCGGCTGGTGGAGATGGAGCTGGCGGAAACGCTACTGCTGTCGCTCGGGCTGAAGAGCCTGACCACGCGGGCGGCCATCGATCGCTACCGCCATACGACCGAACTCCTTCTCGAAGCTTCCGAAGCAGCCCCTGCGGACGCGCCGGGAACCCTGAGAAGGCTGCTGTCAGCCGAGAGGGTCGGAACAGCCGGGTCCGACTCCAACAAGAACCAGAGCTGAAAGAAACAAGGCCGATGGCTTCGAAAGCCAGCAACGACATCATTCCTGTTTCAAGGCTTCCATAGCGATGCTTCACTTCGATGGGACCATCAAGAATTGTCTGGGGCCTCGGCCCGCTTCAGCTCCCGAAAAGATCAAGGTGCCGGCTGGCGCCTGGGAAACTCATGCACACGTGATAGGCGCTGCGACGGAATATCCGTTCGTCCCCGGACGTCACTTCAACCCCCCGCCGGCTTCGTCGTCCAGCTTCGTCGCGATGCTCGACCGCGTTGGAGTGCAATATGGCGTGGTGGTGCAGGTGTCGGTGCACGGCACCGACAATCGGCCTGTCGTCGAGGCCTTGCGGGCTTACCCGGACAGGCTCTGCGGCGTGGCGGTGGTCGATCCCGGGATCAGCGACAAGGAAGCGGCTACCCTCAAGGACGCCGGGGTGCGCGGCATCCGCATTCTCGACATCGTCGGCGGTGGCGTCGGCTTGCAGAACCTCGAGGTGCTCGCCGATCGCTGCGCAGAGGTGGGCTGGCATGTTCAGGTGGCCACCCGTGGCGAAACCTATCCCAAAATTGCCGATCGCCTTCTGAAGCTACGAGCGCCCTTCGTCATCGACCACATGGGCTGGTGCGCGGCGGCCAATGGACTTAACAGTCCGGAATTCGAGACAGTGCTTCACATCGTGCGAAACTCGGACTGCTATGTGAAACTGGCCGGCGGGTTCAGGCTATCGGCGCAACCCTATCCGTTCAGGGACGTCATTCCCTTCGCGCAGGCGCTGATCAATGCCGCTCCCGATCGGATGATGTGGGGTAGCGACTGGCCGCACGTCGGCCTCTACGATCCCGCAGAGGTTCCTGACGCCGGCCAGATCATGGACGCGCTCGCCGACTACGCGCCGGATGCCGGACAACAGCACAAGATCCTTGTGACTAATCCAGCACGGTTTTACGGATTGCCGGCAGCGTCTTCGCGGTAAGGCTTTGAGGCTGGCACTTGCAGCACCGAAGGCTCCAAACCCCATTTCACGTCGATGTGTGACCGACGGCACGGGGACGAAAGCCTTCGACTGCTGTTTCGATCACTTATCCTTGAAACGGGGGGCTCGGCGTTCCCGGAACGCCGCGAGTGCCTCGCTCGCGTCGACGCTCGATACCGCGATCGCTTGGTTCCTGTGCTCGATCTCCATCGCGGCCTCGAGTGACGAAGCATCAATGTTGTGGTTCAGCACCTGCTTGGTCAAGCGCACGCTGAGCGGGGCGTAGCCCACGATCGTTCGCGCCGTTTCAAGAGCCGAAGCCATGAGTTCCTCGGGCTCCACGACCCTTGTTACAAGCCCGATGCGCAGCGCCTCATCAGCCCGGACTGAACGAGCGGTGAGCGACATCTCCATCGCGACACCGTGCCCGACGATTCTCGGAAGCAGGTACGAGATACCGAGGTCGCTCGTGGCGCCGATCTTGATGAACGGAGAGATGAACACCGCCTTGGTGGATGCAATGCGGATGTCGGCCGAGAGTGCCAGGCACAGGCCCCCTCCCACCGCCGCTCCGTTGACCGCGGCGATGATCGGCTTTCGGCAGCGCCGCATTTCCAGTGGGAACGTGGCTGTGGAGTACTGTTGTTCGAGAATTTCGTTAGGGCTGTTTGCCTGGGCGTCGGCCTCGTCGTCGAGGTTGATGCCGGAGCAGAAGCCCCGTCCGGCACCCGTGAGGATGACGACCCGGACATCGGGATTACGCTCAATCTCCCGGAAGATCCGGGAGATCTCCGAGAAGTCTCTCAATTTCAAGGCGTTCAGTTTCGCAGGTCGATGCAACTCGACCTTCAGGATGCCGTCTTCGAGCATGGACACATGAATGCCGTCCTCTGTTTCGATATCCTTGGTCATCGGTTCTCCCTAGTGTTCGCGCCTGCCGACAGAACTTGATGTGCGCATGCCTGAGTTTGCCACGCGGCATGGTGAGCATGGCCCGGGCGGCGATGACATTAAGGACTCGCTGAGTCCGAGTCCAACCCGAAGGAGATGGCCGACAATCGTTGCGGTTTCGCAGGAAATTACGGCCACCCCATCCCGACTACATGCGGGGCGGCGTCCGTTGCCATCACCGCAAAGACCAGACCCAATGCGGTGGTTGATACGGTGGTTAGCCTTGAAAGCGCTCGGGAAAGAAGGCAAAGAGCCTAAGAAAATCTTGGTCGGAGTGGCAGGATTTGAACCTGCGACCCCTGCGTCCCGAACGCAGTGCTCTACCGGGCTGAGCCACACTCCGACAAGAACGCGGCTTATAACGTCGGGTGCCGCCCACCGCAAGCCGCGGACCGAAGGATTTTGTTTCGATGACAACGGCCCTGAAAACCCAGATTTTGCCGGCGAGCGAGGCCACCATCGCGGCTGCGGCGCGATGTCTGGCCGAAGGCGGCCTTGTCGCCTTCCCGACCGAGACCGTCTATGGGCTGGGCGCTGATGCCACCAATCCCATGGCCGTGGCGCGGCTCTATCAGGCCAAGGGCCGCCCCTCCTTCAATCCGTTGATCGCCCATGTCGACAGCCTTGCCGCCGCCGAACACCTCGCCCGCTTCGATGGACGCGCCCTCAGGCTGGCGGAGGCGTTTTGGCCCGGTCCGCTAACGCTGGTTCTGCCGCGCTCGCCTTCCTGCCCGGTCGCCGATCTCGCCACCGCGGGGCTCGAGACAATCGCGTTGCGCGTCCCTGCCCATCCAGTGGCTCGGGCCATCCTGCACGCCTTCGGCGGACCGGTGGTGGCGCCTTCAGCGAACCTGTCCGGCCATGTCTCGCCAACGCTGGCGGCTCACGTCGCGAGTGACCTCGATGGTGCGATCGACCTGATCATCGATGGCGGCCCGGTACAGGTCGGGGTCGAATCCACCATTGTCGGTTGCTTTGAAAGTTCGGTGCTGCTGCGCCCCGGCGGCCTACCGCGCGAACGAATTGAGGCGGTGTTGGGCTGCGACCTGATGCGGGCTTCAAACGTAGAATCCAGTTCCGGCGAACAACCTCTCGCACCGGGCATGCTCGCCGCCCATTACGCACCGCGAACCCCGATCAGATTGAAGGCCGATCACGTAGGCGCCGGCGAAGCGTTACTCGCCTTCGGTCCGAAAGCGGTCGCCGGCGTGGAGTCGCGCACCATCGTGATGAATTTATCCCTGAAGGGCGATCTTGCGGAGGCAGCCGCCAACCTTTTCGGTTATCTTCGTACCCTTGATAGCAAAGGCGCCCAGGCTATTGCGGTGATGCCGATACCTCCCCATGGCCTCGGCGAGGCCATCAATGACCGGCTGCAACGTGCCGCGCTTGGCCGGTCGTAACGGGCAAAGGGAAAACAGAAGCGATGGATCTCAAAACGAGGCCCCGGCTTTCGCCAGAACTGATCGCGGCCTTTGCCGCAATCGTTGGCGAAAAATACGCCGCCACCGATCCCGCCGACATCGCGCCTTATCTCACCGAAGAGCGAAACCTGTTTTTCGGCAACTCTCCGCTCGTGCTGAAACCCGGATCAACCGCGGAAGTATCCGCAATTTGCAAGCTTGCTACCGAACACCGGATCGCGCTGGTGCCGCAGGGCGGCAACACCGGCCTCGTGGGTGGCCAGACCCCGCATCACGGCGAGGTAGTGATCTCAATGCGCCGGATGGACAAGATCCGCGACATCTGTACCGCCTCAAATACGATGACCTGCGAAGCCGGCGTGGTGCTACAGGTCGCCCAACAACGCGCCAGCGAGGTCGATAGGTTCTTTCCCCTGTCGCTGGGCGCGGAAGGCAGTTGCACCATCGGCGGCAACCTCTCCACCAATGCCGGCGGGACGGCGGCGCTGGCCTATGGCGTGGCGCGCGAGATGGCACTGGGGCTCGAGGTGGTGCTGGCGGACGGCCGTGTTTTCAATGGTCTTTCGAAACTGAAAAAGGACAATACCGGCTACGATCTGCGCAACCTGTTCATCGGCGCCGAAGGCACGCTCGGCATCATTACCGCCGCCACATTGAAGCTGTTCCCCAAGCCTCGATCGGTCGAGGCAGCCTTTGTCGCGCTGCAGTCTCCGACTGCCGCGCTCAAGCTGTTGAACATCGCCCAATCCATGGCCGCGACGAACCTGACCACGTTCGAATTGCTCAACGCCACCTCAGTGGACTTCTGCGTGCGCCACGGCATCGGCGTACGCCATCCGCTTCAGGCCAAATATCCGTGGTTTGTGCTGATGGAGATTTCCTCGACCCGCGAGGATGCGGGAGCGACGCTGGAAGCCATTCTGGCGAATGGGCTCGATCAGGGGATCGTGGACGACGCTGTCGTCGCCGCCACGCTGGCGCAGCGCACCAGCTTCTGGAAGCTGCGCCACGAAATGTCGGCTGCGCAGAAGCCCGAGGGAGGCTCGATCAAGCTCGACCTGTCGGTGCCGGTCGCGTCCGTCCCCGACTTTATCGCGGAGGCCGATGTGGCCGTGGAGAAGGTGGTGCCGGGCGCCCGTCCGGTGACGTTCGGTCATCTTGGCGACGGCAACATCCACTACAATGTCAGCCAGCCGATCGGGGCCAATGCCGCGGATTTTCTGGCGCGATGGCACGAAGTAAGCGATGCGGTCTTTGCGATCGTTACGCGGATGGGCGGCTCGATCTCCGCCGAACACGGCATCGGCGTGCTGAAGCGCGACGATCTGCCGAAGGTGAAGGATCCGGTCGCGCTGGAGATGATGCGCGGCATCAAAAACCTGCTTGATCCGCATGGGCTGCTCAATCCAGGCAAGATACTTTAGGCGATATCAGAACAACGAACCTTGTCCGTCGTCTGAGGCGGTTCTCGTTGTTCGTTTCCGAACCGCTCGTGCCGAAGCCTCCTCCGCGGCACGCTGCTCCGCCGAAAGAGGCTGCATCAGATCGGCGTCGTCATTGACGACGCGGTTGACCCGTGTCGAAACTTCATGCCACGCAAACTCGCCCGGTTTCGGCCCGGTCAAAAGCGGCATGACATCCCGCGTCTCGTACAATCGGCAATCGAGCCATCGAGCGAAATCCTGCGGCGGAATCACCACGGGCACACGCGGATGCAAAACCGCAAGGTCGTCGCTCGCAGGTGCCGTGACAATGGCGACCGTATCAAGCTCTTCGCCATTCGGCCCGATCCAGGTTTCGGCCAGCGCCGCAAAACCGATAACCCCACCATTGCTGCGATGGATAAAAAACGGGCGCTTGCCTCCGGGAGCATCCTGCCACTCATAATAGCCATCGGCCGGGATGAGGCAGCGCCGCCGTTTGATCGCATTTTTAAAAGCGGGCTTGTCCAGAACAGTTTCCGAACGTGCATTGATCAACAGCGCAAAGTCTTGGAGATCCTTGACCCAGGAAGGCACGAGCCCCCACCGCATCAGGCGGAAATGCCGCGCGCCCTGATCCATCATCACCACGGGAACCGGCTGGGTCGGCGCCACGTTATAGCGAGAGGGGAAGTTGGGCTGCTCCGGGTAGCCGAAGATCTGTCGCAGACCCTCCGGTGGCGAGGTAATGACAAAGCGGCCGCACATTCACCTGATCCAGGATGCGATGGGAAATAACATTCAGGCCCCCTTAACAGCTTACCACCGATACTGGACCGATGACCGCGATGGCCCCAGTTCCCCTGCCCACCGAAGGCTCTCCTGATCGGACGCCACGGGCCGCGCAGTTACGGGCCGCCAATATCAATCCAAAGACCGGCCTGGCAACCGACTACCTCAATCACTTCAATGAAGCGGTCATGTTGCTCGAAATGGTTCCGAATATGCCGGAATGCGCCGACGACTTCCTGGCCTGGAAGCCCCTGTCCTATTGCGAGCACTTCAGGGCATCTAATTTCAAGGCGCGTGACCTTGCGATTTCGGCCTATGAGACCGCCGACGCCAACATTCGTGCGCAGTTCGACCATATCACGAATTCGATGACGACCATTCTCACCGCCGTCGGATCGGCCATGCGAGAGGCGCGCCAGGACAAGACCCGAGCAACCCTGGCTGAGCAGGCCAGCGGCTGGGTCAAGCCACTGGTGGCGCAGGCCGGCAGCATTATCAATGGCGGCGCGGAAGCCGACATCGATTACATCATGACCCATTGATGGCGAGCGCCCCTGCTTCCTCGCTTCGCCAGATCCAGCTGGCGGTCAGCGCCTCGATCTTTCGGGACGGAAAAATCCTGATCGTCCGCCGGGCGAAGCCGCCGGCCAAAGGTCTTTATTCCTTGCCAGGCGGCCGGGTTGAATTTGGCGAAACGCTTCATCAGGCGCTGCATCGCGAAATCCGCGAGGAGACGGCGCTTGAAGTGGAGATCATCGGACTTGCAGGATGGCGGGAAATCCTGCCCGCACCCGGTAACAACGGCCATTATCTGGTCCTGTCGTTCGCCAGCCGCTGGATCGCGGGGACGCCGCATCTGAATGATGAACTTGATGATTTCAGCTGGGTCGCGCCGGCTGAGATCAGTGCATTCTCCACGACGGAGGGGCTCGAAGACATCATTCGGGCCGCCGAAAATCTCCTGAGATAGCTGCCGCCTGGCCGGATGCCTTGCTTCCCACGCTTTCCGCAGGCATATCAGCCGCGCGGTTTCGACGCCCGCGAGGTGTTGGCAACCGATCGCGGCTTTCGTTTGGACCGCCGGCAAACCTGACGAGGCGACCATACGCTGCTCCTGGATTCCGATGCGCAAGCATATGCTGGCCGCTCTGATCGCTGTATTCGCCTGCAGTCAATTGGCCTGGCTGCCTGCGCCCGTTCGCGCCCAGGATGCGGCAGCGCCATTCGACGGCGATTTGCAGCGGCTCGCCGAAATTCTGGGGACACTGCATTATCTGCGCGGCATCTGCGGCAGCAATGAAGGCGGCAAATGGCGCAATCAGATGCAGGCCCTGGTCGACGCCGAGACGCCTTCCGGTGACCGCCGCACCCGGATGATCGCGAGTTTCAACCGCGGCTATAACGGCTTTCAGCAGACCTATCGGGTTTGCACACCGGCCGCCTTGGTCGCGATTCGCCGCTATATTGAGGAAGGGTCGAAAATCTCGCGCGACCTGACTGCGCGCTATGCCAACTAGCCGGAATCGCTATCTTCTCCGGTCGCGTTAACCTTTCCTAAAGAACTGGCCTAGGCGGCAAGGCTGCCCATGCTAAACCCTTTGGCGTCACGACGCGCTCCGCCCCGGACCGCCCTACCGCCGTTGAGTTTGATGAGCCATTCCTTTTCCAGCCCCCGCGAACCGCTTCCCGATCATGAACAAAAACAGGCGGCGCTGAGCTATCTCAACGAAGCCTGGGCCGAAGCCCGACACGACGGCGTGGATGGCGATTGTCTTGCGCAGGCGAGCCTGTTTGCGGCGCTGGCCGAACTGGTCGGCACCTACGGCGAGGATGCCGTGGCCAAATTCGTCGAGGGCCTGTCCAACCGGGTGCGGAATGGCGAATTCTCGCTGATCCTGGCGAGACAATAAGCGCAAGCTTCCGCCGATCAGCTCTGAACTAATTCACCGGTGGCCTCAGCGTTTCAGGGTCTCCAGAAATCGTACGGCTTCGCCGGCTGAAGGCGTTGCCAGTTCCCCTTCCCACATCGCGCGGCGGCCCCGCACGATAGTCCCGACTGGCCAGCCGGTCACCTCAAGCCCGTCGTAGGGAGTCCAGCCAGCGCGCGAGGCTACCCACTGGTTGGTGATGGTCTCGCGGCGCTTGAGATCGACGACCGTGAAATCCGCATCATAGCCGGCGGCGATCCGGCCCTTGCAGGCGATGTTGAACAATCGGGCCGGGCCGGCGCTGGTGAGATCGACAAATCGCGCGAGACTCAGCCGGCCGGCATTCACGTGGTCGAGCATCAAGGGCACCAGCGTCTGCACGCCGGTCATCCCGGAGGGCGAGGCCGGATAGACCTTCGCCTTTTCCTCCAGCGTATGAGGAGCATGGTCGGAGCCGAGAATGTCGACAATGCCCTGTTCGATACCGCGCCAGATCCCTTCGCGGTGATCAACTGAGCGCACCGGCGGGTTCATCTGGGCGCGGGTGCCAAGCCGCTCATAGCAGTCGGGAGCGGCCAGCGTGAGATGATGCGGCGTTGCTTCGCAGGAGGCGACATCCTTGTGGTCGCGCAGAAACTCGATCTCTTCCTTGGTCGAGATATGAAGCACGTGAATCCGCTTGCCGGTCTCATGCGCAAGCTTGACCAGCCGCCGGGTGGCCATCAGGGCGGCCATCTCATCGCGCCAGACCGGATGGGAGCGGGGATCGCCCTCGATCCGCAAATCTTTCCGGTCATTCAGCCGATATTCGTCCTCGGCATGGAAGGCGGCGCGGCGTCGGATCACCTGGAATATCCGCCGCAGGCTCTCGTCATCCTCGACCAACAGCGCACCGGTGGATGAACCGATGAAAACCTTGACCCCCGCGCAACCCGGCGCACGCTCTAGTTCAGGCAAATCATCGACATTCTCCCGCGTACCCCCGATGAAAAACGCGAAATCGCAGTGCATGCGGTGATGCGCACGCTTTACCTTGTCCGAGAACGTCTCTTCGGTAATGGTAAGAGGATTGGTGTTCGGCATTTCGAACACCGTCGTCACGCCGCCCATGACGGCGCTGCGCGATCCCGTTTCGAGATCCTCCTTGTGGGTCAGACCCGGCTCGCGAAAATGCACCTGCGTATCCATCACACCGGGCAGGATATGCAGGCCCTTGCAGTCGATCACCTCAGCCGCCGACGACGAAGCGAGGCTGCCGATCTCCGCGATGCGGCCCCTGACAATGCCGATATCGCGAATTCCCTCGCCATCCTGGTTGACGACGGTGCCGGATTTCAGGAGCAGGTCAAAGGTGGTACTCATCATGCCTCGCTGCGGCCCAACCCTTTCCAGGCCTCGTCGTTTTGCGGGTCTCTTGTCGTTTGCGAGCCGGCGGCTTACGTTTCCCACCCGGCGATGGGAGTTCCTGCACCAGTTGGGCGCCAGTCCGCAACAGGAACTTCAAAGCCATCGTGGCCAAACCCGCCGAGAGCAAGACATCGGGACACCATGTCACACAAGATTTTCCCATGAGGGCCGCGTTTCTGTCGGATCGCGGTGTGGTCAAGGTCAGCGGGACGGACGCCCGGAATTTTCTCAATGGCCTGGTCACCACTGACCTCACCAAACTTGAGCCTGGAATGGGTCGCTTTGGCGCGCTGTTGACACCCCAAGGCAAGATTATCATCGATTTCCTGATCACCGAGGCGCCGGCAGGGCATGGCGGCGGCTTCCTGATCGATTGCCCGGCCGACTTGGCCCAGATGCTCACCACCAAGCTCGGCTTCTACAAATTGCGCGCCAAAGCCGTGGTGGAAAATCTCTCCGATGGTTTGGGCGTGCTTGCGGTCTGGGACGGCGAACCGACCATGAAGCCCGACCTGACCTTCGCCGATCCGCGCGCAGAGGCCCTGGGCTGGCGTGTCCTGGTGCCGCGCGAACTGGCTCGAAAAGTTGCCGACCTCCTCGGCGCCCAACTGGTGGACCACACGCTCTATGAGGCGCATCGGATCGCCGTCGGTATTCCCAAGGGAGGCGCGGATTTCACCTATGGCGATGGTTTTCCCCATGAAGCCAACATGGATCGGCTGCACGGCGTCGATTTCGATAAGGGCTGCTATGTCGGACAGGAAGTCGTCTCGCGGATGCAGCATCGGGGCACCGCTCGCACGCGCGTCGTTCGCGTCATTCCGGAAGGTACGTCGCCGGACCCCGGCACGACCATTCACGCTGGCGACAAGACCGTGGGCACCATGGGCTCGTCCACGCCGGAAATTGGCCTGGCGCTGATCCGCCTCGACCGGGCGGCTGATGCCCGCGAGGCGGGAATCGCGCTGAGGGCCGGGGACCGCGAAATTCGCCTGGCTGACCCCGACGCGGCGTCTGCACCTCAGCCAAACTCGCCGGGACAGACCGCGACATGAGCCGTTCGCCCCGTCTTTATCCCGACGGACTGATCCGCTGCCCCTGGCCGGGGGACGATCCGCTTTACGTTCATTATCACGACACTGAATGGGGCGTGCCGGAACGCGATGACCGTGCACTCTATGAGAAACTGATCCTTGACGGCTTTCAGGCCGGCCTCTCATGGATCACCATCCTGCGCAAACGCGATAATTTTCGGCGCGCTTTCGACGATTTCCAACCCGAAAAGATCGCCCGCTATACTGACAAGAAGATTCACGCGCTGATGAACGACGCCGGCATCGTTCGCAATCGCGCCAAGATCGAAGGATCCATCCAGAGCGCCCGATCCTATCTTGCGATCATGGAGCAAGGTCCGGGCTTTGCCAAATTCTTGTGGGACTTCGTCGACGGCAAGCCGAAGATCAACCAGTTCAAGACAACCGCGAGCGTACCCGCATCAACGCCACTCTCTTCGAAAATGTCCAAGGAGCTTTCCGCGCGAGGCTTCAAGTTTGTCGGGCCGACCATCGTCTATGCTTTCATGCAGGCGACCGGAATGGTGAACGATCATCTCGTCGCCTGCCATTGCCATGAAATCTGTGGCGGCCAGCGCCGCACACCCCGTCTCAAATCACGATGACAACCAAGAGATCGGTTGCGACGTCAGCGAAAGGCCGTGTCTGGCAGCGCATGTTGTCGGGGCGTCGATTGAACCTGCTCGATCCTTCTCCGCTCGACATCGAGATCACAGACATCGCCCATGGTTTGGCGCGCGTCGCCCGCTGGAACGGTCAGACGAGCGGTCCACACATATTCTCGGTGGCGCAGCATACGCTGTTGGTCGAGACGGTGCTGCGGGAGAAAACCCCGCGCCTCGATCATCGCATTCGGCTGGCAGCCCTTCTTCATGACGCGCCGGAATATGTCATCGGGGACATGATCTCGCCGTTCAAGGCGGTGCTTGGAGGCGACTACAAACTGGTCGAGAAACGGCTTCTGGCCGCTATTCATATTCGTTTTGGATTGCCTGGGGTGCTCAGCCCGGAGATAGAGCGCCAGATCAAGGAGGCCGACAGGGGGGCAGCCTATCTTGAAGCCACCGAACTGGCGGGTTTCACGGAGGCCGAGGCGCAACGGCTGTTTGGCAGAGATCCCGAGTTGCCTCCGGCGATCCGGCAGGATTATTTGAGACCCTGGGGCGCGGCCAAAGCGGAAAAGCGCTTATTGGCCCGTTTCAAGTCAGTCTCCGCTTCGGCATAGTCCGTTCTCCAGAAGAGCCGTCTGCATCGCCGGATCCGGCTTTCGCCGGCAAAGGCCACCGCCTATAGTTCCCCGGCAATTATGCCGTTTGCGGATGTCACCGAGGGAGACCCATGATTCACGTTTGCTCGCTTGCCGCGCTCCCGGAAACCGTGAGACTGACCCGGGCGAGCCACGTGCTCTCGGTGATGACCAATGTCGAGCAGGTTCAGCGCCCGGAGACGGTGCTGGAAGCCAACCACCTGCGCATCTCGATGGACGACATCACCGAAGATCTCGGCGGAATGGTCGCGCCCTCAGAGGGACACATCGTTCAGGTCCTGGATTTCGTCCGCCGTTGGGATCGACGGGCTCCGCTCGTCATCCACTGCTATGCCGGGATCAGCCGATCGACCGCAAGCGCCTTCGCCGCGGTCTGCACCCTTAATCCGGGCCGCGACGAAATGTCGGTCGCGCGCCAGATCCGAAAAGCGTCGCCAACTGCATTTCCAAACCGCCGGATCGTTGCGCTCGCCGACCAGGCGCTGGAACGGAAAGGCAAGATGCTGCTGGCGCTTGACGCCATGGGTCCGGGCTCGATGGAAGTGGCGGGTCAACCGTTCCGTCTCGACCTCGACTGAGGTCGCTTCTCGCATGAACGAGAAATCTCTTACCCCGATCGAAATCGGCCTTACCGCAGCGATTGTCGCCATCGAGGGCAACGAGCCGCTGATCCTCACGGCGTCGGGCGGAGAGGCCGGCAATTTGCCCGGGCTTCCGTTCGGCCCTTTTGACGCGGTCTCCCATCGAACCTTTGAAATCGGCCTGCGAGCCTGGGTGGAAGAACAGGCGGGCCTGCGGCTTGGTTATGTCGAGCAGCTCTATACGTTCGGCGACCGCGGCCGTCACACTCAGCCGGGCGATACAGCCGCCCATGTGGCATCGATCGGCTATCTCGCCTTGACCCGCGCCGCCGACAACGCGGCGCGCACGCCTGGCGCAACGTTCGAGCCATGGTACCGCTTCTTTCCATGGGAGGATTGGCGAACCGCGCGACCAGACATCATCGGACGCGACATCCTGCCCGAGCTTGAGCGATGGGCCGGACAAAGCGAAACGCCGGAGACGATCCGCGCACTCGACCGCAAGGATCGCGTCCGGCTGTTTTTTGGAACGGAAGGCGCCCACTGGGATGAGGAACGCGTTCTGGACCGCTACGAACTGCTCTACGAGGCGGGATTGATCGAGGAAGCGCGCCGCGACGGCCGCCCGGCCGCCCTCGCCCGCCGCTCGAACCCTGCTTTGGGCGTGCCGATGCGTTTTGACCACCGCCGCATTCTCGCAACCGCCATTGCAAGGCTTCGCGCCAAGTTGAAATATCGACCGGTGGTGTTTGAACTTTTGCCGCCGGAATTCACACTCACTGAATTGCAACTGACCGTCGAGGCGATCTCGGGCCGGCATCTCCACAAGCAGAATTTTCGCCGCCTGGTGGAGGCTGGTGCACTGGTCGAACCGACCGGCTTGATGTCGACCCGGACTGGTGGCCGCCCCGCGGCGCTGTTCCGGTTTCGCCGCGAAGTCCTGCAGGAGCGGCCCGCGCCGGGTCTGCGAGTGCGCGGGCGAAGATAGGCGCCCCTCCATTTTGCGGCGCATCGATATTGCATGATGGCCAGCCTCGCTCTGGCCGGGAGGATTAATGTTTGATTCCCTGAGCGATTTTTTCGCACTTCTGGTCGCCGCCGTTGCGTTCCTGTTTGCTCGCAAGGCTCTCAATCAATCGGCGGCGTTGCGTGCCCGCCTTGATATGATCGAGCAAGGCGCCTTGCCAGCCGCCTCGCCCATCCAGCCTCGCTCCATGCCGGATGCGGCCGTTCCCCTCAGGCCCGTTGAGACGCCGCCCCTAGCCGCGGATTTAGAAGCTGCGGCCATGTCCGACTCGGCCCCGCCAAGCGCGCCTGAACCGGCGATGGAAGCTGCCCAAACGCCATCGGTGCAGCCGCCATCGAATACCGGACTGGAGGAGCGCGTCGGCACAAGATGGGTGGTCTGGATCGGCGCACTGACGCTGGCTCTCGGCGGATTTTTTCTGGTGCGTTATTCAATCGACGCCGGTCTGCTTGGCCCGGGTGTGCGCATCATGCTCGGCGGCGCTTTTGCGCTTGCGTTGCTGCTGGCGGGCGAGTGGATGCGGCGGCGGGAGACCGCGCTCACCGTTGCGACATCTGTCATCGCCAATATCCCTGCGCTTTTGACGGCAGCCGGCACTGCGGTTGCCTTCGCGACCGTCTATGCGGCTTACGCGCTTTACGATTTCCTGGTCCCGGCGACTGCGTTCGTGCTTCTCGGGTTGGTGGCGCTCGGCACGCTCGCCGCCGCCCTCCTGCATGGGCCGGCCTTGGCGGGCCTCGGCATCGCCGGCGCTTTTTCCGCGCCAATTCTTGTGTCCTCAAATGCACCGGATTATTGGGCGCTCTACATCTACCTCGGCATCGTGACCGGGGCAGCGTTTGGTCTCGCGCGCATCCGGCTGTGGCGCTGGCTTGCGATCACGACCATCGTTTGCGCGCTGTTCTGGATGCTGCCTTGCCTGCCCTGTGGGGTGGCGCTCGGACCGCATCTCTTCCATGCGGCGACCGGATTTGCGCTCGCTGCCCTGCTGGTCGTCTGCGGCTTGCTATTCGGCCCGTCAGCGGAGGATGGTGTCGAACTGGTCTCCTCGGGTTCGCTCGCGGCCTATCTCCTAGGCGCAGCCATGATCGTGCTCACGAGCTCACATGCCGATGCCGCAATGACTGCGTTTGCACTGTTGATCGCGGGCGCTATCGCGGCCGCCTGGCGAAGCGAGGCCGCAACCGGCGCGGTCGCGGCGGCAGCATTTCTGGTTTTCGTGGTGTTCGCCGAATGGGCGGTCCATGCCAACCCCGACATGCTGGTGCTCCCCGGCGGCGCCCTCCCCGGAATCGGCAATGCCGCAACCGATGGATCGGTTGCGCTGCATCTGACGACCGCACTGATCTTTGCAGTGGGGTTCGGCGGCGTGGGCTTCCTGGAACAAGGCCGCTCATCGAGTGCGCTCGTATCGATCATCTGGTCGGCGGCCGGAGTATTTACGCCGCTGGCGCTTCTGGTTGCACTCTATGCCCGCATCGCCCATCTCGACCGGTCCATTCCCTTTGCCATTCTGGCCGTTCTGCTGGCCGCCGCCTTCGCAGCCGCGACGGAAATTCTGGGAAAGCGGACGGACCGTCCTGGCCTCTCCGCGTCGGTGGCTTTGTTTGCGACGGGAACGCTGGCTGCTCTGGCGCTCGCCCTCACTTTCGCGCTCGAAAAAGGCTGGCTCACGATCGCGCTGGCGCTGATGTCGGCGGCAACCGCCTGGGTCGCGACACAACGGCCCATTCCGTTTCTGCGCCACCTCACCGCGATCCTGGCATCCATCGTGGTGGTGCGAGCAGGTCTTGAGCCGCGCGTTGTCGGCACCGACGTCGGCACCACTCCGATCTTCAACTGGCTGCTCTGGGGCTATGGCGTTCCCGCGCTATGCTTCTGGGCCGGCAGCATCTGGCTGCGCCGCCACCGCGACGATGCGCCTCTGCGTACGGTGGAATCAGCGGCCGTACTATTCACCGTCCTCCTGGCCTTCCTCGAGATTCGCCACGCCATCAATCACGGCGATATCTATCGCGACGATGCAAGCTTGACCGAGGTCGCGCTGCAGGTCTGCGTGGCCCTTGCGATGGCGATCGGACTGGAGCGGCTGCGGGCCATAACCGGCAGCGTGGTGCACAATGTCGGCGCCGTGTTGTTGACCGTCTTTGCGGTTCTCGCCGCTGTGCTCGGGCCGGTTCTGGTCCTCACGCCAATGCTGCGGCCAACAAATGTCGGCGGGGTCGTGATCAACCTGTTGCTGCTCGCTTATGCGATGCCGGCGGTCCTGGCACTGCTATTATCCCATGCCGTGGCCGGCCGGCGCAAAGCCGCCTATGGCAACACCATCGCCGGCTTCGCGCTTCTGATGGCGCTGACCTATGTCAGCCTTGAAGTCCGCAGGTTCTATCAGGGCCCGGTGTTGAGCCATGGCGGCTTCAGCGACGCCGAACAATACAGCTATTCGATCGCGTGGCTGGCGTTCGGCGTGATCCTGCTCGGCATCGGCATCTTTGCCAATTCGCAACGCGCGCGTTTGGCTTCCGCCGCGCTCATCGCGCTGACCATCGGCAAGGCGTTCCTGATCGACATGTCGACGCTGACCGGTATTTACCGGGCGCTGTCCTTCATGTGCCTCGGACTGGTGCTGGTGGCGATCGGCTGGCTTTACCAGAAGATCCTGTTTCGCCAGCCGACGCCCGCAACCGCCGCCATCCAACCGGAAAGCTAGGGCGTTGACCTCCCGGTGATCCGACCCTCTGAATGGATCACCGGCCGTTTAGAGACAGCGCTTATCCCCGGACCGGGATCACGTTGACTGGGATAGCCGACATGTGCGGCATCGAATTCACCGGCTCATAATTTCGATCGGTGTCGATGAGGTGGTTTATCGCCGTCCCCGCTTCTTCGACAGCGGTATTGTGGCCCGGCGGATCGCCCCATCCGTGCGCGAGCGACACGACGCCCGGGCGCACCGCGTCGTCCTCTTCGGCAATCGCCACGACGCGGCCATGCGCCGATTCGATTTCGACCTTGTCGCCTGGACGGATTCCGAGCTTCGCGAATTCGGTCGGATGGAGAAAGGCGGGGTTGAATGGCGTGCGCGTGCGCACGGTATCGACAAATCTTCCGATGGAGTTGAACAGGTCCCGCATACGACGAGTCGCGACAAGATGGCTGAACGAGCGACCGTCTCGCTTCCATTGGCCGGGCCCGCTGTTCTCCGCGAGGAAGTTCTGCAGTTCGAGGGCGGTATCGGCGGGCATCGGCTCGAACAGAGCATCGGCCCCTTCGTCCGCCGGCAGCACAACTTTCTGGGCAATCGGACCATGCGCGCCATGCGGCTTGGCTTTAAGGTCTGCCAGCGTTTGCGGAGCACCATCGAGCACCAGTTCGAGCAATTCGTCAGTCGTAGGCGGATTCTCCATATTCAGCGGACGAACGCGGTTGTAGGTGATGGTCTTGCCAAGCTTCTTTGCCAGCGACCAGAACACGTACCAGTCTTCGACCAGGTCTGACCCTGCGGGCGGAGCCAACACCGGTGCCGTGTATTGCGCCCAGGATCCGGGCCAGTTTGGGAATCCCGGATAGTACATCGTCAGGTCGGCGCGTTCATACATCATTAGCGGAGGCAGAACGTAATGCGCGAATTTCGCGGTCGGAACCGGCCAGGGGTCGATGCACACCAGCAATTCGAGAGCTGCCAGCGCCTTCGCGGTCTTTTGCTGGTCCGGCCAAGCCGTCAGCGGATCACCACCATCCACCAGCAACGCGCGGATCTGGCCTTCGCCCGGAGTGAGGATTTCGTCGGCCACGGTCCCGGTGCAGCGGTCCGCGGCGAGGCGGCGCGCACCGCGAATTCGGCTTGGTCCGGCTCGCTCCCAAAAACGTGACGGCGGATAGACCTGCGCCTTCAGGGGTGCGGTCTTTCCCATGCCGTTGATGGTGTGGACGCGCTCGCCTTCACGCAGATAGCGGCCACAGATTACGTTCAGGGTTTCGATCAGCTGAAAGGCAACATTGGAGTAAGGCGACATCGAGGTGCCGGTAGCGGCAGAAGCCACACCGATGCGTCCGTCTCGGGCGAACATTTCGGCAACCCGACGCAGTGATCCCAATTCCAGTCCGGCGCGACGCTCGACATAGCTTTCGGTGAGCGGCTCGACCGCGCGTCGCAACGCCGCCAGGTTCGCCTCGCCCACCCAGCGGGCGCAGAACTCCTTGTCCTCCCATCCTTCCGCAAGAATGAGGCGGATCAGCCCGCCCGCAATAGCCGCATCCTGCCCAGGAAAGGGCTGAAGCGCGATGTCGGCGAAGTGGCCGATTTCGGATCTTCGTGGATCGACTGTGATGAGTTTCAGCCCGCGCTGGCGCGCGCGTTTCAAGCTTCTCACGGGGTCTATCCCCGCGGCCGAGCTGTGACTGACCAGCGGGTTCGTGCCGAAGAGCAGGAGAACGTCCATATCCTCAAACGCGTGCTGGCCGGCACCCCAGCGTCCGAGACGGCCGACGGAAATCATCTTGCCGGACTGGTCGATCGTGTGCGTCGAGAAATATTGGTCGGTTTTGAAGGCCTGCAGGAACCCCGGGATCATGTAGTAGGCGGAGATGTTGAACGCGCCGCCGTTGCCCACGTAAACCGCCATCGCGTCCTTGCCATGGGTCTCCAGTATTCCGCCGAGCTTCGCAGCTATTTCCTCAAGCGCCTGCTCGGAAGAGATTTCGATGTAGGAACCGTCGGCCAGACGTTTGAGCGGTCTCAGCAGGCGCTGCTTGCCATGGAGGGAGGCTTCGACCTGCCTTCCCTTGAAACAGGCATAGCCGCGCGTCAGCGGGCTCTCTTTGTCACCCCGAACGCCGACGATGCGATCCTCGCCGTCAATCGTGAGCACGACGCCGCAGCCCCCAGAGCAAATTCGGCAGAAAGAGATGGCCTCCCGGGTCTGCTGATCAGGTATGGACTGCGCCGCGGTTGCTGTGGCCATGTTGAGCCCTTCTCGCTGCCGGAGTTTCCTCGAACGACCATAGTGCTAACGCGGACGGGACACCAGCGCAACGGCGCCCGCGCGGGCGATCTATGCCGGCCCGCAAATACCCGAGCTTTACGAGGGCCGTTCGTAGCCGCCTTAAGCCGCGCGCACGGCGGCCAGGAACTTGCCGACCTCAATCTTGAGGCGGGCGCTGTCGCCGGATAACGACTGCGCTGCGGCCAGAACCTGCGTCGAAGCTGATCCGGTATTAACGGCGCCCTGCTGCACATCGTTGATGTGAGCGCAGCCCCAGCGCAATCATCCCGAACAAGAGACAGCCAGCGATCATGGTGGTTTTCATGCGGATCGAAAGATTGGCGATCATGCCTTGCGGCCTCTGTGTGTTGCTTGCGGGGAGAAATCAAGACGATGTTGCGCGGAGAACGGCGATCGCAAGCTAACGAGGGCGTATTAACAAACCCAAAAACTGCGAAGTACTCGGGCGATCCAAGAAGATCGACGCCACGTCCCTGCGATGCAGGCAAGCGCGATAAGATCGCCCGCGAAAGCCGGCGATCAGGCATTCATCCAATCAGTCGAAGAAAAAAACTATTCGGTGGAACGGCGCAATTCCGATGCGCCATCGCTTTTCACCGACTCGAGCTTCGAGTCGGTCTTCACTGGCTCGATTCCACTCCGCTCGACGCGCGGGGTTTCGACCCGAGCGGAAATTTCCGTGCGTGACGCGTCGGCCGAGCGCGTTTCTGATGGGTGCAGCGAGCGCGGCCGGGCTACCGCGCGAGCCATCAGCATCTGCCGAGCGCCCTCATGGTGGAAATCGCAATAGGCGAATCCCATGCCCGATACCGATCCCCGAAAGTTACGCTCGTCTTTCTTGTCGAGGTTGAAGCAGGGCTCAAAGGGAATTCCCTTGATCGAGGCGCAAACCGCCTGACCACGAACCTGCAAGGTGTTGCCGGGCAACCGCATGTGGCGAACCGGACCGCTTCCGCTGAACTGGACTGCGCCCGCGGCGCCGCCATCCTCGAACACGCGTCCAGCCCCGCGAGTGCCGTCAAAGCAGGTAAACGCAAACACCTTGCCGTTCACGAATCTCCGGGCTTCCTCAGCCGTCATTATCTGTCCGGCCAGGGCCGGCCCCACGACCGCCACAGCGGTCAAGGTTCCGAACACGGCTCCCAACGTGAAACGCGCAAGCATTTGTCACTCCAACCAAACGAGCAGCGGCGATAGCCCGGTGTCTTTACCTGCTGCTTACCATACCCACCGTGGCAACATTGGAGCAGCTTGGTTGGTAAAGTCTGAAAAAATCGGAATACGATCAGTGATTTTTTACCACGATCGGACGGCGACGACCCTGCGGTAATCACCGCGCGGCTCGCCCTGATGCCGTTTTCCGCAGATTTCGGCCAGCTTTCGATCCACGCACTCTTCCGCAGCAAGGATGAACCCTTGCAATCCGGCCGCTCCGCCCCTGACGAGGGGTTGCCCCTCGCCGCTGGCGGGCCCAATAAGCTGCCATGCGATTTTAATGGAAGCGGCCTCTAGCGGGAGTAACGGAGACATGCTATATTCGATTTGCTCGATATGAGGATAAGCCTCTTTTGAGCACTTACCGCCGGCCCTTGGAGGCCGGATTTCTCGAACCTCATATATGCTCATATTGAGTATATATGATCCACTGGGAGGCTTCCATGCCGATGGCTGGAATTTACGGTCCTAAAGATCTGGGTGGCTCCCTAGCCGTGCATCCGGCGCAACCGGCCCCCCAATCGCGCCAGCAACAGGCTCACGGGCGTGAGTTCGCGATGCCGTCGCTGGAATGGACGCCCGAGGTCGAACGCGCCACCGCTCATCTTTATGAGCGGGTGAAGAACGTGATTTCGCCGGTCGAATGGCCCTTGATGGCGCCCTACATCAAGGCGATCAACGAGCTCAAGGTGACCCGGAATGCGGTGATCCTTGCACACAACTACCAGACGCCCGAAATCTTCCATTGCGTGGCTGACATCGCCGGCGACTCGCTTCAGCTCGCCATCGAAGCCACCAAAGTGAAGTCTGACATCATCATCCAGTGCGGCGTCCATTTCATGGCCGAGACGTCGAAGATTCTGAATCCGAACAAGACCGTGCTGATTCCGGATTCGCGAGCCGGCTGTTCGTTGGCCGCAAGCATCACTGGCGCGGACGTGCGCCTGCTGCGCGAGCGTTTTCCCGGGGTGCCGGTGGTGGCCTATGTCAACACCTCCGCCGACGTGAAGGCGGAGGTGGACATCTGCTGCACCTCTTCCAACGCCGTTCAGGTAGTGGAAAGCCTCAATGCGCCGACCGTGATCTTCCTGCCTGACCAGTACCTGGCGCGCTATGTCGCCTCGCAGACCAAGGTGAAGATCATCGCCTGGAAAGGCGCTTGCGAAGTGCACGAGCGTTTCACGGGCGACGAACTCCGCGCCTATCGCGAGGCCGATCCGTCTGTGCAGATCATCGCGCATCCGGAGTGCCCGCCCGACGTGCTGGCGGAGGCCGATTTCACCGGCTCCACCGCGCATATGATCAATTGGGTGCGCAACAAGCATCCGAAGCGGGTCGTGATGATCACCGAATGCTCGATGGCCGACAACGTTCAGGCCGAATTGCCCGATGTCGAGATGGTTCGGCCGTGCAATCTGTGTCCGCACATGAAGCGGATTACGCTGGCCAAGATTCTCGACAGCCTAGTCTACCTTCGCGAGGAAGTCGTCATCGATCCGGTGATCGCAGAAAAGGCGCGCCGCTCGGTCGAGCGGATGATCAACCTTAAGAACTGAGGCGGATCGGCGCGGGCAGCCGCGCCGATCGCAGGATCCCGAAACCCATGGAAGCATAGCGTACCCCAAGGAATCGGGAGGTGGAGACCAACATGTCGGACCAAGTTGAAGACCTTACGCGGAATTCCGGAGAGGTCGTCATTATCGGTGGCGGTCTTGCGGGCCTGTTCTGCGCGCTGAAGCTTGCGCCCCGTCCGGTGACGGTGATTTCGGCTGCGCCGCTTGGCGTGGGAGCATCGACCGCCTGGGCGCAAGGAGGGATCGCGGCGGCGGTCGCTGACGGCGACACGGCGGAAGCCCATGCCGCCGACACCATCGCCGCCGGCGCCGGCCTGGTCGACGAGAACGTGGCCTTGCAATTGGCGCGTGAAGCCGGCGCGCGCATCCATGACCTTCTTAACTATGGCGTGCCATTCGACCGCGACCTGGAAGGACGGCTGGCAGTCTCGCGCGAAGCCGCACATTCAGCGCGGCGGATTGTGCATGTGCAGGGGGACATGGCCGGCAAGGCCATCATCCAGGCGCTGATCGACACTGTCTACAAAACCCCTTCGATCCGGGTGATCGAGGGATACGTCGCGGAGTCGCTGCTGACCGATCAGGGCAGCGTCAGCGGGGTTCAGTTGCGGCGAGCCGGAACACCCCACAAAGCGGCCGTTTTGGCGTCCAATGCCATTGTGCTGGCGACCGGCGGCATCGGGCATCTTTATGCTGTCACCACCAATCCCGCCGAAGCCTCCGGGACCGGACTTGCCATCGCCGCGCGCGCTGGCGCGATAATCGGCGATCCGGAATTCGTGCAATTCCATCCGACGGCGATCATGGTCGGGCGCGATCCGGCGCCACTTGCTACTGAAGCGCTTCGCGGCGAGGGCGCCACGCTAATTAACGGCCGGAACGAACGCTTCATGCTGGCGCAGCATCCGCTCGCCGAACTGGCGCCGCGTGACATCGTGGCGCGCGGGGTGTTTGCCGAAGTCCAGGCCGGACGCGGCGCGTTCCTCGATGCCACCGTTGCGCTGGGACGGCATTTCGCCGAAAAATTCCCGACGGTTTATGCAAGCTGCATAGCGGCCGGTATCGATCCGGCCACCCAACCTATCCCGGTCGCGCCCGCCGCGCATTATCACATGGGCGGTGTTGCGGTGGATCTGCGCGGCCGAACCTCGTTGGCAGGCCTGTGGGCGGGAGGCGAAGTCTCTTGCACCGGTGCTCACGGAGCCAATCGCCTGGCCTCGAACTCGCTTCTGGAAGCGGTGGTTTATGCGGCGCGGATCGCTGAGGACATCAACGGCTCCACGCCGGCGCCGCAGCACGGCAAGCTGCCGCTTCGAAGCAAGCCGAGTCTCGCGGTCCCGGCGGAGGCGGAGGCAGATCTGCGCCGGATGATGGCATCCCATGTCGGGGTCATCCGCGATGGCGCGAGCCTTGCTGAAGCGGTACGGACATTCGCCGCGGTCGAGCGAGACGCGGCCTCGCTCACACTCCGCAACATGGCCACGGCCGCGCTCTTGGTGGCCTCTGCTGCCTGGAGTCGCCGCGAAAGCCGTGGCGCTCATTATCGATCGGATTTTCCGGCTGAAGATCCAGCCTCACGTCGTACCCAGACGACGCTAGCCGCGGCTCGCAAGGTCGCAGCTTCGCTCTCCGAGCCGGCGCCAATCCGATCCGCCCAGCCGATCACGGCCTGACGGGAGCACGAGATGACGACGCCGACCGCCCTGCTCCACCCCGAGGCCTTTGTGTCGCCGCTCGCGATCCGCGAAGCGGTACAACGCGCGCTGGAGGAAGATCTCGGCCGCGCCGGTGACGTCACCTCGATTGCTACCATTCCGGAAGATACCCGGGCGCACGCGATCCTGATCGCCCGACAGGCCGGCACAATCGCCGGGTTGCCCCTTGCGGTTGCCACCTTTCAGAGCCTTTCCGCCGACATCAACATCCAGGCTCATTGCCGTGACGGCGCGGCGGCAGCGGCAGGCATGCATCTCCTCACCATTTCAGGTCCGGCGCGCGCCATTCTGGCCGGCGAACGCACAGCGTTGAATTTCGTTGGCCGGCTGTCCGGCGTCGCGACGCTCACAGCCGACTTCGTTCGGCACACCGCCGGCACCACGTTGCGCATCTGCTGCACCCGCAAGACCACGCCCGGGTTACGCGCGCTGGAGAAATATGCGGTGCGCTGCGGCGGCGGCTTCAATCATCGGTTCGGGCTGGATGACGCCATCCTGATCAAGGACAACCATATCGCGGTCGCCGGCGGCGTGCGCCCGGTGCTCGAACGGGCGCGGCGCCATGCTGGCCATCTCGTCAAGATCGAGATCGAGGTCGATACGCTCGGCCAGCTCAAGGAGGTGCTGGACACCGGTCTTGCCGACGTCGTGTTGCTCGACAACATGAATGTCGCAACCCTGCGCGAGGCGGTTGAGATAGCGGCGGGCCGAGTGGTTCTGGAGGTTTCCGGCGGCGTGACCCAGAAATCGATCGCCGCGATTGCGGCCACCGGCGTTCACTATGCCTCGTCAGGCGCGCTCACCCATTCCGCGCCCAATTTCGACGTCGCGCTCGATATCGACGCCTGAGCCGGCCCCATTCGTCATCTACATGTTGGCTTGATTCAAAGAAGCCGCGCTTTAGCGCCGGACAGAATTTGGATTCAACTCCGCCGAGCTTTTGGCTTCACCGGCCAGTTCGGCCGAAATCGCTGCCGTCTGCGCGGTCGATCCCCAGCTTGGCGCATCGCTGCCATCACCCCAGGCGCGCGGCCGATAGAAGGTATGCACGCCGAACCGATACATCTTCTTCATCTCGCTGACCCAGGACGGGTGCACCCAGTAGGCGTGATAATGCGTCGACCTGTCTACTTCGGGTAACCACAGCCGGCCGTCCAGCATCGCCTTGGAAATCTTTTTGGCGCGATCCCACATCTCAGGCTCGCGGACGACGTCGGCAACGTTGTCACAGGCAAACGTGAACTGGCAGGCGAAGTGGCGGTGCTTGTTCTGGTAGACCACGCCGCAGATCGTCGTCGGATAGAAGCCCGAAAAGGCGCGGTTCAGCACGACCTGTGCGACTGCGATCTGGCCGCGCACCGCCTCACCGCGCGCCTCGAAATAGACCGCCTCGGCAAGGCACTTTTCAGATTTGGCGCGAGACTTCTCATCAAACAGCCCGAGGCGTTCGGCCGGCGTCTTGATGCGCTGATTGTCTGCATTCACCTCGCCTTTACTGGCGATGCTTTGTCCGGCTTTTGAAGCGTCGTCCGGCCCTTGCGGCAAAGCCGCGACCTTCATTTCCGGATCCCGGACCACAATAGGCTCGGCGCCTGGTTGCCAGCGCTCGATGCCTTCAGCGGTCACGCCGAGCGACGAGCTTCCGAAGAAGAGGCTTGCGGTCTTGAACGAGAAAGGATCCCGAGTCGAAGGTTGTTCGGTGACATCAGGAGATTGACCGGGTGCGCCTTTGAGATCGCCGAACGGCTGGGCCTCGAGCGACATCGACACATCATATTGCGCCAGCGGTGGCGCCTTCAGGGCAGCGGCGAGTTCAGGATCGAGCTGGTCGGAAGCCTCGGCAGCCTTGGCGCCCGCAATGGGCGCACCGGACGAAGGCGAATTTGGCGCGCTCGAACTGGCCGGCGCGGCGTCGGTGGGCAAATCCGATGCGGGCGGCGCCTTCACCAGCCGATCGCCTTTCAGGGTGCGATCGACTTTCGGGAAGTCGGAGGCCTGGTAACGTGGGGGCGGCTGCAGCAACCCGTTGCGCGTCGTTTGACCGCCGGCGGGATCGAGGCTTGCGAGCTGAAGAAAAATCGGCTGGGGAACCGAGGTACCGATCGGTCTGCCGAAACTATAGGTCGCCACCTGGATGGTGCTGACGGCGGAGTGGACCCGCTTCTGCCAGCGCTCGGCGACGCCCGGCTGCCGCGCCAGCAGCGAGGCGATGTCCTGATAGCCGATCTCGGTCGGCATCAGCGAGAAGATACAGAGACCAAGACCGAAGGACGCAAAGCGAGCGCCCTTCGGCCGGTTACGCATGACTGACATCGTACGCTCACGCAACACTACTCTGAATCGAACTCAGTACATCCGTGCAATTCGATCTAATTTGTTGGTAGCCAATTTAGGTTGCGAGGGAGTTAATCGCTGATGCACCAAGGACACAGGCAAGATCGGGCTGTGATCGGCGAACCTTTTCGAAAGCGTTGGTAAATCAGCGCTCGATGAAAGTGGTAAATATCGCGTCAACAAAAATGATGAAGATTTTCGATCCGCTGTGCTGTTCGCGCGATGCATCGCGGACTGAATCTCCCGTCTTAGAACCGGCCCCGAAAAAGAAAAGCCGCCAAAACGGCGGCTTTTCTCGATTTTCCGACTTGAAAAAATTACGCCTGGCTGGCGATGGCCTTTCCGAGCGCCGCCTGTGCCGCCGCCAGACGCGCAATCGGCACGCGATAGGGAGAGCACGACACATAGTTCAGTCCCGCTTCGTGACAGAACGCAACCGAGGCGGGGTCGCCGCCATGCTCGCCGCAAATCCCGACCTTGAGCGCTGACCGCGTCTTGCGACCTCGCGCGACCCCGATCTTCACCAATTCGCCGACGCCATCACGGTCCAGCGAAATGAACGGATCGATCGGCAGAATGCCCTTGGCCACATAGGTGCCGAGGAAACTCGCCGCGTCATCGCGGCTGATGCCGAAGGTCGTCTGGGTCAGGTCGTTGGTGCCGAAGGAGAAGAACTCGGCCGTTTCGGCGATCTGGCCAGCCATCAACGCGGCGCGCGGCAATTCGATCATGGTGCCGACCTGGTAGCCGAGCGTGGTGCCCGTCTCCTTCATCACCACCTGCGCGGTCGCATCGATGCGCGCCTTGATCAGATCGAACTCCGCCTTGGTTGCGATCAGCGGCACCATCACCTCGATGCCGACAGCCTTGCCGGTGCGCTTACCGGCCTCGACCGCAGCCTCGAAGATGGCACGGGCCTGCATCTCAGCGATCTCCGGATAGGCGATCGCCAGCCGGCAGCCGCGGAATCCGAGCATCGGATTGAACTCCGCCAGTTCACGGGCCCGATCAGCCAGCCGGCGCGGATCGGTATTCATCGCGCGCGCCACCTCTTCGATCTCAGCCTGGGTATGCGGCAGAAACTCATGCAGCGGCGGATCGAGAAGGCGGATCGTGACCGGAAGGCCCTTCATGATCTCGAACAGTTCGACGAAATCGGCGCGCTGCATCGGCAACAGCTTGGCAAGCGCGGCGCGACGGCTCTGCTCGTCTTCCGCCAGGATCATTTCGCGCACGGTGCGGATACGGGTTTCCTCGAAGAACATGTGCTCGGTGCGGCAGAGCCCGATGCCCTCGGCGCCGAAGCGGATCGCGGTGCGCGCATCGTCCGGCGTATCGCCGTTGACGCGAACACCGAGCTTGCGGACCGAATCCGCCCATCCCATCAGCGTGCCGAATTCATCCGACAGCGTCGGTTCGATCATCGGCATGCGACCGGCCATCACTTCGCCGATCGATCCGTCGATGGTGATAACGTCGCCTGTCTTGAAAGTACGGGAACCCACGGTCATGGTGCCCCGGCCGTAATCGACGCGAATGCCGCCGCACCCGGAGACGCAGGGCTTGCCCATGCCGCGTGCCACCACGGCTGCGTGCGAGGTCATGCCGCCGCGGGTGGTGAGAATGCCTTCGGCGGCATGCATGCCGTGAATGTCTTCCGGGCTGGTTTCGATGCGGACCAGAATGACCTTGCGGCCATCGGCCTGCAGCTTGGCCGCCTCGTCCGAGGAGAATACGATTTCACCCGCCGCCGCGCCGGGCGAAGCCGGCAAGCCCGTGGCAATGACGTCGCGCTTGGCGCCGGGATCGATCGTCGGATGCAGCAGTTGGTCCAGCGACGCCGGATCGATCCGCGTCACCGCATCCTTCTTGGTGATCAGCCCTTCATTGGCGAGTTCAACCGCAATCCGCAGCGCCGCTTTCGCGGTGCGCTTGCCGCTGCGGGTCTGCAACATCCACAGCTTGCCCTGCTCGACAGTAAATTCGAGGTCCTGCATGTCGCGGTAGTGCTTTTCCAGGAGCGTATAGATCCGCGTCAATTCCTTGAAGGCCGCGGGCATCGCAACTTCCATCGAGGTCTTGTCGGAGCCCGATTCCACACGCGCATGTTCGGTAATGTCTTGTGGTGTGCGAATGCCGGCCACCACGTCCTCGCCCTGGGCGTTGATCAGAAACTCACCATAGAGGCGTCGCTCTCCGGTCGAGGGGTTGCGGGTGAATGCCACACCGGTCGCCGAGGTATCCCCCATATTGCCGAACACCATGGCCTGGACGTTGACGGCGGTGCCCCAGGATTCCGGAATGTCATGCAGCTTGCGATAGGTAACGGCGCGCGCATTCATCCAAGACGAAAACACCGCGCCGATCGCGCCCCAAAGCTGGGCGTGCGGATCCTGCGGAAAATCATTGCCGGTTTCATCGGCGACCGCTGCCTTGTACTGGCCGACCACTTCAACCCAGTCGTCCCCGGTCAGATCGGTATCGAGCGAATAGCCGTGGCTGTCCTTGAACGCGTCAAGGATCTCCTCGAAGTGATGGTGTTCAAGGCCGAGCACGACGTCCGAATACATCGTGATGAAGCGCCGATAACTGTCATAGGCAAAACGGCGGTCCCCGGAGAGCGCCGCCAGGGCCTCCACGGTGGTGTCATTGAGGCCGAGGTTAAGAACGGTGTCCATCATGCCGGGCATGGAGGCTCGGCCGCCCGAGCGCACCGAGACCAGGAGCGGATTTTTGGAATCACCAAATACCTTGCCAGTGAGCTTGCCGACATATCTCAAGGCTTGGTCAACCTGGCCCTGCAGCTCCTTGGGATAGGTTTTGCCGTGGGCATAGAAATAGGTGCAGACGGTAGTTGGAATCGTGAATCCCGGAGGCACCGGCAAACCGAGATTGGCCATTTCCGCGAGATTGGCGCCCTTGCCACCTAGCAGGTCACGCAGACCCGCCTTGCCCTCAGCCTTGCCGTCGCCAAAAGTGTAGACCCATTTGCCGGCCTTTACCGCCGCAGGCTTGCTTGCCACCTTCTTGGCGACCGAGACCTTAGCCGGCCGAGCGACCGATTTCTTCGCTGTGGCCGGCTTCGCGGCGGGCTTTTTCAAAGCTTTTCGACCCAGAGCCTTGCGGGCCGAAGCCGCCGGCGCCCGCTTGGCGCTAGCGGATGATCTTGATTTCACAACGACTTTTTTGGTCTTCGATGCGGCTTTTGCCATGGCTTGAAAACAATCCATCAGAGGAAGGAACGGAAAGTTCAGTCGAATGAATTCAGGCCCTCTCTTTGCCCGGCGCTTTCGCCAAGAGAATTCCTGAATCCGCCCTACTGCATTTATAGCTGCCGAGGCCCAGTTGATGATCCGG